>Ga0308166_1000157_pt1 | contig 139010 bp, 112 predicted proteins | sample PhyCR2_2_FD_202137 | JGI IMG/M metagenome (GOLD analysis project Ga0308166, IMG submission 202137) | Phyllosphere microbial communities from UC Gill Tract Community Farm, Albany, California, United States - DLSLCC.R2 | ecosystem: Host-associated > Plants > Phyllosphere > Unclassified | place...
CGCGTTTCGGGTGGAACAGGAAGTCCTGCAGGTAGCCCAGCACGTGGCGCGGCTTACCGTTGACCATCACCTCCTGCTTGCCTTCGGCGAGGTTATCCATCACCGTCCGATCCGGATCCAGCTCAGCGCGGTGCTGGTCAAAATAGGCCACTTCCAGCTTGGTCCCGATATGAATACGTCCGCTGTCAGCCTGTAACTGGCCGAGCATCAGCTTCAGCAGGGTGGTTTTCCCGCAGCCGTTTGGGCCAATGAGGGCAATTTTATCCCCGCGCTGTACCTGGGCAGAGAAATCGGTGACCAGCTTTTTGCCGTCCACGGCGTAGTGGACGTTCTCCATCTCAATAACGATTTTACCGGAGCGGGAGGCCTCTTCAACCTGCATCTTCGCGCTGCCCATCACCTCACGGCGTTCGCTACGCTCGCGACGCATCGCCTTCAGAGCGCGGACGCGCCCTTCGTTACGGGTACGGCGCGCTTTGATGCCCTGACGGATCCATACCTCTTCCTGGGCCAGCTTGCGGTCAAATTCGGCGTTTTGCAGCTCTTCAACCCGCAGCGCCTCCTCTTTCTCCAGCAGGTATTGATCGTAGTTACCTGGATAGGTCACCAGCTTGCCGCGATCGAGATCGACAATGCGCGTCGCCATATTGCGGATAAACGAACGGTCATGGGAGATGAAGATAATCGTACCGTTGAAGGTTTTCAGGAACCCTTCCAGCCAGTCGATGGTTTCAATATCCAGGTGGTTAGTCGGTTCGTCCAGCAGCAGCACGCGCGGGTTGCTCACCAGCGCACGTCCCAGCGCCGCCTTACGCAGCCAGCCACCCGAGAGCGAGGCCAGCGCCATATCGGCCTCCAGACCCAGCTGGGCCAGCACCTCGTTGATACGGTTCTCCATCTGCCAGAGGCCGTAGTGATCCAGCAGCTCCTGCAGGCGCGCCATCTCGTTGAGGTTCTTCTCGCTTGGATCGGTCATCACCAGATGGGAGATCTCATGGTAACCCTTGAGATACTCCGCCTGCTCTGAGATGCCCTCGGCAACAAAATCGTAAACGCTGCCGGCAACGTTACGCGGCGGATCCTGCTGCAGGCGCGCCACAACCAGATCCTGCTCGTAGACGATGCGGCCATCGTCCAGGCCCTGTTCGCGGTTGAGGATCTTCATCAGGGTGGATTTGCCCGCACCGTTACGTCCGACCAGGCAGACGCGCTCGTTGTCTTCGATGTGAAGCTCGGCGTTATCCAGAAGCGGCGCGTCGCTGAATGACAGCCAGGCACCGTGCATACTAATTAATGACATTGTGTTCTATTCCTCTCAGGCTGCGGTAATCAGCCAGCAGTTATGGATCTGACGGTTGCGGGCGAAATCCTGCGACTGTGTTTTTTGGGTAATATCTTGTGCTTTCAGCCCCAGTTCAGCCAGCCCGTCGTGGTCCATGCGGAAACCGCGTTTGTTGTTTGAGAACATAATCGTGCCGCCTTTACGCAGCATCCGTTTTAAGTCTTTCATCAAGCTCAGATGATCGCGCTGGACGTCAAACGCCTCTTCCATTCGCTTGGAGTTAGAGAAGGTCGGCGGATCGATAAAGATCAGATCGAACTGCTCGTCGGTTTCCCGCAGCCAGCCCATCACGTCAGCCTGCATCAGGCGATGCTGGCGACCGGTGAGGCCGTTCAGGCGCAGGTTGCGCTCGGCCCACTCCAGGTAGGTGCGCGACATGTCGACGGTAGTGGTCGACGCCGCGCCGCCCAGTCCCGCATGCACGCTGGCGCTGCCGGTGTAGGAGAAGAGGTTAAGGAAATCTTTGCCTTTGCTCATCTGGCCGAGCATCCGGCGAGCGATACGGTGATCGAGGAACAGGCCGGTATCCAGGTAGTCGGTCAGGTTAACCCACAGGCGGGCGTTGTATTCGCTCACCTCCATGAATTCGCCCTTCTCGTTCATCTTCTGGTACTGATTCTTACCTTTCTGCCGCTCGCGGGTCTTCAGCACCAGCTTGTTAGGCGCAATGCCCAGCACCGTGATGGTGGCGGCGATAACATCCAGCAGGCGCTGACGGGCCTTCTGCGCATCAACGGTTTTCGGCGGGGCGTACTCCTGCACCACTACCCAATCGGCGTAGCGGTCTACCGCCACGTTATAGTCCGGCAGGTCAGCATCATAGAGGCGATAGCACTCGATCCCCTCCTGGCGCGCCCACTTCTCCAGCTTTTTAACGTTTTTGCGCAGGCGGTTGGCGTAATCTTCCGCCATGCCGCTGCCTTTGATATCACCGAAGTTTTCTGCGATGGAGTAGTTTTTCTGTACGCAGTCCAGCGGGCCGTTTTTGGCTTTAAACTGGCGGTCGGCGCGCAGCTGGAGGCAGTTGAGCAGCTCCGGCGAGGCGCTGAACAGGGAGACGTTCCAGCCGCCAAAGTTGTTTTTCAGGGTGCGGCCCAGCAGGCTATGCAGGGCGATCAGCGCCGGCTCGCTCTCCAGACGCTCACCGTACGGCGGGTTACTCAGCACGGTGCCGTGCGGCCCTTCCGGCTGCGGATTGGTCAATTGGGCGACATCTTTGACGTTAAAGTCGATCAGCTCGCCGACGCCTGCGCGACGGGCGTTGCTGCGGGCAATATCGATAACCCGGGCATCGCTGTCGGAGCCGTAGAAGCGCGAGCCGTAGTCCGCCAGCCCCTGACGGGCGCGGGTCTGGGCCTCGGCTTTCACCTCTTTCCACAGCGCCTCGTTGTGCTGCGCCCAGCCGCTAAAGCCCCAGTGCCCGCGATGCAGGCCCGGTGCGCGATCGGTGGCGAGCATCGCCGCTTCAATCAGCAGGGTGCCGGAGCCGCAGAGCGGATCGAGCAGCGGCGTACCCGGCTGCCAGCCGGAGCGCATCACCACCGCTGCCGCCAGGGTCTCTTTCATGGGGGCCAGCCCGGCCCGGTCGCGATAGCCGCGCAGGTGCAGGCCGTCGCCGCTGAGATCGAGGGCGATATGCGCCGTCTCTTTATTCAGCCAGACGTTAATGCGCATATCTGGCTGCTCGCGGTCGACGTTCGGACGTTCCATATTCTTACGCGTGAAGCTGTCGACGATGGCGTCTTTTACCCGCATAGCACCGTACTGGCTGTTGCGGATCTCTTCATTCACCCCGCTAAAGTGCACGGCGAAGGTCGCGCCAGGATTGAAAATCTCCGTCCAGTCAATCGCCTGCACGCCCATATAGAGATCGAGGTCGCTGTAGACCTTGCACTCGTTCAGCGGCAGCATAATGCGCGAAGCCAGACGACTCCACATCAGGCTCTGGTAAATGAGCCGGGTGTCCCCTTCAAAATGGACACCGCCCTGAACCACCTGGACGTGCTGCGCCCCGAGGTTTTCCAGTTCAGTTTTTAACAGCTCTTCCAGCCCACGGGCCGTACTGGCAAACAGAGAATTCATATCGTCACTTTTACTCTAATAAAATTGTTGCGCATTATAGCCAATATAAGTGGGATGTCATAAAGTTGAGACCCTATTTTCACACCCATGGAGGGCGCAGTGGCTACTCTGTCGCGGCTTTTTATACATCCGGTCAAATCGATGCGAGGAATTGGCCTCACGCACGCCCTGGCCGACATCAGCGGTCTGGCCTTTGACCGCATTTTTATGCTTACTGAACCCGACGGTACCTTTATTACCGCCCGCCAGCATCCGCAGCTGGTGCGCTTTGTCCCGTCGCCGCTGCATGACGGTCTCCATCTCACCGCCCCCGACGGCAGCAGCGCGCTGGTCCGCTTTGCCGATTTCATCAGCGATGCTCAGCCGACGGAGGTATGGGGCAACCATTTTACCGCATTAATCGCCCCGGCGGCGATCAACCAGTGGCTGAGCGGCTTTTTTAATCGCGAGGTGCAGCTGCGCTGGGTAGGACAAGAGCCTTCCCGCCGGGTGAAGCGCTTTGAGAGCGTGCCGCTCTCCTTTGCTGACGGCTTTCCTTACCTGCTCACCAACGAGGCCTCGCTGCGCGATCTACAAAACCGCTGCCCGGCCAGCATCCAGATGGAGCAGTTTCGTCCGAACCTGGTGGTGACCGGGGCGCAGGCGTGGGAAGAGGATAGCTGGAAAACCGTGCGCATCGGCGAGGTGATCTTTGACGTCGTAAAACCCTGTAGCCGCTGCGTATTTACCACCATCAGCCCCGAGCGTGGGCAGAAGCACCCGGCCGGTGAACCGCTGCACACCCTGCAACAGTTCCGCACTGCCGTTGATAATGGCGACGTCGATTTCGGTCAAAATCTGATCGCCCGTAACAGCGGCGTGATCCGCGTCGGTGACGAGGTGAGCGTGCTGGCGAGCGGTCCGGCGAGAGTGTACGGTGCCGGGGAGCCAGTTGAAACGCTGGAGATTGAGAAGCAGGCTGCGTCGACGGTGACCATTGGCTGGCAGGGAGAGACCTTTACGGGCAATAACCAGCAGGTGCTGCTTGAGCAACTGGAGAGTCAGGGGATCCGCGTGCCCTACTCCTGCCGGGCTGGGATCTGCGGCTCCTGCCGCGTACGCCTGATAGAGGGGGAAGTCAGCGCCCTGAAGCAGTCCGCCATTGGCGACGACGGCACCATCCTGAGCTGCAGCTGTATTCCCAAAACGCCGCTGGTGCTGGCGCCTTAAACCGCCTGCTCCAGGCTATACATCTGGGGCAGCGGTCGCATACGATCGTTCATCACTTTGATCGCGTCGCCAAGCTGCATCGTACGCCCGGCAATCACCACGCCGGGCTGGGCCAGCAGGCAGAGCGTGGCGTTATCACCCGGCTCAACCACCAACAAATTAACCTGCTCTGCGGTATCGCTGAGCCAGACGCTGGCGGCTTCGCCCAGATCGGGCTGCCAGCTGTCGCCGTAGGAGTGGAAGTGCCAGCTTTTTGGCATCTGCGGCTTGAGAAAACGGATCGCCACCAGCGCATTCAGCACCAGCTCGGCCCGCTGCTCCCGGGAGAGTTCAAACTCGCGGCAGCGCTCCTCAAAAGAGAAGTAGAGTGCGGCATCATCCACACAAAAACCAGAGGGTGCGAACGCGTCCGGCGTCAGCATCCGACGGGCGTAACGGGAGCGAAACAGCATCCCATTGGCGAGATCGAGCATCATCCGATCGTGCTCTTCGTCGTAATACCAGCGCCAGTTATCGTCAGGTTTGATTCGCATAGTCCTCTCCGCTTCCCCTTAAGCATCCTGCTGCGTTTGTGTCCGTTGTTACCGCTTCGCTTACCACAAAATGTCAATAGTAGGAACGTTTAAATTAACAACAACCGGGGGAATATAAAACAACCAGGGCGGGAAATAAAGCCCTGGTTAACATTTAGACGCAAAGGATTAGATATGGGTAACGATCTCTTTAATCAGCGGCGGGCCTTTAAATATAAAGCCGGAATAGATCTGCACCAGCGTCGCACCGGCGGCTATTTTCTCCCGGGCGGCGATAACGGAGTCGATTCCGCCGACGCCGATAATCGGCAGTTGCCCCTTCAGCTCCTGGGCAAGAAGGCGAATAATTTCGGTGCTTTTTAGCTGTAGCGGACGGCCGCTTAAGCCTCCGGTCTCATCACAGTGCTTCATTCCCTGTACCAGCCCCCTTTCGAGCGTGGTATTGGTGGCGATCACGCCATCGATATTATGGCGAACCAGGCTGTCAGCGACCTGAATTAACTCTTCAACCGAGAGATCGGGAGCAATTTTCACCGCCACAGGGACATATTTATGATGAATATTCTGCAGTTCGTGCTGCTTATTTTTGATGGCGGAGAGCAGATCGTCCAGCGCCTCACCGTATTGCAGCGAGCGCAGGCCTGGCGTGTTTGGCGAGGAGATGTTAATCGCAATATAGCCCGCGTAGGGATAGACTTTATCCATACAGATCAGGTAGTCATCTTTCCCCTGCTCTACCGGCGTATCTTTATTCTTGCCGATATTAATGCCCAGCACGCCGTCAAAATGGGCTTTTTTGACGTTCTCTACCAGGTTATCCACGCCAAGGTTATTGAAGCCCATGCGATTAATTAACCCCTCGGCTTCTACCAGGCGGAAGATACGCGGCTTATCGTTACCCGGCTGAGGGCGCGGCGTCACGGTGCCGATCTCAATCGCGCCAAAGCCCATTGCGCCCAGCGCATCAATGCACTCACCGTTTTTATCCAGACCCGCTGCCAGGCCGAGCGGATTCTTAAAGGTTAGCCCCATGCAGGAGACCGGTTTGTGCGGCACGTTCTGGCGTACCAGCGCGGCTAACGGTGTGCCGGAAATCCGGCGTAATTGCTGAAACGTCAATTCATGAGCGCGCTCGGGGTCGAGCTGGAAAAGGGCTTTACGAACGAAGGGGTAGTACATGAACTCTCCTGGATTCCCGGTGTGCAAACCGGGGGCGTATTATCTGCGATTGCGAGGCGAAAGGGAATTGACCTGAGGCAAATAATTCGGATAAAACGCAAACGTTTTCTTCGCTGCTCCCACTTTATCTACTTTTTAGCTATCTAGTCTCGAATAAATTATTTAAGTAATAACCTGCTCGCTGCCACACTCCTGAAAATTGTTATCAATGTTAGATAAAAGCAAACAATTGGTTATAAGGAGCAAGCATGCGCGTTATTACCCTGGCCGGAAGTCCACGCTTTCCCTCTCGTTCCAGCGCATTACTGGACTATGCCCGCGAAAAGCTCACCGCCCTGGATGTGGAAGTTTGTCACTGGCACCTTCATAACTTTGACGCTGAAGATCTGCTCTACGCCCGATTTGATAGCCCGGCGCTCAACGCCCTGATCGAACAACTTAAGGACGCTGACGGACTGATTGTGGCGACGCCTGTCTATAAAGCCTCATTTTCCGGCGCGCTTAAAACCTTACTTGATCTTCTTCCTGAACGTGCCCTGGCTGGCAAAGTGGTGTTACCGCTGGCCACGGGAGGTACGGTTGCCCATATGCTGGCAGTGGATTACGCCCTGAAACCGGTGCTCAACGCCCTCAAGTCGCAGGAGATTTTACATGGTGTCTTTGCTGATGATTCGCAGGTCATCGACTATCAGCATACCCCCCATTTCACGCCGAATTTACATCACCGTCTTGATGAGGCGCTGGAAACCTTCTGGCAGGCTCTGCACCGCCGCGATGTTCAGGCGCCCGCATTTAGCCAACCGCAAGGAGTGGCCCATGTTTAAAATTCTGTCCCGCATCGGGCTGGCTGGCGTGCTGGCACTCTCATCGCTGAGTCATGCCGCGGAAACCTCTCCGGAAAGTCTGCGCATCGGCTATCAAAAAGGCAGCGTCAGCATGGTGCTGGCAAAAAGCCACCAGCTTTTAGAAAAACGTTTCCCTACTACAACATTTTCCTGGGTCGAATTCCCGGCGGGGCCGCAGATGCTCGAGGCGCTGAACGTCGGCAGTATCGATCTCGGCAGCACCGGCGATATCCCGCCTATCTTTGCGCAGGCTGCGGGCGCGGATCTGGTGTACGTAGGCGTAGAGCCTGCCAAGCCTAAGGCTGAGGTGATCCTGGTGGCTGAAAACAGCGCCATTAAACGCGTCGCCGATCTGAAAGGTCACAAGGTTGCGTTCCAGAAAGGCTCCAGCTCGCACAATCTGCTGCTGCGCGCGTTACAGGAGGCCGGGCTTACGTTCAAAGATATTCAACCTGTCTATCTGACGCCTGCCGATGCTCGCGCGGCATTCCAACAGAAAAACGTGGACGCCTGGGCAATCTGGGATCCGTACTACTCCGCCGCCTTGCTGCAGGGCGGTGTACGGGTGCTGAAGGATGGCACAACGCTGAAGCAGACCGGCTCGTTCTATCTGGCCGCTCGCCCCTATGCCGAAAAGAACGGGGCGTTTATTCAGAGCGTACTCGATACGTTCTCCCAGGCGGATGCCCTGACGCAGAGCCAGCGGCCTGAGAGCATCGCTCTGCTGGCGAAAACGATGGGTTTACCTGAGCCGGTGATCGCCACCTATCTTGACCACCGTCCGCCGACCACGATTGCTCCGGTCAATGACCACGTCGCGGCGCTGCAGCAACAAACTGCCGATCTCTTTTATCAAAATCGCCTCGTTCCAAAACAGGTGAACATTCGCGACCGTATCTGGCAACCCGCAGACACTAAAGGAACTAAATCATGAGCCTGAATCTTTTCTGGTTTTTACCTACCCACGGTGATGGGCATTATCTTGGCACAGAAGAGGGTTCCCGCCCGGTCGATCATGGCTATCTGCAGCAGATTGCCCAGGCCGCGGACCGAATCGGCTTTAGCGGCGTGCTGATCCCCACCGGGCGCTCCTGCGAAGACGCATGGCTGGTTGCCGCTTCTCTGATCCCTGTGACCCAGCGGCTAAAGTTTCTCGTTGCGCTGCGCCCGAGCGTGGTCTCACCTACCGTAGCCGCCCGCCAGGCGGCAACGCTGGACAGGCTCTCTAATGGCCGCGCCCTCTTTAACCTGGTGACCGGCAGCGATCCGCAGGAGCTGGCAGGCGACGGTGTCTTCCTCGATCACACCGAGCGCTACGAGGCTTCCGCCGAGTTTACCCGCGTCTGGCGTCGTCTGCTGGAGGGCGACACCGTGACGTTTGAGGGCAAGCATATTCATGTCCGGGACGCGAAACTCTACTTTCCGCCGGTACAGCAGCCGCGCCCTCCCCTCTACTTTGGCGGGTCATCGGACGTGGCACAGGATCTGGCGGCTGAGCAGGTTGATCTCTATTTGACCTGGGGCGAACCGCCGGCGCTGGTTAAGGAGAAGATTGCTCAGGTCCGTGCCAAAGCGGCCGCGCAGGGTCGGACGGTGCGTTTTGGTATTCGTCTGCACGTGATTGTACGCGAAACCAATGAAGAGGCCTGGCAGGCGGCTGACCGTCTGATCGCGCATCTGGACGATGACACTATCGCCAAAGCGCAGGCCGCCTTTGCCAAAACAGACTCCGTCGGGCAGCACCGGATGGCCTCCCTGCATAACGGCAAGCGTGAAAATCTGGAGATCAGCCCGAACCTGTGGGCGGGAGTGGGACTGGTGCGCGGCGGCGCAGGGACCGCCCTGGTGGGTGATGGCCCAACCGTGGCGGCGCGGATTAACGAATATGCCGGACTCGGTATCGACAGCTTTATCCTCTCCGGCTACCCGCATCTGGAAGAGGCGTATAAAGTCGGCGAGCTGTTATTCCCGCATCTGGATGTTGCTATCCCGGAGGTGCCGCAGCCGCGCCCGCTGCCGCTTCAGGGCGAAGCGGTGGCCAACACCTTTATCCCGCAAAAAGCGGCGCAAAGCTAAGGAGTTACGATGTCCGCCACCTCACAAAAATGGCTGCTGCGTGCTGCCCCCTGGTTTTTACCCGTCGGCATCGTGGCGATATGGCAACTGGCGTCGTCAACAGGCTGGCTGTCGAGCCGCATTCTGCCCTCTCCTGAGGGGGTTGTAGAGGCCTTCTGGTCGCTGAGCGTTAGCGGCGAGCTGTGGCAACACCTGGCAATAAGCTCCTGGCGCGCGGTGATTGGCTTTTCGATTGGTGGAAGTATTGGCCTGACGCTGGGGCTGATCAGCGGCCTCTCGCGCTGGGGCGAGCGACTGCTGGATACCTCCATTCAGATGCTGCGCAACGTGCCGCATCTGGCACTGATCCCGCTGGTTATTTTGTGGTTCGGTATTGATGAGAGCGCAAAAATTTTCCTGGTGGCGCTGGGCACGCTGTTCCCAATCTACATCAATACCTGGCACGGCATTCGTAATATCGACCGCGGGCTGGTAGAGATGGCGCGCAGCTACGGCCTGTCCGGTTTCGCCCTGTTTGTCCATGTGATCCTGCCGGGCGCTCTCCCTTCCATTATGGTGGGCGTGCGCTTTGCACTGGGATTAATGTGGCTGACGCTGATTGTCGCTGAAACGATTTCGGCTAACTCCGGCATTGGCTATCTGGCGATGAATGCCCGTGAGTTCTTACAAACCGATGTGGTGGTGGTGGCCATTATTCTCTATGCCCTGCTGGGCAAGCTTGCCGACGTCAGCGCCCAGGGGCTTGAACGCGTCTGGCTGCGCTGGAATCCGGCCTATACCCATCAGGAGGCTAAAGTATGAATACTTCCCGGCTTAATCAAGGTACGCCGTTGCTACTGAGCGGCATTAGCAAACGCTATGGTGATAACACCGTTCTTAACGAGCTGGATCTACATATTCCTGCGGGACAATTTGTGGCCATAGTAGGTCGCAGCGGCGGCGGTAAAAGTACGTTGCTGCGCCTTTTGGCCGGGCTGGAGGCACCCGACGGCGGTGAAATCCTGGCGGGGACGACGCCGCTGGCCACGATTCAGGACGACACGCGGATGATGTTTCAGGACGCGCGCCTGCTGCCGTGGAAAACCGTGGTCGATAACGTTGGCCTGGGGCTGAAGGGGAGCTGGCGCGAGCGTGCCCGTCAGGCGCTGGCCGCCGTCGGTCTGGAAAACCGTGGGGGTGAGTGGCCAGCGGCACTCTCCGGGGGGCAAAAACAGCGCGTGGCGCTTGCCAGGGCCCTGATCCACCGCCCCGGCCTGCTGCTGCTGGATGAGCCGCTCGGCGCGCTCGATGCTCTGACCCGTATCGACATGCAGGCGTTAATCGAATCCCTGTGGCAGGAACATGGCTTTACGGTGCTTCTGGTAACGCATGATGTGAGCGAAGCCGTCGCTATGGCCGACCGCGTCCTGTTAATAGAAGAGGGGAAAATTGGTCTGGATCTATCCGTGGATATCCCCCGGCCTCGCCGCGTAGGTTCGGCGCGCCTGGCAGAGCTGGAGGCAGAGGTACTGGATCGGGTGATGCAGCGCGGCGTGAGCGAACGGACGTTGATCACCGCCCATGCCTGATGCTCTCTCCCACCGGGAGAGAGCGAAACCGTTAACCCGGTGGCCACCTGCCACCGGTTTTTTTTACATCAGGCTAGCGCCTTGGCAATCTTCTCGTAGAGATCGCCGGAGAGGTTTTCCAGCCCTTTCAACTGCTCCAGCGCGGCACGCATCTGGGTCTGACGCCCTTCATCGTAACGTTTCAGGCGGATCAGCGGCTCAATCAGACGCGACGCCACCTGCGGGTTACGGCTGTTAAGCTCGGTCAGCATCTCAACCATGAAACGGTAGCCGCTGCCGTCTTCAGCATGGAACGCCGCCGGGTTGCTGCCGGCGAATGCACCAATCAGCGAGCGCACGCGGTTCGGGTTGCTGAGCGTAAAGGAGCGGTGGTTAAGCAGGCCGCGCACGGTCTCCAGCACATTGCTGGCCGGGCTGGTGGCCTGCAGAATAAACCACTTGTCCATCACCAGACCGTCCTGATGCCACTTATCATCGTACTCCTGCATCAGCGCGTCACGGCACGGCAGCTGCGCCGCGACGGCGGCAGAGAGCGCCGCCAGCGCGTCGGTCATGTTGTCCGCAGTGTGATACTGCTGGGTCACCAGGGCATCGCCCAGCTTCGCGTCGCCAAACGCCAGATAGCGCAGGCAGGTGTTGCGCAGCGAACGCTTGCCGATATCCGCATGTTCAACCCGGTAAGCATCGAGCTTATGCGCGTTGTAGACCGCCAGGAACTCGTCGGACAGCTCGGTTGCCAGGGTGCGGGTCAGCGCCTCGCGAACGGCAACGATCGCCACCGGATCGATGATGTCAAACAGCTCGGCCATTTCACCTGCGCCAGGCAGGGTCAGGATCTCTGCCGCCAGCGCCGGATCGATATCGGCATCCAGCAGGATCGCCCGGAAAGCGTCGGCCACGTGCAGCGGCAGCGACAGCGGCTGACCCTGCTGGTGGCGGGCGACGTTCAGCTTGATATAGGTCGTCAGCAGGCTCTGGGCCGCATCCCAGCGGGAGAAGTCGTTGCGCGCATGGCGCATCAGGAACGTCAGCTGCTGATCGCTCCACTTATACTCCAGCTTCACCGGCGCGGAGAACTCGCGCAGCAAGGAGGGCACCGGCTGGAAGTAGACCTTATCAAACACAAAGGTCTGCTCCTCCTGAGTGACGTTGAGCACGTTGTGTACCGGATGCCCCTCTTTTTGCAGCGGGATAACCTGGCCCTCGTTGTCGTACAGCTCAATATCAAACGGAATGTGCAGGGGCTGCTTCTCTTCCTGATCCGGCGTCGGCGGCGTGCGCTGGCTGATGGTCAGGGTGTACTGCTCGGTCTCTGGGTTATAGTCGTCGCGCACGGTGACAATCGGCGTACCGGACTGGCTGTACCAGCGACGGAAATGGGAGAGATCGACGTTAGAAGCGTCTTCCATCGCCTGCACGAAATCGTCGCAGGTGGCGGCGCTGCCGTCGTGGCGCTCAAAGTAGAGCTGCATCCCGCGCTGGAAGTTCTCTTCCCCCAGCAGGGTATGCAGCATGCGGATCACCTCTGACCCCTTCTCATACACCGTCAGGGTGTAGAAGTTGTTCATCTCGATCACTTTGTCCGGACGGATCGGGTGCGCCATCGGGCTGGCATCTTCCGCAAACTGCAGCCCACGCATGGTGCGTACGTTGCTGATGCGGTTCACCGCGCGGGAGCCGAGATCGGAGCTGAACTCCTGATCGCGGAACACAGTCAGCCCCTCTTTCAGGCTCAGCTGGAACCAGTCGCGGCAGGTCACGCGGTTGCCGGTCCAGTTATGGAAGTACTCGTGGCCAATCACGCGCTCGATATCAAGGTAGTCTTTATCGGTAGCGGTATCGGTGCGGGCCAGCACGTATTTGGAGTTAAAGACGTTAAGGCCTTTGTTCTCCATCGCACCCATGTTGAAGAAATCTACGGCGACGATCATATAGATGTCGAGGTCGTACTCAAGACCAAAGCGATCCTCATCCCACTTCATGGAGTTTTGCAGGGAGGTCATCGCCCACGGGGCGCGGTCAAGGTTACCGCGATCGACAAACAGCTCCAGCGCCACTTCGCGGCCGGAACGGGTGGTATAGGTATCGCGCAGCACGTCGAAATCACCGGCCACCAGCGCAAACAGGTAGCAGGGTTTCGGGAACGGATCCTGCCACTGCACCCAGTAACGACCGTTCTCCAGCTCGCCCTCACCTACGCGGTTACCGTTGGAGAGCAGGAACGGGTATTTGCTTTTATCGGCGATGATTTTAGTGGTAAAGCGCGCCAGCACATCCGGACGGTCAAGGTACCAGGTAATATGGCGGAAGCCTTCGGCCTCACACTGGGTGCAGAGCGCTTCGCCTGACTGGTAGAGCCCTTCCAGCGCGGTATTGGTGGCCGGGCTAATCTCGTTAACGATGCGCAGGGTAAACCGATCCGGCAGGTTATTGATTACCAGCGCGTTCTCAGCGATCTGGTAATCAGACCATGGCTGGCCGTCTACATGGAGAGAGACGAGAGTCAGATCTTCGCCGTTAAGACGTAAAGGCTCGGCCGTTGCGCCATGGCGAGAGACGGAGCTCTCAGCCGTAACGACGGTTTTAACAGCATCAAGATCGAAAGTCAGGTCAATATCGCTAATCAGGTAATCTGGCGCACGGTAGTCGTGGCGGTATTTGGCTTGGGGCTGTTGAGTCATAAAAAACCTTTAGCATCTCATTAGGGAAACGACTCAGTCTATTCCTGTTGCCTGATTCGCGCTACGCGGAAACGCACTCTTTTCAAGGCAAAAGGCCCTGTTTGCTACATTTTGATAACAGAGGCACAAATTGCCCTCGTACATCTTACGCGGTTGTGTTGTGATCCAGGTTCATTAAACCGATAATCAAGGTATACTCCTGCGTCTTTATCTGCTTTGGCTTTGATGGATACGCTCCAGTGAGAGGATGCTACGGCGCACCATGACACAACTCGCGAACCCTATTCTGCGAACGCTGCTTGATACCGATGCCTATAAGCTGCATATGCAGCAGGCGGTTTTTCATCAATATCATGATGTCCACGTGTCGGCTGAGTTTCGCTGCCGGGGCGATGACCTGCTGGGCATCTATGCAGATGCCATTCGCGAGCAGGTTGATGCCATGCAGCATCTGCGCCTGCAGGATGATGAATACCAGTGGCTCTCCAGCCTGCCCTTCTTCCGCGCCGACTATCTCGACTGGCTGCGGACGTTCCGCTATGACCCAAGCCAGGTTGTTATTACCAATGACCAGGGCAAGCTCGCTATTCGCCTCGCCGGTCCATGGCGCGAGGTGATCATGTGGGAAGTGCCGCTGCTGGCGGTGATCAGCGAGGTGGTGCACCGCTACCGCTCGCCGGATGCGGGCGTCAGTGAAGCGCTGGCAGCCCTCGAAGAGAAGCTGGCGAATTTCTCGCAGCTGACCGCTGGGCTGGATATGTCCCGCTTCCGTCTGATGGACTTCGGCACCCGCCGCCGCTTCTCCCGCGACGTGCAGCAGGCTATCGTTGAGCGCCTGCAGCAGGAGCCGTGGTTTGTCGGCACCAGCAACTACGATCTCGCTCGCCGCCTGAACTTAACCCCGATGGGGACGCAGGCACACGAGTGGTTCCAGGCCCACCAGCAGATCAGCCCTGAGCTGGCCACCAGCCAGCGCGCCGCGCTTGCCGCCTGGCTAACCGAATACCCTGATCAGCTGGGCATTGCCCTGACCGACTGCATTACGATGGACGCCTTCCTGCGCGACTTTGGCCCAGAGTTTGCCTCCCGCTACCAGGGCCTGCGCCACGACTCGGGCGATCCGGTTGAGTGGGGTGAAAAAGCGATTGCCCACTATCAAAAGCTGGGGATCGATCCGCTCAGCAAGGTGCTGGTGTTCTCGGACAACCTCGACCTGAAGAAAGCGCTGGATCTCTACCGCCACTTCTCCGCGCGGGTGAATCTAAGCTTTGGCATTGGCACGCGTCTGACCTGCGACATTCCGCAGGTGAAGCCGCTGAACATCGTTATTAAGCTCGTTGAGTGTAACGGCAAGCCCGTAGCAAAACTCTCTGACAGCCCGGGTAAAACCATCTGTCACGATAAAGCCTTTGTTCGAGCGCTGCGTGAGGCGTTCGATCTGCCGCAGGTGAAAAAAGCCAGCTAATCCACCCAGGGAGCCGCTTCGGCTCCCTTTTCTTTATTAATTTCTTATTTCTTCCCTTCTTACTGTTAATTCTGCTTGTCTGATGGCGCATGCCAGGTAACATAGGCAAACCCCCCTCTTTGGGTGGAAAACGTATTTTTCGGACAATTAACAGAGAGAATATTATGAGCGTTGTGCCTGTAGCCGACGTACTCCAGGGCCGCGTCGCCGTTGACCAAGAAGTCACCGTGCGCGGATGGGTACGTACCCGCCGAGATTCAAAAGCTGGCATCTCCTTCCTGGCCGTCTATGACGGTTCCTGCTTTGATCCTGTACAGGCCGTTATTAATAATTCTCTGCCCAATTACAATGATGAAGTCCTGCACCTGACCACCGGCTGTTCCGTGGTGGTGACCGGCACGGTTGTTGCCTCTCCGGGCCAGGGCCAAAGCTTTGAGATCCAGGCAAGCCACGTTGAAGTGACCGGCTGGGTCGAAGATCCAGACACCTACCCGATGGCGGCCAAGCGCCACAGCATCGAGTACCTGCGTGAAGTGGCGCACCTGCGTCCGCGCACCAACCTGATCGGCGCGGTGGCTCGCGTACGCCACACCCTGGCGCAGGCGCTGCATCGCTTCTTTGATGAGCAGGGCTTCTTCTGGGTCTCGACCCCGCTGATTACCGCCTCCGATACCGAAGGTGCTGGCGAGATGTTCCGCGTCTCTACGCTGGATCTGGAAAACCTGCCGCGCAATGACCAAGGCAAAATCGATTTCGACAAAGACTTCTTTGGTAAAGAGTCCTTCCTGACCGTTTCCGGTCAGCTGAACGGCGAAACCTACGCCTGCGCCCTGTCAAAAATTTACACCTTTGGCCCGACCTTCCGTGCAGAAAACTCCAACACCAGCCGTCACCTGGCTGAGTTCTGGATGCTGGAGCCGGAGATCGCCTTCGCCGATCTGGAAGATAATGCCGCGCTGGCGGAAGCGATGCTGAAGTATGCCTTTAAAGCGGTACTGACCGAACGTGCAGACGACATGAAGTTCTTTGCCGAGCGCGTAGATAAAGATGCCGTGACGCGTCTGGAGCGTTTTATCGAGGCGGACTTCGCGCAAGTAGATTACACCGACGCAGTGACTATTCTGGAAAACTGCGGCAAGCAGTTTGAGAACCCGGTCTACTGGGGTGTGGATCTCTCCTCCGAGCACGAGCGCTATCTGGCTGAAGAGCACTTCAAAGCGCCGGTGGTCGTGAAAAACTACCCGAAAGAGATCAAAGCGTTCTATATGCGTCTCAACGATGACGGCAAAACCGTCGCGGCCATGGACGTCCTGGCACCGGGCATCGGTGAAATCATCGGTGGCTCCCAGCGCGAAGAGCGTCTGGATGTGCTGGATGCACGTATGGCTGAGATGGGCCTCAATAAAGAGGACTACTGGTGGTATCGCGATCTGCGTCGCTACGGCACCGTACCGCACGCCGGTTTCGGCCTCGGCTTTGAACGCCTGATTGCCTATGTGACCGGCGTTCAGAACGTTCGCGATGTGATTCCGTTCCCACGTACGCCGCGTAACGCTACGTTCTAATCCTCTCAGGGCCAGCCTATGCTGGCCCTTCTTCCTCTCCCCTTGTCAACTTTTGTTAACAAATCGTTAGTTATTTCCCTAATCAACCCTTTCCCCGCTAGCGTCTGTAAGCGTATTTTTCAGAAATAATTTTGTACAAAAATCATACTGCCTAAAACTTGCACAAAACATTCTCTTTTGGCTTTAGCACATTTGGATAAAACACGCACAGCTATCCAGATGTCTAAACGCAGAAATGAGAAAATGTCTCACTCACCTCTTTTCTAAATAAGTTAATCCTATATCACTATTAAACATAAGTAATTCATATATATAGGAATGGATTCGCTGATTTTATCAGCAACTCTATTGGAAACATGAAGTGGTTCACAAAGTTCCCTAAAATACATAAATTCTTACACATTATTTCTTTTTGTTACCTCTTTAAGACATTTGTAGCACTTTCAAGGTAGCGAAACGTTTATATGAATGGAAAGATGCTTCTCAGACACAAAAAGACACCAAACTCTCAGCAATAGTTCTGTAAATATTTATTGACGGAATTCATTGACGGCAGTGGCAGGTGTTATAAAAAACCTAATGAGGGTAATAAATAATGATGAAGCGCAATATTCTGGCAGTGGTTATCCCTGCTCTGCTGGTAGCCGGTGCAGCAAACGCTGCAGAAATCTATAACAAAGCCGGTAACAAATTAGACCTGTACGGTAAAGTTGTAGGTGAGCATGACTTCGTAACCTCTGGTGATGACACCGGCAACAACGACAACACCTATGCTCAGATTGGCTTCAAAGGCGAAACTCAGATCAACGACCAGCTGACCGGTTACGGCCAGTGGGAATACCGTGCTCTGGCAAGCGGCGAAGAGAGCGGCGGCCAGTCCCAGCGTACTCGTCTGGCATTTGCCGGCCTGAAAATTGCTGACGCAGGCTCCATCGACTACGGCCGTAACTACGGTATCGCGTACGACGTTGACGCTTACACCGATATGGCACCGTCTTTCTCCGGTATGACCTGGGCGAACTACGCTGACAACTTCATGACCGGCCGTACCTCTGGCGTTGCGACCTACCGTAACTCCAACTTCTTCGGTCTGGCAGATGGCCTGAACTTCGGCCTGCAGTACCAGGGTAAAAACGACCGTGCTAACCCGCTGACCTCTAACGGCGACGGCGTAGGTTACTCTCTGGGTTATGACTTCGCAGAAGGCTTCAGCGTGATCGGTGCTTACTCCAACGCTGACCGTACTAACAACCAGGAAGGCCTGAACCGCGTTTACGTCAACGATGCTGGTGCTCTGACTACCCGTGGCAGCGCCCGCGGTAGCCGTGCGGAAACCTGGGGTGTGGGTGTGAAATATGACGCCAACAACATCTACCTGGCGACCACCTACGCTGAAACCCGCAACACCACCCGTGAAGCGGACGGCACCTTTGCTAACAAAACGCAGAACTTCGAAGCCATCGCTCAGTACCAGTTCGACTTCGGTCTGCGTCCGTCCCTGGCCTACGTTCAGTCTCGCGGTAAAGACCTGGCAGCGACCTCTGACGGCGCGTTCGGCGGCGGCAGCGAAGACCTGCAGAAGTTTGTTGAAATCGGTGCTACTTACTACTTCAACAAAAACTTCAACATCTGGGTTGACTACCAGCTGAACCTGATCGACGACAGCGACTACAGCCGCAACGTTGGCATCGTCAACGGCAAAGACGACCAGGTTGCTGTAGCGGTAACTTACCAGTTCTAATTGCACGACCTCCTCGTTATATGCTGATAAAAACAGGGCTTCGGCCCTGTTTTTTTATGCCTGAAAAGCTGGGCAACGCTGCTTGCGGTCACACTCTGTTTCTTTTTGTCGCAAACGGTTGGCAATTGATAAATCTCCCGTTACCCTGATACGCAACGCCCTTCTGTCATCAAAATGGAACCTCGTCATGTTTGAGAATATTACTGCAGCCCCTGCTGACCCTATTCTGGGGTTAGCCGATCTGTTTCGTGCCGACCAACGTCCGACAAAAATTAACCTTGGCATCGGCGTCTATAAAGATGAAACCGGTAAAACACCGGTGCTGACCAGCGTGAAGAAAGCCGAGCAGTATCTGCTGGAGAACGAGACGACGAAGAACTATCTCGGCATCGACGGGATCCCGGAATTTGGTCGCTGCACCCAGGAGCTGCTGTTTGGCAAAGGCAATGCGGTCATTAACGACAAGCGCGCCCGTACGGCGCAGACCCCTGGCGGCACTGGCGCGCTGCGCGTGGCGGCAGACTTCCTGGCGAAAAACACCGACGCTAAGCGCATCTGGGTGAGCAACCCAAGCTGGCCGAACCATAAAGGCGTGTTTAACGCAGCCGGGCTGGAAGTGCGCGAATATGCTTACTATGACGCGGCTAACCATACGCTGGACTTTGACGGCCTGCTGGCCAGCCTCAACGAAGCTCAGGCGGGTGACGTGGTGCTGTTCCATGGTTGCTGCCACAACCCAACCGGCATCGATCCAACCCTGGATCAGTGGCAGACCCTGGCGCAGCTCTCCGTTGAGAAGGGTTGGCTGCCGCTGTTTGACTTCGCCTATCAGGGCTTTGCTCGTGGTCTGGAGGAGGATGCTGAAGGGCTGCGCGCCTTTGCGGCGCTGCATAAGGAGCTGATCGTTGCCAGCTCCTATTCGAAAAACTTTGGTCTCTATAATGAGCGCGTCGGGGCCTGCACCCTGGTGACCGCCGATGCAGACACAGCCGATCGCGCCTTCAGCCAGCTGAAGTCTGTGATCCGAGCCAACTACTCCAACCCGCCTGCGCACGGTGCCTCTGTGGTCGCCACCATTCTCAGCAATGACGCCCTGCGCGCCATCTGGGAGCAGGAGCTAACCGATATGCGCCAGCGCATTCAGCGCATGCGTCTGCTGTTTGTTAATACGCTGCAGGAGAAAGGCGCTAACCGTGACTTCAGCTTTATCATTAAGCAGAACGGCATGTTCTCGTTCAGCGGCCTGACCAAAGAGCAGGTTCAGCGTCTGCGCGAAGAGTTTGGCGTCTATGCAGTGGCATCAGGTCGCGTTAACGTTGCTGGCATGACCCCGGACAATATGGCTCCGCTGTGTGAAGCTATCGTCGCCGTGCTGTAAGCGTAGCGCAAAAAAAAGGGTCGCCGAAGCGACCCTTTTTTATGGGACGAACTACCAGATCGGCTGCTCGTCCTGCAAAAACGGGTTGTGCAGCCGCTCTTCGCCCAGGGTCGACATCGGCCCGTGACCGGGAATAAAGGTCACGTCGTCGCCCAGCGGCAGCAGCTTGCGCTTTATGGAGTCGATCAGCTGACCGTGGTCGCCGCGCGGAAAATCGCTGCGCCCTACTCCGCCCTTGAAGATCACATCCCCTGAGACCAGCAGGCGCGACTGCGCGTCAAAGAAGACAATGTGTCCCGGCGTATGGCCCGGGCAGTGCAGCACCGCCAGGGTGATATTGCCGACGCTCACGCTCTCGCCTTCGTCCAGCCAGCGATCGGGCGTCAGAGGCTGACACTCCTCCAGGCCAAACATGCGGCTTTGGGCAGGAAGTCCCGTTAGCCAGAACTCATCCTCTTTTTCCGGGCCGACGACAGGCACACCGTAGTGTTGCGCCAGCTCGGCGGCGGCCCCCACGTGATCGAGATGACCATGGGTGAGCAAAATCTGCGTCAGCGTAACGTCAGAGGCGGCAACCACCTCTTTGATACGCTCGGCATCACCACCGGGATCCACCAGCGCGGCCTGACGCGTCTCCTCACACCAGATCAGAGAACAGTTCTGGGAAAAGGCGGTAACCGGAATAAGACGATAGTTCATACTGCTCCTTTTTCATTAAGCCCTGGGCTACCAGTGCCGAACCGGCCCGGTATCAATATGTACAAAGTTGCTGCGTGGGTAATATCCTACACCACCTGCGCCCATAGATAACGCGGCTTTGCGAACATTGCTTAATGAGAGGCCCTCAATATGGAAATCCATCGCCTGGCCTTTAGTGTGGTAGCTGTGCTTGGCGACGCCGCTGCTGTGGGCACGAAGCTCATTATTGGTATCGACAGAGCGATAGCCAGAGATAAGCTGAACCGGTTTACGCGTGCCGAGCAGGCCCTGCAGGCGGTAGATCTGGTCGAAAAGCTTAGGGTCAATGGACGTCACTTTATTGGCGCGATAGTCGCGGAAAAAGTGGTTAAGTTTAGCTAATTCATCCTGAATATAGCCCTTGCCGTCAAAAAACTCGGCTTTGATTGACTCTCCGGTATGTAAATTACTGAGGGTCAGGATCCGTGGGCGTGGCGTAGAGAGGGTAGCGAACGCAGGCGTTGGCAGGATGGCTGCACCGAGTGCAATGCCACCTAACGCCAGCAGTTTGCGGCGATTAGCGTCAAATTTATCCATGATAATCAGGTCTACAGGTAAAAAGGTTGCTTAATTAATGCACTTCTGGCGCGTGAAAAAGCACCTTACCGGGCAAAAATTCTTACGTCAAGGAAGGTCAAGCGTGGTAAAGACGGGCCGCGTTGCCTGGAGAGCCCGTTTTTACCAGTTATTTAGGGAATGGATTAATCTGAACTACTTCATTTATTTGATTAATTGTTCCGCCTTCGGCAGAACGTCAGCGCCTGAACGGGCGGTCAGATCGTAATTGTAAATATCTGTACGATACTGGGTACGCCCGTCGCTGCCGACAAAGGCAGTCAGGTAGTAGAGGTTCACCGGAATATTCTGGCGAATATTCACGTAGCGCGTGTTTCCTTCCTGCAGCGCGTCAGAGATGCGCGTATCGTTCCAGCCAGCGTCCTGCAGCAGCATGCTGGCCAGCTCGGAGGATTTATTCACGCGAACGCAGCCGGAGCTGAGCGCACGCTCGTTCTTCTGAAACAGAGTGTGGTTCGGCGTATCGTGCAGGTAGATAGCATCCGAGCTGGGCATATTGAATTTGTAGCGGCCCAGAGAGTTATGCGCGCCCGGAGCCTGCTGGAAGCGGAATGGCAGATTAGACGGCGTGATGGTGCCCCAGTCGACCCGCCACGGATCGATCGTCTCTTTGCTGTTCCAGCCGCGCAGCACAACATAGTTGTGTCGCTCCAGGTAGCCGGGATCGTTCCAGACCTTCGGCAGAATGTCTTTGCGCGCCAGGGTGGGTGGGACGTTCCACGGTGGATTGACCACCACGTTATTGAGCGCGCTGCTCATCATCGGCGTTTTACGGTCGGGACGACCGACGATCACCCGGGAGGCCAGCACCTCGTTGCCCTGCTGGTAATAGACCAGCGAATAGGCGGGAATGTTAACCATAATGCCGGTGGAGATTGTGCCCGGCAGCAGGCGCAGGCGCTGAATATTCAGAGCCAACACCCCTGCACGCTGGGCAGGCGTAATGTTTAGCCAGTCGCGGGTGGACTTGCCAATAGAGCCATCGCTCCCCAGCCCTTGCCAGGTCTGGAAGCGTTTTACCGCCGCCACCAGCTCGGGATCGTAGGTACCGCCGCGCGCAGACTTCGCCTTTTTGGGTGTATCCCCCGGCAGAACGATATTCTCGGCGCTATCCAGCATCCCCGTGCGGGAGAGGATCTCACGCAGGGCGGGAATATCGTTGCTCCACTGTCCCGGACGCAGCGTGGCGGTGCTCTTCAACGTCGGCCACGGCTGGGTATCACTCACTAGCTTCAGTAGCGACGTGTGCATTAGAGAGTACTGGTCATGCTGCGGCGCAAGGCTGGCAACAAAAGGGGTCAGTTGGCCGTTATCCAGCGCCATCTGCCACTGGTTAATCACCGTCAGCGGCGGCGTCGCCAGCTGATAGGGTTTGGCGCTATAGAGCCAGCTGTTGCCCTTAACGGGAATACCGGCGATGAAGTGCAGATAGCCCAGCATAGCATCGGAAAGCACCACGTCCCGCGCCTGACCGGTCACGGCAGGATCGGTCAGCAGCTCTACCCATTTCGTGAACTGGGGCTGGAAACCGGCGATTGCCACCTCGGCCAGCTGTTGCTGAAACGCTTTAACCGCCTCGCGATCGTCCCACATGGCTTTCTGCTCACGAGCGGCATACAGCGCAACGAGTTGGTTCATATAGACTGGGGTATAGCCTGCCGGCAGCTGAGCCTGGATTTCAGCGCGGGTTTTGGCCATCAGGCCAGCATCGGCCAGCGCCTCTACGCCCGCCAGCACTGCGGTAGCGTGGGACTGCACCAGCGGCTCGGCCAGCGCCGTAGGCTGTACGCCCATGCTGGCAGAGCTGTCGGTTGGAATAACTTCTGGCTCATCGGCCAGAGCGTTAAACAGCGGAGCAAACGTGAGGGCCACGCACAAACTCAACGCGGATACCCGACGACTCTCTTTTTTCTTCAGCAACATCCCTTGCCCCCTGTTTAAAAACGAATCGATTAATCCGTCTGGTTCTATGAGTATATAAAGACAAAAATACATTTGCCCGGCAAAATGTAAAGAAGATTAAAGATTGATCGGGTGCTGGTTGGGCCAGCGGGCAATAAAAAAGGGCGGCTATGCTGCCGCCCTTTTGCTCGATTAACCGTCAGGTTACGCTGGCATCCGCCGTGCCGGGCAGCGGCTCAGGCAGCTGCGGAGCAAAGCCACGCAGGCCCACTACGTGCACGTGCTCTTGATTGTTGAACACCTTACGCACCAGCTTATAGGTGGTGCCTTTTTCCGGACTGATGTTTTCAGGCGCAGCGATAATTAGCTGCATCTCCAGCCGCTCGCACAGCTCAAACAGCGTGGCGATAGAGCGGGCATCGAGACGGGCGGCCTCATCGAGGAACAGCAGGCGGCATGGAGAGATATCTTTCCCGCGCAGACGACGGGCTTCGTCTTCCCAGCTCTGCACCACCATCACCAGAATCGACATCCCGGTACCGATCGCTTCCCCGGTAGAGAGCGCGCCGGACTCGGCACGCAGCCAGCCGTCGGAGCCACGGTTAACCTCGACCTCCATCTCCAGATAGTTACGGTAGTCGAGCAGCTCTTCGCCGATGGTCTGCGGCGTGCGCTGGCCCATATCGATCTGCGGGTTCAGACGCTGATAGAGCTTCGCCAGCGCTTCCGAGAAGGTCAGACGGTTGCTGTTGAAGAGATCCTGATGCTGCTCGTGCTGCTCGGAGAGCACGTCCAGCAGCGTGGCATGGGTCTCCCGCACATTTACGTTCAGACGCACGCTGTTCACCTGACCAAAGGAGACGCTCTGCAAGCCCTGGTTGAGCTGGCGGATACGGTTCTGTTCGCGCTGAATGGTTTTGCGAATGATGTTCGCCGCGCTGCGGGAGCTGATCGCCAGCTTCTGCTCGCGGGAGGTCAGCTCTTCCGTCAGACGGCCCAGCTCGATCTCCATCTGCTCAATTGCTTCAACCGGGTCGTCGGTGCGAATAATATCCTGACGGATACGCTCGCGCAGATGCTGGTAGACTGCGACAAAGAACTGGATCTTGCGCTCGGGACGCTTCGGATCTTCCGACATGCGCAGCACGTCGCGCAGATGTTCGTTATCCGCCACCGCCAGACGCAGCGCACCCAGCGCCTTATCCGACATCGAGCGCAGCTCATCGGCAGAGAGATAGGCCAGTTCGCGACGGTGCAGGCGACGCTCAACGCCGTTATCTTTCACCATCCGCATCACCGCGCACCAGCCCGCTTTGGCCGTCACCACCTGCTCGCGCTTCTCGTAGTAGTCACGCTCAAGACGCTTGAGCTTGCGGGTCAGGTTATCCATCTCCGCTTCGCAGAAGGTCAGGGCTTTCTCAAGCTGGTTGCGACGCGCGCGGTTGCCGGAGAGCTGGGCATAAAGCTCATCCCGACGAATACGCGCCCGCTCTTCCGAGCCGCTGTCTGCCCGCACGCCAATCTCCTGCAGCTCTTTATGCAGATCGTTCAGCAGCTCTTTTTTGGTGTCATAAGAGCTTTTTAGCGACGCCTGCACCTGGCCGTACTGGCTGAGCTGGGCGGCATGGCTGCGCATCGCCTCACGGGCGCGGGCGCGTTCGCTCTCCGCCTGCTCCAGACGCTGGCGCAGCTTCTCGTTAAGATCGCTGTTGCCGGTGAGCATCGCGGCGGAATCGCTATAGCTAAAGTGGGCGCGGCGCTGCACCACCTCGGTGAGGGCAAACGCCTGCTGGCGCGCTTCACGCTGCACCTGCTGCGAGTAAGCATAGTCCTCTTTTAGCTGTTCAAACTGCTCCGGGTCGCTCTGCAGCACCGAGACCACCGGCTCCAGCTTCGCCAGCTGGTTGCCATACTGCTGGATAAAGCGTGCCGCTTCCAGGGCTTCGTCAAGACGCTCGCGGATCTCATCCACGCGGTCGGCCAGGGTATCGTCGCTCAGCAGGTTGATGCGCGGCAGCAGGCGGTTAAGGGCGCTGACGCCCTCCTTGGCCTGATCGTACTGGGCGCGGCTCTGCTGGTTGTCGCTCTCGTGGGCGCTGATGGCGCGTTCAAGCTCGCCGCGGCGGCTGGTCAGGGTACGGATCTCGGCTTCCGGATCGTCCTCAAAGGCGACTGCCAGATGGCTACCGATAAAGCGGCTGAAGGCCTGATGCAGACGCTGGGTCTTCTGGACATCAAACGACAGCGTGGCGAAGCGCTCCGCCAGGGTTTCACGCTCGGCGTGCAGGCTCTCAATACGGCTTTCGCGTGCGGCACGGCCAAACAGCGGCAGCGACGGGAAGCGAGAGTAGCGCCACTGGCGATCGGCGACCTTGACGATCACCGCTTTTTCCAGCTCGTCGGCAGCAAAGACGCTGTCGTCAAAGGAGTGCGGATCCCCTTCGATCAGGTAAAGATCTTCCGGACAGTCGGTTAATCCTTCCAGCTGCTCGGCAATCAGAGAGAGATCCGGCACCACGATAGCGTGACGGGATGGACCATACAGCGCTGAGTAGTACGGCGCATCGTCAAGGCTGACGTCATCGTAGATTTCAGAGAGCAGCACGCCGCCAAAACGTTCCGCCAGGGCATTAAGGCGGGCATCTTCTGCCCCGCCCGGCTGGCTCAGACGCTCGATTTCGTCGTCTACCGCCTGCTTGCGGGCACCGATTTCGTCGCGCTCAACAATGGCTTCGCGCTCGCGCTCCAGCAGCTGTTGCAGGAACTCCGTTACGTCCTGGCTCGATTCAAACTCTTGCCCACTCTGCTCGCAGAGCTGGTTGAGGCTGTTCTGCGCGGCCAGCCAGACCGGGGCACGTTTCAGCAGGCGCTGAATACGCGCCTGCAGCTGCTCCAGCTCCTGGCGCAGCGCCATGCGCTGCTCACCGGCGTTGGCAACGGTCTCAGAGAGGGCGGCAATCTGCGCCTCCAGCTGCTGGTGCAGGGCCTCCAGCTCGTCGGCGTCGACGCGCTTGTTGTGACGCTTGCAGAACTCGGCCAGCAGACGCTCGGCATCCTGCTGCTCGCGCAGGCGTTGCTCCAGCTCGTTAAGACGCATCCGCAGCGGCTGCACCTGGTCCGCCAGGTGGCGCTGGTTAACGGCGTCACGCAGCAGCTCCCGGGCGACGCTCCAGGCCTCGCTGCGCGCGAGCGGACCGTTAATGGCCGCCACCAGCTGGTACGCCTGCTCAAACTGGCTGTGTGCGGTCTGGGCCACGCTCATCTTCTGCTCCAGCGAGAGCAGCTTCTCAGTGGCTTCCTGCTCTTTGGCCTGGAAGGTCTCCTGCCACTGCTGGGCGCTCTCCGGCGTCAGATCCGGAATGTGGCACAGGGCCTGGGCGCGCTCCAGCGCGGCCAGCGCCTGGTTATACTGGATGGCACGCGTCTGCTGCACGTCAAGCGCCTGCTGATAGTTGGCAAGCTGGCTCTTCAGCTCATCCACCTCCAGCTCGGCGGCTTCCGCCCGGGCCTCGTTCTCTTCATGGCGGTCGGCGGCTTCTGCCACCACCTCGTTCTGCTCCTCCAGACGGATTTGCAGTTCGTCGAGATCCGCTTCGTAGCGCTCAATTTTTTCCTGCTGACGCAGCGCGGTTTGCACCAGGTTCAGGTGGTCGCTGGCGGCCTGGTGATCCGCTTCGAGATCGCCCTCCGCCCCGGTGTGCTCATGCAGCTCCCGCGCCATCTCAACGTGCTTATACTGCTCGGCAGCCAGCTGCGAGCGGGAGGTAAAGAGATCCCGACGGAAGGCCAGGGCCTGATCGAGATGCACCCGACGCTCGTTGGCGTGGCGCATATAGTCCGAGGCCACGTAGTTGGTGGCTTCGCTGATCAGGTGCTTGAAGAGATCCCTGTCCGACTGGGTGACGCGGATCGCCTCCAGGGTCATACGGTTCTCCCGCAGCGCGGCTTCCATATCCTGGAATGCCTTTCGCACCCCGCCGTTTTCCGGCAGCAGGTAGTCACGCAGCGAGCGGGTAATGGCGCTGGAGATCCCGCCGTAGAGCGAGGCCTCAATCAGACGGTAGAACTTGCTGCGATCCGAGGCAGAGCGCAGGCGACGCGCCACGATGCCCAGATCGAACATCAGGGCGTGGTAATCGATAATTGAGTTGAACTGCTTGAACTGAACGCCTTCGATCTCATCCAGCTTCTCTTTCAGCTCGGTCAGGCTCAGCACCCGCGCCTGGCGCTCGTTGAGCGTCTCGGTCAGCAGCTGGGTCGGCTGAATGCTGGTCGGCAGGCCCTGAATCGCAAAGGGTTTAATATCGACTTTGCGATCGCGCCCGGCAACCTGCTGCAGGCGCACGCCTACCACCACGCGCTGGTTGCGCGAGTTGATCACGTCCAGCACCGAGTAACAGACGCCCGCCTTCAGCTTGCCGTGCAGGCCCTTATCGCGCGAGCCGCTGGTGGCCCCCGCTTCGGTGGTGTTACGGAAGTGCAGCAGGGTTAAATCCGGGATCAGCGCCGTGACAAACGCCGCCATGGTCGTGGATTTACCGGCCCCGTTACCGCCTGACAGCGTCGTAACCAGCTCGTCAAGGTCAAAGGTGCGGGCAAAAAAGCCGTTCCAGTTTATCAGCGTTAGCGAGCGAAATTTACCGCGATCGATCATGACTCTTCCTCCGCACTGTCCGGCTGGTTCTCGTCTTGCTCATCATTGAGCTGCAGGTTGTTCTCTATCGGCATGGCCTCGCCGTCGCGGATCATGCGCAGCTGTGCTTCACGCAGATCGTCGCCGCCGCGCACGTCAGCACCGAAGCGGAATACCGACTCGGTGATGCGGAATTTGCTGCTGTCGTTCCCCATAAACCAGACCATGCCCAGGCGGCGCAGACGGTTAAGAGAGGAGCGCACCTTCTCCTGTAATTTCTGGCGATCGACGTCAGAGCCGGTGGAGCGGTTGTTAACCAGCTTCAGCAGCTTGCTCTCATCTGCCAGCGCCAGCAGCTCGTCGTAGAGCTCCTGCTGGGTAAAGATGCCCTCGTTGGCCAGGCGCTCCGGGCTAAGATAGAGGTAGCAGAGGATCTTGCCGACCATCATATCCAGCTCTGAAAGCACCGAGCGCGGGATCAGCGTCGTGGAGCGCGGGCGCAGGTAGAAAAACCCTTCCGGCGCGCGGATCAGCTCCACGTTATAGCGGGCGTAAAACTCCTCCAGATACTCCTGGAAGTCCATCAAAAATGCGTGATTGTCCAGCTCATCAAGACCAATGTGGCGACCGGCGCGCAGCTGACTGTCCAGCGCCGGGAACAACGGGTTAGCCAACGCCTGCGCCAGCTTGACTGGCATCACTTGTTCAATATTTGTCAATGACATGCGCCTGTACCCTGGCTCCGTAATCATTAATTGGCTGCCATTTTGCTGGCAACCCGGTGAAATCGCCCTGCGCTACGCCGAGGCGTACCGCCTGATCAACCACAATTCGCGCAACGTCAAAGTGACGCGCCCGCGGATATTGCGCCAGATATTCGCGCACTACGAGACCGAGATCCAGTGGCACTTCTCTGGTTTTATATACCGCCAGCTGCGCTTCAATCATGGCGGCAAGCTGCTCGCGAATTTCGTTAAACTCTTCAAATTCGAGATCCGGCGGCAGTTCACCGGTGACCTCTTCATCGCGCAGCGTCATCTCTTCGTCGCGCATATCCAGCAGACGATCGGCGCTGGCATAGGTCAGTGCCCATGGCGCATCGAAGTAAGACTGCACCGACTGGCGCAGGCGCTGGGCAAAGACGCGGTTTTTATCCATATCGATGGCGGTACGGATAAACTTATGCACGTGGCGGTCGTAGCCGATCCACAGATCGATAGCCTGCTGGCCCCAGCTGATGATGCGGTCCAGCTTGCTTTGCAGATCGAACACCAGCCGGTCGACGAACTCGAGATCGTTATGGGCAAGGGTGGCATCCTGGATGCGCAGCAGGTTGGCCTGCAGCTTATCCCCTGCCGCCTCCAGGGTATCCTGCAGCTCACGCAGGGTACCGGAGGTCTCTGACAGCAGAAGCTCACAGCTGGAGATCGCCGCCCGCCAGTCTTTGTTCAGCAGCTGGGCGATGTCATCTTTCACCAGCTGCTGCTGCTCGTCCATAATCCGCTGGGTCAAATCGATGCTGTCGAAAATCTCGGCCACGGAGTATTTGAGCGGGGCATAGACGTGACGATGCCAGTGAAACTCGTCTCCGTCTTCCGTCGCCGCGTCAGCCGCGCGTTTCAGCTCGCTGGCAACAATAGAGAGCTGCATCGAGAGGCGCAGCGTAGAGAACTCGCGCTGACGGATGTAGTAGTCCGTGATGCCGATCCCGAGAGGCGTCAAACGGTAGATGGCGTTCCCCTCGGCCTGCTCGCTGGTAAAGCGGTTCAGCAGGCGCTGGCGCACCATATCGTTGATGGCGTTATTGGCGCGCACGCCGATGGTTTCGCTGGTCTGCTCAAACGCCTCGCTGACGTGGCGAAACGCGTCAATCAGCTCCCCTTCGCTCATCTCGCCATCGAGTCGCTCGCCGTTGAGCGTGGCGACAGCCAGCAAAAAGGAGAGTCTGTCCACCGGCAGCGCGATTGAGAAATCATTTTTTCTGGCCCAGGCAACCAGTTCGGGGACTGTCTGGGAAAATTCACTCATCGTTAATCCTTGTATCTACCTGCGGCTTCTGCGCGGTAACGTGTATATAGCGGCCCAGGCTCAGGTAGGGCTCCTGACGGCAGTAACGCGTCTCCAGCGCCACTAATGCGGCAAAACAGTCATGCTGTTTTTGCTTATCGCGCAGATAATCGTGAAAAACTCTGATACCGGTTTTACCGGTGATCTGCCAGCCCATCTCTTCGAGCCAGCCGTAAACCTGCTGCGGATCGCGCGGAAAGTCCGGTGAAAGCGTCCGTCGTTTCTTTTTGTACATGCCCTGCTGCACATAGCCAAAATTGCCGACCAGCACGTTCCGCATCAGCAGGCCGTTGGCATTGTAAAACATCAGCGACAGCGCGCCGCCGTGACGCAGCGCCGACCAGAGGGTTTGCAGGACGGCAACCGGCTCGGCGACCCACTCCAGCACGGCATGGAACAATATCAGATCGACCGGCGATTCCAAGTGCCGGGCAATGTCCTGAGCGGCACAGTGGATAAAATGCATGTTGTCGATCACACCTTCCGCCTCCGCCGCCGCGCTGGCCCGGGCAACCATCTCACCTGACAGATCGCACAGGGTGACGTGATGACCGAGCTTCGCCAGCCGGATGGCCGTCTGCCCCTCTCCGCCGCCAGCATCGAGAATACGCAGCGGTCGTGGCCCAAAGGTCGCCAGCAGCGCGTCAAGATCCTGCCACAGGATCGCCTGACGTAGCTGCCCTTTCGTGGTGCCATAGATATTGCGGGAAAACTTCTCCGCGATGTCATCGAAATTGCGATCCTGCATCTGCTACTCCGCGATCCTGGCAAAACCGCTATTTTGTCACAGCCACGTTAAGAAGGAACCTATCTGGTGTAAGATCCACAGAATAACCTGCTGTATGGTCAAAAAGGAAACGGAAGCCATGCTTTTTACGCTGAAGAAATACATTGGTGGGATGCTGCTGCCCCTGCCGCTGCTGCTTTTGCTGATGGGAATTGGCCTGGCACTGGTCTGGTTTACCCGCTATCAGAAGTCAGGTAAGGCGCTGATGAGCGCGGGCTGGCTGGCGCTGGTGCTGATCAGCCTCCAGCCGGTGGCGGACGGTATGCTCAGGCCGATAGAGCAGACCTACCCGACCTGGCGCGGCACCCAGCAGGTGAAATACATCGTGGTGCTCGGCGGGGGCTACACCTGGAACGATACGTGGGCACCCAGCTCGAACCTCATCAACAACAGCCTGCCACGCCTGACCGAGGCGGTACGCCTGTGGCGGCAAAACCCTGGCGCTAAAATGATCTTCACTGGGGCACCGGCGGTCACCAACCCGGTCAGCACCGCCGAGGCCGGGGCGCGGGTGGCTGAAACGCTGGGCATCCCGCGCAGCGACATTATGACGCTCGACAGTGCCAAAGATACCGAAGAGGAGGCCGCCGCGGTGAAGCAGGCTATCGGTGAGACGCCGTTTCTGCTGGTGACCTCGGCGTCGCATCTGCCTCGGGCGATGATCTTTTTCCGCCACGCTGGGTTAAACCCCCTGCCCGCGCCGGCTAACCAGCTGGCGATCGACTCGCCGCTTAACCCCTGGGAGCGTATTATCCCCTCCCCGGTGTGGCTGATGCACAGCGACCGGGTCGGCTATGAGACGCTGGGGCGCGTCTGGCAGTGGCTTAAGGGTTCGTCAGGCGATCCACGGCACGAGTGATTTTGAGGCGAGGTCAAAATTGGCGCGGTTGAAATGGCCAGTGTTCACCAGCTGCGCTACCTCGTCCCACAGCGTGTAGAGCCAGCGCCGCCAGATAAACGACTCGGAAACGGGGGCATGCCGGAGATAGTGCCACAGCAGCCCTTCTGCCAGCGCGCTGTCGGAGAGGCGGAACAGCTCGTACTCACGCGGTGCCCAGAGCATGACCCCCGGTCCCACCACTGCCACCAGCTGATCGGTGCGGGCATCTTTTAACATGCTGCGCAGGTTGAGATTGCCGTGCACCAGCACGCAGTTGTCGTTAAAGCCTTCAAAGAGTTTGGGCAGGCACTCCCGGGTGCGGAACAGGATCCGTTTATCCTGCATGGTCAGGCCACTGTTTTTAAACTGATTGAGGGTGTTCCACAGCACCTCAACCCGCTGGCGATACCATGAGGGCCAGATGTTCTCCTGGGTGCTGTCTACCACGCCGACACAGCCGTGGCTGTCCTGCCGGTGCCAGGCGAGCAGCGCCTCAACGATCTGATCTTTGAGCTGCTCCCAGCGCTCTGGCGTGCGGGCCGGAGCCTCAACCGGTACGCCGCGCAGCCGCTCGATCAGCAGCACGTCCGGGCCGGGGTGCTCGTCATGGGTCATCACCCCGTAGACCACCGGCATGCGGACCGTGCCGCTGCGGGCCAGCATCGACATCTTCCATGCCAGCTGCCGCGCCAGACCCGGCGTGGTAAAGCTTCTCGCCAGCAGCGGCATGGGGTGGCCGTGACTGTCGTACAGTGACCACAGCGCGGTGTCCGCCTTCTCGTTAACACACTCCACGCGGCTGAGTTTTTCCCCCAGCAGGTGGCTCAGTTCGGCACGTAGTTGTTCCATGGATGCTCCCCCTCACGAATACCCTTACTTTTTATAATGGGCTTCCGTCACAGAGATGTCATCCTGATAAGATCAAAACAGCGGTAGAAAGTGTAGAAATTCCCCTCCGGGCGGAGGGGAGAGAGAAACTAGCGGAGTTCAGCGCGCACGCGGGCGAGATCTTCTGCGGTATCCACGCCGGTGCCGGGGATAGCCTGCGCCACGTCAACGTGAATTTTTTCCCCGTGCCAGAGCACGCGCAGCTGTTCCAGCATCTCGATCTGCTCCAGCTGGCTTGGCTGCCAGGTGACGTAGCGGCGGATAAACCCGGCCCGGTAGCCGTAGATACCGATATGGCGCAGGAAGGTATCGCCAATAGCCTCGCGCGACTGGACGAAGCGGTCGCGATCCCAGGGAATGGTCGCCCGGGAGAAGTAGAGCGCGTAGCCCTCGCTGTCCATCACCACTTTAACCGCGTTGGGGTTAAACGCCTCTTCCGCGCTGTGGATCGGCACGGCCAGCGTCGCCATCCCAACCTGGCGCTGGGCCAGATTCTCCGCCACCTGGCGAATAATCGCCGGCGGGATCATCGGCTCGTCGCCCTGAACGTTAACGATGACCGTGTCATCGCTAAAGCCGCACTTCTCCACCACCTCTGCCAGCCGCTCGGTGCCCGACTGGTGATCGGCGCGGGTCATGCACACTTCGCCCCCTGCCGCCTCGACGGCCAGCGCCACGTCAGGATGATCGGTGGCAACGATAATTCGCGCCGCCCCGGACTCGCGTGCCCGCTCCAGCACGTGCACGACCATCGGTTTGCCGTTGATATCCACCAGCGGCTTACCCGGCAGGCGGGTTGAAGCATAACGCGCAGGAATGATAACAACGAAACTCATGGACGGCTCTCTTCGGCTGCGAGCGGGCGAGCTTCGTTTTCCAGCAGTACCGGAATGCCTTCCCGCACCGGGAAAGCGAGGCTGTCGACTTTACAGATCAGCTCTTGTTTATCCTGGCTGTAGTAGAGCTTACCGTTGCAGACCGGGCAGGCAATGATTTCGAGTAGACGGTGATCCATAGTTCCTCCTGAGGGACCGAAAGTGGTATGCCTTAAATGTTATCATATTCCCCTAATCCACAGCGGCAATTTCCCATTCGCCTTGCCTGTGGGTAAAGAGCCCGTCCGGGAGGCGTTTGCAGACCACCTGCCGCGCACCCTGCCAGCGGGCAAAATCCTCAATGGCCGTTGTGAGGCCGCTCTCCAGCCTGCGGCCCGGCTTGATGTTCGGCTCCAGATAAAAGGCGATAATTTCTAGCACGCCCGTTTTACGGTGCATTTTGGCATCCATCCGCCCGACCAGCTGCCCACAGTGCAGCAGCGGCAGGACAAAATAGCCATACTGCCGTTTCGGGGCCGGGGTGTAGCACTCCAGCCGGTAGGTAAAGTTAAAGAGCTGCTCGGCGCGCTTACGATCCCAGACCACCGGATCGAAAGGGGAGAGTACCGCGCTGTGGGTGGCGTGCAGCCTGCCCGCCTGCGCCAGCTCAAGCTCTGCCAGCAGGTCGGCATGCACAAACGCCTCCCCCAGGGTTTCAACCTCCACGCGCACCACCTTCTGCTCAGCCTGCCAGCGCGCCATCAGCGCGGGCAGTGCCGGCTGGCGCAGGCGATAGTAGTCCGCCAGCCAGGCGGGGCGAAAAAGACCTAAGCTGCGGGCGCTCTTCTCCAGCATCCGATCCTCCGCCACCGCCTGAGAGAGAAGATCCCGCTCGTCATCCCAGTGGGGCATCACGCGGTGAGTCAGATCGTAGACACGCTGAAAGTTGCGCCGCTCAACCACCATCACCTTACCGGCGGTAAACAGCCCCTCAAGGTGTCGCTTGTGCGGCTTCCACTCCCACCAGCCGCTGCTGCCTTTGTGCGGATGTGCGAAATCCGCCGAGCGCACCGGGCCATTCTCATGGATATGGGCAATAAGCTGCTCAATTTCAGCCGCGTGCTCATCCATCCAGGCCGCTCGATATTTCCAGCCCATATTCTCCGGGGCCAGCATGCGGTGGCGTACCAGGGCAAAATCCTCACGCGGCAGAAAGCAGGCTTCGTGCGCCCAGTACTCCATCAGCTCGCCCCGGCGCAGCGCCTCATCGAGCCATGACGGCGAGTAGTCGCCGAGGCGGCTAAACAGCACCAGATAGGGGCTGCGGGCCACGATATTAATGGTGTCGATTTGCAGAAGTGACATCCGCTGAATGGTAGACAGAATATCGGCAGGCCTGGCGCGGCGGCGCGGCTTTTTCAGCAGGCCCTGGGCGGCAAGATGGAGATGACGGGCGGCGGTAAGAGAGAGTTGCGGCACAGACATACGGGTTCCCGTGGTTAACAGGGCGCTGTCGGCACTGTGCCGCTAGCGCACCAGAGTGAGCAGATCCTGTAGCAGGCGTTCCGGTTTCTCGCCCTCCAGACGGGCGTCAACCGGCAGATACCACCAGCTCTCGTCGGCAAAGGCGCGGCACTTGACCGCGTCCTTCTCGGTCATTATCAGCGTTTGGCCGGGTTGAATAAACCCGCTCACCTGTGAATAGCCGAGCGCCTGATGATCGGCCAGCGCAACGGTGTTCTCTACCGCTGCGCCGCAGTCGGCCAGTGTCTGGAAAAAGCGCGGCGGATGACCAATCCCGGCCATGGCGACCACGGCGGGGAGTTCAGCAACCGGGCGGCGCTCGCCGCTCTTGAGGTTCACGGCAAGACCCGGCTGCAGACGCATCGGGATCTCTTCCGCCCGCGCCTCACCGCCGTTGGTTATCACCGCATCGACGGAGCGCAGACGGGAGGCCCGCTCGCGCATCGGTCCGGCAGGCAGCCACCAGCCGTTGCCAAAACGGCGTACGCCATCGATCACCACAATCTCTTTATCGCGAGCGAGACGGTAGTGCTGGAGTCCGTCGTCGGTCACAATAAGCTGGAGATCGTGCGCGGCCAGCAGGGCTTTCACCGCGTCGCTGCGCACCGGGGAGACCGCTACCGGTGCACCGGTACGCTGATAGATCAGCACCGGCTCATCGCCAGCTTGCGCCGTGGTTGTCTGTGGGTCCAGCACCAGCGGATAGCTATCCGCCTTGCCGCCGTAGCCGCGAGAGACCACGCCAACCCGCACGCCGCGCTGCCGCAGCTGCTCAACCAGCCAGATCACCACCGGCGTTTTGCCGTTGCCGCCCGCCGTGAGATTACCCACGACTACCACCGGCACCGGCGCGCGCCAGGCTTTTTTAATGCCCAGCCGGTAGCAGAGACGGATTGCCCCGCTCACCAGGCCATAGAGCCAGGAGAGCGGCAGCAGCAGTAGCCACAGCGGTGATTCGCCTGACCAGATGCGGGCTATCATGCGCCAAACTGCATCTTATGCAGCTGGGCATAAACACCCTGCTGAGCCAGCAGTTCACCATGGCTACCGCGCTCAACGATGCGACCATCTTCAACGACCACGATCTCGTCCGCCTTCTCAATGGTAGAGAGACGGTGAGCGATCACCAGCGAGGTGCGGTTTTTCTGCAGCTCGTCCAGCGCGGCCTGGATAGCGCGTTCAGACTCGGTATCCAGCGCTGAGGTGGCCTCGTCGAGGATCAGGATCGGGCTGTCGCGCAGCAGGGCACGGGCGATAGCGATACGCTGGCGCTGGCCGCCGGAGAGCAGCACGCCGTTCTCGCCGATAATGGTATCAAGGCCGTTATCCATCTTGCTAATAAAGTCCATGGCATAGGCCATGCGGGCAGCGGTCTCGATCTGCTCCCGGCTGTACTCTTCCGTGCGCGCGTAGGCGATGTTATTCGCCACGGTGTCGTTAAACAGGTGCACGTTTTGCGATACCAGCGCCACCTGATTACGCAGCGAGTGCAGCTTGTATTCGCGCAGATCGTGGCCGTCCAGCAGGATCTCGCCGCTGTCGGTGTCGTAGAAGCGGGTGATCAGGCTGGCTAGCGTTGATTTACCCGAGCCTGAGCGCCCTACCAGCGCCACGGTTTTGCCTGCGGCGATGTTGAGGTTGATGTCACGCAGCGCCGGGGTTTCACGCCCAGGGTAGGTAAAGGTGACGTTACGGAACTCCAGGTTGCCTTCGGCACGCACAACGTCGCGTTTGCCTTCGTCTTTCTCCTGCTCGCTGTCGAGAATGGCAAACAGCGTCTGACAGGCAGCCATGCCGCGCTGGAACTGGGCATTAACGTTGGTCAGCGACTTCAGCGGACGCATCAGGGCAATCATCGAGGAGAAGACCACGGTGATGGTCCCGGCGGTCAGAGTCTCCATCACGCTGGGGAAGCTCGCCGCATAGAGCACAAAGGCCAGCGCCAGGGAGGCGATCAGCTGAATGATCGGATCGGAGATTGAGGAGGCGGAGACCAGCTTCATCCCCTGCAGGCGCATCTTGTTGCTCACCTTGTCAAAGCGCTCGGTTTCGACCTGCTGGCCGCCAAACATCAGCACCTCTTTGTGGCCCTTGAGCATCTGCTCTGCGCTGGTGGTCACCTGCCCCATCGTATTCTGCATGCTCTTGCTGATGTTACGAAAACGCTTCGATACCACGCGAATGGCAATCGAGACGATCGGGGCCAGCACGATCAGGATCACCGACAGCTGCCAGCTGTAGTAGAACATCATGATAAACAGGCCGATGATCGACGCCCCTTCACGCACGACGGTGATCAGCGCATTGGAGGAGGAGGAGGCAACCTGCTCAGAGTCATAGGTGATACGGGAGAGCAGCGTCCCGGTGGACTGTTTGTCAAAGAAGGCGACGGGCATGCCCATCATGTGGCTGAACAGGCGACGGCGCATGCCCATCACCACTTTGCCAGAAACCCATGAGATACAGTAGCTTGAGATATAGCTGGTGATCCCACGCAGGATCATCAGCCCGATGATCACCAGGGGCATCCACAACAGCACGGAGCGGTCCGTTTTGCCAAAACCTTCATCGAGCAGCGGTTTCAGAAGCGATAGCATAAAGGTATCGCTGGCTGCGTTAAGGATCAGCGCGACCCCCGCCACGAACAGACCCGCTTTGAAAGGTGCAATCATTGGCCAGAGGCGGCGGAACGTTTGCCACGTAGAGAGATCTTTGTCGTTATGCATTCAAAAAACCAGCACTTGTTGAAATAGCCGCATATTCTACCCGTTATCTGCAGGGACGCCAAACCGCTGATGATACCAGCGAGGGAAAAGTTGTTCGCGCAGGCTAAGGATCTTCCAGCTTTTGGTGGAAAAGTAGATGCTCATTTGCCCCGTATGCGGCGTGTCGTACCAGCGGTAGCCCTGCTGCCGGTAGCGGCGGATCACTTTTGTTGACGGGAGTCGCCAGGCGTTATAGCGCGAGGCGGAGGCCAGCGCCGCCTCGCCGTTAACCCTTTGAATCAGCGGCAGCGACGAAGAGGTGCTGCTCCCATGATGTGGAACCTGGATAAGTGTAGCCTGAAGATGCTGCCAGTAGCGGCTCAGCATGCGCTGCTCGGCAGGAGCTTCGATATCGCCGGTAAGCAGGATGCTCCGTTGACCGTCATCGACCTTAACGACGCAGGAGCCGTTATTCCCCTTTGCCGCCTCCCCCGCCAGCGGCCAGTGTACGGTAAAGGTAAGACCCTGCCACTGCCAGCGCTGGCCGCGAAAACAGGGCAGATGTCCGGCCCACCCCAGCGGACTGCGCACGGTCATCTCCGGCCACGCTTTTTGCAGCGTCTTCAGCCCGCCCCGGTGATCGAGGTGCTCATGGCTGAGGATAACGCCATCAGGTTTAAGATGATGCCAGCGTAGCCAGGGAACGATCAGCTGCTGGGCGCTGTCCCCGCCCGGCCACGCCAGTCCGGTATCATAGAGCATGGCGCGCTGATTGCGGACAATGACCATCGCCAGCCCCTGCCCTACGTCCAGCATGTGTACGGCCCACTCATCGCTGCGGGCAGCGCGGTTGCGCGGCAGCGCCAGCAGCACAACAATCGTCAGGCCAAGGAACGGCGCTTTGGTGTAGATGCGTAGCCGCCAAAGCGCTATCGCCACCCACGGGAGCCAGACCACTCCCTGCCAGCGCTGGTCAATGTCATACCAGCCGTCAGGCAGCTGGCGTAAAAACCAAAACAGCAGCGCCAGGGTTCTGTCCGCCAGCAGCCAGCTGCCGCTCTCGACGATAACAGAGCCGCTCAGGTGCAGCAGCATGCCAGTGAGGATCAGCGGCACGGTGACAAAGGTTACCAGCGGTACGGCAATGAGATTGGCAACGATTGAGGTCAGGCTGATGCCATGAAAAATGGTTACCTGAATGGGCAGGAGGAGGATCATCATGCCCGCTTGTAAATGCAGCAGGCTCAGGACGCTGCGCACGATACGCCCTCCTGGCAGGGGCGGCAACGGCAGCCACTGATACCAGAAGATCAGCGCGGCGACGGCAAACGCGGAGAGCCACAGGCTCTGGGAGAGAATAGCTACGGGATCGATAAACAGGATTGCGGCTACGCAGCAGAGCCACACCTGCCAGGGCGACCACTGTCGACCCGAGAGGCGCAGCGCGCCCCAGACAACGAGGGACACCGCCGTACGCAGGGCTGGCGGCTGCATACCGGTAAGCCAGGCATAGTAAATCGCGCAGGCAAGACCAAACAGCAGCGGCAGCCGCCAGCCGATCCTGTTGCCAGGCAAGAAAAACTGTAGGCCGCGCATCAGCAGCCAGCCCAAAGACGCCGCCAGAGCAATATGCAAACCGGAGATGGCCATCAGGTGTGCGGTGCCGGTCTGGCGCATCAGGGCTTTAACATCGGCACTTAGCGCGGCGCGCTCTCCCATGCCTAACCCCAGCATGACCGGTCGCCACGTGTAAGTTGTCAGCGTCTCGTTCAGAGAGGCAAGATAGCGGGCGCGCAGGTCGCAGCGAAGATCGATCGGCGTGGCATGAATAAACCGCCCGCTTACCGGCTGATGCTGAGCTATAGCATAGCGCTGGGTATCGAAGCCGCCATCGTTAAGCTGTCCATGTACGGCGCGCACTTTCAGCGTCATCTCCCAGCGTTGTCCGGCACAGCCTGGCTGGGGCAGATACTGCCCGTACAGTCTAATCCCCGGCGCAGGGAAGAGCCGCTGGCCGTCCAGCTGCTCAATAATGCCCTGGTGGGCGGTCATACCGTCGGTGGCGATCATCTTCACTACCGCCCGCTGGGTTGCCCCCGGCAGCGATTTTGCTGGCCAGACGGCCTCCTGTGCGGCCAGCACGCCCCAGGCAAAAAAGAGCAGCCACAGCGCCAGCCAGCGAGCTCGTGGCCAGCCCCCTAACAGGCAGCCAGCAACAGTGATAGCCACGATGCCACTGATCTCTGGCAGGGCTGGAAGCCATAGCAGGGGCAAAACGGCAGTAATCAGACAAAATGCAACGGCGGGCAGACTCATAGCCACCTCCTTGTGCCGCGAGTATGCAGGCATCAGGCGGCGCTGTCGGCTATGGCTTTTCGGTTTTACGAGGCAGCTTCAGAAGCGATAGAAAAATCGCGAACGACAGAAATGAAAAAAGCACCCGCAGGTGCTCTCTTCAGAGAAGTACGTCTTCGCCGGTACGGCGTAAAACCTACTCTTCGTAAATGTTGGCGCGGTCGCGCAGCTCTTTACCCGGCTTAAAGTGTGGGACATATTTGCCTTCCAGATCCACTTTATCACCCGTTTTTGGGTTACGCCCGGTGCGTGGTGCCCGATAGTGCAGAGAGAAACTGCCGAAACCGCGGATCTCAATGCGCTCGCCCTGGGCCAGGGTCGAGGCCATATGCTCCAGCATCTCTTTCACAGCGTCTTCTACAGACTTAGCCGGAATGTGAGATTGTTGGCTTGCAAGTCTTTCGATCAATTCTGACTTGGTCATGATTCCTCCGGTTTCCTTAATCAGGAATATTCACTAACAGCAGATTAGACAAGGGCGGCCGTAGCCGCCCTTTGTTATTGATTACAGGACTAATCTTGTAATCTGTCAAGCTACCCGAGGGTAACTTATTCGCCTTTCGCTGCTTTGAACGCTTCAGCCATAGCGTTAGAGAAGTTGCCTTCTTCCTGTTTGTTGTTAACAGTAGCGATTGCATCTTTCTCGTCAGCTTCGTCTTTAGCACGAACAGACAGGCTGATGGCGCGGTTCTTACGATCAACACCGGTGAACTTAGCTTCAACTTCGTCGCCAACGCTCAGAACCAGAGTTGCGTCTTCAACGCGGTCACGGGACGCTTCAGAAGCGCGCAGGTAGCCTTCAACACCGTCGGCCAGCTCTACGGTTGCGCCTTTCGCGTCAACTGCAGTGACTTTACCGGTTACGATTGCGCCTTTCTTGTTCAGGGCAACGTAGTTGTTGAACGGATCTTCTGCCAGCTGCTTAACGCCCAGGGAGATACGCTCGCGCTCTGCGTCAACCTGCAGAACAACCGCTGCGATTTCGTCGCCTTTTTTGTATTCACGAACTGCTTCTTCGCCTGTAACGTTCCAGGAGATGTCAGACAGGTGAACCAGGCCGTCGATGCCGCCGTCCAGGCCGATGAAGATACCGAAGTCAGTGATAGACTTGATTTTACCTTCAACACGGTCGCCCTTGTTGTGGGTTTCCGCGAACTGCTGCCACGGGTTGTTTTTGCACTGTTTCAGGCCCAGGGAGATACGACGACGTTCTTCGTCGATATCCAGAACCATTACTTCCACTACGTCGCCAACGTTAACAACTTTAGACGGGTGGATGTTTTTGTTGGTCCAGTCCATTTCGGAAACGTGCACCAGGCCTTCAACGCCCTCTTCGATTTCAACGAAGCAGCCGTAGTCGGTCAGGTTGGTTACGCGACCGGTCAGCTTGGTGCCTTCCGGGTAACGTTTAGCGATAGCAACCCACGGATCTTCGCCCAGCTGTTTCAGGCCGAGGGATACACGGGTACGCTCGCGGTCGAACTTCAGCACTTTAACAGTGATTTCGTCGCCAACGTTCACGATTTCGCTTGGGTGCTTAACGCGTTTCCATGCCATATCAGTGATGTGCAGCAGGCCGTCAACGCCGCCCAGATCAACGAATGCACCGTAGTCAGTGAGGTTCTTAACGATACCTTTAACTTCCATGCCTTCCTGCAGGTTTTCCAGCAGCTGATCGCGCTCTGCGCTGTTTTCAGACTCGATAACCGCACGACGGGAAACAACAACGTTGTTGCGTTTCTGGTCAAGCTTGATCACTTTGAACTCAAGCTCTTTGCCTTCCAGGTGCAGCGTATCGCGTACCGGGCGCACGTCTACCAGAGAACCTGGCAGGAACGCACGAATACCGTTCAGCTCAACAGTGAAGCCACCTTTAACTTTGCCGTTGATAACACCAACTACAGTCTCAGCGTCTTCGTAAGCTTTTTCCAGCGTGATCCAAGCTTCGTGACGCTTAGCTTTCTCACGGGACAGCAGAGTTTCACCGAAGCCGTCTTCTACTGCATCCAGTGCAACGTCAACTTCGTCACCAACCTGGATTTCCAGCTCGCCCTGGGCGTTTTTGAACTGCTCTGCCGGAATGGCAGACTCAGATTTCAGACCGGCGTCAACCAGTACGATATCTTTGTCGATAGCAACAACAACACCACGAACGATGGAACCCGGACGGGTTTCGATTGTTTTTAAGGATTCTTCAAAGAGTTGAGCAAAAGATTCAGTCATGTTTAATCTTCAGGTTAATATAACGTCCACCTGGCTCCATGCCGGATGGGGTTGTTTCACATACCCGCTGTCACTCCGTTGCAGCGGGGGTACTACATAATCTTGCTACTACATAATCTTGCTACTACAAATTCGGTCGCTTTAAGCGAGAGCCAACTTTTGGCGCGCGTATTGTAACGCTTTTTCAATCACTTGCTCAATGCTTAAACTGGTAGAATCCAGGACTAATGCATCGGCAGCAGGGACCAGCGGCGCTACGGGGCGATTACGATCGCGATCGTCGCGTTCTTTGATCTCGGCCAAAAGGCGTTCAAAGTTAACACTAAAGCCCTTCTCCTGCAACTGCAGCATGCGGCGATGCGCGCGCTCTTCCGAGGAGGCGTCGAGGAAAATCTTCACCGGCGCGTCGGGGAACACTACCGTACCCATGTCGCGACCGTCGGCGATGAGGCCGGGCAGCTCACGGAACCCACGCTGGCGACGCAGCAGCGCCTCACGTACGCGAGGAAATGCGGCCACCTGGGAGGCAGCATTCGCCACTTCCTGGGTGCGGATTTCACCGCTCACGTCTTCGCCCTCAAGGATCACCTCTAGCTGGCCGTGGGTGGATACAAAGCGTACGTCGAGATGTGCAGCCAGCGGGACCAGCACCTCTTCCGAGGTAACGTCAACGTGATGATGCAGCGCAGCCAGCGCCAGCACGCGATAGATCGCACCCGAGTCGAGAAGATGCCACTGCAGCGCTTCCGCCATCGCCTGGCACAGAGTCCCTTTGCCCGCACCGCTTGGCCCATCAATGGTGATTACCGGGGCAGTTGCCGCCATCTTTTGCTCCTTATTAAAGGCTTACCATGAACGTAAACGCCGCGCATTATACGCGCCAACTTACGCAACTGTTATCTTTGCGTGTAAATTACGGAATTAATGAGACAGAGTGTAGAAGAAATGGGCAGGGATGAGTGTGAGAAAACGTAAGGAAATGCCGCATCGCAGGATGCGGCAGCGATAATCATGCGAAGGTGCTAATACGCGCCAGCTGGTCGAAATAGTCCGGGAAGGTTTTCGCCGTACACTTCGGATCAAGAATCGTCACCGGCGTCGCCGACAGGGCCACCAGCGAGAAGCACATCGCCATCCGGTGATCGTTATAGGTGGCAATGGACGCCTCCTGCAACGCCGCAGGCGGCGTGACGCGGATATAATCCTCGCCCTCTTCCACCTCTGCCCCCACCTTGCGCAGCTCGGTCGCCATGGCAAACAGGCGATCGGTCTCTTTCACCCGCCAGTTATAGATATTGCGCAGGGTCGTCGTGCCGCTGGCAAACAGCGCGGTAGTGGCAATCGTCATCGCCGCATCCGGAATATGGTTCATATCCATATCAATCCCTTTCAGCTCACCGCGGGTGCAGGCGATGTAATCCTCGCCCCAGGTCACGGTCGCGCCCATCTTCTCCAGCACGTCGGCAAAGCGAATATCGCCCTGCACGCTGTTGCGCCCGATACCTGTCACCTTCACCGTGCCGCCTTTAATGGCCGCCGCAGCGAGGAAATAGGAGGCGGACGAGGCATCGCCCTCTACCAGATAGTGCCCCGGAGAGCGGTACTGCTGCCCGCCGCGCACCACAAAACGCTGGTACTGCTGGTTCTCAACCTCGACACCAAAGGTCTTCATCAGATGCAGCGTGATATCAATGTAGGGTTTTGAAACCAGATCGCCTTTAATGGCGATCTCCGTGTCCTTCGATGCCAGCGGCGCAGTCATCAGCAGCGCGGTAAGGAACTGGCTGGAGACGCTGCCGTCTACCGCCACCTGGCCGCCGGTAAAGCCACCGCGCAGGCGCAGCGGGGGGTAGTTCTCCTGCTCAAGATAGTCGATCTGGGCGCCGCCCTGACGCAGCGCATCCACCAGATGGCCAATCGGGCGCTCTTTCATGCGCGGTTCGCCAGTCAGCACAACGTTGCTGCTGCCGAGACACAGGGCAGCCGCTAGCGGACGCATTGCGGTACCGGCATTGCCGAGAAACAGCTCAACCTCTTCAGCAGAGCGTAACGCGCCGCCGTTACCGGTCACTTCACAGCGGGTACGATCGTCAGAGAGCGTGTAATGAACGCCTAACGCTTTCAGCGCATTGAGCATATGGCGCACGTCATCGCTGTCCAGCAGGTTAGTGAGGACGGTGGTGCCGTGTGCCAGCGCTGCCAGCAGCAGAGCGCGGTTCGAGACACTCTTAGAACCAGGCAGATTAACGGTGCCATCTACGCGCGCAATAGGTTGTAACGTCAGGGATTCCATGAAACTAAACTCTCAACTCAACATAATAAAAACCCCGCAGCAGGCGTGCGGGGGTGAAAAAAGCGCAATTAACCGTGGCGACGTTCGAAGTCGACCATGAAATCGGTCAGGGCTTTGACGCCTGCCAGCGGCATGGCGTTGTAGATAGAGGCACGCATTCCGCCAACGACGCGGTGGCCTTTCAGGGCATGCAGACCGGCGGCGAAGGACTCCTCCAGGAAGAGGTTGTCGAGCGCGCTGTCCGCTAGCTGGAACGGCACGTTCATGCGCGAGCGGTTCGCCACCGCCACGTCGTTACGGTAGAAGTCGCTGCCGTCGATAACGCCGTACAGCAGCTCGGCTTTCTGCTGGTTGATGGCATTCATCGCCGCAACGCCGCCGTTTTGCTTCAGCCACTTGAACACCAGGCCAGAGAGGTACCAGGCAAAGGTTGGCGGGGTGTTGAACATAGAGTCGTTTTCGTTCAGTACGCTGTAATCGAGAATTGACGGGCAGGACTTGTGGGCTTTACCCAACAGATCGTCGCGCACGATCACCAGCGTCAGGCCAGCCGGACCGATGTTTTTCTGCGCACCGGCGTAGATAACGCCGTAGCGGCTAACGTCAAGCGGCGCGGAAAGAATAGTCGACGAGAGATCTGCAGTTACCACGACGTTATCGCCAAACTCAGGCTCTTCATGGATAGCGATCCCGTCGATGGTCTCGTTCGGGCAGTAGTGCAGGTAGGCCGCATCGCTAGAGAGCTGCCAGTCACGCATCGGCTTCACCGCGCGCAGTCCGTCAACGGTCGTTTTGGCATCAATCACGTTCGGCGTACAGTATTTATGCGCCTCTTTTACCGCGCTTGCCGCCCAGTAACCGGCATCAACGTAATCCGCCGTGGTTTTATCACCCAGCAGGTTCAATGGAATGCCCGCGAACTGACCGCGACCACCACCGTGGCAGAACAGAACCTTATAGTTCTCAGGGATGCTTAATAGATCGCGAAAATCCTGCTCCGCCTCTTCTGCGCACTGGATAAATGGCTTACCGCGGTGGCTAATCTCCATGACCGATGTGCCAAGACCCTGCCAATCGCAGAGTTCCTGCTGAGCCTGTTTAAGCACCTCTGTCGGCAACATCGCCGGACCAGAACTAAAATTAAAGACCTGTGTCATTTCCTCTCACCACGCTGAAAGCAATAAGTTATTCCTGTGACATCGGTTGTACCATTGCGCGTCACCCGCCGCAACGGGTATTCCGACGACGGGAAGAAATGTGCGCTTAGTCACATAGCAGATTATTTTGTGCTGTTCTGCGGCGTTGGCGAAAAACCCTGTCAGGTAATGCGAATCGCCCGGCTGGCCTTCGTCCATTCTGGACTTTTGCAGCGCGGACAGGGTTGTTTATCTCCTGCCTGCATCGTAATCACCTCGCTGCATTTTACGCAGGCGTAGTCGCCCGCCTCTGGCGCGACCATAAAGCGCGGTACCAGCCCTGCCGGCAGCAGCGACAGCCCAGGGCGCACGTCCTCGTCGCGGTAGTAGTAGGTACTGATCTGCCCGTTGGTCTCCATGATGGCCAGCCGAATCTGCCCAAGTTGCTCTACGCCGTTCACCCGCAGCTCCATATAGAACTCGACTTCGGTCAGATTGGCTGCTCTAAGCTTGTCCCACGCCAGCTCGCCCTCTTCGACGATGATAATCGGCTTGCCCTCCAGCAGATCCTCAAGCCGTTCACTGTGAGCCATCAGCCACATGACCAGCCGGTAGAAGAGCGCCAGCGAGATAAACACCACCAGCACCGGCAGCATCGGCACGTCGTCATAGAAGGCAACGTCCCCTGCCGCCGAGCCGAGGGTCAAAATGATCAATACCTCAAAGAGCGACATCTGGCGTACACCGCGCCGTCCGGCAATCTTCAGGAACAGGAAAACGAGAATAAAGGTATAGAGACTTCGCAGCGCGACCTCACCCAAAAAGTCGAGCGGCGCCTTGTCCAGCATCATACGATGCAAATCGAATGCTTTCATTTTCTTTTGCCTAAACAGGACGTTAGTTTCTACAAGCATAGCTCGCGCTTTTATTTTCGTCCTCTGGCGCAGGAAGATAGCGCCGTTCACCTAAAACCCGTATCATTGCGCGCTTTCCGTACGAATAAAGTGACGCTCATGACGCAAACATTTATCCCCGGCAAAGATGCCGCTCTGGAAGACTCCATCGCCCGCTTCCAGCAGAAACTGCTCGATCTTGGCTTCGATATCGAAGAGGCCTCCTGGCTGAACCCGGTGCCAAACGTCTGGTCCGTGCATATTCGCGATAAAGCCTGCGCCCTCTGCTTTACCAACGGTAAAGGCGCAACCAAAAAAGCCGCGCTGGCCTCCGCCCTTGGCGAGTACTTCGAGCGTCTCTCTACCAACTACTTCTTTGCCGACTTCTGGCTGGGCGATGCGATCGCTAACGGCCCGTTTGTGCACTATCCGAACGAGAAGTGGTTCCCACTGCCGGAAGACGACTCGCTGCCGGAAGGTATTCTCGACGCCCGCCTGCGTGCGTTTTACGATCCGGAAGGCGAGCTGGCCGCCGGTATGCTGATTGACCTGCAGTCCGGCAACGAAGAACGCGGCATCTGCGGTCTGCCGTTTACCCGCCAGTCAGATCAGCAGACGGTCTATATTCCGATGAATATCGTCGGCAACCTCTATGTCTCCAACGGCATGTCCGCCGGTAACACCCGCAACGAAGCCCGCGTACAGGGTCTGTCGGAAGTGTTTGAGCGCCACATCAAGAACCGCATTATTGCGGAAAGCATCAGCCTGCCGGAGATCCCGCAGGAGGTGCTGGCCCGCTATCCGGGCGTGGTGGCATCCATTGAAACGCTGGAAGCAGAAGGTTTCCCGATTTTTGCCTATGACGCCTCGCTGGGCGGCAAATACCCGGTGATCTGCGTTGTGCTGTTTAACCCGGCTAACGGCACCTGCTTCGCCTCCTTCGGCGCGCACCCGGACTTTGGCGTGGCGCTGGAGCGTACCGTCACCGAGCTGCTGCAGGGCCGTGGCCTGAAGGATCTCGACGTCTTCACCCCGCCGACCTTTGATGATGAAGAGGTCGCCGAGCATGCCAACCTGGAGACCCACTTTATCGACTCCAGCGGTCTGATCTCCTGGGATATGTTCAAGCAGGACGCCGACTATCCGTTCGTGGACTGGAGCTTCTCTGGCACTACCGAAGAGGAGTTCGCGACCCTGATGGCCATCTTCCGTGAGGAGGATAAAGAGGTCTACATCGCTGACTACGAGCATCTGAGCGTCTATGCCTGCCGTATTATCGTGCCGGGCATGTCCGACATCTATCCGGCAGAGGATCTCTGGCTGGCGAACAACAGCATGGGGAGCCACCTGCGCGAAACCATTCTTGCCCTGCCGGGCAGCGAGTGGGAGAAAGAGGCGTACCTCGAGCTAATCGCCCAGCTGGACGACGAGGGTCACGATGACTTTACCCGCGTGCGTGAGCTGTTAGGCATTGCTACCGGGAAAGACAACGGCTGGTACACGCTGCGCATTGGCGAGCTGAAGGCGATGCTGGCGCTAGCGGGGGGCGATCTTGAGCAGGCCCTGATCTGGACCGAATGGACAATGGAGTTCAATGCCTCCGTGTTTTCTCCGGCGCGGGCAAACTACTACCGCTGCCTGCAGACCCTGCTGCTGCTGGCGCAGGAAGAGGATCGTCAGCCGCTGCAGTATCTTAACGCCTTTGTTCGCATGTATGGCGCGGACGCGGTGGAAGCTGCCAGTGCAGCGATGAGCGGTGAAGCGCCGTTCTACGGTCTACAGGCGGCAGACGGTACGCTGGAAGCGTTCCCGGCTCACCGCTCCCTGCTGGCAGCCTATGAGAAGCTGCAGCGCGCGAAAGAGGCTTTCTGGCCAAAAGAAGCGTAAATAACACTATAAGCTGTAGGCGTATTGCCACAGCCAGGCTATATTACGGGGCAATTTCATTGCCCCGTTTTTTATATATTTTTGCAAAGAATTATAAATGTAATAATTAGGTTACTCATAAGTAATATTCTTTATTAGCACTCAGGAATATTGTTACTTTTTGGCAGAATTACTCCATTGTAATTAACGTGACAACGGCGAAGCCAAAAAAATATTCAAAACATTTGATAAGTTTTAAACTTTATTTATTTCATTAAAATCAATAAATTAACAATAAAAAACACTAAAGCCACAGCTTCTGAAGGCCTATAAGACGGGTGAGATATGATCCATATCAAGTTCTCTCCTATAATGCTTTGTTAGTATCTTATTGCCGACTTAATGAAGAGAGAGTTAGTGTGAAAGCTGACAACCCTTTTGATTTGATACTCCCCCCTGCGATGGCAAAAGTTGCCGAAGAGGCGGGTGTCTATAAAGCCACAAAGCGTCCGATGACGACGTTCTTCCTGGCGATTACCGCCGGGGTGTTCATCTCCATCGCCTTTGTTTTCTATATTACCTCCACCACCGGCACCGCCGCGATGCCGTACGGTGTTGCTAAGCTGATTGGCGGTATCTGCTTCTCACTGGGCCTGATTTTGTGCGTTATCTGCGGCGCGGATCTCTTTACCTCGACGGTACTTATCGTGGTGGCAAAGGCCAGCGGCAAAATCACCTGGGGCCAGCTGGCACGCAACTGGATCAACGTTTACGTTGGCAACCTGGTTGGCTGTCTGCTCTTTGTGCTGCTGATGTGGCTCTCCGGTGAGTACATGACCGCGAACGGCGGCTGGGGACTCAACGTCCTGCAAACCGCTGACCACAAAATGCACCATACTTTTATTGAAGCCGTCGCACTCGGCATCCTGGCAAACCTGATGGTCTGTCTGGCCGTATGGATGAGCTATTCAGGTCGCAGCCTGATGGACAAAGCCATGATTATGGTCCTGCCGGTTGCCATGTTTGTTGCCAGCGGCTTTGAGCACAGCATCGCAAACATGTTCCTGATCCCGCTGGGTATCGTAATTCGTGATTTTGCTTCGCCGGAGTTCTGGACCGCAGTCGGTTCATCTCCAGCCAATTTTTCTCATCTGACCGTGATGAACTTCATCACTGATAATCTGATCCCCGTAACGATCGGGAACATTATCGGTGGGGGTTTACTGGTTGGGTTGACATACTGGGTCATTTACCTGCGTGGCGATAACCATCATTGATGGCTGTTCCAGGCAGTAAATAAAAAATCCACTTAAGAAGGTAGGTGTTACATGTCCGAGCTTAATGAAAAGTTAGCCACAGCATGGGAAGGTTTCGTTGAAGGTGACTGGCAGAAAGCGGTCAACGTCCGTGACTTTATCCAGAAAAACTACGCTCCTTACGAGGGCGACGAATCTTTCCTGGCCGGTGCCACTGAAGCTACCACCACGCTGTGGGACAAAGTAATGGAAGGCGTCAAACTGGAGAACCGCACCCATGCGCCAGTTGACTTCGACACCTCTGTTGCGTCCACCATCACCTCTCACGACGCTGGCTACATCAACAAGGCGCTGGAGAAGATCGTTGGTCTGCAAACTGAAGCGCCGCTGAAACGTGCGATTATCCCGTTCGGTGGTATCAAAATGGTTGAAGGTTCCTGCAAAGCGTACAACCGCGAGCTGGATCCGATGCTGAAAAAGATCTTCACTGAATACCGCAAGACCCACAACCAGGGCGTCTTTGATGTCTACACCAAAGACATCCTGAACTGCCGTAAGTCTGGCGTACTGACCGGTCTGCCAGACGCCTACGGCCGTGGCCGTATCATCGGTGACTACCGTCGCGTTGCGCTGTACGGTATCGACTTCCTGATGAAAGACAAGTACGCGCAGTTCCTCTCTCTGCAAGATAAGCTGGAAAACGGCGAAGATCTGGAAGCGACTATCCGTCTGCGTGAAGAGATCTCCGAACAGTATCGCGCACTGGGCCAGATCAAAGAGATGGCAGCGAAATATGGCTGCGATATCTCCGGTCCGGCAACTACTGCTCAGGAAGCGGTTCAGTGGACCTACTTCGGCTACCTGGCCGCGGTGAAATCCCAGAACGGTGCAGCCATGTCCTTTGGCCGCGTCTCCACCTTCCTTGACGTTTACATCGAACGCGATCTGAAAGCCGGTAAAATCACCGAGCAGGACGCGCAGGAGATGATCGACCACCTGGTCATGAAACTGCGTATGGTTCGCTTCCTGCGTACCCCTGAGTACGATGAGCTGTTCTCCGGTGACCCGATCTGGGCAACCGAATCCATCGCCGGTATGGGCGTTGATGGCCGTACGCTGGTCACTAAAAACAGCTTCCGCTTCCTGAACACCCTGTACACCATGGGGCCGTCTCCGGAGCCGAACATCACCGTACTGTGGTCTGAAAAACTGCCGCTGGGCTTCAAAAAATACGCAGCGAAGGTCTCTATCGACACCTCTTCTCTGCAGTATGAAAACGATGACCTGATGCGTCCTGACTTCAACAATGACGACTACGCTATCGCTTGCTGCGTAAGCCCGATGGTTGTTGGTAAGCAAATGCAGTTCTTCGGCGCGCGTGCTAACCTGGCGAAAACCATGCTGTACGCGATCAACGGCGGCGTTGATGAAAAACTGAAAATGCAGGTGGGTCCGAAATCTGAACCGATTAAAGGCGATGTCCTGAACTTCGACGAAGTCATGGAGCGCATGGATCACTTCATGGACTGGCTGGCTAAGCAGTACGTGACCGCCCTGAACATCATCCACTACATGCACGACAAGTACAGCTACGAAGCTTCTCTGATGGCGCTGCACGACCGTGACGTTATCCGCACCATGGCCTGTGGTATCGCAGGTCTGTCCGTTGCGGCTGACTCCCTGTCCGCTATCAAATATGCGAAAGTTAAACCAATTCGTGACGAAGACGGTCTGGCGACCGACTTTGCAATCGAAGGTGAATACCCGCAGTTTGGTAACAACGATTCACGCGTTGATGACCTGGCCGTTGACCTGGTTGAACGTTTCATGAAGAAAATTCAGAAACTGACTACCTACCGCAACGCTATCCCGACCCAGTCCGTTCTGACCATCACCTCTAACGTCGTGTATGGTAAGAAAACCGGTAACACCCCGGACGGTCGTCGTGCTGGCGCGCCGTTTGGCCCAGGTGCTAACCCGATGCACGGTCGCGATCAGAAAGGTGCCGTTGCCTCACTGACCTCCGTTGCTAAACTGCCGTTTGCCTACGCTAAAGATGGTATCTCTTATACCTTCTCTATCGTTCCAAACGCGCTGGGTAAAGACGATGAAGTGCGTAAAACCAACCTGGCAGGCCTGATGGATGGTTATTTCCATCACGAGTCTTCCATTGAAGGTGGTCAGCACCTCAACGTGAACGTCATGAACCGTGAAATGCTGCTTGATGCGATGGAGCACCCGGAAAAATATCCGCAGCTGACCATCCGTGTTTCCGGTTATGCGGTACGTTTTAACTCCCTGACCAAAGAACAGCAGCAGGACGTTATCACCCGTACCTTCACGCAAACCATGTAATGGTTGACTGAAAAAGCGTACAATAAAGGCTCCACGATCGTGGGGCCTTTTTAGTAAACGCGCCCTCTCCTTCGAGCCTGCTTTGCCAACTGTCCTGCTTACGGGCCGCTGGCAAAACAGACTTAAACATAGCGGAAAGCTGTGCAAATACAGGCCCGGGACGGGCCATATCCGGAGAACCTCGCAATGTCAGTTATCGGTCGCATTCACTCCTTTGAATCCTGTGGCACAGTTGATGGCCCGGGGATCCGCTTTATCACCTTCTTTCAGGGCTGCCTGATGCGCTGCCTGTACTGCCACAACCGTGATACCTGGGACACCCATGGCGGCAAAGAGGTTACCGTTGAAGAGCTGATGAAAGAGGTCGTGACCTATCGCCACTTTATGAACGCGTCCGGCGGCGGCGTAACGGCCTCCGGCGGCGAGGCTATCCTGCAGGCCGAGTTTGTGCGCGACTGGTTCCGCGCCTGCCATCAGGAAGGCATTCACACCTGTCTGGATACCAACGGCTTTGTTCGCCGCTACGATCCGGTGATCGACGAGCTGCTGGAAGTCACCGATCTGGTGATGCTCGATCTCAAGCAGATGAACGATGAGATCCACCAGAATCTGGTTGGCGTCTCTAACCACCGCACGCTGGAGTTCGCCCAGTATCTGTCGAAGAAGAACATTAAGGTCTGGATCCGCTACGTGGTAGTGCCGGGCTGGTCAGACGATGACGACTCTGCGCATCGACTGGGGGAGTTTACCCGCGATATGGGCAACGTTGAGAAGATTGAACTGTTGCCCTATCACGAGCTGGGTAAGCACAAGTGGGTCGCGATGGGCGAAGAGTACAAGCTTGATGGTATCCATCCGCCGAAGAAAGAGACCATGGATCGCGTGAAAGGTATCCTGGAGCAGTACGGCCACAAGGTCATGTATTAATAAAAAGCCCGGTCTGAGCCGGGCTTTTTATATTACGCGTGTGCCACAGGCGTCGGATGCTGGCCTGCTTTGCGCAGCAGCAGCATCAGGTAGATAAACGACACGCTGGCGATCATCACAAACAGCAGGTTGTCAGAGTAGCTCTGCATCAGCATTGAGGTCAGGGTCGGCCCCAATAGACTGCCGACGGTGTAGCTAAGCAGCAAAGCCTGGTTCATCGCCACCAGCTGGTGTGGCTCAACCTTCTCACAGGCCCATGCCATCGCCACCGGGTAGAGTGTAAAGCCTGCCGCGCCCAACACAAACAGCGCTGGTGCCATCGCGGCGTTGCCCAGCATCGCCAGACAGCCGACGATCACCACAAACACCTGCACGCGCAGAACCAGCAGGCGACCAAAGCGATCCGCCAGCTTGCCCACCGGCCACTGGCCGAAAATACCGGCGCTAATCAGCACCGCCATCCAGAAACCAATCCCGGCATCGCTCACCCCGTGATGGTTCAGCCACAGCGGCATCAGGCCATACAGCGAGCCAAGAATAATGCCGGAGATAACGCAGCCGTTGATGCCCAGACGCGCCTGACGCAGGCGCAGCATCGGCCACATCGATGTCGCCTCCTGATGCTCGCTATGTTCGTTCACAATGCGGGTGAAGAGCAGCGGCAGGATCGCAGCCAGGATCAGGCCGGTAACCCACGGCATAACCTGCATCAGCCCGGTTGGCAGCTTGCTTACCATCAACTGGCCCAGCACCGTACCTACGTAGTAGATCATCATATAGGCAGCCAGCAGGCGGCCCCGGTTGCGGGAGGTGCCGCTGCACATCAGGCCGCTCTCAACCACTACCCAGATCATTGCACAGCCAACGCCCGCCACGAAGCGCCATACCATCCAGCTCCAGAAGCCTACCATCAGACCCATTCCCACGCAGCCCGCAGCAAAAATCAGCGAGGCGATGTAGTAGCTGCGGTTGAAACCGAAGCGTTTGATCAGGCGACCGCAGAGCAGCGTGCCGACCAGGTTACCGGTAAAAAAGGCGGAGCCAACCATACCTACCTGCCACGTCGGCAAATTTTCATGGGCGAGCCAAAGCGGCACGAGCGTGTTTAGCGTCGCGATCGACAGGGTCAACAACAGCAGGCCACAGAGCAGCAATAGCACCGGGCGGGTATAGATAGGCATGGATATAAACCGTGAGGAAGTTCTGATTTCGAGCGCATCATGCCACCGGCAAAAACATTGTCAATTGGCCTGAATAGCCGCAGCCGCTCCTTTTCGGACGATCGATTTGAAATACTGATTATCAGAGGTGAAACGCAGCGGGATAAAATCATTAATCACATGATTATATTATAAATAACGAAATATCCCGGGCCTGCGTTTAGTAGAAAAATTTCATGGTTGAAGCCGCCTCTTTTTTGCGGCTTCCTTATCTTTAACCCGCAACCGCCATGCCTACAGTCATGTGCAGACCATAAAATACGCCGCGACCAATCAGCTCCCCGACCAGCAGCAGTATAAATGCCACCGAGAGCAGCGGCACCGCGGGGGCTTTTCCTGCCATCTGCGGTACGATCCAGCAGCAGAGAGCCGCCGCCAGCACCACGGTACGCCAGGCCATCAGCGAGCCGTAGTCAGGTACCAGGGCAGACGCCTGCTGCACTGCACTATGGATCGTCGCCAGCTCTGTACCCTGCATAACCGACACGATAGCGCTTGCGATTAAGGCCAGCACGGAAAATGCAGGCAGCAGGCGCATCGCCCAGCCATCGATTCCGGCAATACGCAAAAGCAGATAGCCCAGCAACGGTCCCCCCATCAGCAGGGTCAGAAAGAAGCTCAGCGGTGTCCAGATGCTGTACCAGGTCGGCACCGTATCGATGCTGTTGTAGACGCGTACCATCATCCAGACAAAAACGATGCCCAGGATCATCGTAACTACCAGCCAGAGCGTGCGTAGCCCTGGAGGCAGCTTGCGCACTACCGCCAGCAGCCAGCCGATCCCACCAACCGCAAAGAAGAGGGAACCGCTGGCAATTTCGTTGCTTAAGGGAGATGCACCTACCCGGTTAAGGGAGTTAAAGGCGCGCAGCGGCGAGCCAAGGTGGAGCATCGAGGCGATGAAACCCACGCCCATCAGCACCCACAGCCACAGCATACCGGTAGTAACCCGCTGCTGCGCCTCGGGGGTTAGCCCTCCCTTTAAAAGGGCAAATGCCAGAACGATAAAACCGCCTACCACACACTGCCCAAAGACCGTAAAGATCATCAACGGCCACTCATGCCATCCGCTTCCCATCTCACACCTCCTCCGGGTTCGCCAGATAGCCCGTGGTGTCCCCAATCGGGCGGCAGTTGGCGTTGGGTTTAATAACGATGTTGGGTTTTGTGAAGTGTGCACCCGGCAGAGGGGCAACGGCGGCCAGTTCACCATGCTGCTTACGCAGCATCTCGATAGGTCCGAAATCCAGCGCGCGCAGCGGACAGGACTCAACGCAGATCGGTTTTTTCCCCTCTGCCACGCGGTCGTGACAGCCATCGCATTTGGTCATATGCCCCTTATCGGCATTGTACTGTGGTGCGCCATAGGGGCAGGCCATATGGCAGTAGCGGCAGCCGATGCAGACCTCTTCGTTGACAACGACAAAACCATCTTCTCGTTTGTGCATCGCCCCGCTCGGACATACCTTGGTACAGGCGGGATCTTCGCAGTGGTTGCATGCGATAGAGAGATAGTAGGCGAAGACATTCTGCTGCCAGACGCCGTTATCCTCTTGCCACTCGCCGCCGGCGTACTCATAGATGCGGCGGAAGCTGACCTCTGGGGTTAAATCTTTATAGTCTTTACAGGCCAGTTCGCAGGTTTTGCATCCGGTGCAGCGGCTTGTATCAATAAAAAATCCATACTGGGTTGCCATCAGTCACTCCTTAAACCTTTTCCACCTGAACGAGGTTGGTATGGGACGGATTCCCCTTCGCCAGCGGAGAGGGACGCTGGGTAGTCAGCACGTTAATGCATCCGCCACGATCCACGCCTTTGCCATCCGGGTCGTACCAGGCTCCCTCACCTAACGCAACGACGCCGGGCATCATCCGCGGCGTCACCTTCGCCTCAATATGCACCTCGCCACGACCGTTAAAGATGCGCACCTTGTCTCCGTTGCTGATTTGCCGCTTTTGCGCATCAATGGGGTTGATCCACATCTCCTGGCGGCAGGCGGCCTTCAGCACATCAACGTTGCCGTAGGTAGAGTGAACGCGGGATTTATAGTGAAAGCCGGTGAGCTGGAGCGGATATTTTTCTATGAGAGGATCATCATAGCTTTCAAACCCGGGCGTAAAGATGGGCAGCGGATCGATAACGTCTCCTTCCGGCAGATCCCATGTTGCCGCGATCTCGGCTAAGGCCTCAGAGTAGATCTCAATTTTACCGGAGGGGGTTGAGAGCGGATTGGCCTGCGGATCGTCGCGAAACGCCCGATAGGCGACGTGATGCCCGTCGGGATCGCGTTTTTTAAAGATCCCCTGCTGGCGAAACGCCTCGAAGGTGGGCAGCTCAGGTATGGCTTTTCGCGACGCTTCATAGAGGTAACGCAGCCACCCCTCCTGCGTGCGTCCCTCGGTAAACTGCTGTTCCACGCCCATCCGTTTTGCCAGCTGCGAGGTCATCTCGTAGATTGTCTTGCACTCAAAGCGCGGCTTGACCGCCTGCTCGGTGAAGATGACGTAGGACATGTTGCCGCAGGAGGCGTCCAGCGCGAAGTCCATCTGCTCCGATGCAGTACAGTCCGGCAGCAAAATATCGGCATATTTTGCTGAAGAGGTCATATGGCAGTCGATAACAACGATCATCTCGCACTTTTTATCATCCTGTAGGATCTGATGGGTGCGGTTAATGTCTGAATGCTGGTTAACCAGGCAGTTACCTGCATAGTTCCAGATCATTTTGATCGGCACATCGAGCTTCTCCTTTCCACGAACCCCATCGCGCAGAGCAGTCATTTCCGGACCCCGCTCTATGGCATCCGTCCACATGAACATGGAGATACTCGTGGCGACCGGGTTCTCCAGGGTCGGCATACGCTCAAAGGGGAGCTCATAGGAGCCTTCTCGCGCGCCGCTATTGCCGCCGTGGATGCCCACATTGCCGGTGAGAATCGCCAGCATCGAGATAGCGCGAGTGGTAATTTCACCGTTAGCACGGCGCTGCGGTCCCCAGCCCTGACTAATGTAGGCAGGTTTAGCGCTGGCAATTTCACGGGCCAGCTTGATAATACGATCGGCGGGAATACCGGTGATCGGCGCGGCCCACGCTGGCGTTTTCGCGATCCCGTCCCTCCCCTGGCCGAGAATATAGGCTTTATAGTGACCGTTTTTTGGCGCGCTGGCGGGAAGGGTTTTTTCATCGTAGCCGATGCAATACCGATCGAGAAAAGGCTGATCGACCAGATTTTCAGTGATCAATACCCACGCCAGGCCGTTGACCAGCGCGGCATCCGTGCCCGGCTTAATCGGGATCCACTCATCCTCACGTCCCGCCCCCGTATCGGTATAGCGCGGATCGATAATGATCATTCTGGCGTTTGACTTCTCGCGGGCCTGCTCAAGGTAGTAGGTTACGCCGCCGCCGCTCATCCGCGTTTCGCCTGGATTATTGCCAAACAACACCACCAGCTTGCTGTTTTCAATATCTGACGGGCTATTGCCATCGGCCCAGCCACCGTAGGTGTAGTTCAGGCCCGCCGCAATTTGCGCCGAGGAGTAGTCCCCGTAGTGATTCAGGTAGCCGCCACAGCAGTTCATCAGGCGTGCGATCAGTGTTTTTCCCGGCGGCCACGAGCGCGTCATGGTCCCGCCGAGGGTGCCTGTGCCGTAGTTCAGGTAGATAGATTCATTGCCATAATCTTTAATAAGGCGTTTCATATTGTCGGCGACGATGTCGAAGGCTTCATCCCAGCTGATGCGTTCGAACTTGCCCTCGCCGCGCAGGCCAACGCGCTTCATTGGGTACTTCAGGCGATCCGGGTTATAGACGCGGCGGCGCATAGAGCGACCGCGCAGGCAAGCGCGAACCTGGTGCAATCCTTCGTAGTTGTCGTCACCGGTATTATCGGTCTCAACATATTTGATCACGCCGTCAACAACGTGCATACGCAGCGGGCATCGGCTACCGCAGTTGACGGTACAGGCGCTCCAGATAATTTTTTCGCTGACCGGACTGAGTCTTTCAGCGGCATTCGCTATACGGGTGAAAGGGGTGGTGAAGGTCGTGCTGGCAAGGGCCAGACCGCCTAATGCCGTAGTTTTGACTAAACTGCGTCGGCTTACCTCTGCTGCCAGTACTGCATCGGAGATCTTCTTTTTCATAGGGACTCACTTTGCTGCCTGTAGGAAATAAAAAGCAAACTGCCGTTATGTAGTTTTTTATAGAGAAAATTTTGGTGATGCCAGTAATAAGCTCTGACCTTCATACGAAGGCAGTATTACCCCAAAAGAGGTAAGAATTGTTGTTTGATGTCAAACATGCATAAAAAAAGCGCCCGTAGGCGCTTTTTTAGGAGGGAGTGTGGCGTGGGTTAACCGATGTACTCCAGGCCTTTCATGTACGGACGCAGCACCGCTGGGATCTCGATGCGGCCATCAGCCTGCTGGTAGTTCTCCAGCACAGCGACCAGCGTACGCCCTACTGCCAGACCAGAGCCGTTCAGGGTATGCACCAGACGGGTTTTCTTGTCGGCTTTGCTACGGCAGCGAGCCTGCATGCGGCGCGCCTGGAAATCCCACATGTTAGAGCAGGAGGAGATTTCACGGTAGGTATCCTGCGCCGGCAGCCACACTTCCAGATCGTAGGTTTTGCGCGAGCCGAAGCTCATGTCGCCGCTGCACAGCAGCACTTTACGGTACGGCAGGCCTAACAGCTGCAGCACCTTCTCAGCGTGGCCAGTCATCTCTTCCAGCGCGTCCATGGACTCTTCCGGACGCACGATCTGCACCATCTCAACTTTATCAAACTGGTGCATACGGATCAGGCCGCGAGTATCGCGTCCGTAGGAGCCCGCTTCTGAGCGGAAGCACGGCGTATGGGCCGTCATCTTCAGCGGCAGCGCCTCTTCTTCAAGGATCTCATCACGTACGAGGTTGGTCAGCGGCACTTCTGCCGTTGGGATCAGCGAATAGTTGCTGCTCTCCGCCTCTTCGTCCAGAGGACGGGTATGGAAGAGATCGCCACCAAATTTAGGCAGCTGGCCGGTACCGTACAGCGTGTCCTGGTTAACCAGGTACGGCACGTAATTCTCGATATAGCCGTGCTGTTCGGTATGCAGATCGATCATGAACTGACTCAGGGCGCGGTGCAGGCGGGCAATCTGCCCCTGCATTACCACAAAGCGGGAGCCGGTCAGCTTAACCGCCGCGGCAAAGTCGAGGCCTTTAGCCATCTCGCCCAGCGTGACGTGATCGCGTACTTCAAAATCAAACTTACGTGGCTCACCCCAGCGGCTCACTTCCACGTTTTCGCTGTCGTCTTTACCGAGCGGCACACAGTCGTCCGGCAGGTTCGGCAGGGTCAGCGCGATGTCACGGATCTCCGCCAGCAGCGTCTCAAGCTCGGCTTTAGCGGCATCCAGCTCTTCGCCCAGCTTGTTCACTTCCAGACGTAACGGCTCAATGTCTTCCCCACGCGCTTTCGCTTGGCCAATGGATTTCGATCGCGAGTTACGTTCCGCCTGCAGGTTTTCCGTGTCGACCTGCAAAACTTTACGACGCTCTTCAAGAGCGCGCAGTTTATCTACATCCAGCTTAAAGCCCCGGCGTGCCAGTTTTTCTGCGACTGCGTCTGGCTCGGTACGCAGCAGATTGGGATCGAGCATGCTTATCCTGTGCTTATCGAATTGATATTAGAGGGAGTGGCCGCAGACGCAGCCACAAGAATTCACAGGTAACCTTACCGCAACGCCTCAATTAGCGATAGCGTTTTGTGGGGCTTTTATTGTCCTGATCGGCCAGCCAGGCGAGCTTTTCGCCAATCTTGCCCTCAAGACCTCTGCTGGTGGGATGATAATAGCGCGTTTGTGCTATTTCGGGCGGGAAGTACTCTTCGCCAGCGGCATAGGCGTTGGGCTCGTCATGGGCATAGCGATACTGCTGGCCGTAGCCCATCTCTTTCATCAGCTTGGTTGGTGCATTGCGTAGATGGTCGGGTACGTCATAGTCCGGCTTGTCGCGGGCATCGGCCATTGCCGCTTTAAAGGCGGTATAGACGGCGTTACTTTTTGGCGCGCAGGCAAGGTAGACAATCGCCTGAGCGATGGCGCGCTCCCCTTCTGCTGGCCCGACGCGGGTAAAGCAGTCCCAGGCCGAGAGCGCAACCTGCATTGCACGGGGATCGGCGTTGCCGACATCCTCCGAGGCGATCGCCAGGCAGCGGCGCGCGACGTAGAGCGGGTCGCCACCGGCGGTAATAATGCGAGCATACCAGTAGAGGGCCGCATCCGGCGCGCTGCCACGGACGGATTTGTGCAGGGCCGAAATGAGATCGTAGAAGCGGTCACCTTTGTTATCGAAGCGCGCGCTGCGCTCCCCGGCAATCTCCGTGAGCAGCTCAGGGTTCAGCACCCGCTTGCCGCTCTCGTCGACCTCGGCCATATCAGCCATCATCTCCAGCGTATTCAGCGCGCGCCGGGCATCACCGTTGACCAGTTGAGCGATGGCCAGCCGGGTTTCGTCCGGCAGGACGATATTCTGCCCGCCGTAGCCGCGCGTTTTGTCGCTGATGGCCTGATCCAGCACCTGCTCGATATCCTCAACGGAGAGGGATTTCAGCAGATAGACGCGGGCACGGGAGAGCAGCGCTGAGTTAAGCTCGAACGAGGGGTTTTCGGTAGTGGCGCCGATGAAGGTAATGGTGCCATCTTCAATGTGCGGCAGAAAGGCGTCCTGCTGGCTTTTGTTGAAGCGATGGACCTCATCCACAAACAGAATGGTGCGACGACCGGCATGACGGCGCTGGCGTGCACGCTCAATGGCTTCGCGGATCTCTTTCACGCCAGAGGTAACCGCCGAGATGCGCTCAACGTCAGCGTTGGCATAGTGGGCAATGACCTCTGCAAGGGTCGTCTTGCCGGTGCCAGGCGGCCCCCAAAGGATCATCGAGTGCAGCTGTCCGGCCTCGATAGCGCGTGGCAGCGGCTTACCGGGCGCCAGCAGATGCTGCTGCCCGATGTACTGCGCTAAGTTTTCTGGCCGCATACGGGCGGCCAGAGGTTGAAACGCGTTGTCTGAAAAATCGAGCGACAGGTTGCTCACTCAGGCCTCTACTTGCGTTGATCGTCCACCGTTACACCCTGCGGCGGGGTAAAGGTAAATTTAGAGGGATCCACAGCGCCATTCTGCTGTGACTGCAGCTGATAAAGGCTGCGCTGATCGTCCTGCTCAACGGCGCTGAACTGGTTAATGGTACCGTTCTGGCTCACGTTAATGGTGAACTGCTTCAGGTTACCATTCTTGCTTTTCGGCGTGAGCACGAAGTCGTTACCGGTTTGCTTGATGTTGTACTGCTGCCAGTCGCTGGTCTGGTTCCGGGCAATCAGCATAAACGGCGTGTTGCTGGTTGCCGAGTTGAGGTTGGTCGCCGTCGCCTGCTCAACGAACGGGTTGTAGAACCACAGGGTTTTGCCGTCGGAGACCAGGATGCTTTCATCCGGCTGTGTCATATGCCAGTTAAACAGATTCGGGCGCTTAACCCATAAATCCCCTTGACCTTCCTGCACTGCCGCGCCGCTGCCGTCGGTCACTTTTTGTGTAAAGCTGGCATGGAAGCTGCTCACTTTATCGAGGCGGCTTTTCAGATCGCTGGCGGCGTCAGCCCAGACGCTGCTTGCTACCAGGGAAGAGAGTAATGCACAGGTCATTGCGATTTTTTTCATTGTTATTCCTTTTGCTACGTCTGCTACGTCACTCCCGATCCGGGAGAACCTCTGACACTCATTGCAGGCTAAACCGGCAAAGAGTGAAAGAGGAAAAAGCTGATTTTTGACGAATTTACCCAAATTTGCACTTAGAGGCGCTACTCAAACGGCGGTGGTGCAAGCACCTCACGGTTACCGTTGTGGCCCGCCTCGCTGACAATACCCTGGGCTTCCATCTGCTCGATGATACGCGCCGCGCGGTTATAGCCGATGCGGAACTGACGCTGAACACCGGAGATTGAGGCTTTACGCTTCTCGGTAACAAAGTTGACCGCCTGGTCGAACAGCGGATCCAGCTCTTCACCGGAATCCAGCCCGCCACCGCCGCTTTCGCTTTCGCTGTCAGAGGTGATCCCTTCGACATACTGCGGACGACCGCGCGCTTTCCAGTCCTGCACCACGGCATGAACCTCTTCGTCACGAACAAAGGCACCGTGCACGCGCACCGGCGCTGAGGAGGAGTTAGGCCCGGAGTAGAGCATATCCCCCATGCCCAGCAGCGACTCCGCGCCGCCCTGATCGAGAATGGTGCGGGAGTCAATTTTGCTGGATACGGTAAAGGCGATACGCGTCGGGATGTTGGCCTTGATAAGGCCGGTGATCACATCCACCGAAGGACGCTGAGTAGCCAGTACCAGGTGAATACCGGCAGCACGCGCCTTCTGTGCCAGACGGGCGATCAGCTCTTCAACTTTTTTACCTACCGTCATCATCAGATCGGCAAACTCATCCACCAGCACCACGATGTACGGCAGCTTCTCCAGAACCGGATGGGTGGCGTCCATGCTATCGCCCGGCTTCCAGTACGGATCCGGGATCGGGCGGCCCATGCGTGCAGCTTCCGCGATCTTCTCGTTGTAGCCCGCAAGGTTACGCACGCCGAGCGCAGACATCAGCTTGTAGCGACGCTCCATCTCGTTGACGCTCCAGCGCAGGGCGTTGGCGGCGTCCTTCATGTCGGTTACCACTTCGGTCAACAGGTGAGGAATACCCTCATAGACCGACAGCTCCAGCATTTTCGGGTCGATCATGATGAACTTCACCTCTTCCGGCGAAGCTTTGTAGAGCATGCTGAGGATCATGGCGTTGACCCCCACCGATTTACCCGAGCCGGTGGTCCCCGCGACCAGCAGATGCGGCATTTTCGCGAGGTCGGCAATAACCGGATCGCCGGCGATATCTTTCCCCAGCACCACGGTCAGCGGCGACGGGCTCTCGCGGAACTTGGCGCAGTCCAGCACCTCACGCAGGTAGACGGTCTGACGTTTTTTATTCGGCAGCTCCAGGCCGACGTAAGGCTTACCGGGGATCACTTCCACTACGCGAACGGCCACCGTTGACAGAGAACGGGCCAGATCGCGGGAGAGGTTAGAGATGCGCGCCGCTTTAACGCCTGGCGCAAGGTTAAGCTCGAAGCGGGTGATCACCGGCCCCGGGGAGTAGTTAACCACGTCAGCCTTGATGCGGAAATCGTTCAGGCGAGCCTCAACCAGGCGCGCCATCTGCTCCAGAGCAAAGGTATCTACCGGTTCTACTTCTGATGGCGGCTGGGTCAGGAGATCCAGCGACGGCAGCGGCGTCGTTGGGCGCTGGGCTGGACGGCTGTCGCCGTTACGCATCAGCAGCGGATGGATCAGGCTATCCTGCGGAGCCGGCTGCGGCGCGACAGGCGCGGCGGTCGGCTGCTGCGCGGGCTGATACTGCTGCTGTGGCTGTACCGGCGCAGGCGCGACAGGCTGCTGGTAGTGCTGCTGGGACTGTACCGGCGCAGGTGCGACAGGCTGATACTGCTGCTGGGACTGTACCGGCGCAGGTGCGACAGGCTGCTGGTAGTGCTGCTGTACCGGCGCAGGCGCAACAGGCTGCTGATAGTGCTGCTGTGGCTGCTGTACAGGAGCAGACGGCTGAGCAGGCTCTTCCGGCGGTAGCGTAAAGAGCGGCTCGCTTGGGCCATCGTCAACCAGCACTTTCATTGGCGAAAACTCAAAGTCGGCCAGTGAGAACGGATTTGCCGACGGCGGCTGCTCAGATGAATAGCGCTGCTGCTGCGAGGCAGCGAACTGGCGAGCCAGCTCCGCTTCGGCGGCATCGTCTTCTTCATCCTGCCATGCATTATCATGTGCTGGATCGGCGTGCACTTCGTGCTGATACTCTTCCCCATAGCGCGAATGCTGGGACGCGGCAAACTGGCGCGCCAGTTCGTCCTGATGCAGCGTATCCGCCTCGTCATCGCTAAACGGCTCAGGCTGCTGAAGCTCGGCTTCACGCGCGGCACGCTCCTCAGCGATACGCTGTGAAGGAAGCTTGATGCCGTAGGAGGCCAGCTCGCGGCGGGTCGGCACGCGCACGCGGTTCGGACGCGGCAGCTGCGGACCAATACCCTCTTTAACCTGCGGACGCGGCGCACCACCGTCGGCCAGGCCGAACGCGGGTGCCGTAGCGGCGGACGCGGCAACGGTAGTCACTGCGGCAGCGGCCTGTTTAACATCGGGGGCGGCTGGCGCAAAGGTCGGCTCTGCAACCGGCGGCGGCGTCACAGGCGCGGCGGGCGACGGAACAAACGGCTCTGGCGCAGCGGGTTCGGGAACCGGCTGGTACCAGGCAGCAAGCTGCTCACGTTCGCGGGCGCGTCGCTCCTCAACCTCTTCAAAATAGTAGAGTGGCGGACGGGTATGCTTAACCTCTTCCTCTGGCTCTGGCGCTGCCACAGCAGGCTCCGGCATCGGTACGGGCGCAGCGGCGACAGGCTCTTGCTGCCAGACGGGCTCAGAAGACCAGACCGGCTCCGGCTGCGGCGCAACGCTGGCGACGTGCATCTCGGGTGGATTCTGTGCCTGCATTGGCGGAACATAGTGTTGCTGCGGCTCTGCAGGGGCAGGCTGCCACTGTGTTTCAGGTACATGCTCAGAGAAGGTCGCTGCGGCCGGGACAGGCGGGGTCTGTGTAACCGGCGGCGTAGGCATGACCGGCTGCGATGGCGCAACGTGCGCCTGGGCATCGGCGGTTGCCAGCGCGGCGGCGGCAAGCGGCTCTGCTATGCTCGCACCATTCAGCAGCGGATCGTACTCATCATACTGCTCGCCCTGGGTGGCCCGGTGGCCGGAGAAGAGCACGTCGTTAGGATCGGCGGCGACGCCACGGGCGCTGTACTGCACCTCTTCCTCATCGTCCATGCGTCTACCCGAGAAGAGCGCTGCATCGGTTTTACGGCCAAGCGGATTAGCAAACTTCTCTGCTACACGCTTACGGCGGGCGAGTACCCCACGCATAATGCGGGTACGGCGAGACTCGCGCCGTTGTGCAGCGGGTTCGTCGTCGTACTCCTGTTCGTCGTCATACTCTTCGTCATCATACTCTTCGTCATTGACCCAGGTATCATCCCGGCGAGTACGGTTGCTGGCGAAGGTGAGAATATTGAGCAGCACGCTGCCGATCTTCTCGGCGATGCTGACCCACGACCAGCCGGTAAACAGCGTTAGTCCGGCAGCCCAGACGCAGAGCAGCGCGATCGTGCCTCCGCTGCTGTGCAGCAGCGGCATCATGGTGGTGCTCAGCAGGCTGCCAATCACCCCGCCGGAGGCGAAGTACCAGATGTCGTCGGCGTTAATGGCGGCCAGCCCGCAGGAGGTCAGGATCAGCGCCAAAACGCCAATCAAACGCAGCGAGACGGCGAAGTAGTCGATATAGTCTTCGTTGGCACGGTGCCGCCAGGCAAACCAGCATCCGCCGACGATCATCACGGGGATGGGATAGGCCATTACGCCAAAGATGAAAAATAGCGTATCGGCAAGCCATGCGCCCGGCGCGCCACCCAGATTATGGATAGGCTCGTGCCATGCGGTTTGTGACCAGCTGGGATCGGAAGGGTTGAAGCTGAGCAGTGCGGCCATCAGCCAGACTGCAAACAGGGCGACAAGTATCAGTAACGCCTCAAGGAGCCGGCGTCCGCTGCTTAACTTGGTTAATGTGACTTCTTTGTCTTCAGTATATTCCTGGCTCAAGAAAGGCTCTCCAGGTCCTTGATGCTAAAACGGAGAACAGTGTCAGGTTGCCCTGACACTGCTGCTGTATGGATTACCAGGAGTGTAATCAAACTGCGTCGATTTTGCACCTGTTCCGTGTTAGCGGGTTTTAATCACCAGACGATTGCTCTGTTTGACCTCTTCCATCACCACGTAGGTACGCGTGTCGTTGACGCCCGGCAGACGCAGCAGGGTTTCACCCAGCAGTTTGCGGTAGGCCGACATATCCGGCACGCGGGTTTTCAACAGGTAGTCGAAATCACCGGAAACCAGATGACACTCTTGAATTTCTTCAAGTTTTTGCACCGCGGCGTTAAATTGCTCAAACACATCCGGCGCGCCGCGATTCAGAGTAATCTCAACAAATACCAGAAGTGATGCATCCAGATAATGCGGGTTCAGCAGCGCAGTATAGCCCTGAATGAAACCCTGTCTTTCCAGTCGGCGCACGCGCTCCAGGCACGGCGTCGGAGAAAGTCCCACTCGCTTTGAAAGCTCGACGTTGGAGATCCGTCCATCCTTCTGCAATTCATTCAGAATGTTACGATCGATGCGGTCGAGATCTTTGCCAGGGCGCTTTTTGCTATCTACCATTATTATTGTCTCTCTGTATTCCTTCCCTACTCCTGTCTTGACCCTGTGCACTTCACTGTTCAGAGTCTTTGCCCGTCGCTATACGGTCCGCATTATCATTATTTGCGCGGAGCATAACGGGGCCTGCATTAAGAAGACGGTTGCCAGCCGCAGCCAGAGAGATTGCACAGAGTGTCTGTCCACGCCCTGTACTATTTCACTGGCCCTATTAAGGGCATCTTTATGCGTGATATTGTCCCACGCGCGAAACGCTGCGCTTGTCTTCTTCGAATGTTTTCGCAAATGCGCAGCGGATTGTCAAAGTAAAACATCGTTTTTTAGTACAACATGCCAGATATTCATCATCGACCCTCCCTAAACCTCATGTAATCTTCTTATAACACTACCAATTTCAGTAGATTTTGTTATAGCCACAAAGAGTAAAAGGGTCTACGCCATTGGCCGCGCCTATTACACATATCGTTAACAAAACCGTCATGCTCTTTTTTTACCGCCGTAAATTCCCTACAATCCTGCTCATTGTCTGCCAACAGCAGTCTCTGCCACCAACAATGGGGATCTCATGGGCACAGCTAAACATTCTAAGCTGCTTATTCTTGGTTCTGGACCTGCCGGCTACACCGCTGCGGTCTATGCCGCACGCGCTAACCTTCAGCCGGTACTGATTACCGGTATGGAAAAAGGCGGCCAGCTGACTACCACTACCGAAGTGGAAAACTGGCCGGGCGACCCGCACGATCTGACGGGGCCGCTGCTGATGGAGCGTATGCACGAGCACGCTGCGAAGTTTGAGACCGAAATTCTGTTTGACCACATCAGCAAGGTCGATCTGCAGAACCGTCCGTTCCGCCTGACCGGCGATAGCGGCGAGTACACCTGCGATGCGCTGATCGTGGCGACCGGTGCGTCTGCCCGCTACCTGGGCCTGCCCTCTGAAGAGGCGTTCAAAGGCCGCGGCGTCTCTGCCTGCGCCACCTGCGACGGTTTCTTCTACCGTAACCAGAAAGTCGCGGTTATCGGCGGCGGCAATACGGCGGTTGAGGAAGCCCTCTACCTGGCGAACATCGCCTCTGAGGTGCACCTGATCCACCGTCGCGACACCTTCCGCGCAGAGAAGATCCTCATCAAACGTCTGATGGACAAAGTAGCAAGCGGTAACATCGTGCTGCATACCCATCGTACTCTGGAAGAGGTCACCGGCGACCAGATGGGCGTTAGCGGCCTGCGCCTGCGTGATACGCAGAATGCCGACAACGTAGAGTCGTTAGAGGTTGCAGGCCTGTTTGTGGCCATCGGCCACAGCCCGAACACGGCGATTTTTGACGGCCAGCTGGAGCTGGAAAACGGCTACATCAAGGTGCAGTCCGGTATTCACGGCAATGCCACCCAGACCAGTATCCCAGGCGTGTTTGCCGCGGGTGACGTTATGGATCACATCTACCGTCAGGCGATCACCTCTGCGGGCACCGGCTGCATGGCCGCGCTTGATGCAGAGCGCTATCTCGACGGACTGGCTGAACTGTCTAAATAATCTTTACAAGTCAGTAACAAAGGTAAAAAAGGCGACTATAAGTCGCCTTTATTTTTATCCCGTTGTAACATTGCGCAGCACAAAAATCTGACAAGCCACCTGCTAAGCGCGCAATGAATAAAACCCGTCAACAAGAATTAACCCGCTGGTTAAAACAGCAAAGTATTTTCTCCCGCCGTTGGCTGCTGGCGTCACGCCTGCTGGGCCTGGCTAGCGGTCTGTTGATTGTCGCCCAGGCCTGGCTGCTGGCGCGCATTCTCAACTACCTGATCATGGAAAATATTCCGCGCGAGGCGCTGCTGCTGCCGTTTGTCCAGCTGGTGCTGGTGTTTGTCCTGCGTGCCTGGGTGGTCTGGCTGCGCGAGCGCGTCGGCTTTCACGCGGGCTTGCACATCCGGTATGAGATCCGCCGCCAGGTGCTTGACCGCCTGCAGCAGGCTGGGCCCGCCTGGATCCAGGGACGACCGGCTGGCAGCTGGGCCACGCTGATCCTTGAGCAGATTGACGATATGCATGACTACTACGCCCGCTACCTCCCGCAGATGGCGCTGGCGGTGAGCGTGCCGCTGCTGATTGTGATTGTCATCTTCCCTTTTAACTGGGTTGCGGCACTGATCCTGCTGGCCACGGCCCCGCTGATCCCCACCTTTATGGCGATGGTAGGCATGGGTGCCGCCGATGCTAACCGCCGCAACTTCAAGGCGCTGGCCCGTCTGAGCGGCCACTTTCTTGACCGCCTGCGCGGTATGGAGACCCTGCGCGTCTTTGGCCGCGGTGCGGCAGAGACGGACAATATTCGTAAAGCGTCGGAGGATTTTCGCAGCCGCACCATGGAAGTGCTGCGCCTGGCGTTTCTCTCCTCTGGCGTACTGGAGTTCTTCACCTCGCTCTCCATTGCGCTGGTGGCGGTTTACTTTGGCTTCTCCTACCTTGGTGAGCTGAACTTCGGCCACTATGGCACCGGCGTAACGCTGTTCTCCGGTTTTCTGGCGCTGATCCTGGCCCCGGAGTTTTTCCAGCCGCTGCGCGATTTAGGCACCTTTTACCATGCGAAAGCGCAGGCCGTCGGCGCGGCGGATAGCCTGAAAACCTTCCTGGAGACGCCGCTCGCCCACCCAGAGCGTGGTGAGGCAGTGCCTGACGATAGCAACGGCATCGGCCTCTGCGCCCGCGATCTCTGGATCACCTCGCCGGAAGGTACGGTGCTGGCCGGTCCGCTGAACTTTACCCTGCCCGCAGGCCAGCGCGTGGTGCTGGTGGGTCAGAGCGGCTCGGGTAAAAGCTCGCTTATCAATACTCTCTCTGGCTTCCTCTCCTACCGGGGGTCGTTGCAGATTAACGGTACCGAGCTGCGCGATCTTAACCCTGCGGCCTGGCGTCAGCGCCTGAGCTGGGTGGGACAAAACCCTCAGCTTCCGGCGGCCACGCTGCGTGAAAACGTGCTGCTGGCGCGCCCCGATGCCAGCGAAGCGGAGCTTAACGCCGCGCTGGATAGCGCCTGGGTGAGTGAATTCCTGCCGCTGCTGCCGCAGGGGATCGACACGCCGGTTGGCGATCAGGCCGCGCGGCTCTCGGTCGGCCAGGCCCAGCGGGTAGCAGTGGCGCGCGCCCTGCTCAACCCTTGCCAGCTCCTGCTGCTGGATGAGCCTGCCGCCAGCCTGGATGCTCACAGCGAACAGCGTGTGATGCAGGCATTAAACGCCGCCTCCCTGCGCCAGACCACGCTGATGGTCACTCACCAGCTGGAGGGACTTGTCGACTGGGATGCCGTCTGGGTAATGCAGGATGGGTCGATTATCGAACAGGGTACCTTTGCCGAGCTTTCCGCCGCCAACGGGGCCTTTGCCGCCCTGCTCGCTCATCGTCAGGAGGAGATTTAAATGCGCGCGCTTATCCCTTTTCTTGCGCTCTATAAGCGCCACATCTGGCTGCTGACGCTGGGCGTCGTGCTGGCGATCGTTACCCTGCTCGCGAGCATTGGCCTGATCACGCTCTCAGGCTGGTTCCTCTCCGCCTCGGCGGTCGTTGGCGTGAGCGGGCTATACAGCTTTAACTACATGCTCCCCGCCGCCGGGGTGCGCGGCGCGGCGATTACCCGCACGGCTGGACGCTACTTCGAACGGCTGGTGAGTCACGATGCGACCTTCCGGGTGCTTCAGCATCTGCGCGTCTCGACTTTCAGCAAGCTGCTGCCGCTCTCCCCCGCCGGGCTGGCGCGCTTTCGCCAGGGCGATCTGCTTAACCGCATCGTGGCGGACGTGGATACCCTGGACCATCTCTACCTGCGGGTGATCTCCCCGCTGGTGGGGGCGCTGGTGACCATTGTGGTGGTGACGATAGGCCTGAGCATTCTGGATGTCACCCTGGCCCTGACCCTCGGCGGTATCATGCTGCTGACGCTGCTGCTGCTCCCGCCCCTCTTCTATCGCGCCGGGAAACCCACCGGCGAGAAGCTGACTATCCTGCGCGGCGAGTATCGTCAGCAGGTAACGAGCTGGCTGCAGGGCCAGGCGGAGCTGACGATCTTCGGCGCAAGCGAACGCTACCGGGCGCAGATGGAGAATACCGAGCTGAGCTGGCACGATGCCCAGCGCCGTCAGTCAGAGCTTACCGCGCTGTCACAGGCGGTGATGCTGCTGATCAACGCCGTCGCCGTCCTTGCCATGCTGTGGCTCGCGGCGGGTGGCGTCGGGGGTGATACTCAGCCGGGGGCGCTGATTGCGCTCTTTGTCTTCTGTGCGCTGGCTGCTTTTGAGGCGCTGGCGCCGGTGACGGGGGCGTTTCAGCATCTGGGACAGGTGATTGCCTCTGCGGTGCGGATCACGCAGATTACCCAGCATTCTCCCGAGGTGCGCTTCAGTGAAAATCCGACGCCGCCGCCTGCCCAGGTAGCGCTGACCCTGACTAACGTTAGCTTTAGCTATGCCCAGCAGCCGCAAAAGGCGCTGGACGACCTCTCATTACAGATTAACGCCGGGGAGCACGTTGCCATTCTGGGACGCACCGGCTGTGGTAAATCTACGCTTTTACAGCTGCTGACGCGCGCCTGGGATCCTGCCGAAGGCGAGATTGCCCTTAACGGCCAGCCGCTTGCGTCCCTGAGCGAATCCGCCCTGCGGGCGGCAGTTAGCGTCGTGCCTCAGCGCGTGCATCTGTTTAGCGCCACCCTGCGCGATAACCTGCTGCTGGCCTCGCCGCGGGCAACGGATGAGACCCTGGCGGCGGTGCTCGCTCAGGTGGGGCTGGAGAAGCTGCTGGATGAGAGCGGGCTAAACAGCTGGCTCGGCGAAGGTGGCCGTCAACTCTCCGGCGGCGAACTGCGGCGGCTGGCGGTAGCGCGCGCGCTGCTGCATGATGCGCCGCTGCTGCTGCTGGATGAGCCTACCGAAGGGCTGGATGCGACCACCGAGAGTCAAATTCTTGATTTACTTGAGCGCGTTACCCAGGGCAAAACCGTGCTGATGGTGACTCACCGCCTGCGTGGATTATCGCGTTTCGATCGCATTATTGTGATGGACAACGGTCAAATAATTGAGCAAGGTAATCACACAGCGTTACTGGCCAAACAGGGTCGTTATTACCAGTTTAAGCAACGGCTGTAGAAGAGTGACCAGGCACGGGGTGCCCGGTTCTATGGATTAACTATTGTTGCGTTGCGGAGCGTTATCGCTATGCGCCTGGCTCAGCTATCTCATCACTCGCTTGCGTTTCCCTCCCCTGAGGGCGCGCTGCGTGAACCCAATGGACTGCTGGCGCTGGGAGGCGATCTCAGTCCGGCTCGCCTGCTGATGGCCTATCAGCGAGGCATTTTCCCCTGGTTCTCTCCCGGCGATCCGATCCTCTGGTGGTCCCCCGATCCTCGGGCGGTGCTGTGGCCTGACCGCTTTCACGTCAGCCGCAGCATGAAGCGCTTTCATAAAAACTCGCCCTACCGCGTGACGCTGAACCACGATTTTAGTCGGGTGATCGACGGTTGCGCGGCCGATCGCAACGAAGGGACGTGGATCACCCCCGCGGTGGTGCTGGCCTACCTGCGTCTGCACGAGCTGGGCCATGCCCATTCAGTTGAGGTCTGGGAGGGAGAGGAGCTGGTTGGCGGCATGTACGGCGTTGCTCAGGGGGGGCTGTTCTGCGGCGAATCAATGTTTAGCCGCCGGGTCAACGCCTCGAAGACCGCTCTACTGGTGTTCTGCGCGGAGTTCTTGCGCCAGGGAGGCGAGCTGATCGACTGCCAGGTGTTGAACGAGCATACCGCCTCGCTGGGCGTGGGTGAAATGCCGCGTCGGGACTACCTTCAGCATCTGGAGCGCCTGCGTCATCAACAGCTTTCTCCACGTTGCTGGCTGCCGCGCACCTTATTTATGCCAGCCCTATGAATGTTTTCGGCATATTTTCTTTCAGAGTGCTATAATAGCGGCGCAGAGTAGCTTCTGCCTGTTGCCCCGCCGCCGCTTGGGAATAGCTCGAATCAGGTAACGCCCATCGTTTATCTTATCGCTCCCCTTTAGGTTTGCGCGTTTTGCGCCGCTTCGCTGGCGCGAGGGTAATACGCCAAGGTTACTTTGCTGCGTTTTATCAGCACAAATCTTTACTTAACAGACGAACTTCGGCATTATCTTGCCGGTTCAAAAATTTTGGTAGTGATACCCCCGAGGACTAGATGGCCAAAGAAGACAATATTGAAATGCAGGGTACCGTACTTGATACGTTGCCTAATACCATGTTTCGCGTAGAACTGGAAAACGGTCACGTGGTAACTGCGCATATCTCCGGTAAAATGCGTAAAAACTATATCCGCATTCTGACGGGCGACAAAGTGACTGTTGAGCTGACCCCGTACGACCTGAGCAAAGGCCGCATTGTCTTCCGTAGTCGCTAATCGCATCGCTACTGTGCGGTAATTGCACAGATTATGAATAGTAAAAGGCCGGGAATTATCCCGGCCTTTTTTATTGGCATTTTACCAGGTGCTGCATGACTCCACGTAGGCCGGATAAGGCGTTAGCCGCCATCCGGCAATGCAGACCGCCGGGCGGCGCGGCGCTTGCCCGGCCTACGGTTCAGCATTTGAATAGTAAACAGTAAAAGGCCGGGAATTATCCCGGCCTTTTTTATTGGCGTAAGTAAGAGATTAATGCGCCGCTTCCGGCTTGTGCTTCTGCGCACCCTGAAAGGCGTAGAGCAGCTCGTTTTTCTCGGCGTCCAGCTCGACCGTCACCTGACCACCGTCCACCAGCGTTCCAAACAGCAGCTCGTTGGCCAGCGGTTTTTTCAGGTTGTCCTGAATTACGCGTGCCATTGGACGTGCGCCCATAGCGCGATCGTAGCCCTTCTCTGCCAGCCAGTCGCGTGCTTCCTGACTGACCTCCAGCGAGACGCCTTTCTGATCCAGCTGCACCTGAAGCTCGACGATAAACTTATCCACCACCTGATGAATAACCTCAGTAGAGAGGTGATCGAACCAGATAATATTGTCGAGACGGTTACGGAACTCCGGCGTAAAGATCTTTTTGATCTCTTCCATCGCATCGGTGCTGTTGTCCTGATGGATCAGGCCGATGGATTTACGCTCGGTTTCGCGTACCCCGGCATTGGTGGTCATCACCAGCACCACGTTACGGAAGTCCGCTTTGCGCCCGTTGTTATCGGTCAGGGTCCCGTTATCCATCACCTGCAGCAGCAGGTTAAAGACGTCCGGGTGCGCCTTCTCGATCTCATCGAGCAGCAGTACTGCGTGCGGATGCTTGATCACCGCGTCCGTTAACAGACCGCCCTGATCGAAACCAACGTATCCCGGAGGCGCACCAATCAGGCGGCTCACGGTATGACGCTCCATATACTCGGACATATCAAAGCGCAGCAGCTCGATACCCAGCGCTTTGGAGAGCTGAACCGTGACTTCGGTTTTGCCGACCCCGGTCGGTCCGGCAAACAGGAACGAGCCTACCGGCTTGTGATCCTGGCCGAGTCCGGCGCGGCTCATCTTAATGGCTTCGGTTAAGGCCTCAATGGCTTTATCCTGACCAAAGACCAGCATTTTCAGGCGCTCGCCGAGGCTCTTCAGCGTATCGCGATCGCTCTGGGAAACGCTCTTCTCAGGAATACGTGCGATGCGGGCCACCACCGTTTCGATATCCGCCACGTTGATGGTCTTTTTACGCTTGCTGACCGGCATCAGACGCGCACGCGCTCCGGCTTCGTCAATCACGTCGATAGCCTTGTCCGGCAGATGACGGTCGTTAATGTATTTCACCGCCAGCTCCACCGCCGCACGCACCGCTTTCGCGGTATAACGCACGTCGTGGTGCGCTTCATACTTCGGCTTCAGGCCGTTGATAATCTGCACCGTCTCTTCGACAGACGGCTCGGTGATATCAATTTTCTGGAAGCGACGCGCCAGAGCACGGTCTTTCTCAAAGATGTTGCTGAACTCTTGATAGGTGGTAGAGCCCATCACGCGGATCTTGCCGCTGGAGAGCAGCGGTTTGATCAGGTTTGCGGCATCAACCTGTCCACCCGACGCGGCACCCGCCCCGATAATGGTGTGGATCTCGTCGATAAACAGGATGCTGTTGCTGTCCTGTTCGAGCTGCTTCAGCAGCGCCTTGAAACGTTTCTCAAAGTCACCGCGGTACTTGGTGCCGGCCAGCAGCGAGCCAATATCCAGCGAGTAGATGGTGCAGTCGGCCATCACTTCTGGCACATCGCCCTGCACAATACGCCAGGCAAGACCTTCGGCAATCGCCGTTTTACCGACGCCAGACTCACCCACCAGCAGCGGGTTGTTTTTGCGGCGACGGCACAGCACCTGAATAGCTCGCTCAAGCTCCCTTTCACGGCCGATCAGCGGGTCAATGCCGCCGACACGAGCAAGCTGATTGAGATTGGTGGTGAAGTTTTCCATACGTTCCTCCCCGCCTGCCTGCTCTTCGTGATTTGCCTGGCTGCCGGGATCGGAAGCCTGATTCGGTTCATCTTTCCGCGTGCCGTGGGAGATAAAGTTCACCACGTCGAGACGGCTCACCTCATGCTTACGCAGCAGATAGGCAGCCTGAGACTCCTGTTCGCTAAAGATGGCGACCAGAACGTTCGCGCCGGTCACTTCGCTACGGCCGGAGGACTGAACGTGGAATACCGCGCGCTGCAGTACACGCTGGAAGCTGAGCGTCGGTTGTGTATCGCGCTCCTCTTCGCTGACGGGCAGCACCGGTGTGGTTTGTTCGATGAAGGCTTCGAGTTCCTGACGCAGCGCCACCAGATCGACAGAGCACGCTTCAAGCGCCTCGCGAGCGGATGGGTTGCTGAGCAGAGCCAGCAATAAGTGCTCTACGGTCATAAACTCATGTCGGTGCTCGCGCGCTCTGGCGAAAGCCATATTTAAACTGAGTTCCAGTTCCTGGTTGAGCATTGGGCACCCCCTCAATAGTTTGCCTTAATCAGGCGAGTTCCTGCGTACACAACAACGGATGTTCGTTCTCCCGGGCGTACTTGTTCACCATCTCCACCTTGGTCTCTGCTACTTCAGCAGTGAAAATGCCGCAGATGGCTTTCCCGTGATAGTGAACCGTGAGCATCAATTGCGTAGCGCGTTCTACATCATAAGAAAAGAACTTTTGTAGCACGTCAATAACAAATTCCATCGGCGTGTAATCATCGTTCATTAACATAACTTTATACATAGATGGCGGTTTTAGCGCGTCGCGCAGCTTATCCGCCGTCAATTGGTCAAAATCCAGCCAATTATTAGACTTACCCATCGTTGTTCGCTTTCATCTAAGGTTGCCATTTCCGACAGAGTGCTCCCTGTCGTTGACTTGAGTCTAGATGCATTTTGAATCTACATCAGGATCCAAATAACTAACATCTATCATTGCTATTCGCGAGGCCTGTCACAAACCCAGGCAATAGCGTTAACTGCTTCAAATTTTCGAGTGAATCATCCTGCCGGACGCTGCCAAACGCTTGACGCTAACCCCGATTTATCTAAATTGTACAGGCGAGAGTTGGCGAGGTTTTGAACAAACCCAGACTCTGCCACCGGTTCATTCCATCTTACTCAAAGAAGATTAACGAAGGATGTCGAAGCATGGAAACGGGTACTGTTAAATGGTTCAACAATGCTAAAGGGTTCGGTTTTATCTGCCCTGAGGGCGGCGGCGAAGATATCTTCGCCCACTACTCTACCATCCAGATGGAGGGTTACAGAACGCTCAAGGCAGGACAAACCGTCCAGTTTGATGTACACCAGGGGCCGAAAGGCAATCATGCCAGCGTTATCGTGCCCGTTGAAGCGATGGCGTTCGTCGAGGCCGTTGCCTGACGCCGCTTAGCTTAATTGTGTACATCCCGCACCTAAAATGCCAGCCACACGCTGGCATTTTTATCACCCTACTCCCGCGCCAGCGCCTCGACCGGATCGAGTCGGGCAGCGTTGCGCGCCGGTAGCCAGCCAAATAGCACCCCGGTAAAGGTTGAGCAGACAAACGCCGTGATCAGCGCCACCGGGGAGAAGCCGATCTCCCAGCCGGGTAAAAAGAGCTGAAGCGTAAAGGCAATAAGCATCGACAGGCAGACGCCTAACGCGCCCCCCACCAGGCAGACCAGGACTGCCTCGATCAAAAACTGTGACAGCACGTCGGTTTTACGCGCCCCCACCGCCATGCGGATGCCAATCTCCCGGGTGCGCTCGGTGACCGAAACCAGCATAATATTCATCACACCAATGCCCCCCACCAGCAGGGAGATCACCGCCACCAGCGTCAGGAACAGCTGAAGAGTACGTGTGGTCTTTTCTGCGGTTTTCAAGATCCCATCCATGTTCCAGGTGAAGAAATCTTTTTTGCCATGACGCAGGGTAAGCAGTCGCGTCAGCTGAAGTTCAGCGCGTTCGCTGCTGTAACCTTCGTTCACCCGCACGGTGATGGAGTTCAGCCAGGACTGGCCCATAATGCGTCCTGACATGGTGGTATAGGGCAGCCAGACGCGCAGGATTTTGCTGCTGCCGAACATGCTCTGCTTCTCCTGGGCTACACCGATCACCGTCGCGGGCATGTTGCCCACCAGCACAATTTCACCCACGACTTTGGCCTTATTGGAAAAGAGCTGACGTCGGGTATTCTCGTCAAGGATCACGACCTGGGCGCGGCCGGTAAGCTGCCGATCGTTGAAGGTGGTCCCCTCGCTGAAGGTCATCCCGTAGACGTTAAAATACTGCCCGCTAACGCCGTTAGCGCTGGCGGCCACGTCGGTTCTGCCGTAGCGCAGACGCAGGTTCTGGGATACCGCCGGGGTCGCCGAGCGAACCCAGGGCTGCTTCTGGATAGCAATCAGATCGTCATACTTCAGCGCCTGCTGGTACTGCGGATCGTCATCGCCAAAATCTTTCCCCGGATAGACGTCAATGGTGTTGGTTCCGATAGCACGGATATCCGCCAGCACCAGCTGTTTGGCGGCATCCCCTACCACCACAATCGACACCACCGAGGCGATGCCGATAATAATCCCCAGCATGGTCAGCAGGGTGCGCATCTTGTTGGCCGCCATCGCCCGCCACGCCATGGTCAATGCCTCACGAAAACCACTGCTGAACTGCTGCCAGCCGTTATCGGGCTGGACGCTGGGCTGCTGGCGGACGGCTTCCGGCTTCACCGCTGGGGGTGGATTGCGGATAATCTCGCCGTCGCGGATCTCAACGATCCGCTCGGCCTGCGCCGCCACCTGCGGATCGTGGGTGACGATAATCACCGTATGGCCCGCATCGCGCAGCTGATGGAGGATAGCCATGACCTCCTCTCCCGAATGGCTATCCAGCGCCCCGGTAGGCTCATCGGCGAGGATCACCTGCCCACCGTTCATCAGCGCCCGGGCAATACTGACGCGCTGCTGCTGACCACCGGAGAGCTGAGAGGGCTGATAGCTCTCCCGCTCCGCCAGCCCCAGCCGCTTCAGCAGTTCATTGGCGCGGGCCAGCCGTGCTTTACGCTCGGTACCCGCGTAGACCGCAGGCACCTCCACGTTCTGCGCCGCCGTCAGGTGGGAGAGCAGATGGTAGCGCTGGAAGATAAAGCCGAAATGCTCCCTGCGCAGGCGGGCCAGCGCGTCACCGTCCAGCGTGGCGACGTCCACCCCTGCCACCCGGTAGCTGCCGCTGGTAGGTTTATCCAGGCAGCCAAGAATATTCATCAGGGTCGATTTACCCGAGCCGGATGCGCCCACGATGGCCACCATCTCACCGGCGGCGATATCTAGCGTGACACCTTTCAGCACCTCAACCATGCCTTCGCCTGAGGGGTAGCTGCGGCGGATATCCCGCAGCTCAAGCAGGGTCGTCATGGTGCGGCTCCGGCGTTGTCCTGGCCGATGACGACCTCATCGCCCTCCTCCAGGCCTTTCACGACTTCAGCATCGGTATCGTTGCGCGCCCCAAGCGTCACCTCCCGCTCGCGGGTTTCACCGTTGCGCAGCAGTGTGACCTTGTAACGGTTATCGCCAATGGGTTCACCCAGCGCCGCCAGTGGAACGGTCAGCACGTTTTTCACCGTCGAGAGCTGAATATGGACTTGAGCGGTCATCTCCAGACGCAGTACCCCTTGCGGATTCGGCACCTCAAAACGCGCATAGTAGAAGATGGCGTCGTTAACCTTTTCCGGCGTCGGCAGAATATCCTTCAGCACCCCTTCGTAGCGCGTCAGCGGATCCCCCAGTACGGTAAACCACGCCTTCTGACCCGGCTTGAGGTGAATAACGTCCGCTTCTGAAACCTGGGCTTTGACCAGCATAGTGCTCATATCCGCCAGGGTGAGAATGTTCGGTGCCTGCTGGGCGGCGATCACCGTCTGGCCTTGCAGGGTCGTAATCTGCGTCACCTCTCCCGCCATCGGGGCGATAATCCGCGTGTAGTCGAGGTTGGTTTTTGCCGTGTCGAGCGTGGCCTGGTTACGCTTGATCTGCGCTTCTATGGTACCGGTCTGCGCCTCTTTTACCGCCAGCTCAGTGGCGGCGCTGTCGAGATCCTGGCGAGATACCGCCTGGGTCCTGGCCAGCTGCTGCTGACGGGAGAGGGTGACCGCCGCCAGCCGCTTCTCCGCCTCCGCCTGACGGCGCTGGGCCCGCAGCTCCATTAGCGTGGCCTCTACTTCACGGATCTGGTTCTGCGCCTGTTCGGGATCGATCACCCCCAGCAGCTGATCCTTTTTCACCTTGTCGCCGATGTTAACCGACAGGGTTTTCAGCTGCCCGCTCACCTGGGCACCTACGTCAACCTTGCGCAAGGCATCCAGCTTGCCTGTCGCCAGCACGCTCTGCTGAAGCTCACCAGGTCGGACGATCAGCGTCTGGTACTGCGCGATTGGCGCATTGAGCTTCTGCCATCCCCAAACGGCGACGATCAGCAGGAGCAGCGCCAGCGCGACGTAAATCTTCCTGCGTTTTCCCTTAAGATTCATAAAAATTCCGGATAGTTAACCTGACTACACTGAAACAATTCTATATGAACCGCAAGCCGCTGAAACCCTCTCTTTTTTTGCCTCAACGTTTCAGGATTAGTCTGCCCGTCCACGCGCCAGCCATAGCACGCGGGAAAACATGCTGCGTAACAGCGGCGGAACCGCCTCTACGCCGCGCCGTCCCGCCTCCAGCGCCACCTCGATCGCCAGGTCCGGCTTCGAGGAGCGGTGAATCGCTTTAACGATCACCCGCCGCTCGTTCATGCGGATCCCCTCCGGCAGTTGAGCCACGCGGTGATAGACATCAGCGAAGCCCTGGCGGTACATGAAATGCTCCATATCAAGGGCGGGCAGCACCGTTAAATGCTCCCGCTCCAGCGCCTTGTCATTATCGAGCAGGCTGCGCACCGTGGCGGCGTATTTTTTTCCCGCCTCGTCGCCATCGACCAGCACATGCCACGCAATGCCCATCCGCCGGGCAAACTTTACCAGCGGCCTGAGGCCAGATTGAGCAAACTCAATCACCTTAATCCCTTCAGCATCGAAGTGGTGTCCGCACTGGCGGGCCAGCTCGCTGATGGTCCAGGTCTCGGTCTCCCCCTCTACCAGCAGCCAGCAGCGAGCAAAGAGCGACGAGGGACGGTTGGCTCGAATATGAAAGGCGATGCGGCGGCCATCCTCCGCGCTTAGCCCGCCCGGCCCCAGCCGCCAGGTAGCGACCCGCGACGCTTCCCGCACCAGCCGGCAGAGGTGCTCGACGGGCGTCAGGGAGAGCAGCTCCCCGGAGTTGGTGGTGGTAATACGCTGGAGCGGCAGCAGGTTGAGCAGGTGCCACGCCACCGAGAGCATAATCGGGTGCAGGCGCGTCTCGGGATCTTCGATCAGCAGCAGCGGGCGCGCGTCCCTGTCCAGCTGCACGGTCCCCTTGGCTTTTAACAGGGTGGCGAACAGGCCCAGCAGGATCACCCGATGGCTGCGGCCGCCGGGCCTGTCGATCATTCGGTTGATGATATCAAGATAGCGCCAGCTGCGCTGCTCATCGTGGGAGCGGCGGCGCATCAGGCGCTGGCGCGATTCACCAGTGCCCTGCTCAGCAAAATAGTGCTCCAGCAGCTGCACCATCGCCGATAGCCCCTGACGGATCTGCCCGTCGCTGAGGTTCTGCGGGCGCGAGACCAGATCGTGGGCCAGCACGTCGAGCTGACGGGCGGTGAAGTCCACCTCCGGCAGATCCGGCACGCTACCGTTGCGAATACGGCGCATAAAACGGGCATCGCGCAGGCGCAGAACCGGCATCAGCCGGACCAGGTGCTGTGCCAGGCCGTCGGCTTCCGTCAGCGCCAGCGTCTGGCCCTCGGCATCCAAAAAACTGCGGCGGGTGGTGACATGGCCCTCATGGGTCTGCTCTGCTTCGAGGCGATAGAAAATACGCCGATAGCCATCCGTTCCCTCAGCCATGCAGTTCGCCAGCGGGCGATAGCGACGGGCGCGATAGTTACCCGGCTCGGCTTCACAAAAGGTCAAAATGATATGCAGGTGGCGTTCGCGACCCTGAACATCACCAGGGGGAAACCAGAAGTCGTTGCGGGTAAACGTATACAGTTCTGTTTCCGGTGAGAGCAAAAGCGTGAGCGCATCCAGCAGGCTCGATTTCCCCCACGCATTTTCCCCTATCAGGACGTTATTGTGCTCCAGCATCAACGATAAACGATTAATGCCGCGAAACCCTACAATCTCTACCCGCTCAAGTCGCATTTCGCCTCCCACAGAGTGTTTTTTAATCATTACATAAATTTGCGGGATGCTTAACGATATTATTCCCTCTGACACCCCTTTAGGGTTAGCTGCCCGTCAATAAAATTGCGCTAAATCAATCTCCCTTCAGATAGCAGAAATATCGCTTTCACCGCCTTTCGCCGGGGCATAATCTTAAACATGTATTTAAAATATAACTTTAAAGGTGTGACTATGTTTTGTGTGCAATGTGAACAAACTATCCGTACCCCGGCAGGCAACGGCTGCTCTTATGCGCAGGGTATGTGCGGTAAAACCGCAGAGACCTCTGACCTACAGGATCTCTTGATCGCAGCGCTGCAAGGCTTGTCCGCCTGGGCGCTGAAGGCCCGCGATTACGATCTGATCGATCATGAGATCGATAGCTTCGTCCCGCGCGCCTTCTTCTCCACCCTCACCAACGTGAACTTTGATTCACCGCGCATCGTCGGTTATGCCCAGGAAGCTATCGCCAAACGCGAGGCGCTGAAAGCGCTATGCTTGAGCATCGATCCTATCGCCTCCGTTGATAACCCGATGGCGGGGCTGCAGCTGATCGGCGATGACCTGGGCGAGCTTCAGCGCCAGGCCGCTCTCTTTACCCCGAACAGAGACAAAGCCGAAATCGGCGACAATATTCTTGGCCTGCGCCTGCTCTGCCTCTACGGCCTGAAAGGTGCGGCAGCCTACATGGAGCATGCCCACGTGCTCGGCCAGTACGACAACGCCATCTACGCTCAGTACCATAGAATCATGGCGTGGCTGGGCACCTGGCCTGCGGATATGAATGCTCTGCTGGCGTGCGCCATGGAGATCGGCCAGATGAACTTCCAGGTGATGAGCATCCTCGATGCCGGGGAGACCAGCGCCTACGGCCATCCGACCCCTACCCAGGTTAACGTCAAGGCGGTAGCCGGGAAGTGCATTCTGATCTCCGGCCACGATCTGAAGGATCTGCATAACCTGCTGCAGCAGACCGAGGGCACAGGCGTGAATGTCTATACCCACGGCGAAATGCTGCCAGCACACGGCTATCCGGAACTGCGTAAGTATAAACATCTGGTGGGTAACTACGGCAGCGGCTGGCAGAACCAGCAGGTGGAGTTTGCCCACTTCCCTGGCCCCATCGTGATGACCTCCAACTGTATCATTGACCCGGCCCCGGGAGCCTATGACGATCGTATTTGGACCCGCAGCATTGTCGGCTGGCCGGGTGTAAGCCACCTCGAAGGTGATGATTTTGCGCCGGTGATCGCCCAGGCCCAGCAGATGGCGGGCTTCCCCTACAGCGAAATTGAACACCTGATCACCGTCGGCTTTGGCCGTCAGACCCTGCTCGGCGCGGCCGATACGCTGATCGACCTGGTGAGCCGCGAGAAGCTGCGCCATATCTTCCTGGTGGGCGGCTGCGACGGCGCGCGCGGGGAGCGTAGCTACTTTACTGACTTCGCCACCAGCGTGCCGGAAGACTGTCTGATCCTGACTCTGGCCTGTGGCAAGTACCGCTTTAACAAGCTCGACTTTGGCAACATCGAAGGGCTGCCGCGCCTGGTGGATGCTGGTCAGTGCAACGACGCTTACTCAGCGATTATTCTGGCGGTGACCCTGGCAGAGAAGCTGGGCTGCGGCGTCAACGACCTGCCCCTGTCGCTGGTACTCTCGTGGTTCGAGCAGAAAGCGATTGTTATCCTGCTGACCCTGCTCTCTCTGGGCGTCACCAATATCGTTACCGGCCCAACCGCACCGGGCTTCCTGACCCCGGATCTGCTGGCGGTGCTGAACGAGAAGTTTGGTCTGCGTTCGGTCACCACCGTTGAACAAGATATGCAGCAGCTGCTGAGCGCGTAAGGAGGAGATGATGACGATGCCAACCTCACAGTGTCCGTGGCGGATGCAGGTTCACCACATTCACCAGGAGACGCCGGATGTCTGGACGCTCTCCCTGCTGTGCCACGACTACTATCCGTACCGTGCCGGACAGTATGCGCTGGTCAGCATCGGCAACGCCGCCGATACCCTACGCGCCTATACGCTCTCCTCTACGCCGGGGGTAAGCGAGTACATTACGCTGACCGTGCGCCGTCTTGACGACGGTGTCGGCTCGCAGTGGTTGACGCGGGAGGTAAAACGCGGGGACTATATCTGGCTCTCTGACGCTCAGGGTGAGTTTACCTGTGACGATAAGCCCACCGACCGGGTGCTACTGCTGGCGGCAGGCTGCGGCGTTACGCCGATTATGTCGATGCGCCGCTGGCTGGCGAAACACCGCCCGCAGGCCGACGTGCAGACTCTCTTCAGCGTGCGCTCGCCGCAGGAGGTCATCTTCGCCGATGAGTGGCATGACTATCCGGTCACCCTGCTGGCCGAGCACAACGCCACCTCAGGGTTTATTCCCGGTCGGTTGACCACCGAGCTGCTGCAGAGCGTGCCGGATCTCGCCTCGCGTACCGTGATGACCTGCGGTCCTGCGCCTTACATGGCGTGGGTGGAAAACACGGTGAAATCGCTGGGCGTAACGCGTTTCTATAAAGAGCAGTTCTTTGCGCCGGTGGCGGCAGCGGCCAGCAGCGGGCTGAAGATCAGCGCCCTGCAGCTGGCACGGGAATTTTACGCGCCGGTCGGTACAACCCTGCTGGAGGCGATGGAGAGCAATAAGGTTCCGGTTAACGTGGCCTGCCGGGCAGGCGTGTGCGGCTGCTGTAAAACGAAGGTGGTTTCCGGAGAGTATTCGGTGACCAGCACCATGACGCTGACGGATGCCGAGGTTGCAGAGGGCTACGTGCTGGCCTGCTCCTGCCAGCCGCAGAGTGATTTGGTGTTGGCGTAAGGTAAACGCCCGGCGGCGCTAACGCTTGCCGGGCCTACAAAACCCGCAACATCGCGCAGAGTCGTAGGCCGGGCAAACGCAGTGCCGCCCGGCGTAGCAGTAGATTACGAATACTTTGGCGCAATGGAGTAGCGTCCGGCGCCTAAAAAGGCCACCGCCAGCGCCGCAATAAAGAAGTAGACCATGCTCTCAATCGCCCAGGCACCGGTTTTATCCAGCTGTCCGGTGATATTCACGCCTACCATCATCCAGGCGACGATCATCGTAAAGGCCAGCACCAGCGCCGCCGGGCGGGTGAAGATGCCGAGAATAATCAGCACCGGCGCCACCACCTCCCCGACCAGCACGCCGTAGGCGATAAACCCCGGCAGCCCCTTTGCCACCAGCATACCGCTGATGCCATCCACACCGTCAATCAGCTTGTGCAGGCCGTGAAACAGCATCAGCCCACCCACCGTCAGACGCAGTAAAAAACGGCCTGCATCTTCATGTGCACACATTCTATTAACCGCATTTAACATTGATTTAACCATTTGAAATGATTCCTGTTTTCATTACCCATTGGCAAAAATCATCTTACGGTTAGTTACCGAAAAGCCACAGCAAATAAAGGGGCAACGGCGCTTCGTTTGCGCTTTTTCATCTAAGCTTGTTACCAACATCACAAAATGGAGATGACAAGATGAAACAAACCGTCGCCGCTTATATCGCCAAAACGCTTGAGCAAGCCGGGGTAAAACGCATCTGGGGCGTTACCGGGGATTCACTGAATGGTCTGAGCGATAGCCTGAACAAGATGGGTACTATCGAATGGATGTCGACCCGTCATGAAGAGGTCGCCGCCTTTGCCGCCGGGGCAGAAGCGCAGCTTACGGGCGAACTGGCGGTGTGTGCGGGCTCATGCGGGCCAGGCAACCTGCATCTGATCAACGGCCTCTTTGACTGCCACCGCAACCACGTGCCGGTGGTGGCGATTGCGGCACATATTCCCTCCAGCGAAATTGGCAGCGGCTACTTCCAGGAGACCCACCCGCAGGAGCTGTTCCGCGAGTGCAGCCACTACTGCGAGCTGGTCTCCAGCCCGGAGCAGATCCCGCAGGTGTTAGCCATCGCCATGCGTAAGGCGATCCTCAATCGCGGCGTCTCGGTGATTGTCCTGCCCGGCGACGTGGCGCTGAAGCCCGCGCCGGAGAGCGCCAGCAGCCACTGGTATAGCGCTCCGCAGCCGGTGGTGACCCCCACCGAAACAGAGCTGCACAAGCTCGCCCAGCTGCTGCGCTACTCCAGCAATATTGCTCTGATGTGCGGCAGCGGCTGTGCCGGGGCCCATGACGAGCTGCTCGCCTTTGCCGAAAAGCTGAAAGCACCGATTATCCATGCCATGCGCGGTAAAGAGCACGTGGAGTATGACAATCCCTACGACGTGGGCATGACCGGGCTGATCGGCTTCTCATCCGGCTTCCATGCCATGATGAACGCTGACACGGTGATACTGCTCGGCACCCAGTTCCCCTACCGTGCCTTCTACCCCACCGATGCCAAAATTATCCAGATCGATATCAACCCGGCCAGCATTGGCGCGCACAGCAAGGTAGACATGGCCCTGGTAGGCGATATCAAAGCCACGCTGGCTGCCCTGCTGCCGCAGCTGGAGGAGAAAACCGACCGTCGCTTCCTCGATAAAGCGCTGGAAGACTACCGCGACGCCCGTAAGGGCCTGGACGACCTGGCGAAGCCCAGCAGCAAGGTCATTCACCCGCAATACCTCGCCCAGCGGATCAGCGACTTTGCTGATGACGACGCTATCTTCACCTGCGACGTGGGGACGCCAACGGTGTGGGCCGCCCGCTACCTGAAGATGAACGGCAAGCGCCGCCTGCTTGGCTCGTTCAACCACGGCTCAATGGCCAACGCCATGCCGCAGGCGCTGGGAGCGCAGGCGACGCATCCCAAGCGCCAGGTGGTGGCGATGTGCGGCGACGGCGGGTTCAGCATGCTGATGGGCGATTTTCTCTCCCTGGCGCAGATGAACCTGCCGGTAAAAATCATCGTTTTTAACAACAGCGTGCTGGGCTTCGTGGCGATGGAGATGAAGGCCGGAGGATATCTTACGGACGGAACCGACCTGCATGAGACCAACTTCGCCCGCATCGCAGAGGCGTGCGGCATTACCGGTATCCGCGTTGAGAAGTCCGCTGACGTCGACAGCGCCCTGCAGCGTGCGTTTGCCACCGAGGGACCGGTGCTGGTGGACGTGACGGTGGCAAAAGAGGAGCTCTCTATTCCGCCGCAGATCAAGCTTGAGCAGGCCAAGGGCTTCAGCCTCTATATGCTGCGCGCCATCATCAACGGTCGCGGCGATGAGGTCGTGGAACTGGCGAAAACCAACTGGCTCAGGTAAAACAGAGGGCACGATCCTGAAGATGATAAGGAAGTGCCGTGATTGATTTACGTAGTGATACCGTGACCCGACCGAGCCGCGCCATGATGAAAGCGATGATGGCCGCCCCGGTCGGGGACGACGTGTATGGTGACGATCCCACCGTTAATGAACTACAGCGCTACGCCGCCGAGCTTGCCGGCAAAGAGGCAGCGCTGTTTCTGCCTACCGGCACCCAGGCCAACCTGGTGGCGCTGCTTAGCCATTGCGAGCGCGGCGAGGAGTATATCGTGGGTCAGGGAGCACACAACTATCTCTACGAGGCCGGCGGCGCGGCGGTGCTGGGCAGTATTCAGCCTCAGCCTATCGACGCCAGCCCGGACGGCTCGCTGCCGCTGGATAAGGTAGCGGCGAAGATCAAGCCGGACGATATTCACTTTGCCCGTACCCGCCTGCTGAGCTTAGAGAATACTCACAACGGCAAGGTGTTGCCGCGTGAATATCTCGCTGAGGCGTGGCACTTTACCCGTGAGAAAGGCCTGGCGCTGCACGTTGACGGCGCACGCATCTTCAATGCGGTGGTTGAGTATGGCTGCCCGTTAAAAGAGATCGCCCAATACTGCGATACCTTTACCATCTGCCTCTCAAAAGGCCTCGGCACGCCGGTTGGTTCGCTGCTGGTAGGCAGCCATGAGTATATCAAGCGCGCTAACCGCTGGCGCAAAATGACCGGCGGCGGCATGCGCCAGGCGGGGTTCCTGGCGGCGGCGGGCCTGTTTGCGCTGAAGAACAACGTTGAGCGTCTGAAAGAGGATCACGCTAATGCCGCATGGCTGGCAGCACAGCTGCAGGAAATTGGCGCTGACGTCATGCGTCACGATACTAATATGCTGTTCGTTCGCGTAGGCGAGCAGAACGCCGCGGCCCTGGGTGAGTTTATGCAGGCGCGCGGCGTGCTGCTCAACGCATCACCAATCGTCCGCATCGTTACCCATCTCGACGTCAGTCGCGCACAGCTGGAAGAGCTGGTTAACCACTGGCAGGCGTTCCTGAAACGTTAAGGGCATAGAATATTTGACAGATTAAGTCCGAAAGTGGGCTTTAATCTGTCATCTTTCCATTGCATAGCGGCGTAATTCACGGAAGAATGCGCACGAAATTCTTTTTAACACAGTGGATTGCTATGAAGGTTCTGGTCACCGGCGCAACCAGCGGTTTAGGCCGCAACGCGGTCGAGTATCTGCGTCAGAGAGGCGTGAGCGTCAGAGCAAGCGGTCGCAATGAGGCGATGGGCAAGCTGCTGCAAAAGATGGGCGCGGAGTTCGTCCAGGCCGATCTGACCGAGCTTGTCTCCTCTCAGGCAAAGGTGATGCTGGCTGGCGTCGACACGCTCTGGCACTGCTCCAGCTTTACCTCGCCCTGGGGCACGCAGGAAGCGTTCGACCTCGCCAACGTGCGAGCGACCCGCCGCCTCGGTGAGTGGGCCGTGGCATGGGGCGTGCGGAACTTTATCCACGTCTCCTCGCCGTCGCTCTATTTCGATTATCATCACCATCATGATATCGACGAGAACTTTCGTCCGGCGCGGTTTGCCAACGAGTTTGCCCGCAGCAAAGCCGCTGCGGAAGAGGTGATCCAGCTTCTGGCCCAGGCCAACCCTAACACGCGCTTTACTATTCTGCGTCCGCAGAGCCTGTTTGGCCCGCACGACAAGGTGTTTATTCCCCGGCTGGCGCAGATGATGCACCACTACCGCAGCGTGCTGCTGCCGCGCGGCGGCGATGCATTAGTGGATATGACCTACTTCGAGAACGCGGTGCATGCTATGTGGCTCGCCAGCCAGGAGACCTGTGACGCACTGCCGTCCGGGCGCGCCTATAACATTACCAACGGCGAGCGGCGTACCCTGCGCAGCATCGTCCAGCGGCTGATCGACGAGCTTGAGATCCACTGCCGTATTCGCTCAGTGCCCTACCCGATGCTGGATATCATCGCTCGCAGCATGGAGCGCTTTTGTGACAAGCGGGCTAAAGAGCCCGCTCTGACCCACTATGGCGTCTCAAAGCTGAACTTTGATTTCACCCTTGATACCCGCCGTGCCCGCGACGAGCTAGGCTATGCCCCGCTAGTGACGCTGGATGAGGGGATCCGGCGCACCGCCCTGTGGCTCAAGGATCACGGCAAGCTGCACCGCTGACTACGTTTCTTTTATAGCCAGTGTCAGTCACCGTTTGTAATTTTGCGCCTGCCTGACGCTGATACCTTCAGTTTATTTCACATAAACAGGAGGCATTATGAGTACAGCAGCACTATTACCCTCTCCCGCGCTCCCCCAGATGAGCGATGACGGCTATATCAATGAAGTAGAGCTTTTATCGTCCGGTGGCGTTGACGTCATGGTCAATCGCTATAACGATGCCGCCGTGGGGGACTATCTGTGCCTGTTCTGGGATGGCGAAGCGGTCCGCACGCTCTGGCTGACAGAAAATAATTTCGACACGGCATTTCCCTGGCAGGTGATCGTTCCAGAAGAGCTGGTTCCCGACGGGAGCCACAGCGTCTGGTATACCTCAACTGACACCTACCAGAATATCGCGGCTTCGGGTATAACGACCGCCATCGTCGATCGCAGCCACACTGGGTCACTGCCGCCACCGGTGTTCATTGATGCTGTCGACGGCGTCATCACTTACAGCTCCGTCATGCTGAACAACGGAACCTATGTCGAGATACCCGGCGATGCCCTTGCCGTAGACGATGTGGTTACCCTCTACTGGGTGGGTTTTGACGAATCCGGTGTGACCGTACCCGCCAGCGTTACCAGCATGACGCATACCGTGACCAGCGCCGATCTGCAAGGATTCAATATTCTCATTGCGCCCTCCTACATTACGCCTGTTGGCGAAGGTAGCGCCCAGGCATGGTACTCGGTAACCTCCCCTTCCGGTAGTGTGCAGAACTCCGACAGCGCATCGGTGAATATTGATATGGCCCCCTCCGTGCTCTATCCGGCTCCGACGTTTCCGGCAGGCGGTGATGGCTGGCTCGACTGCGCCGAAAGCAGCATGGGCGTCGATATTACGGTACCGGCAAGCAACTTCGTCGCGAATAGCGTGGTAACGGTCTACTGGCAAGGCTATGCCCGAGACGGAAGCACCGTTGCCAATACGTACGACGTTATTACCCATGTCGTCGCCACAGCTGACATAACCGATGGCTTTACCGTTACGGTACCCTCCGCTTACGTTGCGCCGATAGGCATCGGCTATGGCCAGGCCTGGTATCAGGTTAGTTCGCCATCGATACCGGGCGTATCTGAGCTGGCACAGGTCTACGTCGATACCGAGCACTGCTCTCTACTGCCTGCCCCCGAGTTTCCGGCAGCGGCGGACGATGGTGTGATTGACGCGGACGAGATCGCTGCCGATAACGGCACGGAGATGACTGTCTCCTACCCTGGCATGGCTGCAGGCGATACGGTAATCGCGTTCTGGTTCGGCTACGTCACCTCTCCCAACGAGCCGGTTGCCGGTACCAGCTGGACCGAAACCCGCACCCTCGTGGCCAGTGAAGCCGAGGCCAGGCAGGCGGTATTCCACATTCCCGCCGAATACATTACGCCCGTGGGCGTAGGCTACGGTGAAGGTCGCTATCAGGTGCTTTTCAATGACAATGAGGGCATTGCCTCTTCCGCCACCACTGACGTCAAAATTGATACCACGCCCTCGGCCAGCCTGTGGATGATCTGCGGAACTGGCGCCCCGCTCTTCAATCCTCATGTCGCCGTTCGTCCGCTCAACTCGGTCACGCTGCGAGGCCCGGCTGGCGCAGACGTCGAACTGTCGGTATCCGGTACATCCGGTGCATTTTTCAATGCGAACGATGCACAAACCCTAACGATCCGCCTGGATGAGACAGGCTTTGGTTTTGCCCAGGTCTACTCTTATGAGACGGGCAATGTTCCGGTCAGTGCTTACGTTGTCAGCGCTCCGCAGATGAGTGCCCGCGCTAACATGACTTTTACCTGGTGGCTCGATGGACAAGGTGAGTTAGAGTATTACGGGATTTCAACCGGCGCCGCAGCGGATGGAAAAAGTCTTTGCAGTGTTTATCTTATTACCAGTGAGCCGGGGGAAGCCACGTGGGCGGAATTGTCTCTCACGAATAATAACAGTGCCGAGATCACCGTTAGCGGGAGTAAAACGGCGTTAATTAACGTTAGCGGCACCCATGCAGGTGGTTTTGATATAACGGATAGCGTTGCGGAACCCGTTGAATTCACGCTTTCACTGATTAATGTTTCAGGCTCCTATATTACCAGCAGCCTGGTTTTTAGTGCTTTTACTCATTAACATATAAAACCACTTCTTTTTTGAAGTGGTTTTATCAGTAGAATAAAAAAGGCTTCCCGAAGGAAGCCTTAATAACATGGGCTATTACATTGAGCCCGGCGGTACAACGTCAACAAGGGTCTGGAAGGTTTCTGAGGTTTCAACCGCAGAGCCATCAGCCGGGGCAACGGTATACCAGAACAGGGCGTAGGCATTTTCACCGATCTTCTGCATATCTGCCAGGGTGATCAGATCAATAGTTACGGTGCCGGTTGCTGCATCTACCGCCGTCACGGTGTAAGAGTACTCAACGTCGGCTTTCTGCATATTAGAGCTACTGTCATAGCCCTTCATGATCAGGGTGATGATATCACCGGTGCTCATCGGCGTATAAGTAATTACCACTGGGACACCGTCAGAGGCTGCATCGTAGTTGATGTAGCCCGGCTCGGCATCCGGTACAACCGGTGCTGGCAGGGTCGCGACGACTTCGCCGGTAGCGATGGTCAGAGTGAGATGTTCGGAATCCGTATCGTTCTGAAAGTGGTCAGTCACGGTATAGTAGACGTCATATTTACCATCTGCATGGTAGGCTGGCGGGAAGTCATCATAAACGTCAATCTCCATCGGCAGTTCAGAGACGTGAGTAACAGCAAACTGCTGCTTATAATCGCCCCAATTAACCGTGACCAGATCGCCATCTTGTGCATCAGCATATTGTGGAATAATCAGGGTAATGCCGGATGTAATATCATACTGGTCAATAGTGTAACCATCTTCGGACGTCGCATTCAGTACAGTGGGCGCTACCGGAGTTGCGCCAACTTTTAATTTATTAGTCATGTTTAATACCTCATAGTGTTAACAGGTTTGTCTTATCGACCGGAATAGAGTACGCCTGATGTAATGAGGTGAGTGTTCAATATAGAGTAAAGACATTAGCAATGTTTGCGCATTGTTAATTAACCCTTATCTGTCTAAAAAAAATATCCCTGCCAGGCAGGGATATTCATTAAGCAATATCGTGGTTAATCCGATTGACAATCTGTTCCGGGACGGCAGGTATCAATTGCATATTTTAGCGTCCCCGTTTGGGTTCTGTCTCCCTGTGTAACAACCCCCTTCACATTCAGATACGCCAGATCGTTTGGTGTACCATCTTCGGTTCCAGAAACACCCATCATTGCACTCTCTGGCAACATTATGGTGATGTCCTGACCCACCTCACCGGCTGTTACCGTATGCACCGGTGCGCTGTAGTCCAGGGTTTTACCCTCTCTGTCATAGGTAATGTTAGAACTCACGGCAATCTGATCGCCTGCCGCCATGCCATTGTAGTGCTGGACAACCACCGGAGAGCCCCCTAATGCGATATCGTAGTTGACTTTTTCTCCCGTGACCTCCGGCATGAGTAGATTAACAGGACCGAATTCAGGCATAACAAAGGTGGACTGGGTCTTATCTGTCTCATTCCCTACCGTCGCTACAACGTTAAAGGTTTCGGCAACGGTATCGGTGTAAACCATAGTGGCTATACCGTTACTGTCGGTATAGGCCGTTGGTGAAGAGGCGTTCTTCGCATTAGAGGAGTCTTTACTCCAGCTAACCGTTGCGCCAGAGACCGGTCTGTTATCTTTCAGCACCACAACCTGCGCGATATTTTGCGCTTTGCCGTCCGCGATAGAGTTGTTCACCTTCATGGTCACGGTCACATCCTTCTGAAGCTGGGTAAACGTCACCTGGGTCGTGCCCTTCGCTTCACCTACCGTTGCCGTTACCGTCAGTCCAGTCTCAGGTGTGGTATCGGTCAGGCTCATTTCCGTATGACCCGTATTGTCTGTCACGGACGAGGCCGCAGCCAGTTTGGCGCTACCGGTGGTGGCCCAGTTGACGGTGACGTTAGGCAGTGCCTTACCGGTGCTGTCTGTGACTAGCGCATTAACCACGTCGGTTGACATGCCATCGGCTGGTGAATTATCGGTTGTTGTGGTGACGGTAAGGTTATCCAATACCGCTGCAAAGGAGGTAGTCGTTGAACCTTTCGCACTTCCCGCCGTGGCGGTGACGGTGAGATTGCTCTCTGCAACGGTGTCCGTCAGATTTACGCTGGCATTGCCGTTGGCGTCGGTCACCGACGAGGCTGCTGCCAGTTTTGCGCTGCCGGTCGTGGTCCAGTTGACGGTGACGTTAGCCAGTGCTTTACCGTTGATGTCCGTTACCGTGGCGCGGGCCACGTTTGGCGTTGCGCCATCCGCCGGTGAGTTGTCAGTGGTCATCGCTACTGCGATCGTTTTCTGAATCTCAACAAACGTTGTAGACGTAGAGCCTTTGGCATTGTCCGCCGTGGCGGTGACGGTCAGGCCGCTCTCTGCAACGGTATCCGTCAGGTTTACGCTGGCATTGCCGTTGGCGTCGGTTACCGACGAGGCCGCAGACAGTTTAGCGCTGCCGGTCGTGGTCCAGTTGACGGTCACGTTAGCCAGTGCTTTTCCGTTGCTGTCTGTTACCGTGGCGCGGGCCACGTTTGGCGTTGCGCCATCCGCAGGCGAGTTGTCGGTGGTCATCTCAACGGCAACGTTCTGCTGGATCCCCTTAAAGGTCGTGGTGGTCGAGCCTTTGGCGCTGTCCGTGGTAGCCGTCACGCTCACGCCGCTCTCCGCAACGGTATCCGTCAGGTTTACGGTAGCCACGCCGCTGCCATCGGTCACTGATGAGACCGCTGCCAGTTTGGCACTGCCGGTAGTGGCCCAGTTGACGGTCACGCCTGAGAGCGCTTTGCCAGTGCTGTCCGTTACCGTGGCGCGGGCCACGTTCGGCGTGACACCATCGGCTGGGGAGTTATCGGTGCTCATCTCGACGGCGATATTCTGCTGAACGCCCACAAATGTGGTCGTGGTGGTGCCGGTCGCGTCCCCTGCCGTGGCGGTCACGGTCAGGCCACTCTCCGCAACGGTATCGGTCAGGTTAACGGTCGCGTTACCGTTGCCATCGGTCACCGACGCACCGGTAGACAGTTTTGCGCTGCCGGTGGTGGCCCAGTTTACCGTTACGCCAGATAGCGCTTTACCGGTACTGTCTTTTACCGTGGCGCGAGCGACGTTAGCCGTTACGCCATCGGCCTGCGCGTTATCCGTGGTCATCGTAACCGAAATCGTATTCGCCGCCGCCGTGGCAACAAAGGCAGAATCTTTGGACTCTGTTTTACCCGAGGCGCTGGCGGTCAGCTTCACCGACTCCGCCCTGGTATCGGTATAGTCAATGCTTGCATGGCCGCTGGCGTCGGTCACGGCGTCACTGCGCACAATTTTGGCGCTGTGATCCACGCTCCAGCTCACCTGCACGCCCGACATCACGTTACCGCTGGCATCGCGTACGGTTACCTGGCCGCTATCGGCGTCAGAGCCATCGGCTTTGCTGTTGTTATCGGTCAGCTTAAGATTAAGTGAACTAACGGACTTGATAAAGTTGCTGGGTACGCTGCGGGTAATCGAGCCGGATGTGGCCGAGACCGTAACCTGCTCGGCGGTGCTGTCGGTAATGGCAACGGTTGCGTCTCCGTTACCATCCGTAACGCCGGATGTGGCGCTCAGTTTACCCGTTCCGCTCACGCTCCAGAGAATGGCGGCATTTCGTGCCGCCGTACCGTCTGAAGTGACCGCATGAACCTTAACGGTATTATTGGTCGCGCCATCGGCCGGGCTATAGTCCTGAAGCGTGGTCAACTGCATATCTGCCAGCGCTTCGTTGGCCTGTTTCTTCTTGTACTGCAGTACAATTTCATTGTTACGATCGACCAGATCGTAACGGCTGCCTGCCAGGCTGCGACGAACGGCAACCTGATCGGGCGAGATCTGCGCGCCCCACGGCTGACCAAGAGCATAGCGGAAGTTAAGGCTAAACTCGGTTTCATCCACCGAATCCTGGCCGCGACGGTAGTCAACGCCGGCGGTCACTAACGGAATAGGCGTGTAGTTAAACCCAACGGTCACCGCAGAGGGATCGTTTTGCAGCGTGTCCTTATCAAAAAGGGCAACGTCATCGCCATAGTATTTTTCATACATCAGCTTGCCGCCGAGCTGCGGATAGGCCGGGAGGTAACCGTCAACCCGGACATCGAAACCATCAGCGGGTTTTTCATTGTAGTCGGCGAAATCCCGTGAGGTATGCCAGTCTGTGGTACCGGCATAGGTATTAAAGCCAAACTTAAGGAAGTCTGTCCAGGCCTCAGCCCCCGCACCAACGCGGCGGTTTTTGCCGGTGAAATCGTCATCAAAGAAGACGTTGCCGCCGAACATCCAGTTCTTCAGGTTAAATACCCTGACGCCCAGGCCAAAGTTACCGGTATTGCGGCCATCCGGCGCGCGGTAACCCAGCTGGGTAAACAGCAGCTGCTGCTGGTTATCATACAGCGGCAGCAAGAAATCCAGGGAGCTATCGTCCCAGTTGCCGTTATCATCTACGTTCAGCTTCACCTTAGCGGTACCAAACTGGCTCAGCCAGTCTTGAGCTGAAGAGGCCGCATAGCCTGCCGCCGCTGAAGCTGCTGCACCTTTCACACCGTCCGTACCGGAAGAGGAGAGCGCCGACGCGGTTGTGCTAAGCGTATTGCTGCCGGGCAGGGTCGTGCTATCGGCCTGTGGTTCGGTAGCGGTGGTGGTTGGGTGACTTAACAGGAAAGAGGCTGAAACCGGATAGGTTGTCAGTGAAAAAATACAGATAAAGAAGAGGACAAACTTTTGCTGCCAGTTAGACCGGCGTATCCTTTCAAACAGGTGTGCTTGCCGCACCCCGGTAAGCGGTTCGGGTTTCGATTTTACTTTCATTAGACAAGTCTCTTTTTCACAATGCCGAAAGCGTGCATAACATTCACGTCTGCACTTTTGAATTAATAGAAATTTGAATTTACAATTTAAAACAGAATAAGTAGCACACTCCCTTGTCAGGTTGACAACACTCTCTTTTAAAAGGCTAAAACAGACTTACACCAGCCCAAAATTGGTTCAATTATTTCTTATCATGGATTCAAAACAAAACAAAAAAAATGCTCTATTTGGGACTTTTGTATCCATTTGATAAAAAAGTATTTTTTCCATTAAAGCCAAGGCTATTGCCAGAGCACCCTGTTCTAAATAGAGTGTGCAATTCTAATAATTATTTAATTTATTAGTGGCATGAATAACAGGTAAACGGAATTACTGGAAGGAGAAGATAAAAATGAACACACCTCCTGAAAATAACCTTTCAGATATTCTCTCCCGGCGTCCCGTTCAGGCATATCAGAGGCTTTTGTCTGTGCTGGAAGATAAAGGCCATGTTTTCAGCCTGGCACCAGGTGAGAGTGCTGAAAAAAGCATGGTAGCTGAAAGCAAAATCTGGCTTATTACGCGAGGCGTATTTGCCGTGGTCAGGGAGTCTGATGCCAGCTGGTTGGGGACGGCCTCTGCACCCTTTGTATTAGGGTTAAGCGGACTCTTTTCTGCACATGCCGGAAGCTACAGCCTGATGGCGCAAAATAGCTGCCAGGGAATAAGCGTTGAGCGCGATGTTTTTATTCAGTGTTTAGAGCAGCACCATCTCTGGCAGGACGTGGCGCATATTCAGGCCTGGCTACTGGAACTGCTGCTGTTCAGAGATAGCTGGATCTCTTCCGGGGATGCGTACCAAATGATCAGACGGCAGCTTCTCAACCTTATGAAGCTGCCCTATGATATTCGTATCACCACGCCCGTTGAGAGTTATATCCGCCATCATACCAGCCTCTCCCGCAGCTCCGTTTTCCGCATTCTTTCGCAGCTGCGCAAAGGCAAGTTTGTCCTGATTAAAAAAGGGAAGCTGATTAACGTTGCGCGCCTCCCTGAGAAGTATTGACGATGGCAGGGCGTTATCCCTGGCCATATTTTTCCAGCAGCGCATTGGCAATAGCCAGGGTTTCCGCGTCGGCGACGCCGTCATAGCGCGCCGGGCGGAAGTGCATCTGGAAGGCCATAATCACCCGCTTCTGCTGGGCTAACGTCATGCCCGGCACCACCTCATAGCCGTAACGGTAGAGCACATCCAGCAGGGTTGCGCTATCGACACGCTGCGAAGGCGCGCGCCCGTTAAGGTAGAAGGTCACGCGCTGAGCGTCCGGCCAGGCACCAATCCCCTGCGCGGCCAGCTCACGCCACGGAAACAGCGGACCGGGATCGACCTTACGCTGGGGGGCGACGTCGGAGTGAGCCACCACGTTAGCTGGCAGTATGTTGTAACTATTTATGATATCCCTCGCCAGCGGGATCAGCGCGGCAATTTGATCCGGGGCAAAGGGGGTAAAGTCTTTCTCTCTGCCTATCTTCTGCCAGCCGTGGTTCTCCAGCTCAATGCCGATTGAGGTATCGTTAATCCGCGTTGCGCCCCGCCAGTAGCTCACCCCGGCGTGCCATGCCAGCTGATCCTCGGGCACCAGCTGCCAGATACGCGGCTTGCCGTTGTGAACTGGCGGATGTTCGGGGATGAGGTAGTGGGCGCTGACATCTTTATCCGTCAGGGTGGTAAGAGAGGTATCGAAATCGCCCGCCGTGTAGTGGATCACCAGCACTTTTATTCGTGGGTAAGCCGCCTGAGCCCGACGCTGGGTATCCAGCTCATAGCTCACCTTCTTTACCACGCCCTTGTCACTTATCTCGCTCTTCTTGCTTGCACAACCGGTAAGCAGCAGGGCCAACATCAACAGCCAGAATCGTTGCCACGCCGGCTGCGGCATAGGGGCGGGAAATAGCCGCATCTTTACTCTCCTTTTTAACCTTCGATGCCACAAGCGATGCATAATCAAACGGCCAGGGCTATGATTGATAAAACTATACACATGTCGTTAGCTTATAAGGAAATCATTATGCGCTACTCTTTTCTATCCGTCATTGCGCCCTGTGCGCTGGTGCTCACCGCCTGCACCACGCCTGTGACGCCCGCTTTTAAGGATATCGGCACGCGCAGCGGCCCCTGCGTAGCAGGCGGTCCTGATGCCGTTGCGCAGCAGTTTTACGACTATCGCATCCAGCACCGCAGTAACGATCTGACCGCGCTGCGCCCCTATCTCAGCGATGACCTCGCCGCAATGCTCACCGCCGCCTCCCGCGACGGCCGCAATAGCGCCCTGCTGAGTGCCGATCCCTTCTCCAGCCGCGCCACGCCAGCTCAGACCGCTACGGTCGCCAGCGCCTCAACGATCCCCAATACCGACGCGCGTAATATTCCGCTGCGCGTAGAGCTAACCCAGGGCAACCAGCGCTGGCTGGATGAGGTGCTGATGGTGCGTGAAGGTCAGTGCTGGGCGGTAGATGACGTGCGCTATCTCGGCGGCAGCGTTCACGCCCCGGCAGGCTCGCTACGCCAGTCAATCGAACATCGCTAATCGTCTGTACAGGCCGGACCTCCGCGATTTTGTGCTATTTTTAAGGTGGAAGACGGCCTGTAGTTAAGTTTTAACGCATAAATATTGCATAACTATTCTGTCAACGTTACTATTTGCGGCCTCAATTGCTATCAGATTGCCTCGATGAGTATTAAATTAAACGGCATTAACTGCTTCTACGGCGCACATCAGGCGCTGTTTGATATCACACTCGACTGCCCAGAGGGCGAGACGCTGGTACTGCTCGGCCCAAGCGGTGCGGGCAAGAGCTCGCTGCTGCGCGTGCTTAACCTGCTGGAGATGCCGCGCTCCGGCACCCTGAGCATTGCGGGTAACAATTTCGATTTTGCCAAAACGCCCTCTGATAAAGCGATCCGCGAGCTACGACAAAACGTCGGCATGGTGTTTCAGCAGTACAATCTCTGGCCGCATCTGACTGTAGTGCAGAACCTGATCGAAGCGCCCTGCCGCGTGCTGGGACTGAGCAAAGAGCAGGCCCATGCCCGTGCCGATAAGCTGCTGGAGCGCCTGCGCCTGAAACCCTACAGCGATCGCTATCCACTGCACCTCTCCGGCGGCCAGCAGCAGCGCGTGGCCATTGCCCGAGCGCTGATGATGGAGCCGCAGGTGCTGCTGTTTGACGAGCCGACGGCCGCGCTGGATCCCGAGATTACCGCGCAGATCGTCAGTATTATTCGCGAGCTGGCGCAGACCAAAATTACCCAAGTTATTGTGACTCACGAAGTTGAAGTGGCGCGTAAAACCGCCAGCCGTGTGGTGTATATGGAAAATGGGTATATTGTCGAACAGGGCGATGCCAGCACCTTTACCGCACCGCAGACCGATGCGTTTAAAAACTACTTATCTCACTGATATTTTTTTGGGAAGTGACAATGAAAAAAGTATTGATTGCCGCGCTGCTCGCCAGCGTTAGCCTCTCTGCTACAGCAGCCCAAACCATTCGTTTCGCCACCGAAGCGAGCTACCCTCCGTTCGAATCCACCGATGCCAATAACAAAATCGTTGGCTTCGACGTCGATCTGGCGAACGCGCTGTGTAAAGAGATTGATGCGACCTGTACGTTCACTAACCAGGCGTTTGATAGCCTGATCCCAAGCCTGAAGTTCCGCCGCTTTGATGCGGTGATGGCGGGTATGGATATTACCCCGGAACGTCAGAAGCAGGTTCTGTTCACCACCCCATACTATGACAACTCGGCGCTGTTTATCGGCCAGCAGGGTAAATATGCCAACATCGATGCGCTGAAAGGCAAACGCGTTGGCGTGCAGAACGGCACCACCCATCAGAAATTCATCACCGACAAGCATCCGGAAATCACCACCGTACCGTACGACAGCTACCAGAACGCACGTCTGGATCTGCAGAACGGCCGCATTGACGCCGTGTTCGGTGACACCGCCGTGGTGACCGAGTGGCTGAAGGCCAACGACAAGCTGGCAGCGGTCGGCGATAAGGTGACGGATAAAGCGTATTTCGGCACGGGTCTCGGCATTGCGGTGCGTCAGGGCAATACCGAGCTGCAGCAGAAATTTAATACCGCGCTGGAAAAAGTGAAGAAGGATGGGACTTACGAGACCATCTATAAAAAATGGTTCCAGAAGTAATCCTTGATGAATGAATTTTTTCCTTTAGCAAGCGCCGCCGGGATGACCGTCGGCCTTGCCGTTTGTGCGCTGGCCATTGGCCTGGTGCTGGCCATGCTGTTTGCCGTCTGGGAGTCCGCTAAGTGGCGACCTGTTGCATGGTTGGGATCGGGGCTGGTGACTATCCTGCGCGGCCTGCCGGAAATTCTGGTGGTGCTCTTTATCTATTTTGGCTCGTCACAGCTGCTGCTGGTGCTCTCAGATGGCTTTACCCTGAATTTAGGGTTTGTGCAGATCCCGGTGCAGATGCAGATTGAAAACTTCGATGTCAGCCCGTTCCTGTGCGGGGTGATCGCCCTCTCCCTGCTGTACGCGGCGTATGCTTCTCAGACCCTGCGCGGGGCGCTGAAGGCCGTGCCGCAGGGGCAGTGGGAGTCCGGCCAGGCGCTGGGGCTGTCTAAAAGCGCCATCTTCTTCCGGCTGGTCATGCCGCAGATGTGGCGTCACGCCCTGCCGGGGCTGGGCAACCAGTGGCTGGTGCTGCTGAAAGATACGGCGCTGGTATCGCTTATCAGCGTTAACGATCTCATGCTGCAAACCCGCAGTATTTCGACCCGTACCCAGGAGCCGTTTACCTGGTTTCTGGTGGCGGCGGCTATCTACCTGGTGATTACGCTTCTCAGTCAGTACATTCTCAAACGCATTGACCAACGCGCGACACGTTTCGAACGGAGGCCAGGCTGATGCTTGAGTATTTACCTGAACTCATGAAGGGGCTGCACACCAGTCTGACGCTTACCGTGGCATCGATTGTGGTGGCGCTGATCCTCTCCCTGATTTTCACCATCGTTCTGACGCTGAAAACGCCAGGGCTGGTGTGGATCGTGCGCGGCTACATCACGCTCTTTACCGGTACCCCGCTGCTGGTGCAGATCTTCCTGATCTACTATGGGCCGGGTCAGTTTCCGTCGATTCAGGCCTATCCGTGGCTGTGGCACCTGCTCTCTGAGCCGTGGCTCTGTGCGCTGATCGCCCTGTCGCTGAACAGTGCCGCATACACCACTCAGCTCTTCTACGGCGCGATTCGGGCGATCCCGGAGGGGCAGTGGCAATCCTGCGGCGCATTGGGGATGAGCAAGAAGGATACGCTGGCGATCCTGCTGCCGTATGCGTTCAAGCGCGCCCTCTCCTCTTACTCCAACGAAGTGGTGCTGGTATTCAAAAGCACCTCGTTGGCCTACACCATCACGCTGATGGAGGTCATGGGCCACGGACAGCTGCTGTACGGCCGCACCTATGACGTGATGGTCTTTGGCGCGGCGGGGGTTATCTACCTGATCGTCAACGGTTTGCTGACGCTGCTGATGCGGTTAATCGAGCGGCGGGCGCTGGCGTTTGAACGACGCAGTTAAAACACAACAGAGGCGGGGCAACCCGCCTTTTTTGCGCCTGCATAAATATAATTAATCAACAATATTGCATATTCATGCATTAAATGGCATTGTAATTCCATACCGCAGACACGGTGATAACGATAAGATTGACAGACAGGAGTTCCACCATGAAAAAGTTAATTCTGGCCGCTATTCTCGCTACCTTTGCCGCCGGTGCCAGCGCAGCAGATAAAATCAGCTTCGGCGCGTCTGCTACCTATCCGCCGTTTGAGTCGCTGGATGCCAACAACCAGATCGTAGGCTTTGATATCGATCTGGCAAAAGCGTTGTGCAAGCAGATGCAGGCCGACTGCACCTTCACCAACCATGCGTTTGACTCGCTGATCCCGGCCCTGAAGTTCAAGAAGTATGACGCGGTGATCTCCGGCATGGACATTACGCCAGAGCGTAGCAAGCAGGTCTCTTTCACCGACCCCTACTACGCCAACTCGGCGGTAGTGATCGCCAAGAAAGATGCGTTTAAATCATTTGACGATCTGAAGGGCAAACGCATCGGCATGGAGAATGGTACGACCCACCAGAAGTACCTCCAGGATAAGCACCCGGAAGTGAAGACCGTGGCCTATGACAGCTACCAGAACGCGATCCTCGACCTGAAAAATGGTCGTATCGACGGCGTATTCGGGGATACTGCGGTAGTGAACGAGTGGCTGAAGAGTAACCCGCAGCTAGGTACTGCTACGCCGAAGGTGACCGATGCGCAGTACTTCGGGACCGGCCTGGGTATCGCGGTGCGTCCGGATAACAAAGCCCTGCTGGAAAAACTGAATGCCGCCCTGAAGGCCATCAAAGCCGACGGCACCTACCAGAAAATCAGCGACCAGTGGTTCCCGCAGTAATCACCACTCGCTAAACGCCCGGTGGCGCTCTCGCTTACCGGGCCTACTCGACTACCTTACTTCCCGCACCAACAACGTTAACACCTCATAATGCGCCGTGTGCGGGAACATATCGAACAGCTGCACGCGTTCGATGCGGTATCCTGGCAGCGCGCGAATATCTTTCGCCATCGTTTCAGCGTTGCAGCTGGAGTAAATAATCCACTGCGGAGCCATTGCACTCAGGTAGTCACACAGCGGCTTGCCGATGCCGCGCCTCGGCGGGTTCACCACCACCAGATCCGGCACCGCCCCCTGCCCTGTGGCAAACGCGGTGGAGTCCAGCGCCTGAAAATGCACATTATGCAGACCCAGCTCTTCAGCAGACTGTTTCGCGCAGGCGATGGCCTCAGGAGCGATCTCAATCCCGGTTAGCGTCATCTCCGGCGTCGCGCAGTGCAGGCCAAAGCCGCCCACGCCGCAGAAGAGATCCCACATGTGCTTCACCGGCAACGTCCGCACCCAGTCGCGAGCGGTGGCGTAGAGGCTCGCCGCTACGCTGGGGTTGGTCTGGAAGAAGCTCTGAGGACGGATCCACAGCGGCACGCCGTTAAAGCGCTCCGCCAGCGCTCGCTGGTCGGTGAGCCATATCTCCTGCTCCCCCTCCATAATAGCCATATGCACCGGCTGAATATTTACCGAGATCACCTTCAGCTGCGGCAGTTCGGCTTGCAGCGCAGGCAGCGCGGCGCGAAGCTGGTCAATCTTGGCCTCTGAACGCAGTACAAAGCGCAGCATCAGGCCGCCGTCGAGCTGGCTCTCGGTGAGCAGGAGGTACTTCAGCTCTCCGCGCTTGCGCGCCACGTTATAGGGCGTCAGGCCCGCCCGGGCAATAAAGGGCTTCAGGGCGGCAAAGACCGGGTAGAACGACGCCGGATAGAGCGGGCAGCCGGTGAGATCCTCCGGCGAGCCGTCGCGGTGCAGCATCCCCAGCAGCGGTTTCTCCACGCTGCCGCTCACCACCATCTTGGCTTTGTTACGAAACCCCTGCTCGGGCCCGCTGACCGGCGTGGACCACTCGGCGACGGGTAGACCATCCAGCAGCGCATGCAGGCTCGCCATCTTGGTGGCAAGCTGTTGCGGGACCGGCTGGTCGATCCATTGACAGGAGCGACAGCGACCGGCGTCATAAAGGGCGCACTGCATGATAGAAACCTTCTTTTTTGCGGGGCGGGGATTGTACCACCGTTACTGGAAGCGGAAAAAGCGTCTGCAGGGTGATGGGATAAACAGCAGGCCAAGCACCAGCATATCCGGCAGCTTTTGCATCACCAGCGAGCGGAGAATTTCCTGCTTCGAGCCACCGGCAATGCTGAACAGCTCCGGGTAGCCGTAACCCAGCGAGGCCGCCCACAGGTAACCTGCGGCCACCACCTGGGTCAGGAGATAGAGCCAGCGCGCCCAGTTGCGGCCTTTAACGACCGAGAAGGCGCAGAGGAATTCGAGGAACAGCAGTAGCAGGCTACCGAGAAAAATCAGCGTCAGGTTCCACGTCTGGGCGCTGCGGTGGATAAAGTCCATCGTCCCACGCAGCCCCAGCAGATTAAACAGCAGCAGCAGGTCGAGGCAGCGGATCGCAATAATAGCGATAGCCGCGACCTGAACCAGCGCCGGCACGTTTAGCCGCGCATGACCCTGCTGCGTTTTAGTAAAAAATCCCACGGCGTAGCCTTCCCTGCGAAACAATGCCGCGACCGGCGCGGCATCAGTGACCCATGACCTCAGCAAATAGTAGTGGGATCAGCCCTGCCTTGCACGCTGGATATCGCGCGTTCGCTGCTTTTCTGCACGCGCCATCAACAGCCAGGCGATAAAACCAACAATACCCACCACGCCGAGGATGATTGACGCCAGGGCGTTGATCTCTGGGTTTACCCCCATGCGTACGCTGGAGAAGACCAGCATTGGCAGTGTTGTGGCCCCCGGCCCGGAGACGAAGCTGGCGATCACCAGATCGTCCAGCGACAGGGTAAAGGCCAGCAGCCAGCCGGAGATCACCGCGGGCATGATCATCGGCAGGGTGATGATAAAGAAGACCTTCACCGGCGTAGCGCCGAGATCCATCGCCGCCTCTTCAATGGAGCGATCCAGTTCACGCAGGCGGGAGGAGATCACCACCGCCACGTAGGCGGTACAGAAGGTCACATGCGCCAGCCAGATGGTGAGCATCCCGCGATCCGCAGGCCAGCCAATGGCATGGGCCAGGGCGACAAACAGCAGCAGCAGCGACAGGCCGGTGATCACGTCGGGCATCACCAGCGGGGCGGTGATCATAAAGGCAAAACCATTCGCGCCGCGAAAGCGTCCGAAGCGCACCATCACTACGGCGGCGATGGTCCCGAGGATCACCGCCATCGTTGCCGCGCAGGCGGCAATGGTCAGGCTCAACCCTACCGCGCTCATCATCGCATCATCATGGAACAGCTCACGATACCAGCGGGTGGACCACCCGGCCCACACCGTCACCAGCTTCGAACTGTTAAAGGAGTAGACCACCAGCATCAGCATTGGCGCGTAGAGGAAGGTAAATCCGAGAACCAGGATCAGGATCCGCCATGGGGAGCGCACTACCGGTAAATTGTTCATGCGTGGTCTCCCGTCGCTTTGCTCTGATGTTTATGGAACCACATGATTGGCACGATCAGCAGCAGCAGCATGACAATGGCGACCGCCGAGGCCACCGGCCAGTCACGGTTGTTAAAGAACTCCTGCCACAGCACGCGGCCAATCATGATGCTATCCGGGCCGCCGAGCAGCTCCGGGATCACGAACTCCCCCACCGCCGGGATAAACACCAGCATAGAGCCCGCAATAATCCCACCTTTGGTCAGGGGCACAATCACGCTAAAGAAGGTCTTCAGCGGGCGAGCACCGAGATCCAGCGAGGCTTCCACCAGCGAGTAGTCGATGCGCGTCAGGGCGGTATAGATCGGCAGCACCATAAACGGCAGATAGGCGTAAACGATGCCGATATAGACCGCGAGGTTGGTGTGCAGAATGGTGAGCGGCTGATCGATGACCCCCAGCCAGAGCAGGACGTTATTCAGTACGCCATTGTTTTTTAAGATCCCCATCCAGGCGTAGACGCGGATCAGGAACGAGGTCCACGACGGCAGGATCACCAGCAGCAGCAGGATGTTGCGCGTCGACGGCTTGCTGTGCGCCACCGCCCAGGCCAGCGGGTAGCCCAGCAGCAAGCAGCAGATCGTCGATATGCCCGCCACCTGCAACGATTGCAGATAGGCCTCAACGTATAGCGGATCGTCCGTGAGCTGGAGGAAGTTCCCCAGGTTAAGGGTGATCGAGAGCTGGCCATCGGCCCACTCCATCAGATCGGTATAGGGCGGGATCGCTCGCGCCATTTCGGCCAGGCTGATTTTAAAGACGATCAGAAACGGCAGTAAAAACAGCAGCGACAGCCAGATGTAGGGCAGCGCGATCACCAGCTTGCGCCCGTGCTTCATCTGCATCCGCGCCAACCAGAGGGTAAAGCGGGACGTTTTTTCTACGTGGGCCGGGGGTTCTAATGTGCTCATCACCGCTCCTTAAACCGTTAGCACAACGCAGCTGTCGGCATCCCAGCAGAGACGGACTTCGTCGCCCCACGTCGGCAGGCCTTTGCGGTAGCGATGCTCGTTCTGCAGCTGGGCGCTGATCATCTGCCCACTCTTCAGGCGCACGTGGTAGATAGAGAGATCGCCCAGGTAGGCAATATGCACCACTTCACCTACGGCAAAGTTGAAGCCGTCGGCAGGTGGCTCGTCGCAGAGCATGATCTTCTCCGGGCGCAGTGCCACGTAAACCGGTACGTTGTCCACCACCGACGCGTCGGCATCAACCTTCAGGGGATGCATCAGCCCCGTCGAGTCAATCACCAGACCATCCTCCTGGCGCTCCTTCAGCACGCCTTCAAAGACGTTCACCGAGCCGATAAACTCCGCGCTGTAGCGGGTGGTCGGATGCTCGTAGATCTCCTCCGGCTCGCCGATCTGCACAAACTTGCCTCGATTCATAATCGCGATACGCCCGGCCATGGTCATCGCCTCTTCCTGATCGTGGGTGACCATTACGCAGGTCACCCCAACCCGCTCAAGAATATCGACCACTTCCAGCTGCATCCGGTCGCGCAGCTTCTTGTCCAGCGCGCCCATTGGCTCGTCGAGCAGCAGCAGCTTCGGCCTCTTCGCCAGGCTGCGGGCCAGGGCTACGCGCTGACGCTGGCCGCCCGAGAGCTGGTGCGGCTTGCGCTTAGCAAACTCGCTCATGTGCACGAGGCCCAGCATCTCCGCGACCCGGCTGGCTATCTCCGCCTTCGGCAGCTTATCCTGCTTCAGGCCGAAGGCGATATTCTGCTCTACGGTCATATGCGGGAAGAGCGCGTAGGACTGGAACATCATATTGATGGGGCGAAGATAGGGTGGCACGTGGGACAGATCGACACCGTCGAGCATAATCTGTCCGGTGGTGGGCTGCTCGAAGCCCGCCAGCATACGCAGCAGGGTCGATTTCCCACAGCCGGACGCGCCCAACAGGGCAAAGATCTCACCCTTGTAGATAGTCAGGTTGACGTCATCCACGGCGTGTTGACCATCAAACGATTTGGTCAGGTTACGAATTTCCAGCAGCGGCGTCAGCGCCTTACGAGGTTTCGCCTGTGGGCGGGGGGTTGCGTCATTCACGGGGTGCTCTCCGGCATACAGATAAACAGGTGCAAATGCACTAAAACGGTGCCTGATATCCGGTGGCGCGAACGCCACCGGACAGGGTCTTATTTACCGCTCTTCACTTTGGTCCACGCGCGGGTTCTCACGCGATCGATTTTCGGCTCCTGCACCTTGAGGGTAAAGAGCTTGGCGAAGACATCTGCCGGTGGGAAAATCGCCGGGTTATCGCGAACTTCAGCGCTGATCAACGGCACGGAGGCCTTGTTGCCGTTAGCATAGAAGACGTGGTCGCTGATGTGGGCGATAACGTCCGGGCGCATCAGGTAGTTGAGGAACTGATAGGCTTCCTCTTTGTTTTTGGCATCTTTTGGCATGGCGAAGACGTCAAAGAAGGCCAGCGCCCCCTCTTTTGGAATGATATAGGAGACGTTAACGCCGTTTTTCGCCTCTTTCGCGCGGTTCGCCGCCTGCCAGACATCCCCTGCCCAGCCAATCGCCACGCAGATATCGCCGTTGGCCAGATCGTTAATGTACTGGGAAGAGTGGAAGTAGCGGATATTTGGCCGCAGCTTCAGCAGCAGATCGGTGGCCGCGCCGGTATAGTCATCTGCCTTGCTGCTGTTGGGATCTTTACCCAGATAGTTCAGCACGGTGGCGAAGATCTCTTCCGGCGCATCGAGGAAGGAGACGCCGCAGCTTTTCAGCTTCTCAAGGTTCTCCGGTTTCATAACCAGATCCCAACTGTCCACCGGCACGTCGCCCAGTACGGCCTTCACCTTATCGACGTTATAGCCAATGCCGGTGGTTGCCCATAGGTATGGCACTGCATATTTGTTCTCAGGATCGTGCTTGGCTACCATCTTCAGCACGTCTGGATCCATGTTTTTCCAATTCGGCAGCTTGCTCTTATCCAGCGGCTGGAACACGCCTGCGGTCAGCTGGCGCTCCAGGAAGCTGGCGGAGGGCACGACCAGATCGAAGCCAGTGCTGCCCGCCATGAGTTTGCCTTCCAGCACTTCGTTGGAATCAAACACGTCGTAAACAACTTTAATACCGGTCTCTTTTTCAAAGTTTGCCACCGTATCCGGAGCAATATAGTCAGACCAGTTATAGACGTGCAGCGTCTTCTGCTCGGCTGCCAGCGTGCCGGCGGAGACCGCCATCAGCGCGCCTGCTACCAGACCGGACAACCATTTTTTATTCAGGGTGGTCATATCTCATTCCTTCTGGAAAGTTCGTGAATAGACGAACTAAATGTACGCATTAAAGATATGCAAGAATCGTGCATACTTTATCACTCTGCACAGCATCGGGTATGAGACGCCACCCGGCAGACGCTGCAAGCTTTTTAAAGCAGCGCAAGAATAACTGTAGCCAGGGTTAGAGGCTATAGGTCAGGTTAAAAACCGGGTTTTATCAATTTTTTATTCACTATTTGTCTATACGATAGCCCGATAGCGCCATCATGGCGGTGAATAAAACTGGTGGCAGGCAGAAAATGCAGAATAAAAGCGGGGAAGAATGCAGCCGCTATGGCAGCGACTGCGTTAATGACGTCAGACTTTAGTGAAGAAAATTGCGCACCGTTTCACCGGCAGCGGCCTCGTCTTCCTCGGTATTAAACAGCAGCTGCTGAGCGCAGGCTTCGAGGATCACCATAGAGACCTGCTCCTCGCTGTGACGCATAAACCAGGCAAACTGCTTCAGATTCACGCCAGGGGCGGCGAACAGCGACTGGCACACTACCAGCTTCGGCAGATTATCATCCTGAATATCGAGGAAGGCTTTTATCGTCAGCGAGCTGGCGTTAATTGCAGAGAGATCGGCCGCCAGCGCCAGCAGCGCCGTGGGCTTGACCTCTGCCATCGCTGAGAAGAGAACAATATCATCAACCAGATCGATTTTGGCGTCGTAGATGCCGTCAAAGTTTTGCATATGCGGCAGGTGTAGCGCCTGGCAGGTGTCACACTCATAAAAACTAATGCCCAGCTCGTCAAGCCAATGACGCAAGGTGTCCAGACTGGGTACGACGAGTGAATCCATAATAGGGGGTGACCTCTGTAAAAAAATTTGCGGGCATAGCTTACGCAAAAAATGCCCTGTATACCATTTATACTGCCGGAAAAGCGCCTAGCCGCCCGTTTTCAGACAAAAGCCGGGGGTGGCCTGCTGCTCGATCCAGGCGATCATCCGCCCGGCGATGTCCACCCCGGTAGCCTTCTCGATGCCCTCCAGGCCCGGCGAGGCGTTCACTTCCATCACCAGGGGCCCGCGATCGGCGCGTAGAATATCGACCCCGGCTACCTCCAGCCCCAGCGTGCGCGCCGCCAGCAGGGCGATCTCCCGCTCCCGCAGAGTAATGTTGGCCTCCGTTGCCACGCCGCCGCGGTGCAGGTTAGAACGAAAATCCCCCTCTTTCGCCCGCCGCTCGATAGCAGCCACCACCTCATCCCCCACTACGAGACAGCGAATATCGCACCCCTTCGCCTCTTTAATATACTCCTGCACCAGGATGTGAGCATTAAGACCGCGAAAGGCATCGATCACGCTCTCTGCCGCCTGGCGCGTCTCCGCCAGCACGACGCCGATGCCCTGGGTGCCCTCGACCAGCTTGACTACCAACGGCGCGCCGCCGACCATGTCGATAAGATCGCTGGTGTCATCCGGCGAGTGGGCAATACCGGTGACCGGCAGATCGATCCCCTGGCGCGCCAGCAGCTGCAGTGAGCGCAGCTTGTCTCTGGCACGGGTGATGGCTACGGACTCGTTGAGGGGGTAGCTGCCGAGCATTTCAAACTGACGCAGCGCCGCCGTGCCGTAGAAGGTAATGGCCGATCCAATGCGCGGGATCACCGCATCAAAATAGGGGAGCTGGCGGCCCTGGTAGTGGATCGAGGAGGCCGCCGGGCTGATGTTCATATAACAGGAGAGCGGATCGAGGATCTCAAGGGTGTGGCCCCGCTGTACCGCTGCTTCACGCAGCCGTTTACACGAATAGAGCGTTCCATCCCGGGACAATATGGCAATTTTCACCCTGCACCTCTCTACAATAATGGTGTCGCAGCCGCATTACTATCATACACGCAGCGAGACGCAGGATGAACGGGATTTATCGTGTCGCCCAGCCTTGGCGAAGCATAGCCTTTTGGCATCGAAACGACAGGTAAAACCTTCTTTCTATTACCGGAGGTAATCGGCATCATAGCCCTGGTCGCTGTCTGGTTTAACGTTAAGGAGAGAGTATGTTTGCTGTAATCTTTGGACGCCCCGGCTGTCCCTACTGCGTACGCGCAAAAGAACTTGCAGATAAACTGAGCACCGAGCGTGACGACTTTAGCTATCGCTATGTCGATATTCATGCGGAAGGGATCACCAAGGCCGATCTGGAAAAGACCGTTGGCAAACCGGTTGAAACCGTGCCGCAGATCTTCCTCGATCAGAAGCACATCGGTGGCTGCACCGACTTTGAAGCCTATGCCAAAGCGCATCTGGGCCTCTTTGCCGAGCAGTAAGTACGCAGGGGGCGTTAGCTGCGCCCCCGTCTTCCCAACAGGCTGCGAATAAACAGATAGCAGAGCGCCCCCAGCGCGCACCAGAACACCGCGCTAAACAGCCACGCCATCTCCTGCCAGACTGAACGTATCGGCGTGATAAAAAACAGCACCAGCACAAAGCAGACCGTTGCCCCCAGCATCGCCCCGACTACCGGCAGCACCACGCGACGCTTTGTCGAGACAAAGCTGGCTACCGCGCCGGGAATGATAAAAAAGAGCAGCCCCAGCTCAGGATGGCCAGCTTGCTGAAATGCCCCCCTCACGTTCAATATATGTGACAGGTAGACCACAATAAAAAGCAGGAAGCAGCAAAAAGCGCCCGCCCAACCACGTTTAGACTTCAAATAATCCTCCTGACATCGCCTCTATCGAACATTTCTTCGCCCCAAAGGAACGTCCGGTTTGATAAAGCAGTGTGGCTATCCTTGCCAAAAAAGCACCCACGCGAATGCGCGATTCTTAACTAGCCGTTGTTTCTTAATACGACTAAACTAACGGCCTAATCTGTTTTGCGGTCATTGTTTTGTTTTGCAGCAGCGTGACATAAAGGTCCACTGACGTAAGTAAAACATTAGCGTAAATCACCATTTCTTTCAACAGCTTACTAGTAAACAAGAAGTTAGCCTCCGTGAATATAAACGTCGCAGATTTGTTAAATGGGAATTACATACTGTTATTATTTGTGGTACTGGCGTTAGGCCTGTGCCTGGGAAAATTACGGCTAGGCTCGGTACAACTTGGTAATTCCATTGGCGTTTTAGTGGTTTCGCTATTATTAGGCCAGCAGCATTTTGCCATTAACACCGACGCCCTGAATCTCGGCTTTATGCTGTTTATTTTTTGCGTCGGCGTAGAGGCCGGACCGAACTTTTTTTCGATTTTCTTTCGCGACGGCAAAAATTATCTGATGCTGGCGCTGGTGATGGTCGGCAGCGCGCTGCTGATTGCGCTCGGGCTAGGCAAGCTGTTTGGCTGGGATATCGGCCTCACCGCCGGGATGCTGGCGGGCTCGATGACCTCTACGCCGGTGCTGGTGGGCGCGGGCGATACCCTGCGCCACTCCGGGATGGCCGGTGACCAGCTGAGTTCCGCCCTTGATAACCTGAGCCTCGGCTACGCCCTGACCTATCTTATTGGGCTGGTTAGCCTGATCTTTGGCGCGCGCTATATGCCGAAGCTGCAGCATCAGGATCTGCAGACCAGCGCCCAGCAGATTGCCCGCGAGCGCGGCCTCGACACCGACGCTAACCGCAAAGTGTACCTTCCGGTGATCCGCGCCTACCGCGTGGGGCCGGAGCTGGTGGCCTGGGCCGACGGTAAAAACCTGCGCGAGCTGGGTATCTACCGTCAGACCGGGTGCTACATCGAGCGTATTCGCCGTAACGGCATTCTGGCCACCCCAGACGGCGATGCGGTTTTACAGATGGGAGATGAAATTTCGCTGGTGGGCTACCCTGACGCTCATGCCCGTCTCGACCCTAGCTTCCGTAACGGCAAAGAGGTCTTTGACCGCGACCTGCTCGACATGCGCATCGTCACCGAAGAGATCGTGGTCAAGAACCACAACGTGGTCGGCCGCCGCCTCGCCCAGCTCAAGCTCACCGACCACGGCTGCTTTTTAAACCGGGTGATCCGCAGCCAGATCGAGATGCCAATCGACGACAGCATCGTGCTCAATAAAGGCGACGTGTTGCAGGTCAGCGGCGACGCGCGGCGGGTGAAAACCATCGCCGACCGCATCGGCTTTATCTCGATCCACAGCCAGGTCACCGATCTGCTGGCGTTCTGCGCCTTCTTTATCGTCGGCCTGATGATCGGCATGATAACCTTCCAGTTCAGCTCATTTAGTTTTGGCATCGGCAACGCGGCAGGTCTGCTGTTCGCCGGGATCATGCTCGGCTTCCTGCGTGCCAACCACCCGACCTTTGGCTACATCCCGCAGGGGGCGCTGAACATGGTGAAGGAGTTTGGTCTGATGGTGTTTATGGCAGGCGTTGGCCTGAGCGCCGGGAGCGGCATCGGCCACGGACTGGGCGCGGTAGGCGGACAGATGCTGGTGGCTGGGCTGCTGGTGAGCCTGGTGCCGGTGGTGATCTGCTTCCTGTTCGGCGCGTACGTGCTGCGCATGAACCGCGCTCTGCTCTTCGGCGCGATGATGGGGGCCCGTACCTGCGCCCCGGCAATGGAGATCATCAGCGACACCGCGCGGAGCAACATCCCCGCGCTCGGCTACGCGGGCACCTACGCTATCGCCAACGTGCTGCTGACGTTGGCCGGGACGCTGATCATCATCATCTGGCCTGGCCTCGGATAACTCTGAAGATAGGCGGTTGCGCAAAAAAATTTCTGGTATCACGCGAACTTTTTATAGAAGTGCCAGTCATAACTAGTGCCACTGCTTTTCTTTGATGTCCCCATTTTGTGGAGCCCATCAACCCCGCCATCTTTGGTTCAAGGTTGATGGGTTTTTTATTGCCTGAAGGTTTTAAAATCGGTTTTGTAGGCCGGTGCAAGCGCAGCGCCGCCCGGCGTTTAATCCCAGAGCAAAGGTTAGCCAACATCTCTCAGAAGATGGATTCATGGAGAATAGAGGAGTAATTACGTGCTATCGAAAATAGTAAAACTAGCGATTACATTTACGTCAGAGCTGTTCGGCACGCTTATTCTGACGCTTACCCTTTTTGGTATGTTTTATACTGGTTTTCTTAATGAGGGGATAATGCGAATAATAGGTCCTCTCATCGCACTGGCTAGCGGAATTGCGGCTTATGTCTTAATTATGCTCATTGCACACAAGCTCGATAAAACTTGCTAGTTCACCCGGCGGCACTGACGTTTGCCGGGCCTACGGATTGACCTCCTCCCACCTTTCCTCCTGCAATCCTCGCCAAATCTTGCTACTGTTAACCGACGCCAAAACCATAACTATAGATAAGACGCTATGACCTCCTCTTCTCGCTCTGCCCTTAACCACCGTCTCTGGGCTCTATTTACCTTCTTCTTTATCCCTGGGCTGCTGATGGCCTCCTGGGCTACGCGCACGCCAGCCATTCGCGACATCCTGTCGGTCTCCACTGCGGAGATGGGGGCGGTGCTGTTTGGTCTCTCTATCGGCTCGATGAGCGGCGTTCTCTCCTCCGCGTGGCTGGTCAAACGCTTCGGCACCCGCAACGTGATTCGCGCCTGCATGGCGCTGTCGGTCTGTGGCATGATGGCGCTGAGCCTCGCCCTGTGGTTTGCCTCGCCGCTGCTGTTTGCCATCGGGCTGGCGCTGTTCGGCAGCAGCCTGGGAGCGGCCGAAGTGGCGATTAATATTGAAGGCGCGGTGGTGGAGCAGAAGATGAACAAAACCGTGCTGCCGATGATGCACGGCTTCTACAGCCTTGGCACGCTGGTGGGCGCGGGTATCGGTATGACGCTCACCGCCTGGGGCGTAACCGCCACGCTGCACGTTCTGCTGGCCGGGCTGGTGGCCATCGTGCCCATTCTGATCGCCATTACCGCCATCCCCGACGGCACCGGACGCAACGACGCCAGCGACACGCAGAAAAAGCAGAAAGGTCGCCCCTTCTATCGCGATACCCAGCTGCTGCTGATTGGTGTGGTGGTACTGGCAATGGCCTTTGCCGAAGGCTCTGCCAACGACTGGCTGCCCCTGCTGATGGTGGACGGTCATGGCTTTACCCCGACCTCCGGATCGCTGATCTACACCGGCTTCACCCTCGGGATGACCCTCGGACGCTTTACCGGCGGCTGGTTTATCGATCGCTATAGCCGCGTCACGGTGGTGCGGGCCAGCGCGATTATGGGCGGGCTGGGGATTGCGCTGATCATCTTCGTCGATAGCGCGTGGGTGGCTGGCGTCTCCGTGCTGCTGTGGGGGCTGGGGGCGTCCCTTGGCTTCCCGCTGACCATCTCTGCCGCCAGCGATACCGGGCCGGACGCCGCAACCCGCGTAAGCGTGGTGGCGACAACCGGGTACCTGGCGTTTCTGGTGGGACCGCCGCTGCTGGGCTTCCTGGGCGAGCACTACGGCCTGCGCAGCGCCATGATGGTGGTGCTGGCCCTGATGGTGCTGGCAGTGATAGTGGCCCGGGCGGTTGCGAAACCGGGCCAGGATTGCACTAACCGTTCAGAGAGCGCCCCACCGACCGGTCCTTAAGGAAGATCGCCATTAATCCCAGCCAGAGCAGGCCGTTGAGCAGGTTGAAGAGGCTAAACAGCCCTTCGCCACCGCTCAGGTAAGCGTGCTTGCTCAGCTCGATACCAACGGTAAATATCGCCATCTGCAGCATGCCCATGGCAGCGGATACCGTTCCTTTGCTGATGTCGCTGGCAAACAGCGTCAGACGCACCAGCCCGGCGTTGGCGAGGCCGATCCCGAACGCGTAGAGGCTAAGGCCAGCGGTCATCCACAGATAAGCATGGGATTCAACCATCGTCGCCACGGCCGCCAGCAGCAGTCCGGCGACAATCGGCCAGCCGCCCATGATGATCAGCGACCGCACGCTGCGCCGTGAGGTCAGACGGGCCAGCACGAGGTTACCCACGATCAACGCGCCGAAGATCGGCACCTGCAGCAGGCCATACTCATAGCTGCTCATCCCTTCACCGCTGATGATGATGATCGGCGACTGGGCAATCCACGCCAGCAGCGGCAGGCTGACAAAGCCTGTCGCCAGAGCCCCGGCGACGAAACGGCCATTTTTCAGCACCGCTTTATAATCCCGACCCAGCTCCTTCATGGAGAGCTTCTCCCCAAGACGGGTAGCGGTCTCCGGCATCGCCCGTTGCAGGCCAAAGAAAGCAATGGCCGCCAGCACGGCGAAAAGTACAAACATCCCCTCCCAGGGGGCAATGTTCACCCACGCGGCTCCCACCAGCGGGCCAAGCAGAGGGGCAATCAGTGCCACGTTCGCCATTAGGGCAGTGATCTTAATGCATACCGCCTCCTCAAACGACTCCTGGATGGCGGCATAGCCCACTGCGCCAATAAAGCAGAGGCTCACGCCCTGTAAGAAGCGCAGGAGAGTAAACTGCTCAATGTTCTGCGCCAGCAGGGTTGCCAGACAGGTGACAATAAACCACACCACCCCGGTAAGCATCACCGGACGGCGGCCAATGCGGTCCGACAGCGGCCCGAGCAGCCACTGTAAAAACATCCCTCCGGCCAGATAGGCGGTCATGGAGGTGGGCACCCATTCGATGCCGGCATGGTACTGCGCAACCACGGCCAGCATCCCCGGCTGGATCATGTCGTTGCCGATATAGGTTGAGAACTCGTAGAGCACCAGGCACAGGGGAAACATCAGTGCCTGGCGGCCTAAACGGCCTCTGGAAGATGAACGATTTTGCATGTAGCCTCTTTATCCTTAAGATCGCGCAGAGTGTAGTGAAAACGTCGCGCTGGCGGTAGTGAATTCTCTGTGGCAGCGCACGTTTAATACCCTTTACTGGCTTAAGGTTCGTTTAAGGTACGCGCTGCACAATGGACGCCTCATTTTATGGTCAACAGGAGTGACGACACCCCATGCTGGAAAATCTCAACCACACGCTGTTTTACTGGCTGAACGCCACCCCTGACTCCCCGTCCTGGCTGATTGCTTTAGCGATATATATCGCCAAGGATCTGATTACCCTGCTGCCGCTGCTGGTAGTGGCGCTGTGGCTCTGGGGTCCGCACGATCGAGTGAGCGCCCAGCGCCAGCTGGTGATCAAAACGGCAATGGCGCTGGCGGTGAGCATGAGCCTCTCTTGGTTGATTGGTCATCTTTTCCCCCATGACAGGCCGTTTGCCCAGCACGCGGGCTATAATTTTTTACATCACGCGGCGAACTACTCCTACCCCAGCGATCACGGCACGGTGGCGTTTACCTTCGCGCTGGCGTTTCTGTTCTGGCATCGGCTCTGGTCTGGCTGCGTGCTGCTGGTCATCGCGTTGAGCATCGCCTGGTCACGCGTCTATTTAGGCATTCACTGGCCGCTGGATATGCTGGGCGGATTATTGATTGCCCTCAGCGGCTGCCTGGCCGCGCAGATGCTCTGGCAAGTTTGCGGGAGGGCCGTGCTGCGGGTCCTGCACTTCGTCTACCGCCGCTGTTTTGCTCTGCCTATCCGTAAAGGCTGGGTGCGTGGGTGACTTAACCTGGCCGCGCAGGTAATATTGGACGCCCTGCCCCAGGCAGGGTTTGACTAATGAGCCAAGGATATTGCGCCAGGGGATTTATGGAAACGAAACGTGACGAAAGGATCGGCCAGCTGCTGCAGGCCCTGAAGCGGAGCGACAAGCTGCATCTGAAAGAGGCTGCGACGTTGCTTGGCGTATCTGAAATGACCATTCGTCGCGATCTAAACGCCAAAAGCGCGCCGGTGGTGCTGCTCGGTGGCTACCTGGTGCTGGAGCCGCGTACCGCCAGCCACTATCTGCTCAGCGATCAGAAAACGCGCCTGGTGGAGGAGAAGCGCCTCGCTGCCCGCCATGCGGCAACGCTGGTGCAGGCGCACCAGATGGTGTTTTTCGACTGCGGCACCACGACGCCGTGGATTATCGACGCCATCAGCGACGAGCTGCCCTTCACTGCCGTCTGCTACGCCCTGAATACCTTTCTCGCGCTCCAGGAGAAGCCGCTCTGCCGGACGATTCTCTGCGGCGGGGAGTTTCACGCCAGCAACGGCATCTTCAACCCGCTCAACTTTAAAGAGACGCTAAACAATCTCTGTCCGGATCTCGCCTTCTATTCCGCGGCGGGCGTCCATCCGGAGATGGGTGCAACCTGCTTTAACCTTGAGGAACTGCCGGTAAAGCACTGGGCGATGAGCCGGGCGCAGTATCACGTGCTGGTGGTCGATCACAGTAAGTTTGGCAAAGTGCGCCCGGCCTGCATGGGCGACCTGAGCCAGTTTGATGCTATCGCCAGCGACGTCCGCCCTGACGATAGCCTCAGCGCGCTGGCAAAAGCCCAGCATATCGCCCTGCTCTACTGAGGCAGGCGGCTGGCCTACGAGAACCAGCTGCCGAACCAGCCGTGGAGTTTCATCAGCACGAAATCCCACATCCGGCTCAAGAACCCGCCCTCTTCTACCGCCTCCATGACGATCAGCGGACGCTGCTCAATGGATTTACCGTTAAGCTGGAAATCGATAGCCCCCACCACCTGGCCTTTTTTCAGCGGCGCGGTGAGCTGCGGGTCGTTTAATTTCCAGGTCGCCTTCAGGTTTTTTAGCTGCCCTTTGGGAATGGTGATTGAGCCCGCCTCGCCTGCGCCGAGCTTCGCCTCGCTGCTGTCGCCAAACCATACGCGGGTAGTGGCGAAAGTGGCATCGGGCTTGATTGGGGTCACGGTTTCAAAGAAACGGAAGCCCCAGGTGAGCAGCTTCTCTGACTCGTTAAAGCGGATACGATCGGTTTTACTGCCCAGCACGACCGAGATGAGCCGCATATCCCCCTGCGTGGCCGAGGCCACCAGGTTGTAGCCCGCCCCTTCGGTGGTGCCGGTCTTCATCCCGTCGACGTTGATATTGGTGCTCCACAGCAGGCGGTTACGGTTCGGCTGGCGGATCTTATTGAAGGTAAACTCTTTCTCTTTGTGAATGGCATACTCTTCCGGCACGTCATGGATCAGCGCCTTGCCCAGCAGAGCCATATCGCGGGCGGTGCTGAACTGCCCCGGCGCGTCGAGGCCGTGCACCGTTTTAAAGGTGGTATTGGTCAGCCCCAGCCGCTGGGCGTAGTTGTTCATCAGGCCGACAAAGGCGTCCTGGCTCCCCGCCACGAAGTCGGCAATGGCGATGCTGGCATCGTTCCCCGACTGGATGATCACCCCTTTATTGAGATCCGCGACCGAGACCTGATCGCCAGGCTTAAGGAACATCAGCGATGAGCCGCGCAGGGCCGGGTTACCGGTCGCCCACGCGTCTTTACCCACGGTGACCATATCAGTGAGGTGAATTTTCCCCGCCTTCAGCGCCTGGCCGGTGACGTAGCTGGTCATCAGCTTGGTCAAACTGGCCGGATCCAGCTTCTCGTCGGCGTTACCTTCCGCCAGCACTTTGCCGCTGGCGTAATCCATCAGGATCCATGCCCGGGCATCAACCGCAGGGGCTGCCGGGGCCGCGATCTGCTCGGCGGCAAACAGCGAGGGAGAAAAAAGAACCACAAGCGCCGAGGCCGTAGCCAGGCTGCGGAGGGACAGAGAAAAATGCGTCATAAAGGCCACCCGAGTATCCATTCTAAAAAACCGCGTTAGCTCACCGCTACGCGCTAAACGGTGAGTAGTAACGTACAAAAGCCGTGAAGAAAACCGCCAGCTGGTAAAGTTTTTTAAAGTTTACGCAAAATCACATTCCCATGCTGCTGCGAGTGGGATTTTTTTGTTATTCGTTGCCTGAATGTTCACTTTATCCCACTATGTCAGCCATAAGGTGCTGATAACAGCGCCCGGTTGCTGACAAAAAGAAGGAGTTTTTATGATCACGCTGTGGGGCAGAAACAACTCGACTAACGTTAAAAAAGTCTTATGGACCCTGGAAGAGCTGGAGCTGCCGTATACGCAAATTCTGGCTGGCCTGGAGCACGGTCTGAACCACAGCCCGGAGTATCTGGCGCTCAATCCCAATGGGCTGGTGCCGCTGTTCCGCGACGATGAGACCGATAGCGTGCTGTGGGAGTCAAATACCATCGTGCGCTTCCTGGCAGCGCAGTATGGCCTGGGCCGACTGTGGATTGAGTCACCCGCCGCCCGTGCGCAAGCAGAGAAGTGGATGGACTGGGCCAATGGCACACTATCCCCGGCTCACCGGGTGCTATTGATGAACCTGGTACGCACGCCGGTGGAAAAACGCGATCCGGCAGTGATTGAGGCGGGCATTGCCGCCTGCGAGCCGCTGTTTGAGATTCTGGATAACGCCCTGGCGACCTCACCCTGGCTCTCCGGCGAGGAGTTTGGCCTCGGGGATATCGCCGTTGCGCCTTTCGTCTATAGCCTGTGGAACGTAGGCCTGACGTGGACGCCACGTCCGCATATCCAGCGCTGGTATGACGCCCTTAGCGAGCGCCCCGCCTTCCGCAAAGTCGTGATGATCCCGGTAACCTAACCCGGTCTTTATTGTGCCCCTGCCGGACTCACCTTTAACAGCTCGCCGTCGGACTCGTCGGTGAGCACATAGAGGTAGCCGTCGGGGCCAACCCGCACGTCGCGGATGCGCTGGTTGCGATCGCCCAGAATGCGCCCGTCCTCGGTGACCTTATCTCCGTTCACGCTCATGACAATGACGTCCTTGTCCTTCAGCGCGCCGATAAACAGCTTGTGCTGCCACTGTGGGAAGGTCGATGGGTTATAGAACGCCATGCCGCTGACCGCCGGGGAGTTTTTCCAGTAGAACGCAGGCTGCTCGGTTCCGGCCACAATCTCCCCCTTCGCCTCGGGGATCTTCATCCCGCTGTAGTTAATGCCCCAGGTCGCCAGCGGCCAGCCGTAGTTTTTACCTCTCTGCGGGATATTAATTTCGTCGCCGCCGCGCGGGCCGTGCTCGTTCAGCCATAGCGCGTCGGTCCATGGATTCATCGCCATCCCCTGTGGGTTACGGATGCCGTAGGACCAGATCTCCTTGCGCGCGTTGGCGTTGTTGGCAAAGGGGTTATCATCTGGTACAGCGCCTTCATCGGTCAGGCGCACCACTTTCCCTTGAAGCTTATCGAGATCCTGGGCGGTAGGACGCTGATTATTTTCTCCCAGCGCAATATAGAGGTAGCCCTTGCCGTCAAAGACCAGTCGTCCGCCAAAGTGGTTGCCGGTAGAGAGCTTAGGGGTCTGGCGGAAGACCACCTTAAACGCCTCCAGCCGGGAGAGATCGTCGCTTAAGCGTCCGTAGCCCACCGCCGTCCCGGCCCGGCCGTCATTACCCGCTTCGGCATAGCTCAACCACACCCGGCGCGACTGGGCAAAATCCGGGGCCAGCACAACGTCAAACAGGCCGCCCTGCCCGTTGGCCCACACTTTCGGTACGCCAGAGAGGGGATCGGATAGTCCGCTTCCCGCCTGCCAGTGGCGCAGCTGACCGCCACGCAGGGTGATAAGCATGCCTTTATCGTCGGGCAAAAAGGCCAGCGACCAGGGGTGATCGAGTTTAGTTTGTAGCACCTCGACCGCTACCGGCACAGGCGCGGCAAAAATCGAAGCGGAGAGAAACAGCGCGGGGATAGCAATTATAACGTTGCGACGCATGGGGCACTCCTTTTAGGGTCTCTGGCATAAAGGTTAGCCAGCACGAGGCCGCATGCATCGGGTTTTACAAAAGCTTTAAATTACCTGCCTGACGCTTAAGCAGGTGAATAACCTCAGGAAAGCAGAGCGATCTCTGCTTTCCTGTAAAGGTATTTACGCTGCCCCCGTTAAGGGCGAGCGATTATTGATTAATTCGTTGCCGCAGTTTTCATTGCCGGACGCTGCGGTATGAACCAGATAAACCCAATAATAATAAGCACTAGCGCCAGTGAGGCACTGTAGCGGCTAAGCGCCAGCCCACCCTCCGCCAGCGGTTTATCCATAAAATCGCCTACGACCGCGCCCAAAGGACGGGTCAAAACAAAGGCAGCCCAGAAGAGCGCAGTGCGTGAAAGTGAGGTAAAGCGGCTGGCGGCCCAGATAATAGCCAGTGCCCCAACAAACAGCAGAATACCGCCGCCATAGCCCAGCCCTTCGCTATCTGCGGTCCAGTCACCTAATGCAGTTCCCAGCGTCTGTGAAAACATAATGGTGACCCAGTAAAAACTTTCTGTTCGTACGTTGTTTACGGAGCTCACGGCAATAGTGCCGCAGCATACACGCCATATAAGAAGAGAGAGTATCAGTAACGTACTCAGCAGCAACGTTCCGCCGAGGTAACCGATTCCCAATGAGCGATCGGCAAAGTCCGCCAGCGTCGTACCCACGGTAGTGGTGGCAATGACGGTAAACCAGTAGATCCACTTATTAAAACTGTCGCGTTTAATTTGCACCATGACAGCAATGAGAAAGATAACGGCAAAAATCAACGTACCGGTAAGGTAGCCCAGATCCATTGACATGGTCACTGCATCGCCACCGGTTTCACCCAGCGTGGTTGCTGCAATCTTGGTTAACCAAAACGCCATGGTTACCGCAGGAACTTTACTCAGAGAAGAGGATTCTGTGAATTTATATGGCATAAAAATGCGCTCCGCAAAAGCCCGGGATGGGCTAACGTAGCGCTCAGGTTAGTAGAATAGTCTTAAGACGGGATTAAGATACATGTCGATTCTTAATAAATTACACCCCGTGAATGTTAACTTAGTTGAATATACGTTTAGTCGCCGGACAATGTGAAGTAGGCAGATTATTTAACCCGTGTCTCCTTTTCGTTAATGACCTTTTCACCATCCTCTTTGGTAAAAGCGCCTTTCTGACCTTCAGGCAGAATATCCAGCACCTTTTCTGAGGGGCGACAAAGACGTGTGCCAAGCGGCGTTACTATTATCGGCCGATTAATCAGAATCGGATGCTGAAGCATAAAACCGATCAACTGCTCATCAGAAAATGCCTCTTCATCAAGGCCAAGCTGCTCATAAGGCTCAACGTTTGTACGCAATAAAGCACGTACCGTTATCCCCATCTCTGAAATAAGGCTAATAAGCTTATCGCGGGTCGGTGGCGTATCAAGGTAGTAAATAATAGTCGGTTCAGTACCGCTGTTACGGATCATCTCCAGCGTGTTACGTGAGGTGCCACAGGCCGGGTTGTGATAAATGGTAATATTGCTCATATCAGTATCTCATTACACAGTGACAGAGAGCCGCCACGCCAGCGCGGCCAGCGTGACGAACAGTACGGGCAGAGTCATCATAATGCCGGTGCGGAAGTAATACCCCCAGGCGATGGTCATATTTTTCTGCGCCAGCACATGCAGCCACAGCAGGGTCGCCAGGCTGCCAATCGGGGTAATTTTCGGGCCTAAATCGCAGCCAATGACGTTAGCGTAAATCATTGCCTCTTTGACGATGCCGGTCGCTGCGCTCCCGTCTATCGACAGGGCGCCAATCAACACCGTCGGCATATTGTTCATCACCGAAGAGAGGAACGCCGTCAGGAAGCCGGTACCGAGCGTGGCTGTCCATAAACCCCTGTCTGCCATCTGACTCAGCACGGCGGAGAGTGTATCGGTGAGTCCCGCATTGCGCAGGCCATAGACCACCAGGTACATACCCAGCGAGAAAATCACGATCTGCCAGGGCGCACCGCGCAATACTTTTCCTGTGTCGATCGCATGCCCTCTTTTCGCCACTACAAACAGCACTGCCGCGCCGGCTGCCGCTATCGCGCTGACGGGGATCCCCAGAGGCTCCAGAACAAAGAAACCGATCAGAAGAAGCACCAGCACAATCCAGCCTGTCCTGAACGTCGCCGGATCCTTTATCGCACTGGCGGGTGCCTTCAGGAGTGAAACGTCATAGGTCGCCGGAATATCTTTCCTGAAAAAGAGATGCAGCATAACCAGCGTGGCCGCAATGGCAGCCAGGTCCACGGGGATCATGACAGAGGCGTACCGGGTGAAGCCCAGACCGAAGAAATCCGCCGAGACAATATTGACCAGGTTAGAGACAATCAGCGGCAGACTGGCGGTATCCGCAATAAACCCCGCGGCCATCACGAAGGCCAGCGTGGTCTCTTTGCTGAACCCTAATGCGAGCAGCATCGCAATCACAATCGGCGTCAGGATCAGCGCTGCGCCATCGTTGGCAAACAGCGCGGCGACGGTAGCACCCAGAAGAACAATCCAGCTAAACAGCAGCCGACCACGCCCGTTACCCCAGCGGGCAACATGCAGGGCCGCCCATTCAAAGAAACCGGACTCATCCAGCAGCAGGCTGATAACGATCACCGCAATAAATGCCGCCGTCGCGTTCCAGACGATGTTCCAGACAACAGGGATATCATCAATGTGAATGACCCCGGTCACCAGCGCCAGCGTGGCCCCAATGCTTGCGCTCCAGCCGATACTGAGGCCCCTGGGCTGCCAGATGACCAACACCAGCGTCAGTAAAAAAAGACTCCCTGCCAAAAGCATTTCAGACTCCATTATATATGGTTAGGTATATGTTATTGATGGTGTCAGCAGGCGGTACAGGTCGATTTTGCCAGCCGGTGACGCACATCCTCCCGCAGACAGTGCCAGGAGGTGGCGATCGTCTCCGCCGCCCACGCCGGCATGTGGGGCGACAGACGATAGTGGATCCATTTGCCTTCACGCCGGTCAAGAACCAGCTCTGCCTCGCGGAGGATCGCCATATGCCGCGAGATTTTAGGCTGGGACTGCGCGGTAACCGCACAGAGATCGCAGACGCACAGCTCGCCACACTCCCGCAGAAGCATGACAATAGCGAGGCGTGTCTCATCCGACAATATTTTGAAAAGCTGAACAGGCTGTAGCATCGATCGCTTCCTCTCTCACAGAATACACATATGTTAAATCATATGTGTTGGATTGGAAATACCCCGCCGCCACCCATTCGCTGACAGGGAAGAGCGCGCCTGTTTTTAAGAGAGGTATCTTTCACCAGGGAGATAAGGGGGAGTTGCCTCCCCCCGGGGATTCAGGACTCCATTGCCAGCGGTGCTTGCTCGCTGAGGTTCTGAATACATACGTTGAGGGTTTTAAGACAGCGATCAAGCGTCTCTACGTTTACAGCAATATAGTTCGGGCAGTCATGGTGCCCACTCATTAAGCAGATACCCGCAGCGGAGAGTGCTCCCTCTGCCCGGCACAGCGCTTCACGTTCTCTGGCATCCGGCACGACATACGCGTGTCGCTCCAGGCCGCGTATTTGTTTTGATAATTCAAAAAAGCTGTCACGCAGATAGTTGCTTTCGCTGACTGACATGTAACCCTTCGCCTTTCTGAGCTGGACGTACGCCGCAAGATCGATGCTGGCGTTTGCAAGTTTTCTCAGCAGGCTTCGTTTCTGTCTGTCAACGGTCATGCTAGATCCTCCCTTGTCGGCCTAATCACAAATTAAGCATAAGCTCATTTTTTGTGCAAAATTATGCGCTGTGTCAATATTTACCCAGGCTTTAACAATTTTTACAGTGCGACAACCTTCACAAAATCTAACCAATTGAGTTAGCAGTAGAGAGTCGCCGCAAACCCGTGTAAAATCGCCCGGTTTTTTCTTCTGTTTACTTTGTGAGCGTATGAGCATACAACAACCGCGTATTGGCTTTGTCTCCCTGGGCTGCCCGAAAAACCTGGTGGATTCCGAACGCATTCTTACCGAACTGCGCACCGAGGGTTATGATGTGGTGCCGCGTTACGACGATGCCGATATGGTGATCGTTAACACCTGCGGCTTTATCGATAGCGCCGTGCAGGAGTCGCTGGAGGCGATTGGCGAAGCCCTGAATGAGAATGGCAAGGTGATCGTCACCGGCTGTCTGGGGGCAAAAGTGGATCAGATCCGCGAAGTGCACCCGAAGGTGCTGGAGATCACTGGTCCGCACAGCTATGAGCAGGTTCTGGAGCACGTGCATCACTATGTGCCAAAACCAAAGCACAACCCGTTCCTGAGCCTGGTGCCAGAACAGGGCGTCAAGCTGACCCCGCGCCACTACGCCTACCTGAAAATTTCTGAAGGCTGCAACCACCGCTGCACCTTCTGCATTATTCCGTCCATGCGTGGCGATCTCGACAGCCGTCCGATTGGCGACGTGCTGGCCGAGGCCAAGCGTCTGGTTGACGCGGGCGTGAAAGAGCTGCTGGTGATCTCGCAGGACACCTCCGCCTACGGCGTTGACGTTAAGCACCGCACCGGCTTCTACAACGGCTCGCCAGTGAAAACCAGCATGGTCAGCCTGTGCGAAGAGCTGTCTAAGCTCGGCGTCTGGGTGCGTCTGCACTACGTCTACCCTTACCCGCACGTTGACGACGTCATCCCGCTGATGGCCGAAGGCAAGATCCTGCCGTATCTGGATATCCCGATGCAGCACGCCAGCCCGCGCATCCTCAAGCTGATGAAGCGCCCAGGCTCGGTGGATCGCCAGCTGGCCCGCATCAAGCAGTGGCGTGAAGTCTGCCCTGAGCTGACCCTGCGCTCGACCTTTATCGTCGGCTTCCCTGGTGAAACCGAGGAAGATTTCCAGATGCTGCTCGACTTCCTCGTTGAAGCGCGTCTGGACCGCGTGGGCTGCTTCAAATACAGCCCGGTAGAAGGCGCGACCGCTAACGAATTACCGGATCAGGTGCCGGAAGAGATAAAAGAAGAGCGCTGGAACCGCTTTATGCAGCTGCAGCAGCAGATCTCTGCCGAGCGTCTGCAGGAGAAGGTGGGCCGTGAGATCCTGGTGATTATCGATGAAGTCGATGAAGAAGGCGCGATTGGCCGCAGCATGGCCGATGCACCAGAGATCGACGGCGCGGTCTACCTTAACGGCGAAACCAACGTGAAGCCGGGCGACGTTGTCCGCGTGAAGGTTGAAAACGCCGACGAATACGACCTGTGGGGTACCCGGGTTTAATCGACCCTGTGCATAACGCCTGATGGCGCTACGCTTATCAGGCCTACAAAACTCCAGGCCCGGCAAGCTTGCGCCGCCGGGCGTTCGTTCTATTAATACTCGAACTGCCGGTAGTAGCGGCGAATATCGAGACTGTGGCCGGTGTAGTGCTCAAAATGGGCCGCCAGTCGATCCACCAGCAGCGTCGATGCTACGCAAGGGGCAAGGATCCCGCGAAACGCATCATCAATCCCATTAAGGGCATAGTCCCGCGGATCAATCACCACCAAATGGTCTGTGATCTTCGCTGCAAAACGCTCAACCCGCTCATCCAGCGCCCGACATTTCCCCTCCCCCTTCACCAGAAACAGCGGGACCTCTTTCTCCAGCAGCTCCAGCGTGCCGTGGAAAAACTCGGCCGAGGTGACGGATTTGGTTCGTTTCCACTGCATCTCCTCAAGAATACACATTGAGAAGAGATAGACTTCGCCCCACATCTCCGCACCGCCAATCCACATCATATAGTCGCTGGTGTGGTATTTACGCGCGATGTCATCTGCCTGCGGATCAAACTTTATTTTCGCCTGTAACAGGTTCTCCGGTAATAACTCCAGCTGGCTGGCAAAACGGTCATAGTCTGCAAATTCACCGTTACGGTTAACCAGGCGGAAAAAGAACCAGTAGAGCAGCATATACTCATATTCCACGCCGTTTTTGTGGCGCATCGGAATATGCCAGCCTGCCGCGCTGGCCAGCGGAGAGTCGCTGTTTTTGGTAATGGCAACAACGCGGATCCCCTGCGCCTTACACCATTCGGCAAGCTCTACGGACTCTTTGGTATCACCGGATTTAGAGAGCGTGACCACCACCGATTGCTTAGTTAATTTCTTATGCCCGGTATGAATTAACTCCGCGGCCTGCTCAAGGTAAACCGGCAGCGTGGTCATCTCTTTGGCAAAGGCATTAATGGCCATCATTGGTGCCAGGGAGCCCCCGACCGAGGCAAAAAATAGGGCATCATATTCCTGCTGAAATATCTCATCAGCGGCCTGCTCAGCCTGTTTACGCGCAGCAACGATCTCACGAGCACTCGTCAGGTACTCGTCCTGATTAAAACCCAACATATTTTCTCTCCTGATTAATTAGATCTTACTTTTTAATACGCGGTCAAAGTCATCAAAAATACGCACCGAAAGATCGATCCCTTTGGCACACGCCGTACGCCAGGCCAGTACCTGTATCGGCACAATCAGCAGCAGCGAGGCGAGGTCGTGCTCTAGCGGGAAGTTGAGGGCCAGCGTCTGGGGATCCTGCTCATCGCTCAGGGTCACCAGGAAGGCCTGGTTTACCGCTGGAGCCATGTAGTCCCGCAGCGCCCGCAGGCGTCTGTCTGGCGCATCCTCAATAAAAAACATCACGTGCTGGGCGTTAGCCTCCAGATAAGGCCCGTGCATGTAGGCCTCCAGCTCAAAGCCGCTGGACGGCACGCGGACCGTTTCGGTGAACTTGGTCTCAAACTCTTTTGCCACGCCGGTCAGTGCCCCGTAGCCGATAGCCACAAAACGCGTCCCGCTTTGTAAGGCGGCCTGATGGCGATCGAAAAACGCCTCCGTCTGGGCTATTGCCTGAGGAATAGCGGCGGCGAGCTGGCTGAGCTGATGCAGCGTGACCTGCGACTCCTCATCCGTAATCTGCTTTTGCGCCCGGGCGAGGGTGAGTGCAATCAGCAGCAGGTTCAGCACCGTGGCGCTGAAGCCCCGGGTGACGAAGCCCACCTGCTCGATGCCGGTATTGATATCCAGCACGTCATCGCTGCCCTGGCCAATGGGGCTTTGCGGATCGGAGGTGAGGGCAAATACCGGCAGCCCCGCCGCCTGCACTTTCTCCATCGCCGCCAGCGTTGAAGCGCTTTTGCCGCTCTGGGAAACCGCAATCACCAGATCGGTGTGCGGATCGACAGTTTCATAGTGCACAAAGTTATACGGCTCTTTGATCTCCACCCGCAGACCGTAGCGCCGCTCGAAAAGATCCCGCGCGCAGAGGGCGGCGTTAAACGAGGAGCCGGTCGCCAGCAGCAGCAGGCGCTGCACCGGGCGCTCGCGGGCAAAAGCCTCAATCGCCGCCAGGCTATGCCGATGCTCGCGGAGGATCGTCTCCAGCGCCGTAGGCTCCTCTTCGATATAGGTCATCATGGTTGGTAACATAATGGTCGGTGACATAGGTTTCTCCAGTTAAAACAGGCCAATCCACGAGCCGAAAATGCCCACCAATGCCATCCCGCCGATAATGGTGAGCGGCTTTACCCTACGGCCCAGCAGCCAGTAGACGATGCCGAAGCTGATGAGCGGCAGCAGGCAGGGCATGACGTTGTTGATAATGTCCTGCACCTCGGTCTTCGCCTCTCCCGCGCCAAAGCTGATGGGGATAGTGATGTTGATCATTGAGGCGGTCATCGCCCCCACCACCATCAGCCCCATTATCGATGCGCCGTAGGTCAGGCTCTCCATCATGCCGCTCTGCTGAACGCGCTGAAGCACTCCGGTACCGAGCACGTAGCCCCAGCGGGTAAAGAACCAGCGCACCAGAATGTGCGGGACGTTAAACACCAGCAGAAAGAGGATCGGCCCGAGAATACTGCCCTGCAGCGCCAGGCTGGTGCCGATCCCGGTCGCGATCAGGCGTAGCGTGCCCCAGAAAAAGGAGTCGCCTAATCCTGCCAGGGGCCCCATTAGCGACGCCTTCACGTTATCAATCGCCCCAGCATCGATGGTTTTCTGCTGGCTGTTCTTCTCCTCCATCGCCGTGGTAATGCCCAGCAGCAGGGTGACGATGTGCGGCGTGGTGTTAAAGAACACCAGGTGACGCTTCAGGGCGATCCTGAGATCCTCTTTCTGCGGATAGAGCTTTTTCAGCACCGGAATGAGGGTGTAGACAAAGGCCAGGTTCATCTGCCGCTCGTAGTTCCAGGAGAACTCCATCTGGAAGGAGCGCCAAAAGACGCGGCGCAGATCCCGGGCGGTGATGACCTTCTCATCCTGCACGTCAGGCAGGGTCTCTTCAGAAATCATCTTCGTCGTCATGGCTGACTCCTTGCTCTGTGGTGGCGCGAGGCGTGGTAAAGGCGGTGACGTTGACCATAATCACGGCCACAATAGCGCCGAGGATCGCAATGCCGGTGACCGGAATTTTCAGATAGGCCATCAGGACAAAGCCGAGGAAAAAGTAAGGCGCGACCTTTTTGTTGATCAGCAGCCGGGCCAACATGGCAAAGCCCAGCGCCGGAATAATGCCCGTCGCCACGCTCAGGCCGTGCTTAATAAACTCCGGAATGGCGTCCAGCAGGGACTTGACCGCGCTGCTGCCCACCAGGAAGGAGACGGTGACCACCGTGGCCAGCATCAGCGACAGGCCGAACCCGGCGATCAGGTGCATCCGCTCTATGCCACGGGTATTGGCCTCGTCGGCATAGGCATCCGCCTTCTGGTTGAGCATCGGGATAAACATCCCGAGATAGACGTTTTTTAACACCAGCGTCAGGGTGGCGATGGGCAGTCCCAGCAGCAGCGCCGTTTCAGTCCCCGCGCCGGAGGTGATGGCGAACGCCACGCCCAGCACGCCACCGGTCACGACGTCCGGCGGAATGGATGCGCCCACGGAGAAGGAGCCGATAAAAGCCAGCTCCAGCGTCGCGCCCATGATAATGCCTGTCTGGACATCACCCAGCACCAGACCGGTTAATAAGCCGGTGACAATGGGCCGGGATATTAACGAGGTGCCCAGGGCATATTCCGACTGGGCGATAAACGCCACCAGTCCGAGTAAAAGTGCCTCTACCATAGTGAATCCTCAGGAATTACAAACATTCCGTTATGAGCTGCTTGCGATCGTTGGGGACCTGACGGATCTCAATTTCAACCCCCTGCCCCACCAGTTCATTGAGCCTGGTAATTTCGTCAGGCAGCAGATTCACCGCCTTCGAGATATTTCTGCTGCCCTCTTTGGCCTTTATTCCGCCGAGGTTGATACTTTTAATTTCCGGTATCTCCCGGGCCAGGCGCCAGGCATCCTCTACCGACTCCACGACAATAAACAGCGTATATTTGTCGGTAACGCCGCTTTTAATGGCTTCTATCGAGTCAGCGATATTCTTAATTACCAGCTTCACCGACGGCGGCTTAGCCAGCTTGATGGTGGTTTTACGCAGCTCGTCATTAGGGACGCTGTCATTGGCAATCAGAATGCAGTCTGCACCCACGTATTGTGTCCATGAGAACGCCACCTGGCCGTGCAATAAACGATGGTCTACCCGCACTAACGTAATCATCCTGTTTCCTCCCTCTTAGAAATCTTTATCCGCCTGCATTGCGCTGGAGATGGTGTCGTTACAGTATTGAATGCTCTCCCGGGAGCTTATTAACGCCTCCTCGATAAGCTTCCCGGTATCAGGCTCGTCGCTGGAAATAAGCAGATCGATCACCAGCGGCAGATTGAGGCCCGCCACCAGATGGAAACGGGGCCGCTGCAGAAAACGAACAAATTCGTTATTTACGCTGCCAGCGAAGATATCGGTAATGACCACAACTTCATCTTCATCGGGGATCTGCTGCATTAACTCCGTGACCTGCTCGGTTAAATCCCGCTGCTCCTCAACGTAGGCGCAGAGCGTCGAAATATCCGCCTGTTTACCGAGGATCAGCTCAACAGAGTCGAGCACGCCCCGGGCAAGGGTGCCATGGCTGGCAAATATGTAGTGTCGTTTCATCCTGTCCTCGAAAATGCGTTCCACTACCGGAGGTATTGCAACCGGCGTGCCACGAAAAAGTGGCGCACGATAAAATGCGCCACGACAGGAGAGTGTGAGGGTTAAAACTCTTGATCTTGCTGAATAAATTCCGTTTCCAGCGTGAGAATATTATGGATGTAACAAAGTTCTACCGCGGGGATTTTGACACTATAACTGCTCTCAATGACACTAAAGGCCTGTTTAATATCGGCCAGCTCGCTTTCCGGACACTGCCGTCCCGAATAGCTGGCAGGAGAGGCATTGCGGATCAGCCGCTCTATCAGGCAGCTAATGTGTACGTAGAGCGCCACCTTGCGGTCGTTGGGGATCTGGCAGCCAGCCAGATGCTCATAGCGCAGGACAAACTGCTCCACCTGGTTGAGCACCTTGCTGGTGTCGAGAATAGTGACCGACTCAATTACCCGCCGCAGGGAGAAGTTCTTCAGCAGCAGGTTGTTGATCTCGTCGATCTGCTCTGGCGTGGCAATATCGCCAAAGATACGCATCAGCTGGCCGTGGCCGTCCCCGGCGATCAGCGAATCCAGTGAGATCCACGGCACGGCGGGCAGGTGCGGATCAAAGGTGCCGACCACGGCCAGCATCTCGTAGCGATTAAACGCCAGCGCGCTCTCCTGCCCGTTGCTGAGCGTGTCGTAGTCGCAGGCGATGACATCAATGCCCAACGTCTCCGGGATACTGGCCTTCAGCAGCGCGCAGAGATTGGTTGCCGCGCCAAGGCCGGTGACGCAGGTGGTGAGGATCACCCGGGGGCGATTGGCCTGCGGCCAGAAGATCTGATGCTCAACCGGCAGATCGCCGCTGACCTCGCGGGCGATATCCTCAATCATATCGCCGCGTAAAATCCGCTCGCCTACGTAGAGCGCCATGCTGGTAGAGACGTTATTGACGATCGCCACCGGCGTTGCGACCCGGCGCTGGAAATGGTGATGGATAGCGTTGAGCGATCCCATATCGACGAGAATGATGACGCCCGAGGCCAGGGTATTGCTCTCGATATAGTCCATCACCTGACGGGCAATGGCCTCCGGGGTGACATCCAGCGGCATATCAAAGGATTCAAACAGGTGATTTTTTAACAGCCGATTGGCGACGTTAGCAATGCTGCTGGCGGTGGCGTAGCCGTGGGCGAGGATCACGGCGCGGGTAACGTGCGGCTGGCTGACGGCTCCGGACTGATGCAGCCACAGCACCAGCAGCAGCGCATCGATCCGCTGCGGTTCGATATCCAGCTTCTGCGCCAGCGCAGTAATGATCGCCTGGCAAAAGCGGTAGAGCAGCGGGTACTTCTGGGCGAGAAAATCGTCGAGGCTGCGGATCCGCTCCTGGCTCAGGCGAGAGGGCGTGCTCCGGGAGCGGTGCACCAGATAGTGGCTCAGGGCGTAGATGCAGTTGCCGTTAAACTGAATGTTGAACTGCTTCTCCAGGCGGTAGAACTCCTCGCGCACCTGCTGGGTGGTCAGGAGCAGCATCGGCGAGTCCGTGGCGTCGCGATTATCGAAAATAAGCCGGTCGAAAAGCCCCTCGATCGCCTCCCCCATGCGCTTGCGGGCCTCTTCCCAGTCCGCGTGGCCGCTCATCCACTGCTCGTAGAGCGCCAGCACCTGGCACTGGGCGTCGTAGATCACCCCTCGGGTCGGATCGCGGGAGCGCAGGAGCCACACCAGGCTGGTCTGCGGCTCGACAATTAAATTCTCCTCTGCCGCCAGCGGATCGCCTGAGGCGGGAATGGCCGCGGCGATCTTCTCCGGCAGATGCTGAATGCCCACGACCAGCTCCTCGCCGCCCCGCTGTTTTGCCCATGATGCCGCCACCGTGTACTTCACGGCGTTCTTCAGCTCGCCGACGTTGCCCCGATAGATAAAGTGGTTCAGGACCTGCATCAGCCGAGGGGTCAACGCCAGACGCACCGCCAGCTTTTTCGCCTCCTGCCAGAAAAAGAGCAGGATCAGCGCCTCTTTCTCCTGCCGGGAGCGGCTCTGCAGATCGGGCAGCGTCACCAGAATGGGGATACGGCGTAAAAAGGTGGTTAAAAAGGTACTGTGCAGCTCCTCGGTGGTGGCGAAAACCAGCCTCGTTGAAACCGGGCGGCCCTGTGCGGTCTCCCCGACCCTGTAGATCTCTTTGCGGTCGAGCCAGGTAAAGAGCTTCTCCTGCCCCTCGGCGTTGAGCCGGTGCACCTCGTCAAGGAAGAGCATACCGCCGTTGGCCGCCTCAAAGGCCCCCTGGCGATCCGTCTGCGCTCCGGTAAACGCGCCTTTGGCATAGCCAAACAGGTTAGCCGCCAGCAGCTCTGGGTTACTGGCATACTGGGCGCAGTTAAAGCTGATGAAAGGCGCATCGTCCGCCAGCAGCCCCTCAGAGATAGCGAACGCGTGCATCAGATTCGCCATATAGCTTTTGCCCGTGCCGCTGTCGCCGGTAATCAGCAGCGGCAGGCCGCCGTCCGGATAAAAGAGTGCGGTTTTAAGCTGCTCAATGGGCTTTTTCAAGCTCTCATCGTGACCGATAAGCAGCGAAAAGTGATCGGGGCGCTCCGGCTCGGGTCCGCCGTCGCCGAGTAGCTGGGCCACGCTGTCATACTCATTGGCGGCGAGGGGAAAAAACTGCTGGCTGAAGGTTTTTTTATGCAGAAAGTAGACCGGGCGGGTGTTGATCTTCACCAGCACGCCCTGGGCAACAAGCTGGTTCAGATAGTGGCTGGCGGTGTTTCTCTTCAGCGAAAAGCGCTGCGCCAGATAGCTGGCGGTAAATACCTCGCTCAGCTTTTCCGGATCGAAAAAGTCAGTTTGATTTGCCAAAAACGTCAGTAATTCATCGCGCATTGCTTTCCCCTTAATGCCTCTTTCTGCGAGTATGATGCCCGCAAACCGAGACCGCAGGGGAAAGCAACGGCGTCGAATTTATGCTTTTGTGGAAAGGCGCACAGAATGCCGTTTCCCGGTATCGCTATCCGACGCGTCGACTGCTATTACAGCGGCATTGAGAAGGTAGTGACTTTATCGGTTTTCGGATCGATGAAGATCATGCAAACCGGTAAATCACCGCCGAAGCGATCCTTACGATCAGAGATCTTAAATCTGTACTCTTCTGAGAATGAGGTATAGCCAGGTGAATTGGTTTCATTCAGCTTGAAACCGACGATCTGTTCAAAATAACCCCGAGTCTTACCGACGCTGGTTTTGCACTGTTCATTAGTAATAGTGCCGACCTGTTTGCCTGGGGTTCCCGTCTGTGCAGGGGTAGCAGATTTGGGCGTCAGCGCGGTATTGACCGCTTTCATCCCGTCACTCATGTTTTTCTGAAAATCTGCACAGGAGGCAGAAAGGAGAACCATACCGCAGAGAAGTATCTTTTTCATTGTAATCCTTACAATATTTAATGTTATTAAACTTTTAATAGTATAAATTTTACAATTGGTTTACTCCAGCTTCTGCTCTGATGTTAAATCTCTAATTTGTTGATTCTTAAAATTATTATCTAAGCAGATCTACAATTTCTGGTAGGCATGACCCTTTACTGCATAATCAGGATATTTTGGCTGGAAATAAGGATTTAAATAATGCCAGCAGCGCCCGGTGGCGCTTCGCTTACGCAGGCCTACAAATTTGCACCGTGCCCAACGTAGGCCGGGCAAGCGTAGCGCTGCCCGGCATTAACCTCAGCCCTTTATCTTCGGATCCAGCGCGTCCCGCAGCCCGTCTCCTAGTAGGTTAAAGGCCAGCACGGTGAGGAAGATCGCCAGGCTCGGGAAGAGCGCCACGTGCGGGGCGATAACCATATCCGCCCGCGCCTCGTTGAGCATCGCCCCCCACTCCGGCGTTGGCGGCTGCGCGCCCAGCCCCAGAAACGACAGGCTGGCGGCGGAGATGATTGAGGTACCGATGCGCATGGTGAAGTAGACCACGATGGACGAAATGGTTCCTGGCAGAATATGGCGGAACAGGATGGTGGCGTCGCTGGCACCGATGCTGCGCGCCGACTCGATAAAGGTCTGCTGCTTGAGCACCAGCGTGTTGCCGCGTACCAGCCGGGCAAAGGCCGGCACCGAGAAGACCGCCACGGCGATAATCACGTTGGACATGCCGCTGCCCATCACCGCCACCACCGCAATCGCCAGCAGAATGCCGGGAAAGGCAAACAGCACGTCGCAGATGCGCATGATAATGCGATCCCACCAGCCCTCGTAGTACCCCGCCAGCAGGCCGAGCACCGTGCCGATCGCAGCGCCAATCAGCACCGCCAGCACCCCGGCGGCCAGCGAGATCTGCGCCCCGACCAGCACGCGGCTAAAGATATCCCGCCCGAGCGAGTCAACGCCGAACCAGTGCACCATCGACGGCCCCTCGTTGAGCCGGTCGTAGTCGAAGTAGTTCTCGGCATCGAAGGGCACGATCCACGGCGCGAGCGCGGCAACGATAATCAGCAGCAGCACGAATAGTCCTGCGGTCATCGCCATCGGCTGACGGCGAAAGCGCCGCCAGAACTCATGCCACGGGGTGCGGATACGCGCCGGCTTGATCCCCGGCATGGCATTTAATAGTACCTGGCGACGCCAGTTTAAAAGTCGCATCCTTACTTGTACCTGATAGCCGGGTTAATGGCGGCATAGAGCATATCCACCACTAAGTTGATAAGAATAAACTCCAGCGAGAAGAGCAGCACTTCGGCCTGGATCACCGGATAGTCGCGCATCTCTACCGAGTCCACCAGCAGACGGCCAAGGCCGGGCCAGTTGAAGACCTTTTCGACCACAATCGAGCCGCCGAGCAGAAAGCCAAACTGCAGGCCCATCATGGTCACCACCGGGATCATGGCATTGCGCAGGCCATGCTTGAGGATCACCCACTTCTCGCTCACCCCTTTGGCACGCGCGGTGCGCATATAGTCCTCGTTAAGCACGTCAACAAAGGAGGCGCGGGTAAAGCGCGCCATCACCGCCGCCACCGCCGCGCCGAGGGTTATCGACGGCAGGACATAGTGTCGCCAGCTGTCCGCCCCCACCGTGGGCAGCCAGCCCAGCTCAACGGAGAAGACCTGCATCAGCAGCATGCCAAGGGCAAAGGCCGGAAACGAAATGCCGGTCACCGCCAGCGCCATGCCGATGCGATCCGGCCAGCGGTTGCGCCAGACCGCGGCGACGATGCCCGCGGCGAGGCCAAACAGCATTGCCCAGACCATGCTGGCAATGGTGAGCCAGAAGGTGGGCATGAAACGGCTGGCGATCTCCTCTGCCACCGGGCGCCGGGAGACCATCGACATGCCAAAGTCGCCCTGCAGCACGTTGGTAATGTAGTGCCAGAACTGCTGCCACAGCGGCTGGTCAAGGCCCAGCTGCTGGCGCACCAGCGCCACCACCTGCGCATCGGCCTCGGGTCCGGCAATCAGCCGCGCTGGATCCCCCGGCAGCATATGCACGAACAGAAACACCAGCACGGCCACAATCAGCAGCGTGGGGATCAGGCCGAGCAGGCGTTTAAAAAAATAGTTAAGCATTTTCTACCCTGTTGCTGGCCCCCGCCGCGCTGGACGGAGGCCATGCACGACTATTTTAAGTCTGCGTCGTCAAAGCTAAAGCCGGTATCCGGCATGATATAAAAACCGCTGAGATCTTTATTGTGTGCGGAAACCAGTTTCTCTACCACCAGCGGCACCCACGGTGACTCTTTCCAGATGGTATCCTGCGCCGCCTTATAGTGCTGCGCCTTCTCCTCGTTGCTGGTGGTCTTCAGCGCGGCGGCGAGATCCTTATCAACCTGCGGATTGCTGTAGAACGCGGTGTTGAACAGGGTTGGCGGCCAGTTCTGCGAGGCAAACAGCGGCGACAGCGCCCAGTCCGCTTCGCCGGTCGACGCCGACCAGCCGGTGTAGAACATCCTCACGCCGCTCTCTTTCTGCCCCTTACCCTCAACTTCGGCGGCACGCTGCCCGGCATCCATCGCCGTAACCTGCGCTTTGATGCCAACCTGGGCCAACTGCTGCTGGGTAAACTGCAGCACCTTCTGGGCGGTACTGTGGTTATGGGAAGACCACAGCGTGGTGGTGAACCCGTTCGGGTAGCCCGCCTCTTTCAGCAGCGCCCGCGCCTTGGCCGGATCGTAGGGCCACGGCTGGTAGCTCTGGGCGTAGGCAATGGACGGCGGCACGATGCCGGTGGCCGGAGTGGCGTAGCCAGCAAAGGCGACCTTCACCAGCGCCTGGCGGTTGATGGCGTAGTTAATCGCCTCGCGCACCTTCGGATTATCAAACGGCTTCTGCGTTACGTTGAGGCTGATGTAGCGCTGCATGATTGACGGGCTGGCGACCAGCTCCAGCTTGGGGTTCTTCTTCAGTACGGCGGCCTGCTCGTAAGGGATCGGGAAGGCAAACTGCGCCTCGCCGGTCTGAAGCATCGCCGCGCGGGTATTGTTATCCACCACCGGACGCCAGGTGATGGTATCCAGCTTCGGCAGCCCCTGCTGCCAGTAGCCAGCAAACTTCTTCACCTTCACAAAGTCGGTCTGGTTCCAGGTCTCCAGCGCGTACGGGCCGGTGCCCACCGGGTGGAAGCCAATCTCTTTGCCATACTTTTTCAGCGCGGCGGGGGAGATCATCGCCGTGGCCGGATGGGCGAGAATATTAATAAACGCCGAGAAGGGTTGCGTGAGGGTGATCTTCACCGTCGTGGGATCCACCGCCTCGGTTTTAGCGATATTTTTGTAGAGGTTATAGCGCTTTAGCCCGCTCTCTTTATTGCTGGCGCGGTCGAGGTTAGCCTTTACCGCCTCGGCGTTAAAGTCGGTGCCGTCCTGGAACTTGACGCCGCTGCGCAGCTTGATGGTATAAACCAGCCCGTCGTCAGAGACGGTATAGCTCTCGGCAAGGACATTTTGCAGCTTCATGTCCTTATCAAGACCAAATAGCCCCTGATAGAACGACTTCGCTACCGCCTGGGAGAGCGTGTCGTTTGCGTCATAGGGATCGAGCGTGGTGAAGTTCGACCCGACGGCCACCACCACGTCTTTGGCAGCGAAGGCGGGTGCCACGGCGAGCGCGGCGGCAACGCCTAGCGCCAGTTGCCATTTACGCGCAACAAATTGTGTCATCTTATTCTCCTGAAGTTCCCTGCCTGTTAACGATTAAAAACGAGATTGCGTGCTGCCGGGCGTCGAGCGGGCAACATAGTGGCCAGGCCCGACGCAGTGCAGCTCCACGCGGTGTGGATCCTCACCCGGCTTATAGATATTGCTGGGCATATCGTCGGAGAGCAGCACGCGCTGCGCCCGAGGATGCCCCGGCTCGGCCACCGGCACGGCGGCCATCAGCTTGCGCGTGTAGGGGTGCTGCGGGTTCTCAAACACCGCCCGCCGGGGACCGATCTCCACGATCTGTCCAAGGTACATCACCGCTACCCGATGGCTGATACGCTCCACCACCGCCATATCGTGGGAGATAAACAGAAAGGCGATGCCCATCTCCCGCTGCAAATCGAGCAGCAAATTAATAATCTGCGCCTGGATAGAGACGTCCAGCGCCGATACCGCCTCGTCGGCCACTACCACTTTGGGATCGAGAGCCAGCGCGCGGGCGATACTGATGCGCTGCCGCTGACCGCCGGAAAACTCATGGGGATAGCGCCATGCATGCTCGGGCTTGAGCCCTACCCGCTCCAGCAGCCAGGCTACCCGGCGCTGGGCATCCTCCTCCCCCATCAGCCGGTGCACGCGCAGCGGCTCCATAATCGAGTAACCCACCGTCTGGCGCGGATCGAGGGAGGCGTAAGGATCCTGGAAGATAAACTGGATATCCCGACGCAGCGGCTGCAGCTTGCTGTCCGGCAGCGTATCGATCCGCTTGCCCTCAAACAGAATAGACCCGCCCTGGGATTCCACCAGCCGCAGCAGCGCCCGCCCGGTGGTGGATTTTCCGCTGCCGGACTCTCCCACCAGCGCCAGCGTCTCGCCAGGCCACAGGTCGAAGCTAACATGCTCTACGGCGCGTACCTCGCGGGTAACGCGGTTGAGAATACCGCTGCGCAGACCGAAGCGGGTCACCAGGTCGCGCACCTGGAGGATCGGCTCCCCGTCAACCACCGTATCCTGCTCAATCTCAGCTTCGTGCTGGTCCGGTCGCTCCTTGCTTACCAGCGGCAGGCGGCGAGGCAGATCGCTGCCGTTCATCGCCCCCAGTTTAGGCACCGCCGCCAGCAGCGCTTTGGTATAGGCGTGCTGCGGGCTGTGGAACACGGTCTCCACGGGACCGGTCTCGACCGCCTCACCCTGGTACATCACCAGCACCCGGTCGGCGATATCTGCCACCACGCCCATATCGTGGGTGATAAAGATCACCCCCATTGCCATCTCTTTTTGCAGCACGTTAATGAGCTGTAGAATCTGCGCCTGAATTGTCACGTCCAGCGCGGTAGTGGGCTCATCGGCGATCAGCACCGCCGGACGGCAGGAGAGCGCCATGGCGATCATCACCCGCTGGCGCATGCCGCCGGAGAGCTGATGCGGATAGCGGGAGAGGATCGCGTCGGCCTCCGGAATGCGTACCTGCTCCAGCATCCGTTTCGCCTCGGTCAGCGCCGCGTCGCGCCCCAGCTTCTGATGCAGGCGGATCGATTCGGCGATCTGCTCCCCCACGGTAAACACCGGGTTGAGAGAGGTCATCGGCTCCTGGAAAATCATCGCGATATCGGCCCCGCGCACGCCGCGCATCTGCGCCTGGCTTAAGGCGTTGAGATCCACTATCTGGCGATTGCGCCGCTGGAGCCGCATCCCATCGCACTGCACGCTGGCTCCGCTCTGCTGCTCCAGCAGACGCAGCAGCG
>Ga0308166_1000159_pt1 | contig 135238 bp, 128 predicted proteins | sample PhyCR2_2_FD_202137 | JGI IMG/M metagenome (GOLD analysis project Ga0308166, IMG submission 202137) | Phyllosphere microbial communities from UC Gill Tract Community Farm, Albany, California, United States - DLSLCC.R2 | ecosystem: Host-associated > Plants > Phyllosphere > Unclassified | place...
GCGGTGGTCCCACCTGACCCCATGCCGAACTCAGAAGTGAAACGCCGTAGCGCCGATGGTAGTGTGGGGTCTCCCCATGCGAGAGTAGGGAACTGCCAGGCATCAAATAAAGCGAGAGGCCATCCGAAAGGATGGCCTTTTTGCGTTGTAGTCGATACAAATCTCCGCAATTATTCTGATCAGCATCAGCATCAGCATCAGCATCAGCATCAGCATCAGCATCAGCATCAGCAAATGCTCTCCACTTTTGAACAAGCTATAAGCGGTGAGTCTGTATCCAGACTTCAATAAAATCAGCAATCATAGCGATTGAATTGAGGTCTAACACCGGCACATCCAGCGTGATTTCAGCATCAGCTGCGACGGCAACGGTCCATCTGTCCAGCGGTAAGGGAAGTGGTTGCTTCGTTCCTGCCCTGTGCAGCACGATTTTCGCCACTTCTTCATGCTTAAATCCCTCAACGAGTATCAGATCGAGCATTGATGCATCCATTCTGCTGGCAAGATAGTGTAGATCTGGCGCTGGCTGCTGTGGCGTTTCCGTCATGAGTGCCCAGCGTAGCTGGCTGGCAACCAGCACCTGATCGGCACCTGCTTTGCGAAGTTCATAGCTATCCTTCCCCGGTGTATCAATATCCATCTGGTGATGGGTGTGCTTGATGAGTCCGCAGCGGATACCGCGCGCTTTCAACTCGGGAATAAGCTGCTTAAGCAGCGTAGTTTTCCCCGTTCCGCTCCATGCGACGATGGCTAATAAAGGGATCATGGTGTGAATACCGTTCAGTTATGGAGATCTTCAGGGCGATTAACGTTATTAAATGCCCCTCCTGCATTGCTGAAAAGCACACTGTGCCCACCTGCCTGCTGTAAAAATAACAACAGTTTGCGATCGCCATTATTCAGGTACTGCTGTAATTCTTCAGCAAGGCTACGATGTAATAATGCCATGGTAGGGTGATCACGATCTTCTGAACGCGCCCAGACAGCAGGCGAAGCGCCTTTGTTACGCCAAAGATGCGCTAATAAATTTTCAGGAAGCTCTGGAGTATCGCAGGGGCTGAATATGATCCATTCAGTTTCAGCCTGTTGCAGTGCAGCCAACATTCCGGCCAACGGGCCTGGAAAATCAGCCATCGTGTCAGCAATAACCGGAATACCACTCTGTTGATATGCCGCAAAGTTACGATTGGCATTAATCCATACAGTAGTAACCTGGGATTTCAAACGTCGCAGTACATGAAGATAAAGCGGCTGATGCTGCCAGACAATCAGCCCTTTATCCTGGCCTCCCATCCGGCTACCGCGGCCTCCGGCAAGAATTACGCCGGTAACCGCTGGATGTTCCGGGTCTGAGTTGCTCGTCATGAGTTTTGTGCCCTATGCTAAATTTGGTGTATAGCCAGTTACCGTAACAGAAGTGTATTTATACAGGGACAATAATATGAAATGCCATCGCCTGAATGAACTTATCAGCCTGTTGCAACCTGCATGGCAACAGGAGCCCGATCTTAATCTCCTGCAATTTTTGCAGAAACTGGCCGATGAATCCGGATTTAAGCAGCCAATCGGTGAGCTTACTGATGATGTACTGATCTATCATCTGAAAATGCGGGGCAGCGACAAAAATGCTGAAATTCCCGGTCTGAAAAAGGACTATGAGGATGACTTTAAAACCGCACTGCTTCGCGCGCGGGGCATCATCAAAGATTAAATCTGTCCGGGTAGCCGAAGTAGTAAGCATTTGATGGTATTCTTGGGCGCTATTCTTTTATGTTTATCAACGAGTCCGCCGGATGACTGACGCTGCTTTTAACTTCCAGACCCTTACGCCTGACACCATCCTCGATGCGCTATGGGAAACCGGCCTGCGGGTTGACTCCGGGCTGACGGCGCTAAATAGCTATGAAAACCGCGTTTATCAGTTCACTGATGAAGATAAACGCCGTTATGTCGCTAAATTTTATCGCCCACAGCGCTGGTCGCAACAGCAGATTGAAGAAGAACATCAGTTTGCCGCTGAACTGTTTGCCGATGAGATACCGATTGCGGCTCCGCTGGCTTTGCAGGGTTCTATGCTGCATCAGTATAAGGGATTTTGGTTTGCCGTATTCCCAAGCCTTGGCGGGCGCCAGTATGAAACGGACAATTACGATCATCTGGAGTGGGTGGGCCGTTTTCTTGGGCGGATCCATCAGGTAGGGCGTATAAAAACCTTTGAACAGCGCCCGACGATGGGACTGGCAGAATATATCGATCTGCCATTACAGGTTTTAGCCGAAAGCTCGCTGGTTCCTGCGGTCCTGAAAGAGAGTTTATTAGCCAGCATTGAAAGGCTACGCACAACTTTACAAAACTGCTGGCATACTCAGTGGCAGCCATTACGGTTACACGGTGATTGTCATCCGGGCAATATTTTATGGCGTGACGGTCCACTTTTTGTCGACCTGGACGATGCCCGTAACGGCCCTGCGGTGCAGGATCTGTGGATGCTGGTTAACGGCGATCGCCAGGAGCAGCTGATTCAGTGGGACATTTTGCTGGAAGCCTACGGTGAGTTTTGTGAGTTCGACACTCACGAATTATCACTGATTGAACCTTTACGTGCTATGCGAATGGTTTATTATTTGGCGTGGGTTGTCCGTAGATGGCACGACCCGGCTTTTCCGGGTAATTTCCCCTGGATGACGGATGAGGATTTCTGGAGAAGGCAGATTTCTATTTTTAACGAGCAGGACAAGCTGTTGAAGGAGCCTCCGCTACAGCTGGGTCCTGTTTTCCAGGTGTAATCGCTTTTTTGGTACGCCTACTGAGTAGTAACTAGGAGAGAGTTTCACGATGAAAAAGATTTGGTTTGCGCTTGTCGGCATGGTACTGGCATTTAGTGCATCAGCGGCGCAGTTTACCGATGGTCAGCAGTATGTCACGCTGGAAAAACCCGCTACCGGTGAGCCACAGGTTCTTGAGTTCTTCTCATTCTTTTGCCCGCACTGTTACGAGTTCGAGCGCGTCTGGCATGTCACTGATGCAGTGAAGAAAGGTTTGCCGGCCGACACTAAAGTGACCAAGTACCATGTTGAGTTTTTAGGTGGCGACATGGGTAAAACTGTCACTCAGGCATGGGCTGTAGCAATGGCGCTGGGTGTTGAGGACAAAGTGACTGGGCCTATTTTTGAAGGTATCCAGAAAACTCAGACTATCACCGACCCTGCCAGCCTGAAGTCCACCTTCGTTAGCGCTGCCGGTATCACGCCAGAAGATTACGACGCAGCGTGGAACAGCTTTGTGGTGAAATCACTGGTTGCTCAGCAGGAAAAAGCCGCCGCAGATGTTGATCTTCGCGGCGTTCCGGCGATGTTCGTTAACGGTAAATATATGGTTAACAACGGCGGCCTGGACACCAGCTCTATGGAAAACTATGTTCAGCAGTATGCAAACGTGGTGAAATTCCTGGTTGAGAAGAAGTAAGCTGTATTGTGATACATACGCCGGCGTAGATGCCGGCGTTTTTGTTTTTGCCCTTTGCTAAAGGGGGCGAAAAGTGTTGATACTGTCTCTTATCTCCTACGGAGCGTCATGCTCTCCACTACTACCGCTTTAACTAATATCCACATTCAAATAATTCCGTTCGCTCTGATTTTTGCTGAGCAAAATAACTTTAATTTATTGATTTAGATGGATATATTTCTTCATTTTTTTATTCTTAATAATAGAATAACAATGAGTTACTGAATTTACACACAAACTTATCCACAGGTTTGATTGTCGAGCCGTCGCGCAAAACGGTAATTGTTCACCAATTTATGACTAATGCGGTTTTATCTTTCATATCGGGCGTGGCATCCTTAACACCAATTAAAATCAATCAAGAACGTGATGACTTATGGCTCAAATTGCAGAAAACCCGCTGATCCTGGTAGATGGCTCTTCTTACCTGTACCGCGCTTACCACGCGTTCCCTCCACTGACTAATAGTGCAGGTGAACCCACCGGCGCGATGTACGGCGTACTGAATATGCTGCGCAGTCTGCTACTGCAATATAAGCCGAGCCATGTGGCGGTTGTATTCGACGCCAAAGGTAAAACGTTCCGTGATGAGCTGTTCGAAGAGTATAAATCCCATCGTCCGCCGATGCCGGACGATCTGCGGGCACAGATAGAGCCCCTGCATACGATGGTGAAAGCAATGGGCTTGCCGTTGCTGGCGGTATCCGGCGTAGAGGCGGACGATGTTATCGGTACGCTGGCGCTGGCTGCTGAAAAAATGGGTAAACCCGTGCTTATCAGCACCGGCGATAAGGATATGGCACAGCTAGTTACGCCGAATATCACCCTGATAAACACCATGAACAACGCCATCCTTGGGCCGGAGGAGGTCGTAGAAAAGTACGGTATTCCTCCGTCACTGATTATCGACTTTCTCGCTCTGATGGGCGATTCGTCAGATAACATTCCCGGTGTGCCCGGCGTCGGCGAGAAAACAGCACAGGCACTCTTACAGGGTCTGGGGGGCGTTAACGCTATTTATGACAACCTGGATCGGGTGGCGGGACTGACCTTTCGCGGTGCAAAAACTATGGCGGCCAAGCTTGAGCAGAATAAAGAGATGGCTTTACTCTCTTATCAGCTGGCAACCATTAAGACCGACGTTGAGCTGGAGCTGACCTGTGACCAGCTGACGGTGAATGAACCTGCGGTAGAGGAGCTGCTGGGCCTGTTCCGGCACTATGAGTTCCGTCGCTGGATAACTGACCTGGAAGAAGGAAAATGGCTACAGGGTAGAGCGGGTGGTGCGGGTAGCGCGGGGCAGAAGAAGATGACTGAAGCAGCTGCGCCCACGTCTACTGAAGAACCGACCAGCACGCTGTCTTCCGACGGCTATGTGACCATCCTTGATGAAAAGACGTTCGACGTCTGGCTTAAAAAATTACAGCAAAGCGAGTTGTTTGCCTTCGATCTGGAAACGGACTCACTTGATACCCTAAGTGCCAGGATTGTTGGCCTGTCGTTTGCGGTCGTGCCCGGAGAGGCGGCCTATCTGCCGGTGGCGCATGACTATCTTGATGCCCCCGATCAGCTGGATCGGGATAGCGTGCTTTCACGTTTAAAACCGCTGCTGGAAGACAGTCATGCCCTGAAGGTAGGACAGAACCTCAAATACGATCGTGGCGTGTTGAAGAACTATGGCATCGAGCTGAAAGGCATTCGTTTTGACACTATGCTGGAATCCTACGCGCTGAACAGCGTGGCAGGCCGTCATGATATGGATACCCTGGCCCAGCGCTGGCTAAACCATAAAACGGTCACCTTTGAAGAGATCGCAGGAAAAGGTAAGAATCAGCTGACCTTTAATCAGATTGCACTGGAACAGGCTGCACTCTACGCGGCTGAAGACGCCGACGTCACGCTACAGCTGCATCTGAAGATGTGGCCAGAGCTGGCGAAAGAGTCGGGTCCCAAAGCCGTGTTTGAGCAGGTAGAAATGCCGCTGGTGCCGGTTATCTCGCGCATTGAGCGCAATGGGGTACTGATCGATCAGGGTATTCTGGCCACGCATTCGAAAGAGCTGGGAGAACGGTTAGTTGAGCTGGAGCAGAAGGCGCACGAGCTGGCCGGTGAACCGTTCAATCTCTCCTCTCCTAAACAGCTGCAAACTATTCTGTTTGAAAAGCAGGGTATTAAACCGACGAAGAAAACGCCGGGAGGCGCACCGTCAACCAGTGAGGAAGTCCTGGCGGAGCTGGCGTTGGACTATCCATTGCCTAAGGTGATTCTGGAATATCGCGGTCTGTCTAAGCTTAAGTCGACCTACACCGACAAGCTTCCGCAGATGATCAACCCGCTGACCGGACGCGTACACACTTCCTATCATCAGACGGTCACAGCGACCGGAAGGCTCTCTTCCAGCGATCCTAATTTGCAAAACATTCCGGTTCGCAACGATGAGGGCCGCCGTATTCGTCAGGCGTTTATCGCCCCCGAAGGCTATGTCATCGTCGCGGCTGACTATTCGCAGATTGAGTTACGCATTATGGCTCATCTGTCGCAGGATAAAGGACTGCTTAACGCCTTTGCCGATGAGCAGGACATTCACCGGGCAACCGCTTCTGAAGTCTTTGGCGTCGCGCTGCATAAGGTCAGCGGTGAGCAGCGTCGTAGCGCGAAAGCGATCAACTTTGGTCTGATTTACGGTATGAGCGCGTTTGGCCTGTCGCGCCAGCTAAATATTGGTGCTGGCGAGGCGAAGAAGTATATGGACCTTTACTTTGAGCGCTATCCGGGCGTTTTACAGTACATGGAACGTACCCGCGAACTTGCCGCCGAGAAAGGTTATGTCTCTACTCTGGACGGTCGTCGTCTTTATCTACCGGATATTAAGGCCAGCAACGCGATGCGCCGGAAGGCTGCTGAGCGTGCGGCGATCAATGCCCCAATGCAGGGAACGGCGGCAGATATCATTAAGCGGGCGATGATTGCAGTTGATGAGTGGTTGGAACAGCAGAGTGAACCGGTCGTGAAGATGATTATGCAGGTACACGATGAACTGGTATTTGAAGTCAGGGCTGATGCCGTTGATACCGCCTCGGCTAAAATTCGCGAGTTGATGGAAAGCAGTATGACGCTGGATGTCCCGCTGCGTGTGGATATTGGCGTTGGTGAGAACTGGGAACAGGCGCACTAACTCAGATTTTTATAGCCGGGAGAGTTGCTCGACCGGCTATTTTTTGTGTAGTGAAAAATTTTAATTTAATCGTTTCAGCACCCCGTCTGCCCTGCCTGTGGCTAACGATCGCGCTAACCATTTCAGCTAAAAGCATTTTTTAAGTAATTAAGCTACAGAAAGGCGGTCATTATGTGACGAATGTTGGATCTTGCCTGTCGTTTTCTGAAAATTAACTACAAAAAACCCTTTTTAGCGCCCAAAAAATCATGTAGAGTTTGTGTTGTAGGGTACAGAGGTAAGATGTTCTATCTTTCAGACCTTTTACTTCACGTAATCGGATTTGGCTGAATATTTTAGCCGCCCCAGTCGTTATGACTGGGGCGTTTTTTATTGGGCGGCGATCGGGCTTTTGTGTGAAAAACGCGCAGTCAGGAAAGCCTGTCTGCGTTTAAACGGGCAGGCTTCCTGATGGAAGGGAATTACTCGTCGTCGTTATCGTCTTCGGTTGCCGGTGGGAGTTCACTGTACCAGGTGTCCAGCTTCAGTTTCAGCTTATCTACGCCGATTTTCTTCAGGGAAGAGAACATTTCGACCTGCACATCGCCAACAAAGCCCTTCGCTGTTTCACGCACCGCGTTCAGCTGTGCTTTACGCGCGCCGGAAGCTAACTTGTCCGCCTTGGTTAGCAGCACCAGGACTTCGATCCCGCTCTGGACGGCCCAGCCAATCATCTGCTGATCGAGATCTTTAAGCGGATGGCGGATATCCATCAATACAACCAGACCTTTCAGGCACTGGCGTTCTCTCAGATATTCGGCCAGTGAGCGCTGCCATTTCAGCTTCATCTCTTCCGGAACTTCTGCATAGCCATAGCCCGGTAGATCCACCAGACGATAACCCTCAGCGACCTGGAACAGGTTAATCAGCTGGGTGCGGCCTGGCGTTTTACTGGTACGGGCAAGGCTTTTTTGATTAGTCAGCGTATTCAGAGCGCTGGATTTACCCGCATTAGAACGTCCGGCGAATGCAACCTCAATGCCGGTATCGGCGGGCAGGTGGCGGATATCCGGGGCGCTGGTGACAAAATGGGTGACGTGATAATTCCAGCCAGACAAAATAAATACTCCAGGGAAAAAAGGTAATTGCGCTGATTATACCCTGTATGAACGAAAAGCGCCCGATAAGACATAATAACCCTTCAAAACCCTGTGAGATATTTGCCATAGGTGTTGACAGAGTGCGCTGATTTTTTCCAATTGGATATTTATAATTACTTTATTTATCAGATAATTATTTTATTTTAAGGTAAAAAACTCCAAAAACCATCCAGGTATGCTTGATAGTCGAATGAGTTAGTCTACATTTGATATCAGAAACAGACAGTTTCGCTTCATTATGAAGTGCTCAGGGACCATCAGGATGATGACGGGCAGGGAAAGGATGAGTGTGCTGGAAGCGCAAGAGAGGGAAAGGAGCTCATTGGGACAGGGGCGATTTGCAACGGAAAACCGGGATGTTGGCTGCTAAAATGGACGCTGACACCGTCAGCCCTTCTTTGGAAGGTGCGAAAAAAGGCGACAGGGTGACCTGCCGCCTTTTTTCTTTGTCTTCTTTCTGCTAGATTTCGCCGCAATTCTATACTGAAGATAAACGTCTGAGATCAGAAACCATGAAGCAACCTGCACGCACGCCACAGGCACAAAAACCTGCCGCAAAAAATAAGCGTAAAACACGCGATGAACTTAATCAGGAAGCGCGCGATCGCAAACGTGATAAAAAGCACAGCGGTAATGCGTCCGGCAGCCGGGCTAATCCTGTGACGGAAAAGCAGAAAAGCGGCAGCGGGAATAAAAGCAAGGATCCACGCATTGGCAGTAAAAAGCCGATTGCACTGGGTGGGGATGCCGAAGTGACCAAACCGGTAAAACCGGTGAAGGCGGCTAAACCACAGCCGGAGAAAAAGCCGCGGCTGACGCCGCAGGAAGAGCTGGCGATGCTGGAAAACGACGAGCGCCTGGATAAGCTGCTGGATCGCTTAGAAAAAGGTGATTCACTGCCGGCAGAAGAGCAGGCATGGCTGGATCAAACGCTGGATCGTATCGATGTGCTGATGGAGCAGCTGGGCATTGCCTTGGATGATGATGTGGAAGATGAAGCCGCAGAAGAAGATATGTATCGTCTTCTGAAGGGTAACAACTGAGTTTTTACCCACTCACCGGCGGTGGCCCTGGGCCGCTGCCGGAAGGTCAATGCAAGGGCATCCGCGCTCTTTCCTGACCTGATTCGAACGTAAATTGAGGCGGAGCAATTCTGCGCTGCCTGCAATGATAGGTTTCTCTGCTGATGATTTGGCCTGGATCAATTATTGCGCTGATTCTGCTGTGCTGGCTGGGGTGGTTATTCGTTAAACTACAGCGGTTATCGCGCCTGAAAACACGGTTGCGTAGCAGGATCGTCAACCGGCATCAACCTGCCCCGCGACGGTCTCTCCGAAAGCGTACAAGGTAGGCGACCATGCAGATGCAGAAGGCAGAATGGGATCTCCCGTTAATTCAGAAATACAATACCTCCGGGCCTCGTTACACCTCTTATCCAACGGCATTGGAGTTCCATCAGGACTATGATGAACGCGCATTTTTGCGCGCCGCGTCCCGCTACCCTGAACGGCCGCTGTCGCTCTATCTGCATATTCCGTTCTGCCACCAGCTCTGTTATTTCTGCGGTTGTAATAAACAGGTGACGCGCCAGCAGCACAAGGCGGATATCTACCTTGACGCGCTGGTGCAGGAAATTGCCGCGCGGGCTCCGTTGTTCAGACAGCGTATCGTCAGTCAGATGCACTGGGGCGGCGGTACGCCAACGTTCCTGACCAAAGCACAGATCAGCCGCCTGATAACAGCCCTGCGGCAGAATTTTACCTTTGCCGACGATGTGGAAATGTCGATTGAGGTCGATCCCCGTGAAATCGAACTGGATGTGCTGGACCATCTGCGAGCAGAAGGCTTCAACCGGCTGAGCATGGGCGTTCAGGATTTCAATAAGCAGGTGCAGCAAAGCGTTAATCGGGTACAGGACGAGGAGACGATCTTTGCCCTGATGGGTCGAGCGCGTCAGTTAGGATTTACCTCAACGAATATTGATCTGATTTACGGTCTGCCGCATCAAACGGCAGAGAGCTTTGCGTTCACGCTAGAAAAAGTGGCCGAGCTGAATCCGGATCGTCTTAGCGTATTTAACTATGCGCATCTGCCTGAACTTTTTGCGGCGCAGAGAAAAATCCGTGAACAGGATCTGCCTGGTGCGCAACAGAAGTTGGATATCCTACAGCGGACCATCACTTCTCTAACCGACCAGGGTTATGAATTTATCGGTATGGACCACTTTGCCCGCTATGATGATGAGCTGGCCATCGCGCAGCGTGCAGGAAAATTGCATCGTAACTTCCAGGGCTATACCACCCAGGGAGACAGCGACCTGCTGGGGATGGGCGTTTCAGCCATTAGCATGATTGGCGACAGCTACGCGCAGAATCAAAAGGAGCTGAAGCACTATTATGCCGCCGTAGAGCGTGAAAAAACGGCGCTCTGGCGGGGGCTGGAGCTGAGCAAGGATGACTGCCTGCGCCGGGATATCATCAAGAGCCTGATGTGCAATTTTTCGCTCTCCTATGCCGTTATTGAAAAGCAGTGGGGGATCGACTTCCTGCACTATTTTGCAGAAGATCTGCAACAGCTCCAGCCGCTGATTGCCGACGGGCTGGTGGAGAGCCATGAGAAGGGGCTTCAGGTGACCTCTAAAGGGCGAATGCTGGTAAGGAATATCAGCATGTGCTTTGACAGCTACCTGCGCCAGAAAGCGCGCAGACAGCAATTCTCGCGGGTAATCTGAGTCGCATAAAAAAAGCGAGCCGGATGGCTCGCTTTAATCAAAACATCCTGTCGAATGAATGCTATTCCATCCCCAGCTCTTTCAGCTTACGGGTCAGCGTATTTCGCCCCCAGCCAAGCAGCCGTGCCGCTTCCTGCTTATGACCCTGCGTGTGGCGCAGGGCGGTAGTCAGCAGCGTACGCTCCATTTCAGGCTGCGCTTCAGACAGCAGATTTTGATGACCGGAGCGCAGCGCGCGATCGGCCCACTGTGCCAGCAGCGTCGCCCAGCTGTCCGGTAACGACTGCACCGGACTGTCCGGCGTTGAGGTTTCAAACAGCTCCGGCGGTAAGTCCTGAATCAGCACCTCCTGCCCGGCGGCCATTACGGTCAACCAGCGACAGGTATTTTCCAGCTGGCGAACGTTACCGGACCAGTGCAGGCGGGTCAGCGCCGTTTCGGTTTCCGGGTGCAGGATTTTAGCCTCAACGCCCAGTTCCCGTGCGGCGACCTGGAGGAAGTAGCGTGCCAGGCGGGGAATATCCTCACGGCGCTCGCGCAGCGGGGGTAAATGTACGCGGATCACGTTCAGTCGGTGAAATAAATCCTCGCGGAATTTTCCTTCCTGCACGCGCATTTCCAGGTTCTGGTGGGTGGCGGCGATAATGCGCACGTCCACTTTTACCGGTGCGTAGCCCCCTACGCGATAAAACTGGCCATCTGCCAGTACGCGCAGCAGTCGTGTTTGCACATCCAGCGGCATATCACCAATTTCATCCAGAAACAGCGTGCCGCCGTCAGCCTGTTCAAAACGGCCCTGGCGGATCTGGTTGGCGCCGGTAAATGCCCCTTTCTCATGACCGAATAACTCTGACTCAATCAAATCCTTGGGGATTGCGGCCATGTTCAGGGCAATAAACGGGGCTTTCGCCCGTGGGCTGTGGCGATGCAGCGCGTGGGCTACCAGCTCCTTACCGGTACCGGATTCACCGTTAATCAGCACGCTGATAGAGGAGCGTGAAAGACGCCCGATAATGCGGAACACGTCCTGCATTGCCGGCGCTTCACCGATAATATCGGTAGTTGGCCCGCTGACGGGCTGATTGCGCGGCTGCTGCTGCTCCTGATAGTGGCTAATCGCCCGCTCAACCAGCGCTACCGCTTCATCAATATCAAAGGGCTTCGGCAGGTAATCAAAGGCACCCTGCTGATAGGCGCTTACGGCGGCATCTAAATCGGAATGGGCGGTCATAATAATGACGGGCAGCATCGGATGGCGCTGTTTAATCTGTTTGAGCAGGGCCAGCCCGTCCATACCCGGCATACGGATATCTGATAATAAAACGTCCGGGGTTTTGGTTGCGAGAGCATCCAGCACCTCATTGCCGCTTTCAAAAGTGGCACAACTTAAACCGGCTCCAGTGAGCGCACGTTCGAGCACCCAGCGGATGGAGCTATCGTCATCGACGATCCAAACTATCCCTCGTTGCATAGAAACCTCACTGGCGAATAGGCAGATAAACTGAGAATTCAGTGTGTCCGGGCCAACTGTTGAAATCTATTTTTCCGGAATGCTGATCAATCAGGCTGCGGGCGATTGAAAGACCCAGCCCTGTACCGCCTTCGCGGCCGCTGACCATCGGATAAAACAGCGTATCCTGTAGCTGAGCCGGAATACCGGGGCCGTCATCTTCAATATCAATGCGTGCCACCAGGCGATAGCGTGTGCCGTGCAGCGTGAGCTGAAAGGCTGTACGGGTGCGTAAAGTAATGGTTCCACCTTCGTCGCCCAGCGCCTGAAGCGCATTGCGGACGACATTCAGCAGTACCTGTTCTATCTGGTCGGGATCGTGCGGCAGCTCCGGCAGACTGGGATCGTAATCACGTATCAGAGAAACGTTATCGGGCAGCTCCATCGATACCAGATTCACCACGCGCTCAGCGACCTGATGAATGCTTTGGGTTATGTGCATACCCGGCTGCTGAGGACCCAGCAGGCGATCGACCAGATTACGCAGACGGTCAGCCTGCTCAATGATCACTTTGGTATATTCCGTTAATCCCGGATCGGGCAAGGCTTTGGCCAGCAGCTGAGCCGCGCCGCGCAGCCCGCCTAACGGATTCTTAATTTCATGAGCCAGGCCACGTACCAGATCGCGTGCGGCAACCTGCTGAGCATGCTGCAACTGTTCCTGACTCAGGCGACGCTGGTTATCCATCGGTGCCATTTCCAGAAGGAGTAATCCTTCGGGCAGCCGTTGAGCGGTCAGCGACATAATATGTGCCCGGCTATCGACCACCAGGGTAACTTCGCTGTCGGTAAAGCCCTGACCTGCATCGAGGTTTTCGAACATCACCTCAATATTTAAAGAAAAATAGCCAATCAGTTCCGGCAGCGGGGTTCCGAACAGCTTGCGGGAACTTTGTGCCAGCAATTGCTGCGCTGCGGGGTTGGCATAGTGAATCACCAGCTCATTATCAACCAACAGAATACTGTTGATCAGTGAATTGAGAATCTGCCCAGCATCGGGCAGAGCGCCAGTTGCCATACAGCGTTCTCCTGTGTCATCCGGTTGCACTAATTTAGTGCAGTATAGCCATCAAACCCGAAAATCATCTTCTAAAATGACAACCAGGTGGAGAAAAAAGCCCATCCGAAGATGGGCTGAAAGTTTCCACGGCAACAAAATCCCCGACGTTTGCCCTGGCGCAGCATAAGCTGGCTTCCTTCACCTTCAGCCGCAGGGTCTGAACCCCGCGGGAGAGTGCGGTTACCGCCTGGCCGCGACATGGCATTCGCCGGGCTTACTACTTAAATTAAACGCTGTAGTACAGTTCAAACTCAACCGGGTGCGGCGTCATGCGAACGCGGTCCATCTCTTCTTTACGCAGATCGATGTATGCGTCGATAGCGTCGTCGGTGAACACGCCACCGCGGGTCAGGAACTCACGGTCTTCGTTCAGTGCAGCCAGGGCTTCGTCCAGAGAACCTGCAACTTTTGGAATTTCAGCTTCTTCTTCCGGCGGCAGGTCATACAGGTTTTTGTCCATTGCATCGCCAGGGTGGATCTTGTTGATAACGCCGTCCAGGCCCGCCATCAGCAGTGCAGCGAAGCACAGGTACGGGTTAGCCGCTGGATCCGGGAAGCGCGCTTCGATACGGCGAGCTTTCGGGCTGGCAACCACAGGAATACGGATTGAAGCAGAACGGTTACGGGCAGAGTAGGCCAGCATTACCGGCGCTTCATAGCCTGGGACCAGACGCTTGTAAGAGTTAGTCGTTGGGTTCGCCAGGGCGTTAATCGCTTTAGCGTGTTTGATAACACCACCGATGTAGAACAGCGCCATTTCAGACAGGCCGCCGTATTTGTCGCCCGCGAACAGGTTGGTGCCGCCTTTGGACAGAGACATATGGCAGTGCATACCTGAACCGTTGTCGCCGAACATTGGCTTAGGCATGAAGGTTGCAGTTTTACCGTAAGCGTGAGCCACGTTGTGAACCACGTATTTGTAGATCTGAATTTCGTCAGCTTTTTTGGTCATGGTGTTGAAGCGGGTAGCCACTTCGTTCTGACCCGCGGTTGCCACTTCGTGGTGATGAGCTTCAACAACCAAGCCCATCTGCTCCATGGTCAGACACATGGCAGAACGGATGTCCTGAGCTGAGTCAACCGGTGGTACCGGGAAGTAGCCGCCTTTCAGACCTGGACGGTGGCCTTTGTTGCCGCCTTCGTATTCTTTGCCGGAGTTCCAGTACGCTTCGATATCATCGATAGCAACGTGTGAACCTGAAGTGCTGCTGCCGAAACGAATATCGTCGAACAGGAAGAATTCTGGCTCTGGTCCAAACAGCACGGTGTCCGCGATGCCGGAAGAACGTAGGAAGTCTTCAGCGCGCTTAGCGATTGAACGCGGGTCGCGATCGTAGCCCTGCATGGTGCCTGGCTCAAGAATGTCACAACGGATGATCAGAGTAGAATCTGCAAAGAACGGGTCAATGAGCGCAGTGGTTGCATCTGGCATCAGAACCATGTCGGATTCGTTGATGCCTTTCCAGCCACCAATCGAGGAGCCGTCAAACATTTTGCCTTCTTCGAAGAAGTCAGCATTAACCTGATGAGCGGGAATGGTCACGTGCTGCTCTTTACCTTTAGTATCAGTAAAACGCAGGTCAACAAATTTGACTTCGTGTTCGTTCATCATCGACAGAACGTGTTCAGCGGACATACTTAACTCTCCTGGATTTTGTCATTGTCGTCGTGGTTAGAGAACCTGAACGGGCGCGCTATGCGTTTGGCTGCGCTGACTCCGATAATTCAAGAACTCTGACAGGCTATCAACCGTTGTGGAAACTGGCATTTTTCGCTTACAGAGAGTAAAGCGAAATCTATGCCAACTTTTTTATTCGGTAAAAAAAGCGCTATGATGGCCCTCTCGAAGGATAAAGCATGCACCATGATGGAAATGATGCACTGTTTTGGTGCCATTGTACGCTAGATGGGCACTATTTTGGTGCAGTTTTTCCCGTCAGTGCAATCTTTGCACTGACAATGGTAACAAATGCAATCCGAACAGTTATCTTTCTATGAAATTTGTGATCTTGTTCAGTCCTTCGATTAATCCGTGTACAATAGCGCGCTATTTCTAATGCCTGAGGCAAAGCTGTGATCGAAAATTTGCGTAACATCGCCATTATTGCCCACGTTGACCATGGTAAAACTACCCTGGTTGATAAGTTGCTGCAGCAGTCCGGGACCTTTGATGCCCGCACCGAAGCAACTGAACGCGTAATGGACTCCAACGATTTGGAGAAAGAGCGTGGGATTACCATCCTCGCAAAAAACACCGCCATTAAATGGAACGACTACCGCATCAATATCGTGGATACCCCAGGACACGCCGACTTCGGCGGTGAGGTTGAGCGTGTGATGTCAATGGTTGACTCGGTGCTGCTGGTTGTGGATGCAATGGATGGCCCAATGCCGCAAACCCGTTTCGTGACCAAGAAGGCGTTCGCCAATGGTCTGAAGCCGATTGTAGTGATCAACAAAGTTGACCGTCCCGGTGCGCGTCCAGACTGGGTTGTCGATCAGGTATTCGACCTGTTCGTTAACCTCGATGCGACCGACGAACAGCTGGACTTCCCGATTATCTATGCATCTGCACTGAACGGTATCGCAGGTCTGGATCACAACGATATGGCGGACGATATGACTCCGCTGTATCAGGCTATCGTTGACCGCGTATCTCCACCGCAGGTTGAGCTTGAAGCCCCGCTGCAGATGCAAATCTCACAGCTGGACTACAACAACTATCTGGGCGTGATCGGCATCGGCCGTATCAAGCGCGGTAAAGTGCGTCCAAACCAGCAGATCACCGTGATCGACAGCGAAGGTAAAACCCGCAACGCTAAAGTCGGTAAAGTTCTGACCCATATGGGTCTGGAGCGTATCGAAGCGGCTGAAGCTGAAGCAGGCGATATCATCGCAATCACCGGTCTGGGCGAGCTGAACATCTCTGATACTATCTGCGACCCGCAGAATGTAGAAGCGCTGCCGGCCCTGAGCGTTGATGAACCAACGGTTACCATGTTCTTCTGCGTTAACACCTCTCCATTCTGCGGTAAAGAAGGTAAGTACGTTACCTCTCGTCAGATCCTTGACCGCCTGAACAAAGAGCTGGTGCATAACGTTGCGCTGCGCGTTGAAGAAACGCCTGATGCTGATGCATTCCGCGTTTCAGGTCGTGGTGAGCTTCACCTGTCGGTACTGATCGAAAACATGCGTCGTGAAGGTTTCGAGCTGGCGGTATCCCGTCCGAAAGTTATCTTCCGCGAATTCGAAGGCCGTAAGCAGGAGCCATTCGAAAACGTAACTCTCGACATCGAAGAGCAGCATCAGGGTTCCGTGATGCAGGCGATGGGTGAGCGTAAAGGCGACATGAAAAATATGGATCCGGATGGAAAAGGCCGCGTGCGTCTTGACTACGAGATCCCAAGCCGTGGTCTGATCGGCTTCCGTAATGAATTCATGACCATGACTTCAGGTACAGGTCTGCTGTACTCCACCTTCAGCCACTACGACGATGTCCGTCCGGGTGAAGTTGGTCAGCGTCAGAACGGCGTACTGATCTCTAACGGTCAGGGTAAAGCCGTCGCATTCGCCCTGTACAGCCTGCAGGATCGTGGCAAGCTGTTCCTGGGCCATGGTGCAGAAGTGTATGAAGGCCAGATCATCGGTATTCACTCACGTTCTAACGACCTGACCGTGAACTGCCTGACCGGTAAAAAACTGACTAACATGCGTGCTTCAGGTACTGATGAAGCGACTACGCTGGTTCCGCCACAGAAGATGACCCTGGAGCAGGCTCTGGAATTCATCGATGATGACGAACTGGTAGAAGTCACGCCACAGTCAGTGCGTATCCGTAAACGTCACCTGACCGAGAACGATCGTAAACGTGCGAACCGCGGCCCGAAAGAGTCCTGATCCCTCGTTTCACTAATAAAAGGCGCGAATTTCGCGCCTTTTTTTTCACGCCTGTTTTCCTGCTCTTACCTGTTCAGTCTCCAGTTTTCCCGCTAGAGTGAATAACTCACCGGCACAAAAGGAGGCGTCTATGCTGTATATCTTTGATTTAGGTAACGTCATTGTTGATATTGATTTCAACCGGGTTTTGGGTGCCTGGAGCGATCTTGGCCGCGTGCCGCTGGCCACATTGAAAAATCGTTTTCAGATGGATGAGAATTTTTCCCGGCATGAGCGGGGAGAGATAAGCGATGAGCAATTTGCCGCTAAAATGTGCGAGCAGTTAGATCTTGCCCTCAGCTATGAACAGTTCGCCGCCGGCTGGCAGGCGGTGTTTGTCGGTGTCCGCCCGGAAGTCATTAAGATTATGCACAAGCTGCGCGAGCAGGGCGATCGGGTGGTAATCCTGTCCAACACGAATCGTCTGCACTGTGAATTCTGGCCGACCGAATATCCTGAAGTGAAAAGCGCAGCGGATAAAATCTATTTGTCTCAGGAAATGGGGTTGCGAAAACCCGAGCCTGAAATTTATCAGCGACTGCTGAATGAGGAAGACGTCTCCGCACAGGACGCCATCTTCCTTGACGATAATCTTGCAAATATTGAAGCCGCCCGCGCCCTGGGCATCCACAGCGTCCACGTTACGGATGCCGACGTGGTGCCTGCTTTCTTTGCCGATCGTCAATAGTCATGCATTTACATAAACACTACCGCCACCGCCTTCATGCCTACTGGCGGTGGATGAAACTACTCTGGCAACGTGTGGACGAAGACGGTATGACTACGCTGGCAGGTAATCTTGCCTATGTCTCGCTGCTGTCGCTGGTGCCATTGATTGCCGTAGTCTTTGCGCTGTTTGCTGCATTCCCTATGTTTTCGGACGTCAGTACGCAGATTAAAACGTTCATCTTTAATAATTTTGTCCCTGCGGCGGGGACAACCATCCAGAGCTATCTCGAGCAGTTTGTTGCGAACGTGAGCAAAATGACGGCAGTGGGGGTCGGTGGGCTGATCGTTACCGCGCTGCTGCTGATGTATTCGATCGATTCGGCGCTTAATACGATATGGCGAAGCAAAAGAACACGGCCGCTGATTTACTCTTTTGCTATCTACTGGATGATACTGACCCTGGGGCCACTGCTGGTGGGCGCGAGTCTGGCGATTAGCTCCTATCTCCTTTCGTTACACTGGACAACGGTCAGTGGGGTTAGCTGGCTGCTGGATGTCCTGCTGCGTATTTTCCCTTTACTGCTGTCTTGCCTCTCATTTTGGCTGCTTTATAGCGTGGTTCCCACTACGCAGGTAGCCTGGCGAGACTCGGTCGTTGGCGCCGTGGTTGCCGGATTACTCTTTGAGCTGGGTAAAAAGGGCTTTGCGCTCTATGTTACGATGTTTCCTTCCTATCAATTGATTTACGGCGTACTGGCGGTAATACCTATTCTCTTTTTATGGGTGTACTGGACCTGGTGTATCGTACTGTTAGGTGCGGAAATTACGGTTACATTGGGTGACTATCGTCAGATTAAACAAGAAGAACAAGAAAGAGAGAACGAAGAATCATGATTGCCTTAATTCAGCGGGTGCTTAATGCCAGTGTGACCGTGGCAGAAGAGACGATCGGGGAGATTGGGCCGGGATTGCTTATCCTGCTCGGCGTGGAGAAGGGAGATACGCCGGAGAGTGCGCACAGGCTGGTAAAGAAAGTTCTTGGCTACCGTATTTTCGGTGATGAGAATGACAAAATGAATTTAAACGTACAGCAGGCCGGTGGCAGTGTGCTGGTGGTATCGCAGTTCACGCTGGCTGCCGATACACAAAAAGGTTTGCGCCCTGGTTTTTCCGGTGGCGCAGACCCCGCAGAGGCCGAACGCCTGTACCGATGCTTCATCGACGACTGTCGTGGAAACGGCATCATCACGGAAACCGGGAAGTTTGCCGCCGATATGAAAGTGGCGCTGGTTAATGATGGACCGGTGACCTTCTGGTTACAGGTTTGACGCAGCTGGTCGAGCGGCAATGGAATGGCCTGGCGAGTTCAGACAGAGAGAATCATTTTATGTATCACCTCCGAGTGCCAGAAACAGCTGAAGAATTAGATACCTACTACCAATTCCGTTGGGAAATGCTGCGTAAACCGCTGCACCAGCCGATGGGATCGGAACGGGACGCGTGGGATGCCCTGGCGCACCATCAGATGGTGGTCGATGAGCAGGGGCAGCCGGTTGCTGTCGGCAGGCTTTACATTAATGCGGATAACGAAGCGGCAATCCGTTTCCTGGCCGTTCATCCATCGGTACAGGGGAAAGGGCTGGGGACACTGGTCGCCATGACGCTGGAATCCGTTGCCCGGCAGGAGGGCGTGAAGCGCGTAGTGTGCAGCGCTCGTGAAGACGCGGTAGACTTCTTCTCTAAGCTCGGCTACCTCAATCAGGGTGAAATTACCGCGCCACAAACCACGCCGGTACGCCACTTTTTAATGATTAAACCGGTGGTTACGTTGGACGACATTCTGCATCGTGCGGACTGGTGTGGTCAGTTACAACAGGCATGGTATGAGCATATCCCTCTCAGCGAAAAGATGGGCGTGCGTATTCAGCAGTACACCGGGCAAAAATTTATCACCACAATGCCGGAAACCGGTAATCAGAACCCCCACCATACCCTGTTTGCCGGAAGCCTGTTCTCGCTGGCCACGCTGACGGGCTGGGGATTAATCTGGCTGCTTTTACGTGAACGCCATCTTGGTGGCACCATTATTCTCGCCGATGCCCATATTCGCTATAACAAACCCGTCGTGGGCAGACCCGGTGCCGTTGCAGACCTGGGTTCAATGAGTGGCGATCTGGATCGCCTGGCGCGCGGTCGTAAAGCCCGCGTACAGCTGAAGGTCGAGCTTTTTGGAAATGATGAGCCGGGCGCCATTTTTGAGGGCGTGTACATCGTTTTACCTGCCGATCCCGACGGGCCGCTGGAAAAAGGGGGCTCAGGAAGCTGAGTTTTTACCTCCGTTATTACCACAACAAATAAAAGCCGGCCAATATGGTCGGCTTTTTCATAGTGGATCACTCTGTTTAGAGATGTCATTGTCTTTTTAAATGAAATTCTATTGATGACACGGCTAAAAAAGTGATAAATGTTATTTTTTATATCCTTTAGGATAAAAATAACAATACCTTTATGTTTTAAGTGAACTTTATCTTTAAATAATCATGATTTCCATTATTAATCGTTCTGATACTTGAAGTGGATAATATTGGTATATATTTCATCTATTCGTTAATTTATCACCATCTGGTGACAGTCTTTTCGTTGAGCAACGGATTTGTATGTTATCGTAAATATTTTATTTTTCAGAATTTTATGTCGAAATTATTATTCACGCATCTAACCAATTCAAATGAAGAGGGTTGCTTGGTAGATTATGTCCGAGCATAGAAATGTTGATGCTGTTTTTTTAATTTAATTCCATATCAAGGATGTAAAAATGAAATTGAACAAAATCTTAATGTCTGTAGGCGCTGCGCTTATTTTCACCTCTACGGCATCTTTTGCTGTTACCGATCCAACATCGGGAACAATTAATTTTGAGGGTAAACTGGTTAACTCAGCCTGTGGCCTGGCAGCCTCATCCAGCCCGGTAATAGTTAAATTCGATGAAACTACAACGTCATCTCTGAAAGATGGTGGCGAGCATAGTTCCCAGACGAAAAATATTGAACTGGTAGACTGTGACACCACTCTGGCGAAACATGCCACGGTAACCTATCAGCCAAATACCATTAACGTAAATGACGACACGCTGGCAGCTATCCTTTCGGGTACCGCTAGCGGAGCAGGTATTGGTTTAAGAGATAACGCTGGCCAGCCCGTAAAATGGGGCGTGCCATCTGCACCAGTTGAGCTGCAGGACGGTGATTTTGTTATTCCATTTACCGCATTTGTTAAAGCTGATAACGCCTCACATGCTGTAACTCCGGGTAAATTTACTTCTCAGATTAACTTCAAGATCGAATACCAGTAATAGATAAATATTAACGCAGGGATAGCCCTGCGTTAATATCACTACGATCTCCTAAATGAGGTTGGAGGAGTAATGTATTTACGCAAATGGATTTGCTTTGGGGTTTTTTACGGCGTTACGTGCTCTTCTCACAGCGCAGAAGTTATCTACAATACGCCCGGTGAGGTCATGATGTCGGGCGAAATTATTGATGCCGCATGTGTGATTGATGAACGCGATCGGGAAAAATGGATCGAATTTGATCTGCTAACCGCCCGTGATATTCGTAGTCAAACAGGTAACGGTATTACACGTAGTTTCCATATCCGTTTACGGGGTTGTTCCCTCGAAAGTCAAATTTATCCCGGCGTTTTCTATCGCAGAGCCAGCGTGAATTTTAGTAGTGACTTGGCCATTTCGGATAATCAACTGATTGGTATAACCGGAGATGCCAAGGGTTTTGGTATTCGCCTGAGTGACGCTGATGGAAACACAGTGAAGCTCGGAGAGCCAACGTCAGATTTTCCTTTGAAGGACGGTGTTAATACACTGAGCTTCAAGGCAACGATAGTTCCTGTAAATAATAACGTTAGAGCGGGCGAATTTTACGCAACCGTTAGGTTTTTTATGGATTATTTGTAGTGAAGGTTTTCACTGATAAATTTATATAGTGAGGCATGTCTTATTACTTAAGGCCATATATCTTTTTATATATGAATGCCCAGGGATTGGGAAGATATTTAATGTTATTTATCATTAAAAGCAGATACAAACTATCATTAGTAAATCTGATACTATGCCTGATCGTACACTCTTCCTGGGCAGCGGATGGTGCCGTGGAATTCAGTATTGATGCGATGGATGCTTCCGATCGCGGTAATGTCGATCTCTCTCGCTTTTCTGAGACCAACTACGTTGCGCCTGCGAAATATTTACTCGATGTAAAAATAAACGGCCGCTATTACAAGCAGGATCGTATTGATTATATCGTATCTCCTGATGACAAAAACAAAACTCTGGCCTGTTTAGCGCCAGATATGGTCAAGTCTCTAGCTCTGACAGAAAAGGCATTAAAATTAGTTCGTAAAATTAACGAAAATTGCTTGGATATCACGACTGTTCCGGGGGTCACGCTTATAAACCAGGACGGTGGTCTGGACATTACTATTCCTCAGGCGTGGATGAAATATTCCGATCCTGATTGGATACCGCCAGAGCGTTGGGATACCGGTATTCCAGGCCTGCTGCTGGACTACAGTATTAGCGGGCAAACAAGCCGTCAGGTCGGTGGTGGGGGATCGGGTTCAAATACCAACTACTCAGCCTACGGACAGGCCGGTGCCAACCTGGGCGCATGGCGTTTGCGTGCTCAGTATCAGGGTAATTACTCCGGCAGCGAGCATCAGCATCGTTTTAACTTTAACCAGATTTATGCTTTTCGTCCGTTACCGATGCAGGCGGCGAAACTGACTCTGGGTGAGATTTATTCAAACTCTCAGATTTTTGATACCGTTCGTTTTACGGGAATAAATCTTGCCAGCGATGAGCGTATGCTGCCGCCGAATATACAGGGCTATGCGCCGCAGGTCCGTGGTATCGCCAAAAGTAACGCAAAAGTAACGGTTAGCCAAAGTGGGCGCACGATTTATGAGACCACGGTGCCCGCTGGTCCGTTTAATATTCAGGATCTGAACAGCTCTGTTCGTGGAGAGCTGGATGTGAAGGTGGAAGAACAGGACGGAACGATCACGACGTTTAAGATCAATACGGCAAATATTCCTTACCTTACTCGTCCTGGATACATTCGTTACAATACATCGGTTGGGCGACCGTCGCTGTACAATCATAAATTACAGGGGCCGGCGTTTTACACCGGAGATTTTTCATGGGGTTTAAGCAATTCGTGGTCTGTATACGGTGGGGTACTACTGTCTGGAAAGAGTTATAACGCCTGGTCTACGGGTATTGGTCGCGATCTTGATATTTTTGGCGCTATTTCAGTAGATATGACGCAGTCAATCAGCAAACTGCCGGGTGAAAGTTCGCAAAACGGTATGTCATATAAACTAAGCTATTCGAAAACCTTTGATAAATATAATAGTTCAATTACCTTTGCGGGCTATCGTTTCTCAGAGAAAAAATACCGCACGCAGTCCCAGTATCTTGACGATCGTTATAATGACAGTAAGCGTACGGGTTATGATAAGCAGATGTATACCATCACCGCGAATAAAACCTTCTGGGCCGATAATCCGGATTTGATGACATCATTGTATCTTACCTATACCCACCAGAATTACTGGGACAGAAGAGCTCAGGATCGCTATGGGCTATCTTTGGCGCGTTCCTTTACCGTTGCAGGTATTAGCGGTATTACCGCGAACCTTGCGCTCTTTCGTTCGAAATACGATGGGCGTAATGATGATAGCTTATCCTTCTCTTTCTCTGTGCCTATTGGCGACAGTCGATGGGCCGGATACGATCTGCAATTGCAGGGGCGAAGCAATACGCAGATGGCTTCGTACAGCGATAGTCATGATTACAATAACACCTGGCGTATCCGCGCCGGTGCAAATCAGGACGGTAAAAGCAGCGCCGATGCCTACTATATGCATCGGGCACAGATGGCCCAGCTTGATGCAAACCTGAGCTATCAGCAGGACGGCTATGCCTCGTTGGGCGGTACCCTTCGTGGGGGAATTACCGCAACGCGCTACGGTGCGGCAATACATAATAGTTCTGCAACGCAGGACACCGCCCGTGTAATGGTGGATACCGGGGGCGTTGCCAATATTCCGCTTAACGGCAGGCGGACGACAACTAACCGATTTGGTATTGGCGTCGTTCCTGATGTAGTTAGCTATAACAGCTTCGATACGCGTATCGATGTTGATGCATTGGGCTCAGACGTTGAGGTCACACGCGCAATAGCAACGGCGACGTTAACGGAAGGGGCGATCGGGTATGAGAAATTTGCGATGGCGCAGGGCGAAAGGATCATGGCGCAGCTGCGTTTAAAAGACGGCACTTCACCGCCTTTTGGTGCTGAAGTATTTAACTCCGACGGTGTCAGCGTTGCTTTGGTTATGGATGCAGGCATTGCCTATCTCTCCGGCGTACAACCGGGTGAAAAGCTTTCTGCCGTTTGGGAAGGAAAGGCGCAGTGCTTTATTCAAACGCCAGAAAAACCGGCGCACGAGCAGGCACAAATTTTATTACCGTGCCAATAGAATTGTTGCAGGGAAGCCCCTTAGTTTCTAAACAGGAATTTTAATCATGAAACGTTCTATCTTTACTATCAATATCACAGCAGCAGCCGTTTTATTGATCACCGGAATAGGATCTGCGCAGGCCGGGATCTCATTGGATCGCACCAGAGTTATTCTTACGGGGAAAAATATCTCTGCCAGTGCGAATTTATCGAATACCAGCCCTACTGTTCCATTCCTTGCACAGTCATGGGTTGAAGATACCAGCGGTAAAAAAATTACCTCTCCTCTGGTGGTTTTACCTGCTCTGCAACGCATCAACGGTGGGCAAAAAGGCGTTATTCGGATAACCAAATCAAACGGTATCGATGCCCTGCCGCAGGATCGTGAAAGTCTCTTTTATCTGAATGTCAGAGAGATACCACCAAAGCCGGACAGGGGTAACGTTCTTCAACTTTCGATGCAAACGCGGGTTAAATTGTTTTACCGACCTACGGCAATCCTTCTGAAGGATGAGGCTGTGTGGCAAAATCAGGTTGTTTTTAAAAAAGAGGGCAATAAATTAATAGCGGATAATCCAACGCCTTATTTTATTACCATCATCGGGTTGTCAAGAGACTCCTCTAAGGGTAAAGGAGCAAGTCTGACGTCATTCCCAGGGGTCATGATTTCTCCCAAATCCACATTAGACGTTCCTGTGAATGATATTAACGTCACTGATTTTGCCATGATGTATGTCAATGACTATGGTGGTCATCCTGAGATTCGCTATCATTGCCAGGGAACTGTCTGTAATGCATTACCTGACGATCAGCAAAGGAAATAGTCTGGCGTGACTATTTAACTCGGTACATAGAGGGATGTAATTATGATGGCCCGCGTATTAATCTTATCCGCCCTGATATTTAGTCAGTTTACCAGTGCGACCGTTTCCCCTGTTCACCGGGATTTACATAACGCCATAGGGGAAAAGGGCATTATTCATTTCCACGGTGCCGTGATGGTTTCGCCCTGCGTGTTTTCTGCTGAGTCCCGCGAGCAAAGTGTGGATATGAAAATGATCACCGCCCGAAAATTTCATCAGGCAGGCGATCGCTCAGACCCGGTAATATTTTCTATCAGGATGAAAGACTGTCTTGCCGGCGCACATGCAAGTCATGAGGATATTCCTGGTAAGATTACTGGCATAAATACCCGGGTTTATACATCGGATGAACGAGTGATATCACTCTCGTTTATGGGAGAACAGGATGCTGCTAATTCTGAACTGCTGATGGTTCACGGTGGAACAACAGGTCTGGGATTACGGCTGATGGATAGCAAAGGCAAAGCCCTTATTTTGAATCAGACTCAGCATCCTTACCTGCTAATGCCGGGTGATAACAGCCTGACGTTTAGAGCTTCGCTAGAATCAACCCAGAAAAACGTCGGCTCCGGCAGTTTCTACGGAATGGTGCATCTGATGATGGAGTATTTATAATGATAAAGGGGATGCTGTCTAACGTTAATTCTTGCCGGTTTTTTTACCTGACTTTTCTGGCTCCGCTCTTTTTTTCTTCACAGGCATGGGCCTTCGTACAGGGTGAAATTGTAGAACCTGACAGTGGTGGTCACAGATATAACATTGATATAGAGAGTATGGATCTGCCGTCTAATCAGATTGGAACAACAGTGGTGCGTACATGGGGATCACCAACGAAGTATAATGTTCGCATTTACTGCCCTGATGCACCCATAAACATGAAAGAGCGTTATTACAGCGGTGTTTCAACGATGCCGACCTCTCCCACCGGGGATGGTTTTCTGAAGCTGAATGATTATTTCGATGTTAAGGTTGAAATAAAAATGGTAACTGGAAATAGTACGATGGACTTTATCACTGTTCCTTTCAATAATATGCCAAACAATGTGCCGGATGATAGCTGCGAGGTACCTGTATCATTGATAACAGGTAAGACGCAATCAGGTGCTGAGGGCAGGGTTACATTTAGAATAAGAAAGCCGTTAATTAATGGTCTAACTCTGAACGGGCAGGAGCTTGTTAAACTGTACGGTAGGGTAGATAACCCCGCCGTCAGAAAAGTTAACCCTCTTGCTATCGTCACCATTAACTCGGGCGTCATTACCGTTCCAGATAAGTGTACTGTTAATGATGGTGCTCCAATAAAGATTGATTTTAAAGAGATCCCCGGCTCAAGTAGTATGTTGAACGGTAAAAGCTATCAGCAGCCGGTCCCGATAAAGGTTAAATGTACGGGCGGTAGTTTTGCAGAGGAAGGTAATTTGAGAATAAAAATGGGCATTCAGGCAACTGTTCCCGGCCCGGCTAGTTTTAATCCGGATTACATCGGCACCACCGGCTCGGTAGATCGTAGTAATCTGGGGATCGCCCTGAGCACCAGCTCGGGCACGCCGATTATACCTAATAAATTTTATGAAATTAATGAGTTTAGTAACAACCAGGGCTCTTGGGATTTGGTCGCTGCGCCAGTAGCTAAACCAGGCAGTGAAATCCTGGAGGGGGATTTCAGCGCCACGGCCAGTATTGTGGCTGAGTTTCAGTAGGAGCAGGGCATGATAAACCTCCGATTATGCAGTTTGTTATTCCTTTCTGCCGTTGTTATCAGCGCTGATGCTGCCAACATCAGGGCGCCGGCATTGATTAGCGGTGGAGAAATACATTTCGTCGGGAAAGTCATCTCTTTACCTTGCCGGATAGCGCCTGGCGATGAACGTATACCGGTCGATTTCAAAGATATCGCGTTGAAAGATCTTTTTAGTAACGGAAAAACAAAACCGATACCTTTTACGATTCATCTTCTCGACTGTAATACGGTTGTATTCAATTCGGTCACGGTAAAATTCTCGGGTAATGAAAGTACTAAGCTCCCGGGGCGATTAACGATTACCGCTGTTGACGGGGGGGATATGACTGCCGTTGGCGTTGGGCTGCAAACCCTGGAGGGGCAGCCGATAGAGCTGGATAAAGATGCGCTGGTCGCTGCTCTGTCAGAAAAAAGCATGAGCCTTGATTTTAGCGCTTTTGTTGAAGGTGATATTACCGCTTTAAAAGAGGGGAAGGTTGATTTAGGGCACTTCACCTCTACGGCTAACTATACCCTGTCTTACCAGTAGGAAAGGTTTTTATTATGTCTGATACAACCTCAATAACCGGGCGTTATCGTTTACGTTCGGGGAGGCGCCTTGTATTACGCTTTTTCCTGCTTGGCCTCGTTTTTCTTTTTATGGCTATTATTCTGCACTGGTATCAGCCCAATATGGGAGGCAGTGGTTTGTCGCTGCCTTTCAATATCACGGCATGGATGCTGGTGTGTTTAGCGATGATAGCTGTTTTACTGTGGCCACTTAGAAGGCGGCGACTGCGTTTAAGTAAGGCATTTATCTGGTTTTTTTGTGGCATGCTGATCCTGATCGCGCTGTCTTTAACTACCCGGGCAGTCTGGCGCGAAAATGCAGCGTTAACCACGGTGGGAATGATCGGCAGCCTGTCTTTCTATCTGGTGCTTTTACAGCTCAGAATTCGGTTATCGACACGATACTGGCTGCTGATGGCGATACTATTAGCCGTGGTTCTGGAGTGTCTGCTCTCTCTGATTCAATTCTTTCATTTACCCGCGGCGGCCCGGTGGGAGTTCTCCGATCAACTCTCCGCACGGCCTTATGGTATTTTTCAGCAAATCAACGTCATGGCCAGCTTTGTAGCAACGGGCGTGGCGCTGTTATTTTATCTGTGTTTTGCTTCCACCGTGCCCTCGCCTGCTCTAACTGGACGATTTAACGTTGGCAGGCAGATAGCCTGTATTTTTCTGTTTATGTTATTTGGCGTGACGCTTCAGCTGTGTCAGTCACAAATTGGATATCTGGCAACGCTTGTCGCGGTGCTCTGTTACTGCTGTTGGTTCTCTCAGCAGAGAACGAAGCTGCTGTGGACGGTTGGTGCCCTGGCAGCGGGTATTCTTATTGGTAAGGCCATGCAGCTGTGGATGATGACGCCCTCCATCACCCATATTCAAAGCAGCCATATTCGTCTGATGTTTATTATCGACAGCCTGCGAATGTTTAGTGAAAAACCGCTGTTAGGCTGGGGTATCGGTGGATTCGAGTACAGTTTTCTGCATCGTTTTGGGGGAGAAGAGACCTTTATTGCTCAGGGAGCGGCGGCCCATCCCCATAATGAAATCCTGCTGTGGATGGTAGAGGGGGGGATCGTCGGACTGTTAGGGACCGCGGCAATCATTTATGGTGGCGTTATTATTGTCAAACAGGCTTACAGGCAACAGAAGCTGCCGTTTTTGACGCTGACATTTCCCGTGCTGCTGCATATGATGACGGAATACCCCATCTATCAGTCCGTTCCCCACTGGCTGATACTGCTGCTGCTGTTACGCTGTGTGGATATGCCGCGATGCTATTGTAACGTTCCTGGCCCCGTAATGTGGGGAGGGCGGGCTCTTCTTGGCGCAGCGGCAGCGGCGTCGTTTGTTCTGCTGGCTGCTGCGTATCCGTTACAGGAACGACTGACGCATACAGAGCGTGAGGGGCGTCAGGCACAGCTTCCCCTGAGCGATCTTTCTGTCGGCGAAACGTTGCTGTCCGATCGTTATCAATTTGATATGCACATCGGCGACTTACTGCGTTTCAATCAAACCGGTGATAAACAGTGGCTGCTGCATTTTGAGCGCTGGGCAGAACGTTACTCTGAGGTGCATCCGGATGCGAATGTGTATGCTACGAGAATGGGTATTGCTCGCCATTTAGGTGACACGGTTCGCCTGGCAGAGTTGCAAAAGCAGGGGCGCTGGCTGTTTCCCGGCGACCCTCGATTTGCTGATGAGTAATGCCTAGCGGTCGCTGTTCACTATTCCGTTTGTCATTCTCTGCTGCAGAGAGGTATTCGCTGGCGTCGCTGAAAGCGTTGCGTTAACCGTTTTTTTCAGCTGACGATCCTGCTGTAACGAGCCTTGCCCGCTCATCTGGAAATTGCCTTTACCCGGCGGTAGCTGAGACCAGCCCCAGTTTTGCAGCAGATTGACCGCCACCTGGCGACCGTTCAGAGTGAAAGAGAATGCTCTGTCCGGCAGCTGGCTGATGCTGGCCGTGGATTCCAGCATACCATCACCGCTAAATGCGCTCATTTCCGTGACGTTGATGCCGCTATCACTTGCTGCCAGCGTCAGGGACGGATGGCGTAAATCAACGCGGTTGAAGGTTGCCTCGGCCGCATTCAGGCTTAGCGTTCCGGCCCACAGCCCCCACTGGTGATTGCGTGCCAGCAGCAGCTTGCTGCCCGTGCCATCCAGTGAGGTCATCTGGAAAGGAAACTCGGTATTGATATCGATAATCAGATTGCGATTTGCGCTGAGTCGGGAAATTTCCACGCTGTCCAGCCAGTTCGGTAGGGCGGTCATCCAGCGTTCGCGCCAGCTGGACGGCAGCGTATATTCCAGACCGGCAATCATCACCTCGTCCAGAGTCAATTTTTTACTGCTGCGCTCCCAGTTCCCCCTGGCACGTATCAGGCCATTGACCCATCGTGAACTAAACTGGGTTACCTCTACGCCCTGGGGTGAAAAGTCCAGGCTGGCGATAGGATCATCAAGCTGCAAACTGCCGTTGATAAAACTACTGGCGTTCATGGCCAGTGAGCCGCCGTCGCTCTGCCAGCTGCGATCGCTCAGGGCAAGGTTTTTCAATACTAAATCGAGGTCGGTTACGGCCCAGTCTTTTCCCTCAAGGCGGGCATCCGTGATATCCACACGGCCAAACTGAACATCGGGAAGCGACATCAGCGGCTGAATAAACTCACTCAGCGTCTTATCACTTTGCAAACGGATACCGTTCAGTCGCAGGCTGTGTACCCGCCAGCTACCGGCGCCATTACGCTGTGCGCTGGCGGTTATCGATCCGCGGGCAACATCGGCCCCCAGATTATTAATCGTCCAGTCCTGCCCCTTTATGCTGCCCTCAATAATCGCGTTAGCCGCGGATAAACCCTTTATCTCCAGAGAGCCTGCGCTGACCTGGAACCGGACCTGGCGATCGGGCCGGTTTACGGCTTCCGGCTGCCAGGGAATGATGCCACCGTCAACGCGCTGAGCCTGGACTGGCCAGTCACCCTGAGAGCGGTTCAGGGCCATCTGACTGAGCTGTAGCCGGTCCGCCTGAAGTGAGGGCACCGCGCTGTAGTTATCAAGGTTCAATGTTCCCTGCTCCAGGCGGATGCTGGAGAAATTTAGCGGATTGCTGAACTGCATCAGACTCAGACCGAGGTCAACGCGTCGGGCAACCAGCATTGCCGGCTGCCCATCGCGGCCAAAGGAAACATCATTGAGCACAAAATGGCTGGGGTTCGAAAAGTCATGCTCTGCTTTACTCAGCGACAGCTGATAAATACTGTTATCGCTGATTTGACGGCTAAACCATCCCGCGCCCCACTGAGTTTGTAGCAGTACGTAAAGGGAGACGATTACCAGTAGCAATAACAGCAGCAGGGTAAGCAGAACTTTTCCGAGAAATTTCATTGCAACCATCCCGTGGGAAATCGGTAATGGCTTGTTATGCCTGATTTATCGGCGTTTCTCAACCGGGAAGGTGCTTAGCGAGCAGAATTTATCTACCCGCTAAGCCTACAGATAGGAACGCGGTGGAATTACTTCTCCTGCGGGAACAGCAGATTCAGAACAATAGCCGTGATCCCACCGGCCGCAATGCCTGAAGAGAGCAGCGTTTTCAACCAGTCAGGGGCAAATTGCAGGATCAGCGGCTGCTGTGACACGCCCATTCCTATCGCCAGTGACAGGGCGATGATCATAATCGCCCGACGGTTGAGGGGTTCGCGCGACACGATCCGCACCCCGGACGCCGCGATAGTACCGAACATAACAAGGGTTGCTCCGCCAAGAACCGGCTCAGGGATATGCTGTACAAAGCCGCTGACGGCCGGGAACAGCCCCAGAATAATCAGCATCAGCGCGACAACAAAGCCAACGTATCGGCTGGCAACGCCGGTTAACTGGATAACGCCGTTGTTCTGCCCGAAGCAGGAGTTCGGAAAGGTATTGAACAGAGCAGATACGCAGGAGTTAAGGCCGTTTGCCAGTACGCCGCCCTTAAGACGCTTCATGTAGATCGGGCCGCTTACCGGCTGCTCTGACACGTCAGAGGTCGCGGTAATATCACCAATGGTTTCGAGGGAGGTCACCATAAAGATCAGCATCAGAGGGATCAGGAGATTCCAGTCGATGCCCAATCCGTAATACAGCGGCATCGGAACGGCAATCAGTGAGGCATTGGCAGGCGCGGTGTTCGCTGGCAGCATATCCAGCGCCCAGGCCAGCAGATAGCCGACGGCCATAGCGATGACCAGTGAAGCAACGCGCAGATAAGGGTTACGCTGGCGGTTGAGCAGGATAATGACCAGCAGCACGGCCCCGGCCAGCAGCAGATTTTTGGGCGCACCGAAGGTGTGATCGTTCATCGCAGCGTAGCCGCCGCCGATAGAGGTCAGGCCGACCTGGATCAGCGACAGGCCGATAATCATCACCACCACCCCGGAAACTAGCGGCGTGATAATCCGGCGTGCCAGATGCAGAACCCGCGACAGCGCCATCTCCGTGCATGACGCGAGCATCAGCGTGCCGAACAGCGCGGCCATCATAGTGGGAACATCCGCACCCCCGTTTTTTAGTGCCAGGCCCCCCATAATCAGTGGGGAAACAAAGTTGAAGCTGGTGCCCTGAATAGAGAGCAATCCTGAGCCAACCGGACCCCAGGTTTTGATTTGCAGGATAGATGCCACGCCGGAAGCGAACAGTGACATGCTGATAATGTGCTGCGTATCCTGAGCGGGCAGGCCGAGGGCCTGGCAAATAAGCAGTGCTGGCGTGATGACGGCAACGAACATTGCCAGAAGGTGCTGGCAGGCAGCAAACAGGGTCTGAGGCAGCGGCGGGCGGTCCTCAAGACGATAAATTAACTCGCTTTTACTAACCGGGACAGGTTGGCGATCGGCGACAGCGTCATGGGTATCTGCGGACATTTCTGGGTTCCAGCGAAAATAAAGTGGCGATTTTAATCCTCTCCTGGACAAAAGCAAACGTTTGCTGATGATGTGAGCAGATAAATAAAACCGGCCTTCAGGCGTTAGTATAACGTTCGGTTTCAGGTAGCCAGCGCTCAATCAACGCCTGGGCCTGTTCGGGATAATGCTGATGGATATGGCGCGCCACCCGCTGAACTTCGGGGATCATCGCCTGATCGCGCAGCAGGTCGGCGACTTTAAACTCAGCATTACCGGTTTGGCGCGTGCCCAGCAGCTCACCGGGACCGCGGATTTCCAGATCGCGTTGTGCAATCACAAATCCGTCATTGCTGTCGCGAAGAACCTGAAGACGTTTTTGAGCGGTTTTGCTCAGCGGGGTTTTATAGAGCAGCACGCAGTGGGAGGCGATAGCGCCACGGCCAACTCGCCCGCGTAGCTGGTGGAGCTGTGCCAGCCCCAGCCTTTCCGGATTTTCAACGATCATCAGACTGGCATTGGGAACATCCACGCCAACCTCAATGACAGTTGTTGCAATCAGCAGCTGTATTTCGCCCGCTTTGAACGCCTGCATCACCGCCTGCTTCTCCGCCGGTTTCATCCGTCCATGCACAAGGGCGATGTTCAGTTCCGGTAGCGCCAGCTTCAGCTCTTCCCAGGTGGCCTCCGCCGCCTGTGCCTCAAGCAGTTCCGACTCTTCAATCAGCGTACATACCCAGTAAGCCTGACGATTTTCCGTACTACAGGCGCTTTTAACCCGGGCGATAATTTCAGCGCGGCGCGTGTCGGGAATGGCGACGGTGGTTACTGGCGTTCTGCCCGGCGGCAGTTCATCAATGGTTGAGGTATCAAGATCGGCATAGGCGGTCATCGCCAGCGTACGTGGGATCGGGGTCGCGGTCATGATCAGCTGATGCGGATGAAATCCCTGCTCTTCACCTTTCTCCCACAGCGCCAGTCGCTGATGGACGCCAAATCGGTGCTGTTCATCGATAATCACCAGAGCCAGTCCGTTAAACTGGATCTGCTCCTGGAAAATGGCATGCGTACCGACAATCATGGAAACCTGGCCACTGGCAATCGCTTCCTGCTGCGCAATCCGGGCCTTACCTTTCTGCTTCCCGGCCAGCCAGCCGACTTCTATTCCCAGCGGTGCGAACCACTGACGAAAATTACTGGCGTGCTGTTCTGCCAGCAGTTCGGTGGGGGCCATTAGCGCAACCTGTTTGCCATAGGCAATAACGTTTAGCGCCGCCAGCGCTGCAACCAGCGTTTTTCCAGAACCGACATCGCCCTGAACCAGGCGCATCATGGGATAATCATGGGACAAATCGGCGGCTATTTCCCCGGCCACGCGCTGCTGTGCGCGTGTAGGGCTGAATGGCAGTGCGGCCAGCATCCTGTCACTCAACGTGTGGCGAGGCGGCATGGACAGCGCGTGGTAGCGCTGTGCGCCGGCACGCACAGCCAGCATGCTGAGATTATGAGCCAGCAGCTCTTCCATAATCAGACGGCGCTGGGATGGATGTGTCCCGCTGACCAGGTCGGCAAGCTCAATATCAGGCGGCGGACGGTGCAGGGTACGCAGCGCTTCAGGCAGACCAATCAGCCCCTGGCTCAGTTCCGGCGGCAGCAGCTCGGCAATCGTACTGGTCTCCAACAGCGTCAGGGCCTGATCCGTCAGACTACGCAGCGTGGCCTGGCGGATCCCCTCGGTGGTGGAATAGACCGGAGTGAGCGTTTCCTGAAGCCCGGTCACCCCGTGCTCACCCTGGATTTTATACTCGGGATGAATGATCTCAGCACCGCGCTGGCCGCGCTTGATCTCGCCATAAGCGGTCACGCGCCGCCCGATAGCGAGGCTGTTTTTCATACCGGCGTTAAAATTGAAAAATCGTAGTGTCAGCACCCCAGTGCCATCGCTTATCTGGCAGGTCAGCATACGGCGACGGCCAAAGCTGATATCGCAGTGGAGAACTTCACCCTCTACCGTGGCAAAAATACCCGGTAGCAGATCGTTGATGGGATAAAGCTGGGTACGATCCTCATAGCGCATCGGTAGATGCAGCAGGAGATCCTGTACGGTCACTAATCCGAGCTTAGCCAGCTTTGCCGCCTGACTCGCCCCCACGCCGGTCAGCGTGTTAAGTGGGATGGCATCCAGCAGGCGGGCCTGCATTACTTATTCGCCTTTGACTGCATCGTTGCCCACCACTCCGCATCGGCTTCGACTTCACCGCGATCGTTGATAACCGGATACTGCAGCCCTTTATGCTTCGCCACCCGCGCCAGTACCGGGTAGCCCCCTTCAAACAGCAGACGCTGTTGTTCGTTATAGGGAAGCGAACTTTCCCGGCGCAGATACATACCCGCATTCTGACGCTGACGCTGTGCTTCGTACAGGATCAGCGCGGAGGCAACAGAAACGTTCAGTGACTGCACCATACCAATCATCGGAATAACGATCTCCCGATCGGCCAGCTCGAGTGCTTCTTGAGTTATGCCGGTTTTTTCCTGTCCCATCAGAATACAGGTTGGGCGGGTGTAGTCTATTTCACGGAAATCGACGGCTTTGTCAGACAGGTTTGTTGCCAGAATCTGCATATCATGGCTTTTCAGGTGGCGTACCGCATCTGAAATGGTCCGGTGCGTTTTCACCTGTACCCAGCTGTTGCTGCCCGCTGCCGATGAAACCATGGTACGCATACGGCTACCGGGCCAGACAGCATGAACTTCATGCACGCCCACGGCATCGGCGGTACGGATCACCGCAGAAACGTTATGGGGCTTATGGACCTGTTCCATGCAGACCGTCAGGTCGTGCTGGCGGGCGGCAAGCATCTCACGGATGCGGGCATAGCGTTGAGCATTCATGCGAAGGATAACTCCCTGAAAATGTTAATTCCGTCGCGGTGCGTTAAATGTGCGATCAGGTGGCAGGAGGCTAAGCGGAGCATCGCTCCGCCTGGCCTTAGTTACGGTTACGATGCACCTTGATCACATCCGGCATTACACGAATTTTACGCATAATATTGGCCAGTTGAACGCGATCGCGTGCCGTCAAACGGATAAAGGCGCTGTAAACACGGCCATCTTTTTCTTCCGTATTCAGACTCTGAATGTTAGAACCCGCGGTATTAATTGCGGCGGTCAGGTTGGCCAACGCACCCTGGTGGTTAAACATATCCACCTTGATTTCGGCGACAAACTCCTGATCGGTCACTTTATCCCACTCTACCGCCATAAACTTCTCAGGTTCTTTCTGATAGCCACGGATATTTCGACAGGACTCGTGATGTACAACCAGCCCTTTACCCGGACTGACGTGCGCCACAATCGGATCGCCGGGAATCGGACGACAGCATTTAGCGAAGGTGATAAGTACACCATCGGCACCCTTAATCGGCAGCTTGCTACGCGACGAGGAGTTGGCTGGCGTATCGACCGGCGCGGCATCACTCTGCTGAAGGTTTTTTGCCACGACAACGCTCATCGCGTTACCCAGACCAATCTCTGCCAGCAGGTCGTCGAGCGTGGCCAGTTTCATCCGCTCAAGTTCATGCTGCACATTTGACTCGGGGATCTCAGCCAGTTTACGGCTACCGCCCAGGGCATGATTGAGTAAACGGCGTCCGAGGCTGACAGAGTCATCCCGCTTCAGATTCTTCAGCAGCTGGCGAATTTTAGCCCGCGCTTTAGAGCTGACCACAAAGTTTAGCCAGGCGGCATTGGGACGAGCGCCGGGCGCGGTAATAATTTCGACAGTCTGCCCGCTGGTGAGCGACTGCGACAGAGGATACGGTTGGCGATCGACGCGCGCACCCACGCAGGCATGCCCGATATCGGTATGCACGGCATAGGCAAAATCGACCGGCGTCGCGCCCGCCGGTAATTCAACAATCCGCCCTTCAGGGGTGAAAACGTAAATCTCATCCGGGAACAGATCGGATTTTACACTTTCAATAAATTCAAAGGAGCTACCCGCACTTTGCTGAAGTTCCAGCAGGCTTTGTAGCCAGCGCTGGGCACGAATCTGCGCGGTAGTACTGCTTTCGCCCTGTTCTTTATAAGCCCAGTGCGCAGCCACCCCCATTTCCGCCATCTGATCCATATCTTCGGTACGGATCTGCACCTCTACCGGCACACCGTGCGGACCAATCATTGACGTATGCAGCGACTGATAGCCGTTGGCTTTCGGGATGGCAATGTAGTCTTTTACGCGTCCCGGACGTGGCTTATACAGACTGTGCATTTGGCCCAGCACGCGATAACAGGTATCCATATCCTGCACGATCACCCGAAAAGCATAGATATCCATGATGGAATGGAAGCGCTGCTCTTTCAGATGCATTTTGCAATAGATGGAATAAAGGTGCTTTTCACGTCCGCTAACGCGACAGGGTATGCCCGCCTCCTGTAGGCGACCGTCAATTTCTGAGAGGATTTTTTGAATCATCTCTTTGCGGTTGCCGCGGGCGGCTTTGACCACTTCCTTAATCACACGATAACGGTTGGGATACAGAGCTTCAAAGCCCAGTTCTTCCAGTTCGGTTTTCAGGTGGTGAATACCCAGGCGATGCGCCAGTGGGCTGTAAATTTCCAGCGTTTCCAGCGCAATGCGACGACGTTTATCCGGGCGTAGAGAACCCAGTGTGCGCATATTATGCGTACGGTCTGCCAGTTTGATCAGAATGACGCGGATATCCTGCACCATCGCCATGATCATCTTGCGAAAGTTTTCGGCCTGGGCTTCTTTTTTATCGCGGAATTTTAGCTTATCAAGCTTGGATACGCCTTCGACCAGCTCAGCAACGCTCTTACCGAATAGCTGCTCCATATCCTGATAGGTTGCGGGCGTATCTTCGATAACATCGTGTAGAAGCGCCGCCATCAGCGTTTCATGGTCGAGTTTCATCTCGGCAAGAATACAGGCAACGGCAACCGGATGAGTGATATAGGGCTCACCGCTGGAACGTGTCTGTCCCTCGTGAGCATCACGTGCGACAAGATAAGCTTGCTTGAGGCGCTTTATCTGCTCCTCAGGCAAGTATTTTTCAATCAGTTGATTGAGACTTTCAAACAGATACAAGGCGAGCCTTCAGAGCCGATTAACGACGACCTTCAGCGATAGCGGTAACAGCCTGAATTTCAGCGGCTTCCTGCTCTTGCTGTTCCTGACGATCGCGGACGTCGAGGATCTGATTAGTAATCAGGCCTTCTTCGATTTCGCGCAGTGCGATAACGGTAGTTTTATCGTTTTCTTCCGGAACCAGCGGATCTTTGCCACCAACCTGCATCTGACGAGCGCGACGTGCGGCGACCAGAACCAGGTCAAAACGGTTCCCAATTTTTTCTACTGCGTCCTGTACGGTTACGCGTGCCATAAGTGTGATACTCCACGGGTGAAGAAATGACTGGGCATCATACTGAGTTGTCCTCAGTCTGCCAATAGTTTGCTGATTAAAGCATCATGACGGGCTTTCTGACGGCCCATGCGCAGACGCTCGGCGCGAATAATGTTTTTTAGATCGGACAACGCCAGATCAAAATCATCATTCACGATTAAATAATCGTATTCCGCATAGTGGCTCATTTCGGCGACCGCCTGTGCCATGCGCTTGCCGATCACCTCTTCGCTGTCCTGGCCACGTCCGCGCAGGCGGCGGTCCAGTTCATCTTTTGACGGCGGTAAAATGAAAATGCTGCGTGATGCCGGCATTTTATCACGGATTTGTTTTGCACCCTGCCAGTCGATATCAAGAAAAACGTCAACGCCGGTAGCAAGAACCTGCTCGATAGCGTCGCGGGAGGTGCCGTAGTAGTTACCAAAAACCTCAGCATGCTCCAGGAAGGCATTTTCACTAATCATGGTGCGAAATTCGTCATGATTAACAAAGTAATAGTGTTCGCCGTGATTTTCACCAGGCCGCATGCCACGCGTTGTGTGCGAGACTGATACTTGGGTATCGTACAGCGGTTGCGTTTTTAACAGCGCCTGAATCAGGCTGGATTTACCCGCGCCGCTGGGGGCGGAAACAATAAAAAGCGTGCCTTGAGCCATGATTATTCTTGATATGCCAATAAAGCGGAGTCTACTTCCTGCACAGTATACACATGTGCAGCTCTTCATGCAGCGTTTAGGCTACGTCACACACCATTTTACCTGAAAGTGCATGGCATCACGCAAAATTTTGCCTGTCGCTGCATATTTACAACGAAACTCTTCGGGGCTTTTCCCATCAATCAGGTTTGCCACTCGAAAGCGCGGCCGCTTCACGCTTAACTTCAGTACATCGTCAGTTCTCAGGGAGAGACAAGAATGCGGTATCTGATGTTACTCGCGTGGTGTTACAGCGCAATGTCATTTGCTCAGTGCCCGGTGTGGACGCCATCGCGGCAAATTAGCGAGATTTCAGCACTGCAAAAGCAGCTTCAGCAATGGGACGAGGCCTATTATCGCCAAGGAAAAAGTAACGTGGGTGATGAACGCTATGATGCACTTCAGGATAAGCTACAGGGCTGGCAGCGCTGCTTTCTACCCGATAGCAACATGAGGCAGCCGACGCTGTTCACTGATGGAAAGACGCTGCATCCGATTGCCCACGTTGGCGTCAGAAAGCTCAAAGATAAGCAGGCGGTTGCCCGGTGGATGAGCGGCAGAGGCGACCTGTGGGTTCAGCCCAAAATTGATGGTGTCGCCGTCACGCTGATGTACCACAATGGACAATTGCAAAAGGCAATCAGCCGTGGCGATGGTTTGCGTGGCGAAGACTGGACGAGAAAAGCCCTTAACATACCCGCTATACCGAAGACTATCCCGCTGAAGACAGGCCCGGTTATCTTTCAGGGAGAGCTTTACCTGCTGATGAACGATCATCGGCAGGAGACAGACGGTGGTCAGAACGCCCGGTCGATTGTCGCCGGTGCACTGATGGCAAAACAGCACACAGATGTGCTAAATAATATCGGGCTGTTTATCTGGGCCTGGCCGGACGGCCCGGCATCGATGCCGCATCGCCTTAAGAGCATACGCGATGCCGGATTTCCTGATGTGAGCCGCTGGACACGGCGGGTGCAGGATGCTGATGCGGTGCAGGTCTGGCGTAATCGCTGGTTCCAGATGCCCTTACCATTTCCTACTGATGGTGTTGTTGTTCACAGTGAGCCGGGTTCCCAGGGAAAATACTGGATGCCCGATCTGGGTGACTGGGCCGTAGCCTGGAAATATCCTGTTCCTGAAGTGAGCAGTGAAGTGCGGGCGATCAATTTTACGATTGGACGCAGTGGAAAAGTCAGTACGGTGTTGGAGCTTGAACCGGTACAGCTGGATGATAAGCGGGTGGGTAAAGTCAGTATCGGCTCGGTTTCTCGCTGGCGTGAAAAGGATATTGTGCCCGGCGATCAGGTGAGTATCAGCCTTGCGGGGCAGGGGATCCCTCGGCTCAATGAGGTTGTCTGGCGCGTCGCCCAACGCGACTATCCGCTTCCCCCCGATGGCCGGCGATATCATATGTTGAGCTGCTTCTATCTGACACCCGCCTGTAGAGAACAATTTTTGGCGCGCCTCGAGTGGCTTGGTGGTAAAAAATCACTGAATTTTTCTGGAATAGGCCGCAGCGGTTGGCAGCGACTGGTTCAGGGTGGCAGCCTGACGCATCTTTTTTCCTGGCTGGCGTTGTCCGAAGAAAATTTACGTACTGCTGTTGGTATGAGTCAGCCTGCTGCGCATCTTTTCTGGCAGCAGTTTCAACTTAGCCGCCAGCGGCCGTTCAAACGTTGGGTCAGGGCGCTGGGCGTCCCCATCCCTGAATCGGCATTGCTGGCGCTTACCGATGACAGCTGGGATGATCTACTCTCACGTACCGAAGCGCAGTGGCAGCAGCTGCCGGGAATTGGGTTAAACCTGGCCCGCCAGATCCGCAGGTTTCTGCACTATAAGGATGTTCGCCAGACGATAGCCTCGCTGAACTAACCAGACGAAGCACTGTAGCGTTGCCGATCGTTTGATTCAATGGTCCCCGTGCGGATAGTTGAATACGGGCAAACCCAGTTTGAAACGTAAGGCCAGCAGACGAGCAGTAAAGCCGCAAATCAGCGTAACGATCACGACCGTCTCCATTGAGAGAGACGTTTTCAACAGCAGAATGTAAACCCACCCGGACGCAAACGCGATGCCGGCATACAGCTCTTTTTGAAACACCAGCGGAATGCGATTGCAGAACATATCGCGGAGTACGCCGCCAAACACGCCCGTCACCACGGCACTGATGGCGGCAATGATCCCGGCGTGGCCCATGTCCAATGCAACCTGGGCGCCCAGTATTGAGAATACCACCAGCCCCAGCGCATCCAGCACCAGAAAAACTTTGCGTAAGTGGGGCATCAACGGTGCCGCCAGCGTGGTGATCACCGCTGCTGCGGCGACAATCATGATGTATTCAGGATGTTTTACCCAACCTAACGGATAGTGTCCAAGTATCATGTCGCGCACCGACCCGCCACCGATAGCCGTTACGGAAGCGATGATGATCACACCGAACATATCCATCTTACGCCTGCCCGCAGCAAGGGCGCCTGTCATGGCTTCGGCGGTGATTCCAATGATATAGAGAATGGTAAGTAACATGGTCTGCTCCTGGTGACGAGGGCGCAAGCCTAAGGGGTTATCCTGTTTACGGCGACTGAAATTTTCTCAGGAGTAGAGTAATGGATTATTTTTAATAATCAAAATCAAGTGATTTCCTCGAGGTTCTTTATGTATCAACATGAAGTTAATGGTTTTTTAGTTTTTCGTTTAATTCGTGCAATGATCGGATTTATAAGGAGGTCTTATAAATTTTCTATTGGTGTGGTTAGAAAAAACACTGTCTATGCAGCCTTCTTTCATCTGCGGAGATACCTTCGGCGTATCTATCGTTCTGTCTGAGTACGTCATCTCGTTATTCGAATCGGTAAATATTTGCGATAAATATTGATTGGAGAGTACGATGAATCTTATTTTTTACTCTTTATTAATTTGCAATAGTTATTTTTTTAACGTTTCTGGCTGTATAGGATAGAAAAATGTATACTCCTGAATTAATCTCATTAGGATGAGATTATGTAGTTACATTTAATTCTTAAGAGTTAGGCTTGTGAGGGGTTGTAATTAGTGAAAGTGGTAAGTTAACGGATAGCCTGGTTAAGGGGCTATTATCTTTTTTTTAGGTTGATGGTGTTTCTAAAATTCAAAAAACCAATAACAATATTGTTATGGTTCAGTAAAGTATTCTATTATTTTTTTCTAAAAGCTATCTGTTTATGGCATGTGGCTGTACTACACATAGCAGGTCAAATCACGGCAAGGTGTTTAGGTAGTTTTTGGCACATAAGGAACGCTATGATGATATTTATCGGGAGGGAGTATGTTTAATCGATACACAGTAACAATATCAGATGATCATCCACATATCCTGTATTCGCTAAAAATGCTTTTTAGCGGTAGTGACAAGTTTCTCATCACTAATGAAGCTATATGTGGCAAAGATCTGCTATCCGCGTTAACCGCAAAGCCAACGGATATCGTGATAACGGATTTTTCTCTGGGTTCAGATCGTTCTACAATCGATGGTTTTACTAAATTGCGTGCTTTGAATGGACGCTTCCCGGACACAAAAATTGTTCTGTTGACTTCACAGAAAAATACCGCAATCCTGCGTAAGGCCTGTGACTACGGTGTTCGGGCAATAGTCAGTAAATGCGATACGGTAGAGGAGACGGTTCTGGCATGTCATCATGTTACAAGTCAGACCGATTGCTATTTTTCATCGTCATTTAACTACCTCAAGGCTCCAAACACTAAAGGTAGCGAGCGAGGGAGTGCATTGACTCCGAAAGAGCTGGAAGTAATTAGACTATTTTCTTCCGGATACTCGTTAGCTGAGATTGCAAAGCGACAGAACCGGACAATTAGCACTATTTCTACTCAAAAGTACAATGCGATGCGTCGATTAGGTGTTTCATCAAATATCGAACTGATACGCTATGCGTATGCGCAAGGATTGATTTAATTTCAACAATAAAATAAGTGGGTTATTGGAAAATAGTTCCATTAACTATTTGTGGCTGTTGTCTTTTAAATATAAAAATAAATGGGAAAATCTTTATTTTTTCAGGGTTTTCTTCATAAAAACTTACATGAAAGGTGGCTCTTTTTTTGCACGCCTGTTTTCTATCATTTTGAATAAAAGATGCATTTTCCACCAGGGGAATAAATTGTTATTAATGTTTCTTGAAGGGAGATTAATAAAATTAAAATTAACGTGTAAATTGATTAACCAGTAGCATGCATCGCTACTGGTATAGATCAGTTCTTCTTAACAAATTCAGACTTCAGCTTCATTGGCCCAAAGCCGTCAATCTTACAGTCGATGTTGTGATCGCCCTCGACCAGACGGATGCTTTTCACTTTTGTGCCAATTTTTAGCGGTGTAGAGCTGCCTTTTACCTTCAGATCCTTAATGACGGTGACGCTATCGCCATCTGCCAGCAGGTTACCGTTGGCATCCTTCACGACCAGACTCTCTTCTGTACTATTTTCTGCACCTTCAGCCCAGACATGACCGCATTCCGGGCAGTTGAGCATGGTTCCATCCTGCCAGCTATATTCTGAATGGCACTTCGGGCAGGGAGGTAAAGTTTGCATGGTTAAGCCTCAGTTAAATCCATAATAAAAGAAGGGTGATAGTTTACCCTGTTGAATGTGCTCTTCCTACCATAAAAAAACGCGATAAGGTGTCTTATCGCGTTGAGCGCACGTCGTCCAGTGCCGGGTTCGTTACTGTATTCGTAACAGAATCCTCTGGTTTCTTAATGGCGCTAGATATGTTCTAAAACATTACTCGATGTTCTGAATCTGTTCACGCATCTGCTCAATCAGTACTTTCAGCTCAATTGCCGACGCGGTGATTTCCGCGTTTATGGATTTTGAACCCAACGTGTTCGACTCACGGTTGAACTCCTGCATCATAAAGTCCAGTCGGCGACCCACAGCCTCTTTTTTCTTCAGTATGTTGTAGGTTTCTTTTACATGAGCCTCAAGGCGATCTAATTCTTCTGCCACATCGACACGCTGGGCCAGCATGACCAGCTCCTGCTCCAGGCGGTTATTCTCCAGCTGGACCTGAGCCTCTTCAAGACGAGTTACCAGGCGCTCCCGTTGCCACTTAAGAACATCGGGCATATGGCTGCGTACCTTGACAACCTCTGCACTCACCCCTTCCAGGCGTTGCTCAATCAATCCTTTTAACGCCGTACCTTCAGTTTCACGCGCCGTGATAAAATCATCGATTGCACGATCAAGTGCGGTCAGTAGCTGGGCTGAGATAGCATCCAGATCCTGTTCTTCCGCTGACATAACGCCCGGCCAGCGAAGAATATCGACCGGGTTGATTTCACCTTCGTCGCTCTGCATTTTCACCCATTTGGCCGCTTCAACCAGCTGGATAGCCAGTTTTTCATTCAGCACCAGGGCGCTTTGCGCGCTGGGATCCGCATCAAAGCGAAGATTGACCTCAACCTTTCCACGCGTCAGACGGTTGCGGATACGTTCGCGAACGGCAGGTTCAAGCCCGCGAAATTGCTCCGGCAGACGAATATAGGTTTCGAGATAGCGCTGGTTTACGGAACGTAGCTCCCAGGCTGCGCTCCCCCATTCGCCTTTGGTTTCACACCGTGCGTAGGCAGTCATACTGCGGATCATTTTGCGTACCCGTTTTAGAGAATGATGCAGGGAGTATAACGGTGCGGGCGCTGGCTTAACAGGAGTTAGGTCAAAAGGCGGTATCGCGCCAGATTTTTTATCTATCCGAAGGGCCAGGCTCTCTCTACCTTAGTGCGGGTGCGATGCGCAGTCGCATGGCGTAGAGCAGATTGCTTACGGTGCTTGAGATAGGCATTCATCGTTGAAATCCGTATAATGCGCAGCCAATCCTATAAGCAAGCCGGAGAGAAACTATGCGTCCATCAGGCCGTAGCGCACAGCAGGTGCGCCCCGTTACCTTGACCCGTCAGTACACCAAACATGCAGAAGGCTCTGTGCTGGTCGAATTCGGCGATACGAAAGTATTGTGTACCGCCACGATTGAAGAAGGCGTGCCTCGCTTTCTTAAAGGGCAGGGCCAGGGATGGGTGACTGCGGAATACGGCATGCTGCCACGAGCGACTCACAGCCGTAACGCGCGTGAAGCGGCGAAAGGTAAGCAGGGTGGCCGTACACTGGAAATTCAGCGCTTAATTGCGCGTTCACTGCGTGCGGCTCTGGATCTCAAAGCTCTGGGTGAGTTTACTATTACCTTGGACTGCGACGTGTTGCAGGCCGATGGCGGTACGCGTACGGCTTCAATTACCGGTGCCTGCGTAGCGTTAGCCGATGCGCTGAATCATCTTGTGGCCGCTGGAAAGCTGAAAGCTAATCCGATGAAAGGGATGGTTGCCGCAATTTCCGTGGGAATTGTAAACGGTGAGGCGCTGTGTGACCTGGAGTATGTGGAAGACTCAGCGGCTGGCACGGATATGAATGTGGTCATGACCGAAGATGGCCGCATCATTGAGGTTCAGGGAACTGCTGAGGGTGAGCCCTTTACTCATGAGGAGCTGCTTACGCTGCTGGAGCTGGCACGCGGCGGAATAGCTACCCTGGTCCAGGCGCAGAAGGCTGCGCTGAGTCACTGATTTTTCCAGGCGACCCGAAGGTCGCCTTTTTTCTGCCTGAACATTGAGGAATGACAACATGAAAGCCTGGCAGCGCCAATTTATCGAGTTCGCCATCAACAAGCAGGTGCTGAAGTTTGGTGAGTTCACGTTGAAATCTGGACGTAAAAGTCCTTACTTCTTTAACGCCGGCCTGTTTAATACCGGGCGCGATCTGGCTCTGCTTGGCCGCTTCTATGCCCAGGCACTGGTCGATTCAGGTATTGATTTTGATCTGGTTTTTGGCCCGGCGTATAAAGGCATTCCAATCGCTACGACGACCGTTGTCGCGCTGGCGGATCATCACGATCGCGATGTGCCTTACTGCTTTAATCGCAAAGAGGCTAAAGATCACGGCGAAGGTGGAACGCTGGTCGGCAGCCCACTACAGGGTAAGATTATGCTGGTGGATGATGTGATCACTGCCGGTACAGCGATACGCGAATCAATGGAAATCATTGCCGCTAATCAGGCTAGTCTGGCCGGAGTGCTGATCTCTTTGGATCGTCAGGAGCGTGGCCGTGGGGCCATTTCAGCCATCCAGGAAGTCGAACAGGATTACGGCTGTAAAGTTATATCCATCATTACCCTGAAAGAGCTCATCAGCTATCTGGAAGAGAAACCAGAACTTGCCGATCATCTTATATCGGTGCGCAGATACCGTGACGAGTTTGGTATCTGATACGGCCGTGAAAGCGAAGGGCTGACCTGCTGTTGTGGTCAGTCTTTCGCGGATATCAGGCTAAACAAACTGTGTAGCCAGTAGCGGCCAGCGCACTTCAAATTCTGCCGTTGGACGATAGCGAAACTCCGAGCGTACAAACCGCGACAGAAGTCCTTCGCAGAAGGCGAGTAGCTGGCTTGCCAGCAGGGTCTCATCGGTAGTGAAACCTTCGCCCTCACGCATTTTCTTTTCACGCATTACCTGACGAAGCTGTACTTCAATGCGTTCAAACAGCTGGTTGATACGCCCCTGTAAACGATCCTGTTCAAACATCAGCGCATGCCCGGTCAAAATGCGCGTTAAACCCGGATTACGCTCACCAAAGCCCAGAATCAACTGCGTAATCAGACGTAAACGCGTCAGCGTTTCTTTTTCGTCTTTCAGTATCAGATTGATGCGCGTAATCAGGCTGTCTTCAATAAATTCAATCAGGCTGTCAAACATCTTGGTCTTGCTGGGGAAATGACGATAGAGCGCTGCCTCAGAGACACCAACATTTGCCGCCAGTTTTGCCGTCGTTATTCGCTGGCTGCCGTCGCTGGATTCCAGCATTTGTGCCAAAGCCTGCAGGATTTCCTCGCGACGATTCCTTTTCGCACTCTTTTTTTCTGCCATGTCTTAAAAGACCCCTGAGAACACCACCATAAACGGACAAAAGCCCACGCAACGTCCGTGAGCCAGAAATGCTCACGGTGGAAAGAGTCAATATTTTCGTTACGGGGGCGAAAGAAAGTTACTGGCGACCGGAATGGCCAAAACCGCCTTCACCGCGCACGCTGGTATCAAAATCGTTGACCAAATTGAATTCGGCCTGCACCACGGGGACAAAAACCATTTGAGCAATGCGTTCACCCGGTTCGATAGTAAAAGCGTCCTGTCCACGGTTCCAGACGGACACCATCAATTGGCCCTGGTAGTCAGAATCAATCAGGCCGACCAGGTTGCCCAGCACCACGCCATGCTTATGGCCCAGACCGGAGCGAGGCAGAATGACTGCCGCCAGCTGTGGATCGGCAATATGAATAGCCAGACCCGTTGGTATTAGCGTGGTTGCGCCTGGCTGTAGCTCAAACGCACTGTCCAGGCACGCACGCAGATCCAGTCCGGCAGATCCAGCGGTTGCATAGGTTGGTAGAGGAAATTCCGTACCGACTCGCCTGTCTAAAATCTTAACGTCGATTTTTTTCATCATAAAGGCTGACTATCTCGTCTAGTAAACGTTGGCCAAGGAGAGACTTATCGCTGAGCGGTAAAGTTTTTTCTCCTTGCTGCCAAAAAAGATGAAGAGCATTGGAATCACTGTTGAAACCCTGCCCGGCTTTGGCAACATCGTTGGCGCAGATTAAGTCCAGATTCTTGCGCATCCGTTTTTGTTGCGCGTATTCTTCCACATTCTGGGTTTCAGCAGCAAATCCTACCACGTAGGGACGACCTTGTACTAAAGCCGCAACGCCCGCGACAATATCAGGGTTTTTCACCATTTTCAGGGTAATTTCATCCCCCTGCTTTTTAATTTTTTCGTCAGATACCGTCGCTGCCCGGTAGTCTGCAACGGCGGCACAACCGATGAAAATATGTTGTTTGCCGATTTGTTCCATCACGGCGTGCTGCATTTCCAGCGCGGTAGTCACGTCGATGCGTTTAGCCCAGGCCGGCGTAGTTAAATCTACCGGGCCTGCAATAAGCGTCACGTTAGCACCGCGTTTTGCGGCGGCGGCGGCAATGGCAAATCCCATTTTTCCGGAGCTGTGATTACTGATGAAACGAACCGGATCCAGCGCTTCGCGGGTCGGGCCGGCGGTGATCATAATATTAAGATGTTTCAGGTCATCGACAGGGGAGGCCCAGTCTACGGCCAGGGCGACAATCGCCAGGGGATCAATCATGCGGCCCGGTCCAATATCCCCACACGCCTGACTGCCGCTGTCCGGCCCCCAAATCATCACGCCACGCTGCGCCAGCAGGTGCAGATTATGCTGAGTGGGTAAAGCACGATACATCTGCTGATTCATTGCGGGAACGACAGCAACTGGCGCTGCTGTGGCCAGACACAGGGTGGTGACCAAGTCGTTAGCCATTCCAGCGGCGACGCGGGCGATGAGGTCTGCGGTGGCCGGGGCCAGAATAACCAGGTCCGCCCATTTTCCCAGCTCAATGTGCCCCATTGCTGCTTCTGCGGCCGGGTCCAGTAGGTCGTCCGCAACCGGATAACCGGAAACAGCCTGGAGACTAAGCGGGGTGATAAACGCTTTCGCGGCATCCGTCATTACCACGCGGACTTCCGCGCCGCGATCGCGCAGTCTGCGTACCAGTTCAGGGGTTTTATAGGCCGCAATACCGCCGCTGACACCCAGAACAATACGCTTTCCTGTTAATCCCATCATTTGCCGTTCGCCTTCTGTTAATCCTGCCTGAATCTTATATACCGCAATGTCGATATTTTACCAAATTCGTACGGCAGGTCGTTTAGCCCCCCGCCATCATTGCGATCTGCCTCGTAAAGTCAGCAGGCCCCCCTGGAAAACTACTGTATATAATGACATGCTTTTTTCTCTTCGGGAAGGAGTGGCAGCGCATGGAAAATAAATGGCAAGGGTTACCCCCACGGGAAAAGCTGATTAAGTATGGCGCGGCGGCGTTAAGTGACTGCGAACTTTTGGCGATTTTTTTACGCACCGGTACGCACGGCGTACATGTTATGGAGCTTGCACAGCGGTTGATGAGCCGATTTGGTTCCCTGTATCGATTGATGAACGGTAAGCAGGAGGATTTTCATGCCATCGACGGGATTGGCGAGGCAAAGTATGCCCAGATTAACGCCGTCTCGGAGCTGGCCCGCCGCTGTTTTTGCTGTCAGGAGGCCCTGGCAAGTCATGCTGTGACCAGTTCAGAACAAATGCTGGATTTTTTGCACAGCTCGTTGGCACACCGGGAGCGGGAAATTTTCCAGGTTATTTTTTTGGATAACCAGCATCGGGTTATTCACTCAACGGAAATGTTTAGCGGTACGATAAACAGCGTTGAGGTTCATCCGAGGGAAATCGTTCGCGAAGCGTTAAAATGCAACGCCGCCGCGCTGGTGTTGGCACATAATCATCCCTCCGGCATCGCGCAGCCAAGCCGTGCCGACCGTGATATTACTGAGCAAATTGTTCGTGCCTGTACGCTGCTGAATGTACGTGTACTGGACCACATTGTGATTGGGCGCGGTGAGTACGTCTCTTTTGCCGAGCGTGGATGGATGTAAATAATTATCTGTTATCCTCGAATGAGGACCGTTATGATGTTTTTTTACCGCGCTGAGCAGGCCATTTCGCGTGCAAATTAGACAATTGCAGGCGATCCACTGGGATCTTTATTTGTTCGGGACTTGAGCACTCGCGCTACAGGGCGTATACTACGCCACCTTTGAGAATCTCGGGTTTGGCGTTTGAGCCTGCTCAGCGGGTTCACATAGAACTCGCCTGGATAGGCTATTAGTCTGACGAGGCGGCCAAACCTTATTTTTAAAGCTCGAGCTGATTTGATTTTTGGAGAATAGACATGTCACGAGTCTGCCAAGTAACTGGCAAGCGTCCGGTGACCGGTAACAACCGTTCCCACGCAATGAACGCGACGAAACGCCGTTTCCTGCCGAACCTGCACTCTCACCGTTTTTGGGTTGAGGGCGAAAAGCGCTTCGTTACACTACGCGTATCTGCCAACGGCATGCGTGTAATCGATAAAAAGGGTATTGAGGCGGTTCTGGCCGATCTTCGTACCCGCGGTGAGAAGTACTAAGGTAAGGAACTGAAACATGGCTAAAGGTATTCGTGAGAAGATCAAGCTGGTTTCTTCTGCTGGTACAGGTCACTTCTATACCACCACGAAGAACAAACGTACTAAGCCGGAAAAACTGGAACTGAAGAAATTCGATCCGGTTGTCCGCCAGCACGTGATCTATAAAGAAGCTAAGATTAAGTAATTAATCTCAGTTGAAAAACCCGGCTCCGGCCGGGTTTTTTTGTTTCTGCATTTTTTTATAATCGTACAGTTTTTATCATGTTGAGACAGTAACGGGAGCGGGAGATGCCAGAGTTACCAGAAGTAGAAACCAGCCGGCGCGGAATTGAGCCTCATCTCGTCGGGGCAACGATTCTGCATGCGGTGGTGCGTAACCCACGGTTACGCTGGCCAGTATCTGGTGAAATCCACGCTCTTAGCGATCTGCCTGTTCTCAGCGTACAGCGTCGTGCCAAGTATCTGCTGCTTGAGCTACCAACGGGATGGATTATCATCCACCTGGGAATGTCCGGCAGCCTGCGAATGCTGCCCCACGAGATGCCGCCTGCAAAGCACGATCATGTTGACCTGGTGATGAGTAACGGCAAAGTACTGCGCTATACCGACCCACGCCGCTTTGGTGCATGGCTGTGGTGCAGCGACCTTACCCTCAGCCCGGTTCTGGCTCATCTCGGTCCTGAGCCGCTTAGCGACGATTTTAGCGGTGCATATCTGTTTGCCAAATCACGCGGTAGGCGTACGGCGATTAAGCCGTGGCTGATGGATAACAAGCTGGTGGTTGGCGTGGGGAATATCTATGCCAGCGAATCGCTTTTTGTTGCCGGGATCCTTCCCGATCGTCCGGCAATGGCGCTCGGCGAGGAAGAGGCAGAGCGGCTAGTTGCCACCATTAAAGCGGTGCTGCTGCGTTCAATAGAGCAGGGCGGTACAACGCTGCGTGATTTTCTGCAAAGCGACGGCAAGCCCGGCTATTTTGCGCAGGAGCTTCAGGTTTATGGTCGCGCCGGTGAGCCGTGCCGTCAGTGCGGCACGCTGATAGAGGCCAGCAAACACGCGCAGAGAAGTACGTTCTTCTGCCCGTGCTGTCAGAAATAGGTTCAGAGCTTCGCTTTCAGCGCCCTGTAGACCGGCTCGGGAAGAAACGCTTTAACCTCACCGCCGTGGCGGGCAACCTCTTTCATTAGTGATGATGAAATAAAAGAGTATTCTTCGGAGGGCATCAGGAACACGCTCTCCAGCGTAGAGAGCAGATGACGGTTCATATGCGCCAGCTGTAGCTCATACTCGAAGTCGGAAACCGCCCGCAGACCGCGCACCAGCACGTTGGCCTGCTGCGCTCTGGCGAAGTTCGCCATTAAATCACTGAAACCCACGACTTCAACGTTGCCCAGGTGTGCAGTGACCTCGGTCGCCAGCGCAACGCGCTCTTCCAGAGAAAAGAGGGGCTTCTTGCTGGGGCTGGCTGCGACGGCGAGCACGATGCGATCGAACATCAGGGCAGCGCGCGTTACGATGTCGAGATGCCCATTGGTCATCGGATCGAAGGTGCCGGGATAAATGGCTTTAGTGCTCATGATCTGCCGTTCCTGGATGCGTGGTTGAGAGCCCACAGGGCCGTATATTTATTAAAAGTATACTGCGCATTCACTACCGCCAGCAGCCAACCCTGTTTACCATCCAGAAAACCCGCGCGAAGCACCAGCGTTTTCAGGAAAGCGCCCGTAGTATGGCCGAAGATAGCCGCGATCCCGCAGCGTTTACCCTGCATATGTCGCTGTTTTGCCCATGCTTCGGCATAGGCGAACTGCTTCCATTGAAAATCAGAGAAGTCACGGCATGTCAGATGCAGTAAATCACCCTGTAGCGGGCGTACCTGCGCCTGTGCGGTCTCCAGTGACTCATGCACCTGATGATCGCTGTAGCGATAGCTGCTGGGGTAAAGACGGGTAACGCGGTCAGGATACCAGCCGCTGTGACGCATAAAACGGCCGAGAAACAGGTTGCGGCGGGCAATACTGTACACCGCTGTCGAGGCGGGTTGTTCCAACACCTGTTCAATGCTGCGACGCAGTTCCGGCGTAACCCGCTCGTCGCTGTCGAGGGTTAAAATCATCGGATGGCTGGCATAACTCTGCGCGAGCTGACGCTGCTTGCCGTATCCCGGCCACTCCGTTGAGTGATAAACCCGGGCACCGTGGCGTGCGGCGATTTCCGGTGTGCCGTCATGACTCCCGGAGTCGAGCAGGATGATTTCATCCGCCCAACTGACCGATGTCAGACATTCCGGCAGCAGCTCCGCCGCATCTTTAGCGATCAGAACGACCGAAAGCTTCTGACGAGTATGCATTTAGTGATTCCGCTGTGGCAGGTGGGGCTCCAGTAAATGGAGCAGGCGCTGTAGCGCACCCTGATTCTGATGCAGAACGTCAACCGCGTGGCGACCGTAGTAGAGGCGATAATCCTCGTCGGTCAGCAGCGTACCAATCTCTTTATCCAGTGAATCCGCATCCGTCACGGTAATAAGCCCGTCAGCCTGCTGTAAGCGGGAGCAGATATCCTTGAAGTTGAACGTGTGCGGGCCCATCAGAACAGGAATAGCGTGGGCCGCGGGCTCCAGTGGATTATGGCCACCGCGTTCAACCAGGCTGCCGCCAACGAATGCCAGGTCTGCAATGCCATACAGCAGCATCAGTTCGCCCATGGTATCGCCGATAACCACCTGCGTGCTGCCGGAGGGGATCTCTCCGCTGCTGCGCAGCGTATAGCTCATCCCCGCTTTCTGCGTCAGGCTGCGAGCGGTATCAAAACGTTCCGGGTGGCGCGGTACCAGGATCAACAGCAGCGTTGGGAAACGGCTGAGGAGTTTGCGGTGGGCATCAAGAATAATGCTTTCCTCGCCCTCATGTGTACTGGTCGCTATCCAGACCGGACGATGGGGGGCCCACTGGCGGCGCAGCGTTACGGCACGAGCCGCCAGCTCTGGCGTCACGGAGATATCAAACTTCAGGCTACCGGTGACGGCCAGGTGTGAACGCTTCAGCCCCAGGCTGACAAAGCGTTCGCCGTCTTCCTCGTTCTGCGCGGCGATCAGCGTTATCTTCTGAAGAAGCCGCTTCATAAACTTACCGATTTTCTGATAGCCCTTTGCTGAACGCTCGGACAAGCGGGCGTTTGCAATGACCAGCGGTATTTTGCGGGCGTGGAGTATAGAGATCATATTTGGCCACAGCTCCGTCTCCATAATAATGACCAGCCGTGGATTGACGGTATCGAGGAAGCGGTTCATCGCACCGGGCAAATCGTAGGGCAGATAAACATGATGAACGTCTTTACCAAATGCTGAGCTGGCGCGCTCTGAACCCGTTGGCGTCATGGTGGTCACCACAATGGGCAGATGGGGATAGCGGTGGCGTAGCGCGCGAACCAGGGGGATGGCCGCAAGGGTTTCGCCTACTGAAACCGAATGCAGTAGGATCCCATCGGACTTTACCTTATTTTTACAGAAACCGTAGCGCTCAGCCCATCTCAAACGATAGGCAGGCGCTTTTCGCCCGCGTAACCAGAGGCGGAGCCAGATCGGGGGCTGAATGAGATACAGTAAAATGGTATAAATGGTAATCATCACGTTGTTTTTTCTAATGAAATGAGACTTACGCCCGAATCTTGCCAAAAAAATAATAATACGGCATGTTAGCAGATAAGTGACGCAGGCTCACACTACTTCATAGAGCGACCCTTAGCTGACCGCTTTCCCATTTGATTGCAGATACCGCTAACAGTATACGTAATGCTCGTCACTGCGCCGACGGCTACCCGGCAGACCTTCCGCCCCCTCAGCATATCGGATGCCGTGCTGACGATAATTTAAGCATGGACTATCGCAAAAAATCCTCACATTCCTTCAGCCAGTGTAATGATTTCATTTTAGGATTTTTTTTTAATTTTTTATGTGTAACTTATCGCTATATGAGGTCTGACGATGTTGAAAAGCAGAAGCAGATTTATTCACCGATGACGGCAGAAGAATAAGGAACAGACTGTAAACGTAAGGAGGCACCTGCCGGTAGATATGTACGTTTCGAACCTGGGTGTTCGTCAGTAGGGTAGTAATGAAAAACATTTTGATTATACGCCGTGACAATATTGGCGATCTGGTGTGTACCACGCCGTTAATTGAAGGTGCCAGGATTGCATGGCCAGAAGCAAAAATTTACCTATTAATCAATACAATTAGCCAGGATGTTGTTCATAACAATCCTTTTATTGAACGCACCTTCATCTATCGTAAGGCCAAGCATCGGACCAGCAATGAAAGCAAGCTGAGCGTCTATCTCGACCGCGTTAAGATCTTTATGCAGCTAAGACGCATTCGGTTTGATGCCGTTATTCTGGCGAACCCCAACCCCTGTAAGTACAGCCTGCGTCTGGCCAGGATGGCGGGAGGTAAGCATATCATCGGCGCAGATACCGGCGATCGGGCAATTAGTGTGCCTTTTAAAAGGGCGGACTTTAAAGGCGAGCACCAGGTTGAACTTACCTTCAGCTATCTTTCTGCCATTACTGATAAAGCGATCGCTATCCCACCGGTGCGTATCTGGCTGAGTGACCGCGAGCGTCAGCGGGCGGCGGAGCGTTTTGCTGAGCGCAGCGACAGTGAAGGTCCGGTGCTGGGCGTTCATATCAGCAGCCGTAGTGCAAAACGTCGCTGGCCGCTGGAGCGCTATGCGGAAGTTATTAAGCGTTATCTGGAACGTAATGCCGGGAGCGTGGTGATCTTCTGGTCACCGCAGGGAACGCTGGCACCGGATGATATCGGTGACGGGCTTCGCGCGGAGCAGCTGCTTGCCGGGTGCGGCAGCCATCGTGTCTCTCTTTATCCTACGGCCTCGGTGCGTGAGCTGGTCGCGGCCTATGAACACTGTGACCGGGTTCTTTGTAGCGACGGAGGGCAGATGCATTTGGCCTCCGCCATGAATAAAAAACAGGTGGTCTTTTTCGGCGATACCGACCAGAAGGTATGGCGCCCCTGGTCCGGTCATCACCGAATAATGCAAACTCCGTCAGGAGAGTGTGCCGACGTCAGCGTTGATGAGGTTTGGCAGCAGCTTGAGGCGTTAAACGGCTGACGTCGTCGCCAGCGCCAGATACTGCTGACACACGGGCTGCAAGTCATACTCGCTGAGCTTTTGAGCATCGATCGACGGCGGCGACTGCCAGACCGCCGCTATTTTTTCGGCCAGCGAGTCCGCGTTTAACTCAGCCAGCGCCTCGCCCATTCCCATGCGTTCAAGGATTTCCGTTGGCCCTCCGGGGCAGCGGGTACTCACTACCGGCGTGCCGCACAGCATGGCTTCTACCAGTACATTTCCGAAGCCCTCGCTGTCGGAGCTCAGCACCAGCATGCGTGCATGTTTAATCAGCGGGTAGGGGTTTGCCTGGAATCCGGCGAAAATTACCCGGTCATCAATACCCAGCTGGACGGCCAGGTCGTGGATCTGCTCAATGCGTTTTTCCTCCCCGGTTCCGGCCAGCACCAGTTTTGCCGGTATGCCTGACGCGGCGAAGGCGTCCAGCAGGCGGTCGTGGCGCTTGTGCGGATGGAAACGGCCAACGTGTACAATATAGGGCACGCCCGCAGCAGGCAAAGGCTCAGCGGCCTGTTGCAGGATACTTTCTATATCAAAAGGATTGTTGATCACCGCCAGCCGGGCCGGCGTAATTGCCAGCTGTCCGGTAAGGTCTTCACCCACCGCGCGGGATACCGCAACGATGTTTTTCCCCTCGTACACCCGGGCAATTTTACGCTGCTTCAGCCAGCGGCTCAGCCCGCTGCGGTGTCCAAGGTAGGAGGTGGAAAGAATACCGTGGATGCAGAACCACAGTTTCTGTGGCGCAATCGCCTTGCAGCGCGAAACGATGCGATCGGTTTTATGCAGATTGGAAAAAATTAAATCGTAGCCGCCGGCGCGCTTTTCGCTGCTCCTGATGGCAGCATCAAGGCCCGCGGCGCGGCGCGAGAGTTCGGTCATTTTACGCCAGGGCGCTCCGCTGGGGCTTTCCACAACCTGATAGTCAACCCCTGCCGGAACCGCATAGTTACACACGTTACGCAGTGAAAACAGGCTGACATCATGGCCCATTTTCTGCATTCCCTCGCAGAGCGTCAGGACGACTTTTTCAGCGCCGCCACCGGGAAGGCCGTCAATAATCATTAATATACGCATGGGTTAGTCCAGAATCTGTTGATAGAGGGAGACCAGCTGCTGAGACAGCCGCTGCGGGGTGGAAGCCATCACCTGCCGGCGGGCAGCCTGTGCCATACTGCTGTCGGTGACGCAGTCCGGCAGCGCCATTACCGCATCACGTAGCGCCGGGATATCCAGTGCATCGCACACGTAGCCATTCTGTCCCTGCTGTATAAACTCCGCACCGCCGCAGGTGGTCGAGGTGATCACCGGCAAACCGCAGGCCATCGCTTCCAGGATAACGTTGGGGAAGGGATCGTACAGCGTGGGCAGCAGCAGCCCATCGGCGGCCTGGTACCAGGGAAGGGTGTTCGACTGCATACCGACAAAGCGGATCCGTTCCGCGCATCCCAGCTCTGCGGCCAGCGCCCGATAGCGCTTTTCGGCCTTATCTTTTCCCACGACCAGCAGGTAGCGATCGGTGCTGGCTACGGCTCGTATGGCGGCGGCCAGTCCTTTACGCTCAAAACCGGAACCCACATAAATCATCACGCAGGCATGCTGTGGCAGCGACAATCTCTGCCGCAGCGCAGCGCGTACGGCCGCGTCGGCCGGAACGAACTGGGTAGTATTGATGGCGTTATAGATAACGTGAATTTTTTCGCTGGCAACGCCGAAGCGCTGGATGATTTCCTGCTTCACCATATCCGCATTACAGATCACGGCTTTCAGCTCAGGGGCACCATACATCGCCCTCTCCGCCGCCATGACATAGCGATGATAGCGGTTCATCATCAGCAGTTTATGCCTCCATGCAGGCATCAGACGCCCGCGCAGCTCAAGCCAGCGCCGGTGAACGCCGTCTCCGGCACGGTAAATATCGCATCCGGCAATACGCTCGTGGCTTTGAACAATATCGAACTGTTCGCGCTGCCACAGCGTCCGTGCAGCGTCGGCAAAGCCGCGTTCACGGCTGATGCGGCCCCATTTTGCCGGGTTACAAATATGCAGATGCCAGTTAGGTTGGCGCTGGCCCTGCCATTCACGGGTGATGACGTTGAGATCGAGCGCCTGCTGATCCAGCGCTTCCAGCGCGCGGGAGATAAAGCGTTCAGCGCCACCGTCCGGACGATATTTTTGTCGCACAATAGCCAGTCTGATGGGCTTCATTGCAATAACCTCCTTGCCGCCGCCAGCACCACATCCGGGGGAATGGCATCCAGATAGCGCTCGCCCGTTTTAGTATCAATGCTGTCCGGATCGGGCAAGAAAGCATAGTCACCGGCCCAGATGACCTCTCCATTGACCTGCCAGGGACGCCAGAAAACCAGCTTCGATGGGCCAAACAGCGCAACCGTCGGGGTTTGCAGGGCCGCTGCCATGTGCATCGGCACCGAATCAACGCCGATAAACAGCCGGGCACCATCAATCAGCGCGGCCAGCTGGGTCAGGGTCAACTGACCCGCCAGAGAGATGACGCTGTCCCTGAAGGTGAGCCGCTTTATAATGCCATCAACCATGGCGATTTCTTTACTGTCAGGGCCGGATGTCAGCACAATTCTTTGCCCGTCATCCACCAGTCCCTGTAGCGCCGCGGCAAACTTATCCTCACTCCAGCATTTGAAGAACCAGCGGGAGGTCGGCTGTACCACGATATAGTCGTCTGCGCCTGTCAGCCGCTGGGCTTCCTCACGATCGTCGGTGGAATAGTGCATGCGCACGTTATCTTGCCGTGTCGGTATTTTCAGGGGAGCCAGCAGCGACAGATTTTGCTCCACGGTATGCTGGGTAGAGTGTCCCGCGGTAGAGACCAGCTGGGTATGGCAACGCTTCCAGAGCGCGCCCTGGCGTTTCGGGAAGTCGAACCCCAGCCGCACGCGTGCGCCGGTAAATCGCGTAATGATGGCGCTGCGCCACTGGTCGGCCAGATTGATCACGATATCGTAACGGCGCTTTCTCAGCGTGTTCATCAGCCGCCACTCCTGGCCCAGCTGGTAACGGACGCCCTGCTTTTTCCAGCGCCGGTCGATAGCATAAATCTGATGGATGTCAGGATGGTCGCCGAGCATCGCGCGGGTCTCTTCATACAGCAGCACATCGATCTGCGCATGCGGCCACGCGGCTTTTAATGAATGAATGACCGGCGTGGTCAGCAACATATCACCATGATGGCGAAATTTTATGACCAGGATACGTGATGCCTGGCAAGGGACGTGGGGCAGATCCAGAGATTCCATGCTTTATCGCTGTTGAATGAACCAGCCGTTGATTCTAAAGCAGTCGCAGGAGTGTGGCTAGCCTGCTGCCGGACGGTCCATCTCCGGACGCAATTACTTTTGCGCTTTGCTATCCCGCTACGTAACATAGCCGGAGATAATTTTGCTTACAGGAATGAATATGGGTAAGCCCGCGTTTATCATCACTATCGATACCGAAGGCGATAACCTTTGGCAAAATCACGATCGTATCACCACTGAAAACACCCGATTTTTACCCCGTTTTCAGCAGCTCTGTGAAAAGTATGCCTTTAAGCCCACCTGGTTGACCAACTATGAAATGGCGGTCGATCCGGCTTACATCGAATTTGCTCACGATGTCATTGCCCGTAATACCGGTGAAATTGGTATGCATCTGCATGCCTGGAATAGTCCACCGCTACAGGATTTAACCGGCGACGACTGGCGGCATAAACCCTATTTGATTGAGTATCCTGAAGCGATTATTCGGGAGAAGGTTATCTATATCACCAAACTGCTGGAAGACACCCTGCAAACTAAAATGCGCAGCCACCGTGCCGGACGCTGGGCGTTTAACGCCTTTTATGCCCGGCAGCTGATCGCGCTGGGTTATCAGGTTGACTGTTCGGTCACGCCGCGGGTGAACTGGCAGTTTTCGCCCGGCGCGCCTCAGGGCAACGGCGGCACCAACTATCAGCACTTCCCGGATAGCGCCTATTTTATCGATCCGCAGGATATCTCCCGTGCCGGGAACTCCCCGCTGCTGGAGGTGCCGATGAGCATTCAGTATAAGCACTCAGCCCTGATGAATGGCGTTAAGCAGGGCTGGGATCAGCTGCGCGGGAAGCGCCGCAGTCCGTCGGTACACTGGCTGCGGCCAATGCGCGGTAACCTCAACCAGATGATCGGCGTGGCAGACAAAACGCTGGCAGAAGGCGGTGACTACGTAGAATTTATGCTCCACTCATCGGAGTTTATGCCGGGGGGCAGCCCGACGTTTAAAACCGCATCGGATATTGATGCGCTTTATGACGATCTTGAGCAGCTGTTCAGTTGGCTACAGTCGCGGACGACCGGACTGACGTTATCAGAATATTATCAGCGTAAAGTAGGTTGATATGTCGAAGAAATGGAAGGTTAAGCTCGCAAATTTTTTCCTGGATCGCTATACCGCCAGATACGGTCGTTTGCAGGATAAATCAACGTTTAGCCCTGATATCACGTTCGATAACATCGTTATTTATTCGACAACGGCCCTGGGCGATTTTATGTTTAACACGCCCGCCATCCGTGCCGTGCGTGAGCGCTATCCCAACGCACATATTACGCTGGTGGTGCATGAGAAAAACCGTGAGCTGGTGGAAAATGGTCGCCACTATAACCGGGTAGTTTACTGGAACAGTAAAATCAAAACCCTGGGGCCACTGCTGACGTCGTTACGCGAACATCAGCCCGATCTGGCTTTAATCCTGCATTCACATCTTCCCTATGACGTGATCAGCGCCGTGATGTCCGGTGCAAAATACATAATCCGCGATAACTACAGTTCGGGCATCAGCGGGCTGGAGAAGTGGCTAACTAACTATGTGTTTCACTACTACGGCCATTTTATTCGCCGTAAGCTGGAGCTGATCTCTATATTAGGATGCCGCAGCGACGATCCGACGATGGAGATCCCGGCGCCGTATCAGCGCGCGGTAAAAGAGCCCGGGCGGATCACGATTGGTTTTCAGCTGGGGGCCTCGACGGAGTCGCGCTGCTGGCCCATTTCCCATTACATCAAACTGGCGGACAGGCTGGTGGCCGACTACGGAAATGTCAAACTGGTGCTGATCGGCGGCGGGACGGATCGAGAAAGGGCGCAGCGTTTTATGCAGGGCGTGAGCGCGGCCACCGCAGAACACATTGATGACCGTATTGGAAAAACCGGGCTTCAGCAGATGATTACGCTGCTTGACGGCTTTGATGTGCTGGTGACCGGCGATACCGGCCCCTTACACGTTGCGGTAGCGCTGAAGGTGAAAACCATCAGTCTGTTTGTGACCGCCGATCCGCGCACCACCGGGCCCATTCAGGACCCGGCGCTGCATCGCATTATCCATCTCTCCCGCACCGGTTACACGATGCCTCTGGAGGCGGAAAGTCCGGTGGGCGTGATCCAGCCGCAGCGCGTCTATGACGAGATCGTCGATCATCTTCAGCTTGAAAAACGTTAGCCGGGCGTCTTAGCTCTTCAGTTTCCAGCGGATTTTGGAGAGTAGCGTATCTATATGCGTGTAGCGCATCTGCCAGATCTTCTTCTGCGGTATGGCGGTGCCGCTGCACAGCGCGGCAGCCTCTTTCAATACGGCCCTTACCTCTTCAGGATAGAAGTAGTAGCCGTAGACCTGCCTGGACATGGCTTTCACTTCATTAAAACAGTTCAAAACCATCCTGGCGGCAAGGGGTTTCATGGCCTTGTCCTGGCGGTTCTGTGCGGCAAAACGCAGCATCTTCTGCATTGCAAACAGCATATCCGCAATGTCTTTTTCTTTAATATTTCGGGTAATACCCTGATTGTTATCGCGATAAAAATAGAGCACGCGATCGAGATGGGCGATTTTTCGGGTTTTGAAATAGATGAAAGGGGTAAAAATCACATCTTCGTAGCGGCGGCCTGTTTCGAATATTTCTCCATCCAGCAAAGAGCGATGGAAAACCCGGTTCCACAGATGCCACATCGATCGGGTAAAGAGCGGCATCAGGCACGCTAAACCCTGCTGCTGCATAGCGTAGGCGGAGCAGGAAGACGCTGAGGGCAAGTCGGTCGGGGGGGTATCCGTAAATCGTTGATAGTTAAAATCGATCAGCTCATAGTCGTTCGACAGGAGTATCGGGCGCAGCGTGCTCAGATAGTCGCGGCTGAGTAGGTCATCGCCGTCCAGAAAGGTGATGTACTGACCGGTAGCATGCTGAAGGCCAACGTTGCGGGCATGTGCAATCCCTCCGTTCTCCTGCGAAACCAGCCTCACGTGTGGATGTGAATAGCGATGGATGACGTGCTGAACCACCTCGCCCGAGCGGTCCGTTGAACCGTCGTTAATCAGGACGACTTCAACATCATCTTCGATTTGCCCAAAGAGCGATTCAAGGCTGGCTTCCAGGTAGCTCTCATTATTATAAAAGGGAATAATAATGCTCAGCAGACATGCGCCGTTGGCAGTCATCATGCCGATGGATCCTTCGCTTTTTTCAACGACAGCACGCTGAAAATAATCGCCAGAGAGAATATTATCGTGGCCTCAGTGCTAAAGAATAGCACGTCACTCAGGCCGTAGAGGATCAACGCCGCGCTCACCCCGAGCAGCATCGCATTACGTTCAGGCCGGAAGGAAACCAAGATAAGATTAATGTAGATGGCGAGAAGAATAACGACGCCAATAATTCCTTTCAGGGAATAGGTTTCCAACACCTCATTATGCATATGCACAGTCAGATAGCGCTTTGCGTTATAAAGTTTTGGATTCTTATCGATAATATCCATCGCCTCTGCTGCCCGCTGCTCGGCAGACTGGCCGAAAGGTGAGTCGTTGCCTGTTTTAACGGCGATAATCTGCATCCACACGCGAGAAAATATAGAGTTATCGGCCTGTTTTATATCGACCATCTCGAAGTTTCTCTGCGCATCCTCAATCCGCTTGGCGATTTTATCTTTGAAGATAAATCCGCAGACGGCAAGCATCAGCGGAAGAAGCAGAATGATGACGATCTTGTGGCGATGAGAGATCACATTTTTAGTCGCCAACACCGACAGACCAATAAGTACCGGATAGAGCAGCATCGCCGCTCGGGTTCCGGTAAAGACAATTGCTGCGAAGCTAAGCATAAAGCCCAGCGCATAAAATAACAGGCGAAATCTGTTTTTCAGCATCAGAATTGACTGCATCATGATCAGACTTATCGCGGTAAGGATATAGGCAACGATGGTTGCGCGATCGAAGCTGAGCTCAATGCGTATATCTTTTAATACGATACTTTGATAAGCCGCGTAAAGGTTAATGACTACGCCGGAGGCGATACAAAAATAGATGACCTTACGCTGTAGATCTAATTTTTCGTTAAGCGCCAGCAGAAGAACAAATGATGTGGCAATCAACAGGCGAGAGGTGTTCATATATGAACGATAGATACTTATATAGTCGCCGGGCGCCTTTTGAATAACCAGCCATATTATAGTTGCAAATGAATAGCTCAGAAATAAAGCGGGTAAAATGAGGTTGAATTTGTTCTTTGTATAATATTTAAAGTTAAACAGGAAGCAAAAAAAGGCAACGTAGCCGCTTAGGTAAAATAAATCACGCCCCGTATCGGGTAAAAAAGGGAGCGTCATCAGGCTGGTGGCGCAAAACCCATAGGCCAGATAACTCCAAAGCGATGCAGGCCGACTTTCCTTGAGCATGCTCGATGTTACATTGTTCACATTATTTCCCATTACTATAAAATTCTAATGTTTTATTAAAATCGTCTTTAAAAATAGTAAAACTAAAATGTTCCATGGGGTACTTCTGTGCATTTTTGCTGAAGGTGCTAAAAGTTTCTTCAGACATTAATACTTCCACCGCATCGGCACACTCTAAGTGCGAAACAAGCCTTGCAGGAGCCAGCCTGTCTTTGATGGGATCATAGACCTGATGGGGGAAGTCTACTTCAATACCGGAAAGACGTTCATGCTGTTCGATACTGACGGAAGGGGTAAGGCCGATGCCGCAAACCCCTTCTTTTACCGCCTCCGGCTGGCCGTCAACCATCGGGAAGACCACCGGAACGCCATAATAGAGTGATTCCATGCAGGAAAGCCCGAAGGGTTCGGTGATCGGTGTGCTGAGATAGATATCCGTGCGGTTGAAAAAATCGGCCACGCTAGGCTGAAATCCGCTAAATGTCACGCGATCGCCGAGCTGTAATCTTTCTGCCAGCGCTTCGAATGCGTCGCGGTCGGGCCCTTTCCCGGCAATTTCCATCACCACATCGTGACCCCGGTTGAGCAGTTCCCTCAGGGTCAGTAGGCCAACGCTGATCCCCTTTAGGCTAACCAGACGTGAGGCGGTTCCCAGACGAACGGGCGCATGCAGCCGGCGCGGAGAGGGACTGATGCCGTCAGGCGTTTTTATCCGGTTAATCACCACGCGGTGTGGTACGGGGAGATTAAAACGTAGCTCCATGACGCGTTTAGAAGCAAAGGACGCTGAGATAACGCCATCGAGCTTAGAGAAGAATCGCAGGGTCTTGGCATTGATGCCATAGCGCCATGAACAGCCATGATCGTAATACAGCAGTTTGCCACGTTTAGGCTTAGCGGCCAGCCCGGGTATCAAATCCCAGACGATAATGACATCGGCGTTTGCTTTGAAGATTTTCCACTGCAGAAGATACTTTCGCAGGAACTGCGGGCAGCGCAGCGGTAAGGCATTGATTAAACGCGTAGCAAAGGTCACTTTCTGATGGGGCATCTCACGGGCGATTTCTGCCCCGATTTCATTACTCACGCAAATGACGTCGTTGCTGCCATCGTCTGCTTCATTAATGTACTGTAAAAAAAGGCGCTCTACGCCGCCCATCTTTCCCAGATTAATGATGTGTAGTTTCTTCATGCCATTACCTTGCTCAACGTGCCGTACACGGCGTCTGCACTTAACGTATCCATGTTTTTATCCGGAGAGATAAGCGTATGTTGGTTCTTCCCGTAGCCACCAATCAACCCCGGATCGGTTGGGCCATAAAGCGTAATATTCGGGCGGTCGAGCGCGGCAGTGAGGTGGCTCAGGCCGGTATCGACCGAGACCACGGCCCTGGCGCCGGCCAGAATACGGGCAACCTGCTCAAGCGACAGTTTCGGCAGTACGTCAACACAGTCAAACCCTTGCGCCATACGCAGCGCGCGTTGGTGTTCATGCTCTGCGCCCCAGGGCAGCTTGATCCGCAGTCCGGAAGGCTGCACTAACCGGATCAGCTCACGCCAGTGACTTTCCGACCAGTGCTTGTTATCACGTGTCGTGGCGTGCAGAAACACCAGATACTTGTTCGCATCTTCCGGCAGATCATGGACGAAGTGGCGGGCAATCGCGTAATCACCGACGGTATCCGGCAGAGGATAGCCCAGGCTTTTCGAGAACAGCTCACGGGTTCGCTGCACGGCGTGCTGATTCTTACTGATGGCGTGGCGTTGATCGTACCACCAGCTGGCAAACGGCTCTCGGGCGCTGCGGCTGTCGGCGCCATGCTTGGCACCCTTTGCCAGACGGGTAACCAGCGCCGCGCTTTTAATCAGCCCCTGGGCGTCGAGTACTACATCATATTCACGCGACTGAAGTTCGCGTTTAAATGCTACGCGCTCTTCACGAACCTGGCTGCCAAACCAGTGCTTACGCCAGCGGCGGATAGCCACCGGCAGAACACGATCAACGGCGGGATGCCAGGAAGGGATCTGAGTAAAGCCCTCTTCAACCACCCAATCAAAACGAATTCCGGGAATGGCCTGCATCGCATCCGTTAACGCTGGAAGCGAGTGCAAAACATCTCCCATTGAGGAGGTTTTAATAATCAGAACCCGCATTCAAACTCCTGGTGTGGGGCAAAGCGTTTCCAGCTCGGCGATAACGCGCGCTGGAGTAATATCAATCAGACTTTGGTGATAACCCTCATCGGCATCACCTTTACGCACTTTATGATAGCCGGTGATCAGACGGATCACTCTGGCTTTATCGGAGAGCGGTGGCGTGAAGTCCGGGCTGCTTGGGCCATAAAGGGCGATTAGCGGACGATCGAGGGCTGCGGCGATATGCATCAGCCCGGAGTCGTTGCTGATCACCGCCTGGCAGCAGGCCAGCAAAATAACGGCCTGTTCCAGTTTGGTATCCCCGGCCAGATTGCGGCAGTGCGGGCGATCCTCTTCACTGAGCGTGGCGATAATCTGCTGCCCGGTTTCATTATCTTTCGCCGACCCAAATAGTACGACCTGATAGCCCTGTTGGATCAGCGTGGCGGCCAGCGCCGCATAGTGATAGTGCGGCCAGCGTTTAGCCGGACCAAACTCCGCACCCGGACAAAAACCAATCAGCGGCCGATCGGCGGAGAGAGAAAAGTCCGCCGCGGTTGCCTGCTTCTCATCTTCCCGTACCACCAGCTTTGGCCACAGCAGCGGCTGCGGTAGATCCCGGGCGCTGGTGACCTGTGCTTTATCGAAAGCCAGCGCAACGTAACGCTGTACCATCAGGGGAAATGCGGCCTTGTCCAGCACGCGCACGTCGTTCAACAGGCCATAGCGCATTTCTCCCCGCCAGCCGGTGCGGTTCGGAACGGCGGCAAAGAAGGGAACCAGGGCAGATTTGAACGAGTTTGGCAGTACGAAGGCGCGATCGTAGCCTTTCTCGCGCAGCGCTTTACCCAGACGGCGACGCTCACCAATCTCCAGCGCCCCGTGACCCAACGGCATAGACAGTGCGTCGTTGACTTCCGGCATCCGCGACAGCAGCGGACGGCACCATGCAGGTGCCATCACGTCGATTGTTGCGTCAGGATACCTGGCCTTAAGCGTGCGATAGAGGCTTTGTGACATCATCATATCGCCGACCCACGATGGGCCGATAACCAGAATTTTCATGACCGGCTCCGCTCCGTTAACCGTTACGGTTTAGCCACGCCATATACTCAGCCACCCCTTCGGCGACGGTTTTAAATGGCTTGTCGTAACCGGCGGCACGCAGTTTAGTCTGATCGGCCAGGGTGAATGCCTGATAGCGGCCTTTAAGTTTCTCCGGGAACGGAATGTACTCAATTTCGCCAGCCTGATGATATTTCAGCGCGGCGTCGGCAACTTCCTGGAAAGATTCAGCGCGACCGGTGCCGCAGTTGAAGATCCCGGAGACGCCGTTTTCCCAGAACCAGAGGTTCACCGCGGCAACGTCTTCCACATAGATAAAGTCACGCTTAAAGCCGTCGCTGCCTTCAAACAGTTTTGGATTTTCGCCATTTTTCAGCTGAGTATTCAGGTGAAACGCGACGCTGGCCATGCTGCCTTTGTGACCTTCACGCGGGCCGTAAACGTTGAAATAGCGGAAGCCGCAGACCTGAGACTGTGCTTCCGGCAGGATGCTACGTACGTAATGGTCGAACAGCATTTTTGAATAGCCGTAGACGTTCAGCGGCTCTTCAAACTGGCGCTCTTCGATAAAGTCAGCATTGCGCCCGCCGTAAGTTGCGGCAGAAGAGGCGTACAGGAAGGGAATGTCGTGCTCAAGGCAGTAGTGCAGCAGCTCTTTGGAGTACTGATAGTTATTATCCATCATGTACTTACCATCCCACTCGGTGGTGGAAGAGCAGGCACCCTCATGGAAGACGGCTTCAACGTCGCCAAAATCTTCATCAGCCAGAATAGCGATCAGAAAATCTTCTTTATCCATGTAATCCGCGACATTGAGATCGACGAGATTGGCAAATTTCGTGCCGTCTTTCAGGTTGTCGACCACAAGAATATCAGTATGACCCTTATCATTCAGCGCCTTGATGATATTGCTTCCAATAAATCCAGCGCCGCCGGTGACGATAATCATGAGCATTAACCTTAACTGTGGGGTGGAACAGGAGGCTCCACGCGCTAATAGTCATATCATAACATCTCAACGCGCCGCAGACAGCCAGACGAGTCTGTAAGCCGAACTGCTAAAAAACTCTTTCCGTGAGATATGCTGCAATATTTGCACATTCCGCCATGTCTGTCCGTTTTTGTGCGGTACATTCGGGACACAGTATCGCTAAAAATGGTTGGTGAGGAATAAACATGAAGGACGTATTCTATCAACGAATTAAGCAGCAGCTGCATGACGCGGAGCAGAAAGGGCTGTTTAAACACGAGCGGGAAATTGCGGGAGCGCAGCAGGCGCAGATCCAGCTGGCGGACGGCACCGGGCTTATTAATTTCTGCGCCAATAACTACCTGGGGCTGGCTAATCACCCTTCGCTGATCGCCGCGGCTAAGTCGGGGCTGGACAGCCACGGTTTTGGTATGGCCTCGGTGCGTTTTATCTGCGGCACGCAGGACCGCCACCGGGAGCTGGAACGCGGGCTGGCGGCATTTCTGGGGATGGAAGACAGCATTCTCTACTCCTCCTGTTTTGATGCCAACGGCGGCCTGTTCGAAACCCTGCTGGGCGCGGAGGATGCGGTTATCTCCGACGCACTGAATCATGCTTCGATCATTGATGGCATCCGCCTGTGTAAAGCCCGGCGCTACCGCTATGCCAATAACGATATGGCCGAGCTGGAGGCCTGCCTGCAACAGGCAAGAGAGAGCGGAGCGCAGACAATCCTGATTGCGACCGACGGCGTATTTTCTATGGATGGCGTTATTGCCAATCTGCAAGGGATCTGCGATCTCGCCGACCGCTATCAGGCGCTGGTGATGGTCGATGATTCTCATGCCGTGGGCTTTGTGGGCGAACGCGGACGCGGCAGCCATGAATACTGTGGCGTGATGGGGCGGGTGGATATCATTACCGGTACGCTTGGCAAAGCGCTCGGGGGGGCCTCCGGCGGCTATACAGCCGCCAGTAAAGAGGTGGTGGAGTGGCTGCGCCAACGATCACGGCCCTACCTGTTCTCGAACTCGTTAGCCCCGTCCATTGTTTCAGCATCGCTTCAGGTGCTGTCGATGCTGGCAGAGGGTGACGGTCTGCGCCAAAGGCTGTGGGATAACGTAAGCTATTTCCGTTCCGCGATGCAGGAGGCGGGCTTCACGCTGGCCGGGGCCGATCATGCCATTATTCCGGTCATGCTGGGGGATGCCCGGCTGGCTCAGACCTTTGCCGGCCTGCTACAGCAGGAAGGTATCTACGTGACCGGATTCTTCTATCCGGTGGTGCCCGAAGGTCGGGCGCGTATTCGTACCCAGATTTCCGCCTCGCACACCCTGCCGCAGCTTGAACAAGCGGTAGCGGCGTTTATCCGCGTGGGTCGGCAGCTGGGCGTGATCGCCTGAAAGGAGCCGCGATGAAAGCATTAGCTAAACTGCACGCCAGTCCCGGTATCTGGATGATTGATGACGCGCCGATCCCGGAACCCGGCCATAACGATGTGTTAATTAAAATCCGGAAAACGGCCATTTGCGGCACCGACGTGCATATCTATAACTGGGATGCCTGGTCGCAGAAAACCATTCCGGTGCCCATGATTACCGGCCATGAATATGTGGGGGAGATCGTGGCGGTGGGGCAGGAGGTGACAGGTTTTCGTCCCGGCGATCGCGTCTCCGGCGAGGGGCATATCACCTGCGGCCACTGCCGAAACTGCCGTGGCGGTCGTACCCATCTCTGTCGCAATGCCATCGGCGTTGGCGTTAATCGCCAGGGCTGTTTTGCCGAGTATCTGACGATCCCGGCGGTCAATGCGTTCAAAATTCCCGATAACATTTCGGACGATCTGGCGGCAATTTTCGATCCTTTCGGCAATGCGGTACATACGGCGCTCTCTTTCGATCTGGTGGGTGAGGATGTACTGATTGCCGGGGCGGGGCCCATCGGTATCATGGCCGCGGCAATCTGTCGTCACGTTGGCGCACGGCATGTGGTGATCACCGACGTTAACGAGTATCGGCTGGAACTGGCGCGAAAAATGGGGGTGACCCGGGCGGTCAACGTTACCCATACCGATCTGCTTCAGGTGATGAGCGAGCTGGGAATGACCGAAGGGTTTGATATCGGTCTGGAAATGTCGGGCGTGCCGGACGCATTCCGCACCATGCTGGCGGTCATGAATCACGGTGGTCGTATCGCCATGCTGGGTATTCCCTCCGCGGAAATGGCCATTGACTGGGATCAGGTGATCTTTAAAGGGCTTTTCATCAAAGGGATTTATGGCCGGGAGATGTTTGAAACCTGGTACAAAATGGTGGCACTGCTCCAGTCCGGGCTTGATTTATCCCCGATCATTACGCACCGCTTTGATATCGATGACTTTCAGCAGGGATTTGATGAGATGCGCTCGGGGCATTCGGGCAAAGTCATTCTTAACTGGCCGTCATAGCTCTCTTGTCGCCAGCCGTGGCTGGCGACAGGGCCAATCAGTGGCTAATGCCGGTTTTAATGCTCGTAAGATCATCGGATAGCGTGCGCAGCAGCGGGCTGCCGGCAATACTTTCTACAACGATGCTCAGCGCACGCGTTGCCGGAACCGGCTCCGTTTTCACCGGGCAATCTCTGCCCGCACGGAACGGATTACGCGGTTTCTGCGCAGGCGGCTTCGTTTCTACAGGCAGAGGCCGACTGTTGCCGCTACGCTGCGGCTCGTTCAACAGCTGGCTGGGGCGAACCAGAGTAATATCAGAGGGTAGCCCAGGCAGCATCTGTTGCAGTACGCGTACCGTAGCGGGGTGTGGATGACCAATGGCGATAGCGGAACCATCACGTTGGGCAAGCTGGACGGCGCGGGTAAACTGTCGGCGTATATCCGCCTCATTTTGCGTATCGTCGAGGAAGACGCGGCGTTTAATCACTTTTACGCGGGTGCCCTCCGCGGCGCGCGTTGACTGGCTGTTGCCAATGGTCATGCTGTCGAGGAAGTAAAAATTGTAGTTGTCCAGCACCTGCATCACCTTTTGCATACCTGCCAGACTGGAGGTCATTGCGCTGCCCATATGGTTATTTAATCCAACGGCATAAGGGACGTTTGCGGCAGCCTCGCGCACGATGCGCGCAATTTCCTCTTTCGACATGTCCGGTCGCAGGGTGTCTTTTTCCAGCGGCTGTTTACTGAGCGGAGCCATCGGCAGGTGGATAAGCACCTCATGTCCGCGCTGGTGGGCTTTGGTCGCCATCTCACGGGCATGTGGCGCATTAGGTAGCACCGCCACGGAAATGGCGGCCGGCATCTGTAAAACCTTGTTCTCCTGGGCCGGACGATAGCCAAAATCATCAATCACTATGGCCAGCTTACCGGCGAATGCCGGGCCGACCAGAGAGACGGCTACCAACAGGCCGCTGAGTTGTCGTATCCAAAACACACTTATCTTCCTAACCACGGCAGTGGGTTAACGGCCTGTCCCTGGCGACGGATTTCGAAATAGAGTGAAGGCGTGCCGCGGCCACCGCTGTTACCTACCAGCGCGATAGGCTGTCCTGCCCTGACCTGGGTTCCCACGCTCACTAGCGCACTCTGATTATAGCCATACAGACTCATATCGCCTTTACCGTGCTCCACAACCACCACCAGACCATAGCCCTGTAGCCAGTCGGCCATCAGCACGCGGCCATCGGCAATGGCTTTAACCTCGGTGCCTTCCGGTGCCGCGATCACCAGACCTTTCCAGCGCAGTTCGCCCTGTAGCTGCTCGCCAAAGCGGTGCTCAATACCGCCGCGCACGGGCCACATTGCCTGGCCTGCGGGCCTGCCAAGACCGCCGGTACGTGACACCAGCGCACGTTCACTTTCCGTCGGTTTATAGGTGGTGCCTTTGCGCTTCGCCTGAGCCTCACGCTCGCGCACTTTTTGCGCCTCACGCGCTTCCCGTTCCGCCCGCGCTTTGGCTTCACGCTCGGCTTTGACAATTTTATCGCGCAGACGGCCTTCATTTTGCCGTAGCTCAACCAGCTGAGCCTGGTCCTTCTCCAGCGACGACTCCAGCGACGTCAGGGTTTTCTTACGCGCCTGGCGCGCACTCTCAAGCTGCTGCTGCTGCCCCTGCTGCTGGCCTAACAGCGTTTTCTGCTGCTCCTGCTTGTTGAGCAGACTGGCTTTCTGCGCAGAAACATCGCTGCGGGTTTGCTTAAGGTCGTCGATATTTTTTTGCCGGGCATCATTCAGGTAGCCGAAGTAGGCCAGCATACGCTCACTGCGCTGGCTCTCTTCGCCGCTCAGAATCAGCTGTAGCCCGCTGTGTTGGCCCTGGCGAAAAGCCGCATCAAGCTGCTGCGACAGCATGGATTCCTGCTGTTCTTGCTGCTTCTGGAGTTTTGCAATGGAGGTGTTAAGGCCGTTGATATCTTTGGTGAGTGTACCGAGGCCAGACTGGGTTTCACGAAGCTGGCGGCTGGCCAGGGCGATCGCTTTTTCCTGAGACTGTAGCTGATCGAGCAGCTTGCTGCGCTGCTGTTTTTGCAGCTGCACGCTTTTCTCTTTCGCCGCGATATCCTGCTGAAGGCTTTGTAGCTGCGATTTATTGTCATCCGCCGCTGTCGCGGAAAAAGACCACAACAGCACGCCGGTGTACAGTACACTGGCAGTCAGGATGGACAAACTTGCACGTAGCGACAGAACGGGAAGTTGTCTGTTACGTGGGGTCCATGAATTTATCACTGTCGCTTTATCCCTCATAGCATCGGATTATTCCACGATGAACAGCAGCTTACCAGCCGTCTCTTTTGGCTTTTCTATTACTGACGGTAACAATAGCCCTAATCAGATCGCCGTCCGCTAGCGGACTTTTTTTCTGCTATGAGGGCCAGTTTGATACTGCTGTTATCGCCCGCTGTGCAGCAATTAGCCGCTAAAGATCGGCTTTCACCGATCTCAGGATAGTATTTTTCACTGAAGGCAACTTTTTTTTGTAATCTGCCGCAGAAAACATAACTCTGAGAAGCTTCTCGACTGTACATGACAGCACTGGCAGGTATACTCAGAAGCCTTATTTTTAGCTTATTAACCCTTCCGGGAGTTGTTACCCCTCATGCAAGATATTATGCAGTTCGCAGGCAATCACACAATTTTAAGTCTGGCGTGGGTTGTTTTGCTGGTTTTGGTGATCGTGACCACCTTTAAGGGTTTGTTCTCCAAAGTAAAAACGATTAGTCGTGGTGAAGCAACCCGTTTAATCAATAAAGAAGATGCCGTGGTAGTAGATGTGCGTGGGCGCGACGACTTCCGTAAAGGCCATATCTCAAATTCATATAACGTGCTGGCAGCCGATATCAAAAAAGGCAGCTTCAGCGAACTGGAAAAACATAAGGCACAGCCGCTGATCGTAGTATGTGCGACCGGCACATCTGCATCTGACTCGGCCGCACAGCTGAACGCTGCCGGTTTTACGCAGGTTTATGTGCTGAAAGACGGTATTTCCGGCTGGAGCGGTGAGAACCTGCCGCTGGTTCGTGGTAAATAAAATTCAGGAGTGTCGGCATGGCTAACATTGAGATCTACACCAAAGCAACCTGTCCTTTCTGCCACCGTGCCAAAGCACTGCTGGACCGGAAAGGCGCGAGCTATCAGGAAATCCCGATTGATGGGGATGCCAACACGCGTGAACTAATGATAAAACGGAGTGGTCGAACGACCGTTCCTCAGATTTTTATTGATGCGCAGCACATTGGCGGCTGTGACGATCTCTTTGCGCTCGACGAACGTGGCGGTCTTGACCCGCTGTTAAAATAGTAACGGGCCGGGCACGCATTGGGCGCTCCTCATGCTGACTATCGCTGCGGCACAATAACGGATTATTAACCCATAGGATTACGTATCATGTCAGAACAAAATAACACCGAGATGGCTTTCCAGATCCAGCGCATCTACACCAAAGATATCTCTTTCGAAGCGCCAAACGCGCCACAGGTTTTCCAGAAAGAGTGGGAGCCTGAAGTTAAGCTGGATCTTGATACTGCGTCCACCAAACTGGCTGACGACGTATACGAAGTGGTCCTGCGCGTAACCGTGACCGCAACGGTAAACGAAGAAGCGGCATTCCTGTGTGAAGTTCAGCAGGCCGGTATCTTCTCCGTCAGCGGGATTGAAGGCACGCAGATGGCACATTGCCTGGGTGCATACTGCCCGAACATCCTGTTCCCGTATGCGCGCGAATGCATCACCAGCCTGGTTTCTCGTGGTACGTTCCCACAGCTGAACCTTGCTCCGGTTAACTTTGACGCGCTGTTTATGAACTACCTGCAGCAGTCAGAAGGTGCAGCGCAGTCGGAAGGTGAAGCGCAGCAGCAGGATGCTTAATGCGTAGCCCTCATGCTTCTATGAGCGTCATCGGTGCCGGTTCATACGGCACCGCATTGGCGATTACGCTGGCCCGTAACGGCCACGAAGTGGTGCTTTGGGGGCACAACCCGCAGCACCAGGCGCAGTTACAGGCCGATCGTTGTAATACCACTTTTCTTCCTGATGTTCCTTTCCCCGATACGCTTAAGATAGAAACCGACCTGGCAACGGCCATTGCCGCCAGCCGCGATTTGCTGGTTGTTGTACCCAGCCACGTATTTGGTGATGTGCTTAAGCAGATTAAACCGTATCTGCGGGCGGATTCCCGGCTGGTATGGGCAACAAAAGGTCTGGAAAAAGAAACCGGACGACTGCTACAGGATGTGGCGCGGGAGATCCTGGGTGACACGATCCCGCTGGCCGTAATCTCCGGGCCAACGTTTGCTAAAGAGTTAGCTGCCGGCCTGCCGACGGCGATTGCTCTGGCCGCTACCGATATGCCTTTTGCTGATGAACTACAGCAGCTATTGCACTGTGGCAAAAGCTTTAGGGTGTACAATAATCCCGATTTTATCGGCGTTCAGCTTGGCGGTGCGGTGAAAAACGTTATAGCTATCGGCGCGGGAATGTCAGATGGTATTGGCTTTGGCGCCAATGCACGTACGGCACTGATCACCCGTGGACTGGCGGAAATGAGCCGCCTTGGGGCTGCACTGGGTGCCGATCCCACAACCTTTATGGGGATGGCGGGACTGGGTGATTTAGTGTTGACCTGTACGGATAACCAGTCGCGCAACCGACGTTTCGGCATGATGCTGGGTCAGGGAGCCGACGTGGAAGGGGCGCAACAGACTATCGGACAGGTGGTTGAAGGCTTCCGTAACACTAAAGAAGTGAAGGCACTGGCCGCCCGCTATGGCGTTGAAATGCCGATTACCGAGCAGATCTATCAGGTGCTTTACTGCGGTAAAAATGCGCGTGAAGCGGCGTTAAGCCTGCTTGGGCGCACCCGAAAAGATGAGAATAGCGGCAGCTGAGCTGAAATAACCGCACTGTAGTTTGCTGGCGTCCGACCGGGCGCCATTTTTAATGGGGAGTTAGGTATGTCGTGTGTAGAGTCGGAGCTGATCTGGGATAACATCAAAACGGAAGCGCGTGCGCTTGCGGACTGTGAACCTATGCTGGCCAGTTTTTACCACGCAACCCTGTTAAAGCATGACGATCTGGGCAGTGCGCTGAGCTATATGCTGGCGAACAAACTGGCGAACGCCATCATGCCCGCGATTGCCATCCGTGAAGTGATCCAGGATGCCTATGCTCAGGACCCGTCAATGATCGTTTCCGCTGCCTTCGATATTCAGGCGGTGCGTCAGCGCGATCCGGCAATAGATAAGTATTCTACGCCGCTGCTGTATCTCAAAGGTTTCCATGCGTTGCAGGCTTATCGTATTGGTCACTGGCTATGGCATCAGGGCCGTCGTGCGCTGGCGATTTACCTGCAAAACGAAGTGTCTGTCTCTTTTGCCGTTGATATTCATCCCGCTGCGAAAATTGGTCGCGGGATCATGCTCGACCATGCCACGGGCATTGTGGTGGGTGAAACGGCGGTCATTGAAGATGACGTATCCATCCTGCAATCCGTCACCCTTGGCGGTACGGGTAAAACCAGCGGCGATCGTCATCCGAAGATCCGTCAGGGCGTGATGATCGGGGCCGGGGCTAAGATCCTCGGCAATATCGAAGTCGGCCAGGGGGCGAAAATTGGTGCAGGATCGGTGGTGTTGCAGCCGGTGCCACCGCATACCACCGCCGCCGGAGTACCGGCCCGCATTGTTGGTAAGCCAAATAGCGACATGCCGTCAATGGATATGGATCAGCATTTCAATGGCATGGTTCCCGGCTTTGAGTTTGGGGACGGGATCTGATCCCCGCAGAATTTAATCGCCTTTATGCCGCTGCTTCAGCTTTTCAATACGGCGCCGGTATAGTCCAGCTGTCGCCACGCCTCATACACCACGACCGACACCGCGTTCGATAAATTCATGCTGCGGCTGTCCGGCATCATCGGAATACGAATTTTTTGTTGTTTTGGCAGGGCATCGAGAATGCTGGCGGGTAGTCCCCGCGTTTCCGGCCCAAACAGCAGATAATCGCCATCCTGATAGCTTACCGCGCTGTGGGCGGGGGTTCCCTTAGTGGTGAGCGCAAAAAGGCGCTCAGGTGCCTCTGAGTCGATAAAAGCCTCATAGCTGGCATGGCGCTTAATTGCGGTGAATTCGTGATAGTCCAGACCTGCACGACGCAGACGTTTATCATCCCATGCGAAGCCCAGCGGTTCGACGAGGTGCAGCTGAAAGCCCGTATTGGCGCACAGGCGAATAATATTGCCGGTATTCGGCGGAATTTCGGGTTCGAATAAAACGATATGTAGCATTGAACGGCCCTCTGATACGAGGGCCGAAGGATAGCAAATTATTCGTGCTGGGTGGTATAGAGCGGTAGCCAGAGGGTGAGGCGTAATCCCCCCAGCGGACTGTCATCTGCTTTTACCCAGCCGTGATGTTGCTGAATCGCATTTTCTACAATCGCCAGCCCCAGGCCGGTGCCGCCGGATTCACGATCGCGTGCTTCATCGGTACGATAAAACGGACGGAAAATCTGTTCGCGATCTTCCGGGCTCACGCCGGGACCATCGTCATCAACATGGACGGTGACCCCTTTTTTATCAACCGAGAAGCTGACCATAATTTTGCTGTGCGAGTAGCGCAGGGCGTTACGTACTATGTTCTCCAGCGCGCTGTCGAGCGTGCTGGGGTTTCCGTACAGCGGCCAGGGCCCGGGCGGATAGGGAACCTCAAGAGACTTGCCCATCTGCTCCGCTTCAAACTTCGCATCTTCCAGAACATCCGACCAGAGATGGTTGGCTTTGATGGCCTCACTGACCAGCGCATTTTTGTGCTGGGTGCGTGACAGGACCAGCAGATCGTTAATCATGCCATCCAGCCGCTGCGCCTCCATCTCAATTCGCTCCAGCTCTTTGGCTTCACCATGACGGCGGCGCATCAGCGCCGTAGCCAGCTGTAAGCGTGTTAACGGCGTACGCAGTTCGTGGGATATATCGGATAACAGCCGTTGTTGAGCGGTCATCATACGTTCCAGCGCGCTGATCATCTGGTTAAAGCTGGCACCCGCCGCGAGGAACTCCTGCGGTCCAGCTTCCAGTTCAGGGCGCTGACGCAGGTTACCTGCCGCCACGTCATCTGCGGCGTGCTTCAGCCTGCGCGCCGGTTTTGCCAGGCTCCAGGCCAGCCACAGCAGCAGCGGTGAGCTGATGAGCATAGTCACGATCAGCAGCAGCAGCGGACGGTCAAACAGCAGGTTGATAAAGTCGAGCTGTGAATTGCTGGCGGGACGGATCAGATAAAGCTGATAGTTATCCTCTCCATCGCGCACGGAGAACGGGCCGGCCATTTCCAGCCGGCCATATTTTTTCTTCTGCGGCTGATCGGCATTATCAGACTGGCCGATAAAGTTACGGATCACCTGCATTTCGCTGTGCTGAGCGCCAATCACCCGTCCTTCGCTGGTGACCAGCAGCAAACGCTGCCCAGGGGGCGCCCACTTATCGATGGCGCGAAACAGCCTGCGCCACCACATCAGATCGTTGGGGGGATCCTGTGACAGCTCCGCCTCAACGTGCTGCTCAATCATCACGCCCTGCCGCTCCTCGCTTTCAAGCAGCGGGGTCATCTGGCGAGAGTCAAGCTTGGGCAGCATCAGCACCAGCATCAGCACCAGCGCCAGCGTGAGCCAGAAAATGGCAAAGATACGGGTGGTCAGGCTCGATATCATCCTGCTGATACCATCAGATAACCGCGTCCACGCAGCGTTTTAAACCACGGATGCTCGTCTCTGCGCTCCGGCAATTTACGCCGCAGATTAGAAATATGCATATCGATTGCCCTGTCGAACGGCGTCAGACGTTTGCCCAGAACTTCCTGGCTGAGATGCTCACGAGATACAACCTGACCCAAATGCTGCGCCAGCAGATAGAGCAGGGTGAATTCAGTACCGGTAAGATCCAGCGTAACGCCATCGAAGCTGGCCTCCTGTCGGCCCGGGTTCAGACGAAGCAGATCGACCTCCAGCGTGGGAGAGCTGTTGTCATGCTGCTGCTGCTGTTCGCTCCAGTTGGAACGACGCAGAATGGCCCGAATACGCGCAACCAGTTCGCGGTCGTTGAACGGCTTCGGCAGATAATCATCAGCCCCCAGCTCCAGTCCAAGTACGCGGTCCAGTTCGCTGCCGCGAGCGGTGAGCATGATGACCGGCGTCTGGTGCTGCTGGCGCAGCTCTTTCAGCGTATCAATACCGTTTTTCTTTGGCATCATCACATCAAGCAATAACAGATCCACGCTGCTGTCCAGTAGCGCCAGTGCCTGTTCGCCGTCGCCGGCAACCAGCACGTTGAAGCCTTCCATCTCGAGTAATTCTTTTAGAAGCGAAGTCAATTCGCGGTCATCGTCAACCAACAGGATTTTATTCATTTTTAATGCCCTCCGCAGGCAAAATACCGTGAACGAATGCGCTCAACCTATCACTTTACGTAGTTTTACACCCCCTGACGCATGTTTGCAGCTGACCCCGTAGACTGAATCTCGTTGAATCGAAATACGGAAACATTTGGGAGTAAACGATGCGCAGAGTTACCGCCGTCGTTGTCGTTCCGGCGCTGGTTCTTACTCTTTCCACTGCCTGGGCTGCAAACGTCACGACGAATGACGAGATGCATCACAATGACGGTGCAAACGGCCAGTTAAGGCTGGTTCCGCAAAGTCACATGTTTGATGGCATCAACCTGACGGAGCAGCAGCGTCAGCAACTACGGGATCTGATGCAGCAGACACGGCACGATCGTTCTCCCATAAGTATTAACGATTTAGAGCAACTGCACGACCTGATTATTGCAGAAAAATTTGATCAGGCAGCCTATCAGGCTCAGGCAGAGAAAATAGCGCAGGCAGAGGTTGCGCGCCAGGTCGAAATGGCCAAAGTCCGCAACCAGATGTATCACCTGCTAACGCCTCAGCAACAGGCTGTCTTACAGCAGAAACATCAGCAGCGTATCGAAGAGATGCGCAGGCTAACGAATATGCAGTCATCTTCACCACTGCAGGCAGTACGTAATACCAGTAGCAACCCGTAAGCGTCACCAGTACAGAGTATCCCTGTTTTCCTTGCCATAGACACCATCCCTGTCTTCCCCCTCATGATGAGGGGGTTTTTTTTATCCATCGTTTAGCGTCCCGTCTGGATCCAGTATACTCATGGCACTGTTACTGCCGGAGTAGATTATGAATCAAAGCTATGCTCGGTTGGTCAATACGGCAGCGCTGTCGGCTACGGTAACGGCTTCCCTCCTGTTAATTATCAAAATTTTTGCATGGTGGTATACGGGGTCGGTTAGCGTATTAGCCGCCCTGGTGGACTCGCTGGTCGATATTGCCGCCTCGCTAACCAATCTGTTTGTGGTTCGCTACTCGCTCCAGCCCGCCGATGCGGAGCATACCTTTGGTCATGGTAAGGCCGAGTCTCTTGCGGCCCTGGCACAGAGTATGTTTATTTCAGGCTCGGCCCTGTTTTTGTTTCTGACCGGTTTACAGCATCTTACCCGCCCTGAACCCATGAATGCGCCGCTGGTCGGTATCGTGGTCACACTGATTGCTCTGCTCTCTACGCTGATCCTGGTCGCTTTTCAGCGGTGGGTCGTTCGTCGCACCCACAGCCTGGCGATACGCGCTGATATGCTGCACTATCAGTCTGATGTCTTTATGAATGGTGCCATTTTACTGGCGCTGGCATTAAGCTGGTACGGCTTCCATCGTGCGGATGCGCTGTTTGCGCTGGGTATTGGCGTGTGGATTTTGTACAGCGCGCTGCGGATGGGCTACGAGGCGGTGCAGGCGCTACTGGATCGGGCGCTGCCAGATGAGGAGCATCAGGCTATTATGGATATTGTCGCGAGCCGAACCGAGGTGCGCGGGGCGCATGATTTACGTACCCGCCAGTCAGGGCCTACCCGCTTTATTCAGCTGCATCTGGAAATGGATGATAATTTACCGCTGTATCAGGCGCACCGGATCGCGGAAGAGCTGGAGCAGGCACTGTTAGCGAGATTTCCCGGTTCCGATATCATCATCCATCAGGATCCCTGTTCTGTCGTCTCAACCGAACGCCAGAGCAATATTTGAGTAATAAATGATTGATTAAATAAAGTGCTAAGCTTTCGCTGTTGTAAAACATGAGGTGCTGCAAAAAAATAGACAAATGTTGCTGACCTGAATCAATTCAGCTTAGGACTTTTGATATACTATTTAACTTAATGTAGTCGGCTATCTTTTGCGCGCGTTCTGCGGCTCCGGCGTTCAAATCCAACATTTGCATCAACAAGTTCAGAGGTTGTCATGATCAAGAAAATCGGTGTACTGACGAGCGGCGGCGACGCCCCAGGTATGAACGCTGCCATCCGTGGTGTCGTGCGCGCGGCGCTGAGTGAAGGACTTGAAGTTTTTGGTATCTATGATGGCTATCTGGGACTGTATGAAGACCGCATGATCAATCTGGACCGCTACAGTGTTTCAGACATGATCAACCGGGGAGGCACGTTCCTTGGCTCCGCGCGTTTTCCCGACTTTCGTAAAGATGAAGTCCGCGCAGTCGCGATTGAAAATCTGAGAAAGCGCGGAATTGATGCGCTGGTCGTTATCGGCGGCGACGGCTCTTACATGGGGGCTAAGCGTCTGACCGAAACCGGCTTCCCCTGCATTGGTCTGCCGGGCACCATTGATAACGACGTAGCGGGTACGGACTACACTATCGGCTTCTTTACCGCGCTGGAAACCGTCGTTGAAGCGATTGACCGTCTGCGCGATACCTCCTCCTCTCATCAGCGTATCTCGATCGTAGAAGTCATGGGCCGCTACTGTGGCGATCTGACGCTGGCGGCCGCTATCGCCGGTGGCTGTGAATTTATCGTACTGCCTGAAACGCCCTACACCCGTGAAGAGTTGGTGGCAGAGATTAAGGCCGGTATCGCCAAAGGGAAAAAACACGCTATCGTCGCCATTACCGAGCACATTTGCGATGTTGATGAGCTGGCAAAATTTATCGAAACCGAAACCAAGCGCGAAACCCGTGCAACCGTGCTGGGCCATATCCAACGCGGCGGTGCGCCGGTTGCCTATGACCGTATCCTTGCCTCGCGCATGGGTGCCTATTCCATTGAGCTGCTGCTTCAGGGATACGGTGGACGCTGCGTAGGTATTCAGAACGAGAAGCTGGTACACCATGATATTATCGACGCGATTGAAAACATGAAGCGTCCATTTAAAGGTGACTGGCTGGAGACCGCCAAAAAGCTTTACTGATAAAAAACAAGGCGCTGTGGTCCGGCGCCTTTATTATACCAAGTGTTATTCCATATGGTTATTAAAGCTTCTTTTTAATTCTTTAATTCACAGTCAGGTTTATGTCACGCTCCTTCCCAGATTAAACCTTTGGGAGTGCGTGCAATGAAGAAGTGGAGTGTGGGAATTACCCTGTTACTGGCCTCGACCGGCGTGCTGGCGAAGGATATTCAGCTGCTGAATGTCTCTTACGATCCCACCCGTGAACTGTATGAGCAGTATAATAAAGCGTTCAGCGCCCACTATAAGCAGGAAACCGGTGACAACGTGGTTATTCGCCAGTCGCACGGCGGGTCTGGTAAGCAGGCAACGTCGGTGATTAACGGCATTAAGGCCGATGTGGTTACGCTGGCGCTGGCCTCTGACGTTGATGCCATTGCCGAACGCGGCCGCATCGACCCGAACTGGATCAAACGTCTGCCGGACAACTCCGCGCCTTATACTTCCACTATCGTTTTCCTGGTACGCAAAGGTAATCCTAAGCAGATCCACGACTGGCCTGATTTGATTAAACCGGGTGTCTCGGTCATTACGCCTAATCCAAAAACCTCCGGCGGTGCCCGCTGGAATTATCTGGCGGCCTGGGGATGGGCGCTGGACCAGAACAACGGCGATCAGGCCAAGGCGCAGGAGTATGTTAAGTCGCTGTTCAAGAATGTGGAAGTTCAGGATTCCGGTGCGCGCGGGGCAACCAACACCTTTGTGGAGCGCGGTATCGGTGACGTGCTGATTGCCTGGGAAAACGAAGCCTATCTTGCTGTTAACAAGCTGGGCCAGGATCAGTTTGAAATCATTACGCCGAGCGAATCAATTCTGGCGGAGCCAACCGTTGCTGTCGTTGATAAAGTGGTTGATGAGCGCGGTACGGCTAAAGTGGCCGAGGAGTACCTGAAGTATCTCTACTCGCCGGAAGGCCAGACCATTGCTGCACAGAACTTTTACCGTCCGCGTGATGCGGCCGTAGCAGAGAAGTTTTCCAAAACGTTCCAGCCGGTGAAACTGTTCACCGTTGACGGAAAGTTTGGTGGCTGGACGCAGGCGCAGAAGACGCACTTCGCTGAAGGTGGAACCTACGATCAGGTGATGAAACGCTAAGTTTTCACTCGAGATAAATTATTTCGCAGGGCCGACATATGTCGGCCCTTTTTTTATGGCTATCAAACCGGAATACAGTATGGTCCTCAGGTTAATAAAGCTCCGGTAAATTCGTCTGCTACAGATGATTTCACATGATCTTCCGATGCGCTTAGATTACATTGTGAACGACAGTTGTTAGAGGAATTCATCTATGCAGGGAAGGAAGCGGATAGTCATTCTGCTGGCGGGGGTTATCGCGGTAACTCTCGCCGTGATCGGCATTATTTTTATTAACTTTCAAAGTAATACCGATGCATTATGGAAAATTGTTAGCCAGCAGTGCGTCGCCGGATCACAGCAAAAAAATAATCCCGCCCCCTGTACGCTGGTCAATGAAGCGGATGGCTATGTCGTGCTTAAAGATCGTAACGGCCCGCTGCAATTTTTGCTGCTGCCCATAGCGAAAATACCCGGTATTGAAAGCCCTAAATTGCAGAGCCCGGCGACGCCTAACTTTTTGGCTGAGTCCTGGCGCGCCCGTCATTTTATGGAAGAGCGGCGGGGGAAAAAAATTGATGATCGGGTTTACTCGCTGGCGGTAAATTCCCGCTGGGGCCGGACTCAAAATCAGCTACACGTTCACATATCCTGTCTGCGTCGTGATATCCGCGCACGACTGGATGCCATGGACAGTTCGCTGAATGAGCAATGGCAGCCCCATCAGCTGGGTGAGCATAACTATTTTATACGCAGTATCACTCGCGATGAGTTAAAGCGCACCAGCCCGTTTATCCGTATTGCCGCCGAACTGCCCGAGGCACGTGACAATATGGAAAACTACGGCATTGCGATTGCGGCACTGTCAGATGGCCGCCGTGCGTTGATGGTGACGAAACGTAACTGGCTTCAGTTAAACCGGGGATTCGCGGAAGAGCTACAGGATCACGACTGTGCGCTTTTACAAAAATAAGCAGGCCGGCAAAACCCGGCCATGCCACTATTTTTCCGGCAGTTTCGGATCGTTTTTGTACTGCGCGGTGGCAATCCAGGCCGCGCAGAACAGCGTCAGACGGGCAAAAAAGTAGAAGAAGGCCATCAGGCCAAGCACCGAACCAAACGCCGCGCCGGATGGGGAGGAAGCCAGTTTTGGCAGCGTCAGGGTCATAATAAATTTAATCACCTCAAAACCAACCGCCGCCAGCAGCGTACCGCGAAACAGCGCCTTTTTACGGGGTTTGTGGCGTGGCAGTATCCAGAATATCCATAGAAACAGCAGATAGTTGGCGAAAACAGAAATCGACAGGGCAATGACGGTCATAGCCGGACGCAGCCATTCAATATCCTCCAGGCCCAGCGCACGTACGATGGATGCCTGAGCAGCCCCGGCGATAGAGGTCAGCGAAAGCGTGACGATGAGTGCCAGGACCAGGCCCGTCAGCGAAATAAAATCGCGTGAATATTTAAACCACACTTTCTCCTGATCCTGCGGGGTGCGCTCCCAGACATCGCGGGACTGCGCGCGTATTGCTTCACGCAGATTCCCCATCCAGCTAATGCCCGAGTAAAGCGCCACCAGCAGTCCGGTGAGGCCAACGGTGGTGCGCTGTTGGATCGCGGTATTAACCGTATTTTTTAACGTCGCGGCCAGGGAGGGATCGCTAATGCTGCTCACGATCTTATTGATAAGCTCAGTCAGCAGGTCCGGGTTCGAGGCCAGTAAAAATCCCACGCCGGCAAAGGACACCATCAGGATGGGTATCAGGGAAAGAAACGAAAAGTAGGTAATGGCCGCACCAAACTGGCTACCCAGCCGATCGTTAAATCGTTCTCCGGCGCGAATAAAGTGCGCGACCGCGGGAATGGCGCGAAATTTGTTAATCAGCCGGGAGGCGCGGGTAATAGACTTATCCACCGTATGGTTGCCGGTTTTAATCGCTATCGGCGGCTTTTCCGCAGATGCTGTTGCCCGTGGATCGCGCTGTTGAGTATCCGCCATGAATCCTTCTTTTATCCTTTAAAGTAAACCGTAGCTGAAAATTATAGCCTGCTGCTCAGGCAACGTAACGTTTAAGGGCCTGACTCAGCCATTCAATGAAGACCTGTACCCGCCGGGCCGGGTTAGTACGCTGTGGCCAGAGCAGCGACAGCGGTATCGGCTGTGCCTGAAAATACGGTAAAATTTCGATCAGCGTTTTCTCTTTTAGCGCCGTTTGAACACCGACCCGCGGCACCTGAATGATCCCCAATCCGGCAATACAGGCCGCCCGATAGGTTTCCGTGCTGTTAACGGTGATCGCGCCTCCGGTTTTAATCAGCGTTGCTTTTTTACCATCAAAATATTCGAATCCACCGCTCCGGGTGCCGGGCTGCTGGCTATAGTGAACCATCGCATGTTGTGACAGCGCCTCCAGCGACTCCGGCGTACCGAAGCGGTGAAGGTAATCCGGGCTGGCGCAGTTTATTAGCGCAAGGTGGCCCAGCGGACGGACACTCAGACCGGAGTCCTCCTGCACCCCGACACGCACCACACAGTCGAAGCCCTCGCGAACCACATCCACCCGTCGATCGCTGCTGCTCAGCTCCAGCTCAATCCCCGGATAGTGTTGAAGAAATTCGGGTAACAGCGGCATCAGATAGTTGCTGGCAAGGCTGACCGGCAAATCCACCCGCAGCCGTCCGCTGAGCGTAGCCGGATCGTGATGGAACAGTGAATCCATCTCATCCAGCGTCGCCAGCACATCGCGGCAGCGCTCAAAGTAAACCTGGCCGTCCTGGGTCAGCTCTACCCGACGGGTGGTACGATGCAGCAGGCGCGATCCCAGGCCATTTTCCAGCGTCTGGATCTGGCGCGAAAGGCTGCCTTTGGGTAGACCGAGACTCTCTGCGGCACGGGTAAAACTCTGCATTTCTGCAACCCGTACAAACACTTTCATTGCGTGTATTTTATCCATTTTTATCCTTATTGTTATCGGTAATGGGACAATCTTGGTGTGATAAAGCGGTTTATAGTTCAGATTAGCAGTAATATCTGCATTTTTGTCCACAGCCTGATCACAGAAGCAGCGGATGAGCGATAAAGTTGCACGGATTAGCGTAAGAAGCCGTGGTTTCAGGTCAGAATGACGCACTTTAGTGAGCTAAAGGAGGTGCTGGCGTGAATTATACGGGCGCAGCCAGCGGCCGGTGGCGGAGGGCGTAATCGCGCAGATTGAGGTGCCGGGAGGCCGCGCAGCGGCGCTACAGCTGGAGACTGGCGAAAGCGACAGCGTTAATACCGTGATCCGCCGCGTACGCCAGCAGCTGGCAACCCTAGGGCAATGCGGCAGCTTTGACTATTTCTTCAACAATACCGGAATCGCACTCTGAACCGCGTTTGTGGATAGCACAGAGTTGCAGTTTGACCGGTTAGTGCATGTGTCTTTCCCGCGGTCGTTCAGTCCGCCCGTATGCTCAAACCCGAATCGTTCCGTCGAGAACGGTCACCGTCTGACCGCCGATCCATACACCGTTATCGGTATAGCTCACGCTCAGTCTGCCCGCCCGCTGGATAGCCGTACCCTGATGAACCTGATAATCCAGCTCCACGCCTCTGGCCTGGAAATAACGGGCCAGGCAAGCATTTGCGCTGCCGGTAACCGGATCTTCGGTCAGCGATCCTTGTTCAATCAGCAGCCCGCGTACCTCGTAGCCGTTAGCAATCTCCTTCAGGGGAGCAAAGGGCATCACGCCGTTTACCCGTGACTTCTTAATCAGACGGGCAAATTCGACGGCATCCGGTTTGATATCCAGCACCGCCTCGGCGGATTTCATTGGCACCAGCAGCCAACGGATCCCCATATCCGCCACCATTACCGGCAGCGCTTCCTCAAGGCTATCGCTGTTGAGTGCGCTGGAAATCGGCGCATCGCTAAACGGAGTCATAATCGCCTCCGGCGAGGCGAAGGCCAATGCACCGTCCTCGCCGATGCGAATTTTCACTAATCCGACGTCGCACTGCTGCACAAGCTGCTGCGGCTGATGCGGCGCTAAGCCGCTCTCCAGCAGAGCGTGGGCGGTGCCCAGCGTGGGATGACCGGCAAAGGGTAGCTCATAATCCGGGGTGAAAATTCGCACGCGGTAATCCGCCACCGGGTCGGTGGCGGGCAGAACAAAGGTGGTTTCTGATAGATTCGTCCAGCGGGCAATCGCCTGCATCTGCTCGTCGCTCAGACCGTCGGCATCCAGGATCACCGCCAGCGGGTTGCCGTTGAAGGGTGTTGAGGTAAAAACATCGACCTGTTTAAAAGGGCGTAACTGCGTCATAACCGTACCTGTCTGTTTGAAGTTTCCATCGGCCCCGACCATTCTGTGCAGTGATTAACGTCAGGGGTTGTCAGTATCGTTGAATAGGATTATTACTGAACTATATCAGATAAAAAAGAGACGATATTATGCTGAAAATACTGGGAAGAGCCTCATCGATCAATGTCAGAAAAGTGCTGTGGCTGTGCGATGAGTTAGCCATCCCTTTTGAGCGTGAAGAGTGGGGGGAAGGGTTTAAGTCACCAAAGGATGTCGCCTTCCGTTCGCTGAATCCCAATGCATTAATTCCGGTGATACTGGATGATGATTTTGTCCTGTGGGAATCCAATACCATTATCCGCTACCTGGCAAATGCCTATGGCGGGGAATGGCTCTATCCCTCCGGTCCGCGAGCCCGCGCCCGCGTAGATCAGTGGATTGACTGGCAGGCAACCGAGCTGAATACGGCCTGGCGATATGCGTTTATGTCACTGGTTCGCCAGTCTCCGGCGCACCAGGATCCGCGCCTGCTGGAAGCGGCCTGCAAGGGCTGGGAATACACCATGGGTATTCTGAATAAACAGTTGGAAAAGACCGGGGCATTTGTGGCCGGAGAAGCCTTTACGCTGGCGGATATCCCGGTGGGGCTGTCGGTAAACCGCTGGTATGAGACGCCGCTGGAGCACGCTGAATATCCTGCCGTTCGTGACTACTATGAACGGCTGACCGCCCGAGAAGGGTATGCCACCTGGGGACGTAACGGTACGCCGTAGACAGCGGAACCGTTACCCTGCCAGCGCGGTCGGCGTAGCAGGAGGCGATCAGGCTACGCCTGCGGGAATACCGCTCATCTCGCAGGCCAGCGCGCCGGTACGCTGTAGCGCCCAGATGTGACGCTCATTGAACGGATAGCAGCAGGAGAGTCGCAGGGCGCTGTTGCAGCGCTCGCTAAGGGTGTACAGCGCCCCCGGCGTCAGGCAGATTTTTTCCTGGAGCAGACGGTGGAACATCTCAACGCTGTTGACGTTGCCCGGCAGTTCAACCCAGAAAACGAATCCCCCGCTGGGGCGGGTGGCGCGCGTTCCCTGGGGAAAATGGCGGGCGATAATGCCCCGCGCTTCATCCAGCTGCGCCGCATAACGACGCCGGAGCGTACGCAGATGATGATCGTATCCGCCTGACTCCAGAAACACGCCGAGAGTTTCCGATAATAGGCGAGATTCCGCCAGCGACGAGACCGATTTCAGGCGTGCCAGCTGTTGACTGAAACGCCCGGCGGCAATCCAGCCAATGTGGAAATCAGGCGCGACAGTTTTCGTGAAACTTGTGCAGTACAGCACCCAGCCGTGCTCATCGAACGCTTTTACCGCCGGCGTCAGCGGCCAGCAAAACTGTAGCTCCGCATACAGACCATCTTCCAGCAGCGGCACCTGATAATGATTAACCAGCCGTGCCAGCCGCTTCTTACCCTCCAGCGTCATGCTGCTGCCCAGCGGATTCTGTGCATTGGGCATCGCAATAATGGCCTGGATGCGCTGCTCCTGAAGCATCAGCTCCAGCGCATCCAGCGACAGGCCGTACTGCGGGTCGGTGGGGATTTCCAGCACCTTCAGGCCGAGGCTGGCAATGAGAGGGAAGAGATAAAAGTAGGTTGGTGTCTCAATACCCACGCAGTCGCCGGGCCGGGTGACCGCCCGCAGCGCCAGCTGAAGCGCCTCCATGCAACCGTGCGTCAGGGTGACATCTTCGGCGCTGATGCTGATGCCGAGATCCATTGAGCGGCGGGCGATTTCGCGGCGCAGGCGAATACTGCCCGGCGGCAGGGCGTAGCGCCCGATAAGTTCAGGCTCACGGCGTAGCAGCGAAGCCATGATGCGGTTGATTTTTGCCGTGGGGAAGAAGTCGGTGTTCTGCGGGCAGGCCAGCGAAATATTGGTGTAATCCGTATGGTTCTGCGCGGCAAAGACCGCGTCAATCAGGTCGAGTTTTTCGCTGCCCGGTGAGTTCACGCGGCTGCGCGGCTGTGACTGGCGGGTGAGGGAAGGCAGTGAATCACGGACGTAGTAGCCGGACTGCGGGCGTGCTTCAATCAGGCCACGATCTTCCAGAATGCCGTAGGCGGTGAGAACGGTGTTCACGCTGACCTGGTGGCTGGCGGCGCAGCGGCGAATTGCCGGAAGCCGACTGCCCGGCATAAATGTCCCCTGCTGAATCGCAGCGGCCAGCGTTTCTGCCAGCTGGTGGTATCGCGTTATCTGCGGTTCGCTGATGGACACAGTTCACTCCTTCCTGAATGGGTACAGTTATAATTAATACTGCTTTGTACCCATAACAATACTCATTTTCTGCATCTGTTACCATTCTCGTGGGATCAATAAACTGTTTGTATTCACCCGGAACGCAGGATATCCCCATGCTCGATCTCTCTTTTGTCAGCTATGTCACCGTCATGTCGATTACACCCGGCCCGAATAACCTGATGCTGGCGACATCCGGGGTAAACTTTGGTATGCGCCGCACGCTGCCGATGTTAACAGGCATTATGTTTGGCTGTGCGATCCAGACCGCACTGGCGGGAGCACTGCTGGAGGTGCTGCTGCACTGGATGGGCGCCATTCGTCTGCCGCTGACGCTGCTGGGCTGCGGCTATCTGCTGTGGCTGTCGTGGAAAATATTTCGCTCGGGTGCCCCGGAGATGCGGGAGAAGGCACGTCCGATGGGCGTTCTCGGCGGCGCGCTGTTTCAGGCGGTGAACCCGAAAGCCTGGTTGATGGCGACCAACGTTGCGCTGATGTACACCGTTAACAGTAATATCCTGACCGTGGCACTGGCATTTATGGCGCTGAATCTGCCCTGTATTCTGGTCTGGGCAATGATGGGCGATCGTCTTGGCAGGCATTTGCAGGTGGCGTGGAAGCTACAGCTGTTTAACACGCTGATGGCCCTTTCACTGTTGGCGACAACGCTGTGGATGCTGATAGAGGCGATTCAGCTGGCGTAAATTCAGCGCTTCAGGTCATAACGTAAAAAGCCGCTATTCGTGGAGAATAGCGGCTTTTTTTGACCGTTTATTTACCGACGGCTTCAGCCACCTGTACGCCGGACTCATCGTTCGCGGAAGTCATTGGCGCGTAGTTCAGATGGAGAATACGACTGGTATCGGCCAGCTCTTTCTCAATAGCGGCAACGTTACTGCTCAGTTTCTGACCGTAGAAGGGAATGATGCCCTTCAGCTTACTTTGCCACTCCGGTGTCGCCATCTGTTCTTTAAACACCTTCGCCATCAGTTCCAGCATAATCGGCGCGGCGGTAGAGGCGCCCGGTGACGCGCCCAGCAGTGCTGAAATGGTGCCATCCTGTGAGGTGACAACCTCGGTGCCCAGCTTCAGCACGCCGCCTTTTTTGGCGTCTTTCTGAATAATCTGTACACGCTGACCGGCCTTAACCAGCCGCCAGTCCTCTTTACGCGCGTCCGGGAAATACTCGCACAGCGCTTTGTGCCGGTCGTCCGCACTCAGCAGCACCTGGCCGACCAGATATTTCACCAGATCGAAGTTATCCAGCCCGACGCGCATCATTGGCATCAGATTAGTGGGCGTGATTGAACCAAACATATCCCACAGCGAACCCTGCTTCAGGAACTTGGTAGAGAAGGTGGCGAACGGCCCGAACAATAGCACCGGCTTGCCATCAAGGGTACGGGCATCCAGATGCGGAACCGACATCGGCGGAGCGCCAACGGAGGCTTTTCCGTAAACTTTAGCCTGGTGTCGCTTAACGACTTCCGGGTTATCGCTGACGAGGAACTCGCCGCCAACCGGGAAGCCGGCGTAATTTTTCATTTCAGGAATGGCCGATTCCTGGAGCAGCGTCAGCGCCGCGCCGCCGGCACCAATAAAGACATATCTGGCACGAATGGTCCGCTGTTTGCCATTGTTGTTCAGATCGGCGAGGGTCACATTCCAGCTGCCATCGCTATTACGCTGCACTGCGCGTACGTCGTGGCGGCTTTGCAGAGAGAAATTCGGATTTTTCTTCAGCGACGACACCAGCTGGCGGGTCACTTCACCAAAGTTGACGTCGGTGCCGATGGGAATACGGGTGGCGGCAACTTTCTGATCGTTTTCACGGCCTTCCATAACCAGCGGGATCCACTGTTTAATTTCCTGCGGATCCTCGGAATATTCCATACCCCGGAACAGGTTACAGCCCTGTAGCGCCTGATGGCGTTTCTTCAGGAAATTAACATTATCCTCACCCCAGACGAAACTGATATGCGGTACGCTGGTAATGAAACTGCGCGGATTGCTGAGTACGCCCCGCTCAACCTGATGCGCCCAGAAGCGACGGGAGATCTGGAATGCTTCATTAATTTCTACCGCTTTCTTAATATCGATGCTGCCATCGCTATTTTCCGGAGTGTAATTCAGTTCCATCAGCGCAGAATGTCCAGTACCGGCGTTATTCCAGCCGTTGGAACTCTCTTCGGCAACAGTATCAAGACGCTCTACCATGCTGATACGCCAGTTCGGCTCCAGCTCTTGCAGGTAAGTACCGAGCGTAGCGCTCATCACGCCACCGCCGATCAGTAGCACATCGACGTGCTCTTCGTCTTCACCGGCGGCTTTCTTGGTCAAGCTCAGGGTGCTTAAACAACCCGCCAGAAGTACAGCCATTTTACGCATGAGGATACATCTCCGTATGTTGAAATAATTCAACATGTTAAGCAGGTAAAACAGGTCCGATTATCTCTGAATAAGTAGAGGTATTGTGCTGATTCAGGAAGTGCATCCGAATTAAACCTAATCATTTGCTGAAAGTTTAATCATTTATTGGAAGCCCAAGAAATATACCATTGTTACGGGGAAATTAAAAAAGTGTTTAAAGATTAAATATTAGAATGATTTGTGAAAATAAATTAGCAATATTGATGAGGGCCGCTGAACGGCCCAAAATAACGTCAGGTGACACGAGGTAACTGTCTGAAGAGGATGGATTAATTACGAGGGGCACTGTCCGGCAGTTTGCGGTGACTAATCGCCAGACGGTTATAGGCATTCATCAGGCCGATAGCAATTGTCATATCTGTGATCGACTTCTCACTAAATTGCTCCTTTACTTGGGCATAAACTTCGTCGGGTGCCTGGGTTTGTGCTACCAGCGTCAGTGATTCCGCCCATGCCAAGGCTGCCTGCTCGTCGGCGGAGAACCAGTTTCCTGACTCACGCCAAACCTGGGTAAGCACAATTTTGTCCCACGGCAGGCCATCTTTATGCAACGCTTTGGTATGCATATCTATGCAGTATGCGCAGCCGTTAATTTGCGACACGCGCAGAAAAATGAGTTCGATAATGCTCATGGGCAGACCGCACTGTGCCACATAGCCATATACGCCGCTCAGCGCTTTCATACCGGCGGGAGAGGTTGTATTAAAGTTAATTCTTTCGCTCATCAGGGTGTGCTCCAGTAAAAGTTATGATTGGAATGAATGGCGTAGAGTATTCATCGCTTAACGCTATTTTCGTTCGTTTAATGGGATGATAAAAGTGCCAGGAATTAACAAAAACAGTGGTCCATCTGCTGAACAAACGGCGGAGCACATCGGACTTCAGCGCTACGCTGACCGCTCTCTGACAGAGCAGATCCGTGCCGGAATGGCCCAGGCCATTGCCGAGGGGCGATTGTCGGCGGGGGCCCGCGTACCCTCCTGTCGGGATCTGGCGGCAGCGCTGGGGGTGGCCCGCGGTACGGTTCGGGCGGCTTATGACATGCTGGTGGACAGCCAGCTGCTGATTGCCAGGGGCGCGGCTGGAACCTGGGTCAGCGCAGTGCTGCCCGTCGTCCGGGCAACGCCTCCTGAGACCACGGTGCCGGCACCTCTGGCTGATGTTGTTCACGCGTTTGACGTTGTGCCGATGACATTTCAGCTGGGCGCGCCGGCCAGTGACGCTTTTCCGGCGAAGGTCTGGTCACGCATTCTGGCGCGGCACGTACGGGAAATCGCCGGTACGTACACAGGATATGCCGACCCGCGTGGCAGCCTTGCACTGCGTCAGGCGCTGACCGGCTACCTGGCGATCGCCCGCGGGATCCGCTGCCAGCCGTCGCAGGTGATGATTACTAACGGCTACACCGGCGCGATGGGCGTTATCTGTCTGGCGCTGGGGCTGCGCGGTGAACGCATCTGGACCGAAGATCCGTGCTACCTGCTGGCCCGGCGTGCGCTGGCGATTGCCGGTATGAAGGCCGTGCCGGTGCCGGTAGATGATGAAGGTTTATCCGTTTCATGCGGGCTGCGGATGGCAGGCGATACGCGTCTGGCTCTGGTGACGCCCGGACAGCAGTCGCCGCTTGGCGTCACGCTGTCGCTGTCGCGGCGAAGTGAGCTGCTGGCGTGGGCGCAGCGGCAGAACGGATGGATTATTGAGGATGACTACCTCGGCGAGCTACAGCTGCATGGACGCGCGGCACCGGCGCTGGCGGCGCTTGATGCCGAACGGGTGCTGCATATCGGCACGTTTAGCAAGACGCTCAGCCCGGCGTTGCGTATGGGGTATCTGGTGGTGCCGAACGCGCAGGCGGAGTTGTTTGCTGAAACGGCGGCGCTTCTGGCCCCGGCCTCGTCGTCTGTCCTGCATAACGCCGTAGCCGAATTTTTAAACGAAGGGCACTTCTTACGCCATCTGCGGAGAATGAAGCGGCTGTACGCTGTTCGGCTAAACGCGCTGTTGCAGGCCCTTAGCCCCCATTTTTCACAACTTTCACGCGCGGCGTTGGCGGTGATTATCACCCTGCCGGAAGGAACCTGCGATACACGTATTGCGCAGGCGGCACTGGCACAGGGGATGGCTCCGTCGCCGCTGTCCGTGTGGTATCAGGATCGGCGTGTCAGCCGCAGTGGGCTGGTGCTGGGGGTGACGAATATGCCGGAGGACGGATTTGCTGAGCGTGCGGCCAGGCTGAAGGCGCTGGTGATTGAGTTTGGTTAAAACTTCCCTGCCCCGGAGAGGGGCAGGGAGCGGGATCAGGCTTTTTTCGCCGCCGCCGCCGCTTTAACGATGACTGCGAAAGCGTCCGCTTTCAGAGATGCACCGCCAACCAGCGCGCCGTCGATATCCGGCTGAGCAAACAGCTCTGCTGCATTTTTATCGTTAACGGAGCCGCCGTACTGGATAACAACCTGAGCAGCCACGGCCGCATCCTGCTTAGCGATATGGTCACGGATAAACTTGTGTACCGCCTGTGCCTGCGCAGGGGTGGCTGATTTGCCGGTGCCAATGGCCCAGACGGGTTCATAGGCGATGACGACGCCGTTGAAAGCCTCTGCGCCCTGGGTTTTCAGCACGGCATCGATCTGACGTGCGCAAACTTCTTCCGTTTTGCCCGCTTCGTTTTCTGATTCAGTTTCGCCGATGCACAGAACAGGGATCAGGCCCGCTGCTTTCAGAACCGCGAATTTTTTAGCAATCAGTTCATCGCTTTCTGCGTGGTAGGTACGACGCTCGGAGTGGCCGATAATAATGTATTGCGCGCCTACATCTTTCAGCATGTCGGCAGAGGTTTCACCGGTGAATGCGCCGGAGAGGTTTACGTCAACATTCTGCGCACCCAGTGCGATATGGCTACCAGAAATGGCATGTTTTGCCTGATCCAGATACATCGCCGGTGGCGCAATTGCCACGCCACAACCGTCAACGCCGCTCAGCTCGTTCCGCAGACCGGCGATCAGTTCGTTGACCATGTGCTTGCTACCGTTCAGTTTCCAGTTACCCATAACTAATGGATGTCGCATTGTATCCTCCACGCTTAGAGAGTATTAAAGCTGCCAGCAGGCAGCGTTGTCTGCCGACAGTATAGAGATCAAATATACGAAAGGCTTTGCTTTTCGTCATCCTTTGCATGAAACGATTCAGGGCGTAGCCAGGGCCAGTTTTAGCGGCTCAACGGCGAAAGTTAACCCCTTGTCACCGTTATCCGCCACGATGTAGCGCAGCGCCCCTTCCGTTTGCTGGTAATAGCGCGATCCGCGGCCTTTAGCCAACAGGTTGTTCACCCGCTTCTGGCTTTGCTCCGGGCTGAGCATCGGCTCAAAGAAATTGACCAGCGCGGCCATATAAGCCAGCGCTTTTTCGCGCGCGGCCTTTTGCTCCGGTCCGGGGATCGGTAGCCAGGTTATCTGCAATGTTTTTATTTTTCCGCTCCCGTGCTCCAGCGCGGTCGAGGCATAAAGATTTTCATTGATCTTGCTGGCGGCGCGGGTCAAATTGCTTTTATCATCGGCTGTGTCAATCGCGCGATATTCACTTAGCGGTAACGTTGGATTGGCAGCATTATATTTTTCGCGAAACTGACCAATGGTCATATCGAACGTCGGTGCGCCCATTTGCAGATACGGTGCCGCAGGCAGAGATTCTGCCCGATCCGGAGGACCGGGATCGGCCTGTGCGGTTGCGATGGTCAGTGAGGTCAGCATGACAAGCGCTGCCCATATCACGTGATTCATTTTGTTGGTCCTAACCAGTAAACTCTGTTCAAGATTAAAACGGACAATGACGTGAAAAGTCAAAGGTCACCCTGACTCTGGGAATAAAAAATGACTTTACAACAGTGGTGTTTCTCTTTTCGTGGCCGCCTGAGGCGCCGAGACTTCTGGATCTGGCAGACGGTCTGGTTTCTGCTGCTACTGCTGCTGTTCAGCCTGGCAGGTAATAGTCTGATAGATATGCAGCTGGCCGCATTCTGCGTGGTGGCCCTACTATGGCCAGCCAGTGCGGTGGTGGTAAAGCGATTGCACGATCGTAACAAAGGGGGGCAGTGGGCGCTGCTACTGATCCTGGCGTGGATGCTGATGGCAGGAAACTGGTCAATGCTGCCGTCAGAGTTACAGTGGCTGGTGGGGCGTTTTATTCCCACGCTGATTATGGTCAGCATGCTGGTTGAGCTTGGTTTCTTCAAAGGCACCACCGGGAATAACCGCTATGGCAAAGCGGCACAGTACGTTGTTTTCCTGCGCCGCGATGCAGCCTGATTACCAGTATTGCTCACTGGTGATATGCCCCGGTTTGCGCCTGAAGTGTTTACGCATATTACGGGTGTCTTTCAGCAGCTGCTGGGTATCCTTCACCATTTCCGGGTTGCCGCAGATCATGATATGGCTGCGTTCAGCATCGATGGTTACCCCGGTTGCGGCCTCCAGCTGACCGCTTTCAATCAGTGCCGGCACCCTGCCGGTCAGCGATCCGGCGGCTTCTTCACGGCTAACGACTGTCTGGATCTTCAGCTTACCGTTGAAGCGCTGCTGTAGCTGCTGCATCTGCGGCAGATAGCTTAAGTCCTGCGCGTAGCGTACGGCGTGAACCAGAACAATGTCCTTAAAACGTTCCAGCCCTTTACCCTCCTCCAGGATAGAAAGAAAGGGTCCGATGGCGGTGCCGGTCGCCACCATCCACAGCGTATCGCAGTCGGGCACTTCATCAATAACGAAGAACCCCTGGGCATCCTGAGTGATAAGCACCTCGTCTCCCGGCTCCAGCGCGTAGAGGCTGGGGCTGAGTTTGCCTCCCGGTACCAGCACCAGATAAAACTCCAGATTCTTATTACTCGGTGCGTTCACATAGGAATAGGCACGAACGACGCGTTCACCGTTAATCTCCAGCGCCAGTTTTGCATACTGGCCGGCAGTAAAGGGGTCAACAGGGGCGGTCACGATGATACTGAACAGGCTGTCAGTCCAGTTAATCACTTTTTCTACTCGGGCATTGACCCAGGCGGCCATAGCAAGCTCCTTAACTCAGTTGCGGCAGGATTGGCGTTTATGCCGCTATCTTCGTTAGCTAGTTGCGTTTTTTCTAGTCTCCGGCGGCGGTAAAGCTCATATAAACAAAGTATGAGCACTAATTCACTGTAGCGTAAAAATTATTTTACAGCAGCGACCGGTTTTACTGACAGCGGCAGACGGTCTATTTTATCCGCTCCTCTCGCTTTGTGCGCCAGTCCTGATATTTTCCCCGTCTCTGTGCGCATAGCTTTGTTTGATCCTCTGATTAAGACAAATTTTACCGATATTTATTCTGATGTGGTGCGATGAAAAAGATTGAAAATGGACGGCTGCTAGTGATGCTGATTGCTCTGCTGGCGGTGGGGCAAATGGCGCAGACGATCTACGTACCGGCGATGTCCACCATTGCCGCCGCGTTTAACGTCGGTGACGGCGTCGTTCAGCGGGTTATGGCGGCGTACCTGATGACTTACGGTGCGTCGCAGCTTTTTTATGGTCCGCTGTCAGACAGCATTGGCCGACGCCCGGTGATCCTGATGGGGATGGGCGTGTTTGTGCTTGGCTCACTGATTGCGCTGTTTGCCACCTCGCTTAACGCTTTAGTGCTGGGGGCGGCGGTTCAGGGGATCGGGACGGGCGTCGCCGGGGTCATGGCCCGCACCATGCCACGCGATCTGTACGAAGGCAGGGCGCTGCGCCATGCCAACAGCCTGTTAAATATGGGTATCCTGATCAGTCCGCTGATCGCGCCACTGCTGGGCGCGGGGCTAACCCGGCTGTTTGGCTGGCAGGCCTGCTTTGGTTTTTTACTGCTGCTGTGTCTGGCGGTCACGGCGGCCATTCTGCGCTGGATGCCGGAAACCCGGCCGGACGGTTTGCAGCCGCGCCCGCTGTTTTCACGCTACCGCCCGCTGCTGGCCGACGGGAGCTTTGTGCGATATCTGGTGATCCTGATTGGTGCTCTGGCTGGTATTGCCGTGTTTGAGGCCAGCTGCGGGGTGCTGATGGGCGGCGTGCTGGGAATGAGCAGTTTTGCGGTCAGCGTACTGTTTATTCTGCCGCTACCGGCGGCTTTCTTTGGCGCATGGTTTGCAGGGAAAACCGATAAACCCTTTGCGACGGTCATGTGGTACGCGGTAAACAGCTGCCTGCTGGCCGGCGTGCTGATGTGGATCCCCGGCTGGCTGGGCGTGATGAATTTGTGGACGCTGATCGTACCGGCTTCGCTGTTCTTCTTCGGTGCCGGCATGCTGTTTCCGCTGGCCACCACCGGGGCGATGGAGCCCTGGCCCTATATGGCGGGAACCGCCGGGGCGCTGGTCGGGGGGCTGCAAAATCTGGGATCGGGGCTGACCGCATGGCTTTCGGCAATGCTGCCGCAGAACGGTCAGTTCAGCCTGGGAATGCTGATGTTTGCCACCGCGCTGCTGATCCTGGTCTGCTGGCTACCGCTGTCGAAGCGTCCGGAGCTGCAGGCCGTTTGAACCGGTCTAATACGGTCGGGGCGGGCGGGAAGTGTACCCGCCCCGGGAAGCGTTACAGTATAAACTGGTGGAGATTTTCGTCTTTACGGTCCAGATAGTGAATCGACTGAATGCGACGAATGGTGCGTGATTTACCCCGGATCAACAGCGTTTCGGTGGTGGCCATGTTCCCCTTGCGGGTAATGCCCTTCAGCAGGTCACCGCTGGTGATGCCGGTGGCGGCAAAGATAACGTTATCGTTAAGCGCCATCTGATCGAGCCGCAGCACTTTACCGGCATCAATACCCATTTCCCGGCAGCGATTTAGCTCCTGCTCGCCCAGTTGCCGATTCTCCGGCGTGTCGCCTTTGACGTCGTGCCGTGCCAGCAGACGGCCCTGCATATCGCCGTCCAGCGCGCGGATCGCCGCCGCAGAAATCACGCCTTCCGGCGCGCCGCCGATGCCGTACATCACGTCAACTTCACTGTCCGGCATGCAGGTGAGAATGGAGGCCGCGACATCGCCGTCCGGGAAGGTAAATACACGTACGCCCAGCTGCTGCATACGATTGATCGTGGCCTCGTGACGCGGTTTTGCCAGCAGCGTCACGGTCAGTGTGTTTAACGGTTTATTCAGCGCGGCGGCAACGCGTTGCAGGTTCTCTTCCAGCGTCAGATTAAGATCGATGGCACCTTTGGCTCCGGGGCCGACAACCAGCTTTTCCATATACATATCGGGTGCGTGCAGGAAAGTCCCCTTATCACCGACCGCCAGTACGGTCAGCGCGTTTGCCTGGCCCAGCGCGGTCATTCGCGTCCCTTCAATGGGATCAACGGCAATATCGACCGCATCGCCCTGGCCGCTGCCGACTTTCTCGCCAATATAGAGCATCGGCGCCTCGTCAATCTCTCCCTCGCCAATCACGATCCGACCGTCGATATCCACTTTGTTCAGCATAATGCGCATGGCATGTACCGCCGCGCCATCCGCCGCGTTTTTGTCACCGCGCCCCAGCCACTTATAGCCAGCCAGCGCCGCCGCTTCGGTAACGCGTGAAAATTCAATTGCCAGTTCTCGTTTCATGACGTGCCTCGGAAAGGAATGAGGCGGGAAGTTTATCACAGGCGGGCGGGGAGGAGGTTGCCCGCAGTCGATGACTGCGGGCCGGGGGGGATTAGCGGTCGTCCTGATCTTCCCACGCCTGAGCACGGGCTACGGCTTTTTTCCAGCCCGCATACAGCACGTTACGCTGGGTGGTTTCAATGCCCGGACGGAATTCACGCTCGATAACGGACTTCGCACGAACTTCCTCAAGATCTTTCCAGAAGCCTACCGCCAGACCGGCCAGGTAAGCCGCGCCCAGCGCGGTCACTTCCCGCACTTCCGGGCGCTCAACGCGTGTACCCAGAATATCCGCCTGGAACTGCATCAGGAAGTTATTGGCAACGGCACCACCGTCAACGCGCAGTGATTGCAGGCGGGTGTCAGCATCATTTTGCATCGCTTCCAGAACGTCTCGCGTCTGATAGGCAATGGACTCCAGCGTGGCGCGGATGATGTGGTTCGCATTTGCGCCGCGGGTCAGACCAAAGATGGCACCGCGTGCATACGGGTCCCAGTAAGGCGCGCCCAGGCCGGTGAAGGCAGGCACCATGTAAACGCCGTTTGAATCTTTCACCTTGGTCGCGAAATATTCGGAGTCGGTGGCGTCGTTAATGAGTTTCATCTCATCACGCAGCCATTGGATAGACGCACCGCCAATAAACACGGCACCTTCCAGCGCATAGTTCACTTCACCGCGTGGGCCGCAGGCAATCGTGGTCAGCAGGCCATGCGTTGAGGTGACCGCTTCCTTACCGGTGTTCATCAGCATAAAGCAGCCGGTGCCGTAGGTATTTTTGGCCATACCCGGCTGAACGCACAGCTGGCCGTAAAGCGCCGCCTGCTGGTCGCCCGCGATCCCGGCGATTGGAATACGCGTACCGCCTTTACCACCGATGTTGGTCTGGCCGTAAATTTCGGAAGAGGATTTTACCTCTGGCAGCATTTCACGCGGGATATCAAGGATATCCAGCATGCGCTGATCCCATTCCAGACTGTGAATGTTAAACATCATGGTGCGGGAGGCGTTGGTAAAGTCAGTAATGTGTACCCGTCCCTGCGTCATTTTCCAGACCAGCCAGGAGTCTACGGTGCCGAACAGCAGTTCGCCGCGGCGGGCACGTTCGCGGGAGCCTTCAACATGGTCAAGGATCCACTTCACCTTGGTGCCGGAGAAGTAAGGGTTAATCACCAGGCCGGTTGTGTGCTGGATATACTCTTCCAGACCTTCTTTCTTCAGTTTCGCGCAGTAGTCGGCGGTACGAGGGTCCTGCCAGACGATAGCGTTATAAATCGGTTTGCCGGTTTCTTTATCCCAGACGATGGTCGTTTCACGCTGGTTAGTGATGCCAATGGCGGCGATTTCATCAGAACGGATATCGGCGTGCGCCAGCACTTCGACCAGCGTCGAGCTTTGAGAAGCCCAGATATCCATAGGATCGTGTTCAACCCAGCCGGCTTTTGGATAGATTTGCTGGAACTCACGCTGTGACACCGCAACGATATTCGAGTCGTGATCCAGAATCACCGCGCGCGAGCTGGTTGTTCCCTGGTCAAGCGCGACAATATATTTTTTTTCTACGGTCATAATATTTTCCTGATGAAATAAAGAGTATACCCGCCCGCAGACGGGTATAGCAGGATTACGCTTTACGCTGCGCAGCGCGTTCTACCACTTCGTCCTGTTTCACCACGGCACCGGGCAGGTTACGGCCAATCAGCGTGCGGTAGCCGAATGCGCCTACAATGGCACCGACAACGGGGGCAAAGACGGGTACGAGGAAATAAGGGATTTCACGACCGCCGGTAAAGGCGACCTCGCCCCAGCCTGCAAGCGATGCGAAAAGCTTCGGACCGAAGTCACGCGCCGGGTTAAGGGCAAATCCGGTCAATGGCCCGATTGAGGCACCAATCACCGCGATCAGCAGGCCAATCAGCAGCGGAGCCAGCGGACCGCGCGGCAGGCCGTTACCATCATCAGTCAGTGCCATAATCAGACCCATCATGACCGCAGTGATCACGGCTTCTACCAGGAACGCCTGGCCCACGCTAATGTGTGGATTTGGATAGGTTGAGAACACACCGGCAAGATCGAGGCTTTCTACGCTTCCGCGTACCATGTGGTGGGTCTGTTCGAAGTCAATGAACAGACTGTAGTAAAGGCCGTACACCAGCGCCGCGGCGCAAAATGCGCCGGCAGTCTGAGAAATAATGTAGGGAACCAGCTTACGTCCTTCAAAATTAGCGAACATCCACAGGGCGATGCTGACTGCGGGATTCAGATGCGCACCGGAAATCCCTGCGCTGAGGTAGACCGCCATAGCAACGGCAATGCCCCAGACAATACTGATCTCCCACTGGCCAAAGCTGGCACCTGCGAGTTTTAATGCGGCAACACATCCTGCCCCAAAAAAGATAATGGTTGCAGTGCCAAGAAACTCGGCAATGCACTGTCCTTTAAGTGTGCTTGTAGCATGACTCATGATGAAATTCCTGAAGGCGAGTTAAATGTTTTTACTATCATCGTTTTTCTCATTCCCTGAGCCGCCCGGATCTGTTGTAGGGCTGATGTAAATTTATCGTTAACGAGCATAAACGAGAAATAGCGAAATTGAAATTTGTGTGCTGAGTCATAAAAATGAGCGATTTCGCGTCTTTTGCCGTTAAGTATTTACGATTTTGCGCGTTTTAGCAGGAACGAAGTGCGAAAAGTTTTAACTTTCCCTCCCTATCCTAAAGTTAATTGTTACAGAAACCAGGTCTACGCTGAAAATTGTTACAGACTGCACCCCAGGTGGCTTCGCCGCTGGACTTGGCCTGCGGGTCTACTTACAATCGAAGGATCGTTGTTATCCGCGGAATGTCGGTTCACTCCTTATCCCTGCGGCTAGCATCATCAGCGCCCTGCGATTAGGAGAGGTTATAAGTATGTCATTTGAAGTGTTCGAGAAACTGGAAGCAAAAGTACAGCAGGCGATTGATACCATCACGCTGTTGCAGATGGAGATCGAAGAGCTAAAAGAACAGAATGGAAATCTAAGCCAGCAAATTCAGCAGGCTACCGGTAATAGCGATGCACTGGTACGTGAAAACCACCAGTTAAAGGAAGAACAGCACGTATGGCAGGAACGTCTGCGTGCGCTGCTGGGTAAAATGGAAGAAGTTTGATGCCTCATCCCTTATCAGGGTGAAAGCAGCAGAGAGCGGGTGCCTGGCGGCACCCGTTTTTGTATTCGTTATTCGATATCGAGCGGGTCTTCTGACAGGATCATGCCGGTATTGTCAGCATACAGATGATCGCCAGAGAAGAAGGTCACGCCGCCAAAATTAACGCGGACGTCGCTTTCGCCAATTCCCTCCCCGGCGGCACCGGCTGGGATCGCCGCGATGGCCTGAATGCCGATATCCAGCTCTTCCAGGTAGTCCACCTGGCGCACTGAACCATAGACGACAATGCCTTCCCACTCATTCTGCACCGCCAGTCTTGCCAGCGCGGCGTCAACCAGCGCACGCCGCACGGAGCCGCCACCGTCGATCAGCAGAATACGGCCACGGCCATTTTCCTCCAGCAAATCATAAAGCAGACCGTTGTCCTCGAAACATTTCACCGTGATGATTTGTCCGCCAAACGAGGTGCGGCCACCGAAGTTTGAGAAGAGCGGTTCAACGACATTCACATCTTCGTGATAGATGTCGCACAGTTCTGAGGTATCGTATTTCATAGAGGTTTCGTCTGTTTGCCACAGGGGGAGTAAGTATATCGCTTAATCGCGGCTGTTGGCAAAATCATCAATTGTTAAATGTTGCGCCAGGTCAAGTGCACCGGGTTTAACTCAGGATCAAACCCGCAGCAAAAAGAATATTAATTAGCAGCGCCGTTTTAACCGTTTTAACCAGCAGCGGGCGCATAGAAACGGCATCGTCATGTTGCAGTACATAGCGCCCCTGCTGCCAGAGCAGCGGCATGGCCAGCAAGAACAACGCGCCAAAGGGATGGAGATTATGCAGCAAGGTGAACAGGGCGAAACATCCCATGGCAGCGCACAGCAGCAGCACATGGTAATAACGCGCCCGGCGCGCGCCAAGGCGAACGGCAAGGGTAAACTTGCCGTTCAGCCTGTCGTTATCAATATCGCGCATGTTATTAGCATTTAGTACGGCGGTGGCCAGCAGACCGCAGCCGGTAGCGGGTAACAGCGGCAGCAGATCCCACAGGTGAGTCTGCAAGTACCAGCTTCCTGTTACGCCCAGCCAGCCAAAGAAAATCAGCACCGACAGATCGCCCAGGCCAAGATAGCCATAAGGCTTGCGCCCGACCGTGTAGGCGATTGCCGCGACGATCGCCAGCGCACCGAGCGCCAGAAAGCCCAGCATATCGTTCAGCGTCCTACAGGCTTCAGTCAGCAGTAAGATGCCGCTTAGCATCGACAGCGCGACGGTAATTGTCATCGCCATCTTCATCTGCCGTTGGGTAATCGCCCCTTTTTGCATGCCGCGCAGCGGACCAATACGGTCAGGCGTATCGCTGCCTTTAATCGCATCACCGTAGTCGTTCGCCAGATTGGATAAGATTTGCAGCAGAACGGTAGTGAGTAGCGCAAGAAGGGCGGTGGTGAGGTTGAACGATCCCTGCCACCATGCCAGAGCGCTACCGGTAATAATCGATGCACAGGCCAGCGGCAGCGTGCGGGGACGTAAACTTTCCAGCCATGCCTGGGTGTAGGTGACCGGGGTAGCCAACTGACTGTTGTCTGTCATTGCAGCACCTCTGTTCTGATTGGCTGGATTGTAGAGCCTGAAGGATATCAGTGAGCAGTTTAAGATGCTTTTTGCCGGGGGGAATTAACCCCGGTCAATTTGGCAGGGAATTCAGATAAAAAAAGAGGCCAACCTGCGGGTTAGCCTCCTTTGTGTTGCGGAACGATCGGTTAAAGAATAAACCGGCTAAGATCTTCGTCCGCCACCAGTTCGTCCAGATGCTTACTGACATACTCGGCGTCGATGATAATTGACTGCCCGTTCAGATCGCTGGCGTCGTAGGAGATCTCCTCCATCAAACGCTCCAGTACGGTATGCAGTCGGCGTGCGCCGATATTTTCAGCCGTTTCGTTAACCTGCCAGGCCGCCGCAGCAATTTTGCTGATGCCGTCTTCGGTAAAGTTAATCTCTACCCCTTCGGTGTTCATCAGTGCCTTGTACTGTACGGTAATCGACGCACTTGGCTCGGTCAGAATACGCTCAAAGTCGTGCGTAGTTAACGCCTGTAGCTCAACGCGGATCGGCAAACGACCCTGCAACTCGGGGATCAGGTCCGACGGGCTGGCCACCTGAAACGCACCGGATGCGATAAACAGGATATGATCGGTTTTTACCATGCCGTGCTTGGTCGATACGGTACAGCCTTCTACTAGCGGCAGCAGGTCACGCTGAACCCCTTCACGGGAGACGTCAGGGCCAGAGGATTCACCGCGTTTACAAACTTTATCAATTTCATCGATAAACACGATGCCGTGCTGTTCAACGGCCTCAATCGCATCCTGCTTCAGCTCTTCAGGGTTCACCAGCTTGGCGGCTTCTTCTTCCACCAGCAGCTTCATCGCATCTTTGATTTTCAGCTTACGCGGTTTCTGCTTCTGCCCACCGATGTTCTGGAACATCGACTGTAGCTGGCTGGTCATCTCTTCCATACCCGGAGGCGCCATGATCTCAACGCCCGGTGCGACGGCGGCCAGATCGATTTCGATTTCTTTATCATCCAGCTGGCCTTCGCGCAGCTTCTTACGGAATGACTGGCGCGCAGCAGAGGGTTCCGCAGGCGCTTCGTTCTGACCCCAGTTATTTTTTGCCGGTGGGATCAGCACATCAAGAATGCGATCTTCCGCCATCTCTTCGGCACGATAGCGGTTTTTCTCAATGGCCTGTGAACGCACCATTTTAATGGCTGAATCGGTCAGATCGCGGATAATCGAATCCACTTCTTTACCTACGTAGCCAACTTCGGTGAATTTGGTGGCTTCGACTTTAATGAACGGAGCATTGGCCAGTTTTGCCAGACGGCGGGCAATTTCGGTTTTACCGACGCCGGTTGGGCCGATCATCAGAATATTTTTTGGCGTTACTTCGTGGCGAAGCTCTTCATCCAGCTGCATCCGACGCCAGCGGTTACGCAGGGCAATGGCCACAGCACGCTTGGCACCATCCTGGCCGATGATGAATCTGTTCAGTTCGCTGACTATCTCGCGCGGAGTCATTTCAGACATAGATTGGGATCCTTACGCTTTGGACGCTAATTCTTCAATGGTGAGGTTGTGGTTGGTATAGATACAGATATCACCTGCAATACCCAGCGCTTTTTCCACGATATCGCGCGCGCCAATGTCAGTGTTTTCCAGTAATGCACGGGCGGCAGCCTGTGCGTAAGGTCCACCTGAACCGATGGCAATCAAATCATTTTCCGGCTGAATAACGTCGCCGTTACCGGTGATGATGAGTGAGGCATTTTCGTCGGCGACGGCCAGCAACGCTTCCAGCTTGCGCAGCATGCGGTCGGTGCGCCAGTCTTTGGCCAGCTCAACGGCGGCTTTCACCAGGTGTCCCTGGTGCATTTCCAGTTTGCGCTCAAAAAGTTCGAAAAGGGTAAAAGCATCTGCGGTGCCGCCGGCAAAACCGGCAATGACTTTGTCATTGTAGAGACGACGCACTTTTTTTACGTTGCCTTTCATAACGGTATTACCGAGGGTAGCCTGGCCATCGCCGCCAATCACTACCTGGCCGTTGCGTCGTACACTTACTATTGTTGTCACGGGCAGACCCCTTGTTGCAGTAGGAAGATGTCCCCGCTTTTACAGGCGGGGAGCTGATGCAACCAGATATGGGGCGGCTTTCAGGGCTTTCAACCCCCAACGGCAAGAGGAATGCAATTTGAGTGGCCGGAACCACGCAGATTTTTAAGCGCGCCGTCTGCGCCTGCACGGTTGTTATAGGGGCCGATCACCACGCGATTCCAGCCACCGCCGGTGGTAATGCGGCTTTCAAAGCCTTCAAATGCCAGGGCTGCGCGAACCGACTCCGCCTGCTCGGTTCCTTTGAAGGAGCCACACTGCACCATCCAGCGCTGCGGCTTCTCTTTTTCCGCGTCTTTAGGCTTATTTTCAACTTTCGGCTGTGCAGCTATTTCCGACTGTCTGGCCGGTTCGCGGGTCACAGGCGTAATGGGTGCTGCCTTCGGCGGAGCCTGGGTCTGCTGCTGTGTTCTGACAGGCTGCTGCGCTTGCTGTACCGGCTGCTGCTGCGTCGAGCGGGTAGGCTGCTGAGCCTGCTGCATCTGCTGCGTTTGCTGTGTTCGCGTCTGCTGCTGACTCTGCTGTTGCTGCATACGTGACTGCTGCTGTAGCTGTGTCTGCTGCTGCTGACGCTGCAACGTTTGCTGGCGCTGGGCCGGCGTCTGCTCATTCCACGGCACTTCATTCAGCTGTGTCGGCTGCTGACGCATATCCGCCTGCATCTGTTCAAGCAGCTGGCGCTGTTCCGCCGTTAGCTGCGTTTGTGAATGCATTTCACCGCCGGAAGAGGGCTCGGTTGGCGTGGGAACCAGTATCTGCCGGTTCTCCAGCTCTTTTATGTAGCGCCAGCGTTCTTCAGGTTTGGGAGGCAGGCCATTGCCTACCGCTTTATGATCGGGAATGATCGGCGTCTCTTCTTTTTTATGGTTCGCAATGAACCACAGGCCACCGACGAAGGTGACGAGAACGGCAACCGCCAGTACGATCATAAACGTAGATACACCCGAACCCCCGCTGCGTTTTTTGCTGCGGCTGTTGGTTTTGCGACGCGTCCCTGTCGAACGCCCGCGGCCTACATAATCTTTTTGTGCCACTATCGTTCCGCTAATAATCAATGAAAGAAGGCCGGTAAATTGAGATGGCTATCCGGCTACAGCCCGTCATGTTACTTAAGGGGCGGAAGTTTGACCAGCGGCGATCTCACTAAGAATCCGCTGATTTTTCGTCAGGTCACAATAGATGAAAATGACGATTACACAACATGTTAATCCTCATCGCGCAGTGAGGGTGCCGTGCTGCCACGGATTTTTAATTCAAAATCCAGTAGACGAGAACCCACATTTACCATCCGACCCTGAAGCTGTTCAAGCAAGAGTAGCATCGCTTCGCGGCCGATGTTAAAACGCGGCTGGGCCACGGTGGTCAGCTGCGGATCGCTGTAGCGGGACAGTTCAATGTCATCAAAGCCAATCAGAGACAGGTCTTTTGGTACTTTCAGACCCATATTTTTAGCCTGAGACATGGCACCCAATGCGATGATATCACTGTGACAGAACAGGGCATCGGGCGGTTTTGGCAGGGACATCAGCTTTTTCATTGCCTGCGTGCCGGCATCGAACGTGAACTCCCCGCGTACGATGTACTGCGGATCCACGCTCATCCCGTTACGGCGGAGTGCTTGAATATAGCCCTGCAGACGATACTGACACAGCGGCATATCTTCAGGCCCGGCGATGCAGGCAATGCGGCGGTGGCCGAGTTTCTGCAAATGATTAACCGCTTCGAAGGCCGCGGTCAGGTTGTCGATATGCACCGTCGGTAATTCAAGCTCGGGCGCAAATTCATTCGCCATCACCATCGGCGGCAAATTACGCTGCTCTTCCACGCCCGTTTCAAACGGAAGCTGGGAGCCAAGCAGTACCATGCCGTCGATTTGACGGGTCAGCATTAAATTCAGGAATGATTTTTCCTGCTGGTTCTGATGCGCGCAGTCGCCAATCAGCACCAGATACCCCTGTTCTGCCGCTACAACCTCAATACCGCGAATAATTTCACTAAAAAAGGGGTCACAAATATCCGGGACGATAACCAGAATCGTTCGTGACTCGCTGCGCCTGGCGCTGCGGGTCATGGCATGGGGGGAGTAGCCGACAGCCAGCACTGCCTGCTCAACTTTGCTGCGCGTCGCGGCGGAGACCTTTTCCGGGTTCATCAGGGCGCGGGAGACCGTTGCCGTTGATACGCCTGCTTTCTCAGCTACGTCCTTCATGGTCGCTGCTGCTGTCTCTTGATTGTGCTCCAACGCTTTTCTCCTCACGTCAGCCGGAGCTGACCTGACTAACTATTGATATTTTTTCCGGGGTGGATAGCTCATCCTTTTAGCCAATCCTTCCCGCATTCTTAACAGATGCAGCGGCATGCTGTTACTTAATTTGCATAAAAAATGTGACTTAAGCGACTTTTTTCGATCTAAGCCGCAACTTTGCCCTGCAAACGGTTTCGACCTCAGCCTTCTGCGGGATCGATGTCCAGTGACCACTTCACTTTTCGCGTCTGGGGCAGCGTACCTATCAGCGGCAGGCTCGACTTGATCAGCCGCTGTAATACCGCGCGCGACGGGTGCTGCAACAGAAGCTGCCAGCGGTATTTTCCGCTGCGTTTAGCCTGTAGTGCCGGAACCGGGCCCATCACCCAGAAATTCTCATCGTTTAACGGACTGGACTCCAGCAGATTGCGCAGCTGCTGGAGAAAGAGGGCAGCCTGCTGATTGTCGTGGTCCTCCGCCCGGAACAGCGCGTGGCTGGTAAACGGCGGCAGGAAAACGCTTTTACGCTCGCTTAACGCCTGCTGTGCAAAGGCATCGTAGCCCTGCTTAAGCAGGGTTTGCAGCAGGGGATGGTCCGGGTGGTGCGTCTGAAGCAGGACCTCCCCCTGTTTACCCGCACGCCCCGCACGGCCGGCAACCTGGGTGTAAAGCTGGGCGAAGCGCTCGGCAGAACGAAAATCGGCAGAAAAGAGTGCGCCGTCCACGTCGAGCAGTGAAACCAGCGTCACATCCGGGAAATGATGGCCCTTTGCCAGCATCTGGGTGCCAACGAGGATTCGGGCTCCGCCACGGTGTACCTCTGCCAGCTGCTGTTCCAGCGCCCCTTTACGGCTGGTGGTATCACGATCGATACGCGATAGCGGTACGCCGGGAAACTGCGTGCTGAGGTTATGCTCCAGCTGCTCCGTCCCCAGCCCGACGGGAACCAGGTGCGTGGAGCCACACTGCGGGCACTGATGGGGGATTGGACGCTGGCTGTCGCAGTGGTGGCAGCGCAGCTGGCGCTGACCCTGATGCAGCGTGTAGTAGCGGTCGCAGCGTTGGCACTCCGCAATCCATCCGCACTCATGGCACAGCATTGCGGGTGAAAATCCCCGACGGTTGAGGAACAGCAGTACCTGGTTATCCGCCTGCAAATGCTGGCCTATTTTTTTGATCAGCAGAGGAGAAAGCCCGCCCTGAAGCTTTACCCCCTTCAGGTCGGCCAGCAGCTGGGTGGCGCGGGTGGCATTGCCCGCGCGCCTGCTGAGATTCAGCTGACGATACTTGCCCAGCTGGACATTGTGCAGCGTTTCCAGCGCAGGCGTTGCCGAGCCCATGACCACCGGAATATCTTCCCGGCGGGCGCGCAGTACGGAGAGATCGCGGGCATGATAGCGCCAGCCCTCCTGCTGTTTATACGAGCCGTCGTGCTCTTCATCGATAATGATGGCGCCCAGCCGGGCAAACGGGGTGAACAGCGCCGAACGGGTGCCAATTACAATCGCCGTTTCTCCACTGCGCGCGCGCAGCCAGACCGCCAGCCGTTCGCTGTCATTTAGTCCCGAGTGCAGCACATCTACCGGCGCGGTAAAACGCTCGCGGAAGCGCGCGATGGTTTGCGGCGTCAGACCAATTTCCGGTACCAGCACCAGCGCCTGCTTTCCATTAGCCAGGATATTTTCCAGAACGCTCAGGTAGACTTCGGTTTTGCCTGAGCCGGTAATGCCTGCCAGCAGCCAGGCAGAGAAATGATCGTCCGCGCTGCGGATAGCGCCCACGGCGGTGGCCTGCTCCGTGTTCAGCCGCAGGCGCTCACCGTTCACCGCGAAGTGTTCACGCCAGTCCTGCCGGGTGCGTGTCACCGAACGCAGTTCACACAGCCCTTTAGCCCGCAGCGCCTGAAGCGTGGCTTCGGTGATTTCGTGCTGGCTGACCTCATGCCGATAGAGCGACTTCTGGCGCAGGGCGGCCAGTGCCTGCTGCTGTTTCGGCGCCCGCTTCAGACTTTCCGGCACGGTTTCCCGCCCGGATTCCGTGATCATCCACTGCCACAGCGGGGCTTCCTCTGCGGCTTTCCCCTGACGCAGCAGAACCGGCATCGCATGAAACAGCACTTCACCCAGCGGATAGTGATAGTAGTCCGCCGCCCACAGCAGAATATGCCACAGGGAAGGGGAAAAGAGCGGAGCGCTGTCCAGCACCTCATGAACCGTTTTTAACTGATCGAGGGGATAGTCGCTGTGTTCACCGATGCTCACCACCACGCCGATAGCTTTACGGTTGCCAAACGGCACGCTGACGCGCCCGCCGGGCACGGCATGGCTGAGGTGGGGAGGCAACAGATAGTCAAAATTGCGGGCTAGCGGAACGGGTAGCGCGACCTGAACAACGGGCATGGATTCATCCGGGTGAAAAACAGGGCCATTTAGTGTACACTGTGTGGGCTGCAATGTGCGGATCCGATTGCAGCGGGCGGTTAAATTCTGTATAGTTCGCCGCCGTTGATACGGTATTTTAGTATCGCGATACCCAAAACCTGTGTGGTTCTGGGTCTATCATCTGACTATTAATCCTCGTGTGGTGCCGGTGCAGGAGAATTCCTGGCACGGGAGAGCGACACGGCCTTAACTGAGGTTTCCCATGAAAAAAGGTATTCACCCAAATTACGCTGAAGTTACTGCTAAATGCTCTTGCGGTAACGAAATCAAAATCCGCTCTACCGTGGGTCGCGATCTGAACCTGGACGTGTGTGGCGAATGTCACCCGTTCTACACTGGTAAGCAGCGTGATGTTGCAACCGGTGGCCGTGTTGACCGCTTCAACAAGCGTTTCAGCATCCCAGGCAGCAAGTAAGTCGCCTGTCAGAAACGGCTTCCGTTTCGGATGTACGAACAAAAAAAACCAGCTCAGGCTGGTTTTTTTGTGTCTGAAATCGGCTAATCAGGATGCGGTTGCATACTGCAAGATATTCCCCTGCCAGCCTTTTTCCGCATAATGCTGTAAATGATCGATACGCTTCACCGGCTGTCCGACCGAGAAGTTAATCTCTTTCAGATTGACCATCACCTCTGAGGGGGCGAACACGGATTTAAAGTGATACTCGCCGTGGCTGAGATCGGCAATGGTAGTCCAGTAGGTCGCCGTGCCTTTATTCTCCTGCGGATATTTCGAGTATTTTGCATAGGCGGCGGTGATGGATTTAACCATCGGATCGCTGGCGTCCGGATAGTTGACCGGAAACGCCGCATTGTTTACCGCGGACAGAATGAAGCCCTGAGCCTGCGCCTTATTATCGGGATGCGGAATATTTTTAACGTTGATGCTGGTGCGTACGAAACGATCTTCAGCGCTTTGGGTGCCGGGAATATTGTCAGAATCGACCGCTTCATATTTTTTCAGGTTCTTCAGCTGCTCCTCGTAAGAGGGAGGGTTGGTCATAACGCGATAGTCGCGGTTGTGATACACCTTCACCTTACCGTTATCGATCTCAATGATTGCGGAATCGCCGGTGATGTCTTCTATCGCAATATGTTTGGTATCTGAGGCGTAATCAATCGGCAGTTTTTTGGCCACCAGCCGCACGTCCTCCAGTCCTTTTACCGCGTCATTCACCGTCGAGTAATTATCCAGCAGATAGCTGAGCCAGGCGCGACTGTCCAGCTCGGGCTTATCCAGATTATCCGCCTGAACCTGTTTGCCGTTGGTGTAATATAGGGTGTGGCCGGCCAGTCCCCGTTCGTTAATCCCATCCATCGGGAAAACGCCGTCGGCATAAATCACTACGCTGCCGTAACGGGTTTCCCACTGTTTAGCATTGGGTCCGTCGCTGCCCGTGTGTTTAATCCCTTTTGGCGTGATGACCAGTGAGGGATCTGCCGGGCCGAAGAAATCAAGGTTACGTGCGCTGACCATATAGTCGGGATACATGTTCATAAAGGCGCGCGTACAGGCGTTGGCGCTGCTCAGTGCCGCCATCCCTAACGATGCGCCGACGGCAATTGCGACCAGATTGGATAATTTCTTATTCATTGTCTTTCTCCTTTTGCTTAATGGCTGCCAGCATAGCCAGGGTGTTCAGGATGAAAGAGTCAGCCAATGGGGGAATTTCCCCCGTTCTTTTAAGAGGCAGGGAGCTTATGGCGATTTCGTTTTCACTGGCGCAAATAGAGGCGTTTGCCTGTGTGGTAGAGTCCGGCAGTATCACCCACGCGGCGAAGAGAATGGGTAAAGATCGCACCACCGTCAGCGAACTGCTGGACTATCTGGAGCTGGATCTGGGCTATGCCCTGTTCGATCGCCGCTGTCGTCCGTTTGCGCTGACCGAGCGCGGCGGCCAGCTTTATCGCCAGGCACGGCTGTTTCTGCACGAGGCGCAGGCGTTCAGCTATCTTGCCATGCAGCAGCAAAAGCAGCCGCCGCAGACGCTGACCCTGAGCTACGACATTTTTACCCCGCGCACGCTGCTGGGTACGCTGGTTGACGAATACCGTTCCCGGGGCGTCCAGCTCAATCTCTGCTATCAGGATCGTCGCCAGGGCGAGCAGGCGCTGGAAAAAGGTGAAGCGGATATCGGTATTTATCAGGCGGTGAATAAGTCAGTGAGCGAGCGGTTTAAATGGCGGGCGGTGGGCAGCGTTGAAATGGGCGTTTATGCCCGTCCGTCGCTTTTTCCGTCTCACCCGGTTAGCCTGCTGTCTCTGGCCGCCTGCAATCAGCTGATCCCCAACAACGGACTGGAGGATCATCTGGCGCGGCGGTTACAAATAGCCGATCGGGTACAGTTTGTGAACGATGCAATGCTGCTGGAGTCGATGTTGGAAAAAGGATTTGGCTGGTCTTTTTTACCGATACACGCGCTGGCGGGCAGGGAGGGAAAAATAGCGCGGATAACAACAGAAATGGGAAGTAGCGGAATGGTGCATCCGATGGTCGCTATCTGGCAACCCGGCCAGGCCGGGTACCCGATTATAAATCAGGTACTCGACCGGATAACCGAGCTTTTTGCGGTGGGTTAGTACTCCCAGGTGTCGGGATCGACACCCATTTCCCGCATGATCGCTTTTGCTTCTTCGGGAATTTCGTCGCTGCGTTCTTTGCGCAGATCGATATCATCAGGCAGAGGCTGGCCGGTGAAGGCATGCAGAAATGCTTCGCACAGCAGTTCGCTGTTGGTGGCATGACGCAAGTTATTGACCTGGCGGCGGGTGCGCTCATCAGTCAAAATCTTCAATACCTTTAACGGGATAGACACCGTAATTTTTTTAACCTGCTCGCTCTTCTTACCGTGCTCAGCGTAAGGGCTGATATATTCGCCGTTCCATTCAGCCATGGGTTACCTTATTCATTATCAAGATTATAAATGAGAAATGCCGAAATCCGGCCAATTATGCCCGAAGTTAGTCACCATCACACTGCGATGACACAACTTTCTGTAGGGGATATCGGCATAATTTTAGCGGTTATTGTCCCATTGCTCAATCTATACGCAAAGACATTTAGATGTCCAGATGTATTGACGTCTATTGCAGCCCTGTTTACTCTATAAGTCCTCTCTTCTTCTCCAGCAGGAATGTATGCACCATGACGCGTAAACAGGCAACTATCGCAGTACGCAGCGGTTTGAATGATGACGAGCAATATGGCTGCGTTGTCCCACCGATTCATCTTTCCAGCACCTATAACTTTACCGATTTCAATGAGCCGCGTGCGCACGACTATTCGCGTCGTGGAAATCCGACCCGGGATGTGGTGCAGCGTGCGCTGGCAGAGCTGGAGGGCGGTGCCGGAGCGGTAATGACCAATACCGGCATGTCGGCTATCCACCTGGTATGTACGGTGTTCCTGAAGCCGGGAGATTTGCTGGTGGCGCCGCACGACTGCTACGGCGGCAGCTATCGCCTGTTTGACAGCCTGAGCAAACGCGGCGCGTACCGGGTGAAGTTTGTCGATCAGGGCGATGAGGCTGCGCTGGCGTCCGCGCTGGCTGAAAAGCCGAAGCTGGTACTGATTGAAAGTCCAAGCAATCCGCTGCTGCGGGTGGTGGATATTGCCGCTATCTGTAAAGCAGCGGCGGCCGCTGGCGCAATCAGCGTGGTGGACAATACCTTCCTCAGCCCCGTATTGCAGAATCCGCTGGCGCTGGGGGCCGATCTGGTGCTGCACTCCTGCACGAAATACCTTAACGGCCACTCTGATGTGGTAGCCGGAACGGTCATTGCGAAAGACCCTCAGCACGTCACCGATCTGGCGTGGTGGGCGAACAATATTGGGGTCACCGGCTCGGCGTTTGACAGCTATCTGCTGCTGCGCGGTCTGCGTACCCTCGGTCCGCGTATGGCGGCGGCTCAGCGTAATGCGCTGGCGATTGTGGATTATCTGAAACAACAACCGCAGGTGAAAAAGCTGTATCATCCTTCCCTGCCAGAAAATGCCGGTCATAAGTTTGCGGTGCAGCAGCAAAAAGGATTTGGCGCTATGTTAAGTTTCGAGTTTGACGGTGACGAAGCGGCGCTGCGTCGTTTCCTGAAAGCGCTGGAACTGTTCACCCTTGCGGAATCGCTGGGTGGCGTGGAAAGCCTGATATCGCACACGGCAACCATGACACATGCCGGTATGTCGGCCGAAGCGCGTGCGGCGGCGGGAATTTCCGAAACGCTACTGCGTATTTCGGTAGGAATTGAGGATCACGAAGATTTAATCGCCGATCTGGATAATGCATTCCAGATAGCGGCCAAGAGGTAAGCATGAGTTATTCAGCAGTGGCAGGGGAAGAGAGTTCACGGCAGTTGCACAAGTTTGGCGGCAGCAGTCTGGCGGACGCCAAGTGTTATCGGCGCGTCGCCGGAATTATGGCGGAGTACAGCAGACCGGGCGACCTGATGGTCGTTTCTGCGGCGGGCAGTACAACCAACCAGCTAATTAGCTGGCTGAAGCTGAGCCAGAACGATCGCCTGTCAGCGCATCAGGTGCAACAGGCGCTGCGCCGCTATCAGAGCGATTTGATTAGCAGCCTGCTGCCGCCGGAAGCTGCCGCCCCACTTATTGCTGAATTTATTCACGATCTGGAGAAGCTGGCGGTGCTGCTTGACGGCCCGCCCGACGATATCGTCTATGCCGAAGTCGTCGGACACGGGGAAATCTGGTCGGCGCGCCTGATGGCGGCCGTGCTTAAACAGCAGGATATTGATACCAGCTGGCTGGACGCCCGAGATTTTCTGCGCGCCGAACGCGCCGCGCAGCCTCAGGTAGATGAGGCTAAATCTTTTCCACTGTTGCAGCAGCTTATTGCCCAGCATCCCTCCCGGCGTCTGGTGGTGACCGGCTTTATCTGTGCCAACGACGCGGGTGAAACGGTGCTCCTCGGTCGTAACGGCAGTGACTACTCGGCAACGCAGATTGGTTCGCTTGCCGGCGTTTCACGGGTCACCATCTGGAGTGACGTGGCCGGGGTATACAGCGCCGATCCGCGTAAAGTCAAAGATGCCTGCCTGCTGCCGCTGCTGCGTCTGGATGAGGCCAGCGAGCTGGCCCGCCTTGCCGCGCCGGTCTTGCACACGCGAACACTGCAACCGGTATCCAACAGCGATATCGATTTACAGCTCCGCTGTAGCTATCAGCCGGAGCAGGGCTCAACGCGCATTGAGCGCGTGCTGGCATCCGGTACCGGCGCGCGTATTGTCACCAGCCATGATGATGTCTGCCTGATTGAGTTTCTCGTTCCGCCGCACCATGACTTTGCCACGCTGCATAAAGAGATCGACCAGCTGTTGAAACGTGCTCAGCTGCGCCCGCTGGCGATCGGTGTGCATGCCGATCGCAATCTGCTACAGCTTTGCTACACCTCGGAAGTCGTGAACAGCGCCCTGACGCTATTACAGGATGCGGCACTACCTGGGCGCCTGCATCTGCGTGACGGAATGGCGCTGGTGGCGATGGTCGGCGCGGGGGTTTGCCGCAATCCGCTGCACAGCCACCGTTTCTGGCAGCAGATGAAAGATCAGCCGGTTGAGTTTATCTGGCAGTCGGAAGAGGGCATCAGCCTGGTAGCCGTGCTGCGCGTCGGCCCGACTGAACACCTGATCCGCGGGCTGCACAAAACGCTGTTTCGCGCAGAAAAACGCATCGGGCTGGTGCTGTTTGGTAAAGGCAACATTGGTTCACGCTGGCTGGAACTGTTCGCCCGTGAACAGGAAACCCTCTCTGCCCGAACCGGCTTTGAGTACATTCTTGCCGGGGTTGTAGACAGTCGTCGCAGCCTGCTGAGCTATGACGGACTGGAGTCCAGCCGGGCATTGGCTTTCTTTGAGGAGGAGGCCGTTGAACAGGATCAGGAGTCGCTGTTCCTGTGGATGCGCGCGCATCCGTTTGATGATTTAGTGGTGTTGGATGTCACCGCCAGTGAGACGCTGGCCGCGCAGTATCTGGATTTTGCCAGCTACGGTTTCCACGTTATTGGCGCGAACAAGGTTGCAGGGGCATCCAGCAGCGACAGCTATCGCCAGATCCGCGATGCGTTTGCTAAAACCGGCCGTCACTGGCTGTACAACGCGACGGTAGGCGCCGGTCTGCCGGTTAACCATACGGTGCGTGACCTGCGCGAAAGCGGCGACAGTATTCTGTCAATAAGCGGTATTTTCTCGGGTACGCTCTCCTGGCTTTTCTTACAGTTTGATGGCACGGTACCCTTTACCGAGCTGGTGGATCAGGCGTGGCAGCAGGGGCTGACTGAACCCGATCCGCGCGTCGATCTTTCCGGGCAGGACGTCATGCGTAAGCTGGTGATTCTGGCACGTGAGGCGGGATACGACATCGAGCCGGATCAGGTACGCGTTGAGTCGCTGGTGCCGCCAGGCTGCCAGGCCGGTTCCGTCGATCACTTCTTTGAGAACGGCGATGACCTGAACGAGCAGATGCTGCAACGCTACGAAGCGGCGCAGGAGATGGGGCTGGTGCTGCGCTACGTGGCGCGTTTTGATGCCAATGGTAAGGCGCGGGTGGGAGTGGAAGCGGTTCGCGCCGATCATCCGCTGGCCGCGTTATTGCCCTGCGATAACGTTTTTGCCATTGAAAGCCGCTGGTATCGTGATAATCCCCTGGTGATCCGTGGCCCGGGAGCCGGTCGCGACGTCACCGCCGGGGCGATTCAGTCAGATCTTAATCGCCTGGCGCAGCTGCTCTGATTATCGCGTTGTAATGTCAGGATGCGGACGGGCAAGGATGCCTGAATAATCGCTGTCGTGGACGGTATCCGTCATTATTTTTATACTATTGGTATTTTTACAGGGCTTTCTCTGATTGGTTTTTTATTTGTGAACAGAATTGTACAACGGTGAATACTCTTCTTTCATTGTCGTTAAATATATTTTTCGAGATTAATTCTTCCCCTGTTATCTCAAGATATACAGAGTTATCATTAAGATAAGGTCGCCTGTTAATAGCCTTGATTTTTACCTTTTCACATTTACCCTCTGGTCTGTTCTTTTCTGAAACAGGCATTAAGCACCCTTTGCCTTCTTCATTTTACTCTGAGTCGCTAAAATTTTGATGACATTATAGAGGTGAAGAGGCTATCGATATGGATATTAGAAAGCTTATTTTAACCAACGGATTTACGATAAAAGAGCTGCTGAAGATAAAAACCCGCTATCTGAGCAAAAAGCGAATCGTTTGCAGATATGATGAGAAAATTCAGGAAGGCAGAAGCTTTGACCGTTTCATCCTTCTTGTCGCCGAGCTGTGCCGCAGTGGTTTTTTCTGGATTTATCTCTCCCTGATGATACTGACGCCGTTTGCATTTTTTCTGGTTAGTATTGAAGCCGGGTGTCTGATGCTGGTGGTCTGGCTGTTGCCCATTCTGAATGACTTTTTTCTTCGTTCCTGGGTAGCGGAGTTTAATATTAAAACTATCGTCAAACTGTCTATCCTCAGAATGAGAATGCGCTGGTATAAAATTAAACCGCCTGAAGAGGATTGAGCACGCTCTGGTAACTCATAAGGTTTTAGGTGGCGACACATATAAACTTATCAGTCTTATTATATTTTTTATCTGACATAGCGTCTTCCTTTACAATTTCAAGAAATTATTAAGCGGCAGGATATTGCCGGAATAGTCATTATTTATCTATGAGATTCCTAAAAACAGGCTTGGCGACGTGGTTTATCATTGATGATCGGATAGCATTTCATTATCTGTGCATCGTGGATCTTTTTTCTCATAAGATAGAATTTGTCACGCCAAGCCATCATTTATCGGTTGACTGAGCGTCGGATTTCCGTCATTTTGAGTGTCTGGACGTCTAAACGGATAGACGTGTAACGGCAGCGGCAGAATTTAAGCGATCGATGAGGTAACGGGTATGAGTTTTTTCCATGCAAATCAGCGCGAAGCACTGAACCAAAGTCTGGCCGAGATTAACGGGCAGATTAATGTCTCCTTTGAGTTCTTCCCGCCGCGCACCAGTGAAATGGAAAATACACTCTGGAGTTCTATCGATCGCCTGAGCAGCCTGAAGCCAAAGTTTGTTTCGGTCACCTACGGTGCGAACTCCGGTGAACGCGACCGCACCCACAGCATTATCAAAGGGATTAAAGAGCGCACCGGACTGGAAGCGGCACCGCATCTGACCTGTATTGATGCCAGCCGCGATGAGCTGCGCGGCATTGCTCAGGATTACTGGAACAACGGCATTCGCCACATCGTCGCACTGCGCGGAGATCTGCCGCCGGGCAGCGGTAAACCGGAGATGTACGGTGCGGATCTGGTTGCGCTGCTGAAGGACGTCGGGGATTTCGATATTTCCGTTGCGGCTTATCCGGAAGTGCATCCTGAGGCAAAAAGTGCTCAGGCTGACCTGATCAACCTGAAGCGTAAAATTGACGCCGGTGCTAACCGCGCGATTACTCAGTTCTTCTTTGATGTGGAAAGCTATCTGCGCTTCCGCGATCGCTGTGTATCAACCGGAATTGACGTTGAAATCGTACCGGGTATTCTGCCGGTATCAAATTTTAAGCAGCTACAGCGTTTTGCTACCATGACTAACGTGCGCGTACCGGGTTGGATGACCAGCATGTTTGAAGGCCTGGACGATGATGCGGAAACCCGCAAAATGGTGGGTGCCAATATCGCTATGGACATGGTGAAAATTCTGAGCCGTGAAGGCGTGAAGGACTTCCATTTCTATACACTCAACCGCGCCGAGCTGAGCTACGCCATCTGCCACACGCTGGGCGTTCGCCCTGCGGCAAGCGTGCGCTAAGCCACGATGTAAACGCTGTTCCTCCGCGGATAAAAAAACAGGACGCAGATGCGTCCTGTTTTTTTATGGGCAGAGTTTAACCCCTGCGCGGCAATTTCACAGAAATCGCCGGCTTAAAAAGCGGCGGGGATATCCCCGCCGGGGCAACCTAGCCGGTATTACGCATACCCGCGGCAACGCCCGCGATGGTGACCATCAGCGCCTGCTCAACGCGAGGATCAACCTCTTCACCGCCGGCTTCCTGCTGGCGTGAACGGTGCAGCAGCTCTGCCTGGAGAACGTTCAGCGGATCGGTATAGACGTTACGCAGTGCAATAGACTCCGCAATCCACGGCTGGTCGGCCATCAGATGCGAATCGTTGGCGATGGTCAGTACCGCTTTGATATCGGAGTCCAGCTGATCGCGCAGCTGTTTGCCCAGCGGCCACAGAGACTCGTCAACCAGACGCTGATCGTAATATTCCGCCAGCCAGAGGTCCGCTTTCGAGAACACCATTTCCAGCATGCCAAGACGAGTAGAGAAGAACGGCCAGTCGCGGCACATCGTTTCCAGCTGCTCCTGATGGCCCTCTTCCATCGCCTGCTGCAAACCGGCACCGGCGCCCAGCCAGGCGGGCAGCATCAGGCGGTTCTGCGTCCAGGCAAAGATCCAGGGAATGGCACGCAGCGACTCTACGCCACCGGTCGGGCGACGTTTTGCCGGGCGTGAGCCGAGCGGCAGTTTGCCCAGCTCCAGCTCCGGCGTCGCCGAGCGGAAGTAGGGAACAAAGTCCGCATGCTCGCGCACATAGCCGCGATACATTTTGCAGGAGACGTCGGAAAGCTGATCCATAATGCTGCGCCATTCCGCCTTTGGCTCCGGCGGTGGCAGCAGGTTCGCTTCAAGGATTGCGCCCGTATAGAGCGACAGGCTGCTGATGGTGACTTCCGGCAGACCGAATTTAAAGCGGATCATCTCGCCCTGTTCAGTCACACGCAGACCCCCTTTCAGGCTGCCCGGAGGCTGGGACAGCAGGGCAGCATGTGCCGGAGCGCCGCCGCGACCGATGCTGCCGCCGCGTCCGTGGAACAGCGTGAGGGTGATGCCGGCTTTCTCACTGGTTTTGATCAGCGCATCCTGAGCCTGGTATTGCGCCCAGCTTGCCGCCATCACACCCGCGTCCTTCGCGGAGTCTGAATAGCCAATCATCACCATCTGTTTGCCCTGGATGATGCCGCGATACCAGTCGATATTCAGCAGCTGGCTCATCACTTCGTTGGCGTTGTTCAGGTCGTCCAGAGTTTCAAACAGCGGAGCGACCGGCAGGGTATAAGGGATGCCGGCTTCTTTCAGCAGCAGGTGGACGGCCAGTACGTCGGAAGGCGTTTTCGCCATTGAAATAACGTAGGCGGCGATAGACCCTTTCGGCACATCGGCCGCGACTTTGCAGGTATCCAGAACTTCTTTCGTCTCGGCGCTGGGCTCCCAGTGAAGCGGCAGCAGCGGGCGTTTTGAGTTCAGTTCGCGGATCAGGAATGCCTGTTTATCGGATTCTGACCAGCTTTCATAGTCACCGAGGCCCAGGTAGCGGGTAATTTCGGCAATGGCTTCGGTGTGGCGGGTGCTCTCCTGGCGAAGATCGATACGCACCAGCGGCACGCCGAAGCATTTAACGCGGCGCATCGTATCCAGCAGCTGGCCGTTGGCGATAATGCCCATGCCACAGGCCTGAAGAGACTGGTAGCAGGTGTGCAGCGGGTCCCACAGCTGTTCGTTAGAGATCAGCAGATCGGCCGGGCGCGGTAAACGCTCGCCTTTCAGACGGCGGGCAAGATAGGCCTGGGTGTTGGTCAGCTGGGTACGCAGATTTTTCATAATCTCGCGGTACGGCTCCAGCGCATCCGGATTGCCACAGAGTTCGCGAACTTCCGGGGTACATTCAGACATCGACAGTTCGGAAATCAGTACCGCGATATCGCGCAGGAACAGATCCGTGGCCTTCCAGCGGCTCAGTTGCAGTACGTGGCGGGTAATATCGGCCGTGACGTTTGGGTTACCGTCGCGGTCGCCGCCCATCCAGGAGGTGAACTGTACCGGTACGAAATCCACCGGCAGGGTGTAGCCAAAGGACTCTTCCACCTGTTCACTCAGCTCGCGCAGGAAGCTCGGCACGCCTTCCCACAGGCTGTTTTCCACTACGGCAAAGCCCCATTTGGCTTCATCAACCGGAGACGGGCGATACTTACGAATTTCATCGGTGTGCCAGGCCTGAGCGACCAGCTGGCGCAGGCGGCGCATAATCTGCGCCCGGTTGTAGTCAGAGAGGTCATTATGATCCAGCTGCTTCAGACAGTTGTTCACTTCTACCAGCTTGTGGATCAGAGTACGGCGGGTGATTTCTGTCGGGTGCGCGGTCAGAACTAATTCCAGCGACAGGGATTCAATCGCCTCGCGGATATTGGCTTCGGTCAGATCCGGCTTTTGCTTAAGGCGCTCAAAGGTCTCTGCCAGCATTTCCGGGTGATTTGCCCCTTCGCCTTTTGGCGAAATGGTATGGTACTGCTCGGCAACGTTGGTCAGGTTAAGGAACTGACTGAATGCACGGGCAACCGGCAGCAGCTCATCATTAGACAGATTTTGCAGCGTTGATAGCAGCTCCTGACGGTGGGCATCATTTCCCGCACGTGATGACTTTGAGAGCTTACGGATAGTTTCCACCCGATCGAGAATGTTCTCTCCCAGTGCATCCTTGATGGTATCCCCGAGCAGCTTGCCGAGCATACTGACATTACTTCGCATTGCGGAATATTGTTCGTTCATATGACCCCTGACACCCTCTTTCTTGTACTTGTAACTTTATTTCACCCTTTTGGGTATAACTCAGCCTTTTATCTAGCCACGTTAATATCCATTCGTCAATTGACTTAAATTTGCAGCATCCTGTCGCTAAATGACGGGAATTTATGAAATTTAATTACATGGGAGTGAGATAAGTTATTCTTATTGACCCGAATAAATGAAATCAGAGGCAAACGCCTGTTTTCACAGTTGATTGCCCCGTTTCTTAACTCAGTGGTAGCAAAAATGATGCACGACCTGAGTGATCAATTCATGCGTAGGCTTGATGAACGCGGTATCAATATATTCATCGGGCTGGTGCGCCTGGTTAATCGATCCTGGGCCTAACACCAGCGTAGGGCAGACTTCCTGAATAAACGGTGCCTCGGTACAGTAGTTGACCACTTCTGTTTCCGTGCCCAGCAGTTTTTCCACCACCTGCACCAGCTGATGCTCCCGCGGGCACTCATAGCCGGGGATTGGCGGATGCAGTTCACCCACGGTCAGGCGTCCCGGCCAGCGTGCGCTGACCGGTGCCAGCGCCTCTTTCAGCAGACCATCTAAATCGCTTAGCGTCAGTCCCGGCAGCGGGCGGATATCCATGTGCAGTTCACAGCAGGCGCAGATACGGTTTGGCGCATCGCCACCGTTAATATGGCCGAAGTTCATTGTCGGATAGGGAATGGCGAAACCGTCGTGGTTATAGCGCGTTTTCAGCGTATTGCGCAGTTCCATCAGTTGGGTTATCGACTCATGCATTAGCTCAATGGCGTTGACGCCGCGTGCCGGATCGCTGGAGTGGCCCGACTGTCCCTGAATACGGATCACGTTTGACAGGTGGCCCTTATGGGCGCGGACCGGTTTCAGCGAGGTGGGCTCACCGATAATGGCGCAGTCCGGGCGCAGGCTGGTCGTTTCTGAAAAGAATTTGGCGCCCGCCATGGTGGTTTCTTCGTCGGCGGTGGCCAGGATATACAGCGGTTTTTTCAGTGTTGATACATCGACATCACGCAGCGCATCAAGGACAAAGGCGAAAAAGCCTTTCATATCGGCGGTGCCCAGCCCGTACAGCTTGTTGTCGTGTTCGGTCAGGGTGAAGGGATCGCGCGTCCAGCGCCCGTCATCGAAAGGAACGGTATCAGAATGGCCCGCCAGCAGCAGGCCGCCCGATCCGCTACCGCTCTTAGCCAACATATTGAATTTATTGCGTGTACCGGGAACGGATTGCACCTCCACAGTGAAACCGAGGTCGCGGAACCAGCCTGCCAGCAAATTGATTAAAGTTTCATTACTCTGGTCGAGCGCGCGGTCGGTAGCGCTGATTGACGGTGTGGCAATCAGTTGGCGGTATATCTCAATAAAAGGTGGTAATTTTGTCTTCACTGTTGACAGTCCTTGAGTTAGGATAGTATCAATATTCATGCAGTAATAGTGAATAAAAATACATTAACGACATGCGAATGGAAACCGATAATTTTTCCACCGATGGCTGTTGAATCGTTAAAGATGAACATAACCGCATTCTTCAACGTAGTCACATTTTTAAAGCGAGTTACTCTCTGATGACCAATCCGTTAATTATCAAACTGGGTGGTGTACTGCTGGATAGTGAAGAGGCGCTGGCGCGTCTGTTCGATGCGCTGGTGACCTACCGCGCTACCCATACGCGTCAGCTGCTGATTGTACACGGCGGCGGCTGCCTGGTGGATGAATTGATGAGCAAGCTGGCTCTGCCGGTGAAGAAGAAAAATGGTCTGCGCGTTACGCCGGCCGATCAGATAGATATTATTACCGGTGCTCTGGCAGGAACCGCCAACAAAACTCTGCTGGCCTGGTCGAAAAAACAGGGCATCGATGCCGTTGGCCTGTGTCTGGGCGACGGTGGAAGTGTTAATGTTGCTCAGTTTGATGAAGAGCTTGGTCATGTGGGACAGGCTACGCCGGGATCGCCGGTGCTGATTAATACGTTGTTGAGTGCCGGTTTTCTGCCGGTGATCAGCTCGATTGGTATTACCCAGGATGGCCTGCTGATGAACGTCAATGCCGATCAGGCGGCAACGGCGCTGGCCGCCACGCTGGGGGCCGATTTGATTCTGCTTTCTGACGTCAGCGGTATCCTTGATGCCAACAAGCAGCGTATTGAAGAGATGACGGCTGAAAAGGCCGGGCAGTTAATTGCCGACGGCGTGATTACCGACGGAATGATTGTTAAGGTGAATGCTGCGCTGGAAGCCGCCCGCACGCTGGGCCGTCCCGTAGACATTGCCAGCTGGCGTAATGCAGAACAGCTGCCAGCCCTGTTTAACGGCGTGCCCATTGGCACCCGTATCCTCGCTTAAATAGAAACGTTTTCAAGGAATCATCATGCAAGATAAAAGCATCAAAAAAATCGTACTGGCTTACTCCGGCGGTCTGGATACCTCTGCGATTATTCCATGGCTGAAAGAGAACTACGGCGGATGTGAAGTTGTCGCCTTTGTGGCGGATATCGGCCAGGAGCGCGGCGATCTGGAAGGCGTTGAGCAGAAAGCGCTTCAGTCCGGTGCGTCCGAGTGCCACGTGGTTGATCTGCGTGAAGAGTTCATCCGCGATTACGTTTATCCGGTGCTGCAAACCGGTGCGCTGTACGAAGGCACCTATTTGCTGGGCACCTCAATGGCGCGTCCTATCATCGCGAAAGCGCAGGTTGAGCTGGCGCTGAAGGTCGGTGCCGATGCGCTGTGCCACGGCGCAACCGGTAAAGGTAACGACCAGGTGCGTTTCGAAACCACCTATACCGCACTGGCACCGCAGCTGAAAGTGGTTGCGCCATGGCGTGAGTGGAACCTGCGTTCCCGTGAAGCTCTGCTGGACTATCTGAAAGAGCGCAATATTCCGACCACCGCGTCGCTGGAAAAAATTTACAGCCGTGACGAAAACGCATGGCATATCTCCACCGAAGGCGGCGTGCTGGAAAGCCCGTGGAACGCACCGAACAAAGATTGCTGGGTGTGGACCGTCGATCCGCTGGAAGCACCGGATCAGCCGGAGCAGGTGACCATTGCCGTTGAGAAAGGCCGCGTGGTTGCCGTAAACGGTGAAGCGTTAAGTCCGTTCGGTTGCCTGGATAAACTGAATGCTATCGGCGCCCGTCACGGCGTGGGTCGTATTGATATCGTTGAAAACCGTCTGGTGGGCATTAAGTCTCGCGGCTGCTACGAAACCCCCGGCGGCACCATCATGGTGAATGCGCTGCGTGCCGTAGAGCAGCTGGTACTGGATCGTGACAGCTTCAAATGGCGTGAGCAGCTGGGCCTGGAAATGTCCTACGTGGTTTACGACGGTCGCTGGTTCGCCCCGCTGCGTAAATCTTTGCAGGCCTCTGCGGAAGCACTGGCAGAAGAAGTGAACGGCGAAGTGGTACTGCAACTGTACAAAGGTCAGGTTACGGCTATCCAGAAGAAATCCGCTAACAGCCTGTACTCTGAAGAGTTTGCTACCTTCGGCGAAGACGAAGTGTACGATCATCGTCACGCGGGTGGTTTTATCCGTCTGTTCTCCCTCTCTTCACGCATCCGCGCGCTGAACGAGAAGAAGTAACCTGAGACGACGGGGCAAGACGGGTCTTGTCCCGGATGATTCCGCAGGGGCGGCACTGTGCCGCCCCTGGCACACTATCTGAATGGAGTACTGAGCATGGCACTTTGGGGTGGACGGTTTACGCAGGCAGCAGATCAACGTTTCAAACTGTTTAATGACTCACTGCGCTTCGACTATCGTCTGGCAGAGCAGGACATTATAGGTTCCGTTGCCTGGTCCAAAGCGCTGGTGACGGTCAACGTATTAACCGCAGACGAGCAGCAGCAGCTGGAAAGTGCGCTGAACGTACTGCTGGAAGAGGTGCGTACGGATCCACAGCAGATCGTGGAAAGCGACGCCGAAGATATTCACAGCTGGGTGGAAGGGAAGCTAATCGATAAAGTCGGTTCGCTGGGAAAAAAACTCCACACCGGCCGTAGCCGTAACGACCAGGTCGCCACCGACCTGAAACTGTGGTGTAAGCTTCAGGTCAGCGAACTGCTGGCGGCGACTCGTCAGTTCCAGCAGGCGCTGGTGGCCACCGCTGAAGCGAACCAGGATGCAGTCATGCCGGGCTATACCCATTTACAGCGTGCGCAGCCGGTGACCTTTGCTCACTGGTGTCTGGCCTATGTTGAAATGCTGGCCCGTGATGAAAGCCGTTTGCAGGATACGCTGAAGCGCCTGGACGTCAGTCCGCTGGGCTGCGGTGCGCTGGCGGGAACCGCTTACGAGATTGACCGTGAGCAGCTGGCCGGCTGGTTAGGCTTTGCCTCCGCAACCCGCAACAGCCTGGATACCGTCTCCGATCGCGATCACGTGCTGGAGCTGATGTCTGATGCCTCGATTGGCATGATCCACCTGTCACGCTTTGCTGAAGATCTGATTTTCTTTAACACCGGCGAAGCGGGCTTTGTTGAGCTGTCTGACCGCGTGACCTCCGGCTCATCCCTGATGCCGCAGAAGAAAAACCCGGATGCGCTGGAGCTGATCCGCGGCAAAGTGGGCCGCGTGCAGGGCGCGCTGACTGCGATGAGCATGACGCTGAAAGGCCTGCCGCTGGCCTACAACAAGGACATGCAGGAAGATAAAGAAGGCCTGTTTGACGCGCTGGATACCTGGTACGACTGCCTGCATATGGCGACGCTGGTGCTGGATGGCATTCAGGTGAAACGTCCGCGCTGTCAGGAAGCCGCTGAACAGGGCTACGCGAACTCAACCGAACTGGCGGATTATCTGGTCGCGAAAGGCGTACCGTTCCGTGAAGCGCACCATATCGTGGGCGAGGCGGTAGTCGAGGCGATTAAGCAGGGTGTGGCGCTTGAAGCGCTGGCCCTCGCCGATCTGCAAAAATTCAGCAGCGTGATTGGCGATGACGTTTATCCGGTGCTGTCGCTTCAGTCCTGTCTGGATAAGCGTAATGCCAAAGGCGGCGTGGCGCCGCAGCAGGTTGCGCTGGCGATTGCCGAAGCGAAACAGCGGCTGGCGTAAGATAAGCCGTTGTCGGAATGCTCCGGATACGTGCGTTTTCCGGGGCAGTCACCGCATATTTTAACGACTTGATGCGGTTACCCTCAGCGAGACCGGCGCTAATCGTTGCATGATTAGCGCCGGTCTGTTGACAGGTTATGCCGCGAAGTATTGCTCTAAATCATCGCTACCGCCGATATGACGTCCGCCGATAAATACCTGAGGCACCGTTGCGCGGCCGGTTACGGCACGCAGGCTGACGGTTGTGGCATCCTGACCGAGTACAATCTCTTCATACTGAATTCCCCGATCCAGCAGCATCTGCTTGGCCTTAGTGCAGAACGGGCAGCCTGGTTTGGTAAACAGCGAAACAGACTCCTGGACTTTATATTCCGGCGCAATATGACGCAGCATGGTGTCGGCATCGGACACTTCAAACGGATCGCCGGGTTTGTTCGGCTCAACAAACATCTTTTCGACCACGCCGTTGCGCACCAGCATGGAGTAACGCCATGAGCGCGGGCCAAAGCCAAGGTCGGCTTTCTCAACCAGCATCTCCATACCCCGGGTGAAGTCACCGTTACCGTCCGGAATAAAGGTAATGTTCCCGGCATGCTGATCGGCTTTCCAGGCATTCATCACGAAGGTGTCGTTGACCGATACGCAAAGAATGTCGTCTACCCCATGTTTGTTAAAAACATCCGCCAGTTCGTTGTAGCGCGGCAAATGGCTGGAGGAGCAGGTTGGCGTAAAGGCGCCGGGTAGGGAAAATACGATGACGGTTTTGTCTTTAAACAGCTCGTCAGTGGTGACATCGATCCAGCTGTCGCCTTGGCGCGTGTGAAAAGTGACCTGCGGGATGGATTTACCTTCCTGGCTTGCAAACATAAAAAGACCTCACGAATGAATTATTAGCTGTGCAGTTTGTGTAAGGACACATTATTGAGATCCATGCTTGATAGGGCTAATCGTTGATTGCTATCCTATCTATCGCCACGGGCTATCGTGGACTGGAGGATAAGATGAATATTCGTGATCTTGAGTACCTGGTTTCGCTGGCAGAGCACCGGCATTTTCGCCGTGCAGCGGACGCCTGTCATGTCAGCCAACCGACCCTCAGTGGCCAAATCCGCAAACTGGAAGATGAGCTGGGTGTGATGCTGCTGGAACGTACCAGTCGTAAAGTTCTGTTTACCCAGGCCGGGCTGCTGCTGGTGGATCAGGCACGGACCGTACTGCGTGAGGTCAAGGTACTGAAGGAGATGGCCAGCCAGCAGGGAGAAGCGATGTCTGGCCCGCTGCATATTGGGTTAATCCCAACGGTTGGCCCTTATCTGCTGCCGCAGATTATTCCAACGCTGCATAAAACGTTTCCCAAGCTGGAGATGTATCTGCATGAAGCGCAGACGCAGCAGCTGCTGGCACAGCTCGACAGCGGTAAGCTTGACTGCGCCATTCTTGCGCTGGTGAAGGAATCTGAGGCGTTTATTGAAGTGCCGCTGTTCGATGAGCCGATGAAGCTGGCGGTGTATCAGGACCATCCGTGGCACGATCGCGATCGTGTGCCGATGTCCGATCTGGCCGGTGAAAAATTACTGATGCTGGAAGACGGCCACTGCCTGCGCGATCAGGCGATGGGTTTCTGTTTTCAGGCCGGTGCGGATGAGGATACTCATTTCCGTGCCACCAGTCTGGAAACGCTGCGTAACATGGTGGCGGCGGGAAGCGGGATCACGCTGCTGCCCGCGCTGGCGGTGCCGAAAGAGCGGGTGCGCGACGGAGTTTGCTACCTGCCGTGCTACAAGCCGGAACCCCAGCGCACTATCGCGCTGGTTTATCGTCCCGGCTCACCTCTGCGCGGCCGCTATGAGCAGCTGGCAGAGGCGATCCGTGAGCATATGCAGGGCGTGATGATGGGCGGCTTAAAACAGACGGTTTAAGCCGTTCAGCGCGGCGACCCGATAGGCTTCCGCCATAGTTGGATAGTTGAAGGTGGTATTCACGAAGTATTCAATCGTGTTGCCACCGTTTTTCTGTTCCATGATCGCCTGACCGATATGAATAATCTCGGCAGCGCGCTCACCAAAGCAGTGAATGCCCAGAATTTCTTTGGTTTCGCGATGGAAGAGAATTTTCAGGCTACCGACGTTCATCCCGACAATCTGCGCGCGTGCCAGATGCTTGAACTGCGCGCGTCCAACCTCATACGGCACTTTCATTGCCGTCAGCTGCTGTTCCGTTTTACCGACCGAGCTAATCTCCGGGATGGTATAGATACCGGTTGGGATGTCTTCGATCAGATGCGCGTTAGCTTCACCTTTCATCAGCGCCTGCGCCGCGATACGGCCCTGGTCGTACGCTGCTGAAGCCAGGCTCGGATAACCGATGACGTCGCCTACCGCATAGATATGCGGCTGCGCGGTCTGATACATGCTGTTCACCTTCAGCAATCCGCGGCCGTCCGCTTTAAGCCCGACGTTTTCCAGCGACAGAGAATCGGTGTTACCGGTGCGGCCATTCGCGTACAGCAGGCAGTCCGCCTTCAGCTTTTTACCGGATTTCAGATGCATGATCACGCCATCTTTCACTCCTTCAATCTTCTCGAATTCTTCGTTATGGCGGATGACCACGCCGTTATTCCAGAAGTGATAGGAGAGTGAATCCGACATTTCCTGATCCAGAAACGCCAGCAGACGATCGCGGGTGTTGATCAAATCGACTTTAACGTTCAGTCCACGGAAGATTGACGCATACTCGCAGCCAATAACCCCGGCACCGTAAATGATCACGTGCCCAGGCTCATGATGCAGATTCAGGATTGAGTCGCTGTCATAGATACGGGGATGGCTAAAATCAACATCGGGCGGATGGTACGGGCGCGAACCACAGGCAATCACGAATTTTTCGGCAGTGAGGCGCTCGGTGGTGCCGTCCGGACTCTCTATTTCAATGGTGTTGGCATCAACAAAGTGGGCGTCGCCCTGGTACATCTGACAGTGATTGCGTTCATAAAAACCCTGACGCATCCGGGTTTGCTGGCTGATTACGTTCTCCGTGTGATTCAAAATGTCGGCGAAGGAAGAACGCAGCAGGCGCGTGTGGTCGCTATACAGGGGGTTCTGGTTGAACTCGATGATGCGGCTAACGGCATGGCGCAGCGCTTTTGACGGGATCGTTCCCCAGTGCGTACATCCGCCGCCGATATTATGGTAACGCTCAATGACGGCAACCCGCGCTCCCTGTTTCACCAGTCCCATCGCGGCACCTTCACCGCCCGGGCCTGACCCAATAATTATGGCGTCATAATCATAAGACTGTTGCATACCAATACGTCCTATTTTATAAAACAATTTTACAACGATATTCTAACATCGCGTCGTCTACATCCCAATTCTAACCGCTTTTTTTGCCATTTTTTGTTCATTATTCAGGTTAACAGGCGGTCACAAAGTTTGCCCGACTGTACGCTGAATTTTTTGCTATAGTGCCCACTTGCAGGCTAAACAGGCATAAAAATGGGCGTCAGAGCGCAGCAAAAAGAACGTACACGGCGGACACTAATCGAAGCGGCATTTAGTCAACTCAGTGCCGAGCGTAGCTTTGCCAGCCTGAGTCTGCGCGAGGTTGCCAGAGAAGCGGGCATTGCCCCGACGTCATTTTATCGTCACTTTCGTGATGTTGATGAACTGGGCTTAACGATGGTGGACGAAAGTGGTCTGATGCTTCGCCAACTGATGCGCCAGGCGCGTCAACGCATCGCTAAAGGCGGAAGCGTGATACGCACCTCGGTTTCCACTTTTATGGAATTTATCGGCAATAACCCGAATGCTTTTCGTCTGCTGCTGCGTGAGCGATCGGGGACGTCAGCCGCATTTCGTGCTGCGGTTGCCCGTGAAATTCAGCACTTCATTGCCGAACTCGCAGACTATTTAGAAGTCGAAAATCGTATGCCGCGCAGCTTTACGGAAGCGCAGGCGGAAGCGATGGTCATTATTGTGTTTAATGCCGGTGCAGAGGCGCTGGATATCGATACCGGACAGCGCCGCCAGCTTGAAGAACGGCTGGTGTTGCAGCTACGGATGATCTCGAAAGGGGCATACTACTGGTATCGCCGTGAGCAGGAGAGACTGGCGGTGACGCTGGCCTCTAAAGATTAAAAAGGTGAAGACATGAATCTAGCTGTAAACAGGGACAAAGGAACACTGTTGCTGGCGTTCCTGACCGGATTATCTATTAACGGCAGTTTTTCCGCACTGTTCAGTGCGATTGTACCCTTTTCGATGTTTCCGGTGATTGCGCTGGGCCTCTCCGCATGGTGCCTGCATCAGCGCTATCTAAACCGTTCGATGCCGGAAGGTATGCCGTCGCTGGCGGCAGCATTTTTCCTGTTAGGTATCCTGCTGTACAGTGCGCTGGTGCGCGCAGAATACCCTGATATCGGCTCAAACTTTGTGCCGACCATCCTGATGGTGGCGGTGGTGTTCTGGATAATCACCAAGTGGCGCGCACGTCAGCACGCCTGACCGCCGGGGCGATCGTGCGATCGCCCTTTTTTATCGCCGGGTCAGCAGTACGCCGCACTCCATATGATGGGTATACGGGAACTGATCGAACAGCGCCAGACGCGTGATGTCGTGAGTGGCTGACAGCGTAGCGAGGTTATGACACAGCGTTTCAGGATTGCAGGAAATATAGAGTATACGCGGATAGGCCTGGACCATTTTAACCGTCTCATCATCCAGCCCGCTGCGCGGCGGATCGACAAAAATAGTTTCGCAGTCGTAGCTTTTAAGATCGATACCCTCCAGACGGTTAAAGCTTCTTTCACCGTTCATAGCCTGAGTAAACTCTTCTGCCGCCATGCGGATGATCTGCACGTTATCAATCTGATTAATCGCAATATTGTACTGCGCTGAAGCGACGGACGGCTTGGCGATTTCGGTGGCCAGCACCCGGCGGAAGTTACGCGCCAGCGCCAGCGAGAAGTTGCCGTTGCCGCAGTACAGCTCCAGCAGATCGCCGCTGGCATTACGGGTTGCGTCCAGCGCCCACTCCAGCATTTTAACGTTCACGGCGGCGTTAGGCTGGGTAAAGCTGTTCTCCACCTGGCGATAAATCATCTCTTTCCCGTCTACCGTCAGGGATTCATCGACATAGTCCTGGTCGAGGCAGATTTTTGTTTTCGTCGCGCGGCCAATCAGATGCAGATTAAATCCTTCAGCCCGAAGCGCATCGCGCAGGCGCTCCGCTTCCTGCTGCCACGCCTCATCCAGCTTACGGTGATAGAGAAGCGATACGACGATCTGGCCGCTTTGCGTGGAAAGATAGTCGATCTGGAACAGCTTGAAGCGCAGCAGGTGCGTTTCACGTAGCGTCGCCATCAGACGCGGCATCAGGCGATTGATCAGCTCGCTGGCCGCCGGGAAGCTATCCACCCGGATGCGCTGCCGGGTCTGCTGATCGAAGATAATGTGGTACATATCGTCGCCATCGTGCCAGATGCGGAACTCAGCGCGCATCCGGTAATGGCTGACCGGTGAACGAAAGACCTCAACTTCGGGCGCGCTGAAGTCCGACATCATCGATGTCAGGCGGTTCATCTTCTCGGTCAGTTGATCTTCGTAATGTTCAACGGGCAGCTGTTCGGGCGTCATAGTCAGTCCTGATATTTGGCGGAGATAGCCGGGCGATTGTAGGGATTCTTCATCCTATGTCCAGTATTGCGAACTAATTGTAATTTTGGATGTCCGGCTATCTGGACTTCCAATTGTGATGTACATAAAATGCGGCTTCCGGCCTCCCCATGAGTTAAAAGGGAATCCAGTGAAAATCTGGAGCTGACGCGCAGCGGTAATTGAATGTCATGGCAATAGCGTAAGCAGACACTGTCTTAGGATGGGAAGTCATTGCCTTAAACGACACTAAGCCCGAAGACCTGCCGGATTAACGTCGCATTACTACGGTTATCGCGTGCTATCGATCGTATGCCTGCGGCATCCTGCTGGATCTTTGGATGCTCTATCAATGATTAAAATGAATAAATCGCTGTTTGCGTTTAGCGCAACGGCAGTCGCCCTCTGGACGCAATATGGCTTTGCTCAGAATAATGAAGAAACTCAGGTTGTCACGGCCAGTCGTTTTCAGCAGCCGGTCAATACGGTTCTTGCGCCGACAACCATCGTTACGCGTGACGAAATCAATCGCTGGCAGGCGAAAAGCCTGAGCGATGTGATGCGCCGTTTACCCGGCGTCGATTCTGTTCAGAGCGGCGGGATGGGGCAGAAAACCAGCCTGTTTATTCGCGGAACCAATTCTAATCATGTGCTGGTATTGATTGACGGCATCCGCCTGAACCAGGCCGGAATCAGCGGATCGGCGGATATCAGCCAGATCCCTCTGGCCCTTGTTCAGCGTATTGAATACATTCGCGGGGCGCGTTCAGCAGTTTATGGCTCTGATGCCATCGGCGGCGTAGTGAACATTATTACTACGCGTGAAGGCCAGGGCACAACGCTGGAGGCCGGCGTCGGCTCAAACAGCTATCAAAACTACAACGGTGCAACGCAGCAGAAGCTGGGTGAAGATACTCAGGTAACGCTGGCCGGTGACTATACCTACACCCGTGGTTTCGATGTGGTGGCGGATTATCCTAACGCCTACGGCCCGGCGCAGCCGGATCGCGATGGCTTTATGAGTAAAACGCTGTACGGCACGATTACCCATCAGATCAATGAGCAGTTCAGCGGCTTTGTGCGCGGCTACGGTTTTGATAATCGTACGGGCTATGACAACAGCCTGAGCTATTCAGTGCCGGGTGCGCTGGTTGATACGCGTCAGCTCTACAGCCAGACCTGGGATACAGGATTACGCTTTAATCAGGGCATTTATTCGTCACAGCTGGTGGCCAGCTACAGCCACGTTAAAGATTATAATTACGATCCTCGCCTGGGTCGCTACAGTGATGCGACCTCCCTGGATGAAAGTAAACAGTATAACGTGCAGTGGGGAAACACCTTTGCCGTTGGGCAGGGCACCGTCAGCGGTGGGGTGGACTGGCAGAAGCAAACCTCCGAGCCGGGAACCAGTTCGCTGGCGACGGGGACCGAACTGCGTAACACGGGGCTTTATATGACCGGGCAGCAGCGCCTGGGTGACTTCACGCTGGAAGGTGCCGTTCGCGGTGATGATAATTCCCAGTTCGGCAGGCACGGTACCTGGCAGACCAGCGCCGGCTGGGAGTTCGTTGAGGGCTATCGTTTCATCGCCTCTTACGGTACGGCCTTCAAAGCGCCAAACCTCGCGCAGCTTTATAGCAACTTCTATGGCAATGAAGATCTCAAACCAGAGGAGAGTAAACAGTGGGAAGCGGGCTTTGAAGGGCTGACTGGCCCGGTGACCTGGCACGTTTCCGGTTACCGTAATGATATCGATAATCTGGTGGACAGCGATCCGACCACCTATCGCTACTACAATATCTCCAAGGCAACGATTAAAGGCGTTGAGACAACGGCGTCCTTTGATACCGGGCCGCTAAGCCATGCCCTCTCTTTCGACTATGTCGACTCGCGTAATGGTAAAACCAATGAGATCCTGCTGCGTCGTGCTAAACAGCAGGTGAAGTATCAGCTCGACTGGACCGTACTTGATTTCGACTGGTCCGTGACCTACCAGTATCTGGGGCAGCGCTATGATAAAGACTTTAACGTTTACCCAGAGCGCACGGTGAAAATGGGCGGAGTTAGCCTGTGGGATCTCGCTGTTTCATATCCGGTCACCTCTCATTTGACTGTTCGTGGTAGAATTGCCAACCTGTTCGATAAAGACTACGAGACAGTGTATGGCTATGAAACCCCTGGACGGGAATACTACCTCAGCGGCAGCTACGCCTTCTGATCCACGTCCCACCGTGCTGGTATTTGATTCCGGCGTCGGTGGGCTTTCAGTCTATGATGAGATCCGCAAACTGCTGCCGGATCTCCATTATCTCTACGCTTTTGATAATGTCGCCTTCCCCTATGGCGAAAAATCTGAAGAGTTTATCGTTGAACGCGTAGTAGACATCGTTGAGGCCGTTACCCGGCACTATCCTCTTGCGCTGGTCGTCATTGCCTGTAACTCGGCCAGCACGGTCACGCTACCCGCACTGCGTGAGCGTTTTGAGTTTCCGGTAGTCGGCGTTGTGCCGGCCATAAAACCCGCCGCGCGCTTAACGCGTAACGGGATCGTTGGCCTGCTGGCGACGCGCGGTACGGTAAAGCGTCCTTATACTCATGAACTGGTGTCCCGTTTTGCCAGCGAGTGCAAAACTGAAATGCTGGGGTCGGCAGAGCTGGTGGAGCTGGCTGAAGCGAAGCTGCACGGCAAGCCGGTGGCTATAGAAGATGTGAAGCGCATTTTGCAGCCGTGGCTGCGGATGAAAGAGCCACCGGATACGGTGGTACTGGGATGTACTCACTTTCCGCTGATAGGTGAAGAGCTTCAGCAGGTTCTGCCTGAAGGCACCCGGCTGATAGATTCCGGGGCCGCTATTGCCCGTCGCACGGTATGGCTGCTGGAAAACGAATCGCCGGAGGCGTTGTCCGCGGATGAGAATACTGCCTACTGCATGGATATCACGGAGCAGGTCGTGCAATTAATGCCCGTTTTAGAGCGTTACGGCTTCGCAAAGCTCGAAAAACTCGCGCTTTAGAGCCTGTATGGGCAAAAAAACATCATTCGATTTTATTTTTCAAAATAGCACTTGTCAGTCGCCAGAAAATCCCTATACTGCGCCTCCACTGACACGGAACAACGGCTTACAGGCCAGCGTGTTGGAGGTTCAGAAAGTTGTCTGAACCGCCGGAAAAAACTTCTCAAAAAGAAGTTGACTCCGCGGGAGGAAAGCGTAATATACGCCACCTCGCAGCAGGAAGCCTCGGCACTGACTGCACTGCTCTTTAACAATTTATCAGACAAT
>Ga0308166_1000160_pt1 | contig 134866 bp, 109 predicted proteins | sample PhyCR2_2_FD_202137 | JGI IMG/M metagenome (GOLD analysis project Ga0308166, IMG submission 202137) | Phyllosphere microbial communities from UC Gill Tract Community Farm, Albany, California, United States - DLSLCC.R2 | ecosystem: Host-associated > Plants > Phyllosphere > Unclassified | place...
CATCACCACACCCCGTTGGCTGCGGCCTGAACATGAAAGACCGATCTTTCGAGTGGCAGGCAATTAATTGATATTGCGTACCAAGATATCTTCCGATAAGTGCAGGCTAATTTTTATCCCTTTTTTAGCTGCACTATATCGGTACTCATTGAGCATTTCGCGAATATCATCATCCAGATAGTCGATACCTTCACAATCTATGATCACTTCGCTATCCGGCTTGATTTGTCCCAATAAATGTTTTAATCGCATCTTGTTCAGAAAGGTCAGGTTTTGCTGACATTTGATTAAGTAGTGATTGTCGTAATGCGTCAACCGCAGGGCGTTGCGGTTGCTTTGATACAAACTTCCTGCCAGTTGTACAACGAGTCCAAGCGCGATCCCTTCTAACATACCGAGAAATAAAATACCGAACAGGGTGGCGGTGAAGGGGATAAATTGTTGTAAGCCTTGCCGCCATAGCGATAAGATAATTTTTGGATGTGCCAGCTTAAAGCCAGTATAAATCAAAATTGCCGCTAAACTCGCCAAGGGAATATTGTTAAGTAAATCAGTAAATAGAACCGCACTGAACAGTAATAATAGCCCATGGATGAGGATTGACAGGCGACTTTGCGCACCAGCCTGCACGTTGGCAGAACTTCTTACTATCACAGAGGTGATAGGTAAGCCCCCTATCAGGCCACTTAGCATATTACCGGCCCCTTGCGCACGTAGCTCTTTATCGGCACTTGGTTCTGGCGTCATGGGGGCAATTTTCTTCAATGCCTCCTGACTGAGCAGCGTTTCCAAACTGCCGACGATGGCAATAGTCATGGCAATCACATAGACCGTAGGATTACGCCAAGCTTGCCAGTTAGGAAAAGAGAGTTGAGATTGTAATGCTTCCACACTTGTCAGCGCAGGCAATTCAATGCGTGCCAGGTTTGCCAGCTCGGGTGACAAATACTGTGCGAGCCAGACAAATAAGCATCCCCATAAAACGGCAATCAGAGGGCCCGGTAATGCGGAAAGCCGCAGGCGCTGCTTAACAGAAGAGCTCCCCCAGAATTTGATAAGCAGTAGCGCCCCGATGCTGACTATTATGGCTGCCGGGGTAATGTCTGCTTGTAGTTGCTGCAAAGTGATGTCTTCGCTCAGCCCATGACCTACAGGGTATCCCATAGCCAGTGGTAACTGCTGTAAAATAAGTAGGATGCCAATACCTGCCAACATACCGTGGATCACCGCACTGGGGATCAGTGCCGCCAATTGGCCACTGCGTAGCATACCAAAGACAAATTGAAATATTCCTGACAGTAGCAACGCGAACAAGAAGGTTGGAAAATCGCCCAAAGAAACGATTGCACTAGTAACAATAGTGACCAACCCGGCCGCAGGCCCGCTAACGGAAAAAGGGGAAGGGCTGAGTAGTGTGACAAGGAGCCCGCCGATGATCCCAGTCAGTAAACCCACGAAGGGTGGAACTCCACTGGCTTGAGCGATCCCCAGACACAGTGGCAGAGCGACCAGGAATACGACTAATCCAGCCGGAAGATCAAAGCGCACATTAGCGTATCTCATGATATCGCTCCGTCGTCGGGGTATTGCGCCAGTACATTCAGGAATCCCGTGTGCATATCGTAAATACAACCAAATAGCGTCAATGCTTTATTCTGCTGCCAGGCTCTCTGGATTATGGCGGTTTTACTGAGCTTATTCAGTTGTACCTGTACGTTGGCATACACGGCCTTTTTCAAATACTCAGTTTCTTCATTTTCGGGAGGTTTTAGAGTGACCAGATGGGGGGCCAGAGAGAAGCGCAGAGATGCAAGACGGCGTGTTAATGAGTCTTTTACTGGAACGTTTCGAGTACTTAAAGCTGACTGGATCCCACCGCAACCGTAATGCCCGCAAATGACGATGCTGCTTACACCAAGATGTTCTACGGCGTATTGCACCACACTCATCAAATTATCATCTTGTTCTTCGACCATATTGGCAATATTACGATGGACAAATAGCTCGCCGGGTTGTGCACGCACGATAGTTTCAGCAGGGACTCGACTGTCAGAGCAGCCTATCCATAGAATTTCAGGGTGCTGAGATTTTGCAAGCTGTGAGAAGTAACTCGGGTCCCGCCATTGCTGTTCTGTTGCCCAGCTACGGTTTCTTACTAATAGATGATTCAAGGAGTTCATAACATGTCCCTTTGTTGGTATTAATCGGCCATGACCAGCCGTTGTAGAATTTAGCGCTGACGCGTAAACCACCGTCGTTTCTACCAGCATTGCTGATGTTTGACTCAAACGACGCAGTTATACTAAGCAGGTAATATGTAAATTTATCTTATGAATAAGTAAAGATAGATGGGGGGAAAGTAATTTAATCTATGCGGGAATCAAACTGGAGCAGGTAAGTGAGTAAGGTAATTATCTGTAATTGTTATAATAATCGATATTTAAGTCTGGTTAATCTTTAAAAGACCAATATCTCCCCTGCAACCCCTTTTTTGTTAAGTGTTATTTATTAATTGCATTTTGCAAAGAAGCAGTTCAACCGCAATGTTGCGAAGTCTCTTGAGCAGGGGGCCTGATCAAGAGACCGCTAACAGGAAGAAGGATAGGGCATCTGTGGGAGCTTAATAGATCACTTTGTGGCCGTAGCTTTCCAGGATCCCCTTCACGCGATCCATGGTGTCGGCCTTAGGCGGATGAACGCCGTCCAACTTGTACTCTTCACCCATCGCGATCCATTTGTGCTTGCCCAGTTCGTGGTAAGGCAACAGCTCGATCTTCTCGATATTGGTCATATCCTTGGTGAACTCACCGAGCAGATGCGTCGATTTATCATCATCAGACCAGCCTGGCACCACCACGTAGCGGATCCAGGTGCGTTGATTACGTTTGGCCAGATAACGAGCAAACTCCAGCGTACGATGGTTGGAAACTCCCACCAGGTTCTGGTGAATATCATCATTCATCTGTTTCAGATCGAGCATCACCAGATCGGTGGTATCCAGCAGCTCATCAATCACCGGGTCATAACGGCGGACAAAACCGTTGGTGTCCAGACAGGTGCTGATCCCTTCCTTGTGACAGGCGCGGAACCAGTCGCGAACAAATTCGGCCTGCAGGATCGCTTCGCCGCCGGACGCCGTTACGCCGCCGCCGGAAGCGTTCATAAAGTGACGGTAGGCCACGGTATCAGTCATCAGCTCTTCAACCGTGACCTCCTTGCCGCCGTGGGTGTCCCAGGTATCGCGGTTATGGCAGTACAGGCAGCGCATCAGGCAACCCTGGAAGAACACGATAAAGCGGATACCAGGGCCATCAACGGTGCCACAGGATTCGAAAGAGTGGATGCGGCCTTTCAAGGACATTGCGGGTTTCTCCAAAATCGACTGTCAAACGCAGTCTACAATAGGCTGGTAACCGCCAGGCAGGGATCAACGATGTGGCGAAAAAAGGCGCCAGGTAAAACGATTCCTGTTGGCCGGTTACGTACCGGTTCACTGTTTTGCCAGATATCCATGCAGTATATACCCATCACAGGCTAATCAGCAGCGTAGATACCTGGCAAAACAGACTCAAGACCAGAGTCAGGGGGGACTTAGTAAAAAGGCCGGAATATCCGGCCTTGGTAACACTTGTTTAGTGGGGCAGAGTGATCCGCCCCGGAGAAACCGCGATTAGATCGACTGGGTGAAAGTACGAGTAATCACGTCTTGTTGCTGTTCTTTAGTCAACGAGTTGAAGCGCACTGCGTAACCCGATACGCGGATGGTCAGCTGAGGATATTTCTCAGGGTTTTCCATCGCGTCCAGCAGCATTTCACGGTTCATCACGTTCACGTTCAGGTGCTGACCGCCTTCGATGGACGCTTCGTGGTGGAAGTAACCATCCATCAGACCCGCCAGGTTGGCTTTACGCACGTCGTCATCTTTACCCAACGCGTTAGGCACGATGGAGAAGGTGTAAGAGATACCATCTTTCGCATAGGCAAACGGCAGTTTGGCTACGGAGGTCAGAGAGGCTACAGCACCTTTCTGATCGCGGCCGTGCATTGGGTTGGCACCTGGACCAAATGGAGCGCCAGCACGACGGCCATCTGGGGTGTTACCGGTTTTCTTACCATAAACCACGTTAGAGGTGATGGTCAGCACGGACTGAGTTGGTACCGCATTACGGTAGGTACGCAGTTTCTGAATTTTCTTCATGAAACGTTCTACCAGGTCGCAAGCGATGTCATCTACGCGAGAATCGTTGTTACCGAACTGCGGGTATTCACCTTCGATTTTGAAGTCGACAGCCAGGCCGTCTTCATCACGGATGGTGGATACTTTGGCGTACTTGATGGCAGACAGGGAGTCGGCTGCTACGGACAGACCCGCGATACCACAAGCCATGGTGCGATAAACATCACGGTCATGCAGAGCCATCAGCGCAGCTTCATAGCTGTACTTGTCGTGCATGTAGTGAATGATGTTCAACGAGGTCACATACTGCTTGGCCAGCCAGTCCATGAAGTGGTCCATACGTTCCATGACTTTGTCATAGTCCAGTACGGTGTCCATCATTGGGGCTTCTTTCGGGCCAACCTGCATTTTCAGTTTTTCATCAACGCCGCCGTTGATTGCGTACAACATGGTTTTCGCCAGGTTGGCACGCGCACCGAAGAACTGCATTTGCTTACCGACAATCATCGGGCTGACGCAACAGGCGATGGCATAGTCATCGTTGTTGAAGTCTGGGCGCATCAGGTCGTCGTTTTCATACTGTACGGAGGAGGTGTCGATAGACACTTTCGCGGCGTATTTTTTGAAGTTCAACGGCAGTTTTTCAGACCACAGGATGGTCATGTTTGGCTCTGGAGATGGCCCCATGGTGTACAGCGTGTTCAGGAAGCGGAAGCTGTTTTTGGTTACCAGCGTACGACCATCAACACCCATACCGGCCAGGGATTCTGTTGCCCAGATTGGGTCACCAGAGAACAGCTCATCATATTCAGGAGTACGCAGGAAGCGAACCATACGCAGTTTCATGACCAGGTGGTCGATCAGTTCCTGCGCCTGCAGTTCGGTCAGTTTACCGGCCTTGATATCGCGCTCAATGAACACGTCCAGGAAGGTAGATACGCGGCCGAAGGACATGGCTGCACCGTTCTGGGATTTCACCGCGGCCAGGTAGCCGAAGTAGGTCCACTGCACGGCTTCTTGAGCGGTGCTGGCTGGGCCGGAAATGTCGTAGCCGTATTTGGCGGCCATTTCTTTAATCTGCCCCAGGGCGCGGTGCTGTTCAGCAATTTCTTCGCGCAGCTGGATGGTCATTTCCAGATCTTCGCCATTTTCCAGACGAGTCTGCAGAGACTTGAACTGGTTCAGCTTGTCGGCCATCAGGAAGTCGATACCGTACAAAGCAACGCGACGGTAGTCACCGATGATACGGCCACGGCCATACGCATCTGGCAGACCGGTCAACACGCCAGATTTACGGCAGTTCAGGATGTCTTTGGTGTAAACATCGAATACGCCCTGGTTGTGGGTTTTGCGGTATTCGGTGAACACTTTCTTCACTTGTGGATCCAGTTCACGGCCATAAACCTTGCATGAACCTTCAACCATCTTGATGCCGCCGAATGGGATCAGCGCGCGCTTCAGAGGAGCATCAGTCTGCAAACCAACGATGGTCTCCAGATCTTTGTTGATATAGCCCGCATCATGAGAAGTCACGGTGGAGACGACGTTGGTATCGAAATCAACTGGCGCATGGGTGCGGTTTTCCAGTTTGATCCCTTCCATAACCTTGTCCCACAGAGTGGTAGTGGCTTGACTTGCGCCAGCCAGGAAGGATTCATCACCCTCGTAAGGAGTGTAGTTTTTCTGGATGAAGTCACGTACGTTGACTTCTTTCTGCCAGTCACCTTCGCTGAAACCTTGCCAAGCGGTCGCTAACTTCTCGTTAAGTTCGGTCATTATACACCTACCTTCTAATGTGGATTTCTTTGTAAACCCGGCGCCGTGCCAGCCAACAGATTAGTGATTCTGTTTGCCGCCACGCAGATAAATTACCCAGTAAGTCAACCCAACCAGTAGACCACCGCCAATGATGTTACCGATGGTGACGGGGATCAGGTTGTCGATGATAAAGTTGCTTACGGTCAGATGAGCGAATTGCTCGGGTGCTGCCCCCACGGCTTGCCAAAACTCTGGCGTGGCAAAGTGCTTAACCACTATACCCATAGGGATCATAAACATGTTGGCGATACTGTGCTCAAAGCCGCTGGCAACGAACATGGCTACCGGCAGGATCATGGCGAACATCTTGTCCATCAGGCTGCGGCCGGAGTAGCTCATCCAGACGGCCAGGCAAACCATCAGGTTAGCCAGGATGCCCAGACAGACGGCTTCGATAAAGGTGTGGTGCAGTTTATGGTCGGCGGTTTGCAATACGTTCAAACCCCACAGGCCATTGGCCGCCATATACTCGCCTGAGAACCAGATCAGAGCAACGAAGAACAGGGCACCAATCAGGTTGCCAATATAGACGTTTAACCAGTTAAGAGCCAATTGCCCCCAGGTAATACGCCCGCTGGCTTTGGCAATCACGGTCAGTACGGTGGAGGTAAACAGGTCCGCCCCGCAGACGACGACCAGCATTAACCCCATGGAGAAGCAGATACCACCCACCAGCTTGGCGAGGCCGAAAGGAATGGCGGCGGTGCCGGTGGTCGCTGTGATATAAAAAACAAAGGCGATAGAAATGAACACACCTGCGGTGATCGCTAAATAAAAAGTCGTCAGCGGATGCTTGGTGGCTTTATACACCCCCGCATCCTCGGCAACTTTCGCCATCGCGGCAGGTAACAGCATATCGAAGGGGTTGTCAGCTCTCACACTAACTCTCGCTCTTAAGGGTTATTACAACACACTGAGATACTAGCAAAGCAGTATAGGGTAAAAATTGACTTGGATCATAACGCGCGGAAGTAAAACGGCTTAAAACCGCAAATTTAGTAGGGTTTATTGGGTTATATTATTGATTTTAATGTAAAAAATATTTTTTAATGTTTACAAAAAATTTTGAAGTTAACGCCGTTTTGGACTGGGAAGGGTTAAATTTTTGTACTTATTGTCGCTTTTAGATGAATAAGCATTAATTGATGGTTAATTAATATTTCACGCTGACGTAACAATTGGCGATTTAATTATCCTGTTGGCTGATAAGTGCGCTTTTGATAAAAACATTCAACGTCAGGGTTTGCCTGTTTTTTGATCGGCAATCGGGTCAAGGCTGCTTCTTTGGGAGTAACGCCGGTAAGGTTCTACCGGCGTATCAATCAGGCTTATGCCTGCGCCCAGTGACGGCGTTTGGCAGTTTGCAGCTTTTCGTAAGCCGCCAACAGCGCTTGGTGGGCCGGCAGGGCTTTCAATTCACTGTCGATGGCAAACAGGCCGTTGAAGCGCTCTTCACCGCTCATGGCCGCAGAGGCAGCGTCAACCGCATCCTGACCATACATCTTCACGAAGGCCGTGTGATATTGAGCAGGATCGCGTTCTGGCTCCAACGCCAACAGCAGCAGTGTCTGCAGGCAACGATAGTAGTTACTGCGCTCTGGGGTAAACAGCGAGGCGTTGAACTCCTGCGTCCACTCGGCCCAGATCAGTGCCTGCTCGAGATCGCCACCGGCCAATGCCAGCATGGATTTCAGTTCGCCAACGCGCAGGGTGTACCAGGCGTTGTCTTTACCAGAGGCAATGCCCAGCAATTCACGTACGCGGGTGAAATCGTCCAGCCCTTCATCATCCAACTGCTGGATCAGAGCCAGGTACTCTTCCGGTTCCCACTCGCTGCCCGGCAGTTGCAGCAGGGTTTCACGCAGGTGCGCGCCCATGCTGTTGTTTGCCAGCAGCAGATCCTCTGCCGGATAGATGTCGGACATCCCCGGTACGATGATACGGCAGGCGTACACGTCCAGGTGCTCGTAATCGGCGATGTACACTTCGGCATCTTCTTTATTAAAGATGCTCATCAGGGTGGCGAACTCTTCCTGCGTGCTGCCGCTGAAACTCCAGTCGACAAACGGATAGTCGGCATCCTGTTTGAACAGATCCCAGGAGATCAAACCGCTGGAATCGATGAAGTGAGTTTCCAGGTTGGCGTGCTCGGCGACTTCCTCGTCGTCGAAGGTTGGGGCGGTAAACACATCCAGATCTTTCAAGCCGCGGCCTTGCAACAGCTCGGTAACCGTACGCTCCAGCGCGACCCCGAAATCAGGGTGAGCCCCAAAGGAGGCAAAGCAGGTGCCGTTGGCAGGGTTGAACAACACCACGCAGATCACCGGGTAGTTGCCGCCTAACGAAGCATCATAAGAGAGGATCGGGAAACCTTCGGCTTCCAGCTTGGCGATCGCCTCAACCACGTCAGGATAGCGGTTCAGCACTTCGCTCGGGATTTCCGGCAGGCTGATGGACTCGGCGATGATGCGGTTTTTCACATAGCGCTCGAACACCTCGGAGAGGCCCTGAACCCGCGCTTCGTTGGCGGTATTGCCAGCGGACATGCCGTTGGACACGTACAGGTTGCCGATGATGTTCATCGGAATATAAACGGTCTGCTGATCTGACTGGCGGGTGAATGGCAGGGCGCAGATGCCACGATCGCTATTGCCAGACTGCAGATCGATCAGATCGCTGGCAGTCAGTTCCTGCTCCGGATCGTAGAAAGCGTGCGTGCGCTCATCCAGGATGCCTTGTGGCAGTGAGTTGTCAGCCGGGATCGGGAACCATTTCTCATTGGGATAGTGAACGAAATCGCCTTCGGCAATCTGTTGGCCCAAATAGAAATCGGCGAAGAAATAGTTGGTCGACAGGCGCTCGAAATACTCGCCCAGCGCGGAAGCCAGCGCGGCCTTTTTGCTGGCACCTTTACCGTTGGTGAAGCACAGCGGGCAATCGCGATCGCGGATATGCACTGACCAGACGTGTGGCACCGGATTCAGCCAGGAGGCTTCTTCGATATTGAAACCCAGATCGGTTAATTTCTGCTGAAAACGGGCGATGGAGTCTTCCAGCGCAGCGTCTTTGCCAGGAATAAAAGTTTGCGTCATTGTCTTCACTTATGTGGCGTACTAAAAACGCGCAATGATACGGGGTTTTGTTCTCAAGCTCCACGTATTCCTAAAGCCGATCAGAAGTCACAGTTTTTCTAGGGATAAAGACGATAATTCAGCGGGTTAACAATAATGGAGAAACGTAATGAAATCAGTGAAACTCAGCGTGTTGGCACTACTGTTGGCCGGGGCATGCGGCTCGGCACTGGCGTTACCTAACATCACCTTGCTGGCCACCGGCGGGACTATCGCTGGTGGCGGCGACTCGGCCACCAAGTCTAACTACACCGCAGGTAAACTGGGTGTAGAGGCGTTGGTGGATGCGGTGCCGGAGTTGAAAAAGGTTGCCAACGTGCAGGGCGAGCAGGTGGTCAACATCGGTTCGCAGGATATGAATGACGAAGTTTGGCTCAAGCTGGTCAAGAAAATCAATGCGGACTGTGCCAAAACCGATGGCTTCGTGATCACCCACGGTACCGACACGCTGGAGGAGACCGCTTATTTCCTGGATCTCACCGTCAAGTGCGATAAGCCGGTCGTGATCGTGGGGGCGATGCGCCCGGCAACGGCCATGAGTGCCGATGGTCCATTTAACTTGTATAACGCAGTTGTCACAGCCGCTGACCCTCAATCGGCCAAGCGTGGCGTGCTGGTGGTGATGAATGATACGGTGCTCGATGGCCGCGACGTGACCAAAACCAATACCACCGGCGTACAGACTTTCCAGTCACCTAATTTTGGCCCGTTGGGATACATCCACAACGGCAAAATCGACTACCAACGTTCGCCACAGCGCAAGCACACCAGCGAAACGCCGTTTAACGTCGACCAGATGAGTACGCTGCCGACGGTTGGTATTATCTATAACTATGCTAACGCGTCCGACGCGCCAGCCAAGGCGCTGATCGCCGAAGGTTATCAAGGGATCGTCAGCGCCGGGGTGGGTAATGGCAACCTGTATAAAACCGTGTTTGATACGCTGGCCACGGCGGCCCATAACGGCGTAGCGGTAGTGCGTTCCTCCCGTGTGCCTACCGGCTCCACTACTGAAGATGCGGAAGTGGATGATACTAAACTCGGTTTTGTGGCAGCCGGAACGCTGAATCCGCAAAAAGCGAGAATTCTGCTGCAACTGGCATTAACTCAAACCAAAGACGCCAAACAGATCCAGGCGATGTTTAATCAGTATTGATCCCTGACTCAAGTGGGGGCGTAATGCCCCCATTTTCCCCGCTCCGACTATGCTGTAGGAAATCTCTTTTCGCAGGAACGATTTCATGCAGGCATTTGATATCCAAAGAATGGCATTTGACGAGACCACGCCAGAGTTCCTGGCCGAGGTGGCGCTACGCTGCCTGTTCACTTTTCTGCTGGTGTTTATCTTCTTAAAAATGACCGGGCGCCGTGGCGTACGCCAAATGTCGCTGTTTGAAGTGCTGATCATCCTGACTCTGGGGTCCGCCGCGGGTGACGTCGCGTTTTATCACGATGTTCCTTTGCTACCGGTGCTGATGGTTTTCGTTTGTATGATGGTGATGTACCGCTTTTCCACCTGGTTGATGGATCGCTTTCAAAAACTCCAGACCTGGATGGAGGGCGAGCCGCTGATTCTGGTCAGTGAGGGGCTGTTCGATTGGGATATCCTGTGCCGGGAAAATATCACCCATGATGAGTTCTTTATGGAACTCCGTCAGGCCGGTGTTGAGCACCTTGGGCAGGTGAGATTGGCCATCCTGGAGGTGAACGGCACCATATCGGTGTATTTCTACCCGGATGAGCAGGTACGGCCAGGATTACCAGTGTTACCGGCACAATGCGTTAAAAGCGTGTTTGAGATTGATGTGGAGGGTGACTATGCCTGCGGGATGTGTAGCCTGATCTCCACCTTGACGCCATCACCCGAACACGACTGCCCACGCTGTGGTAACCGTAAATGGATCGCAGCCTTGTCCCATAGCCGGGTAAGCTGAATACAGCACAAAAAACCGCGTTAACCCGCTGAATACGCCAGTGTCACAGCGTTTTATGGCATAAATAAACCCTGAGGCCGCAGAGCCTGTTATTTGCGGCCTCGCCAGTTTCTCACCCTTGGAACAATAAGCATTGCAGCCGGGTTACGTGAGTGATAAAACCGATAGAGTTGGTTAACATCAGCGTTAACTTCGGGCATATGTCGAAAGCCGATTTTTACGGCGCACAGTGAATGTGGTGAGGGGAAATGACTCAGGTTTATAATTTTAGCTCAGGCCCGGCGATGCTGCCGGTTGAAGTGTTGCGTCGTGCGGAACAAGAGCTGTGCAACTGGCACGGTCTTGGCACGTCGGTGATGGAAATCAGCCATCGCAGTAAAGAATTTATCGCCGTCGCCGAACAGGCCGAACAGGATCTGCGCGATCTGCTGAAAGTCCCCGCCAACTATAAAGTGCTGTTCTGCCACGGCGGTGCCCGTGCCCAATTTGCCGCGTTGCCACTGAACCTGTTGGGTGATAACACCACCGCCGACTATATCGATGGTGGCTACTGGGCGCACAGCGCGATCACCGAAGCGGAAAAATACTGCCAACCCAACGTGATCGACGTCAAAACCACCGTTGACGGCTTAAGCGGCATCAAGCCGATGAAAGAGTGGCAACTGAGCGATAACGCGGCATACGTCCACTATTGTCCGAACGAAACCATTGACGGTGTGGCCATTGATGAAACGCCAGACTTTGGCGATAAAGTGGTGATTGGCGATTACTCTTCGACCATCCTTTCCCGTCCGTTGGACGTCAGCCGTTTCGGCGTTATCTATGCGGGCGCACAGAAAAACATTGGCCCCGCTGGCCTGACGCTGGTGATTGTGCGTGATGACCTGCTGGGTAAAGCACGCCGTGAAGTCCCGTCGATCCTGGATTACACCGTGTTGGCAGAAAACGACTCGATGTTCAACACGCCGCCAACCTTCGCCTGGTATCTGTCTGGCCTGGTATTCAAATGGCTGAAAGAGCAGGGCGGCCTGGTGGAAATGCAAAAGCGTAACCAGGCCAAGGCCGAGTTGCTGTATAGCACTATCGATCAGTCGGACTTCTACCGTAGCCGTGTGGCCGTTGCCAACCGCTCCTGGATGAACGTGCCGTTCCAGCTTGCCGATCCTGCGCTGGATAAAGTGTTCCTGAGCGAAGCAGAAGCCATTGGCCTGCAGGCGCTGAAGGGCCACCGCGTAGTAGGCGGCATGCGTGCTTCCATCTATAATGCGATGCCGCTGGCCGGCGTGAAGACCCTGACCGACTTTATGGTCGACTTTGAACGCCGCCATGGTTGATTGCCACCGCCCGCATTGAACGGGCGGTCGTACCGCTGTTGTCCTTTTGCATTAAAGCGGCTCCGGCATTATCCCGGGGCCGTTTCGTTTATCAGATTCTGGAGAGTTTTGTTCACATGGTGGATTCCCTGACGTTACAACCGGTTGCTTTGGTCGATGGCACCGTCAACTTACCCGGCTCCAAGAGCGTATCCAATCGGGCTTTGCTACTGGCTGCACTGGCGCGGGGAACGACCCGGCTGACCAACCTGCTGGACAGCGACGACGTGCGTCATATGTTGAATGCCTTGCAGGCGCTGGGAGTGAGTTACCAGCTCTCCGACGATCGCACCACCTGTTCCGTTGAGGGTAATGCTGGCCCGTTGGTTGCCGCGCAGCCGCTGGAGCTGTTCCTCGGTAATGCCGGTACGGCAATGCGTCCATTAGCGGCAGCACTGTGTCTGGGAGAGGGCGACGTGGTGTTGACCGGCGAACCGCGCATGAAAGAGCGCCCGATCGGCCATCTGGTGGATGCCTTACGCCAGGGCGGGGCGCAAATCGATTACCTTGAACAAACCGATTATCCACCTGTGCGCCTGCGTGGCGGTTTCCGCGGCGGCGACGTAAGCGTTGACGGCAGCGTATCCAGCCAGTTTCTGACCGCCTTGCTGATGATGGCACCGTTGGCGGCCCAAGACACCGCTATCCATATTTTGGGTGAGCTGGTTTCCAAACCTTATATCGATATTACCCTGCACCTGATGAGGACTTTCGGCGTGGAAGTCACGCACGACAACTATCGCGTGTTCCATATCCGTGGGCAGCAGACTTACCGTTCACCAGGCGACTATCTGGTAGAAGGCGATGCCTCTTCAGCATCCTATTTCCTGGCCGCTGCGGCGATTAAGGGCGGCACAGTGCGTGTTACCGGTATCGGTAAGAAAAGCGTGCAGGGCGATACCAAATTTGCCGACGTGCTGGAAAAAATGGGCGCGCGCATCACCTGGGGCGATGACTTTATCGAGTGCAGCCGCGGTGAGCTCAAAGGCATCGATATGGACATGAACCACATTCCAGATGCGGCGATGACCATTGCCACCACCGCGCTGTTCGCGGCCGGGCCGACCACCATCCGCAATATCTACAACTGGCGGGTAAAAGAAACCGACCGTCTGGCGGCGATGGCAACAGAACTACGCAAAGTTGGCGCCGAGGTGGATGAAGGTGAGGATTACATCCACGTCGTGCCGCCAAGCAAGCTGCAGTTTGCCGAGATCGGCACTTACAACGATCACCGTATGGCGATGTGCTTCTCGCTGGTGGCGCTGTCGGATACGCCGGTGACCATTCTTGATCCGAAGTGTACCGCCAAGACCTTCCCGGACTATTTTGAGCAGTTGGCGCGTATCAGCCAGTTGGCCTAATCTTCTCTATATCCGTTATCAATGGGCCTCGTTTGAGGCCTTTTTTGCGATTAGTGCCCATCTTTTCGGCAATCAGACAGTTCGCGGTAACAGTAAACTCCACAGGCGCGTATAATACGCCCCCGAATCTGCTCCTACTTGGGCAGACAGCAGGGCGTGTTCCTGTGAGGTTCCTACCTGAAGGAGAGAGAAATGACGGCTACAGTTCCGGTGATAACCGTTGATGGACCAAGTGGTGCAGGCAAAGGCACGCTGTGCAAGGCGCTGGCAGAATCCCTTGGTTGGCGTTTGCTGGATTCCGGCGCGATTTATCGCGTACTGGCCCTGGCAGCGTTGCACCATCAGGTGGATATCACCTCTGAAGAGGCGTTAGTCCCCTTGGCCGCCCATCTCGACGTCCGCTTTGTTGCTCAGGACGGCAAGCTGCAGGTTATTTTGGAAGGTGAGGACGTCAGTAATGAGATCCGCACCGAAACCGTTGGCAATACGGCTTCGCAAACGGCCGCATTCCCACGAGTTCGTGAGGCGCTGCTGCGCCGCCAACGCGCATTTCGCGAGGCACCGGGCCTGATCGCCGATGGCCGTGACATGGGCACGGTGGTGTTCCCGGATGCGCCGGTTAAAATTTTCCTTGACGCCAGTTCCGAAGAGCGTGCGCATCGTCGCATGCTACAGTTGCAGGAAAAGGGCTTTAATGTTAACTTTGAACGTCTTTTAGCCGAGATAAAGGAGCGGGATGACCGTGACCGTAATCGGGCTATTGCGCCACTGGTACCGGCTCTCGATGCCCTCGTGTTGGATTCTACCAGCATGTCGATCGAGGAAGTGATCCAGCGGGCGTTGGCATATGCACATGAAGTTTTGGCGTTGCCGCAGCAATAAGCGCGGCGGCGTTTTTAGCTTTTTGTCATATTTGTCATCGTACTGCATAGCAGTAACTGAATATATCGGGTAAAATTTTACCCCTGTAACCTAAACCTTGTCGGCAGGAAGCCAATGGCAAGGTATGTGAAACAACCCCATTCGGCGGGACGCTAAATGGACGTTAAACTATAGAACCCTGAAGATTAAACATGACTGAATCTTTCGCTCAACTCTTTGAAGAATCCCTGAAAACAATCGAAACCCGTCCGGGTTCCATCGTTCGTGGTGTTGTTGTTGCTATCGATAAAGATGTCGTACTGGTTGACGCCGGTCTGAAATCTGAATCTGCCATCCCGGCTGAGCAATTCAAAAACGCCCAGGGCGAGCTGGAAATCCAGGTTGGTGACGAAGTTGACGTTGCGCTGGACGCTGTTGAAGATGGCTTCGGTGAAACTCTGCTGTCCCGTGAGAAAGCTAAGCGTCACGAAGCTTGGATCACGCTGGAAAAAGCTTACGAAGAAGCTGAAACTGTCGTCGGTGTTATCAACGGCAAAGTTAAGGGTGGCTTCACTGTAGAGCTGAACGGTATTCGTGCGTTCCTGCCAGGTTCCCTGGTTGACGTGCGTCCAGTTCGCGACACTCTGCACCTGGAAGGCAAAGAGCTTGAGTTCAAAGTCATCAAGCTGGATCAGAAGCGCAACAACGTTGTTGTTTCTCGTCGTGCAGTAATCGAATCCGAAAACAGCGCAGAGCGCGATCAACTGCTGGAAAACCTGCAGGAAGGCATGGAAGTTAAAGGTATCGTTAAGAACCTCACTGACTACGGTGCATTCGTGGATCTGGGCGGCGTTGACGGCCTGCTGCACATCACTGACATGGCTTGGAAACGCGTTAAGCACCCAAGCGAAATTGTCAACGTGGGCGACGAAATCACTGTCAAGGTGCTGAAGTTCGACCGCGAGCGTACTCGTGTATCTCTGGGCCTGAAGCAACTGGGCGAAGATCCATGGGTTGCTATCGCTAAACGTTACCCAGAAGGCACCAAGCTGACTGGTCGTGTTACCAACCTGACTGATTACGGCTGCTTCGTGGAAATCGAAGAAGGCGTTGAAGGTCTGGTACACGTTTCTGAAATGGATTGGACCAACAAAAACATCCATCCGTCCAAAGTTGTTAATGTGGGCGATGTAGTGGAAGTGATGGTTCTGGACATCGATGAAGAACGTCGTCGTATCTCCCTGGGCCTGAAGCAGTGCAAAAACAACCCATGGCAGCAGTTCGCAGAAACCCACAACAAGGGCGACCGCGTTGAAGGTAAAATCAAGTCTATCACTGACTTCGGTATCTTCATCGGCCTGGACGGCGGCATCGACGGCCTGGTTCACCTGTCTGACATCTCCTGGAACGTTGCAGGCGAAGAAGCAGTTCGTGAATACAAGAAAGGCGACGAAATCGCAGCTGTGGTTCTGCAAGTTGACGCAGAGCGCGAGCGTATCTCCCTGGGCGTGAAGCAACTGGCTGAAGATCCGTTCAATAACTACCTGTCTATGAACAAGAAAGGTACTATTGTTACTGGTAAAGTCACTGCAGTTGACGCCAAAGGTGCTACAGTTGAATTAGCAGGCGGCGTAGAAGGTTACCTGCGTGCTTCTGAAGCCTCTCGCGACCGTATTGAAGACGCAACTCTGGTTCTGAACGTTGGTGACGAAGTTGAAGCTAAATTCACTGGCGTTGACCGTAAGAACCGCGTTGTAAGCCTGTCCGTCCGTGCGAAGGACGAAGCTGACGAGAAAGATGCAATCGCTACGGTTAACAACACCAAGCCGGAAGAAAGCAACTTCTCTAACGCTATGGCTGAGGCCTTCAAAGCGGCTAAAGGCGAGTAATGACGGGGGGCGGTTTCTGACCGCCCCGATACGGTAGTTTAGCTGCAAAGCTTGGAGGAACTATGACCAAGTCTGAACTTATTGAAAGACTTGCTGGCCAGCAATCTCATATTCCGGCGAAGGCCGTTGAGGATGCAGTGAAAGAGATGCTCGAACACATGGCAGCTACGCTAGCCGAGGGTGAGCGCATCGAGATCCGCGGATTCGGCAGTTTTTCTCTTCACTACCGTGCTCCGCGCGTCGGCCGTAACCCTAAAACGGGTGACAAAGTTGAGTTGGACGGCAAGTACGTCCCTCACTTCAAGCCAGGTAAAGAGTTACGTGACCGTGCCAATATCTATGGCTAGTCGCTGACCACCCATAGTGTTGTTGCTTGTAAAGAATATAAAACGGTGCCTTAGGGTGCCGTTTTTTTTCGCCTGAAAAATCCTTCCATACCTGCCAAAATTTGCGCTCCGCTCCGCAACCTTTCCTGCAAATGCCAAATAGCCAACCGATTGTTTACGACCTCCTTTCCTGAGTAGCAACCTGCAACTGGCGGTTATTCGTCTGAGAAGTCACATTTGTTGCAGGATAAACTTGGCAAGGAGCGCGGAAATCAGGATCTCACTGGATAGGGCCGCCATCGCTTTGGTGATGGGGATGCTGCCGATACTGTTTTTGCCCCACTTACCATCGTGGCCTTTATTGATGGGGCTAGCCGTTGCGGCTTTGTGGCTCTGGCGATATAAGCCGAATCCATGGCGCCAGGCAATATGCTGCTGCCTGCTGGGCTTTATCTACGCCACCGGCAGTGCCAGCCTGTTGATGCAGCAAGTTGCAACGTTGACGACCAGCGGCGATAAAGCCGTGATTGCTTCCGTGCGTAGCATTTGGCTGAACGGGGCTGAAACACCACAGGTGCAACTGCGTATTGAGCAGGTTGGCGGGCGATGGCTGGTTCCTGCATTGTCCTTTACGGCAAACTGGCGTGGCGAAAAGCCCTGTGCGGGGCAACGTTGGGCAATGAAGGTTCGCTTCCGTCCGGTACATAGCAGCCTGAATGAAGGGGGCTTTGACGGGCAGCGTTGGGCCATTGCTAATCGGCAACCGTTGCGTGGCTTTGTACGTTCTGCAACGGCACTGGATAAGGGCTGCAACTGGCGCCAACTGATCGTCAAACAGATGGATCAATCGTTCATTCCACTGACGCAACGCCCGGTGTTGCTGGCGCTGGCGTTTGGCGAACGCTCGCTGATGAGTAATGAACTGCGTGGGCAACTGATGAAAACCGGCGTGGCTCACCTGATGGCCATTTCTGGCCTGCATATTTCCCTGGCCGCTGCCTTTGCCTGGGGGCTGGCGCGTGGCGTGCAGTTTTTATTGCCCGCGCGTTACATCGGCTACCGTTTGCCGCTGGTCGTCAGTTGGTTGATGGCGCTGTGCTATGTGTGGTTGGCAGGTGGGCAACCTCCGGCAATGAGGGCCTTTATTGCCTTGTCTCTGTGGCTTTGGCTGCGCCTTAAAGGAGTTTCCTGCACTTCCTGGCAAATCTGGCTGTGGTGTATCAGCCTGCTGTTGCTGTGCGATCCTATGTCGGTGCTTTCGGACAGCTTCTGGCTCTCCGCCCTGGCGGTTGCGGCCTTAATCTTTTGGTTCGAATGGGCACCGTTGCCCAGGCGCTTCAGCACTTCTTGGGGTTGGGCACCTCTGCGTTGGCTACACATGCAACTAGGTATGATGCTATTGCTGATGCCGTTACAATTTGGCCTGTTTCATGGCTTGAGCTGGACATCGTTACCCGCCAACCTTTGGGCGGTACCGATCGTTTCTCTGCTGTCGGTTCCGTTGATATTGTTGGCATTGATGCTATTTTTTATTCCGCCGGTAAGCCACTGGTGTTGGCAATTGGCCGATCTTACCGTCAGTTGGGCCTTATGGCCGCTTCCCGGGCTCGAGCAAGGGTGGCTAGAGGTTGGGGCTGCCTTGCTGCAATTTAGCGCCCTTGGGTGGTTAGCCGTGGTTTGCTGGCGTTTTCGCTGGTGGTATCACTTTCCTGTTGGTTGTGCCGTTGTGGTGCTAGGTTGCCTATTCGGGCGGGAAAGATCGCCAGATTATCGCTGGCGGGTAGATATGCTCGACGTAGGGCACGGCCTGGCGGTGGTGATCGAGCGAGAAGGTAAGGCCGTCATCTTTGATACGGGCAATCGCTGGCAAGCCTCCAGCGCGGCAGAGCGCAACATTTTGCCATTCCTGCGTTGGCGGCAGATCTCGCTGGAGCAAATCGTGATCAGCCATAGCCATCTGGATCATATCGGCGGCTTGCCGGTACTCGAAGCGGCGTTTCCACAGGCCAGCGTGCGTACGCCGATCGTTAACGTTGGCCACCTGCCTTGCGTACAAGGGCAGCGATGGGTGTGGCGAGAGCTAAACTTTCAGGTGTTGTGGCCTCCTGCAAGGGTGGATTATGCCGCTAACGATGATTCCTGCGTAGTGCGTGTCGATGACGGCAAGTTCAGCCTGTTGCTGACGGGTGATATTGAACGCCGAGCTGAGCAGGCATTGCTGAAACAACGTGCGAATTTACCCAGCACTATCCTTCAGGTGCCTCATCACGGCAGCAAGACATCTTCAACGCCGCCATTTTTGCGTGCCGTTGCCCCCAAGCTGGCGTTTGCCTCGGCATCCCGCTATAACGCCTGGCGGTTACCGGCAGCAAAAATAGTCAAACGCTATCGGGAAAATCACATTCCCTGGCGTGATACGGCCCGCTCAGGGCAGCTCAGCGTGTTTTTTTATCGTCATGATTGGCAAGTTAAAGGCTTTCGCGAACAACTAAATCCACGTTGGTATCATCAGTGGTTTGGCGTTGAGGGGGATAATGAGTAGAATGGGCCGCTATTTCTTCCGATGCTGGTATTTGCATGATGAATGATAAAGATCTGTCCACCTGGCAGACGTTCCGCCGCCTCTGGCCGATGATCACACCGTTTAAAACCGGGTTGGTGGTCGCCGCCATTGCGCTGGTTTTAAACGCCGCGGGGGATACGTTGATGCTGTCCCTGCTCAAACCGTTATTAGATGACTTTGGTAAAGCCGATAGCCGAGTCTTGCATTGGATGCCGTTGGTCGTGATTGGCCTGATGCTGATGCGTGGCATCACCAGCTATGTCTCCAGCTACTGTATTTCCTGGGTGTCTGGCATGGTGGTAATGCAGATGCGCCGCCGCCTGTTCGGCCATATGATGCGAATGCCGGTGGCCTTTTTTGACCAGCAGTCAACAGGAACTCTGCTTTCACGTATTACCTACGACTCGGAACAGGTAGCTTCATCCTCTTCCAGCGCGTTGGTGACCGTGGTGCGTGAAGGGGCCTCGATCATCGGCCTGTTCATCATGATGTTTTATTACAGCTGGCAGCTTTCACTGATCCTGATCGTGCTGGCACCGATCGTTTCCTTCGCGATCCGCCTGGTCTCCAAACGTTTCCGCAATATCAGTAAAAATATGCAAAACACCATGGGGCAGGTGACGACCAGTGCAGAACAGATGCTGAAAGGGCATAAAGAAGTGCTGATCTTTGGTGGTCAACAGGTGGAAACCGAGCGCTTCAACACCGTCAGTAACCGCATGCGTCAGCAGGGGATGAAGCTGGTTTCGGCTTCTTCTATTGCCGATCCTATTATTCAGTTGATCGCCTCATTGGCATTGGCGTTTGTGCTGTTTGCAGCAAGCTTCCCTAGCGTGATGGATACGCTGACCGCCGGTACCATTACCGTGGTGTTCTCCGCCATGATTGCCTTGATGCGTCCACTGAAATCCTTGACCAACGTGAATGCCCAGTTCCAGCGCGGCATGGCGGCCTGCCAGACGTTGTTCTCGATCCTGGATTTGGAACAGGAAAAGGATACCGGTACTCGCCAGGTTGAACGTGCCAAAGGTGATATCGAATTCCGTAATGTGACCTTCGCCTATCCGGGGCGTGAGATCCCAGCGCTGCGTGATATCAATCTGAGCATTTCAGAAGGTAAAACGGTGGCGTTGGTTGGTCGTTCTGGTTCGGGTAAATCGACGATTGCCAACCTGCTGACGCGCTTCTACGACGTGCAGGAAGGGCAGATCCTGATGGATGGCCACGATCTGCGGGAATATACCCTGGCCTCGCTGCGCGATCAGGTTGCCCTGGTCTCACAGAACGTCCACCTGTTCAATGACACTATTGCCAACAACATTGCCTATGCTCGTGAAGAGCGCTACAGCCGTGAAGAGATCGAGAAAGCGGCGCGCATGGCCTATGCCACCGACTTCATTGATAAAATGGAGCAGGGTCTGGATACGGTGATCGGTGAGAACGGCGTGATGCTTTCCGGTGGTCAGCGTCAGCGTATTGCCATCGCTCGTGCCTTGCTGCGAGATTGCCCAATCCTGATCCTGGATGAAGCCACCTCCGCGCTGGATACCGAATCCGAGCGTGCGATCCAGGCGGCCTTGGACGAACTGCAGAAAAACCGTACCTCATTGGTGATTGCCCACCGTCTGTCGACTATCGAGAAAGCCGACGAGATCCTGGTGGTTGAAGATGGGCGTATCGTTGAACGTGGCCAGCATGCCGAGTTGATCGAGCAGAAAGGGGCTTACGCACAACTTCACCGCATGCAGTTTGGTCAGTAATGATAGAGCGTATCTGGTCAGGTAGTTCACTGGTTTACCTGCTGCTGTTGCCGCTCTCCTGGCTGTATGGCCTGGTGAGCGGCCTGATCCGCCTTAGCTACCGCTGTGGCTTGCGCAAGAGTTGGCGTGCGCCGGTGCCAGTGGTTATCGTGGGGAACCTCACTGCGGGTGGAAACGGTAAAACACCGATGGTGATCTGGTTGGTTGAACAGCTGCAACAGCGTGGCTACCGGGTCGGCGTGGTTTCCAGAGGTTACGGCGGCAAGTCGGCGGTCTATCCGCTGGTGCTGGATGCTCAGACTACCACCCGGCAGGCCGGTGATGAACCCGTGCTGATCTTTCAGCGCACCGGGGCACCGGTGGCTATTTCGCCAAAGCGCGCCGAAGCGGTGCAAGCCTTGTTGAACCAGGGCAAGCTTGATTTGATCATCACCGACGATGGCCTCCAGCACTATGCTTTACAGCGTGATTTTGAGCTGGTGGTGATCGATGGAGTTCGTCGCTTTGGCAATGGCTGGTGGCTACCTGCTGGCCCAATGCGTGAGCGTGTGTCCCGCTTAAAGACGGTGGATGCCTGTGTGGCAAATGGCGGTGTTGCCCAGCCGGGGGAAATCGCCATGAAGCTCCAGGCGCAGGATGCGGTGAATATCGCCAGCGGTGAGCGCCGCCCGGCGATCGAATTGCCCCACGTGGTGGCGATGGCAGGGATCGGTCATCCTCCAAGATTTTTTGCCACGCTAGAAAAGTTGGGGGTTGAAGTCGATCGCGAGGTTGCTTTTGCCGATCACCAGGAATACAACCACGGGCAGTTAGCCGCATTGGCGAGCCAAGGCCAAACGCTGCTGATGACCGAGAAGGATGCGGTGAAATGCCGTGCCTTTGCCCAGCCTGACTGGTGGTATTTACCGGTTGAAGCGGTACTTCCCACCGAGCAGGCCGAGCAACTGTTGCAAGGGATCCAGAAGTTAATCAAATAATCTAAGCTTCCAAAGCGTGCAAGCCCAAGGCTTGCGCGCAAGCTTGCAGTGAGCGCTGCTGTGTTTGCTGATAAAGCGCCAACTCATCAATCACGCCTGCCCCTAATGCCTGTTCAAACGCCGCACGGCTTGATGACGCCGCGTATTGCGCATGGCGGCTCCCCCCCAGATTAGACTGAAAAATTCCGGCGGCGCTGACCGGCAGGAAATCCTCATACACCAACGGCTGGAAGCGGATGTAGTCCAGTGCGATGAGCTGTTCAAGCGTGCTGTGCTGCTCAACGGTCTCTTTAGCCGCCAGCCCGCATTCGGTAGGGAAATAGCGGAACCAGGCTAATTGCTGCACGCGCAGTGTATTGTAATCATCCGGGAAGGCTTGGAAATGCTCAGCCAGCAGTTGGTAATAGCGTGGAGCATTATCTTCCGTAGCCGGAACCTGTAATGCATCCTGGGCGGCCTGCAGCAGGCGATCGTAAAGCGCTCGCCCTTTGGCGGTCAGGGCTACGCCCCGTTGCTCAATTTCACCGAAACGCGCGGTATGATGGCCCACAACCTGATGACCGTCGGGTTCGATAAACAGGACTTGTTCCTCTAACGCTTTGAAACTGGTCTGGCGTAGCAGAATAGGGCAGTTGCGTGTAGGTGGGCCTTCGATCACCGCTTTAGGCGGGATCCCGCGTTCTGGCATTGCCGCCTGTACTCGATCGATATCCAGCGTTCTTGGTGTCAGGTGGTTGATATGCGGCCCTTTGAAGGCGACGATATCGGCGATCAGGCGATGTTGATTGTGCAACTGTTGATACTCGCTGGCGCTGACGGTGGCCAAACGGTGCCAACGGAAGGTTTCGAGCGCCTGGGCAACGAATTCTTGCGCCTGTTCAGCATCCAGCCCGCCCTGAACTTCATGTAACGCTATCAGCTCCAAAGCCCGCTCGGTAAAAATGCAGCGGCGATCCAGCAGCCGTTGTGCCAGCTCGCGTAGCGCCACATTCTCAATCAGTTCCAGCCGTAGCAACGAAGTAAAGATGCGAAACGGGCTGACTTGCAGATCGGCTTCATGTACGGCACGAAAGGCGGTGGAGTGGACAGGGACGCCAGCAGCGGTGAGATCGTAATAACCCACAGGAGACATGCCCATGACGGCAAACAGTCGTCGTAAAGTCTGCAATTCAGCTGCCGTGCCGACGCGGATAGCGCCATGGCGCTCCATCGATAATCGACCGATTTCACCGGTAATCTGCAACCCATGTGCCAAGGCTGAATCTTTACTCAGCACCTCCCGATTGGTTTCAGCGACCAGTTCGATCAAGTCACCGTACAGTGGCACCTCTTGTTGATACATGGCCGACATTGCCAGGGAAAATTTGGCGCGAATGTCATTCGGCGAGACGAAGTGCTGGTCGATCATACTGCTAGCTCCTTAGCTCAATAAAATCTGAAAAATGCGGTTTAGGCCGCCAATAGTGCTGGCTAGATGACACCTCACCGTGTTTTTGACTCAAGTCTAGTCAGTTGGTTCGTGATTTGTTATCGATTGGCTAACGATATTAGTGTTTTATGCGTTGGCTCTCATTTGCAGGCATCACCCCAAGTGGTGAGTGATGAGCGAAATGCTCTTTTGGTGAGCTAAGAATAAGAGGGGGTTAAATTTTTAAAATCAGTGTGATAGGAATATTTTTGGCGGATATAGCTAAAAAGTGTGATAAACCTCTTGTCTTGATGATGAGTTTATGAGTTAATGCATACCGGCCTGTGATGCAGCGCTATTTATGTACGAGTATAGATTAAGTAGTTCCTCCCAAGACGTTATCATCTGATTCCGCTTCAAAGACGAACCTTCTAAGTACCTCCCATAAGTAATGATTCTGAAAAACGGCCAAATTGCCATAGGGCAGGTTTTTGTAAATATTTAAAAGGTAATAGTAATGTCTAAGAAGACTGGTCAGGTTAAGTGGTTCAACGAAAGTAAAGGTTTTGGTTTCATTGAACAACAAGATGGCGGCAAAGATGTATTCGTACACTTCTCTGCAATCATGACCGAAGGTTTCAAGACTCTGGCAGAAGGCCAGCGTGTTGAGTATACCATTCAGGACAGCCCGCGCGGGCCGGCTGCCGCCAACGTTGTTGCTCTGTAAGTTTACAGGGAATAGCGTATAGAGAGCTTAATACAACCATAATGACGCGTTTATGCTGAGTTATGCGGAAGATATTAAGCTCAAACAGCCCGCCGTAGTGCGGGTTTTTTAATTTTTGCTCACGAGAGGTTTGTTACGAGAAACTTTAGGATGGGCTGGTAGCGTCCACACAATAATAAAAATAACGTTGTGAAGGATGCTCAAGTGAAAGGATATAAAATATGTTTAAGAATACAATGCTAAAAATGGGCCAAGTGAAATGGTTTGATCAGGCTCAAGGCTATGGTGTTATTTCACCGGTCGATGGTAGTGACGAAATTTATGTTAGCCGCCGTGCTATCGCCAATACCAAGAACAAGTCATTAAACGAAGGTCAGAACGTCGAGTTCTCGATTTATCGTAGCTCTCACGGGCTGTCAGCGGCAGACGTTATCGCGTTCTGACCCAAACTTTCCTCGCCAGTGCCGGTGCCGCCACCCCATGCACTGGCGAAGAAAATTTCTCCAGGATCCTCTATCATCAGGCCATTGATCAATGACCCTTGGATATCAGGATGCCAATCCCCGTTATTTCGCTTTCCTCTGCCCGCGCGCTTCATCTTGCCGCTCAAGGGCTGCTATCCCCGATCAAACGCCAGGCTTGCCCCGATGATGTGATTACCGCCATCGATCGTATGGGGTTGCTGCAAATTGACACCATCAGCGTGGTGGCCCGCAGCCCTTACCTGGTGCTGTTCAGTCGCTTGGGTGATTATCGGCCAGAATGGCTGGAACAGGCCTTGGCTAGCCGCAAACTGTTTGAGTACTGGGCGCACGAAGCCTGTTTTCTCCCTATCGATGACTTTGGTCTGTTACGCCACCGCATGCTGCAACCTCAGGGGATGGGGTGGAAATACTCGCAGGAATGGGTGCAACAGCACCAACAGGCTATCGATGAACTGCTACAGCATATCGCGGTAAATGGGCCGGTGCGTTCGGCCGATTTTAGCGCCGAAAAGAAAGGCGCTAACGGCTGGTGGGATTGGAAGCCGGAAAAGCGTCATCTGGAAATTCTGTTTACCTCTGGCAAGTTGATGGTGGCTGAACGCCGTAATTTTCAACGTGTCTACGATCTCACCGAACGTTTATTGCCGCAGTGGGATGATGATGTACATGCCTTACCTCAGGCGACGGCGCAGCAACAGATGCTCACCCGCAGTTGCCGCTATCTCGGCGTGTTTAAAGCCGAATGGCTGGCGGATTATTACCGCTTGAAACGCGTCGCCCCCAGACCGTTGTTGGCAATGCTATTACAGCAGGGAGAGATCTCCCAGATCGCTATCGACGGGCTGGAAGGGGAATTTTATGTCCATCAGTCGCTGGCAGCCGAGTTGGCGCTGGCGGTACAAGGGAAGTTGAAATCTACGGTAACTTGCCTGCTGTCTCCTTTTGATCCGGTAGTGTGGGATCGGCGGCGCGCGCTGGAACTGTTCAACTTTGACTATCGGTTGGAATGCTACACGCCAAAAGAAAAACGCCAGTACGGCTATTTCACTTTGCCGTTGTTGCAACGGGGTGAACTGATTGGCCGGGTAGATGCGAAAATGCACCGCAAACAGGGCGTGTTTGAAGCGATCAGTTTCCATCTTGAATCTGGGGTCAAGCTGGGTAAGCAGCGTTGTCAGGATATTCGTCAGGCAATCACCCGTACGGCGAAATGGCACGGGGCGCAGCAGATTTCGCTGGGCGATGTTCCGGCGCTGTTGGCCGCAGAGTGGGGGCAGGGCTGGGAAGTAGAATAACTAACGCCCCTCGCCCTAAGCTTTGTTAGTTGCTGTAGTTGGCAAACAGCGCGATGATTTTATGAAGACGTTTGATCATTTGCAGGTTCTCATTTTTTTGTGATGTAAATCACAAAAAATTCTACGTCTGCTAATGGAGTGATTCAACCCCCGCAGAAAAATTTCCCGTTCGGCAACCGTCTGAGCAAATCAGGCGGTGATTAACCGGCCCTATGGCGTTATGCTATCGTCACGCACTTTCCCTAGTTAGCATATCTTCCCCCTGGAGGAAGCATGGATCATCGTTTACTCGAAATCATTGCCTGCCCGGTTTGCAACGGTAAGCTCTATTTCAACAAAGAACATCAGGAACTGGTCTGCAAACTGGACGGCCTGGCCTACCCATTACGTGATGGTATTCCGGTATTGCTGGAAAACGAAGCGCGGACCATCCCACTGGACGAGAAACACGCATGAGTTTTATCGCTATCATCCCGGCGCGTTATGCGTCCACCCGCTTGCCGGGTAAACCGTTGGCGGATATCCACGGTAAGCCGATGGTGGTGCATGTGATGGAACGAGCCCGTGAATCAGGGGCTTCCCGCGTGATTGTCGCCACCGACCACCCAGAAGTGGCCAAAGCGGTCGAGGCTGCCGGCGGTGAAGTTTGCATGACCAGCCCGGACCACCATTCCGGCACTGAACGCCTGGCGGAAGTGATCGAAAAATGTGGCTTTGCCGATGATGAAATCATTGTCAATGTGCAAGGCGATGAGCCGATGATCCCGCCGGTTATCGTGCGTCAGGTGGCAGAAAACCTGGCGGCAAGTAGCGCAGGGATGGCTACGCTGGCGGTGCCGATCGAAACCGCAGAAGAAGCCTTCAACCCGAATGCGGTCAAGGTGGTGATGGATGCGCAAGGCTATGCGCTCTATTTCTCACGTGCCACCATCCCTTGGGATCGTGAGCGTTTTGCTCAATCAAAAGAGACTATTGGCAATAGCCTGCTGCGGCATATCGGGATTTATGCTTACCGCGCCGGTTTTGTCCGCCGCTACGTCAACTGGCAACCAAGCCAGCTGGAACAGATTGAACTGCTGGAGCAGTTGCGTGTGCTGTGGTACGGCGAAAAGATCCACGTCGCGGTGGCGCAGGCCATTCCGAGCGTCGGTGTCGATACCCCGGAAGACTTGCAACGAGTGCGGGACAGCATCAAGCGTTGAGTCATCTATTGGCCGGAGACCCCGGCCATCTCAATTCCCTGATTTACCCTTTTTATTGATCTGCATTGTAGAATTTCTCCGCTCACCGTTCAATGATGACAGTTGCTTATCCTTAATGTGGAGGGGGTCGTTCCATGGAGCAGCTGCGTGCCGAATTGAGTATTGTGCTGGGAGAGTCCGTCGGTCGTCTGGAACGCGTCAGCGAACAGCCTTATGCCCATCTGTATTCACTGTACGATCGTCAGGATCATGCGATCCCGCTGATGGCGAAAAGCTTCGTCTGTGAGGGCATTGCCCAGCAGGAAGCTTACAAGTTATCCATGCTGGCGCGTGAAGGGGACATTCGTCTGCCAACGGTGTTTGGCGTGGTCTACACCCGGCAAGCGCCCTACAAAGAGATATTGCTGATCGAACGCCTGCGTGGCGTCTCGGTCGAGGCTCCAACCCGGACTTTGGCCCGTTGGGAAGCCTTGATGGACCAGATTGTCGACGGCATGCTGGCCTGGCACCGTATCGATAGCCACGGCTGCGTGGGCACGGTTGACAGCACGCAGGAGAATGACTGGTGCAGTTGGTACCAGCAGCGTATCGAAGTACTTTGGTCAACTCTGGGTAATATGAACTCGCCGCTGTTAAGCATGGCAGACCGCCGCCTGCTGTACCGCACGCGCGAAATGCTGATCGACTTCTTTGCCGATTTTGATGACCCTTGCGTGCTGGTGCACGGTAATCTGGGGTTACGCAGCATGCTGAAAGATGCCAAAACCGACCAACTGCTGGCGATGCTCAACCCAGGCATGATGCTGTGGGCGCCACGGGAATATGAGCTGTTCAGGCTTTGCGAGGCGGAGATGCCGGATCAATTGCTGTTCCACTACCTACAGCGTGCGCCAGTGGCGGAGTCTTTCCTGTCTCGTCGTTGGCTTTATGTGGTGTGGGAGGCGGTAGCCAGGATGATCCATACCGGCAAGCTGGATCGCCCGGCGTTCGATCAGGCCGCACAACAGCTACGGCCCTGGCTGGCTCACTAATTGCTGCTGACTTCACCATCCCCTTTTAGCTGCTGCCACAGGCTGCCCAGCGTTTCATATGCCGCTCGTTCGCTGTGCCCAAGGAACATCGCGGAAGGCATCACCCGATCCCAGATATTCAGCGGTGAGGTAATGGCCAGTTGATTGGCCGGAGCCGGGATTGGGTGCAGGCCCTGAGCCTCAAAGAAGCGCATGGCACGCGGCAAGTGATTGGCAGATGTCACCAGCGCAAACGGCTGTTTCCCTACCAATTTGGCGACCTCTGCGGCTTCCTGTTCGGTATCCCGCGGGCGGTCCACCAGCACGATGTCGTTGGCAGGCACACCCAGGCTTTCCGCCACCAGTGCTGCGGTGGCCGCGCTGCTTTGCGTTTTCGCGCCTTTTCCACCGGTAAAGACCATCTTGCTACCCGGGTGCGACAGGTATAGCCTGACGCCTTCGGTCACTCGTGGCAGGCTGTTGTTGAGCAGGTTAGAGCTGGGGGCCCAGTCCGGGTTATAGGTATAACCGCCGCCAAGCACCACGATATAGTCAATCTGGCCGTTGCCTCTATAGGTCGGGTAACTGGATTCTAACGGCTTCAACAGGCGATCGGCGACCGGTTGCAGGCTGAGCAACAGCAACAGCAGCCAACTCAGGCTTAATATGACTTTGCCGCATTTCTGCCAACGGGTAAACCACAGCAGCAATAATGCCAGCCCCATTAACAACAGCAGGGCGGGTAGAGGCATCATCAGGCCGCCAATGAATTTTTTTAAGTGAAATAACATCAAAAATCAGGTCCTTTTGGGCGAAAAAACGACATCTGGCCGCATTCATGCGGCAAGAAGATTTATTCTAAGCCAGTCTGTGCCAAAATAGCAGGTTTGAATGGGCAGGCGCTTTGCCGTCGGCCAAGATAGAATCAGCGGAGCCGTTGTCCATGCAGGATCGCAATTTTGACGATATTGCCGAGAAGTTTGCGCGTAATATTTACGGCACCACCAAGGGGAAAATCCGTCAGGCGGTAGTCTGGCAGGATCTGACCACGCTGCTGGCTCAGTTACCACAGCGGCCGCTGCGCATTCTGGATGCTGGTGGGGGCGAAGGCCACATGGCCTGCCAACTGGCAGAATTAGGACATCAGGTCTTGTTGTGCGATCTTTCTGGTGAGATGATCCAACGCGCTGCGTTGCTGGCCGAGCAGAAAGGTGTGAGCCAGAACATGCAATTCATACAAAGTTCGGCGCAAGAGATTGGTCAGCATTTGGCACAACCGGTCGATCTGATATTGTTCCATGCGGTTTTGGAGTGGATCGCCGAACCGCAGGTGGCCTTGCAGGCGTTGTATGACTGCCTGGTGCCCGGGGGCGCACTGTCACTGATGTTCTTTAATGCCAACGGTTTGTTGATGCGTAATGTGGTGTTGGGCAACTTCCAACTGGTGGATCCCGAGGTCAGGCGGCGTCGCAAGCGCTCGCTGTCGCCGCAGTATCCACACAGCCCACCGCTGGTCTACGGCTGGTTGGAGCAGATGGGCATGCAGATTTCAGGCAAAACCGGCGTGAGGGTTTTCCATGATTATCTGCAAAGCAGGCAGCTACAGACCCAAAAATTTGAAGAGTTACTGGCGCTTGAACAGCTTTATTGTCGGCAAGAGCCTTACGTGAGTTTGGGGCGCTATATTCACGTCTCGGCGCATAAACCGAACCTGAAGGACGAACTATGAGTGAATTTTCCCAGACAGTACCCGAACTGGTCGCCTGGGCACGGAAAAATGATTTCTCTATTTCGCTCCCCACTGAGCGTCTTGCGTTTTTGCTGGCTATCGCCACGTTAAATGGTGAGCGGCTGGACGGCGAGATGAGCGAAGGTGAGCTGGTTGATGCATTTCGCCATGTCAGCAAAGGGTTTGAACAGACGCATGAAACGGTGGCGATACGCGCCAACAATGCGATTAACGACATGGTGCGCCAGCGCCTGTTGAACCGTTTTACCAGCGAGTTGGCGGACGGCAATGCCATCTATCGCCTGACGCCGCTGGGTATTGGTATTACCGATTACTATATCCGCCAGCGTGAGTTTTCGACCCTGCGCCTTTCCATGCAGTTGTCGATCGTGGCGGAAGAGTTGAAGCGTGCGGCAGATGCTGCCGAAGAGGGTGGCGATGATTTCCATTGGCACCGCAACGTCTTTGCTCCGCTGAAATACTCGGTAGCGGAAATCTTCGACAGTATCGATCTGACCCAGCGCCTGATGGATGAACAGCAACAGAGCGTGAAAACCGATATCGCGGCGCTGCTCAACCAGGATTGGCGTGCGGCGATCTCCAGCTGTGAGATGCTGCTGTCGGAAACCTCCGGTACCTTGCGTGAACTGCAGGATACGCTGGAGGCCGCAGGTGATAAACTCCAGGCCAACCTGCTGAGGATTCAGGATGCCACGCTGGGTGAGATGGAGCTGGGCTTTGTCGATAAGCTGGTGTTTGATTTACAAAGCAAGCTGGATCGCATCATCAGTTGGGGCCAACAGGCGATTGACCTGTGGATCGGCTATGATCGCCACGTGCACAAGTTTATCCGTACCGCCATCGATATGGATAAAAACCGCGTGTTTGCCCAACGCCTGCGCCAATCGGTACAAAACTACTTCGATAACCCATGGACGCTGACCCATGCCAACGCCGATCGTCTGCTCGATATGCGAGACGAAGAGCTGGCGTTACGCAGTGAGGAGGTCACCGGGGAGCTGCCGCCAGATCTGGAATATGAAGAGTTCAGCGAAATTCGCGAACAGCTGGCAGCGATGATCGAACAGGCACTGAAGATTTATCAGGAACAAAAGATGCCTCTCGATTTAGGGGCAGTGATGCGCGATTATCTGGCGCAATATCCGCGTGTGCGTCACTTTGACGTTGCCCGCATAGTGGTCGACCAGGCAGTGCGCCTTGGTGTGGCTGAAGCTGATTTTTCAGGGTTGCCCGCGCAGTGGCAGGCAATCAATGATTACGGAGCCAAGGTACAGGCCCATGTCATCGACAAATATTGAACAAGTAATGCCAGTCAAGCTGGCCAAGGCATTGTCTAACACGCTGTTTCCGGCGTTGGACAGCCAATTGCGCGCAGGTCGTCACATCGGTATCGATGAGTTGGACAACCACGCATTCCTCATGGATTTTCAAGACGAGCTGGAAGAGTTTTATACCCGTTACAGCGTCGAGCTGATCCGGGCGCCGGAAGGGTTCTTCTATTTGCGCCCGCGCTCGACCACGCTCATTCCACGCTCGGTGCTTTCCGAGTTGGACATGATGGTCGGCAAGATCCTGTGCTACCTCTACCTGAGCCCCGAGCGCCTGGCGCATGAAGGTATTTTCAGCCAGCAGGAGCTGTACGATGAGCTGCTGAGCCTGGCGGATGAGAGCAAGCTGCTGAAGTTCGTCAACCAGCGCTCCACCGGTTCGGATCTTGACCGTCAGAAGCTGCATGAAAAAGTGCGCTCCTCGCTCAATCGCCTGCGCCGTCTGGGCATGGTGTATTTCATGGGCAATGACAACAGCAAATTCCGCATTACCGAGGCGGTGTTCCGCTTCGGTGCCGATGTGCGTAGCGGTGACGATCCGCGCGAAGCCCAGTTGCGGATGATCCGCGACGGTGAGGCGATGCCGGTAGAAAACAGCCTGTCACTGAACGATGAAGTTGATGCGGAAGATGCGCAGGCAGAAGCTACCCAGGACAGTGCAGAGGATGAACAGGAATGATTGAACGCGGTAAATTTCGCTCACTGACGCTGGTTAACTGGAACGGTTTCTTTGCCCGAACCTTTGATCTCGATGAGCTGGTCACCACGCTTTCGGGCGGTAACGGGGCCGGTAAGTCCACCACCATGGCGGCCTTCGTCACGGCGCTAATCCCGGATCTGACGCTGCTGCACTTTCGTAACACCACCGAAGCCGGCGCCACCAGCGGTTCACGCGACAAAGGCCTGCACGGTAAATTGCGTGCCGGTGTCTGCTACTCAACGCTGGACGTAGTCAACTCACGCCACCAGCGTGTGGTGGTCGGGGTTCGTCTGCAACAGGTTGCGGGGCGCGATCGTAAGGTCGATATCAAACCTTTCACCATTCAGGGGCTGCCAACGGCAGTGCAACCGACCGAACTGCTGACCGAGACCGTCGGTGAGCGTCAGGCTCGGGTTCTTTCGTTGCAGGAACTGAAAGAGCGTGTTGAAGAGATGGAAGGGGTGCAGTTCAAGCAGTTCAACTCCATCACCGATTACCACGCCCTGATGTTTGATCTGGGGGTGCTGCCCAAGCGTCTGCGCACTTCCTCCGACCGTAGCAAGTTCTATCGTCTGATCGAAGCCTCGCTGTACGGCGGGATTTCCAGTGCCATTACCCGTTCTCTGCGTGATTACCTGCTGCCGGAAAACGGCGGCGTGCGTAAAGCGTTCCAGGATATGGAAGCCGCTCTGCGCGAGAACCGCATGACGCTGGAAGCGATCCGCGTCACCCAGTCGGACCGCGACCTGTTCAAGCATCTGATTTCCGAAGCGACCTCGTACGTTGCCGCAGACTACATGCGCCATGCCAATGAACGGCGTATCCATCTGGATGGGGCGCTGGTATTGCGCAACGAGTTACTGAGCAGCCGCAAACAGCTGGCCGCCGAGCAGTTCCGCCACGTTGAAATGGCGCGTGAGCTGGCTGAGCAAAGCGGTGCCGAATCCGATCTGGAAACCGATTATCAGGCCGCCAGCGATCACCTCAATCTGGTGCAGACCGCAATGCGCCAGCAGGAAAAGATCGAACGCTATGAAGGCGATCTGGAAGAGCTGACCTACCGTCTGGAAGAACAGAATGAGGTTGTCGCCGAAGCGAGCGAGCAGCAGGCGGAAAACGAAGCGCGTGCCGAAGCCGCAGAGCTGGAGGTGGATGAGCTGAAAAGCCAGCTCGCCGATTACCAGCAGGCGTTGGACGTGCAGCAAACCCGTGCCATTCAATATCAGCAGGCACTTCAGGCTCTTGAGCGCGCCCGTGCGCTGTGTCAGGTGCCGGAACTCACCGCCGAAAATGCCGAAGAGTGGCTGGATACCTTCCAGGCGCGTGAGCAGGAAGCGACAGAGTCCCTGTTGCAGTTGGAACAAAAGTTAAGCGTGGCGGATGCCGCTCACAGCCAATTCGAGCAGGCCTATCAGCTGGTGGGTAAAATTGCGGGCGAAGTCAGCCGCAGTGAAGCCTGGCAAACCGCGCGTGAGCTATTGCGTGACTGGCCTTCGCAGCAGCATCAGGCCGAGCGTGTGCAACCGTTGCGGATGCGTTTGAGCGAGTTGGAGCAACGTCTGCGCTCGCAGCAGGATGCCGAACGTCTGTTGCAGGAGTTCTGCAAACGTCACGGGCAGAGTTATCAGCCGGATGAACTTGATGCCTTGCAGCAAGAGCTGGAAGAGCGTTTGGAATCGTTGTCCCAAAGCGTCAGCGAGGCCGGTGAGCGTCGGATGGAAATGCGCCAGGAGCTGGAGCAGATCCAGCAGCGCATCAAGGAGCTGACCGCCAGGGCACCGATTTGGCTGGCCGCGCAGGATTCACTGACCCAGCTCAGCGAGCAGAGCGGTGAAGCCTTCGAAGATGGTCAGCAGGTTACCGAATACATGCAGCAACTGCTGGAGCGCGAACGCGAAACCACGGTTGAACGTGATGAAGTGGCCAGCCGCAAGCGTGAAATCGAAGCGCAGATTGAACGTCTCAGCCAGCCGAGCGGGGCAGAAGATCAGCGTCTGGTAACGCTGGCGGAGCGCTTTGGCGGTGTGCTGTTGTCTGAAATCTATGACGATGTCACCATTGACGATGCCCCGTACTTCTCTGCGTTGTACGGCCCGTCGCGCCACGCGATTGTGGTGCCGGATCTGTCGCTGGTGCGCGAGATGCTGGAAGGGTTGGAAGACTGCCCGGAAGATCTCTACCTGATCGAAGGGGATCCGCAGTCGTTTGACGACAGCGTGTTCGCCGTCGAAGAGCAAGAAAAAGCGGTGGTGGTGAAAATCGCCGATCGCCAGTGGCGTTACTCGCGCTACCCTGAGGTGCCGCTGTTTGGCCGTGCTGCCCGGGAAAATCGTCTGGAAGTGCTGTACGCAGAACGTGACTCCTTGGCCGAACGCTACGCCACCTTGTCATTTGACGTGCAGAAAACCCAGCGTTCTCACCAGGCGTTCAGCCGCTTTATCGGTTCGCACCTCGCCGTGGCGTTTGACGCGGATCCTGAAGCGGATATCCGTGCTCTGAACAGCCGCCGTGGTGAAATTGAGCGTGCGCTCAATAACCACGAAGCGCAGAACCAACAGCAGCGTCAGCAATACGATCAGGCCAAAGAGGGCATTTCCGCACTCAACCGCCTGATGCCGCTGGTCTCACTGCTGAATGATGAAACCTTGCAGGATCGTGTCGAAGAGATCCGCGAGGAAATGGAAGAGGCGCAGGATGCTGCGCGCTATATCCAACAGCACGGCGTTTCCTTGGCCAAGCTGGAGCCTATGTTATCGGTGCTGCAAAGCGATCCGGAGCAACATGAGCAGCTTCAGCAGGACTATGCACAGGCCCAGGCCACCCAACGCCAGGCCAAACAACAAGCCTTTGCCCTGACGGAAGTGGTACAGCGCCGCGCTCACTTCAGCTATACCGATTCTGCTGGCATGCAGAATGCCGATAACGATCTCAACGATAAACTGCGTCAACGCTTGGAACATGCGGAAGCGGAACGTACCCGCGCCCGCGAGCAACTGCGCCAGTATCAGACCCAGTTTACGCAATACAGCCAGGTACTGGCCTCGCTGAAAAGCTCTTATGACGCCAAACGCGACATGCTTAAAGAGCTGAGCCAGGAACTGGTAGACATTGGCGTGCAGGCCGATGCTAATGCCGAAGCCCGCGCGCGGCAGCGCCGGGACGAATTACATGCCTCGCTGAGTAATAACCGTAACCGCCGTAACCAGTTGGAGAAACAGCTGACCTTCTGCGAAGCGGAAATGGACAGCCTGCAAAAGAGACTGCGCAAGCTGGAGCGTGATTATTACCAACTGCGTGAGCAGGTGGTGACCGCCAAGGCGGGCTGGTGTGCCGTGATGCGTCTGGTGAAAGACAACGGGGTTGAACGCCGTCTGCACCGTCGTGAACTGGCCTATATGGACGGTGACGAGCTGCGTTCGATGTCGGATAAGGCATTGGGTGCGCTGCGTCTGGCGGTGGCGGATAACGAACATCTGCGTGACGTGCTGCGCCTGTCGGAAGATCCGAAACGGCCAGAGCGCAAGATCCAGTTCTTTATCGCGGTCTATCAGCATCTGCGCGAGCGTATCCGTCAGGATATTATCCGCACCGACGATCCGGTCGAAGCTATCGAACAGATGGAGATCGAACTGGGCCGTCTGACCGAAGAGCTGACCGCCCGCGAACAGAAACTGGCGATCAGTTCGAAGAGCGTGGCGAACATTATCCGCAAGACCATTCAGCGCGAGCAGAACCGTATCCGGATGCTTAACCAGGGGCTGCAAGCGGTTTCCTTCGGTCAGGTGAAGAGCGTGCGGCTGAACGTCAACGTACGGGAAGCGCATGCCACCTTGCTGGATGTGCTCTCCGAGCAGCAGGAACAGCATCAGGATCTGTTTAACAGCAACCGTCTGACCTTCTCGGAAGCGTTGGCCAAGCTGTATCAGCGCCTGAACCCGCAGATCGATATGGGCCAGCGCACGCCACAAACCATCGGTGAAGAGCTGCTGGATTACCGTAACTATCTGGAGCTGGAAGTGGAAGTGTTCCGTGGCTCCGACGGCTGGCTGCGTGCGGAAAGTGGCGCGTTGTCTACCGGGGAAGCGATCGGTACCGGCATGTCAATTCTGGTCATGGTGGTGCAGAGCTGGGAAGAGGAATCACGCCGCCTGCGGGGTAAAGATATTTCGCCTTGCCGCCTGCTGTTCCTTGATGAAGCCGCGCGTCTGGATGCCAAATCCATCGCCACGCTGTTTGAGCTGTGCGATCGTCTGGAGATGCAGTTGATTATCGCTGCACCAGAAAACATCAGCCCGGAAAAAGGGACCACCTATAAACTGGTGCGTAAGGTGTTCCAGAACCATGAGCATGTGCACGTGGTTGGCCTGCGTGGGTTCGCCAGTGAACAACCAGCTTTAGATTCGGTGTCGGAATAAACGCCACAAAGCTAAAAAAGTGCACTATAAATCTGAAAATAGCCGCCTGAAGGTGGCTATTTTTTTGTATGACGAGGATGATAGGCGTGTTTTTTTGCCGGTGGTAAGCTGGAATGAAACGGTTATTTACGGCGCTGAGAGCAAAAGCGCCGTTCTGTTTGTATACTGAAACTAATAATAGTCCGTGCGGTATTTTTGTGAGCCTACAGGGGGCAAGGGATGTTGCTTAAAAATGGAAACTCAGTACGACGTCTGGCATTGAGTTGCGCAATAGCGTGTGGTTTTGCCGTGTCGTTTTCCGCATGGGCAACCGTTCCGGCGTTACCGGTGGCGTCATCGTCATCGGGAATGTCCGTGGCACAAAGTCGTGCCGAACTGCTGGCGGCATTGCCGAAAAGCGTTGTGCCTTATTATCTCTCCACTTTGGCACCGCTGTACGCTGCCAATCAGATGCAGCCTATGTGGCAAGATCGGGAAGCGGTACAGCAATTTCAGCAGCAACTGGCTGAGTTGGCCATTTCTGGCGTACAGCCGCAGTTTACTCAATGGGTAAAACTGCTGACCGATCCGCTCATCACCGATATGGCACGTGATATTGTGCTGTCGGATGCGATGCTGGGTTATTTGCAGTTTGTCTCCTCAATCGGGGCTAACGGCAACAACTGGTTGTACAGCAATGTTCCTTACAAGCTGAAGGTGCCAGCGAATACGGTGATCAACCAGTGGCAGCTCTCGATACATCAGGGCAAAACGCTGGCGTATATCAACTCGTTGGCCCCGCAGCATCCTCAGTACGCCAAAATGCATTTGGCGCTGCGCGAAATGCTGGCAGCTGGGCGCCCGTGGCCACAAATGACCAATGGTGCAAGCCTGCGTCCAGGTCAGCTCAGCGACGATATTCCCGCACTGCGCGATATTCTGGCGCGTACCGGAATGCTAATCGCCACTCCGGCGGTAGCATCTGCTTCGCCTGAGCCTCAGGTCAACAACGCCAGCGCGACGACCCCGGCGGCGGATGACGATCTGTCGGTGGATGAAGAGAAGGATCGTGCTACCGCAGCGGCTGGCGTAAGCCCGGGCGCGGCATCGATCAAAGATCTTGCTCCCTCTCCAGAAGCGACCGCGCAGGTACAACCTGCCAGTCCGGTTTCGGTAACGGATAATCGTTACACCGAAGATCTGGTGGAAGGGGTCAAACGCTTCCAAACCTGGCAAGGGCTGACGCCTGATGGCGTTATCGGTGCCCGGACGCGTGAATGGCTGAACGTTTCGCCACAAACTCGAGCTTCACTGCTGGCGTTGAACATCCAGCGCCTGCGCATTCTGCCTGGGCACGTTGATACCGGCATTATGGTCAACATCCCGAACTACTCGCTCACCTACTATCTGAATGGTAATGAAGTATTATCTTCGCGGGTGATTGTTGGCCGCCCGAGCCGCAAAACGCCATTGATGAGCAGTGCGCTGAATAACGTGGTGGTCAACCCGCCGTGGAACGTGCCAACCAAGCTGATCCGTGAAGATATCGTGCCCAAGGCCATGCATGATGCGAGCTACTTCCAGAAACACGGCTATCGGGTTTTCTCTGGCTGGAGCAACGATGCGCAAGTGATCGATCCGGCCATGATTGACTGGACTGTGGTTTCGCCGCGTAATTTCCCTTACCGCATCCAGCAGGCACCGGGGACCAGCAATTCGTTAGGGCGTTTCAAATTCAACATGCCGAGTTCGGATGCCATCTATCTGCATGACACCCCGAACCATGGCCTGTTCCAGAAGGATATCCGGGCGTTAAGCTCTGGCTGTGTGCGCGTTAACAAGGCTTCCGATCTGGCCAACATGCTGTTGCAGGATGCCGGTTGGAACAACGCGCGTGTTTCCTCCACGCTGAAAGGCGGTAATACGACGTATGTGAACATCCGCCAGAATATCCCGGTGCAGCTGTATTACCTGACGGCCTGGGTCTCTGATGATGGCAAGCCACAGTTCCGCACAGATATTTACAATTATGATGCGACAGTGAGATCGGGTGCACAAATTTTGGCTCAGGCCGAAAAATTGATGCAATAAATGCAGTAATTCTAGATAAATAACGGTCTGAATGTCTGGCCAGTAACGGGCTCTGTTTTTTGTGAGTACTGGTAAACCACAGCGTATCGCGGGTTGACTCCGCATACGCTGGCGGTTATGGTTCGGGCAGTGCGCAGTTTTGTGCATTTATTTTGACATTCTTGCCGAGTTTAAAGAGTCATGGACAAAATTGATCATCATCGCCGTAAATGGCTGGCGTTAGGTAGCGCCGCCGTGGGTATCGCACTGCTTCCAGGGCAGGCGTTTGCCAGTCTTTCTACCGCTCGCCCACGTATTCTGTTGTTGAACAACCTCAATACTGGCGAATCCATCAAGGCCGAGTTCTTCAATGGTAAAGGTTACAATAAAGAAGAATTGGCGCGCCTGAACCATATCTTCCGTGACTATCGGGCCAATAAGGTCAAGAGCATCGATCCGGCTCTGTTTGATCATCTCTATCGCCTACAGGTAATGCTGGGTACCAGCAAACCGGTACAGCTGATTTCCGGCTACCGTTCAATGGCGACCAATACCGAAATGCGTGAGCACAGCCGTGGCGTGGCCAAGCAGAGCTACCACACCAAAGGCCAGGCGATGGATTTCCATATCGAAGGGATCCAACTGAGTAATATCCGTAAGGCGGCGTTAAAAATGCGCGCCGGCGGGGTAGGCTATTATCCACGTAGTAACTTTGTGCACATCGATACCGGCCCGGTGCGGACCTGGTAATCATTGTGCATCATGATCGCTGAATGGCACCCGCCCCTTGGGCGTGGTGCCGTTGTCGTTGGAGCTTTATGAAATACCATATTATCCCCGTTACGGCGTTCAGTCAGAACTGCACGCTCATCTGGTGCGACGTCACCAAACAGGCGGCGCTGGTCGATCCTGGTGGCGATCCGGAAAAACTGAAGGCTGCCATTGCCGAAAAGGGCGTGCAGGTCAGCCAGATTTTGCTGACGCACGGCCATCTCGATCACGTAGGCGCGGCGGCAGAAATGGCCGAGCATTATCAGGTACCGATCTATGGGCCAGATAAGGAAGATGCCTTCTGGCTTGAAGGTTTGCCAGCACAGAGCCGTATGTTTGGCCTGGATGAATGCGCCGCTCTAACGCCGACCAAATGGCTGGAAGAGGGGGATAAAGTGCAGGTGGGCGAAATGTCGCTGAACGTACTGCATTGCCCTGGCCATACACCTGGTCATATCGTTTTTATCAACGAACAGGCACGTTTGGCATTAGTGGGTGACGTGTTGTTCAACGGTGGCGTTGGCCGCAGCGATTTCCCGCGCGGTGACCATCAGGCGCTAATCGCTTCAATCCGCAACAAATTACTGCCTCAGGGCGACGATATGGCGTTTATTCCAGGACATGGCCCGATGTCTACCTTTGGCCATGAACGTCAAACCAACCCGTTCCTGCGCGAAGAACCGGCTATCTGGTAAAGACACCTCTCGCAAAAGAACAAAGGGGCGCAAATGCGCCCCTTTTTCAATGCAAAATCAACTTACAGCACGGCAACGATGGCTTCGCACAGCGGCGCCATATTGTCCGGCGTCATCCCTGCCACGTTAACGCGGCCGGAGTTAACGGCATACACGCCAAATTCATCACGCAGACGCAGAACCTGCTCTTTGGTCAGGCCGCTGAAGGAGAACATGCCGTTCTGGTTGATGATAAAGCTGAAATCCTGCTGCGCCCCTTTCTCCTGCAGGGTATTAACGAACAACTGGCGCATACGGTGAATGCGCTGACGCATGTCGGTCAGCTCTTGTTCCCAAATGGCGCGCAGCGCTGGGTTACCCAAGATGGTGGCAACTACGGCCGCACCGTGTGACGGCGGGTTCGAGTAGTTGGCACGGATCGCGGCTTTCACCTGGCTGAAGGCACGCTCGGCGGTTTCTGCATCGGCAGCTACCACGGTGCAGGCACCGACACGCTCGTTATACAGGCCAAAGTTCTTCGAGTAGGAGCTGGCAACGATCAGTTCCTGATGTTTGGCAGCAAAGATACGCAGACCCTGCGCATCTTCTTCCAGGCCCTTGGCGAAGCCTTGGTAAGCGAAGTCGAACAGCGGCAACCAGCCCTTGGCTACGGACAGTTCAGCCAACTGAGCCCATTGTGCTTCGGTTGGATCGATACCGGTAGGGTTATGGCAGCAGCCGTGGAATAGCACCACGTCGCCAGCCTGAGCCTGGTTCAGGCTAGTGAGCAGGCCGTCGAAGTCCAACGCATGGTTGGCGGCGTCGTAATAATTGTATTCCAACACTTCCAGGCCAACGGCACCAAAGACGTTTTTATGGTTTGGCCAGCTTGGGTTGCTGACCCAGATACGCTTGGCGCTGGTCTGGTTGGCAATAAAGTCGGCCGCGACACGCAGGGCACCGGTACCACCAGGGGTTTGCGCGGTACGGGCACGCTTGTCGGCAATGATTGGGCTCTGCTTGCCGAACAACAGTTCTTGCGTGCAGCTGGCAAATTCAGGAATACCTTCAATACCCAGGTAGTTTTTGGTGGTCTCATTTTCCAGCAGATACTGTTCAGCTTTTTTAACGCTGGTCAGCACCGGCGTTTTGCCGGTTTCGTCTTTATAGACGCCAATCCCCAGGTTGATTTTATTCTCACGCTTGTCGGCGCGGAAAATGTCGGTCAGACCTAGAATCGGGTCGGCAGGTGCAGCGGTGATTTTTTCAAACATGTCAGATGCTTCCATGGCCTAGAGTTAAGCAGACAGAAACATCAGGGTAGCGCCAGTTATCGCCTTTGCCAACCGTTTGCGAGAAAAACACCTCGATCTTGTGACGGCGGCAGATTCAGCACAAAAAATGACGGGGAAGGGCGGATTGGCAGAATAAAAAATTGGCGGAAGCGCTAAAAACAAAAACAGGGCCGAAGCCCTGTTTTTTAACTTAGCTGACGGCGAGCCGTCATCAAGTGCAACAACTTAGAACTGGTAAACCAGACCGGTAGCTACGATGTTGTCAGTAGCGATCTTGTTAGCACGAGTGAAGTCGTTTTCGTCCAACAGGTTGATTTTGTAATCAACGTAGGTAGACATGTTTTTGTTGAAGTAGTAAGTAGTACCTACATCAATGTATTTAACCAGGTCTTGATCGTTGCCGTAAGCGCTACCCAGGTTCTTACCTTTAGACTGCAGGTAAGCGATAGATGGACGCAGGCCGAAATCGAACTGGTACTGTGCTACCACTTCAAAGTTCTGAGTTTTGTTGGCGATGGTGAAGTCTGAATCGCCGTATGGAGTCATGTTGCGAGTTTCTGCATACATGGTTGCCAGGTAGACGTTGTTCGCGTCGTATTTAGCACCAACGGTCCAGGCTTCAGCGTTTTTACCACCAGCAGTAGAGAAGCGAGTTTGATCATCAGTACGGTCAGAACCAGAGTAGGCAGCACCTACGCTCACGCCTGAATCCAGAATTGCGTAAGTAGAGGAGATACCCCAACCGTCACCGTTTTGTTTCTTCAGCTCACGCTTGTCGTTTTCGTTCTTGCCTTGGTACTGCAGAGCGAAGTTCAGGCCATCAACCATACCGAAGAAGTTGTTGTTACGGTAAGTAGCAACACCGTTGGTACGACCGGTCATGAAGTTGTCGGTAGTGGTGTAAGTATCGCCACCGAACTCTGGCAGCATATCTGTCCAGCCTTCAACGTCATACACTACGCCGTAGTTACGGCCGTAATCGAATGAACCGAATTCAGCAAATTTCAGACCTGCGAAGCCCAGACGAGTCTTAGTACCTTCGGTACCTTGTGACTCAGCGTGGTTAGCTTGCACGTTGTATTCCCACTGGCCGTAACCGGTCAGTTGGTCAGTAATCTGGGTTTCACCTTTGAAGCCAAAGCGCACGTATGACTTGTCGCCATCTTCGCTTTTGTCTTTAGAGAAGTAGTGCAGGCCGTCAACTTTACCGTACAGATCCAGTTTGTTGCCGTCTTTGTTGTAGATTTCAGCTGCGTTGGCTGCACCAGCTGCTAACAGAGCTGGGATCACTACTGCAAGAATGTTGCGCTTCATCATCATTATTACCCTCATTGGTTTTATTCGGACACCTTGCCACTGCCGCCAATAATTCTTTTGGAACTATTGTTGATAGATTGGTGTCGTCCTGTGTCTGCACGCAGTGTTCCATTCACGGGCAGGTTTATCTAGAACGAAAATGCTACCAATGTCGTAATCAGGTTTCAGAAAGAAACGATGTGTAACAATTTGTGTATTTTGGGGAACTTTGTGATGCAGGTCAATAATCAAAAATGCGAAAGGCCAGCTAAGCTGGCCTTTATTATGTAAAGAAAATGTTTAAATTATGCTGGGTTTTATGACTTAGAAGCTGGCGTTACGTGGCGTTCTTGGGAACGGGATCACGTCACGGACGTTCTGCACCCCGGTCACATAGGCGATTAAACGCTCAAAACCTAAGCCAAAACCAGAATGTGGCACGGTGCCATAGCGGCGCAGGTCACGATACCACCAATAATCTTCTTTATTGAGGCCCATCTCTGCCAGACGCTGATCCAGCACATCCAGACGTTCTTCACGCTGAGAACCACCGATGATTTCACCAATGCCCGGTGCTAGCACATCCATCGCCGCAACGGTTTTGCCATCTTCGTTCATGCGCATGTAGAAGGCTTTGATATCTTTCGGGTAGTTTTTCACCACTACCGGAGCCTTGAAGTGTTGCTCGGCCAGATAGCGTTCGTGTTCAGACGACAGGTCGATACCCCAGGAAACCGGGTTCTCGAAGGTCTGGCCGGAAGCGAGCAGGATCTCGACCGCCTCGGTGTAGTCCACCTGGGCGAAATCGGAAGAGACAAAGCGCTTCAGACGGTCGATGGCGTCTTTATCTACCCGCTCAGCAAAGAATTGCAGATCGTCGGCACGTTCATCCAGCACCGCCTGGAAGACATATTTCAGCATGCTTTCGGCCAGCCCGGCAACGTCGTCCAGGGTAGCAAAGGCAACTTCCGGTTCGATCATCCAGAATTCAGCCAGGTGACGGCTGGTGTTCGAGTTCTCGGCACGGAAGGTGGGGCCAAAGGTATAAATTTTTGACAGCGCACAGGCGTAGGTTTCGCCGTTCAACTGGCCGGATACGGTCAGGAAGGCTTCTTTACCGAAGAAATCCTGGCTGAAATCGACGGCACCTTTATCAGTGCGTGGCAGGTTTTCCATATCCAGCGTGGAGACGCGGAACATTTCACCGGCACCTTCGGTATCAGAGGCGGTGATCAGTGGGGTGGAAACCCAGAAATAACCGTTCTCATGGAAGTAGCGGTGGATTGCCTGTGCCAAGGTGTGGCGAACGCGGGCAACTGCGCCAATCAGGTTGGTGCGTGGGCGCAGGTGGGCAACTTCGCGCAGGTATTCGATGCTGTGGCGTTTGGCCGCCATTGGATAGGTGTCAGGATCGTCAACCCAACCCACCACCTTGATGGCTGTGGCTTGCAGTTCGAAGCTCTGGCCTTCACCCGGCGAAGTTACCACGGTACCGGTCACTTCAATGGAACAGCCGGTGGTCAGGCGTAACACTTCGTCCTGATAATTCGGCAGAGAATCATTAACGACGGCCTGTAACGGATTAAAGCAGGAGCCGTCATAAACGGCGAGGAAGGAGATACCAGCTTTAGAATCTCTCCGGGTACGTACCCAACCGCGCACGGTGACTTCACTGTCAACCGCAGCACGACCTTGCAGTACGTCGACTACAGGCACTACGCTCATAGATTTCTCTCTTATAAGTTTTTCAGAAATAGGCTAACAACCCAAGAATTTGGGGATGTTGCTATGTTACTTGCCGCGTTGCAGAGCACAAGCAGAAATCATCAGAATGAGACAACATTTATTGCAGTGGGATAAAAAAACAGGAGGTATATAAAGGAAGAGGGGGAACGCCGGTGAGAAATGCCCACACGGTTTGTATCCCCGGCTGACTCTTGTTCTTTAATGCAGCGCCGTACAGTTCCCTCTCCCAGTGGGAGAGGGTTGGAGAGAGGGGGCACCTTAACTGGCTTTCTTCACCAGCGGCAGATCGAAGGCTTTGCGCAGCGCTTTGACAAACGCGGGGTCCTGGCAGATGGTTTTGCCTGGGCTATCGGACAGTTTGGCTACCGGCTTGCCTTTACACTCGACCAGCTTGATCACAATATTTAGCGGCTTGACGCCGGGGATATTGCAGGTCAGACGCGTGCCGATACCGAACGCCAGGTTGATGCGCCGATCAAAGTGGCGATACAACGCCAAAGCCTTATCCAGATCCAGATTGTCTGAAAACACCAGCGTCTTGCTCATGGGATCGATCCCCAATTGCTGGTAATGGGCAATGGCTTTTTCACCCCATTCGATCGGATCGCCAGAGTCGTGGCGCAGACCTTGATAGCTCTGGGCAAACTGCTTGCCGAAATCACGCAGGAACGCATCCATGGTGATACAGTCGGTCAGTGCAATGCCGAGCTGAGCGGGATATTCATCCAGCCAGGCCTGCAAGGCGGCACGTTGGCTGTTGGCCAGTACCGGGCTAATCTGTTGATGAGCCTGGAACCACTCATGGGCTTGCGTGCCAACCGGGATCAGATCCAGCCGATGCGCCAAATCGTAGTTACTGGTGCCAGCCAGATAGGGGAATTCGGTTTTCAGCGTGCTGACAATGGCCTGTTGCACCTCGCGGGAGAAGCGGCGACGGGTGCCAAAGTCCATTAGCTTAAAGCGTGAAATATCAATATCCCCGCTCAGTTGCTTGAACTGCGCCAGGTTCTGGCGCAACTGGCTAATGGCCATCTCTGGCGTGGCCTGTGGCGAACGCTGGCGGTGCACCACTTCGCTGATCACGGCCAACAACGGCACTTCCCACATAATCACTTCGCGCCAGGGGCCAGCGATACGGATATGCAATTTGCCGTCGTGATTGCTAATGCTGACCTGCTGCGGATCGTAGCGAAACTCCCGCAGCCAGCTCAGGTAATCCTGATGGAAGAAAGGCAGGCTGGAGAGATAGCGGTGTTCGGCTTCGGTTAGCGCCAACTCGCTCATCATGGCAACCTGCGCGCGGATCTCGTCGGCATATTCGCCCAGCAGTTCGTCGCCACGGCAACGAAACTCCGCCGCAACGGTAATTGCGGGGTAGCGATGGAACACTGCTTGCTGCATATGAAGCTTGTAGGCGTCAGTATCAAGCAGTGAAGTCAAAATCGGGGAAGCGTATAGAGTCATATCGCGTTACAGCATCCTCGTCAGGCGCGTGTCCAAATCCGGATAATCAAAAAAGTGGGGGGAGTATACCCGGATTATCCTGTTATTGAAGCCTCATCACACCACAAATGGCCGGAACGGGTCGAGGATAAAACGTGCCTTTATTTTACCGGCGGCATAACCTCAGCCAGAAAAAGCCATTTAATCCAATAAACTGAATGGCTTAGTTGATTTACTCATAAAAATTATGAGGTTAATTATTTTAAACACCGATTCAGATAAAACCGGTTGGCGTATAAATACTGACCCGATTGCGCCCGCTCTTCTTACAAAAATAGAGCGCTTCGTCGGCCTGTTTGATGGCTGGATGCAGTTGTGACAGGTCGCCTACGGCAGCGATACCACAGCTGATGGTAAAGCGCACCCGTTTTCCGTTGAGCAACTCCAGGCACATTTGTTGGGTTTGTTCACGCAGCGCTTCCATCATGCTGCGGGCATTTTCCAGGGAACAGTGGCCGAGCAGCAGGGCAAACTCCTCACCGCCATAGCGGCAAAAGATATCGCTGGAACGGAAGGTGTTACTTAACGACTGGGCGAACATTACCAGCACTCGGTCGCCGACATCGTGGCCATAGGTATCGTTAAGACGCTTGAAGTTATCGATATCGATGAGACAGAACGCCAGCGGATAGCTACTCTGCGCAAGCATCTCACACTCGAGGAAAAATTTGCGGCGGTTATAAATGTTGGTTAAGGGATCGAAGAATGACGAGACTTCCAGCTCTTTGATTAGCTGCTGCTTTTCGTTTTCCAGCGCGATCTTGACCTGATTGTATTGTTTGAGCTGGGTGATGGCGTCACTGATGGCGATCAGCTCTTTGCTGTAAAACGCGTCGTTGTCATCAATATTCATATCGCCTTGTGACAGGCGCAGAATATTTTTATGCGTTTTGGTCAGCCAGCGGGTGATGTTGGAACAGAAGATCATGGAAGGCAGCAGGATGAACAGGGCAATCAGCCCACTCAGAGAAATCATGCCGTAGATGGCTGTCTGGCTATCATACATTTTGGCTTCGGAAGCGGCCATCTCCAGCTCAAAGCTACGCTCATAGAGCCTTTGGGAAAGTCTGTCCATCTCCTCGATATAGCTGGCGATCAGGTTGATGTCATAGACGGTATTATGGGTAATGGCTTGATATAACCCGTCTGAAATGTTGCTGATCCGATGGCTGGAGATGTTACGGAGTATCTCATCCACCAGCTCAGCAATCTGCGGATCGTTATAGGCCAGCTTTAAGAACGCCAAACGAGTACCGAGCGGGGTGAACACCCCGGTCAACTGGATGGCCTTCAGATAAGCATTCTTGCGTTCCTGGCTGCTGAGATTGACGTCGATAATCTGATCGATCAGTTCGGTCAGCGACATATTCAGCCGGTTATTAAGGCGAACGGCCTCCAAAAATAGAAATGAGTCGGCATTGATCAGCCGAGTGTCGTAGGTATAACGGTAGAAGGCTTTGGTGGTCTGGACGATATAATAGGCGCTGTTGATATTGAACAGATTGCTGTTGGCAGTATCGACTTGCGTGACCTGACGCGAATCGTTATCCAGCAGCCTTTCCATCCAATCGAGCATGGAAAGTATGGCAATCTTTTGCCGAATGCCCAAGCGCAGAGCGAGGTCGGCGTCGACATTGGATTTAACAATCGCGATTTTTTCACGTGCCTGTTGATCGGCCTGTTGCCATTCAGCTTGGGTGACGGATTTATCCGCCAGACCTAATCGTTTTAACCGGTGTGCCAGCAGTGTAGCCTGAAAGGCCTCGGCCACCTCTTTGGTCCTGCTGATTTTGTACAGATTTTCCAAGCTTTGCTCATGGCTGGCACGGGCCTTTATCAGCCCATTGGCGATAAAAACCGCAAAGGACAGCATGATGGCAAAGGTGAAGAAATAGATCAGGTATTTTACTTTCATGCCAATCTGTTTCTCCTACTGGTTCTTGGATGATTATATCATTGCTACCGCTGGTTTTCCTCCGCAATTCGGTTGCCAACGGGGACGGAACTGCGCCTGCTTAAGCATAAAATGCTGAGTTTGACGTTAAGCGAAGCGCCAGGGTAGCTGGAGCATAGCAAACAACAGCGAATGTCTGCGTGAGTCGTGTGATTTCTTGGTGCGATTTGCTGCCATTTCTGGGTTTTTTTTATAGCTGTGATACAGTTTATTCACAATCGGGCCATTGAGGTACCGCGTCGTCCTGCACGGCGGTGCGCTCCGAGTCCGGTATCTGTAACTCACTGAGACGTCAAAGGGTTTTTATGACACAACAGCCACAGGCGAAGTATCGCCACGATTATCGCGCCCCAGATTATACCATCACCGATATCGACCTGGATTTTGAACTGGATGCAGACACCACGCGCGTTACCGCCGTCAGCCAGATCAAACGGCAGGGTGCCGCCGGTGCCCCATTAACGTTGAATGGCGAAGACCTGACTCTGGTGAGTATTCAAGTTGATGGGCAGCCGTGGAGCGCCTATCGCCAGCAGGAAAACCAACTGGTGATTGAACAACTACCGGCTCAGTTTACCCTGACGATCGTCAACGACATCCATCCGGCGAAAAATAGCGCGTTGGAAGGGCTATACCTGTCTGGTGAAGCGCTGTGCACCCAATGCGAGGCCGAAGGCTTCCGCCATATCACCTTCTATCTGGATCGCCCAGACGTGCTGGCCCGTTTTACTACCCGCATCGTCGCCGATAAAGCACGTTATCCGTTCCTGCTGTCGAACGGCAACCGGGTGGCTGAAGGTGACCTGGCAGACGGCCGTCACTGGGTGCAATGGCAGGATCCGTTCCCGAAACCTAGCTATCTGTTTGCGCTGGTGGCGGGGGATTTCGACGTGTTGCGCGATAGCTTCACTACCCGTTCTGGTCGTAAGGTGGCCTTGGAGCTGTTTGTCGATCGTGGCAACCTGGATCGTGCCGATTGGGCCATGACCTCGCTGAAAAATTCGATGAAGTGGGATGAAACCCGTTTTGGCCTGGAATACGATCTGGATATCTACATGATCGTCGCCGTGGATTTCTTCAACATGGGGGCGATGGAGAACAAAGGGTTAAATATCTTTAACTCGAAGTATGTGTTGGCCAAGGCAGAAACCGCCACCGATAAGGATTACCTGAATATTGAAGCGGTGATCGGCCACGAATATTTCCATAACTGGACCGGCAACCGCGTGACCTGCCGCGACTGGTTCCAACTTAGCCTGAAAGAAGGGCTGACCGTGTTCCGCGATCAGGAGTTCAGCTCCGACCTGGGTTCCCGTTCAGTCAACCGCATCGATAACGTGCGGGTTATGCGTGGGGCGCAGTTTGCCGAAGACGCCAGCCCGATGGCGCACGCGATCCGGCCGGATAAAGTGATCGAGATGAACAACTTCTACACCTTGACGGTGTATGAGAAAGGATCCGAAGTGATCCGCATGCTGCACACGCTGCTGGGGGAACAACAGTTCCAGGCGGGGATGCAGCTCTATTTCGAACGCCACGACGGCAGTGCGGCCACCTGCGATGATTTTGTGCAGGCAATGGAAGACGCTTCCAACGTCGATCTGTCGCTGTTCCGCCGCTGGTACAGCCAGTCTGGCACGCCGCTGCTGACGGTGCGTGATGACTATAGCGCAGAGGATCAGCAATACCGCTTGCACGTCAGCCAGAAAACCGCGCCGACGGCCGATCAGCCAGAAAAACTGCCGTTGCATATTCCGCTGGATATTGAGCTTTATGACAGCGAAGGCAACGTTATTGCCTTGCAGAAAGACGGTTCCCCGGTCAATAACGTGTTGAACGTCACCGCCGCCGAACAGACTTTTGTGTTTGATGGCGTCGCGCATAAGCCGGTTCCTTCGCTGCTGCGTGAGTTCTCGGCACCGGTCAAGCTGGATTATCCGTACAGCGATCAGCAACTGACGTTCCTGATGCAGCATGCGCGCAATGAGTTTTCCCGCTGGGATGCCGCCCAGAGCCTGCTGGCCATTTACATCAAGCTGAACGTGGCCAAATATCAGCAGAAACAGCCGTTGTCGCTGCCGCTGCACGTGGCAGATGCCTTCCGGGCTGTGCTGCTGGATGAGAAGCTGGATCCGGCCCTGGCCGCGCAGATCCTCACGCTGCCATCGGAAAACGAAATTGCCGAGCTGTTCGCCATCATCGATCCGCAAGCCATCTCTGCGGTGCATGAAGCGATCACCCGTTGCCTGGCTAAAGAGCTGGCCGATGAGTGGCTGGCGGTGTATCACGCTAACAAAACTGAAGGGTACAGGGTTGAGCACGGCGATATTGCCAAGCGTTCGCTGCGTAACATTTGTCTGCACTATCTGGCTTTCGGCGATATAGAGCAGGCTGACAAGCTGGTGGTGCAACAGTTCCAGCAGGCTGACAACATGACCGATTCGCTGGCGGCACTGGCTGCGGCGATGGGGGCACAGTTGCCTTGCCGTGATGCCTTGATGGCCGAGTTTGATGAGCGCTGGCATCACGATGGTCTGGTGATGGACAAGTGGTTCATCCTGCAGGCCACCAGCCCGGCGGCAGACGTACTCGGTAAGGTACGTTCGCTGTTGCAACACCGTTCATTCAGCCTGAGTAATCCAAACCGCACCCGCTCGTTGATTGGTGGGTTCGCTTCGGCTAACCCGGCGGCGTTCCATGCGGCAGACGGCAGCGGCTATCAGTTCCTGGTGGAGATCCTCAGCGATCTGAACAAGCGTAACCCACAGGTTGCTGCGCGGCTGATTGAACCACTGATCCGCCTGAAGCGTTACGATGCCTCTCGTCAGGCGTTGATGCGTCAGGCTCTGGAGCAGTTGAAAGGGCTGGAGAACCTGTCTGGCGATCTGTTTGAGAAGATCACCAAGGCGTTAGACGCGTAAAAGCAAGGGGGCGGCATTTGCCGTCCCCTGATTAATTTGCCACCCGGCGGGAAGTCCCAACGGTTTGCGGTGGCGCCAACACTCTTGCCAACACTTCTGCTTCCAACTCTGCCAGCTTTACCGAACCTTTTCGGCGCGGTCGTGGCAAATCAATAGTCAGATCCAGCCCGATACGTCCTTCTTCGATTAACAGCACCCGATCGGCCAGTGCGATCGCCTCGCTAACGTCATGCGTGACCAGCAGTACGGTGAAGCCATGCTGTTGCCAAAGCGTTTCGATCAGCCCCTGCATTTCAATACGCGTTAACGCATCCAGTGCCCCCAAGGGTTCATCCAACAGCAACAAACGTGGGCGATGGATCAACGCACGGGCCAGGGCGACACGCTGTTTCTGCCCGCCAGACAGCGCGGCTGGCCATTCATTGGCACGGTCGGCCAGCCCAACGGTGGTTAACGCCTGCAATGCAGCATCACGCCAGTTGCCGCTCAGGCCAAGCCCCACGTTGTCGATCACCTTTTTCCATGGCAGCAGGCGAGCATCCTGAAACATCAGACGCGTATCGTCTTTGGCGTGGCTGAGTGGGGCATTACCGCTCACCAGGGTCCCACTGTTGGCCGTTTCCAGCCCTGCGAGCAGGCGTAATAAGGTGCTTTTACCACAGCCGCTGCGGCCAACCACGGCCACAAACTGGCCCGCGGTGATGCGGAGTTGCAAATCGTCCAACACGGTGCGGTTGCCATAACGTTTGGCGATGCCTTCCAGCGTAATGGGGGTGCCTTGCGGAATACGAGTCGGGGCCGTCATTATGCTTCTCCTGATTTCAGTTGATAGGCCGGGTGCCAGCGTAACCAGACACGTTCGAGCAGTTGTGCGCAGGCATCGGCCAGTTTGCCGAGCAGGGCATACAGAATAATGGCGACCACCACTACATCGGTCTGTAGAAATTCACGGGCGTTCATTGCCAGATAACCGATGCCAGAGTTGGCGGAGATGGTTTCGGCGACGATCAGCGTTAACCACATAAACCCGAGCGCAAAACGCACGCCGACCATGATCGAAGGCAACGCGCCGGGTAACACCACCTGCGTAAACAGGCTAAAGCCGCTCAGGCCGTAGCTGCGCGCCATTTCCAGCAGGCCACGGTCGATATTCTTGATGCCGTGATAGGTGTTCAGATAGATCGGGAATAGCGTACCCAGCGCCACCAGAAAGATTTTGGCGGACTCGTCGATGCCGAACCACAAGATCACCAGCGGGATTAGCGCCAGATGCGGCACGTTACGGATCATCTGTACCGAGCTGTCGAGCAAACGCTCTCCCCAACGGGACAGGCCGGTAATGAACCCTAGTACCAAGCCAATGCTGCCACCGATACTGAAGCCAATCAGCGCACGCCAACTGCTGATGGTCAGGTGTTGCCACAGCTCGCCACTCTTGGTTAAGGCCCAAAAGGCTGCCACCACGGCACTCGGCGCGGGCAAGATACGGTTAGACAACCAACCCGCCTCAACGGCGGTCTGCCAGCCAATCACCAGCGCTACCGGCAAAGCCCAGGGGGCCAGCCGGTGCAGAATTTGTTGTGCACCGATCGCCATCACTGTTCTCCTCAGCTTTGTGACACTTTTTGTGGGATATAGATATTGGCGACCGCTTCGCCCTGTGGCTTGATCGCACGCAACTGGGTCGGTTGTTCGCTGGTCGCCAGATCGAGATGTGGGAACAGCAGTTCACCTACGCGATAGGCCTCTTCCAGATGCGGGTAACCGGAAAGAATAAAGGTGTCGATGCCCAGATCGGCATATTCCTGAATGCGCTCAGCGACCGTCGGACCATCGCCCACCAACGCAGTGCCCGCACCGCCACGCACCAATCCGACACCGGCCCACAGGTTAGGGCTGATTTCCAGATTGTCTTTCTTGCCACCGTGTAAGGCCGCCATACGCTGTTGGCCAACGGAGTCGAAGCGGGCAAAAGCTTTCTGTGCATCCGCAATGGTTTGATCATCGAGGTTGGCGATCAAACGGTCGGCCGCCTGCCAGGCTTCTGCGGTGGTTTCGCGCACGATAACGTGCAGGCGAATACCGAAGCGGACTTTGCGCCCCAGGGCCGCTGCTTTGGCTCGTACTTCCTCTATTTTTTCTTTCACCTGGGCAGGGGGTTCTCCCCAGGTCAGATACAGCTCGACCTGCTCGGCTGCCAGATCCTGTGCCGCCTCAGAGGAGCCGCCAAAATACAGCGGTGGGCGAGGTTGCTGCACCGGCGGGAACAACAGCTTGGCACCTTTTACCTGAAGATGCTTACCGGCGAAATCGACAGTTTCACCTTCCAGCACTTTGCGCCATACGTGGGTAAACTCGGCGGAGGCTTCATAGCGTTCGGTGTGGTTAAGGTGCAAACCTTCCGCTGCCAGCTCTTCCGGATCGCCACCGGTCACCAGATTGAACAGAGCGCGGCCGTTGGAAAGCCGATCCAGCGTGGCGGCCTGCCTGGCTGCCAAGGTCGGGGAGATGATGCCGGGGCGCAGGGCCACCAGGAATTTCAGCCGCTGCGTGACCGGAATTAATGAAGCGGCAACCAGCCAAGAGTCTTCGCAAGAGCGCCCTGTTGGGATCAGCACACCGCCGAAACCAAGCCGGTCAGCGGCCTGGGCGATCTGCTGAAGATAACCGTAATCGACCGCCCGTGCCCCTTCTGAACTCCCCAGATAGTGGCCATCGCCGTGAGTCGGTAAAAACCAGAATACGTTAATGCTCATAGAGTTCTCTCCTGATTATTGTGCGGCTGGATGCCAGACGCGTTGAGAAATATCGACCTGCACCGGAACCAACCGGTTGGCGAAAAAGAGATCGGCGGTTTTTTGCTGGGCAGCAATGGTCGCGTCCCCTAAGGGTTTGATGGCCGTTGGCGGGCGATGATCCAGATAGCTGGCAATCACCGCCTCCGGTAAGCCCATCGCCTTGGCCAGCAAGGTAATGCTCTGCGCCCGATCGCTATGCGTCAGCGCATCGGCCTGGGTCAGCACCGCCAGCACCTGCTGGATGAACGGGCCGTTGGCTTCGGTATAAGGGCGAGCGGCCAGGTAGAAGGAGCCGGTCTGGTTCAGTTCGCTGCCATCGGTCAATACCCGCACTCCGCCTTGCAGCAACGCGGCAGAATAGTAGGGATCCCAGATCACCCAGGCATCGACGTTGCCCTGTTGGAAGGCCGCTCTGGCATCGGCGGGCGTCAGATAAACCGGTTGGATATCGGTAAACCTCAGGCCGTCCCTTTGCAGTGCCTGCAGTAGCAGGTTGTGTGAACTGGAGCCTTTCTGGAAGGCCACTTTATGGCCTTTCAACTCGGCGACGCTGTGGATCGGGCTATTTTCCGGCACCAGGATCACTTCCGCCTTGGGTTTTGGCGGCTCTACGCCGACGTACAGCAGGTCGGCACCGGCCGCTTGGGCAAAGATAGGCGGGATATCGCCGGTGCTGCCCAGATCGATGCTGCCGACGTTCAGCGCCTCGAGCATCTGCGGGCCCGCCGGGAATTCGATCCAACTGATGTTGGTGGCAGGAAAGCGTTGTTCCAGCAACTGGTGGGTTTTGGCCAACACCAGACTCACCGAGCCTTTTTGATAGCCAATACGAAACTGAGCAGGCGCGTTATCTTGTGCGACGGCGGTATTGTTCAGCGCCAGCGCCATAATGGCGGCCAGCGCACCGGTGTTAAGCCAACGGCGGAAAGAGAGGGGCATGATGATTTCCTTAGGCGGTTAGGGAGTTTGCCGGGTTAACAGAGAGGCGGCGGTGTTTGGCACCGGCGGTTTACGGCGGCTGAGCGCCAGATAAAAACTGTCCAACGCTTCGTGCAGGCGTGCGGCCACCCCATCGGATAGCTGGGCCTGTTCACCGTTAAGTACTATCTGGCCGTCATCGGCAAACACGCCGTGCAGCACTTCCTGGGCTTTCAGCGCCGTCAACACTGGCTTCAACGCATAGTCCACCGCCAGCATGTGGCCAATGGAGCCGCCGGTGGCCAGCGGCAAAACCACTTTGTGTTCCAGCGCGCGTTCAGGAAGCAGATCGAGTAAGGTTTTCAGCGCGCCAGAAAACGATGCCTTATAAACCGGCGTGGCGATCAAGAGGCCATCCGCAGCGGCAAGTTGCGCGGCGAAGGCTTTAATATCAGGGCTGTTAAAATTGGCGCGCAGCAGGTCTTCCGCCTGAAAATCGTGCAGGGTATAGGGGATCACTTCCACCTGCTGCTGTTGTAGCCAGCGTTGGCTCAGTTGTAACAGCGCCGCCGAGCGTGAGGGGAGCCTTGGGCTGCCAGCTAGAGATAAAACGCGCATCGCCACTCCTTATATCAAAAAGTTATCAATGTTAAATTAATGTTCGTAAAGTGTTTTAAAGCTAACAGCAAAAGGGGGTGATTTTTAAATCTCATTTTTTGATTTTGATATGCGTAAAGGGGGAAAAGCGGGGAAGTAGTGCCATACAAGGGAAACGATTGCGCTAAACGCGCTTTTTTTGCCTTTAATCAATTCCAATTGGCGAGGGGATACCGGATAATACGCCCCCGGTCGACAGGCCTATCCTGCTGACTTGAGGTTGTCGCTAAATAACCGCAACACCGAAAGCCTGAAGCAGGTGGGGATCATGCAGGTTAGCCGACCGTTGAGCGCAAGGATGCGCGATTGCGAGCCCCCAGGGATGGGTTTACGGCGTGTCGGCGTTCTGCATGATCCCCACCTGTATCCCCATCAGGCACAGCGATTGACTTGCGACTTCAAGTCAGCAGGATATCACCGGGAAATCAGGAGAGTACATGTACTACCCCATCGTCAGGAAAGCCTTGTTCCAGCTCGATCCCGAGCGCGCTCACGAATTGACCTTCAGTCAACTGCGCCGTATTACCGGCACCCCACTAGAGTTTCTTATCCGTCAGTCGGTGCCGAGCAAGCCGGTGAGCTGCATGGGGCTCTCTTTTAGCAACCCATTAGGTTTGGCCGCCGGTCTGGATAAAGACGGCGAGTGCATTGATGCCTTTGGCGCGATGGGCTTTGGCTTTGTTGAGGTCGGTACCGTTACGCCGCGTCCGCAAGCGGGCAATGATAAACCGCGTCTGTTCCGCCTGGTCCCGGCCGAAGGGCTGATCAACCGCATGGGGTTCAATAACCATGGCGTAGACAATCTGGTTGAAAACGTTAAGAAATCCCATTTTGGTGGCGTGCTTGGGATCAATATCGGCAAGAATAAAGACACGCCGGTCGAGCAGGGCAAAGACGATTATCTGATCTGTATGGATAAGGTTTATCCGTATGCCGGCTATATCGCGATTAATATCTCATCACCCAATACCCCGGGATTACGATCCTTACAGTATGGTGAAGCGCTGGACGATCTGCTAGCGGCGATAAAAAATAAGCAGGCCCAATTGCAGGCTCGCCATCACAAATATGTGCCGGTTGCGGTAAAGATCGCGCCGGATCTTTCAGAGGAAGAACTGATCCAAATAGCGGACAGTTTAGTGCGTCATAATATAGATGGGGTCATTGCCACCAATACCACTCTCGATCGTAAACTGGTTCAGGGGTTGAATTACTGCGATCAGGCAGGGGGATTAAGTGGCCGTCCGGTACAGTTACGCAGCACTGAAGTGATCCGCCGTTTGTCGCAAGAGTTGCAAGGGCGCTTGCCGATTATCGGCGTTGGTGGAATTGATTCCCTGACGGCGGCGCGGGAAAAAATGGAGGCCGGGGCAACGTTGGTACAAATTTATTCCGGTTTTATCTTCCACGGACCGCGTTTGATTAAAGATATCGTTACCCATATCTAATATTTTACCTTTCATTTTCGACCGGGGGTTTATTTCTGCCCCCGGCTCGTCTATATTTTGTTCGGTAGCGGAATTATCCGATGTTTAAGCAACCTTTCTGGTGATAAAATCGCCTTTTGCGTAATACGCGTTGGCATGTGGTGAGAAGGATAAGCAATGAAGATAAAACCTGACGACAATTGGCGTTGGTATTTTGACGCTGAGCACGATCGACTGATGCTCGATTTAGCCAATGGTATGATCTTCCGTTCACGCTTTCCGGCAAAAATGCTAACCCCGGACGCCTTCGCTGAATGTGCATTCTGCGTCGATGATGCAGCGCTTTATTTTGATTATGAAGAACAGTGCAAACAGATAAAGCTCAGCCATGAACAACGTGCCGAGTTGGTATTAAATGCGCTGGTGGCCTTCCGTTTTCTCAAACCCCTGATGCCCAAGAGCTGGCATTTTGCTCAGCAACACTATCCGCTACGCCCAAAAAATGGCGAGTTGGCGGCGGTGAAGGTGATGGATAGCGGTGTCGAGGCGCGTCTGCTGGTGGTGGAAGCCGGGGATAATGCCAGCCTGTGCTTGCTGGCACAAAATCAGCTGGCGTTGGCTGGGCGCACCATGGTGTTGGGGGATGCGATAAAAGTGATGCACGATCGCTTGAAACCTTGCATCCCGGATGAACAGTCTGCCCCGGCTTACGACAGGGCAGTGTAATAAGCGTTACGCCAGCTTCACATCGCTTTTAGGAATACAGCTGCAACAGAGGATGGTGCCGTTGGCGGCCACTGCGCTTTTCTTTAGCGGCGCAACCTCGCCCTCCACCAGCGTTATCTTGCAACTGCCGCACAGGCCAGCCCGGCAGGAGTAAGGGATGCGAATGCCTTGCTGCTCCAACTGCTCTAACAAGATTTGCTGGTTATTACCGGCAAACACCTTTCCTTGATACTCAATGCTCACGCTGGTGGTGCTGTCCTGCGGTGCCTGCAGGCTTTCGACGACCTTGCCTGCCCCATAAGGCCGCGGCGGTTTGGTTGACAACACTTCAACGCTATCGCCGACGCGGATAATACCGCTGTTACGGGCAATCATGTTTTGGCCAAAGTCGACGTCGCCATTATCGGCAGTGCGGAACTGTTGTAGCGTACTCAACGGCTCGCCGCTCGGGTGTTTACGGCCACGTTCGACGCTGACCGTGGTCAATACGCAGCGGCTGCAAGGTTTTACCAGATCGAACATCACGTCGCCGACGCGGATCACCTGCCAACCATCTTCTGCCCAGGCCGGGCTACCGGTCACCACCAGGTTTGGGCGAAACTGCTCCAGCCTGATGCTGCTTGGGCAACGTTGCTGCAGATCCTGGAACGAGGCTTCATTAATCAGCAGATAAGGGTAACCGTCGGCAAAGGAGAGCGGAATTTCCGGGTGCTTCTTAACCCTGCGGGTTAATTCAGGCCCCACCCAGCGTAGCTGGACCTCTCGCTGAAAATAACCGCTTAGCCAACTGTTGATGGCCTCCGGCGCGATCAACGCGGTGAAATGGTTGCCCCACACCTCGGTCGGCTGCGCATCGGGGGCGAAATCAACGAAGCGGATCGCCGCGCTTTCACCGTCCGGTGCAGTCAGAAACAGGCCATCGGCCAACAACGCCGGGGTAAACAGCACCATCTGCGGGTATTGGCGGGCGGTGATGAAGGTACCGTCTGGCTCGGTGATCATGAAAGAGCGGTCAAAAGCCAGGCCGTTGCTGGCCACCTGAGCGTGAGAAAGCTGCAAACCCCGTAGTGATTTGACCGGATGAACGTAAAGTCGGGAGAGCGTGATCACCCCTGCCTCCGTGCGATAAATGAAATAGAAGGGAGCAACTTTATGACAAGCGGTCTGGATTAGCTATAATGCGCAACAATTTTCTTTTTGGTGATAAGCACGATATGAACACTCTGTTTGCCAGCACGGCGCGTGGACTGGAAGAACTGTTAAAAAGCGAACTGGAGCGGCTTGGCGCTCACTCCTGCAAAGTGGTGCAGGGGGGAGTACATTTTCAGGGTGACGATCGTCTTCTGTACCAAAGCCTGCTCTGGAGCCGCCTGGCTTCGCGTATTCTGTTGCCGCTGAATGAATTTCGCGTGCACAGCGATTTGGATCTGTACCTCGGTGTGCAGGCCATTGACTGGCCATCGATATTTGGCCTGGATAAAACCTTTGCCGTGCACTTCAGCGGCCTCAATGAAGAGATCCGCAATAGCCAATATGGTGCGCTGAAGGTCAAAGACGCCATTGTGGACAGCTTTACTCGCAAGCTCAACGATCGGCCAATGGTAGAGAAACAGCAGCCGGACATTCGGGTGAACGTTTTCCTGCAGCGTGATATGGCCAGCGTAGCGCTCGATCTGAGCGGAGAAGGTTTGCACCAGCGCGGCTATCGCGATCTTACCGGCCAGGCTCCGTTGAAGGAAAACCTGGCGGCGGCGATTGTCCAACGTTCCGGCTGGCAACCAGGGGCGCCGATGCTGGACCCGATGTGCGGCTCTGGCACGCTGTTGATCGAAGCGGCGATGATCGCCTCCGATCGTGCGCCTGGCCTGCATCGTCAACATTGGGGCTTTACCGCCTGGAACGGCCACAATGCCGAACTGTGGCGTGAAGTGATCACAGAAGCGCAGGTGCGGGCGAAACGTGGCCTGCAAGAAACCCCGTCACGCTTCTTCGGTTCCGATATCGATCGTCGCGTCATTGAAATGGCGAAGGGGAATGCCCGCCGCGCTGGCGTGGCCGAATTGATCACCTTTAACGTTAATGACGTCAGCAAACTGACCAACCCACTGCCGGAAGGTCCGGTAGGCACGGTGGTCAGCAATCCACCCTATGGTGAACGCCTTGAGAGCGAACCGGCACTGATTGCGCTGCACAATATGTTAGGGCGCATTATGAAGAGCCACTTTGGTGGCTGGCAGCTTTCGTTGTTCAGCGCTTCACCGGAATTGCTCAGTTGCCTGCAGCTGCGCGCCGAGCGCCAGTTCAAGGCGAAAAACGGCCCGCTGGACTGCGTACAGAAAAACTACCAGCTGGCAGAAAACCCGCAGGGTGCTGGTGGTGTGCAGGTGGCAGAAGACTTTGCCAACCGTCTGCGCAAGAATCTGAAGAAATTGGACAAATGGGCGAAGCAGCAGGGGATCGAGTGCTATCGCCTGTATGATGCCGATCTGCCTGACTATAACGTGGCGGTGGATCGCTATGGCAGTAAGGTGGTGGTGCAGGAATACGCGCCGCCGAAAACTATCGACGCGCAGAAAGCCCGCCAGCGCCTGTTTGACGTGATTAACGCCACGTTAGCGGTGTTAGAGCTGCCTTCGAATCAGCTGATCCTGAAAACCCGCGAACGTCAGAAGGGCAAAAATCAGTATGAGAAGCTGGCGCAGAAGGGTGAGTTCCTGCTGGTAGAAGAGTTCAATGCCAAGCTGTGGGTCAACCTGACGGATTATCTCGATACCGGGTTATTCCTCGATCACCGCATCGCTCGCCGTATGCTGGGTGAGATGAGCAAAGGCAAAGACTTCCTCAACCTGTTCGCCTACACCGGCACCGCAAGCGTACATGCCGGGTTGGGGGGCGCACGTAGCACCACCACGGTGGATATGTCACGTACCTATCTGGAATGGGCGGAGAAGAACCTGCGGGTTAACGGCCTGACCGGTAGACAGCACCGCCTGATCCAGGCAGATTGCCTGTCCTGGCTGCACAATGCCGACGAACAGTTCGATGTGATCTTTATCGATCCGCCGACGTTCTCCAACTCCAAGCGGATGGAGAACACCTTTGACGTACAGCGCGACCATCTGGCGCTGATGAAAGATTTACAACGGATACTGCGCCGTAACGGGACCATCATGTTCTCCAACAACAAACGCGGTTTCCAGATGGATCTGGCAGGTCTGAACGCACTGGGTCTGGAGGCGAAAGAAATTACCGCCAAGACACAGTCAGAAGACTTTGCCCGTAACCGTCAGATCCACAACTGCTGGCTGGTCACCCACGCCGGCGAAGGAAAATAATTACTATGTCGTTAATCAGCATGTCCGGTGCCTGGCTCTCTTTCAGCGATGCACCTTTGTTAGACAACACCGAAATTCATATTGAAGACAATGAACGCGTCTGCCTGGTTGGGCGCAACGGGGCCGGTAAATCAACCCTGCTGAAGATCCTGGGTAAAGAGATCCCCTTGGACGATGGGCGCATCATTTACGAGCAGGATCTGATTGTGGCGCGTTTGCAGCAGGATCCTCCGCGCAATATCGGCGGCACGGTGTTCGACTTTGTGGCCGAAGGCGTGGCCGAGCAAGCGGAACACCTGAAGGCGTATCACGCTATCTCACATCAGGTGGAGCTGGATCCGAGTGAAAAGAACCTGACGCGTATGGCGCAGGTTATGGAGATCCTCGATCACCAAGGCTTATGGCAGCTAGACAGCCGTATCAGTGAAGTCCTGTTGCAACTGGGGCTGAACGGCGATGCGGAGCTGTCCTCCCTTTCCGGTGGTTGGCTGCGCAAAGCGGCACTGGGCCGGGCGTTGGTCAGTTCACCGCGCGTGTTGCTGCTTGATGAACCTACCAACCACCTGGATATCACCACCATCGACTGGCTGGAAGGGTTCCTGAAAGAGTTCCAGGGCAGCATCGTCTTCATCTCGCACGACCGTTCGTTTATCCGCAATATGGCCACGCGCATTGTCGATCTCGATCGCGGCAAGCTGGTGTCATGGCCGGGCAACTACGAGCTGTACCTGGAAAGCAAAGAAGAAGCGCTGCGGGTCGAAGAGCTGCAGAACGCCGAATTTGACCGCAAACTGGCGCAGGAAGAAGTTTGGATCCGCCAGGGCATCAAGGCACGCCGCACGCGTAACGAAGGCCGGGTGCGTGCTCTGAAAGCGTTACGTAACGAGCGTTCACAACGTCGTGAAGTGATGGGTACCGCCAAGATGCAGGTGGAAGAGGCCGTGCGTTCGGGCAAGATTGTGTTCGAAATGGAAGACGTCAATTATCAGGTTGCCGACAAAGTGCTGGTCCGGGGCTTCAGCGCCCAGGTGCAGCGCGGTGACAAAATCGCACTGGTGGGGCCCAACGGCTGTGGTAAAACCACCTTGCTGAAATTGATGCTCGGTCAACTGAAAGCCGACAGCGGGCGAGTGCACTGTGGCACCAAGCTGGAAGTGGCTTACTTTGACCAGCACCGCGCCGAGCTGGATCCAGAACGTACCGTGATGGATAACCTGGCGGAAGGTAAGCAGGAAGTGATGGTCAATGGCCGTTCGCGCCATGTGCTGGGCTATCTGCAGGACTTCCTGTTCCACCCTAAACGGGCAATGACGCCGGTCAAAGCGTTGTCGGGCGGGGAGCGTAACCGCCTACTGCTGGCTAAATTATTCCTTAAGCCGAGTAATTTACTGATCCTCGATGAACCAACCAACGATCTGGACGTCGAAACGCTGGAACTGTTGGAAGAGATGATCGATAGCTACCAGGGCACCGTATTGCTGGTGAGCCACGATCGTCAGTTTGTTGATAACTCCGTGACCGAGTGCTGGATTTTCGAAGGCAATGGCGTGATCGACACTTACGTCGGGGGCTACTACGATGCACACCATCAGCGTGCCACCGCCAAGCCGATCCGCACGGTAGCCACCAGCCAAACCAAGGCTGCGGTGGAGAAAAAAACCGAGCAGCCCAAGAAATCAGCAGCCAAACTGAGTTATAACCTGCTGCGCGAACTGGAGCAGTTGCCACAGCGCCTTGAACAGCTGGAAATGGATATTGAAGCCTTGCAGGCACAGGTGAGTGATGCGGGATTCTTCTCACGCCCGCACAGCGAAACCCAGCAGGTGCTGGCCGATCTTGCCACTGCGGAGCAGGCACTGGAACAAGCCTTTGCCCGCTGGGAAGAGCTGGAAGCAATGAAAAACGGCTGATTGGAAACAGGGTTGCCCGCACGCTGCTGCTGTGGGCAACCCAGGCTGTACCGATGAGCGACACGGTTAAGGAGGATAATGGTGTGTTCCCACGAAAGTCATAAGCAGCAGAGTCATGCGATGCATGGCGAGCGTCAACAGGATAACCTGATACTGTGCCCACAATGCGATATGCTGGTGGCATTGCCGCCTTTGCAATCAGGCTCCAAGGCCGTTTGTCCCCGTTGTAAAACGACACTCAGCGCCCGCTGGGCAGAACCGCGCAAACAACCGATTGGTTTTGCCCTCAGCGCGTTATTCATGCTGGTGTTAGCCAATATCTTCCCGTTTATCAATATGCGCGTTGCCGGTCTGGGCAATGAAATCAAACTGATCCAAATTCCTCAGGTGATGGTGGCAGAAGACTATGCCAGCATGGCCACCCTGTTTATGGTGTTTGTGCAACTGATCCCGGCGTTTTGCATGTTGGCGATTATTCTGCTGTGTGCCAGGGTGCGGCTACCACGACAATGGAAGATCTGGATGGCCAAAGTGCTGTTCCAGTTGAAGACCTGGTGTATGGTCGAGATCTTCCTGGCTGGCGTGCTGGTTAGCTTTGTCAAACTGATGGCTTATGGTGATATCGGCATTGGTTCCAGTTTCGTCCCTTACTGTCTGTTTTGCCTGCTGCAGGTGCGAGCCTTCCAATGCGTCGATCGCCGCTGGCTGTGGCAGGATATTGAACCCGCCCCGTTGATTGATCGCCCGTTGCAGGTTGGGCGTACCGGTCTGCGTCAGGGAGTTCGTTCCTGCTCCTGCTGTACGGCCATCCTGCCCGCCCAGCAGTCCAAATGCCCGCGTTGTCACACGGTGGGTTATGTACGCCGCCGCCACAGCCTGCAATGGACGATGGCGTTATTGGTCACCTCGATCATATTGTATATTCCGGCGATGCTGATGCCGATTATGATCACCGAGGCGTTGGGCAATAAAATGCCATCAACGGTCATGGCCGGGGTGGTGCTGCTATGGGGAGAAGGGTCCTATCCGGTGGCGATGGTGATTTTCATTGCCAGTATTATGGTGCCCTCGCTCAAGATGTTGGCGATTGGCTGGCTATGCCTGGATGCCAATGGCAAAGGCAAGGCCAATGCCGATAGCGAGCGTATGCATCTGATTTATGAAGTGGTGGAGTTTGTTGGCCGTTGGTCAATGATCGACGTGTTTGTGATCGCCGTGCTTTCGGCGTTGGTACGTATGGGACAGTTGATGAGTATTTATCCAGACATTGGGGCGCTACTGTTCGCCATGGTGGTCATTCTCACCATGTTTGCTGCTATGGCGTTTGATCCCCGTTTAACCTGGGATCGCGCAAATGAAACAATAAAAAAGGAGCCGCAAGGTGACGGAAAGTAATCATGGCGTCGCGGATGTTGAGAAGATCAAGCGCTGGTCGCCGGTGTGGATCATTCCCATTGTCACCGCGTTGATCGGTGCGTGGATCCTGTTTTATCACTTCAGCCATCAAGGGCCGCAAGTGACGTTGGTCACGACCTCCGCCGAAGGTTTGGAAGCGGGAAAAACCAAGATCAAAAGCCGCAGTGTGGATGTCGGTACGGTGGAAAGCGTCACCCTGAGCGAAGATTTGAGTAAAGTGCTGGTGCAGGCTCGCCTGAACTCCGGCATGGAAAAGCTACTGCGTGACGATTCGGCCTTCTGGGTGGTGAAACCGCAGATTGGCCGTGAAGGCGTCTCCGGGCTGGGGACCTTGTTCTCCGGTGCCTACATTGAATTGCAACCGGGCAACAAGGGCAAGGTTGGAAAAGCGGATTATCAACTGCTGGATGCTCCGCCGCTGGCCTCTCCCGATGCCAAAGGGTTGCGCGTGATACTGGACAGTGACAAGTCCGGTCAGTTGAACGCTGGCGATCCGGTACTGTTCCGTGGCTACCGCGTTGGCTCGGTGGAAACCAGCTATTTCGATCCCAAGCTGCGCTCCATGCGCTATCAGCTGTTTATTACCGCGCCTTACGATCAGTTGATCACTACCAACGTCCGGTTCTGGAAAGACAGCGGCGTTGCCTTCGATATGTCCGCACAAGGCATGCGTGTGGAAATGGGATCCTTGGCGACGCTGTTTAGCGGTGGCGTCAGCTTTGACGTGCCAGAAGGTTGGGAGCGTGGCCCAGCGGTGAAAGAAAAGGCCGAGTTTGCTCTGTTCGATAGCCAGCGCAATATTCAGGATTCGCTGTATACCGAGCATACCGATTATCTGGTGTTCTTCTCCGAATCAATCCGTGGGCTGCAACCGGGGGCTCCGGTTGAGTTCCGGGGTATTCGCTTGGGTACCGTGGGGCAAGTGCCATTCTACAAAGAGGGTATGCGCCAGCGGTTGGATAACGACTACCGTATTCCGGTGCTGATCCGTATTGAGCCTGAGCGCTTTAATCAACAGTTGGGCAAGAACTTCGATATCGCGCAGCATTTGAAAGATGCAGAGTCGCGTGGCCTGCGTGCCGCGCTGAAGTCAGCCAACTTGCTGACTGGCGCGTTGTATATCGATCTGGACTTCTATCCACAGGAGAAAGCGTGGAAGGGGCCGCGTGAGTTGTTCGGCTATCCGCTGTTGCCAACCACCAGCGGTGGCCTGGCGCAGATCCAGCAGAAGTTGATGCAGACGCTGGATAAGATCAATTCGATGCCGATCAATCCAATGATCAACGAAGCGACCAAAACGCTGGCCGAAAGCCAGAAGACCATGAAAGAAACGCAGAAAACCCTGCAGTCGCTCAATGACATCATCAGCAGTAAAGAGATGAAGGCATTGCCTGAAGATATGCAGAAAACCTTGCAAGAACTCAATCGCAGCATGAAAGGGTTCCAGCCAGGCTCACCAGCCTACAACAAAATGGTTGGCGATATGCAACGTCTCGATCAGGTGCTGCGTGAGCTGCAACCGGTTCTGCGTACCTTGAATGATAAGAGCAACGCCCTGGTATTTGAAGCCGCGGGCAGTAATGACCCTCAGCCGAAGAAGGCCAAAAAATGAAAAAATGGATCCCGGTAGTTCTGGCGCTGTTGCTGAGCGCCTGTAGCAGTACGCCCAACAAGACTTACTATCAGTTACCGGCATTGGGAACCCCGACTCAGGTGAGTGGCACCCAGGCGTCGCGCCAGCTGTGGTTGGAGCACGTCAGCGTGGCGGATTTCCTGGCGCAGAGTGGGGTGGTCTACCAGACCAACGACGTGCAGTTTGTGATTGGGCAAAACAACCTGTGGGCCAGCCCGTTGGATCAGCAACTGCAACAGACATTGGTGACCAACCTGGGCAGCGCTTTGCCGGGTTGGGTGGTGTCATCACAGCCGATGAGCAGCGATCAGGATGTGCTTAACGTCACCATCAGCGGCTTCCATGGCCGCTACGACGGTAAAGCGATCGTCCGTGGTGAATGGGTGTTGAGCCATCAGGGCAGGCTGATCAAACGGCCATTCAACCTGGAATTGAAACAGAGTGAAGATGGCTATGACGCTTTGGTCCGCACCTTGGCCCAGGGTTGGTTGCAGGAAGCGCAGGAGATTGCCGCACAGGCAGCTCGCCTTTAATCATAGCTTGTAATAATTCGTTCTAAAGCCATCCCGGTAAGGCAAAGTAAAAGCCTTGCCGGGATTTTTTTCTTTTATTATCATGAAATTAAATCCAGTTCAGCAATATCAGCCACTTAGCTTATGCGCCGTGCATAGCTCACAAATATGACAACGGTATGAAATTTGAACGTTGATCTTCTCGCCATTTAGGGCTATTCCTTAAATGTGGCTGTATTTCGTGCGGCCATTGTTTTCTTTCCACAGAGTAACAACGAGGGAAACGAGGCATGAAGAGACAGAAAAGAGATCGTCTGGAGCGGGCTGAATCACGCGGTTACCAAGCAGGTATTGCAGGGCGTTCGAGGGAACTTTGTCCCTACCAATCTTTAGATGCCCGGGCTAACTGGCTGGGAGGGTGGCGAAAAGCCATGGAGGACAGGGCTGTGACCGCTTAAGCGGCTCTCTGTCATGAATTAAGGAACGACCTCCGCCAAACAAGCGGAGGTTTTCGTTTTAAGCGTAAAATTATTCCTGCCAGCGTTTCAGCAAAATACTCGCGTTGACTCCCCCAAAACCAAATCCGTTCGACAGGGCATAGGTCATTGCCATCGGTTCCGCCTTATTGGCCACCAGATGCAGACCGGCGGCGGCAGGGTCTGGATTTTCCAGATTCAGGGTGGCCGGAGCGATTTGATCGCGCAGCGCCAGAGCGGTGAAAATGGTTTCCAGTCCGCCTGCGGCTCCCAGCAGATGGCCAGTGGCCGATTTGGTGGAGGTGATGGCGATATGCCCATCGGTGCCGAACAGGTGTTTGATGGCGTTGATTTCACCCAGATCGCCAACCGGGGTTGAGGTGGCGTGCGCATTCAGATGCTGAACCTGATCGGGCGTGACGCCAGCCTGTTTCAGCGCAATCTTCATCGCCCGATAGGCGCCGTCGCCATCTTCGGCCCCGGAGGTCATATGGTAGGCATCCGCACTGGTGCCGTAACCGACAATCTCTGCTAACGGCTTGGCACCACGTGCCAACGCATGTTCCAACGTCTCGATCACCAACATCCCGGCACCTTCACCCATCACAAAGCCATCGCGGGCGCTGTCAAACGGGCGTGACGCTTTGCTAGCGGCATCCGCTGGCGTGGTTGACATGGCTCGGGCAGCGGCAAAGCCCCCCAGGCTGACGGTATCGATAGCGGCTTCCGTTCCGCCGCATAAGGCGATATCGGCTTCATCGTTGCGGATCATCCGCACTGCATCGCCAATGGCCTGCACGCCTGCCGCACAGGCGGTGACCGGTGCGCCAATCGGCCCTTTGAATTGATGCTTGATGGAGACATGGCCCGCGGCCAGGTTAACCAAAAAGGAGGGAATGGTGAAAGGAGAGAGGCGCTTCGGCCCGCGGCTATCTGTGGTGCGCACCGCGTGGGCGATAGCTGGGAAACCACCAATACCAGAGGCGATCACGGTGGCCGTCCGTTCCTGTTTCTCCTCACTATCGGCGCTCCAGCCAGCCTGCTTAATGGCTTCGTCAGCGGCGGCCATCGCCAGCAGTATAAAGCGGTCCATTTTCTTTTGGTCTTTCGGTGCCACGCTCAGGTCGGGATCAAAACCGGCAGCGGCATCCTGCTCCAGCGTGGGCACCTGGCCGCCGATCTTGACCTGCAAATCTGCCACCATCTCTTCGGGTAGCGGGCTGATCCCTGACTGACCCGCCAACAGGCGTTGCCAGATCGGCTCTACGCCGCAACCCAAAGGAGAGACGGCCCCCATACCGGTGATAACTATACGACGACTGCTCATAGTGACTCCTTGGATGATTCATTAAGTAAGGCGTAGTGATGCTGCATCAGAGAAGCACGGCGTGACATGGCTTCTCCTGCCGCAGGGCCTGCCGCCAACGTGATGTGCTGTAGGGCGATAGGCTGCTGGGTTAGCGCATCGATTAATAGAGGCTGTATTGGTTGACCGCTGCGCCGATCGACCAGTTCCGCGCTGTGCGCCCCTTCAGTCAGATGAGTATTGCCCCACTGGAACAACGTCACCAATACTGGAAAGAAATCCTTGCCGCGCTCGGTGAGCAGATACTGGTAGCGTACCGGGCGAGTCTGGTAGCGTTGCTTATACAGAATGCCGCTTTCCACCAGAAATTTAAGCCTGCGGGTCAGCAGCGTGGGGGAGAGCCCCAGGCTTTGCTGAAACTCGTCAAATTTGCTCAGGCCATGAAAGGCATCGCGCAGGATCAGGATGCTCCACCATTCCCCCACGCGCCCCAACGAACGGGCGATTGGGCAGGGGGTCGTTGCAAAACTGGTTTTTTTCATGCTGCCCTCTTGGTGGATATATTTATTGTAGTCACTGCGTGGCGATAAAACGACCAGAACAGTAATAACAAAGGAGGGGAGAAATAAACGGCGACCAAGAGAGGCCGCCGTAAGGCGTTAGAACGCTGCAGCGTCCTTGAACAGGCCCACTTTCAGATCGCTGGCGGTATAGATCACTTTGCCATCGCACAGCACTTCGCCATCAGCCACGCCCATAATCAGCTTGCGGATGATCACGCGTTTGAAGTTGATGCGGTAGGTGACTTTTTTGGCGGTTGGCAGCACCTGTCCGGTGAATTTCACTTCGCCGACGCCCAGAGCACGGCCTTTGCCTTCACCGCCCATCCAGCCTAGGTAGAACCCTACCAACTGCCACATGGCATCCAGACCCAGACAGCCAGGCATGACCGGATCGCCAATGAAGTGGCAATCGAAGAACCACAGATCCGGATTGATATCGAGCTCAGCTTCTACGTAGCCTTTATTGTAGCTACCACCGTCTTCGGTCATCTTGACCACGCGGTCCATCATTAACATGTTGCCTGATGGCAACGGTGGGCCACCGGCGCCAAACAGTTCGCCACGGCCCGATGCTTCGAGATCTTGTTTCGTATAGGATTCGCGTTTATCTACCATGTTCTCAGTAAACCTTTTTTTGATGAAGGACGCAGCTTAACTTACACGTGTACGCTGAACAAGTCCGATCAGCCACGGCTGAACCAGTTAAGCCAGCGCAATGGCCACGGCAACGGACGCCGTTCTGGCAACATGGCCTGTGCAATTCGCTCCTGGATAGCGGCCAGCAAGCTAGGCTGCTGCTCCTCGGCGAACGGATAGCCGGTCAATAACGGCAAGGCTTCTGCAACGCTATCTACCGCCCACAGATGGAATTGCCCAACACGCACCGCTTCGACGACGTCTGGGCGCAGGCAAAGGTGCCGTACGTTGCTGGCTGGCAGGATCACCCCCTGTTTGCCCGTCAGGCCACGGCGTTGACAAACCTCGAAGAAACCTTCGATTTTTTCGTTTGCGCCACCGATCGGTTGCACATTACCAAACTGGTCAACGGAACCGGTCACGGCGATTTGCTGGGTGATCGGCTGCTGTGACAATGCGCTGATCAGGGCGCAGAGTTCGGCCAGTGAGGCGCTGTCCCCGTCAACTTCGCCGTAGGATTGCTCAAAGACGATCGAGGCGGAGAAGGGGAGCTGCTGATCGAGATCCAATTCGGAGATCAGGAACGCCTGCATGATCATCATACCTTTGGCGTGCAGATTGCCACCCAGCTCAGCCTTGCGCTCCACATCGGTGAACTCGCCATCGCCCAGGTGGACCACACAGCTGATGCGTGAAGGTTCGCCAAAGCTGCGTGGATGCCCTGGATAATCCAGCACCGACAGGCCGTTAATCTGACCAATCACCTCACCTTCGGTTTCGATCATGATCTGGCCCAGCTCAATCTCGTCCTGCATGCGTTCTGACAGATAGCTTTCACGCCATTCGCGGGCATTCAGCGCCGCTTCTAACGCTTTGGCGGTGATCTGATCATCTTCGGCATACAGAGCGGCCTCAGAAAGCTGCTGACTGACCCACAGTGGTGATAGCGGTAGGTTACCCTGGTCACCGGTATGGCGCACCGCCTGGACCATCAGAGGCTGCCAGGCGTCCGCTGCCAGCGGTGGTAATTGCTGCTCGGCGACCACGCTATTGATATAGCCACACCATTGCACCATATCGTCTGGCTCGGTGAGCTGCAGATCGTCTTCATATTCACCGTAGAGGGCCTGCCCGCAGACTTCAGGCTCCATATCATGGAAATCAGCCAGGCCATGGCGATCGCCCACCACAATCAGGCGTAACTCCAACGGCATCGGCGGGATGGAAATCGGCAGTGGCCGGGTTTCATCTGGCGTCAGCCACTGGAACTGGCGCTGGGTAATCATCTGCTTGAGACGCAGCCACAATAGCGGCTGTGCCAATAGGGCACGCGCCGACAGGATCAGCACGCCGCCGTTAGCCTGATGGACCAGGCCCGGCTGCAAGGTGATCGCACCATTATGCATTCTGACGCAGCCAAATAACTGTTCTGGCTCAACCCATTCCTGGTATACGCAAGCACCGCCTGCGGCAAAAGGCTCATCGCCGCGCATGGCATTCTTAATGCTGACGGTGTCGCCTTCAATCACGTAGTGACTGCCTTTAACGGTATTCTGCGGTTGCAACTCTTCTGCCGCTCGGGCGATCAACGCCAGATACTCACGTGTTTCCTGCGCTTTTAACAGCATAAAACGTGGCAGAGACAGCGGATGCAAAAACAGCGTCAGCGCATTCTCCAAACGGGGCTGGATTGCAGAAAAGGCCACGGGTGCCAATTGAGCAGCGGAATCGAAAATCGCCTGATAAGGCGTAGCAGCAGGCAACAGAGATTGCCATTCAAGTCGGTTATTGGTCAAAGTGTTAGATGCAATCGTCAAAAAGGGAAAGCGCGATTATACAAGAATAACGCCAGCTTGATACCTCCAGAGTCATTGTTGAGCATCGGAGTTTGACATTGCTCGATGACAGTGCAAAAAACAGTCAAAAACGGCGGGTAATTGCCGAGGAAAAATTGGCTAAAGCTGTTATGCTTATTAAAGTTACACGGTCACAGCAGAGTTCATGATGAAATATCAGCAACTGGAAAATCTGGAGAGCGGTTGGAAATGGAAGTACCTGGTGAAAAAGCACCGGGAAGGTGAAGCGATCACCCGCTACATTGAAAACAGCCTTGCTCAGGAGGTCATTGACCAACTGCTGAAGCTGGAAAATGAACCGGTCAAAGTGCTGGCGTGGATCGATGAGCACATGAATCCGACGCTGGATAACCGGATGAAGCAAACCATCCGCGCCCGGCGTAAGCGTCATTTTAACTCAGAACATCAGCATACGCGCAAGAAATCGATCGATCTGGAGTTTCTGGTCTGGCAACGTTTGGCTGCGCTGGCGCATCGCCGTGGCGTGACGCTATCGGAAACCATCGTACAGCTGATCGAAGATGCCGAGCGCAAAGAGAAGTATGCCACCCAGATGTCATCGCTGAAACAGGATCTACAGGCGATCCTGGGTAAGGATGATAAATAGCATTACCCAATGTTAAAGCCAAAAAAAACCCCGCAATGCGGGGTTTTTTACTAAGAAGCGCTTACTTAGCCCTGAGGCTGAGAAACAACTTCTTTGATGCCTTTAACTTCGATCTCTACGCGACGATCTGGAGCCAGACATGCGATCTGAGCTGCAGTTGCGCGGCCTGAACGGTAGCCACAAGAGTCACCGGTAACTGGGTTAGCTTTACCCATGCCACGTGCAGAGATCTTGTCTGAAGGGATACCTTTAGACACGAGGTAATCCACAACGCTTTGTGCACGTTGCTCAGACAGGCGCAGGTTGTATTCTGCTGAACCTACTGCATCAGTGAAGCCCAGAACGACAACAGAACCGTCTTTCGGATCCAGTGAGCTCAGTTGGGTGTACAGCTGATCCAGAGCCTGTTGGCCTTCTGGCTTCAGGGTCGCTTTGTTGAACGCGAACAGAACGTCAGAAGTCAGAGTGAACTTCTTGGTCTCAACAACTGGAGCTGGGGCTGGAGCTGGAGCTACTACTGGAGCAGCAACTTCCTGGCCAAAGCGGTAGGAAACACCTACGCTCAGCATGCCGTTGTCTGGACGTGCACCAACGGTACCTGCGTCACCGATGTTGTTAACCCACTGGTAGTCCAGGCGGGTAGCCCAGTCACGAGTCAGTGCGTATTCAACACCCACTGCTGCCAGTGGAGAAACGCCAGTGTCATGGTTGCTCAGGCGCTGATCGGTTGCACCGTAGTGAGCGTTCGAGTCTGCACGCCAAACCATACCACCCAGACGGGTGTAGATGTCCAGATCGTCCATGATTGGGTAGCTCAGTTTAGCTGCCAATTGAACGCCTTGAGCTTTAAAAGCACCGTTGTTCACGCTGCCTTTGTAAGGCATACGGCCAAGCCAGTCGTAGCCCATTTCGAAGCCCAGGTATTGGTTCGCTTGGTAACCCAAGAACGCGCCTGCACCCAGTTGGCTTTTATGAGTAGGACCGTTGCCGATACCATTCTCATAGCCATTACCGTAGAAACCGGTGTCATGATACTGGGACCAACCCAGTTTGGCACCAGTGTACCAAGTGTCGTCTTTTGGTGCGGCTTGCGCTACTGTAGCGAAACCTGCCAGTGCCACTGCTAATGCGATAGCTGTCTTTTTCATTTTGCGCCTCGTTATCATCCAAATAGGCAATGAGCTTTAAAGCTGCTTTAAGCCCTTGGTTTAAATTCCTTCGCCAAGGTTTGAGCCCTCGTTTGTTACTCTGCCAGTTTTTCTGGCGTTATAGAGCAACCTTGGCGATGTAAAGTCTACAACGTGGCGCGAAAGTTACAAGTGTGATGTGATAAAGCTCTAAAAAAAAACATGGAATTAGACATATCCTCTAACATATCGGGGGGCTAAACGAGTCTTTTTTTAACATGGAAGGTGGCGCCGAACCGCAGCCAACCTCGCTTTTCGCCCGATCTGCCTGCGATTGCCAGACCAAGCGATAAAAGTGATGGGAAAAGTCCTAAATTTACTTAATGATACAAAGAAGAGTGAATTTTTAAGGTTGAACAGTGTCTGTCGGCAGCAACGATGTCACGTTGGGGTCGCATAATGAACCCATAGGCATTGCCCAATTCTGCCGCTCGACTCAGCCTTAGACGATCCTCTTGTGTCAATTCTGGTAACCAGCCTAGCACCACACTGTAATTTCCTGTCAGTAAAGCCTTCTCCATGGCATCTACGGTAGCCAGTGGATTGATCTGATTAAGCTGTACGACCTTATCAACCGGCAGGCTGGCCTGCTGCAGCCAGGTTTTGCTCAGTTTCTGCTGCGGGGTCAACCACAGTAACCAGCGTGATTGCTTGCCCAACTGCTGCAACAAAGGCACCAATAACTGAGCTACGGCGGGTTGCCGCTCATTGTAAACAAGCTCACTGATTAGGCCATTTTCGTTGCCCTCTTGCGCAGGGATCACCGCTTGCTTTGCCGGCATTGGGGATTGGCTAAAATGAGGTTGATAAAGTGATTGAGTACGCATGTCGTCTCCCGCCCGTAGTGTTACTGTATGTATATACAGTATAGCCATCGAAACAGAAGATCAACCCAAATTTTCGTAACGCTTCGCATAATTGAGATTATTTATTGTACGTCTTGAATTTATGATTGGCACGACTAGGGATAATGCGTATTTTTTTTAATTAGTTGTTCCCGTTACGTTTATTCCAACCAAAACATGCCTAATGGCTGTGGCTTCATATAAGGAGAGTTAAATGAATGGAGGATCGTTAAGGAGGATCGAACAGGCAAAGTCCTGCTTTGCCGCCCTGGGAAATATTGCCCTACGCTCGCAGTTTGGCGGCTATGGCCTGCTGGCGGACGGCACAATGTTTGCGGTCATTACCGAAGGTGAGCTGTATTTGCGTGCAACGGAAAGTCTGGAAACCGCTTTTCGTGAGCGTGGCATGGTGAATATGACCTATTTAAAGCGAGGGGTCCCCATGGTCATGCGCTATTACTGGGTGAATGAAGAGTTGTGGCGGCAGCGTCGCGAACTGTGTGCGCTTGCTTGGCAGGCTATCTGTGAGACGCGTAAAGAGATAAAGGTAAAAAAACGCTGCAATGGCAGATTGAAAGATTTACCGAATATTGATGCCTCATTAGAGCGCCAGCTGTGGCGAGCAGGCATATGCAATATTTATGATTTTCGCCTGTTGGGGGCCAGAGATAGCTATCTGAAGTTGCTGCAACAGCAAAAAAATCTGGGCATGAAAGTGCTGATGTCACTGGCGGGGGCCATGGCGGGCTACCACCATGCCGCCTTGCCTAATCTACAAAGGGAGGCGTTGACCGAATGGTTCGAAAACAACGCGCTCTTTCCCACCTTTGAGGCGCGGTCAGAAGACCGCGCCTGCGGCCCACATCCTTGAACTATCAACCGGCTTGAGTAATTTGTGTATTGAGTGCCGTCAGCTCTGGTAGCAATTCGAGCACCAGGCCAATTTGCTGCAACACCAGCTGTTCTTTGCTTTCCGGCTCCGGAACCAGCGCAGTAATACGCTCGGAGAGGGCTTCCAGTGCCTGCGTGATACGCTGACGATCATGAGCGTCGTGGTGTAATGCACCATCAACATAGCAAACCGCATCGTTGAGCAAGTCCAGCACGGCGGCACTTTCCAGGCGCTCACGGTGAGCGCCCAGGGCGGAAATATAGCTCAGCAAGGTATGGTTCAGGCACAGCAGGCGGAATGCCGCTTCCTGAATGGTTTTATCGGCTTTAGGGTCAGCAGACATGTTAGAGATCACCGACGCCAATTCTGCATCGCTATTATGGGCATCGCGGCGGGCAATACGATAAGGCAGGCCGTTATCCTTGCCCTGATGGTACTGCACCAGAATGGCATCCAGATAACGGCAGTCGGCATTCAGTGTCTTACGCACCATGGCCGGTAACTGACGGAACTTCCAGTCTGGCCAGATAAAACTCACTGCTGCCCAGGCGATGGCACAACCCAGCAGGGTATCGTAGACGCGAGGGGCAGCCACTTCGAACCCTTCGCCCAGCAGGTTAAAGCATAGCAAGACCAACAGGGTGATAAACATCGTGGCGTGGGCATATTGCACGGTTCGGAAGGCGAAGAACAACACCCCCGAGATCACGATCAGGATCAACTGCCCTTCCAGCGAGGGCACAAAATACAGGATCGGCAGCCCGATCAAAATGCCCGCCAGAGTGCCGATGATCCTTAACGCCAAGCGCCTGCGGGTGGCGTTGTAGTTGGGCTGGCAGACAAACAGGCTGGTCAGCAGGATCCAATAACCGTGCTGCATCCCGGTCAGTTGAATAAACGCATAACCCACGCACAACACCACGGACATACGGATGGCGTGGCGGAATAGGGCGGATTGTGGTGTCAGGTGGCGGCTGATACGCAGGCGAATATCGCTCCAACCGGTGAGCCGGTCGTCTGACAGGTTGTTTTCCTCGGTCTGGCCACTCGCCAAGGACTGCTCAGACTCGATATTGGCCAACTGAGCGTCAATTGCCCGTAAATTCTTCAGCAGATGGGATAGCGCTCTGGTCAGTTCGCGATTTTCTGGGGTAATGGTAATCCGGGTTAGCGCCTCTTCCAGGCGTGAAAAAGCGGGCTCAAAACGCGGGCTATGCAGATATTTCTGCCGTAGCAGTATCGACTGCGCCAGTTGCTGGCAGGCACGGGCCTGCTTGGCCAACAGACGCTGAAACCGGAACAGAATATCGCTGTGGCGGAACTGTTGGCTTAGCGCCTGATACTGTACGTGAGAAGAACTGGCGCGTTCATGGATATCCTGAGCGACAAAATAGTAGTGCAGCGTTCTGCGGGTGCCGCGCTGGCCACGGTCGCCTTTCAAGCGGGTCAGCAGTGAAGCCTTGGTCAGGTTCAGCGTGCTGACCAAGGTGCTGTTGGCCATCGCCACGTCAACCCACGGCAGGTCGGCGTCCGATTCGGCATCTGGATCGAACAGATTGGCCTTGGCATCCAGGTAGTTGGCCAACTGTTCATAGCAGCGGGCCAGGTTTTCCTGCAGGGGCTTGATAGGAAATAGCAGATGGCCGATCAGCGTCAGCAAGTTGTACCAAATAGCACCGATAATCAACAGAACCGGTTGCTGGTACCAGGCGTCGTACATGGAGGTGCCAAGCATGGTGTAGACGGCGATCAGCAAGGCACCGAAGGCGATAGTGGCGTAACGCTGCCCTAATGCCCCCAGCAGGATAAAGCCGCAGGTTGAGGTCGTCAGCCCGAGGGCAAACAGCCAGGGGTAAGGAAACAGCAGTTCAATCGATGTCGAGGCCACAAAAAAGCAAACTAGTGTAATGAGCAGATTTCGCAATCTTCCTGCCAGCCGGTCGTCCAGATCCGCTAGCGCGGCGGCAACGACACCCAGCGTTAACGGAATGGTCAGTTTAGGGACGCCCAACCACCAGGGTACCGCAGAGGCTCCAGCCAGCGCGATAAAAATACGCAGGTTATAAAGCAGGTTGCTGTTATAGGTATAACGCCGAATTTTGGGTGCTAAAGAGAGCACGACAAGCTCCTAAATGGGAGAAAGATTAACGCGATTAAAAGCGGCGGCGGGCGTTCTCGATCCGCGCCTGTTGGGCCACCTCAACCGGCACGACGCGGCGGCCGACTGGCCACAGGGCGATAGCGGCTATCTTGAAATTGGCGATGCCTACCGGAATACCGATAATGGTGATGCACTGGGCGATGCCGGCAATAATGTGTGACAGGCACAGCCACCAGCCGAACAGGACCAGCCAGACGATATTCAGTAAAGAACCGCCGGCAGCCAGCAGGGCATTGCTTTTCTCTGGGTATAATTCATTGACATGAATCGCTTCGTTGCCAAATGGCAACAAGGAGATTTTGGTGATTTCCCAGCAGGAACGGGTCAATGGCAGGGTGAAAATCAGCACGACGCTGAAGAAGGTGGCAATCAGCCAGCCAAGTGTGGTGAAAAAACCACCCAATACGAAATTAAGAACGTTCAATACAGTACGCATAGTCGTCATTCTGCTCTAATGATGGCCAAACGGCACGGGGGAAGTATTCATCAGCATAACGCAAAAACTATTCTACCCTTTTTTTAACGCTAGAGTGCCATTGCTTAACGCGGGTAAACTGGCGGCAACTCTGAACATGATTATGGCGTGGGCATATGGAACTTAAAGCGACATCGCTGGGCAAGCACCTGGCACAGCATCCTTACAACCGCGTACGGTTGTTGCATGCCGGGGTTGAGGTGAGCGGTGAGAAGCATGAATACCTGATCCCTTTCAACCAGTTGATTCAGGTGCGTTGTAAACGCGGGATCGTCTGGGGGGAGCTTGAGTTCGAACTGCCGGATGAAAAGGTTGTGCGCCTGCACGGTACCGAGTGGCAGGAAACCCAGCGCTTTTACCACTATCTGCAGCAGTCTTGGCAGCAGTGGAGCAGCGAGATGAGTGAAGTGAGCGCCGAGGTATTGCAACAGCAGGTCGATCATATCCGCCAAATTGAGCAACAGGACAAGTGGTTCAAACGTACCGAATTGAGCAGCTTGCAGCAGCAGATCCACCAGTCGTTTGGCGCATTGCCCATGCCGGTGGCGCGGCTGGAAGAGTTTGAAAACTGCCGTGAAAGCTATCATTTGTGCCTGCAGTGGCTCAAATCTGGTATGCGCAGCGTGGCGCAACGCAATCAGCGGTGGTGCGACCGGATGCTGGAAACCCACCAGGATTTCTTCCAGACCGTTGAAACGTCACCGTTGAATGAATCGCAAAGCCGGGCCGTGGTGAACGGCGAGGATGCCGTGCTGGTTCTCGCAGGAGCCGGTAGTGGCAAGACCTCGGTGCTGGTGGCGCGGGCGGGGTGGCTGCTACTGCGTCAAGAGGCCGAGCCTGAGCAGATCCTGTTGTTGGCATTTGGGCGCAAAGCCGCCGAAGAGATGAACGAACGCATCCAGGAACGTTTGGGCAGCGTGGCGATCCAGGCGAAAACGTTCCATGCGCTGGCGCTACAGATTATCCAGCAGGGTAGCCGGAAAGCGCCGGTGATCAGCAAGCTGGAAAGCGACAGTAAAGCGCGCAGGACGTTGCTAATTACCCACTGGCAACAGCAGTGCAGCGAGAAGAAAGCACAGGCCAAAGGCTGGCGACAATGGTTAACGGAAGAGCTGGAGTGGGAATTGCCTGAGGGCGATTTCTGGCATGACAGGCGTCTGGCAGAGCGTTTGAGTGGGCGCCTGGAGCGCTGGCTTGGCTTGATGCGCACCCACGGAGGTAGCCAGGCCGAAATGATAGAGCAGGCCGATGAAGAGATCCGCGACCTGTTCAGCAAACGCATTCGCCTGATGGCACCGTTGCTGAAAGCGTGGAAAACCGCGCTGAAGGATGAGGGAGCGGTCGATTTTGCCGGGCTGATCCATCAAGCCGTTAATCTGCTGGAAAAGGGGCGCTTTATCAGCCCGTGGAAGCATATTCTGGTGGACGAGTTCCAGGATATCTCACCACAGCGTGCGCAACTGCTGGCGGCATTGCGTAAGCAAAACAAGCAGACCAGCCTGTTTGCCGTCGGCGATGATTGGCAGGCAATTTACCGTTTCAGCGGGGCAGAGCTGTCGCTGACCACCGCCTTTGCCGAGAACTTTGGCGTAGGCGAGCAGTGTGCGCTGGATACCACCTACCGCTTTAACGATCGGATCGGTGAGGTGGCCAACGGCTTTATACAACAGAACCCGCACCAGTTGAAAAAACCGCTTAATAGCCTGACCAAGGGCAACAAGAAGTCGGTGGTTATCCTGCCGCAGGAGCAGTTGGAAGCGTTGCTGGACAAGCTAAGTGGCTATGCGAAGCCGCAAGAACGGATCTTGGTGCTGGCGCGCTACCACCATCTCAAGCCTGAGGTGTTGCAAAAGGCGGCAACGCGTTGGCCGAAGTTGAATATCGAGTTTATGACCATTCATGCCAGCAAAGGCCAGCAGGCTGACTACGTGATCATTGCCGGGCTGTATGAAGGCAAGGATGGATTCCCGGCGGAGGTCCGTGAATCCGTGCTTGAAGAGGTTTTATTGCCTCAGCCTGAGGATTTCCCGGATGCGGAGGAGCGGCGTTTGCTCTATGTCGCCCTCACGCGGGCCAGGCATCAGGTTTGGTTATTACAAGATCGCGAACGCCCGTCGGTATTTATCGAGCAGTTGCAAGAGATTGGCGTGCCGTCGCAAAGAAAGCCGTAAACCACAGGCCTGGCACTACACCAGGCCTTGGTATTATTTCAGGCGTTCGGCGAGGTACTTTTCGTAATCAGGAATGGCGATCACTACTTCGCTCTTGAACAGCGAGGAGTCGATCAGGAAATCGGCGGTGGAGCGGTTGGTCGCCACCGGGATGTTCCAGACCGTGGCCAGGCGCAGCAAGGCTTTGACATCGGGGTCGTGAGGGACGGCGTTTAGCGGATCCCAGAAGAAGATCAGCATATCGATCTTGCCTTCGGAGATCAGTGCACCGACTTGCTGATCGCCGCCCATCGGGCCACTCAGCATGCTCTGCACCGGGATACCGCTGGCTCGCTGGATCAAATTGCCGGTGGTGCCCGTGGCATACAGCTGATGCTGGGCAAGTACTTCCTTATTGTCTTCAACCCATTTCAGCAAGGCCTGCTTGCGATGGTCGTGAGCAACGAGCGCAATATGCTTGCGTGCTGCGATGGTGCGGGTGGTTTGTTCCATGTCGCTGTCCTTGGAAAATCGAATGATTCGCCACAGATTACTGAAACTGGATTTCACTGCCTAGTGCTAACGCGGGAAATTGCGACCAAACCACGCCTTTGCGGCATAAAGGCGTGGTTGGCAGCATTTAACGGTTGCGAGATTGGCCGGCCCAGGCGATAAACCGTTTTTGCGTCTCGGGATCGGCGCGCAGGAACCAGTATTGCAGCATTTCCTCGGCAACGTTGTCGCCGTTCAGGGCGATAACCGCTGGGCTACCCTGTGTCGCCGAGATCACGCTGGCACGCAGATGGGCTAACGCCGGAACGGAGGCCGGGCGATTTTGAGCGTTATAATCGGCAACGATCTTCTCCAGGTCATTCCCATTGGGGGGGGTTGTTAGTGGTAATACATCGTGTTTGATTGCCAACGGCTTGCCGTGGTTACCTAGAATTTTATAATTCGGCGCTTTATCAAACCGCTGGGCATCCTGCTCATTCTCGATACGCGGTAGCTCAATGGTGACGGCGCTGACGTTTTGACTATTGAACACCACAATCTGCGCGGATGAAGTGTAAAACATCTGAGACCGTGGTTCTTTACGTACGGATTTGGTGACTTTGAACAACAGCTGATGCTGCCCGTCATTTAATTCCAGACTATCGGCTCCTTTTAACAACGAGCCCGTCATTTGCTTGCCGTCGACCACCATCAGCTCGATGTCCGGGGAAAGCTTCAGGGTCGTAGCTGCGGCCGAAACGCTTAGCGATATTCCAAGCAGCCCCGCAACCACCAGACCAAATTTCATTGTTACTTCCTTTTCGTGAAACAGTATGACTAGTGTTGGATACGCCACTAGTTATGTCAAATCTTTTCAGAATGCCGTTTAATTTACATTTACACACATTTTGATGATATTTGAAATATGATCTGGTTCAAACCAGCCTGCGGGCAGTATAGATGCAGACTGATAACAAATTTTAACCGATGTTGGCGTTTCGGTTACACTGATGAAAATGCTTTTCGGAAAACATCAGGAGCGAAAAATGCAAGACCTAGCAATTGCAGAGGTACTCAAGCAGGTCAAAACCATTGCGCTAGTGGGGGCCAGTGATAAATCGGCGCGGCCCAGCTATGGCGTAATGGCTTATTTGCTGGCGCAAGGCTATCAGGTCATTCCGGTGAGCCCGAAGCTGGCCGGGCAGACGCTGCTTGGGCAGGTGGTTTATGCCTCATTGGAGGATATTCCTCATCCTGTCGATATGGTGGACGTGTTTCGTAACTCGGAGGCGGCGTATGGGGTGGCACAAGAGGCCATTGCGATAGGCGCCAAGGTGTTGTGGTTACAAATCGGGGTGATCAACGAACAGGCGGAAGCATTGGCCAAACAGGCCGGGTTAACGGTGATTATGGATCGTTGCCCGAAGATTGAGATCTCGCGACTGGGGCTGGCACGCTGATTGAATGAAAACGCCAGGATTGGCCCTGGCGTTTGAGACTGCTGATAGACTTCAACCCGTTACGCTACGTAGAGGCGCTGGTTTCTCAGGCTTGACGCTTAGTTACGCAGCCGGGGGGCCTGTAACTGGCTGCGAATGGATTCCGCCAGTTCATCCAGAGAAGGCTGTTCAGGGTGTGCATCCTGTGCTTCCCCCGCCAACTGCGCTTCTGCCAGATAAGTGTGAACCGGTTGGCCTTCGTCGTCTTCCATCACCACGTGATACCACGGCGCTAGGCGCAACTCGTCGTTGGCTGCAATCTCGTCTGCTTTTGGGTGCTCCAGAGAGTATTCTGGATCGACATCAATCACTACCCCCAAATACCCCAGCAGCCGGTGACGAACCTGCTGACCGATACCGAATTTGCTGGCTATCATATGACCTCCTGAGAAACAGTGCATTGAACTCTATATGAGGACAAAAACAGCGCATTTCAAGTTACATCACCCGGCAGGCAAACCCTTTCAGATACAAGCCTTCAGGATAAGTCGCAATCACCGGGTGGTCGGCAGCCTGTCGGAACTGCTCTACAAATTGTACATCACGCCCGGCATCTACGGCAGCATCGGCCAAAATTTTCTGGAACAGATCGGTCGGCATCAGGCCTGAGCAGGAGAAGCTGAGCAGAATGCCACCCGGGTTCAGCAACTGGAAGGCTAACATATTGATGTCTTTATAACCGCGACAGGCGCTGGCCAACTGATTTTTGTTTTCGACAAACTTCGGTGGATCCATGATGATCAGGTCGAATTTCTCACCCTGCGTGCGGTAGTTGCGCAGCAGTTGGAATACGTCATCACGTACAAACTCGGCCTTGCTCAAATCCAACTGGTTCAGTTCGACGTTCTGCTTGGCGATATCCAGCGCGGCCTGCGATGTATCTACGCTAATGACCTGCTCACACCCGCCCATCAAGGCAGACACCGCGAAAGCGCCGGTGTACGAGAAGCAGTTGAGCACGCGTCGGCCTGCGGAATAGTTACGCGCAGCCAGGCGGCTATCACGCTGATCGAGATAAAAACCGGTCTTGTGGCCTTGTTGAATGTCCACCAGCAGTTTCATACCGTGCTCGGTGATCGGTAGCAGGGCCGGGGGAAGATCGCCCAGCACCGGGCCTTGGGTAAGCGGCAAGCCCTCTTTCTTACGTACGGCAACGTCTGAACGATCGTAGATCGCGCATTCTGGGTAGCAGTGCTGGAGAGCAGAAAGCAGCGGGGCGCGCTGATATTCGGCACCGGCGGACAGTAACTGTAAAACCAGGAAGTTCTGGAAGCGATCGATGGTGATCCCCGGCATACCGTCAGATTCACCGGCGATCAGGCGATAACCGTTCAGCCCGTCACGCTTTGCGACCCAATCACGCCAGCTCTGTGCCTGCTGCAAGCGGCTGATAAAGAAAGCGATATCAATTTCTTCGTCCTGCTTGAAGGTCCAGACGCGTGCGCGAATCTGCGATTCTGGTGAATAGGCACCGCGTGCCAGCCATTTGCCCTGGCTGTCATGGATATCGATGGTTTCGCCGGACTGGGCTTTACCTTCGACACGGAGAACAGCGCCAGAGAAAATCCACGGATGGCGACGGAGTAAGGACTTTTCACGTCCTTTGGCAAGGATCAAGCGTGCGGTCATAATTAAGTATGCTGCCAGATAGAGAAAAAAGAGTGACACACTCTGGGCATCAGCGCAGAGAATGCCTGTAATGAAATCGATCAGGAGCCGATTATGACACAAGTTTGTATTGCCGCGTATGTCTATGGTGTGGTGCAGGGGGTAGGATTTCGCTATAACACTCAACACCAGGCTACGGCTTTGGGGTTAACTGGCTATGCGCGTAATCTGGATGATGGTAGCGTGGAAGTGCTGGCCTGTGGCGAACAACAGGCCGTTGACCAACTGATGGCGTGGCTGAAAAGCGGCGGCCCACGCAGCGCCCGCGTTGACCGCGTGCTGGTGGAACCGCGTGGGGTTGCCGAATATAAGGGCTTCAGTATTCGCTATTAACCCGTAGCTAGATACACTTCACCGGTTTTGGCAACCCGGCGATCTTGGTCGCCTGTTTGGCCGGGCCTTTCGGGAACAGGCGATACAGGTAGCGGCTGCTGCCTTTCTCTTCGCCGTATTTTTGCGCCATCGCCTTGACCAGCATGCGAATGGCCGGAGAGGTATTAAATTCCTGATAGAAGCTACGCACAAAGCGTACGACTTCCCAATGCGCTTCGCTCAGTTCAATCTCTTCCTGTGCCGCTAACAGTGGGGCCAGCCCTTCGTGCCAGTCGGCGCTGTTTTTCAGGTAGCCCTGGGCGTCAGTTTCAATCGTCTGACCTTCAAACTCCAACATACAGCCTCGGTGATCGGTAATTCATTGCGGGCCACAGTCTAGCAAACTTTTGCTCCGGCAAAAATAAAGCCCCGCATTGCGGGGCTCAGGTCAAAACAAAGTGCTGTATCAGTTGCTGCGGGCGAAGCCCAGAATGCTCAGCAGGCTGATAAACATGTTGTACAGCGAAACATACAGGCTGACGGTGGCACGGATATAGTTGGTTTCACCGCCATGAATGATGTTGCTGGTTTCCCACAACATGGCACCGGCAGAGAACAGAATAAACAGTGCGCTAATGGCCAGGTGCAGGGCAGGGATCTGCAAGAACAGGTTGGCGATAACCGCCACCAGCAGCACTACGAAGCCCGCCATCATCATGCCAGACAGGAACGACATGTCTTTACGGGTGGTCAGCACATAGGCCGAGCAGCAGAAGAACACCACTGCGGTACCACCCAGCGCCAACATGATCAGGTCACCCGCGCCAGCGTTCAGGAACGAGCTCAGGATCGGGCCAAGGGCGTAGCCCATAAAGCCAGTGAAGGCGAAGGCTGCCAGAATACCGGCAGGGCTATTGGCCAGCTTATGGGTCAGGAACATCAAACCATAAAAGCCGACCAGCATTAACAGCAGCCCAGGAGCCGGTAAGCCCAGCATGGTGCTGGCGGTTGCGGTCAGTGCGGAAAAGGCCAGCGTTAACGACAGCAGAAAATAGGTGTTACGCAGGACTTTATGCGTGCTTAGCAAAGAGTCGCGCGAGGAGGATGAGACGACAATGCGGTCCATATGATCTCTCTTATCAGGTCATCACAAAATTGATCATGATGATAGTGCAGTGCAAGCCATTGATTAAAGTTTGTTTACCATTCTTTACCCTACGTGACTACTAGGGTATTGCTGCCCCCAGATTGTTGATTTCTTCATCGGTCAGCTTGCAGATGCCGTTTTTTCGTTCGGTTGAACGGTTTCAGGCTTTACAACGGGATCGGCTGTGTTTATAGTTCGCTGCATTACGGAGGGGTGGCCGAGTGGCTGAAGGCAACGGTCTTGAAAACCGTCGACGGGAAACCGTTCCAGAGTTCGAATCTCTGCTCCTCCGCCATATTATGAATGACCCCAAGCTCAAAAGGCTTGGGGTTTTTCGTTTTATGCTATCCAGTAAATATACCATCCGCTCCAGATCGCCCAAAGGTAGGGATAGGACGGTATGCAATTTATTTAGCTATTTGTTCCTCCATCAACAGCTTGTTTCTCTCCGTGACCAATGCAACTTTTCCAACAACAGTAGACATAATGAAGCGGCCTTCCGTTCGCAGCATGAAGAAATAACAACTACGATATGGTATGAGATGAGACCACGTGGTTGCTCATCGGCTCCTGACTCCTTATCCGTCCTGCATACGCAGCCCTCCAAGCGCTGTGAGGGGACGTTCAACGTCTGGCTAGCGTCATATTGATGATATTGTGGGGTAACTTCATGACTAACGGAAAGAAAAACAAAATCGTACCCGATGCCAGTCTTGCAAAAGAAAAGAACCCCAAGCGCATATCAGGCAAACGTGTGCCACAAGGAAAAGGAACGGTAAAAATCCCGGAAAAAAAATATCAGCAAGAGCTCAGGTTGTTACACGAAGAACTTGTCCATTTACAAAGCTGGGTGATTGCCAAGGGGCTGAAAGTTTGCATCGTGTTTGAGGGACGCGATGGGGCTGGCAAGGGCGGTACGATAAAAGCACTGACCGAAAGAGTCAGTCCACGAGTGTTCCGTGTTGTTGCCCTTCCTGCCCCAACCGAACGTGAAAAAACCCAAATGTACCTGCAACGCTACATGCCTTACATGCCTGCAGCAGGAGAGGTCGTTATCTTCGATCGTAGTTGGTATAACCGAGCTGGCGTCGAGCGAGTTATGGGTTTTTGTACGCCAGAGCAGACGCATCAATTTTTGGAGACGGTTCCGATGGTGGAACGATTAATGGTGGAGTCTGGCATAATTCTCATCAAATACTGGCTGGATGTAAGCCCAAAGGAACAAGAGCGTCGACTGCGTGCACGTATTGATGATGGCCGCAAGACATGGAAGCTTTCAGAGATAGATATCCGTTCTTTCGAACTCTGGGACGACTATTCCCGAGCCAGGGACGACATGTTTGCTGCCACAGACAGCCTTTGGGCTCCCTGGTTTGTTGCTAATTCAGAAGACAAAAAACGGGTTCGACTAAATGTTATCCACCATTTTTTGCAGCATATTCCCTACAAGCGGTTGCCAAAAATGAAGATTAAACTGCCTAAACGCGAAATCGGAAAATATCAGTCACCAGACTATCCTTTGAAACATATTCCTGAGATTTATTGAACAAAATGTCATTCTAATTCATGGCAATTTGCGGTTTAAAAACTCATGGCGTTTTTATCCATTGAGCACAAAAGCTGACGGCAAAAACGATGAGCCTGTAAAATCAGAGGGCTGACGGGTAGTGACGGAATAGGGCTGATATAATGGGATTGTTATGAAATGATGCTGGTTATCCTAACCTCAGCAGGCGAACCATTTGACGACTTTCCCACACTTTTTTATGCCCTCTGATCACGTCCTGCAAAAATCCGCGTACACACCAGCCAGACAATAATCGCCCGAAGCACAAAGATCGCTGGTGCGGCTCGCGTCATAAAGTCGCGATGCCGCTTGCCATCATGCTGTTCGCTGAATCGCTGCAATAATAATTCCCCCTTAAAGAACACAATTGGATCCCTCAAGTAATCGTGATTGGCACTCGTTTATAGGGCCGTACACTGTATAACCAAGTGAGGTTGTTTCATTTTTGTGAATGAAAAGTAACAGTCAACCCTCTAGACGCTAACTTTTCCTGGTCATTAACGCTACCGGGTATCAAAGGATGATTTATGTCTTGCGAAAACATCGGCATTTCCCCGGCATTAGCCGCAGGGGAACGGACTCTTGCACCCGTCAAATCACTGACTTTCCTTGAAGGGGTCGCAATGATCGTCGGCACTAATATCGGTGCAGGCGTGCTTTCTATCGCGTACGCTTCCAGTAAAGCAGGTTATTTACCTTTGCTATTCTGGTTGGTACTGGTTGGCTGTGTAACCACCATCTCTATGCTGTATGTCGCTGAATCCACCCTTCGTACCCGAGAACATCTGCAGCTAAGCGGCTTGGCCCAGCGCTATGTCGGCGGTTTTGCTTCATGGGTCATGTTCGCTTCAGTATGTGTCAATAGTATCGGCGCGCTTACCGCTTACATGTCTGGTAGCGGCAAATTATTGCAATCCCTGCTCGGCATTTCGCCTGCGCTCGGCAGCCTGCTGTTTTTTATCCCAGCGGCGTTGGTTCTGTATCTCGGCTTGAAGGCCATTGGTCGTGGCGAAAAGTTTATCAGTATCGGCATGGTTGTCATGTTGAGCGCTCTGGTTATCGCGACGCTATTGAAAGAGACCACCCAGATGCGCAACCTGCTTGACGGTGATTGGCTCTTTATGGTGCCCGTGTTCAGTGTGGTGGTGTTCTGTTTTTCTGCCCAATATATTGTGCCTGAGATGGCACGCGGTTTTGCGAATAAGCCAGAACAACTTCCCAAGGCCATTATTGTCGGGATGGTAACGACTTTTGTGCTGTTGGCAGTGGTGCCGATGTCGGTGATCGCGCTCAGTGGGTTGGGTAATATTTCTGACGTGGCGACGATCTCGTGGGGGCAGGCGCTCGGCCAATGGGCTTTCTTCTCTGCCAATATTTTTGCGCTATGTGCCATGCTGACATCCTACTGGGGGTTGGGCGGCAGCTTCGTGAGTAATATTTTCGATAAGTTCAGGTTGGGGGACGACGAACGGCCGTTGCGACGCTTCGGCGTGTTGATGGTGGTCGTTTTGCCACCGTTCGCGCTGGCCTACAGTGGTCTGGTTTCTTTCGTCAATGCGTTGTATTTCGCCGGTGTATTCAGTGGCGTGATCTTGTCGATCATGCCGATACTGATTTTGCGGGGCGCCCGCAAAAATGGAGACCGGGTACCGCTCTGGCAATGTAACTGGATCACGCATCCGCTGTTGCAGGTGAGTATTGTACTGCTGTATCTGGGAAGTGCGGTCTATGCAATTGCGTCACTGTTTGGTTATTTGCCGGCTGGCTGGTGATTGTTGCAAGGCTGCTGGAGTTGTCTGACGAGTCCTCCGCGCCGATTGATTTCCTGATTTGTTCACCTGGTGGCCATGTAGAATCGGGTGATGTGATCCACGATGTCATCCGATTTATTAGCGCTCCGGTGAATATGATCGGCAGCGGTTGGGTAGGGAGCGCCGCGGTTAATGTGTTCTTATCGGTACCCATTACCCGCTCGCTACGCGGGTTGTGGGCGCTGTTTAATGGCCTACGCATCGAACAACGAGAGGCCAACAGTGGCGGATTGTGACCCGAATCACTGCCCCATGTAACCGGCCCGAGTGTTTTCTTCTCATTCTGTATGTTAACCACATGATAACAAAACGTTATCCGATAGATGGCGGTAAAACACTGTGCTAGGATGATTAATCACCCCCTCTGGCACCCACGCCAACTTGAAAAGGATATGACCATGCCTTTGAATAATAAAAATATTTTTGTAGCTCTCGCCGCCGCTTTATTTGCTGTCAGCAGTTACGCGGCTGCGCCGAAATCCGTGGCGATCCTCTCTATCGTTGACCATCCGGCATTGGATGCCACCCGTGATGGGGTGATTGATGAGCTAAAGGCTGCGGGGTATGACAAGGATAAGGTCAAGGTCCAGTTCCAAAGCGCGCAGGGAAATACGGCCACCGCCGGGCAGATTGCGCGTAAATTTATCGGTGACAAGCCCGATGCGATAGTGGCGATTTCAACGCCTGCGGCGCAGTCCGTAGTGGCGGCTACCAAGACCATACCGGTGGTGTTTACCACGGTAACCGACCCGGTGGCGGCCAAGCTGGTCAGTAGCTGGCAGCCGAGTGGCACCAACGTTACCGGCGTTTCAGACAGCGTCGCCATTGGCCCACAGGTCGATCTGATCTTGCAGGTTAAACCCGGTGCCAAGCGGGTCGGTATGGTCTACAGCCCAGGGGAAGTCAACTCGACGGTGGTGGTCAAAGAGCTGAAAGATGAATTAACCAAACGCGGGATGACGCTGGTTGAGGTTCCTGCCGCACGTACCATCGACGTAGCCCCAGCGGCCAAAAGCCTGGTGGGCAAAGTCGACGTGATTTACACCAATACCGATAATAACGTTATCTCCACCTACGAGTCGCTGGTCGGCATTGCCAATCAGGCTAAAATCCCGTTGATCGCCGGTGACAATAGCGTTGCCAAACGTGGCGCGGCTGCGGCGTTGGGGATGAGTTATTACGATCTGGGCCGCCAGACCGGTAAAATCGTCGTCCGCCTGTTAGAGGGTGAGAAGCCAGGCGCAATAGCTCCTGAGGTAGGCAATAAGCTCAGCCTGAGCGTGAACCCTGCCGCCGCCCAGAAGCAGGGTGTCACTCTGCCAGCGGAACTGGTGCAATCAGCACAAGAAGTCATCAAATAACGATCTGCGTTGAATGATGGTTTACATCGGGTGTAAATGGCCTGCCGCAGGTGGCGGGCCAAGCTGTTTATGAGGTACGCATGTCGTTAATTTCCCTGATGGGCGCTTTGGAGATCGGCCTGATCTTTGCGCTGGTCGCGTTGGGCGTATTGATCTCCTTTCGCTTGCTCAATTTTCCCGATTTGACGGCCGATGGCAGCTTCCCTTTAGGGGGCGCGGTTGCCGCGGTGATGATTGTCAGCGGTTATAATCCCTGGCTGGCGTGTTTGCTGGCGGCTATCGCGGGTGCCGGTGCCGGCTGTTTGACGGCCTGGCTGCACGTGCGGCTCGGTATTTTGCAACTGCTGGCCAGCATTTTGGTGATGATTGCCCTGTATTCCATCAACCTGCGCATTATGGGCGCGCCAAACCTGGCCCTGATCGGCTTACCCAGCGTTTTCACTCCTTTCATCAGTCAGGTTGAGGACAACGCCTGGCTGATCCAGCCGTTATTGCTGTTGTTGGTGGTGGTGGTCGTCAAACTGGCGCTCGACGCGTTCCTGACCTCAGAAGTCGGCCTTGCGCTGCGGGCTACCGGAGCGAATCCGCGGATGGCGCGCGCTCAGGGGATTGCGACCAGTCGGCTGACGGTGATCGGCATGGCGGTGTCCAATGCGCTGATAGCGCTGGCGGGGGCGCTGTACGTACAGACTCAGGGGGGCGCGGATATCTCCATGGGGATCGGCACCATCGTCGTCGGGCTGGCGGCGGTGATCATTGGTGAGACACTGTTGCCTGCCCGTAGCCTGTTCCTGATCACTATGGCAACCCTGTTAGGGGCGTTGCTGTACCGCCTGATGATCGCACTGGCCCTGAATGCAGACTTTATCGGCTTGCAGGCGCAGGATCTGAATCTGATCACCGCGCTACTGGTTACGTTGGCGCTGGTCCTGCCGAAGTTGAAACAAAAATTGAAAAGCAAGCGGGGGAGGCAGCCATCATGATGCGTGCCGAGCAGTTGTTTAAAACCTTTAACCCTGGAACCCCGCTGGAGAACCCGGTATTACGTGGCCTGTCTTTGAACATTGAGGCAGGGCAGTTTGTGACGGTCATTGGCAGTAACGGGGCAGGGAAGTCTACGCTGCTCAATGCGGTCAGCGGTGATATTACCCCCGATCGCGGCCAAGTGTTTATTGATGAACAGGACGTTACCCTGATGCCCGCCTGGCGTCGTGCCGGTATGGTTGCCCGTGTATTCCAGGATCCACTGGCGGGAACCTGTGAGGGGCTGAGCATTGAGGAGAATCTGGCACTGGCTCTGCAGCGCGGTCAAACGCGAGGATTTCAGCGAGCGGTCAAGAGCAAACAGCGGCAGCTGTTCCGAGACAAGTTGGCCACGTTGGAACTGGGGCTGGAGAATCGTTTAGGGGATCACATGGGCCTGCTGTCTGGCGGGCAGCGTCAGGCGGTCAGTTTGTTGATGGCGTCGCTACAGCCTTCTCGTTTGCTCTTGCTGGATGAGCATACCGCCGCGCTCGATCCTAAAACGGCGGCTTTTGTGCTGGCGCTGACCGACCGCATTGTTGCCGAGCAGCAATTGACGGTACTGATGGTGACGCACTCCATGCGCCAGGCTTTGGATCATGGCCATCGAACCGTGATGTTGCACCAGGGGCGGGTGGTGCTGGATGTTGTCGGTGAGCAACGGGCGAACATGCAGGTTACCGATCTGTTGGCGATGTTTGAGAAAACTCGTGGCGAAAAGCTGGATGATGATGGGCTACTGCTGAGCTAAGGGTGTTCACTTTGTTGGGGCGTGGCATTGCTGCGCCCGTTTAGCTGAATAAAACAGCAAAAACAACGGTTTTGGCATAACCTGAGAGCAATTGGTTATTTGCCTGGGTTCCCCGTCCGTGCTGAGATTGTCGCCTGAAAAAAGTCAAACAAGGCGATGACCATGTCTACAGGGAAAACGCTGCTCGCGCTGGCGCTGAGCACACTCTTACCGGCAAGTGCTGCCATGGCTGCGGCCAACGATACGCTGATTTATTGCTCCGAGGCGTCACCGGAGTCGTTCAACCCGCAGATTGCCAGCTCTGGCCCAACGTTCGTTGCCAGCTCGCAGGTGCTGTATAACCGTTTAATCAATTTCGATCCGGTTAACAACACGCCAACGCCGTCATTGGCAACCGAATGGAAAATTTCCCCAGACGGCAAAACCTACACCTTTACCCTGCGCCAAGGGGTGAAATTCAACAGCAACAAAAACTTCAAGCCGACCCGCGATTTTAACGCCGATGACGTGGTGTTCTCGGTGTTACGCCAGAAAGACGCCAATCACCCATACCACAAAGTATCGCAGGGTAATTACGAATATTTCCACGACGTAGGTCTGGATACGCTGATTAAGGAAGTGAAAAAGCTGGACGATTATCACGTTCAGTTTGTTCTGAGCGAGCCGAACGCCGCGTTTCTGGCCGACTGGGGGATGGACTTTGCGTCGATCCTTTCTGCCGAATACGCCGATGCGATGCTGAAAAAAGGCACGCCAGAATACGTGGATACCTGGCCAATCGGCACCGGCCCTTACGTCTTGCAGCAGTATAAAGTCGATTCACTGATCCGCTATGCCGCCAACCCTAATTACTGGGATGGTGAGGTGCCGACCAAGCATCTGATCTTCTCCATAACGCCGAACGTACAGACGCGCCTGGCGAAACTCCAGACCAACGAGTGCCAGATTATCCCCGCGCCGGCTCCGGTACAGTTTGATGAAATCAATAAAAACAAAGACCTGACCCTACATAAGGTGGATGCACTGAACGTCGGTTACCTGGCGTTTAACACCGAGAAAAAACCGCTAGATAACGTGTTGGTACGCCAAGCCCTAAACTACGCGACTGACAAAAAGGCGATAGTTAACGCGGTATTTTTAGGTTCTGCCACGGTGGCGAAATCGCCGTTGCCGCCAAATATGCTGGGCTTTGATAAAGACCTGCAGGATTACGGCTACGATCCGCAAAAAGCCAAGGCGTTGCTGAAACAGGCCGGGCTGGAAAAAGGCTTTGAGATCACGCTGTGGTCAATGCCGGTGCAGCGCCCGTATAACCCGAACTCCAAGCGTATTGCGGAAATGCTGCAAAGCGACTGGGAAAAGGTTGGCGTGAAGGCGAAAATCGTCTCTTACGAGTGGGGAGAGTATCTCGCCGGTATGCGTAAGGGCGAGCATGACACCGCACTGTTTGGCTGGATGTCTGATAATGGCGATCCGGATAACTTTGCCGAGGTGCTGCTGGGTTGCAACAGCATCAAAACCGGCTCGAATGCCGCGCGCTGGTGCGATAAAACCTATGATGGTCTGGTACAGCAGGCCAGGTTGACTAGCGTCCCTGCCGAACGAGCAAAACTCTACGGTCAGGCGCAGGAAATCTTCTACCAGCAGGCTCCGTGGATTGCGTTGGCCAATGGCAAAACCTTCTATGCCACGCGCAGCAACGTCAGTGGCTATAGCGTCAGCTTGATGGGCAGTGATTTTTCCAAAGCCAAACTGAATTAACTCAAGACAAGCCGTATCTTCTTCCGGGATTTAACAGCGTATTTAACATCCTCCTGTTAAATCTTGGGAGAAGAAGGAAGCACCAATTTTGGCCTGCAACATCGGCGCTTCTCCGGCATTGGATTAGGCCTTGCGTAGCGGTATCATCCGTACACATTTGCTTTTGAGGGCTCCATTCGCGAGCTCACATAAACCTGCAAGAGAAATCCCCGGATACATCTTGCCAGGAATATTGGCGGTTACGAACAGGTCCGCAGCCCATATTGTTGCCTTGAGTAACTTATCGATATTTTGTCTGGCGAGAGAGCATTTTCCTTTTCTGCGCAATCAATCACAACCCATTTAAATAATCCAGTAATGTACGTTTAACATATTGCTTATTCACATTTTTCTAATAATCGGGAAGCGAATGTCAATGCCATTTAGGATTGTTCAAAGGCATTGAGATGATATATAAAAACAATGAATGATTATTTGTGAGTTATTTTCTTGTTCAATTGATTGTTGAAAAATCCCGTATTATATATACGGTGGATTTATCACTAGTACGCAATATTTAAGCTATAAATTATGCTTTAATATCAATTGATTGCGGTGAGTTCTGGCAATGTGATGTGCTGGTGGATGACGCGCGTGGATGACGCTCATAGTCAATTGAAATTTAATTTGACATGGAAAATATTCAGGCGTATAGATCGTTAATGTTTTGTTATGCATTAAATTAATTTTATTATTTATTTGTAAAATAACAAAGACAAGGACGTACCAATGACCTACGCAACCAGCACTGGCATACCCTTATCGCCTTATCAACGAGATATCTGGAATAGCGCCATGCCGTTCCCGGATATTGATCAATATACAATATTCAGTTACATCCAATTCAGCAGCAATATTGATGAGGGCACCTTGGAAGCCGCAATGATTTGTGCCGCTCAGCGATCTGACGTTTTTAGATTGCGGTTGAATGAAGAAGACGGCACCCCTTACCAATGGGTCAGCGAAGAGTTTGAATTTCCGATCGATCGAGTGGATCTTACCCATCACGTTGATTCTATTGCTGCAGTTGAGTCCTGGTTGCAAAATGCCTTCCGTTTCAGCTATCCACTCAATGGCGGTAGCCTGGTTGACTTTGCGCTCCTGCGAACGGCTGAATCAGTGTATCTATACGTTCGCACGCACCATATCGTTTGCGATGCTTGGGGTTTGCAAATCTTTATGAATCAGGTCCGAACGGAATACCTGCGGATGATGGGGGAACCGTTGCCGGAGCCGGTCGTACCCTCATTTCTGCACGTTGCCGAAGCGGATCCTTATTTAGGGTCAGCACAATATCGTGCGGATCGGCGGTATTTTCTTGAAAGGTTGGCTGGTGTTGAACCGGCACGATTCAATCGTAGACTTCCCAGAGGCTCTCGTCGTACTGCTCGCCACTCATTTACGCTGCAACGGTCAGTGCTTGTTTCACTCAGAGATCGCGGTGAATCACCGTTTCTTTTTCTGTCCGCCGCTGTTGCCCTCTATTTAGCGCTGATACATCAAACAGACGAGGTGGTCATTGGCGTTCCCGTGCTCAACAGGGCCGATCGTATTACCAAGCAAACGGTCGGCCATTTTGCCAACACGCTACCGCTGCGAATTGAAACGACACCTGACCAGACTGTTGGCGAGTTCCTGTTAAAGTTACGTGATGGTACGCGCGCATTACTCCGCCACCAAAGAATACCTCTGGGCGAGTTGGGGCAAAATTTGGCGCAGTTGTTCGACACAACAATCTCCTATATGCGCTGGCCCACGCCAACACCGATCCCTGGCGTCACCAGCAGAATGGTGGCGCAAACACACGCGCACGATCAGGACGCGCTGGCTATTTGGGTATCGGAGTTTGGCAATGACGATGATGCGCTGGTGGACTTTGAATACGCTTGTGATGTTTTTGATGTTGATTTCCCGATAGAGTCCGCAGCACAGCAGATCAACACGCTTTTTCTTGCCCTCCTTGAAGAGGGGGAGAACGACAAACGTATCGTCGATCTCGATCCCTTGTCCCCATCCGACTATAAGGCTCTCATTCACGGGCGTAACGCTACCGCAAGGCCATTCCCCAGCCAGGCGACATTGCCTGGGCTGTTTGTTGAGCAAGTCAGCCGAACGCCCGATCAAGTCGCCATTATTGAGCCAGATGGTACCACTCTGAGTTTCAACGAATTGGCGATTAAGGTTAACAGGGTCGCCTCCGCCCTCCGAGCTGAAGGGGTATTGCCAGATGACCGGGTGGCCATTTTGCTCGAGCGTGGTAAACACCTGTTGCCCGCTATTCTCGGCGTGCAATTGGCGGGTGGAGCTTACGTTCCTATCGATCCCAACTACCCACAGGAATGGATACGGCTGCTACTGGAGGATTGTGGGGCCAAAGTCATCCTGGCCGCGAAAGCGATATCTGAATTAGCCAAAAGCGCGACTCATTGTACTGTCATGCTGATGGACGAACTGCCGCCACCCGGCAGTGAGCCATTATCGCCAGTTGTCAGACCCACTGACCTCGCTTATCTGATCTATACCTCTGGATCGACCGGCATACCCAAGGGGGTTATGGTAGAACATCGTGCGGTGGTGAATCGGTTGTGGTGGATGCAGCGTCGTTACCCTATTGACCAGCGAGATGTACTGCTGCAAAAGACCCCAGTGTCTTTTGACGTATCAGTTTGGGAGCTGTTCTGGTGGGGCTTCACGGGGGCCAGGTTGTCGCTACTTCCGCCGGGTGCGGAGAAGGACCCTCGTGAAGTGCTGCGAGCCGTCGAGAGGGATGCGGTCACTGTTATCCATTTTGTTCCTTCAATGTTATCACCGCTGCTGGATCTGCTTGAAAGCGACTTGAGCTTACGTGATTCGGCCACATCTCTCCGGCTGGTATTCTGCAGTGGTGAAGCGCTTGCTCCAGCGCAGGTGACCCGGTTCCAGAGCATTTTCAGCAATACCGTACGGTTGGTGAACCTGTACGGTCCCACCGAAGCGACCGTTGACGTATCAGATTTTGCGTGCCCGCACGGCATTCAGTCGCGGATACCTATCGGCAAGCCTATCGATAATATTCAGCTGTATGTGCTCGGTAAAGGGCTAAGGCCGCAACCTGCCGGCGCGGCAGGTGAGTTATATATCGGTGGTGTCGGCTTAGCTCGTGGCTATCTGAATCGTCCCGACCTGACCAACGAGCGTTTTGTTCCCAATCCGTTTATTGCTGGCAGCCGTCTCTATCGCACCGGCGATTTAGCCCGTTGGCTCGCTGACGGGACATTGGAGTATCTGGGGCGCATTGATGATCAAGTCAAAATCCGTGGCAATCGAGTGGAACCGAATGAAGTGCGTGACTCGCTCGCGGTTCTGCCGGGAGTACGAGATGCGGTAGTTGTCGCTTGTACTTCTGCACTGCGTGGAACTTATCTGGTGGGTTACTACATCAGTGATACCGATCTTGATGTTGGCACATTAAGGGCCGGGTTAGCCGCGCGGCTCCCAGACTTCATGATCCCGGCTTTCTTCATCCAGCTTGATCGGCTCCCCCTGACACCGAATGGTAAGCTGGACCGTAAGCGTTTGCCGTTACCAGAGGTTGCGATGGTGGCCGTCGCACCACGTACGGTAACAGAAGAGGTGCTGACCTCCGTCTGGGCAGAGGTTTTAGGGGTAACCCGCGTTGGTATCTTTGATGACTTTTTTACCTTGGGTGGGGATTCGATCCTCATGTTACGAGTCCGTGCTGGCGCACAAAGACGTGGTTTGAGTTTCGCGTTGGCCGATCTGATGCGTAACCCGACAGTCGCCGGGCTGGCCGAACACGTAGTGCAGGCGGCGTCGGAACAGGATATCGAGCCGTTCGAACTGATAGCAGAAGTTGATAAACCAAGGCTATCAGGTCTTGAGGATGCCTTCCCAATCGGCATGCTGAGCCTCGGCTTGTTATTTCATACCCGTCAGAGTGCCGAGTCATCGATCTATCGCGATGTCTTCCGCTATCGCTTCAATCTGGTTTGGGATGAGTCCGCTTTTCGCCGGGCCATTGCAATCGTCGTCGCACGTTTCCCGGCGCTGCGATCTGCCTTTGACCTGGTCAACTGCTCTGAACCCCTACAGATGATACATACCGCTGTAGACGGCGGGGTGCAGATTGTTGACCTGAGAGGGCACGCTGACCCTGAATCGATTATCGGTGAGCATATTGAACGGCGGCGCTTTCATCACTACGCCGTGGAGCAACCCCCGCTTTACCTGTTCGCGGCCTTTGTCTGTGAATCGGAGTTGAATCTGGTATTCAGTTTCCATCACGCCATTCTGGATGGATGGAGCGTAGGCAATCTCATCGTGGCACTCATTGCGGCTTATCGTGGAGAAAGCGAAACCTTAAGCGTACCGTCGCTGGCTAATTACGTCCGTGAAGAACGTCGTGTACTTGCTTCCCCGGCGGCCGCTCGATATTGGGCTGAACTGCTTGAAGGCACCACGATGACCAATCTTGATGGGTTTAACGCTCATGAACCCTCATATGAACATGGCGCAATGAGCCCTTTGTTAAAACTGCCGGCCGATTTGCTCACCCAGGTTAAAGCCATCGCGGCTGAGCGTTCTATGCCGCTGAAGTCAGTACTACTGGCGGCACATTGTCTGGCATTGCATCTGTTTTCCCAATCAGACACGGTGGTGACGGGCGTGGTGACGCATGGCCGCCCGGATCTGACCAATGCCGATCGGATGGTGGGGTTATTCCTCAACACCGTTCCGGTCCGCTCCGAGGTGAAAGAGCGAACCTGGATTGAGGTGGCCAGTGACCTATTCCGGCAGGAAAGAGATGGGCACCTTTATCGGCGCTATCCTCTCAGCGCTATCCAACGGGCTCGCGGTGACTCACTCCATACGGCGTTCAACTATGTGAATCTCCATGTCCTTGAACCGCTTAAAGAGCTTAATGACCTGCAGGTATGGGAGGAGACAAATTTCTCACTCTTCATCAACGTCATCGCGACTCCGATCGGGGAGGGGATGTTCCTGCGCATAGATACCGATGGGCGGGCAATCACGCGGGCACAAGCCAAACTTATCGGTAGCACCTTCATTAATATCCTACAGCGGATTGTGGATCACCCTGATGAGGTTGTGGACTTTGCATTTCTCGCTCCGCGGAGCCGTGTCGTGCACCAGCCGGAGCCGTTGCTTGATGTCGTTACCCTGTTTAAACGCCAGATTGAAGCAACGCCAGCCAATATGGCCGTTGCCTATAACGATCAAGGTTGGAGTTACCAAGAGCTGGATAGCGTCGCTCAATTCGTAGCAACCCGATTAGCTGGCACAGGAGCCAGGCGTGGGGATGTTATCGGTGTCGCATTAAACCGGTCACCGGAGATGATCGCCACCATCTGGGGAATTTTACGGGCCGGATTGGTCTGCGTTCCATTGGATGTTAGCTATCCTGCGCATCGCCTGGCCCTTATCCTTGAAGCGGCGCAACCCTACAGAGTGGTTGCACACCCTGAGCATGCGCATATTGCCCCTGGTAACCTGGTCATATTAGTTGAGGAGGCCACTGCCGAAATTGAGCCCATGAACTTCCCTGCACCGGATCTGGATGACTTGGCATTGCTGCTGTTTACCTCTGGTTCAACCGGTCGCCCCAAAGGGGTAGAGCTGCCGCACAGGATGTGGGCTAATTATACCCAATGGCAGTTGCGTGTCCCGAGTGGCGCCGTGGGGGCCAGCACTTTGCAGTTCGCCCCGCTGAGTTTTGATATGGCCTTCCAGGAGATCTTCTCTACCTTGTGTGGTGGGGGGGAACTACGTTTGGTTTCTAATCAACAGCGGCTGGATCCTTCCGCATTATTGCAACTGCTGGATCGGTATCGCGTTCAGCGTGTACTGCTGCCGTTTGTGGCTTTGCAACAGCTTGCGGAAGCCTCCAATGCGCTGGGTATGCGCCCACGCGCATTGCGTGTCGTTATCTCCTCAGGTGAGCAGTTACGGATCACGGAGGAGATCCGTTCTTTCTGCGCTGCCATGCCGGATCTGATCCTGGAGAATCAATATGGACCTACGGAAACCCATCAGGTCACTTACCATACGTTGAGGGGGGATCCGGCACAATTCCCTAATTTGCCACCGATCGGGCACCCTATCGATGGGGTTGAAATACAAGTGCTTGACCACCGGATGCACCCCGTGGCGGTGGGGGTGACCGGTGAGATTTACGCAGGTGGAGACTGCTTGGCTCTTGGTTATCGTGGTGCTCCTGAACTGACGGAAGAACGCTTTGTTCCGCACCCGTGGCGTGATGGTTCAAGGCTTTATCGCACTGGCGATCTTGGTCGCGTACTGGCTAACGGTGATGTGATTTGGCTTGGCAGGGCAGATTCACAGGTCAAAGTGCGTGGTTTCCGGATTGAACCCGCAGAGGTGGAGCTGGCTATCATGCGTCAAGCCGAAAGTCTGCCTGGCATTCGTGGCGCAGCTGTCATAGCTAGAAATCGTAACGATACCGATGCATTTCTCGCCGCATTTCTTATAGGCGATCGGGATTGCGTCGATATCGGCGAGGTGAAAAAAGCGCTGCGCAATGAATTGCCGGACTATATGGTTCCCTCATACTTCGTCTGGGTTGATGAGTTCTCGTTAACCCCCAGCGGCAAGCGTGATGACGCCGCGCTCCGAGTCATTCCACTGGTGCATGAAACCGACATCGAGCAGGTAGCGCCGCGTGATGATTATGAGCGAGCGCTGGTCGAGTTGCTGAGCGAGCTCCTCAATGTGCCTATTACAGGGGTCCACGATAACTTTTTTGAAATGGGTGGCACCTCTCTCACCGCGATGCGGCTAATGCTTACGCTTGAGAAACGCTACGGTGTGGATATTCCTATCGCAGCGTTAATCGAGAAACCCACCGTTGAAGGGCTTGCAGAACGATTACGAGCGCGTTCTGCGGTTCTGGAGTTTGATCCGTTGGTCCCTATACGCACTACGGGTAATCGACCGCCGCTGTTTCTGGTACATCCACTAGGGGGACATGTTCTTTGCTATCTGTCGCTGGCGAAGGCGATGCCAGCAGATCAGCCGGTTTATGCGTTGCAGGCGGCAGGAAGTGGCCAAGGAAGCACGCCGCTGCTTAGCATAGAAGCTATGGCTAGCGAGTATCTCGCAGCGATCCGGCGTGTGCAGCCAGAAGGCCCCTATTATCTTGGGGGGTGGTCACTAGGCGGTTTTGTTGCCTTCGAGATGGCACGGCAGCTGATCGCCACCGATCCTGGGGCGGTCGCGCAGTTGATTGTACTGGACTCTATTGCGATGAAGCGAGATAGCCTGGCTGGAGCCACTGATGATGCGTTGCTGCAGTTCTTCTATTGGGAATTAGTCTGGTTCGAGCGCAGTGAGGAAGAGGTTGAGCCTCTTCCTCACGGATTGACCCTTGATGAGAAACTGGGCCATATCGTAGAACGGGCTATTAGTACTGGCGTGCTGGCAAGTGGCACTCCGCGTGCGGCCGTGCGGCGGTTGTACGAGTTGTTCAGGGCGAACTGGCAGGCACTGATCGGATACCGCCCAGAGTTGACGGACATGAGCTTTACGCTGTTACGTGCTACTGGCGATCTGCCGGCCTCCCTTCAGCCGATGCATGACGCCGTGGGGACGCTTTACGGCGATCCGCATAACGGCTGGCAGCACTGGACCAAAGGTAAACTTAACGTGGTCAATGTTCCTGGCGATCACCTTCTATTAATGAAAGAACCCTATGTCACCGAGGTTGCCAAGGCAATCACCGCAGTGCTCAACGCATCGACTCAACATCAACGGGATACTTCACTATGACGAAAAAGAGAACCAAGGTTGTCATTGCGGGGGCTGGGATTGGTGGTTTGGCGGCGGCGGCCTGTTTGAAAAAATCCGGGTGTGACGTTGAGATTTTTGAGCGAGCCAGTGAGCTACGTTCCGTAGGTTCCGGTTTGTCACTGATGGCCAATGCACTCACGGCCCTGGCCGATGTAGGGGTTAAGCCAGACTTCAAGGATGCCCGGGTATTCGAGTCATTAAAATTTCTCACTAGCGATGGGCGGCCAATCAGGGATATTGATTTTGGCGTGCTGACTCACCGGATCGGGCAGCCAAACCTGGCGATCCATCGTGCAACCCTGCAGCAGGCGTTACTTGAACAGGTCGTAGACTGCAAGATTGAGTTAGGGGTGACTGCTACAGGCTATTTCCATGACGGTAACGGTGTCATTGTCAATTTCAATGACGGGCGCAAGCTACGGGCCGACGTATTAATAGGTGCGGATGGTTTTAATTCCAATATCCGGGCGAGCATGGTCGGTCTGGAACGGCCTACCGATTGGCATTACATCATTTGGCGCGCCACGTTGGCCTTTCATCATCCTAAAGTAACCCCAGGTTATGTCGCGCATTACTGGGGGCGGGGGCAACGCTTTGGCCTTGCCGATATTGGCGGTGGCAATGTCTATTGGTGGGGAACCATGAACATGTCTCCTGAGCAGGCTCGTGATTGGCATGCTGGAAAAGCGGGGATCCAGCAGTTGTATTCAGGATGGGCTGAAGAAGTACAACAGGTGATAGCGGCTACACCAGAGGAGGGCATTTCCAGCATTCCGGCTCAAGACAGATCGTTTCTTGAACGTTGGGGTGATGGGCCGGTGACTCTGCTCGGTGATGCTGCGCACCCGATGCTGACCAGCCTTGGTCAAGGGGCAGGCCTCGCCATAGAGGATGCGGCGGTGCTGGCGCATTGCCTGGCGACAATAGACGATCCCAGAACTGCCTTGCGTACTTACGAAAATCGGCGTCGCGAGCGTAGCCGAATAATGGTTGAGGGATCGCGGGCGCTTAGTCGTATTGAGCAGTTGGAGCACCCGCTGAGCACGTTTGCGCGTGGTCTCTACTTCCGATTTGTCCCCGAACGCACGTTAGCCCGGCAAAATGAAATGGCATTGACCTTTCCTGGAGTTGAATAACGATGACAGAGATAAACCGCCCATTATCTGCCGTAGAACGTTGGTACTGGCTCTGTGACCAATTTTCGACATTGAATGTGATCTCTCGGGTGCGCGTGCGTGGTGAACTACGATTCGCGGCGCTACGCCGTGGGCTAAACAAGTTACAGGCCAGGCACCCGTTGCTGAGAGCGCGAATTGAACATGATGATGGCCTTAATCCGCGATGGGTACCTTGCGCTCGCCCCATCCCATTACGAAAGCAATATCTTGTTCAGAATGAACAATGGGCTCACGAGGTAAATGAGCGTGAACTGGTAGAACGCATTGATCCAGACGTTGGGCCTTTGATCCGTACTGTGGTACTTGGTGGCGAAAAAGGAATATATGACCTGCTGGTGGTGGTGCCACATATTATCGCCGATGGCACCACGGTGCTAACGCTGGCTGAGCAGTGGTTAACGCTGGCGAATGACCCTGAACCGTCTCAGTGGCAAGCCCAGGTACGGGCACCAGCAGAAGAACTCCGGCCAGCGTGGTACTGCGGTGAACAGGGAGCGGCTCGGCTCGCCGAGCAGACTGCGCAAGATGCGGAACTGATGGCCAGATACCAACCAGGCCGCATTGAGCCGAGTGTTGTGGTTTCACTTGAAAAACGGCGCACCCGCTTGTTGCACAGAGAACTTGACAGCAGCCAGCTCAATGCGGTGGTTCAGGCATCCCGTAAGCATGGCACCACGGTACATGGTGCGTTGACGGCAGCTCTGGTGATGGCGGCGGCGCTTGATGCTGAGCACCGGCCAACCCACATGGCCGTCGGGTCACCGATCGATTTTCGTAGCGAACTGGTGCCAGCTGTAGGCCCCGATGAAGTGGGCACCTATGTGGCGACGGTTCTATCGGTGGTGAATACTTCGTTGCCATTTTGGGCCATCGCTCGTGCCATTACCTCCGATCTGACTCAACGCAAAAAGCTGGGGCACCACTTCAATCTGGTGACGCTGGTTGTTGATGCAGCGCCGCACTCGATGGCGGATGCCCGGCCATTCATGGAGTTCATGGCGTCAGAGGGGCCAATCAATCTGTGCTCATCCAATGTTGGGCGCTACGGTTTCCCCGAGCGGGTCGGTGACTGGGAAGTTTCAGGTGCGCAGTTCCTTACCGGTATCTCCGTGAATGGTTATTTCGTTGCCACCATAAACTCTAGCCACGGCAAGCTGTTTTGGAATTTCACCTACATTGATAACGCTGTGCCAACCAGCCGAGCAACACGGATGGCCGATAGCTGTATTCGTGTGTTGCTATCGGCACTAAACGAACCAGCACCGATTCACTCATGAGGAGTAACGACATCGTGTTCACCAACAAATCTTTACCACCGCAAGGTAAGTATGTGTTGATCACCGGGGCGTCCTCTGGGCTGGGGCGAGAGACCGCGTTATATCTGGCCGAACGGGGATTTCAGGTGATTGGTAGCGTACGAAGACAGGAGGACGGTGAAAAACTGTCGGCTGACTGTAGGGTTGGCCGGATCGTTCCGCTGATCATCGACGTGACAGACGATCGCTCGATCACTGCCGCTGCTGCGCAAGTGTCGACAACCGTCGGAGAGCGGGGGCTCTGGGGGCTGGTTAATAATGCGGGGATTTGTATTTCCGCCCCTCTGGAGTGTGTATCGAGCGAGCTGCTTCGCCATCAATTGGAGGTCAACCTGATTGGCCAGCTTGCCGTGACGCGCGCCATGCTTCCGCTATTGCGCCGGAGCAACGCGGCCCGGTTGGTTAATGTGACATCCGGGCTGGGCACCGTCGCCATTCCCTATCTTGGCGCCTACTCAGCCGCTCAGTTTGCCAAAGAGGGCTTAAGCGATGCGCTTCGCCGCGAACTGGCCCCTATGGGGATCAAGGTTTCGGTAGTGAGCCCTGGTGCGATCTGGACCCCGATCTGGAGCAAGATCGCGGCAGAAGGAGAAAAGGCTATTTCGCTTGCTGCCGACGATGTTGCCGAGCTTTATCGGGGGACCTACCTTAACTTCCTCCAGGCTAATGAACAGGGAGCACGCAATAGCCGAACGACCCCGGTTGAGGTTGCCTCTGCGATCTATTCAGCAATCACCAGCGCCAAACCGAAAACGCGTTACCGAGTGGGGGCTGACATTCGGCGTGGCGCAATACTTGCACGTTGGTTGCCTGACGCTGTTCTTGACCGGATGTTCAGGCCGATCGTTACATCTGTTTCAGTTGGCAAGGAGGAGCAACATGTCTGACCGTAAACTCAGGTTGGGGGAGGAGTTGATCTCGCCGTTACATTCGCTGTATGACGGCCTTCAGATTAGCGGCTCGCCGCGGCCTGCTCATTTGGCGTCAAGCCATCCAGTGTGGGTAGTAACCCGGTATCGTGATGCCAAGAAGGTGTTATCACATCCAGGGGTGCGTCGGGACGCGAGACAAGCCGCTGAACTTTATACTCGCCGGACCGGTAATACATGTCAGGAGATCGGCTCGTCTCTCAGCCAACATATGCTGAATGCCGATCCGCCAGATCACACTCGCTTGCGAGACCTGGTCAGCCACGCGTTCACTGCCAGGCAGGTTGGAAAGTTACAACCCTATATTGAACGCGTCACCGAGGAACTTTTAGATACTGTCGCCACACGGGAACAGGTGGATTTGATGGCTGACTTTGCCGTTCCGCTGACTATCGCCGTGATATTCGAGTTACTGGGGGTTCCTGATGCCGACCGCGAGCATGCCCGCTTATCCTGGGAACGCCAGTCGCAGTTATTGTCACCAACGGATGCCAATATGCTGGCCGATGAGCAAGCCGACTACATCAGAACTCTGATAGCGGCCAAAAGATCTCAGCCTGCTGATGATGTGCTTACCGGGCTCGTTCAGGCGGCAGATGAGACGGGGCAACTGAGTGAGTCTCAGCTGGTTGCGATGGCACATCTGCTGATGATGAGTGGCTTTGAGACGACGATGAACATGATTGGCAACGCGATGGTCACTTTGCTCAGCAACCCGGAACAGCTTGCCTTGCTGCGCACCAGGCCGGAGTTGTTGCCCAGCGCGCTTGAGGAACTGGTACGTTTCGCGAGTCCGGTTCGTGCATCGATGTTGCGATTCACCGTCGAAGACGTGGAGTTGGATGAGGTCACGATCCCAGCTGGCGAATATGTGCTGGTGTCCAATCTCACGGCGAACCATGACGCTGAGCGGTTTGACGATCCTGATCGTCTTGATCTGACGCGTAACGCCAGTGGTCACCTCGGTTATGGCTATGGGATCCATCAATGCGTAGGAGCATCGCTGGCGCGCCTTGAAAGCCGCATCGCCATCGGTCGGTTACTCAGCCGTTTCCCGAAGCTCGCGCTTGCTGTACCTCATGGCGAATTACAGTGGCTTCCCATCACATTCCTGCGAGCCTTAATCCGTGTGCCAGTGTTGCCAGATGGTACGGCGCCGATAAGCGCCAACCACTCTTGTTAAAAGGAATTAAAAATGAATGCCAAGAATATTCTCGTTCAAAGTTTAACGCTGCTACAAAACGGCGATGCCCGGGGATGGTGTGATTTGTTTCACCCGAACGGAGTGCTGGAGTTTCCTTATGCGCCGCCAGGATGGAAAACCCGTTTCGAGGGGCGTGATGCTATTTGGCAACACATGCAGAAATTTCCCGAGCACCTCACGGTCAGATTTTCTGAGGTAAATTTCTACGAAACGGCGGATCCCGATCTGGCAATAGGGGAGTTTCATGGCGCGGGTCGCGCCACCGTGTCTGGGGGGAAGCTTGAGCAAGACTATCTCTCTCTACTGTGGACAAAAGACGGGCAGATCATGCGATACCGCGATTTCTGGGATCCTCTGCGCCATCTTGAAGCGCTTGGCGGTGTTGAAGCCGCAGCCAAAATAGTCCAGGAGGGGTGAAAAATGACACGTGCTGCCATTCTTTCTGGTTTGGGCTCTTACCTGCCAGAGCAGATAGTCACCAATGCCATACTCGCCGAAGAACTGGATACCTCGGATGCCTGGATCGTGAGTCGTACTGGTGTTCAGACACGCCACGTCGTTGGCAAGGGTTTCACCACGGGAGATTTGGCCGTTGAGGCTGCTGCTCGGGCGTTATCCTCGGCAGGAGTGACGCATGTGGATGCCGTGGTACTGGCAACCACGACCTCAGACTTCTCTTGCCCGGCAACTGCGCCGCTAGTCGCCGCCAGGTTGGGTATGACAGGAACAGTCGCATTTGACGTGTCTGCTGCATGTTCCGGTTTCGTCTATGGTCTTGCTGTTGTCAGCGCCTTGATCACTGCTGGCATAGTTGAGAGTGCGTTACTCATTGGTGCAGATACTTTCACTCAGACTTTGGATCCGCACGATCGCACGACCAGAGCGCTGTTTGGTGATGGTGCCGGAGCCATCGTACTGCGTGCGGGCGATCTCACTGAAGATGGCGCTTTACTGGCCTTTGATCTCGGTAGTGATGGTAACCAGACTGATTTGCTGATGACTCCTGCTATTTCCCGTGCAGAGAGGGAGAGGGGGCAGGCATCCAATTACTTCCAGATGAATGGCAAGGCCGTGTTCAACCAGGCGGTAATCCACATGACCGAGTCGGTTCAGCGATTACTGGGCAGCGTCGGTTGGCTGGTCGCCGATGTTGACCACCTCGTCCCACATCAGGCAAACACCCGTATTCTGGCTGCTGTCGCCGACCAGCTTGATGTGGCGTTTAGTCGGGTAGTGACCAATATCGCAAATGTGGGTAATACCGTTGCAGCATCAATTCCACTGGCGCTGGATCACGCAGCACAGCAGAGGGTTCTGCAAGCGGGGGACCATATTGTCATCACCGGATTTGGTGCCGGACTCACTTGGGGGTCGGTTGCCTTGCGCTGGCCAAATATTACTGTGCCATCAAACTGAAGAGAGAAAAATTATGTCTGATGATATCGAAGATCGCCTGCTCACCATCGTCAGTGCCCTCGGTGGGATAGACAAGGAAAAGATTGCGCCTGAAACCAAGCTTGAAACGCTTGATTTCGATTCATTGGTGCTTATTGAACTGTCTCTGAAGCTGCGCAAGGAGTTCGGTGTGATAGAGGTTGGTGAAGAGCTCGATTTGCTTGAGACGGTTGATGATCTTTTTCAGTTAGTTAAAGAACGCCAAACGGTATAAATCATGCTGAACACCTCGTCCGCGAAATACTCATTTATTTCAGAACCTATTTATTGGACAGGTTTGCGCTAACACGCCCGTAGCTTCGGGGCCAAGGTTGATGAGGTTCCTATCAGCGTGATGCTTGGGCGAGAGAAAGCCACGGATCACTTTCAAGCAATCACGACTAAAGCTGATAATTATAGGGAGAATATAATGAGTCGGAATTGGGATGTCACGATTGAGGAACAAAATAAGCCTGCTTTCTACGAACAGGACTTTGGAGCGACAACCATAATGACCTTGGCCAATTTCCCGGACGAGGTATTGCCATTATTGCAGATGGAGAGCCTGATCACCTACGAAGCCATGATCTATTTCCGCTGTGAACTGTTAGTGGAATTAGGCTGTTATGATGGTCGCGCACTGGAAATTGCGCGGCTGCTTAACACTCGCTATCTGGGGATCGATCTCAACCCACGGGCGATCCAACTATTGCGAATACGGATCGAGCGCGAAGGTATGACGGATCGCGCGGATACTATCATTGGCGACGTGCTTGCGCATACTACTCGAGGTCAGACGTTAATTGACTCACGGACACTATGTCTGCTGCCGTTCAATTTATTGGGTAATTTCCGCGATCCCACACCATTGCTAAAACAGTTGGCAATGCTGAATGTGACGGCAGTGATATGTGTGTTTAGCAATAGTTCTGAGGCAACCCGTGTGCGGCAGGACTATTATCTCAGATGTGGCGTGCAGCAATTGGAACGCCATCCACTGGAAGATGGGATGGTCTTTACGGGAGCAGAGGGATTCTATTCGCGCTCCTACACCAGAGAGTCTTTTCATGCTCTGCTTGCGCAATGCGGTTTGACGATCGTTCGGGCGAGCGAGAGCCTGTTAGCTTACTGTGCGACGGTGAAGCTCGATACCAAATATAGTGAGGTGGGTTGTGAATAAGTGCCATGAAGTATCTTTCGCCGTATCTGCAGGTGTTCGGCACATACCCTTATGCATCGCGATATATCTCATATTTTCTATTACTGAACTAAGGGAGGGTTAATTACCATGCCTTTTATAGTTTATCTGCTCGGTGCGGGCATTTTCGCGCTCACGACCAGCGAATATATGGTTTCAGGATTAATGCCTGAATTATCGGCGGAGTTTAACGTGTCATTTCCGGCCATTGGCTATCTGGTGACGATCTATGCTGGCACGATGGCTATTGGTGGACCACTGCTGACGGTGGGTCTACTCAAAGTCTCCCGGAAAAATGCGTTGCTCGGGTTAATTGCCTTGTTCATCGTTGGCCAAGTCATTGGTTCTATGGCACAAGGTTATAACATCATGGTTGTTGCACGGGTCATCACCGGTATTGCCGCTGCGGCGTTCTTCGGTGTGGCACTGACAACCTGCGCTGAACTTGTTGACCAGAAGCTGTTTGCCCGGGCGGCGTCAGTAGTCCTCGGCGGTTTAATGGTGGGGACCGTGTTCGGTCTGCCAGGCGCGACTTTGCTGGGGGAATGGTTCGGTTGGCGCGTGAGCTTCATGGCCGTGGCCGTCATTGCCTTACTGGTTGGGCTGCTGGTCATGAAGGTGATGCCAGCGATGCCAGCGCCATCAGGTACGTCATCGCTGAGATCGGAATTGGCCGCGTTCAAAAGCGGTAAACTGTGGGGGATCTACGCAACCAGCCTGCTGCTTATTGGCGCGACTTTCGCTGGCTTCACCTACTTCGTACCGATCCTGACCGATATCAGCGGCTTCTCACCGGCAACGGTGCCACTCCTGCTCGTCATCTACGGCCTTGCAACGCTGGTAGGGAACACTATCGTGGGCCGGCTGGCTGATGCGCATACCATCGCGGTGATTGTTGTCGGCCTGGTGGCAACGATTGCTGCTATGGTTATCTTTGCCATGTTCGGCCAAATCAAAGCGGTTGCCGTGGCGGCGCTGGTGGTGATTGGCCTGACGGGGGTGTCGATGAATCCAGCTTTGGTGACGCGTGGCGCGCGGGTTGGCCGGAACAACATGTTGGTTAATTCGGTACATACGGCCTGCATTATGCTGGGTGTTATGGTTGGTTCCTGGATTGGCGGAGTAGGTATCAGCGCAGGACTGGGCTTACCGGGAGCATTATGGATTGGTGCCGGCTTGGCGATATTGGCCCTGGCGACTCTGGCGCCAGAATTCAGGGCTACTCGCTCACCAGTCATTAGTCATCCGGTTGAGTAAAGTGCTGCACTAACCACGGACCCCGAGCTTGATGGCGGGGACGATCCATAAAACAGACGAGGTATAAGATGGCAGAAAAAACGGCAATAAGTCCCCCTCAGCGCGATGGCTTTTTGGACGAGAGAACCTTCAAGTCGCGAACTATCTTGTTGTTTGGGGAAATCAACGACACGGTGGCCTACAATGTCGTCAAGCAACTGGTGGCGCTGTCCGACGAGGCTTGCGAGCCGATTAATTTCCTGATTTGTTCACCAGGCGGCCATGTAGAGTCGGGTGATGTGATCCACGATGTCGTCCGCTTTATTAGTGCCCCTGTCAATATGATCGGCAGCGGTTGGGTAGGGAGCGCCGCGGTTAATGTGTTCTTGGCGGTCCCCAAGGAACGCCGCTTCTGTTTGACCAATACCCGTTTTCTGATCCACCAGCCTAGCGGCGGTATTGGCGGTCAGGCTACCGATGTGGCACTTCAGGCCAGAGAAATTATCCGCATCAGGGAAAGGATCGCGGCCTTGATCGCCAGCCAAACCGGGCAGAAGCTGGAAAAGGTTTTGCACGATATTGAGCGCGATTTTTGGATGCCAGCGGCAGAAGCGATCGACTATGGCCTGGTGTCAAAAGTCATTGTCAGCGAAAAGGAAATAACCTAAGCATCGCTGACCGGTCCTGCATTGCAGTACCGGTCAGCCAGTGACGGCATTTCCACAGACCTTAACGTCGAGCAGGATCTGGCTGGGACGAAGCAACTCGGTAGCCTGCCAGCACGGCAGCCAACACCATAAACAGATGCCCCTCGGCGGAATCGAGCAGGAACGAGTTGAACAGGTGGCAGGCCAGATAACTGCCGAGCACGGCAACCAGCAGGTTGCGGCAGGCTGTTGGTTGCCGCCAGGCTGCTTGGAAGCAGCACCACATCCAGCCCAGAAACAGCGCCAGCCCCAGCAAGCCATTTTGTACCGTTTCCAGCAGGTATTCATTGTGCGGGTTATGCACGCCGTAACCGGTCTGCGCATTACCATACCAGAAGCTCCCGGCGCCGTTACCCAGTAGCGGGGCCTGTTTTATCAGGCGCAGCGATTCGCGGGCAAAGGCGGTGCGCTGTCCCATCGAGTTGTCGCAAGCCTGATAGGCCTGCTCTGCCGGGGCCAACACGCAATTGCGTACCTCAGCAAGGCCGAGCGTCAGGCGCTCCGTCGCTCTATTGGGGATAAAAATCAGCATAATGGCCAGCAGCAAGCCACAGGCTAGTACCCCCAGCCGCTGCCAGCGGGGCAGCGTCAGCAGCAACCAAAGCCCCACGCCGACCAATAGCGCCACGTAGCCGGTACGCCCCTGTACCATCAGCAGTACGTTCGCCGTTGCCAGCAGAACCAATGCCCCATAACACCAACGCAGCACACCTGATTGCGCAAAAGCGCGGGTTAGCCATATCAATGCAGCAAACGCCATAAACACGTTCTGGGTTATCTGCAGTTTAAACACCGTTGGATTCTGCGGATCGAGGCCTCCCAGCGTTACATGCCCGACCCCCGAAATCAGGCTGATCGCCAGTATCACGGCATTGGCGATCAGAAAACCGCTGATAAAGCGGGTGATAAGCCTGGAGTCGGTGATAAAGAACAGCGCCAAGGGCAACACAAACAGTAGCTTTTGATATTTGCCGACCATCTTCGGGCCGTATTCGTGGTGCTGGGTCAATAACGAGGCGGCCAGTAGTGCAAACATCAATGCGGGCAGCCATACCAGCGGTTGTTTGAGCAAAGGCATCAGGTGGCGAAAGTCACGCTGCCACAGCAGACATATCGCCGCCAACACCAGCGAAGCATTCATCAGCGCATTGGAGGTCGGCAGGGATACGCCGAGCAAAAACGCCGTGAAGCCAAACAGCCGAAGGCGGGCAGGGGAGAGTAACGATACGGAACACGGTTCGGTGGATGGCATGGAGTCGCTCAAATCAGGGGTAATTAAACACGGTGTCATTCACCGTGCGGGAAGTTGGGATTTCCAGGCAGGTGAGCTGGCGGTTTATGGCCCGGATAACCTCACTGGCGGGAATGGCGTCCAGATAACGTTCCGGGGTAGCGGTGTTCACCTCGTCGGGGTGGGGTAATGAGCGGTAGTTGCCAGCCCATAACAGGATGTGCGGAGCCTGCCAGGGCGACCACTGTTGCAGATTGCTGGGGCCGAACAGCACGACGGAAGGCGTCTGCAGGGCGGCGGCCATATGCATCGCTACCGAATCCACCCCGATAAACAGCTTCGCCCGATCGATCAAGACGGCAAGCTCCGGCAGGTCCAGGCGACCGGCCAGATTGACCACCCGTTGTGGCATGGCGCAGTGGGCCAGAATGGTGGCTATCAAGGCGATCTCATCGGCAGAACGCCCGCAGGTCAGCACCACGGTTTCCCCGCTGGCGGTGAGATGGTCGATAACCCGTGTGAATCCCGCCACCGACCAGGTTTTGAACGCCCAGCGCGCAGTAGGCTGGATCAGCACGAAATCCGTCAGGTGATGATGCTGGCTGAGGCGATCAATCTCATCGACATCGCGCTGCCGGTAAGCCTGGGTCACCTTGGTTACCAAGGTGGGTAAGGCCAACGGGGACAGAATCGAGAGGTTATTGAGCACGGTGTGCCGTTGGTTATGTCCGTCCATCGGCACCAACAACGAATGGCAAGCCCGCCACAGCCGGTTATTACGCTTGGGGTAAGCAAACCCCAGGCTGAACGTCGGTTTGAGAAAGTGGCAATATAACGCCGCCCGCCACTGGTCGGACAGATTAATCACCAGGTCGTAGCGGCCAGTGTTGAGACTGTTCCACAGGGCTTGCTCACCGCGATACTGTGCCTTGCAGCTCTGCCGTTTTAGAGTGCGATCGACGGTATAGGTCAGATAGACATCCCGATTGCCCGCCAGCATCGCCTCGGTACCGTCATACACCAGCACGTCAATCAGGGCGTTGGGGTAATTGGCGCGCAGCGTACTGAGCAACGGGGTAGTTAGCAGGACATCACCAAAGTGACGCAGCTTGATTACCAGGATGCGCTGTACCCGATCGCGGTGCAGTAGTCCGTTGGGCAAGCGACGGTCAGGTAACACGGCCTTGCCAGCACTCATCGCGAACGTCATATTTTGCTGATATATCCCAGAGAACGATAAAAGGCGATCTTATAGGTGGCGGAAAGACAAAGATAATTGGTTGTACAGATCAATAAGATCAGACCGATCGTTGAAAACGATCAATCCTTTATAAAGTAAGGGGGTATTGTGCGGGGGTGTGAGCCACGGGATAAATCGTCTATTAGGAATTTTAGTATGGCAGCCACTGGCAGAAGTGTGAGGGTGAATAGCGGGTGATTAGAGATGCGTGGAAAGCCTAACCTCGTCCCTGAGGTTCGGCTTTTACAGATTAGCCCGCAGCGGCCTCGCGGAGGCGCTGTTTGATCTTGCTGTACTCCTGCTGAACATAGTGTTCTGCCTGCCCTTGATCCTTAATGGGCTCAATCTGCACGGCACAGTATTTGTATTCCGGCGTTTTGGTTATCGGGCTGAGGTTTTCCGCCACCAGCTCGTTACAGGCACCGATCCACCATTGGTAGGTCATGTAGATCGCACCCCGGTTAGGACGTTCGCTGACGTTGGCGCGGGTAATGACCTTGCCCTGACGGGAGCGTACCCACACCAAGGCCTGATCCTCAATCCCTAGCCGTGCGGCGTCTTCCGAGTTGACTTGCACATAGCCCGGTTCATCGGCCAACGCGACCAGTGCCTTACAGTTGCCGGTCATCGAGCGGCAGGAGTAATGACCCACCTCGCGTACCGTCGACAGCACGAACGGGAACTCATCGCTGAGCTGATCGATCGGTGGAGCCCATTCACAGGTAAAGAATTCCGCTTTGCCACCGAGCCGAGAGAACTCCCCGCCTTCGTACAGATAAGGGGTACCTGGGTGATCCAACGTTGGGCATGGCCACTGAATGTAGGCCAGATCCGCCATCTTCTCGTAGGTAGCGCCATAGTAGAGTGGGCACAGCTCGCGCAGTTCGTCCCAGATTTCCTGCGTGTTGTTGTAGTGCATCGGGTAACCCATGGCCGTCGACATCAGGCTGATGATCTGCCAGTCCGTCTTCACATCGCCCTCTGGCTCCACTGCTTTATAGAAGCGTTGGAAGCCGCGGTCTGCCGCGGTATACACCCCTTCATGCTCGCCCCAGGAGGTTGCCGGGAAAACAACGTCGGCAATTGCGGCGGTTTTGGTCATGAAGATATCCTGCACAATCAGCAAATCCAGCTTCTCAAAGGTTCTACGGATGGTGGCTAGATCCGGCTCCGTTTGCAGCGGATCTTCCCCCATGATGTAGTGCGCTTTGAGTTTGCCATGGTCGATATTGTGCGGCACTTCGCTCAACGCATAGCCGATCTCGGCTGGCATCGCGTCGATCCCCCATGCGTTGGCAAACCTTTCCCGTGCCTCGGCATCCGTGACCTGGAAATAGCCGGGCAGGGTGTTTGGCAACGCGCCCATATCACAGGCACCCTGAACGTTATTCTGCCCGCGTACCGGGTTAACCCCGACGTTCGGCTTGCCCAGGTTACCGGTCAGCATCGCCAGGCTGGTCAGCGCACGCACGGTTTCCACGCCCTGATAGAACTGGGTGACGCCCATGCCCCACAGGATGGTGGCCGTTGGCGCGCTGGCATACATGCGTGCCGTTTCACGGATTTGCTGGGCGGTGAGGCCCGTGGTTTTTTCAACCGACTCCGGTGGGTAGTCCGCCACGATGGCGCGATACTCATCAAACTGCTCGGTATGCTGCTCAACAAACGCCTGATCGTACAGGTTCTCCTCAATCATCACATGAGCGAGCGCGTTGATCAGGGCGATGTTGGAACCGTTTTTCAACGGCAAATGGATATCCGCAATACGCGCCGTTTCGATATAGCGCGGATCGCAAACAATGACTTTGGCTCCTTTCTCCTTCGCCTTGAGAATTCGGCGGGCGACAATAGGATGTGAGTCCGCGGCGTTATAGCCGAAGACAAAAATACACTGGGTATCCTCAATCTCACAGATTGAGTTACTCATGGCGCCGTTACCGACCGATCGCTGCAGACCTGCAACCGAGGGGCCGTGTCAGACGCGTGCGCAACAGTCGATATTGTTGGTACCGACGGTGGCGCGAGCAAATTTCTGCATCACATAGTTGGCTTCGTTACCGGGCCCACGTGAGGAACCGGTCGTCATAATCGCATTCGGGCCGTATTTCTCTTTAACGGCCAGCAGGCGTGAACTGGCGAACTCAATGGCCTCTTCCCAGGACACCGACTCCAGTTTGCCACCTCGTTCCCGCCTGATCATCGGCGTTTTCAGCCGTGGCGTCAGGATCTTGGTATCGTGAACGAAATCCCAGCCGTAATACCCTTTCAGGCATAGCTCGCCCTGATTGGTCACGCCGTTTGCGCCTTCGGCCTTAACGATCCTGCCGTTGTCGACTATCAGGTTGATTTTGCAACCTGAAGCGCAATAGGGGCAGACCGTGATGACTGTTTTCATCTCCAGCACTCCTTTTTAAACCTGTTCGACATTGCTCAACACGCCACTGGATCTGAAAATCTCCCCGGTGACGAAAAATGTGTCTCACTTATTTGAAGCATAAATTGTGCCACGCTGACTTGATGTGGATTAATGGCACGCCTGTATTACTCGATAATCATTGGCAGAGGTTTACAACTGCTCAAAACCTTCTCCCGTATCCCATATTGATAACCGCTGATAAATCGCCCGTACCGCCTGCGTCACTTTCTCCGTCATCGGGAAATAAAACATCACCACGTCCGGCTGAACGCCGAGAAATATCACTTCCTCAATATCCTCACGTAGCTGGTCGATCAGGAAATTGAGCGGCATATTGTGGGTGCTCATAAAGAACATCTCGGCAATATCGTCAGGATTGACGATACGGATTTCGCCAGGAGCCAGCTCCATATCGGTGGCATCGACAATCACCAACCGGCTGGGCTTAAGATCGCGGATCTGATGCGTGACGTTTTCGGGGGTGGAACCGCCGTTGACGGCGATCCAACCCTCGATTGGCGCGTCAGCCATCATTTCGGCCAGCAATGGCCCGGCACCGTCGTCACCCATCATGCTATTGCCTACGGTAAGGACGACATTCATGGGGTCGTCACCTTTTTCACAATCAGATAGATAGCAGGCTCGCGCTCAATCTCGGCGAGCAGGCCGAGCAGCTTGGTACTCCATTCGCTAAAGGGCGCTGGTTGGCTATCAATCAACGGGGCCAGAGCATTGGCCAGCAGGCTGGTGTGGGTGGAGTCGATGGTGATTTCGCCAAAGGTCAGCAGGCCACGCATCTTGCGTTGGGCCTCACCTTCCGGGAACAGCTCAACCCAGGCTTGATATTGCGGCAATGGGCAGCTCAACTCGGTGTTCAGGCAGTCAATCACCCCCACGTGATGGCCAATCGCCAGCGAGTAATACATCACCTGCTGCGCCTGGGCAGGCATGTCGTCATCGCTATCAAGAAACTTCTGGCGTAACGACCAGAACACCGCCTTACCTTCATTTTGCATGGGTCAGCTCCTGTTGCAGGCAGTCAACCAGGCAAGCGACAATCTCGCGCAGACGAGGGTCGTTTTCCTGTTTCAACCATTCTTCCAGGCGCAACGTGGCCGCATCCATGCTGGCTCCGGCCAACAGGGAGAGGAAACGGTCACTGATGATGCGGCCTTGGTAGTAGCCCGCCAGACGGCGTGCCTCGCGTTCAATCAGTACGCGGGTATGCAGTGGGATGCCAGGCAGCAGCAATGCTGCCTTTTCGCCTACCTGCTCAAGGTGGTTTTCGCCCTTCAGCTTTTGCTCCAGCAGGCCCAGGGCCACGGCAAAGCCGTAGAGAGTAGCGGCGGGCGTCGGTGGGCAACCTGGGATCCACACGTCAATTGGTACGATAGACTCACTGCCGCCCCAGACGCAGTACAGATCGTGGAAAATCCCGCCGCCACAGCCGCAGGCCCCGTAAGAGATACAGATTTTTGGATCGGGTGCCGATTCGTAAGCTCTGAGCGCGGGCACGCGCATGGCCCGGGTGACCGCGCCGGTAAACAGCAGAATATCGGCATGGCGCGGTGAGGGGACCACCTTGATGCCAAAACGCTCGGCATCAAATACCGGCGTGATGGCGGAGAAGATCTCGATCTCACAGCCGTTGCAGCCGCCGCAGTCCACGCGATAAACGTAGGCCGAGCGTTTGATATCCTTCAGCAGCTTGCTTTTGAGTTTGGCGGTCTGTTCATCAACGGTGATCGGCGTGCTGCGGTGATGATTAACCTTGATATCGGGCATCGTCATATTATTTCGCTCCCGCCAGCTGGCTCAGTTTCATTGGCCGATGTTGGCTCAGAGCCTGTTTACGCTTGCAAGCGGGGCAGGTCTCGAACTGGGGCCGTAAGGCCTCAATGCCGTCGGTGCCCATACCCGCGTGGGCCAGTAACGCCAGGGCGTAATCCACCGATTTGGTTGGCGTAAAGGGCTGCTGGCAACTGCGGCAGTTGAGCAGGGTAAAGGTGGCGCGGATATACAGATAGGGTTTGTGCATCACCGCCATTTCAAACTCTTCCGACAGCCGGATCGCCCGCGTCGGGCAAACTTCTTCACAGCGTGCGCAAAAGATGCAACGGCCAATGAACAACTGCCAGACGCGCTCGCCGCTGGCCTCATGGGTTTCCATGGTTAATGCATTGGCCGGGCAGGCCACGGTGCAGGCACCACAGGCGATACACTGCTCAGGATCGTACTCTGGCTTGCCACGAAACCCCGGGCACACTTCCAGCGGCTTAAACGGGTATTTCACCGTGACTTCACCGGCCTTCAGGATGGTTTTAAACAGTTTCAGCATGCTGTCTCCCTCACTTGCACGGTGAATGGGTGCGTTCGATCCCGTAGCGTTCAATCTCCTTGTACGGTACGGTCTTCGCTTTGCGCTTGTTGATATCGATCAGCGTGACGCGGTCGGTACAGGAGTAGCAGGGATCGAGGCTGCCGATAATCAGCGGGGCATCGGAAACCGTATTACCGCGCAGCATATAACGCAGCACCGGCCAGTTGGCGTAGGTGGCCGCCCGGCAGCGCCAGCGGAACAGTTTCTGGTTATCCCCCAGCATGCTCCAGTGGATATCTTCACCGCGCGGGGCTTCGGCATAGCCCAAGGCAAACTTGTGCGGCTGGTAGCGGAAACCTTCGGTGAGCAGCGGGCCGCCCGGCAGGTTATCCAGGCCGTATTCGATCATCGCCAGCGAATCCAGCACTTCCTGCACGCGTACCATCACGCGCGAATAGACGTCGCAGCCGTCGAAGGTGAAGAGCGTTTTCGGCAACGAACCGTAGTTGGCATAAGGATGGTCAAAGCGCATATCGCGTTTGAAGCCGCTGGCGCGGATCATCGGCCCCACCGGGCTGTAGTCGCGAGCGATCTGCCGATCCAACAGGCCAATGCCTTTGGTGCGCTGCTCGATATTCGGCGTGGCGAGCAGCATCTCAACCAGTTGCGTCACGTCTGCGCGCATCTCATGGATCAGCTTGATGGTTTTAACTCGCTGTTCTTTGAGGATATCGCGGCGCACGCCGCCGATCAGGTTGAGCCCATAGGTTTTACGCGATCCGGTCAATAGCTCCGCCATGGTCATCGACTTTTCACGCACGCGGAAGAACTGCATAAAGCCGGTATCGAAGCCGACAAAGTGGCTGGATAGCCCGATGTTCAGCAGGTGGCTGTGCAGCCGTTCGACCTCCAGCAGAATGCTGCGGATGGCATGGGCGCGGGGTGGTACATAGATCCCCAACGCATTTTCCACTGAGGTGGTATAGGCCACGCTGTGGGTAAAGCCGCAGATCCCGCAGACCCGGTCGGACAGGAAGGTGACCTCCTGATAGCCCATACGGGTTTCGGCCAGCTTCTCCATGCCTCGGTGCACGTAGAACAGCCGATAGTCGGCATCGACAATGCGCTCGCCGTCAACAAACAGGCGAAAATGCCCTGGCTCGTCGGAGGTAATGTGCATTGGCCCGATCGGGACCACGCGCGACTCGCCGGTGGCCGCATTTTCAAACGGGTAGGTTTCCACATCGGTGGTTGGTTCGGGGCGCTGGCGGTAATCCATGGTGTCTTTACGCAGCGGGTAAAGATCGTCCGGCCAGTCGTCCGGCAGCACCAGACGGCGCTCGTCCGGCAACCCTACTGGGATCAAACCGTACATATCGCGGATTTCACGCTCGCCCCATACGGCGGCGGGAACGCGTGGGGTAACCGACGGAAACTCCAGCGTGATGGCGCTAACCTGAGCCTTGACGGTGATAAAACACTTTTCTCCTTCCTCCATCGACAGCACGTAGTAGACGGCGAAGTCCCCGGTCAAGGTACGTTCGTCATTGCCAAACAGTACCGGCAACCAACCGCCTAGCGGGTAATAGAGGTATTCCACAATCTCGGGTAATGAGTTCAGCTTGACCGTGATGGTGACCTGGTTGGCGGTTTGCCACTCGGCATCCAGCAGGGCGGAGGGGAACTTCTCGCGCACTTTGGCCAGGTAGCCTTTGCCGAGTTTCTCGTCGTTGTTGAGGGTCAATACGTGGGTTTCGTAGCTCACTTTACTTCTCCTGCCTGAGGTTCGGCCGCAGAGGAATGATTCTGAACGGCCCATGGCCAGCTCAGTGGCTGGGCATGAGTGCCAGGCTTGTTGTTCATCACGATGTGGACCGCGTTTTCCAGCAGTCGGCTGACCGGTTGCGGGATATGGGTGCCCATTACCAGCATCAATACCAGCAGGATCAGCATCGGTAAGGTCGTCAGTATCCCCAGTTCGCCTTTGTTGACCTCTTCTGGTTTGGCGCCGAACAGCACGCTGGCCACCATGCGGACCAACCCGGCCAACACCACCGTCAGCAGCAGTAACAAGACGATGGTCAACGTAATATGGCCAGCCGCCAGCCCGGCGGTGACCGTCATAAACTCACTGAGGAAAATGTTGAACGGCGGCATACCGCCCAGCGCCAAGGCCCCCCCGGCCAGCAGCACGGCACTGAACGGCATGCATTTCAGCATCCCTTTCACCACGGTAATATCGCGGGTGCCGTACTTCAGCAGTACGTTGCCGGAGCCGCAGAACAGCAGGGTTTTTGCCAGGCTGTGGTTCAGGGTATGCAGCAGCGCCGCCAGAATACCCAGCGGACCACCGATGCCGATCGCCACGGCGATCAGCCCCATGTTCTCTACGCTGGAGTAGGCCAGCAGCCGTTTGATATCGCGCTGCACCAGAATAAAGAAGGCCGCCACCGCGACGGAGAGGAAGCCAAACACCATCAACAGCGTGCCGGTAAAGTCATGGCCCAGCGTGGTGCTGATAATGATGTAGTAACGGATAATGATCAGCAGCGCGCAGTTGAGCAGCACGGCAGAGAGCAGGGCGCTGGTGGGGCTTGGTGCCTCACTGTGGGCGTCCGGTAGCCAGGCATGCATCGGGAACAGCCCGGTTTTGGTGCCAAAGCCAATCAGGATGAACACAAACGCCAGATGCATCAGCATCGGATCCAACTGCGTGGCGTGCTTGAGCACTTCCGTCCAGAAGATGGCGTCGTTGGGATCGGGCATAAAGCTGGCCGCGTTGGCATAGACCAGAATGGTGCCGAACAGCCCGAAGGCCACCCCGACGGTACAGATAATGATGTATTTCCAGGCCGCCTCCAGCGAGGAGCTCTGCCCGTACAACCCCACCAGAAACGCCGAGCTGAGCGTGGTGGCTTCGATGGCCGCCCACATCAGGATCAGGTTATTGCTGGTGATCACCAGCAGCATGGTGAACAGGAACAGGTGGAAGAAGCCGTAGTAGTGGCACAGCGTCGCTACCGATATCTCGCCTTCATCGACCTCATGGCGCATATAGCCAATAGAGTAAAGCCCGGTAAGGCAGCCGATGATGCCGAGGATTGCCAGGAACAGGGCGCTGAGGCTATCCAGGTGCAGCCAGCGCCCGGCAGCCAGAATATCGCCTTGCTGGTATACCTGCATCACCACCCACAGGGAAACTGCCAGCAGCAGCATGATACCGACAAAGTGCAGCAGCGTTACACAGGCCCGTGCCGCATTGCCCAGCAACCGACAGGCAAAGGTCAACAGCGAGAAGGCCAGCGGCGTCAGCAGTAATAGAAACAGCATGGTGGAATTACTCATCATCTCATCCCTTCAACGCCGTCAGTTGTTCAACATTCAGCGTGTTGAGCGTGCGGTAGATTTTGCGCGCCAGCACGGCCATTACGATCACCGCAAAAATGGCATCGGTGGCGATGCCAATCTCCACCAGCTCCGGAGCGCGATTCGCCAGCAGCGCCAGCGTCAGGTGCGATCCGTTTTCCATCAGGCAGTAACCAAACACCTGTTTGAGGATGTTGCGTTGGGTGACGATGCACAGCAGGCCGAGCATAAAATGTCCCAGCGATACCGCCAGCGCCGGTTTCAGCGAGGCCAGCAGCGGCACCTGCACCGGCTCCACCACAAACCAGCACAGCAGCACAATCACCGCCGCAGCCAGTATCAACATCACCGGACCTATCAGGCTGCCGTTCGCCGAGGGATCGTCCATTTTGCGAAAGGCATAAGCCATGATCACCGGCACCAGCACCACCTTGGTGATAAAGGCGCTGATCGCCCACAGCGTGAGCTGGTGGGCACCCAGGGTTTGTCCCAGCGTAAAGAAGATCAGCACCAGTAGCAGCGACTGCAAGGCATAGAGCCAGCACGAGGCCACGGGCCGTTTGGCGCCAATCACCAGTAGCGAGGTGACCATCATCAGCCCCGCGAGGTTATTGACGATAAGTGAACCAGTCATAATCAACTCCCTTATCCAAGCCAGGCGACGGCAATCACGCTGGAACCTACCGACATCGCGATCAGAATCACTAACACCACGCTCATCACCAGCGGCAGCGGAGCGGCCTGTGCCACCTCATCACTGGGTTTGCCGGGAATAACGCGCCCAAACCAATAGATGAACCAGGCAAAGCTGGCGACCGATTCGATCAGCACCAGCAGCATCAGCGGCGTCATCAGCCAGAACTCGCGCGACAGTGCAAAACCGGCGGCAAAAATCGGGAACTTGCTGAAGAAGCCGTTAAACGGCGGCACCCCGGTGATCGCCAGTGCGGCCACGCAGAACCCTACGCCCAGCAGCGGCATCTTGTTCATCACGCCCTGTAAACGCGGCAGCATCCGGGTGCCGCAGCTGTAGCTCAGCGCTCCGGCCACCAGGAAGAACAGGCTCTTGGCAAACGCGTGGTTAAAGATGTAGGCCACGCCGCCAAGAAAGGCGGTTTTAGAGCCAAAGATGGAAATGGATAACGCCAGGAAGATATAGGAGAGCTGGGTGATGGTGGACCATGCCAGCAGGCGCTTCATATCCTTCTGCGGTAGGTACATCAGGAAACCGTAAATCAGGGTAATAGTCGCCATGACGATGCCGACCCAGCCGATAATATGCGGCACCGCATCCGCAGACAGGATGGCGCGGGCATAGATGTAGACGCCCACTTTTACCATCGAGGCGGCGTGCAGATAGGCGCTCACCGGGGTAGGGGCTTCCATGGCATCGGGTAGCCAGGCCTGCAACGGAAGTTGGGCCGATTTCCCCCAGGCCGCGAACAGGATGCCACCAAATACGACCAGGCTGGCCGTACCGTTGAGCTGCGCAATGGCGCTCAGAGCGAAGGTGCCGGTATTGAGGAACAGCGTTGCTGCCGCCAGGTATAAGCCGATCGAGGCAATATGGGTGATCAGCAGGGCCTTCATGGCCGAGCGCTGTGCCTTCGGCGTCTGGTAGTAGCTAATCAGCCCCCAGGAACAGCCGCCGGTGATCTCGAAGAACAGCAACTGCCCCAGAATGGTGGAGGACATCACCAGCCCGGCCATCGCCCCGATAAAGATCAGCAGGAAAGCGTAATAGCGGTTGCTGCCCTCGTGGGGATGTTCGCGGTTGGCCGTGGTGAGGTAACCGGTGGAATACAGGCTGACCAGCAGGCCAAGAAACACCACCGCGAAGACAATCAGCGTGCTGATGCGGTCGATGATAAAACCGAACAGCGCCACGTTGCCGTATTGCAGCAGCGTGATGGTCGTATCCGCCTTGCCATGGGCCAGGAATAACCAACCGATAATCACCGTCCCCAGCGTGGCCAACAGCGCAAACAGGGTACAGATCCACTTGGCCATCCGTTGCGGCACACAGGCCGTCAGCAGCGCGCCGATAAACGGCAGCAGCAGCGTGGCGAGGGCGGTATATTGCAAACAGAGCGTATTTTCCATAATGGGTTTCCTGGCGGCTACAGACCGGTTAGGTAAAAGACAAAGGCCAGCGCCGCTACGCCAAAACCGAGCCAGGTAACGTGGTGCGTCAACAGGAACCGCCCACGCGCCAAGGTATTTTCAACAATGGAGGCGATGACAAACACCGCCAGCAGTTTGGCCAGCATGATGACTGCCGCCAGCGCCAGCGCGGGCACCGTCAGTTCCACCGCCTTGCCAAAGGGAATAAACACCGCCAGGAACAGTTCGGCCACCACCACCTGCTTGAGGCCGATCCCCCATTTGACCAGCGCCAGGCCGGAGCCGGAGTATTCGGTCAGCGGCCCTTCCTGAAGTTCCTGTTCCGCCTCTGCCACGTCGAAGGGGATTTTGCCCATTTCGGTAAACGCGGCGAAACCGCAGGCCAGCATGGCCAGCAGGGTGGCCGTTGGAGAACTCCATCCTTCGGTCAGGGTGACGCTGATGGTGCCGATATTGGTGGAACCGGCAATCAGCGCCACCACCAATAACGCCAGGATCAGCGTAGGTTCTACCAATACGCCCAGCGTCAGTTCGCGGCTGGCCCCGATCCCGGCAAACGGGCTACCGGTATCCAGACCAGACAGCGAGAAGAAGAAGCGAAACAGTGCGAACAGATAGAGCAGGGTGATCAAGTCTCCCGCACCGGCAAACGGCGACGTCCGCGTGACGATGGGCAGCGTCATCGCCACCAGCAACATGCTGCTCAGCAGTACATAAGGCATCACGCGGAAGATGGCGCCCGACTGCGCCGGAGCCACCTCCTGGCGCTTGAACAGCTTGCCCATATCGCGGTAGTCCTGCCAAATGCCAGGGCCACGGCGCGAGTGCATCCGGGCGCGGATTTGGCGGGAGATCCCGGTGAACAGCGGCGCGAGCGCCAGCATTATCAGCGCCTGCATCAGCGCGAAGAGTCCCATCATTAACGACGGTGTTTCCTGCATCGACATGCTATTTCTCCCTTAAACCGCGACAAGCAACAGCAGGATCACCAAGGCGATCACCACATACAGGCAATAGAAGCGGAAGTCACCGCTCTGCATGCCCTGCAACCGCACCCCCAGGCGTTGAGAGGCCTTGACCAGCGGATTGATGATCCAGTCATCCCAGAACGGCTCGGCGCGGGTTGCCCCTGCGGTGGTCTGTTCCAGTGCTCGCGCTAATGCCGGAGTTGGATCGAGCTGCTTGCGCAGACGGTATAGCGAGGCAAACATGGCGCGCAGTGGCTGGGTAAAGCCCCCGGCGGATACCGCCATCGCTTGCTCCCAGTTGTAGCCGCAGGCCCACGGGTCGCCACGGCGACGGAAGCTGGACTGATTGCTTTTCAGCAGCAGATACACCGCCAATGGGATCAGCGGCAGAGCGAGTAGCAGGATAAAGGTCAATGCTGGTGACAGCATGGCTTGGCTGGCCAGTTGCGGCACCAGCATGGAACCTTGCACGACGGTGACGTCATGAGTGCCAACCTGCGTCATGGCAACCTGCGCCAACACAGGTGCGACCACGCTGGCTCCCACGCCGAGCAGTACGCACAGCAGGGCCAGCAACAGCATGGAGACCGTCATCTGCCATGGCACTTCGCGAGCCTGCACCGCTTTTTCACTGCGCGGGCCGCCGCAGAAGCTGACGCCGTAGACTTTGACGAAACACATCGCCGCCAGCGCCCCGGTGATCGCCAGCATCACCATGGCAATCGGGCCGCTGAGGCGCATCACAAAGTTGCCGTCGTGGCTCATGGAGAACAGCGATTGGTAGGTGTACCACTCGCTGATAAAACCGTTCAGCGGCGGCAGGGCGGAGATCGACATACAGCCGATCAGGAATGCCAGCCCAGTGAGCGGCATCAGCTTCGCCAGGCCGCCCATCTGTTCCATATCGCGGGTATGCACGCGCCAAATCACGGCACCGGCCCCCAGGAACAACAAGCCTTTAAACACCGCATGGTTGAGCAGGTGATACAGCGCGCCGAGTAGGCCCAACGCCGCCATCACCGGGTGTCCGCTAGCCATACCGACCATCGCCACGCCCACGCCCATTAAAATGATGCCGATGTTCTCCACCGTGTGCCAGGCCAGCAGGCGTTTGATATCGTGCTCGGCCAACGCATACAGCACTCCCAACACCGCAGACACCGCGCCGAAGGCTAGCACCACGATGCCCCACCACATTTCGGTGGCACCCAGCAGGTCGATCCCGACCTTGATGATGCCGAAAATGCCGATCTTCACCATCACGCCGGACATCAGCGCTGAAGCATGGGAAGGGGCAGCCGGGTGGGCGCGTGGTAACCAACTGTGCAGCGGCAGCATCCCCGCTTTGGCCCCAAAGCCAAAGAAGGCCAGCAGGAACACCACCGACGCCATCCAAGGGGAAAGCGACAGCGAACGGAAGGAATCAAAGTCCAGGCTGCCGCTCTGCCGCCACATCAGGAAGAAGGCGATCATGATCAGCACCGAACCGGCGTGGGCGATAAAGAAGTACAGCAAACCGGCGCTGATGGATTCGTCATCCTGATCGGCGATCACCAGGAACCAGGAGGCCAGCGACATCATTTCGAACAGGATAATGAAGTAGAAGGCGTTATCCATCACCACCAGCCCGACCATCGAGGCGATAAACAGGTTCATAAAGAACCCCATGCTCGCGGCGCCTTTGCCGCGATACTCCTGCACATAGGCGATGGAATACAACGCGCAAACGGTGACCAGCAGCGATATCACTACCAGCATAAAGGCCGCCAGCGAGTCCATGCGCACCACAAAGGCGGCAAACGAGAACAGGCCAGGGGTAGAGAAGGTGAGGGTTTGCCCGCTTAACAGGACCGGGACGGCGCTGCACAACCCTAACAGGCCACCCATTATCGCGCTGATGCCCGCCAGCAAAATGGCGAGGCGCTCCCGGCGAAACAGCAGCAGTGATAACACGCCACCGGCGACATACATCACCAAAGCCCAAAGCAGTAGAGTGAGAGAGTCCATGATTATTTCTGCCCCCTGACGAGAGAAGGAGAGGATGGCCAGCCGATCGCGACCTGGCCGGCTCGCGCCAAACGCCGGGCCTGCGCTTCCTGCTCAAGCTGCTGCTCATCGATGATATGCAGGGCATTGGTTGGGCAGATGCGCACGCATTCTGGCCCATCGGCGAGGAAGGCGCAGAGATCGCACTTCACCGCTACCGTTTTGATCCCGGCATTCCAGGACAGATAGGGCGATTGGTTTGCGGGGCTGGTTGGCACGTCGGGCAGCAGTTCTGCCGGGACGTACTGCTCAAACATTGATGGGATATTGACTGGCCCGCTTCCCGCAGGCGTAATTGCACCGAACGGGCAGGCCAGGCCACATAGCTTGCAGCCAATGCACAGGGTCTCATTCAGCTCTATGGCATGCTCGCCGTGCGTGATGGCGTTGACCGGGCAAACGCGCGCACAAGGGGCGTCTTCACATTGGCGGCAAAGTATCGGCGCCGTTTGTTCTCCGACCCGGGTCACCGTCAGCCTGGGATGCGACTGTAGTCCTTCGGCCTTATGCACCTCGGTACAGGCAGCCATGCAGGTATTGCATCCGATACAGTGTTGAGGCTCCGCAATAACAAAGCGGTTCATGGCCGTTCCTCCGACAGAAAGCGGTTCATGCTTATATCGCCAACGACAGTGGATTGAGGGCGGCGCGGCGGCGTTTCTCTGCGTTCATTTTTTGCAGTAGCTGTTGGTCCACACAGAGCAACGCATCGGTGGGGCAAAACTCCATACAGGCCGGGCCATTGGCACGTCCGGTGCAGAGATCGCACTTGTGCGCTTCCGCCTTCTCGGCGGCGGGGAACATCAAGGCATTACCCTGATGGGCCATCGGGCGGGTGACCACTTCCATCACTCCGTATGGGCAAGCCATGACGCAGGCTTTACAGCCGATGCAACGCTCCTGCGTGACCTTGACCATGCCGTCGCTCTGGCTGATGGCCCCGTTGGGACAAACGCTGGCGCAGGGGGCATCATCACACTGACGACACAGCACCACGGTGCTGACATTGCCGCCTTTCAGCAGATGCAGGCGAGGCGTGAAGTTGGCGGCATCCAGCGCCGAGACATCCTGGTTTTGGCTATGGGCCACTACGCAGGCGATCTCACAAGTACGGCAGCCGATGCATTTTTGCGGATCGGCCATGATAAACCTGTTCATCAGTCACTCCTGATTACCTTCCATCGTTAAACCCCAGGCGGCGAGCCTGTAGGTCTGTGCTGCCGTTAGCTATACACAAAACGTGCCAAGCCTAATAAATTGATATAAAACAGTTGGTTGTGATTTTATGTGCCGCGCATGAACGGCGGATGGGCATAAACGACGAAGCGGGAGGGGATATTCGTCACGTTCCGCCAGGGTTGGCGTCGTCACTTCGTCATTTTTGTCGAAATCGGTAGCAAAAATGACGGTTTGCCCCTCACCCCAACCCTCTCCCACGGGGAGAGGGAGCCGATCGGCGTTGTCGATAAGTGCGGGAATAAAGTTGCGGCTTGTTAAGTCAATTTTCCTGTGGAGGGGGAGTTAAATTGGCGCTGTGGTCGATCACGGGACTTAATTTGCGTCTCGGACTGTCCCCTCTCTTAGGGGAGAGAGAGCTGATAACTCCTACTCTGTTGGGAGAAGGGCTGTCATAGCAGCAACCTCGGTCGCCCCCTTTAGCGAAGGTGAGTCAGCCGGTGCTTATGAAGGATCACTATACTTTCAGCCCAACTCGATCGGTTCCCTCTCCCTGTGGGAGAGGGTTAGGGTGAGGGGCCATGGGATCACCTTGGCACCGTAATTGCACTAGCTGAAGCATCGGTGATTAATCGCCGAACAACGGAGCCCAGATGCATGAAATAACCCTGTGCCATCATGCGATGGAAATGATGCAGCAACATGCCCGGCAACATCAGGCCCGGCGCATTACCGCCGTCTGGTTTGAGATCGGCGCATTCTCCTGCGTGGAGGCGGAGTCGCTGAGGTTCTGCTTCGACATGGTTTGTCGCGGCACCTTGGCCGAAGGCTGCGAGTTATATCTGCTCGAACAACAGGCACAGTGCTGGTGTCACGACTGCCGGGCAGATGTCCAGTTGCTGGTTCCCCAGGTCCTGGTCTGCCCGCAATGCGGCGGGCGCAACCTGCGGGTGCAGGCGGATGACGGCTTGCAACTCAAGCGCCTGGAAATTGAATAACCAAGAGGAAAAGGCATGTGTATAGGCATTCCCGGTAAGGTTGTGGCGCTGGACGCAAACCAACCCCAGCACGCCTGGGTTGACGTCTGCGGTGTGCAACGAGAAGTGAACATTGCCCTGGTGTGCCAGGACGATGAACCGCCAGAAGCGCTAATCGGTAGCTGGGTGTTGATCCATGTTGGCTTTGCCATGAGCCGCCTGGACGAGCACGAAGCGCAGGAAACCTTGTCGGCACTGCAGGCTATGGGGGAAGTGGAGCAGGATGTTGCGTTGTTCCTGGCAGGTGAGACCGAGCAGGAACGGCGATAAATTGTGCTATCCCCGGCAAATGATATTCCTGTTGCGGTGTTTTGTTGATCCGGTCGGGAGAAATTACCATTAACAAACCTTACTCTTTGTGAGGATGTTCGCTGGCAATAATCTTCGTGACTCAGACAAGTGATAAACCATGTCGACTGTACGCTTAGAACAACAAGACCTGCTCGAAATTACGCGCATGCTGCTCGGGCAGCATAATTTCATCGATCTGTTACTGCAATTGCGACAGGTATTGCAGCGCATGCAATTGGCCGACAGCGTCGCGTTGGTGCTATTTGATCCGCACAGTGAACGGGTGAGTTTTCACGGGCTGGATCAAGCGCTGCAGTCGGTAAACTATCAGGACGAAACGTTGCTGGCGAATGGCCCGGTGAGCCGCTTTCAACACAGCTCGTTACCCCAACGCTGGCAGGCTGATGAGCTGCACGATCGCTATCCGCAAATCCGCGCCCTGAAGTTGCATCCTCCCTTCAACCAATACTGTCTGATGCCGTTACATGCGGGTGGGCGGCCGCTCGGTGGCTGTGAATTACTGCGTAGCGGAAGCGAGCCGTTCAGCGATGCCAGCCTGGTGCAGTTGCAAACGCTGATGGAAGTGGTGGCGCTGGCCACGCAGCAGATCGTTTTGTTGGAAAACGCGCAACGGCAACAGCACCAGCTGCGTCATGAGCTGGATGACTATCGTATCTTGGTGGATGTCACCAATGCGGTGCTGTCAAAGCTGGATCTGGATGATGTCATGGGGGAGATCTCGGAGAAAATTCACCACTTTTTCAACAGTGACGCCATCAGTATCGTATTACGCAGTAACCACGCCGATCAGCTCACCATCTACTCCACCCACTATCTGAACAACAATACTGCCGAACGCCAACAGTACAACGTGGCATTGGCTGGCACCTTAACCGAACGGGTGATGCGCAGCGGCGAAATGCTGCTGTTGAACCTGAAAAATGCCGAGCAGCTTTCTGGCTATGAACGTCGGCTATTTGATATATCACAGGGTAGGATCGAGGCATTGTGCGTATTGCCACTGATATTCGGCCAAAAGAAGCTGGGGGTGCTGAAGCTGGCGCAATGCCAGGCAGATGGTTTTAACGCGGCCAACTTACGGGTGCTACAACAGATTGCCGAGCGTATTGCCATCGCGGTGGATAATGCGCTGGCCTGCCAGGAGATCAACCGGCTTAAAGAGAGCCTGGTGCATGAAAACCTGTATCTGACCGAGCAGATCAACGTCAATCATCCCGATCTGAGCGAGATTGTCGGGCGCAGCGCGGGGATGTCTGCGGTGCTCAAACAGGTCGAAATCGTGGCTAAAAGCGACTGTTCGGTGCTGATCCTCGGGGAAACGGGCACCGGCAAGGAGCTGATTGCGCGAGCGATCCATAATCTGAGCGAACGACGTGACCAGCGCATGGTGAAAATGAACTGTGCGGTGATGCCTGCGGGCCTGTTGGAGAGCGACCTGTTTGGCCATGAAAAAGGCTCGTTTACCGGGGCCTCGACCCAACGTATGGGCCGCTTTGAACTGGCGGAGAAGGGGACGCTATTCCTCGATGAAGTGGGGGAGATCCCCATTGAGTTGCAACCCAAGCTACTGCGGGTGTTACAGGAACGGGAGTTTGAACGGGTCGGCGGCAATAAACCGATCTCCGTCGATATCCGTCTGATTGCCGCCACCAACCGGGATTTGCAGCAGATGGTGGCCGATCGTGAATTTCGCAGCGATCTGTTCTATCGTCTGAACGTGTTTCCGATCGTTATTCCACCGCTGCGCGAACGGCCTGAAGATATCCCCCAACTGGTGAAGTTCCTGACCCATAAAATTGCTCGCCGCATGAAACGCACCATCGACAGTATCCCGGCGCAAACGCTGCGGTTATTAAGCCAGATGCCGTGGCCGGGCAACGTGCGTGAACTGGAGAACGTGATTGAGCGGGCGGTATTGTTGACGCGCGGCTCGGTGCTTGAGCTGCCGCTACCCGAATTGCAGTATTCGCAATCCTCAGGGGGGCCGCCTGTCGCTGCCATGGAAAAGGTATCGCCGGAGGAGGATGAGCGCCAACGGGTGCTCCGCGTGCTGAAAGAAACCAACGGCGTGGTTGCTGGGCCACGCGGGGCCGCACAGCGTCTTGGGCTGAAACGCACTACGCTGCTATCGCGGATGAAGAAGTGGGGCATTTCGGTGAATTGATGGTGAAGGGGGCGCCGCATGCTGCGCCCGTTTTAATCCTATTAACCCCAGGCTCAAAACCCTGGGGTGGGTTGACGAATGATTACTTACGCGCATCCAGCAGTTGAGCGGCGTTCTCGGTGGTCACCACGGTCCATGGCACCGAATAGCGTTTAGCCGTGCCGTTATCCCACTGCATCTGGCCTGCATACTGCTTCCAGATATCCGACTGTGGCTGATAGCTGTCGCCTTTTACCGCGCGCAGCGCTACATCGATAGAACCCTGCATCTGGGCATGAGCATCTTGCAGAATCGACACCATCTCACCGGCCTGTACGGCACGAATGGCATCAGAGACGCCGTCGACCCCGGCAATCGCAAAGTCTTTCACGTTCAGATTGGCACCCTTGATAGCTTCAATTGCCCCCAAGGCCATTTCGTCATTTTGTGCGATGACGCCGTTAATCTGGCCACGGTGTTTCTGCAACCAGTTTTCCATCAGCGGCAGCGCCTCGGCGCGTGACCAGTTGGCCGTCTTGCGCTCCAGCACCTTGATTTTGCCTGGGCCACATTCGGCAATGGCCTTGTCGTTGCCTTGCCCGCGCTGGATCTCACCGCTGCCGCCTTTTGGCCCTTCGATAATCACCACGTTGCCCTGGCAGTTCATTTTCTGCAGTACCGCTTTGGCTTCCAGATACCCGCCCAGCACGTCGTCAGAGACCACTTCAGAGGTCATCTGATCGGTATTTAAACGGGCGTTGGTGACCACCACCGGGATCTTGGCCTTGTTGGCCATGGTCACCACGTCGATGTTGGCCTCGTAGTCCATCGGGTTAATGATGATGGCGTCAGTTTTGGTCTGAAGGGCGGTTTCAGCCTGATTGTTCTGCACCATCGGGTCGTAGCGGCCGTCGTAAACGGTGAGCTGTACGTTGCCATTTTTAACCTCAGGATGCTCTTTCGCCGCCTTCTCCATCAGTTGGACAAATTCGGCCTTCATGCCGTACATCAACACGGCGATTTTCACCGGGGCGGCCTGGGCCAGCGTTGAGGTCCCCAGCAGCAGGCCGGAGGTGAGCAACGCAATTTTGGTCATCTTGTTCATGGTGACTCCTGGTTATAGGGGTTTTGTTGTTATGAGGTAAGTTAGTCACGCTGTTGTTTGCGTGACGGGTCGAGCAACACGGCGACAACAATCAATGCGCCCTTGATGATCTGCTGGTAATAGGACTGCACACCGAGCAAATCGAGGCCGTTATTCATCACGCCGATAATCAATACGCCGAACAGGGTGCCAACCAAGGTGCCGACGCCGCCAGCCATACTGGTGCCGCCAATGACCACGGCGGCAATGGCGTCCAACTCGTAGGCGCTACCAGCGTTGGTTTGTGCCGAACCGGTACGTGCCGTCAGGATCAAACCGGCGATCCCCGCCAGGGCAGCACACAGGGTGTAGACCAGCACCTTGATTTGTATCACGCTGATGCCCGAGGTGCGGGCGCTCTTCTGGTTGCCCCCCACGGCATACACATGGCGGCCGAAGATGGTTTTATTGAGCAGGATCCAGGCGAGCACAAACAGGGCGGTAAAAATAATCACCGGCACCGGGATGCCCAGCACATAGCCATTACCTAACCAGCGGAAATCGCTGTTGAGTTGGGAAACCGGGTTACCGTCGGTGGTCAGCAGCGCCAGGCCACGGGCGGCGGAAAGCATCCCCATGGTGACGATGAAAGGCTGCAAGCGGTAGCGGGCCAGAATGGTGCCGTTGATCAGCCCGCAGACGATGCCGATGCCCAGGGCGACAATCAGCGGCACCATCACGGCATGCGCGGTATCGCCGATCGACAGCCCGCTGTTGGTGGTGGCAAAGCGGGCGGCGACGATGCCGCTCAGCGCCAAGACCGAGCCTACGGAAAGATCGACCCCAGCGGTAATAATCACAAAGGTCATGCCGATGGCCAGAATGCCGTTAATCGAGATCTGGCGCAGAACGATCAGCATGTTCTCATCGCTCAAGAAGTAATTGCTGCTCCAGGCACCTTGCGCCACCTGAACTTCGCCAATCACCGTGACGATCAGACACAACACGAAGAAGGCGATAATAATGCCGTATTTGTGCAGATGCCGTTTATTTTGCGTAAAAAAAGCCAACCCGGGCGTTAATGAGTGGGTGCCATTCATAGTAAGTTCTCTTTAAAATAATGAGTTGATTGCCTGGCTATACGGCCAGTTTCATTAGTTCCGCCTGCGTGGCGTTTTTAGTCGATAATTCACCGGCGAGCATGCCGTTACGAAACACCAGAATGCGGTCACTCATACCGATAATTTCTGACAGCTCGGAAGACACCATGATGATCGCTTTATCCTTCAGCGCGAATTCGGACATAAAGCGGTAGATCTCTTTTTTGGCCCCCACGTCAATGCCGCGTGTCGGCTCATCGAGCAGCATGATTTGCGGATCGAGCAAGGCCCAACGCCCCAATACCACCTTCTGCTGGTTGCCGCCGCTCAGGTTGCCGACGATATGGTCGGCATCGGGGGTTTTGATGTTGAAGCGCTGGATCATGTCGTTGGCGCGCTGCTGTTCCTGGCTCGGGTTAATCATACCCAGTTGGCTGATGGCACCCAGCGAAGCCACGTTGATATTTTCTTTAACCGAGCGGCACAGCACCAGGCCGGTATCCTTGCGGTCTTCCGTCACATAGGCCAGACCGCTGTTGATTGATTCTTGTGGTGAATGCTTGGCGAGCTGACGATCGCCGATCTGGATGGTGCCGCTGTCCGCGTGCTGAATGCCAAAGATCAGATCGAGGAACTCACTGCGCCCGGACCCCACCAGCCCGTAAATCCCCAGGATCTCGCCGCGTTTTAACGTCAGGCTGATGTCGCGGATCTTGTTGCCCCAGCACAGGTTCTGCACCTCCATCATCACTTCATCACCGGGCTGATTGAATTTGGCAAACTCGCTTTCGAACTCGCCGCCAATGATGTGCTCAATCAGCTGCTCGCGGGTGATATCTTGCAACAAACCTTCATGGATATAGCTGCCGTCACGGAAAATGGTGTAGCTGTCGGCAATCTGGAAAATCTCGGACAGACGGTGCGAGACGTAAATGATGCCTTTGCCCTTGGCGGCCAGCCGGGTGATCGCCTGGAAGATTTTCTGCACGTCCTCCTCGCCGATGGCCGACGTAGGCTCATCCATGATGATGATGTCGGCATCAGAGTGGGAGAGGGCCTTGGCGATCTCCACCAACTGCTGTTCCGCCACGCTGAGGTTGCGCATTTTTTCCGTCGGCGACAGGGCAAAATGCAGGTCCTGCAACAGCGCAGCGGTCTGCTGGTTCATGGTTTTGAAATCGACAAAGCCCAGGCGGCGGGGTTCGCGCCCCAGCCAGATGTTTTCGGCAACCGTCAGATCGGGGATGGCGCTCAGCTCTTGTTGCACGATAGCGATGCCAGCCGCCAGCGCCTCTTTCGGATGAGCAAATTCACAGCGTTGGCCATTGACGAAAATATCGCCGCTGTCGGGCTGGATAAAGCCCATCAGGATGCTGAGAAAGGTGGACTTCCCTGCACCGTTGCCGCCGCACAGCGCATGGATCGATCCTTTGCGCAGGCAGAATTCGGCATTTTTCAGTGCGACGACGGAGCCAAACGATTTCCTCACGCCGGTGACCTCCAGCAAGTAGGCCGGGGCTTTGTTGGTCTGGGGATCGCGTGTCATAGCTTCACCTCGGGATACTCTTTTTGCAGTAGGTTCAGGTAACCGGCATACAGATCGGCATATTGCCGCTGGCGCTGCGGATCCGGCATCACGCGGGTCTCTTCATCCAGCCGGACAAAGCGCTGGCATAGCCTGGTTAACTCTTCTGAGGCCAACAGCTCGGGTTGGGTCGCCAGACTGTCACACCACATGGCCTGAATGGCAGCACCCAGCGCAGCGGTTTCCTTTTCTGCCAGACACACCACCGGGCAGTTCATCACGTCGGCGACGATCTGCCGCCAGCAAGCGCTGCGAGCGCCGCCGCCGGTGAGGCGAATTTCGCTGGTGGAAATACCCTGCTGCTGGAACAGGTCGAGGCCGTAGCGTAGGCCATAGGTAGCGCTTTCTACCACGGCCCGGCACAGGTTGGCCCCGGTAAAGTTGTCACTGTCCAGGTTATGCAGGCTGGCCTTGGCTGCGGGCAGTTGCGGAACGCGTTCGCCGTTGAAAAACGGCAGCATCATCACGCCTGCCGCTCCGGGTTCGGTGGCGGCAAGGGCCTGATTAAATCCGGCTATGTCCTGGTGCAACAGACGCTGTACCGAGGTGCTGGCAGAGGTGACGTTCATAGTACAAATCAGCGGCAGCCAGCCGTTGCTGCTGGAGCAGAAACCGGCAATCGCTTCAGAATGGCTGACCACCGGCCGATCGGCATAGGCAAACAGCGTTCCGGAGGTGCCGAGGCTCATCGTCACGATGCCGGGGCGAATATTACCGGTGCCGATTGCCGCCATCATGTTGTCGCCGCCGCCGCTGGCCACCCGGACATTAGGTTGCAGACCCAGCAGCGCCGCCACTTCCGGGCGCAGATAGCCAACGCTTTGCTCGGCGTTGATCAGGCGAGGCAGGGCATTCCACAGCAGGCCGCTATCGTCGATCAGCGCTACGGCATCGCGATCCCAGCAGCGCTGACGAATGTCAAACAGCCCGCTGCCGGAGGCATCGCCAAATTCCGCCACCCGTTCCCCGGTCAGCCAGAAGTTGAGATAGTCATGCGGTAACAGCACCGTTTTCAACCGTGCCCACAGCTGTGGATGTTGCTGCTTGAACCACAGGATCTTGGACGCGGT